>UETR01000008.1_pt1 | contig 249722 bp, 213 predicted proteins | sample 1817881 | NCBI WGS metagenome assembly UETR01 (sample SAMEA4730918, study PRJEB27012) | Candidatus Amarolinea aalborgensis | place: Denmark | collected 2014-01-09
GTATAATCTGCGGTACAGGAAACAGACACGATGGGCAACCGATTCGTTGGACGCCAGCAAGAACTGAGTTTGTTTGATGCGCAATGGGAAGCTTCCGGCGCGCGATTCCTGGTGCTTTATGGTCGGCGTCGAGTAGGAAAACGGAGATTCAGAACAGGTTACCAGCCGGCAAAAATTGGACCTGTGTGGGCCTGCGTTTGCTCGATTTGCAGCAGGTGGATGATGACTTGGCAGCCTGGTCAGAGTAGTCATCGTATCGAACGCGATCTTCCATCGGCCTTTTCCAAGATGCCAGTGAGAGGCGAAAAAAGACTTCCGAAGTCTTGCAGACTTCGGAAGTCCCGTTGCTTTTCTACGCTCTTCCCAGCGCGGCCAGCATCTCGGCCACGCTGGTGAACTTGAGGCGCGGGCGACCTTGTTCCTGGCCGCGGCTCAGCTCCAATTCGTTCAGGCGCTGCCAGTCCGCGTAGGAGAAGTAGTGCGGCGCACGGGCTTTGACCAGGTCAGCGATCGCGGAAACCTCTGGCTGGGCCGGGGCCAGGGTCAGGCCCTGCGCCAGGTCTTCCAGCATACAGGTGACGGTTTCTACCGCGTCGGGCTTGTTGGTTCCGATGACGCCGTTGGGGCCGCGCTTGATCCAGCCAGCCGTATATTCACCTACCTGCGGCTGCTTTGATTCTGGGTTCAACACGCGCCCCTTTTGATTCAAGATCACGCCCCAGCTCTCGTTGAAAGGCACGCCTGGCACCGGTACGCCGCGGTAGCCGACCGAACGAAAGACCAGCCCCACCGCAATCTCCTCGGTTTCTCCGGTCGCTTTGGGGCGCAAGGTGCCCGTGTCGGTCGCGACGAGTTTGTTGTGCACCAGGCGCATCGTCTTGACCTGACCGCGTTCATCGCCGGTCAACTCTGTGGGCGAAACCAGGAAGCGGAAGATCAAGCGCCGCGCCTTGCCGGTTGGCTCGTGTCGCGCATACTCCTGCAAAATCTCGACCTTTCTGAACAGGGTGCGGTCGTTGTTGCGATCCAGCTCGGCCTGGCTCAAGGGATCCAGCGTCACTTCCGCGGGCGGCACGATCACATCCACATCCGCCATTTCGCCCACCTCTTTGATCTCCGGGTTGGTGAACGCAGCCTGGACTGGCCCGCGGCGCCCCAGGACATAGACGGTGCGCACCCGACTGGCGCGCAAGGCCTCCAGCGCGTAGTCGGCAATGTCGGACTTGAGGAGCTCCTCCGGCGTGCGGCATAGGATGCGCGCGACATCAATCGCCACGTTGCCAATGCCCACGACGGCGGCCGCTTCCTGGGAAAGGTCGAACTGCAGGTCGCGGTAGTCGGGATGGCCGTTATACCAGGCCACGAAGTCGGTCGCGGGGTGGCTGCCCGCCAAATCCTCGCCCGGGATGTCCATGCGGCGGTCAGTCTGCGCGCCCGTGGTATAGACGATCTGATGGTAGTGCGCCTTCAGCTCATCCACGGACAGATGCTTGCCAATTTCGACGTTGCCATAGAAACGAACATGCGAATTGGTGGCTGTCTTGTCAAAGACTGCAGTCACGGTTTTGATCTTTTGATGATCGGGAGCCACACCGGCGCGCACTAGCCCAAAGGGGGTTGGCACGCGATCGAATAAGTCAATCTCAACGTTGAGATTGACCTGCTTCAACAAATGCTCAGCGGTGTAGAAGCCGGTCGGACCAGCGCCAATGATGGCGACGCGTAAGGGGTTGCCGGCTGTACCTGGTTGTGTCATTCGACGCTCCTTTGCCTCGAACCGTGGATGGCCGATTGCCATCGGGCCTGCTTGCACACCGGTGTCTCAGGCCTAGCTGCCCAAGATCTCGATTTGCAGGCGATCTATCTCACCCATGTACGTGTCACGCTCAGCCTTCAGAATGTCGCCGATGGATACGATGCCGACCAACGCGCCCTCTTCCAAAATAGGCACGTGGCGGGTGCGCGTCTCGGTCATGGTGTGCGCCAACATGCGCAGGTCGTCATGCGGCGAACCGATGACCATGTCCTTCTTCATCACGTCACTGACCAGCCGCTCGAACACGGCTTCATCGCTGGCCGCGCGACGGATGATGTCGTGCTCCTCCAGAATACCGACCGGGTGGCGGTTATCATCTACCACGACCAGCGAGCCAATGTTGTGCATGGCCAACACGCCGATCGCCTCCTTGATGGTGCGGCCCGGCTGGATCGTCGCCACGTTTGGGCCTTTTTTAGATAAGATCAGACTGGTTTTCATCGTCCCCTGCTCCTTTCACTGCCCTGCATCTCGTTGTCTGTCAGGGTTTCTATTCTACCACTGCAAACGTATTTCAGCCACAAAGAGCACGGTAGAAAGAGTCGAGAGTGGAGAGTGGAGATCGGAGATCGGAGATCGGAGATCGGAGATCGGAGACCGAAGATCGGAGACCGAAGATCGGAGACCGAAGATCGGAGACCGAAGATCGGAGACCGAAGATCGGAGACCGAAGATCGGAGACCGAAGATCGGAGACCGAAGATCGGAGACCGAAGATCGGAGACCGAAGATCGGAGACCGAAGATCGGAGACCGAAGATCGGAGATGGAGCGGCGGAAGTCGCTTGCGGTAAGCAGCAAAGCCGGGTAAAATGGGGACGTTACAGTCCCAGCCCAATGGTTGGATGGGGCCGTGTTGATTTCCGTTGTAGGAGTCTGCTCTTGTCCATCACTGCTTTCATCGAGGCCATGCCCAAGGCCGAGCTGCACATCCACCTGGAGGGGGCCATTGCCCCGGCCACCCTTCTGCGCCTGGCCGCGCGCCATGGCCGGGCGCTGCCTGCGGATAATGTGGAAGACTTGCAGGCCTGGTACCGTTTTACCACCTTTCGCCATTTCATCGAAGTCTACCTGGCGGGCCAGGCCTGTCTGCGCGCGGCTGAGGACTTCGCCTTGATCGCCTACGAACTGGGCGCGGACCGTGCGCGCCAGGCGATTCGCTACTCTGAAGTGACGGTCACGCCTTACACCCACATCTGGCAGCAGAAAGGCATCCGGCCCGCGGAGATCATCGAAGGGCTGGAAGACGGCCGCGCGCGGGCGCGGCGTGATTTTGGCGTGGAGATGCGCTGGGTATTCGACATTCCGCGCAACCTGCCGGAGCCGGCCGGCTCCTGGACGGCAGACTACGCGATTCAACACATGGACAAGGGCGTGGTGGGCTTTGGCCTGGGTGGGGATGAGTCGAAGTCGCCGCCGGAGCTGTGGGAGGAACCATTTCAGCGCGCCATCGCGGCCGGCCTCTACAGCGTGCCCCATGCCGGCGAAGTGGCCGGGCCAGCCAGCGTGTGGGGCGCGTTGCGCAAGCTGGGCGCCCGGCGCTTGGGCCACGGCGTGCGCAGCAGCGAAGATCCAGCGCTCGTTGCACACCTGGCGGCGACGCAAATTCCGCTTGAGGTCAACCCCACCAGCAATTTGTGCTTAAACGTTTATCCCGACTTCAGCCAGCATCCGCTGCGCCGCTTGTGGGACGCGGGCGTCTACCTGACGGTCAATTCGGACGACCCGCCCATGTTCAACACCACGCTGACCGCCGAGTACGCGGTGCTGGTCAACCATTTTGATTTCACGCTCGCGGAGTTGGAGCGCATCAGCCTCAACGCCGTGGCCGCGGCCGCACCGCTGGGCCTGACGCCAGTCGCACGCCAGCAAATGGCAGCCGATTTCCGCGCCCAGTTTGCCGATCTGCGCCAACGGCTCGGCCTGCCGGGCCAGGAGACCGCCGATGCCTGAGATAGACCTGATCGCCGCGGATCAACTGCCGGTGCCAGACCTGACCACCCTGCTCAACGCGGTCTACGCCGATTATGCCGTGCCGGTGCAGCGCTCAGCGGAACAGGTGGAGGCAGGCCACCAGGCGTGGGACATAGATCTGACCGCTTCGGTGGTTGCCCTGGTGGACGGCGCGCCGGTTGGCGTGGCGCTGCTGGGCCGGCGCGAACGCCGCGGCTGGATTGGCAGCATGGGAGTTCTGCCAGCCTGGCGCCGCCGGGGCATCGGCCGGCGTCTCTTGCAGCAGGTGCAGGCCAATGCGCGCCGCGCCGGCCTGCACGCCATTGACCTGGAGGTGCTGACGCGCAACACGGCCGCCCTGGCCCTCTACGAAGCGGCCGGCTTCCAGATTCAGCGTGAGCTGCTCGTCTGGGAGCGCCGCGCAGAACAGGGTGCGCTGCCTGACCCCTACTTCAAATTGCAGCCAGCCGACGTGGCGTGGGTATTGGCGCAGGCGCCGACCTGGCATGACACCCCGCCCTGCTGGCAGCGCCAACCGGCCTCGCTCAGGCATCTGTCCGACCTGCAAGCGCTGGCGGTGGCCGATGCCACCGGCGAACGCCAGGTTTATGTGCTCTTCCGACCGCCGCAGGATGGGCGCATCCGCCTGGCCGACATCGGCGCGGCGCCCGGCCACGAGCCGCGGCGCTTGGGGCGGGAGCTCCTCCAAGGCTTTCATCTGCGCTACTTTGGCGCGACCGTGACGCTGGTCAATGAGCCGGTCGAGAGTGCATGGAACCGCGTGTTCGTGGCCATGGGCTACTACGTGATCGAGCGGCAGCACGAGATGCGCTGGCTGGCGGCGTGATGCGCGGCCGGCGGCGAGAAACATGGCATGACCAACAAACCATCTGAACCAACCGACTACCGGCGTTATCGCGCCGAAACCGACCGCCGCCTGCTGCTGGCCGTGGTTGGCTTCCTGATCGTCGTAGGCGGCGCGCTGATCGGGATCGTCTACGGCGGCTGGGCCGCGGCCACCGGCTTGATCTGCCTGTTGGCCGGCGCGGGCGTCATCCTCTTCCTGTGGCTCCTGCTGACCGTGATCGAACGGTGGGTCAACAAGTCGGAATAGAACCCGCAGAATGGAACCGCCACGGCGCCAAGACCGCAAAGGGAACTGGATAGGCCCAAGCGATCTTCGCGCCTTAGCAGCGTCTTTGTGCTCTTTGTGTTCTTTGTGGTTGAAAAATCGCTCAAATTAGGATTCCCATTCCTTAACGCAGCGTGGCGGTGCAGTCGTAGGGCGCTGAATCGAGCGGCCCGAAGCTCACGCAGGGAATGCACAAACCCCGGCCGGTCAGCGCCGCGGCGGCCAACGGCGGGCGGGCGCGCACACTGAACAGCCTCTTCATCGCCGGATTGTCCGTGTCAAATTCGCTGCCGCGGGCCGCCTGAGATCCATCCAGACCGTAAGCGGCCAGCTGCACCGGGTTGTCCTTGCCAGGGCTGGTGGCCGGATCAGGGTTGAAGGAAACGATCGAGACCTGGCGCACCTGGCACTTCAGGCTGCTGAAGTCCATGCGCAGGGTGGCGCCGTAGAGTGCCGGCAGCGGCACGTTGCTTCCGCAGTACGCGCCGGCATATTCTCCTTCACCCACCGTGAAAGCCACATACCCCTCGCCCGTGGGCGCAAACAGGCGGAACTTGCTCCAGTCACTGGTCTTGGCATCCTGCAGGTTGAGGGTGAAGTTGCATTCGGGCGCCCCGCTACCCGCGCCATCCGGCAGCCCATCGGGGAAGAGGACATCCTGCACATCGGGTGCTTCGCGCCCGGCGCGCGCCTCGCGGTACCAGGCCATGATTTGCACCACGCGCGCAGGCGCCAGCGTCACTGGCTCGTGCGCCGGGCCGGTCGCCTCAGCCCACGCAGTCTGCCCGGCCTGCACGGTCCAGATCACATTCGGCTCCTGCCAGGAGTGCACGCGCACGCTGTCCTTGAACGTGACCACCCAGTCGCGCCCGCTGCCCGGTTCACGCACGACCAGGAACTCGGTGCCGGTGGAGACCACTTCCAACAGGTCGGTTTGCACCGTCACGCGCGACGTCGCCCCGGCCGGATCCACGCGTCCAAACAGCGCGCCAAAGGTTAGAAGCACAGTCACGATTGGATCGCTGTCGCGCGCAGGTACACTCTTGAGCGCCAGGTCGCCATCGCGAAAGACTTCCAACGATACGGCATCGCCAAAGCGGAGTACGGCGCGGCCGCTGGCGTTGACATTGAGTTGATCGCCCACGCGCAAATCGGTCGTGGCGGTCGTCGCCAGCGGCTGGAAGGCGCTGCTGCTGCCGGTGCGCACGGTCACCACATCCAGCTCCGCCTGGGCCTTGACCGTGTCCGCACGACGACCGCCGCAGCCGGCTAATCCGGCCAACGCCAGAATGATGCAAGCTGCGATGGTCCATGCACGAAAGATGCGAGGCGCCATGATTTCCCCCTTTGTTACACAGATGGTTTTCCGCCGACGTCTGCGCCGGCGCGCCGCGAGCGCAGCGCCAGCGCCAGGCTGAGGCCGATCAGCGCGCCGGCCAGCGCCGCTTCGACAGTCAGGATGTGATTGCCCACGCCAAAACGGCTGGCCAACATCATGCCGGCCGCGCCCGTCGTCAACGCCGTCACAGCCTGCAGCGGCCAGGCCGAGGGCGCCAGTCCGAGTCCCAACAGCAGGGCAAGGCCCAGGCTGGCAATCAGCCAGGCCAGTGGGGTCAACCCAGAGAGCAGCGCCAGGCCGCCCAGGGTCAACGCGAAGCCGATGCTGCCGCCGAGCACGCCGCCCAACGCCGCGCCGGCGCGCGGCCGCTCTTGCCAAACGATCTGCCCCAGCGCGCGCGCCGCACCAAAAACCGCGCCGCCGACCGCGCCGAGCAGACCCATCAGCAGGGTCAGGAGGAGCAGCGCGGAGAGGGTGAGGATGGCGGGCAACGTCTGACTGCGGTTGTATTGGAAAAAGGCGAGCAGGCCAAAACCGAGACCAAAACCAACCGCGCCGCCGATGCCGCCAGCCGCAGTCTGCTGGCGGATGAAGCCGGTCGCGCGTTGATAGCGCCGCCGCGCGGTTTGTAGAAACGCGCCGCGCCGCGTGGCCGCGGCCAGGCCATGCAGGGCCAGGGGGTTGACATCGCGCACCGCGCCCAGGACGGTCAGCGCCGCCGCGGCTTGCGTCGTGTCGGCCAGGGCGACCGCCACGGCTGGCTCACGCCATGTGCCGCCCAGGCGGCCGAAGGCTTCGGCGGCCGCACTGCGCACCTCTGGCGCCGCGTCGGTCAGCGCAGCCTGGGCCAGCGCGGGGAGCACCGCGGGCGTCATGGCCGCGGCCGTGATCGCGCCCAGGCGGGCCGCGGCCTGGGCGCGCGCCTCTGCCTCGCGGTGCGCCAGCAAATCGAGCAGGACCGCGGTGCGCGTGGCGTCGTCTGGCGTCAGCGCCAGCCAGGCATCCACCTGGCGGTTGTAGCGCACGGCGCAGCGCAGCAGAAAGGACGTCGCGTCTGGCGTCAGGTGCAGGCGAGCGCGCTGTGCGTCGAGCAGATCAAAGTCGCCCTGCGAAGCGAACGCGCGCCGCGCCTGCCAATCGGCCAGCAGGCGCGCCAGCAGTTCTTGCGCCTGTTTGAGCGCGACCTGCTGCGCATCCAGCCAGCCCGCAATGCGCGCGGCCAAATAGTCGTGGCTCAACTCGAAATGGCTGTCGTCCACGCGGCGCAGCAGGCGCTGGCCCAGCAAACGCTCCAGCAGCGCCGTCACCGTGGTGGCCGGCAGTCCGCTGGCGGCGGTCACCTCATCGGCGCTGAGCACCGCTTTGGTCTGATGGGACGTGACCAGCGCGCTGAGCACCGCCTGCACCTGGGGCTGCTCCTCTGGCGTGTAGGCCGCCAGGGCGTCCGTGAGGTACGCGGCGAGAATCCCCGCGGCGCCGCCCACCTGCTGATAGTCGGCCAGGCGAATCGTCGCGCCGGGCCGGCCAAACTGATGATAGAGGCGTTCGCACACCAGTTGCAGCTGCGGCGGCGCCACCCCGCCTTGCCACAGGTCGTGCAGCAGGCGCTCCACCAACAGCGGCTCGAACGAGACATTGAAGCGGGCCGCGGGGCCGGTGATGGCCTCGCCCGCGCCCTCCCATGAGAGGCGCTCCAGCCGGTAGCGTTGATCCAACAGGCCGGGGATCAGCTTCTCCAACGACGCCAACTGAGGCAAGAAGTCGTCGCGCACCGCCAGCACCACGCGCCAATCGTGGCTGCGGTCGGCCAGCGCGGCCATCAGCGCCTGCGCAAAGGCCTGGCGCTGGGCTTCGCCCCACAACAGCAGCAATTCCTCCGCCTGGTCGAGAACCAACACGGCGCGTGCAGCGAGGTCGGGAAGGTTGCCCGTCGCCGCGGGGTCGAACTCGCGCACACGCGTCAGGTGCACCTCAAAACCGGCGCGGAGCAGCCGCGGGGTCACGCCGGCGCGCAGCAGCGACGTTTTGCCGCTGCCCGACTCGCCGTAGACCACGACCAGGGGATTGGCCAGGATTTTGTTCGCCAGGCGCGCGCTGTCCTCCTGGCGACCGAAAAAGATCGCGGCATCAGTCGCGTCGAACGCGTCCAGGCCCTTGTAGGGCGAAGCCGGCAGGGGCGCGGGAGGGGGCGGCGCATCATCCACGGGCGGCGCGGCCGCGGGCGTGGGCGTCAGCGCCTGGATGCCGGCCATCAGCTCCTGCAGGAAATGCGCGGTGTTGTCCGGCACGAGCTCGACCCCTTTTTGCGCCCAATACTGCTGATCGGCCGCGTTGAGCGGCTGCTCGATTACGGCGTAGGCGCGGCGTCGGTGCTCGCGCACGCTGCGCGTCACCTGCGCAAAGAGGCGCTTGAAGGCCGGAGAGGTCAGGTCGTAGCCCAGGAAGATCAGCGTCTTGGTGGCAAAGAAGGCGCGGATCAGATCGGAGAGCGTGGGCAGGCGGGCCAGGAATTCATCGAAGTCGTCTTCGGTGATGACGAGAGAGTCGGGCTGACTGAGGTCGCCCTGCATCTTGATGACGACCACCTTGCTCTCGTCGAAGTAGGGCACATCCGCGTCGCGCACGATCAGGACATAGGATTTGCCCGCCATACGCAGCGCATCCTCCAGCAGCGCGTCGTAGGCCGTGGTGATGATCTTCGAGGAAGGCAGCACGGCCTGGGCCAGCAGTTCATGCAGCGCGGAAGGCTGCAGCGCCAGTTGGCGCAGCGCATCGCGCAGGGCCTGCACCAGGGGTTGGCGCCCGCGCAAGGCTTCGAAATCGCGCGCCACGGCCGTCAGCGACCGATCCGGGCGGTCATAGCTGATCTGCTGCGCCAACAGTTCCGCGATTTGCGTCAGCGGCAAGGGCGCGGCGGCGTCGCGCAGGCTGTCGCCCACGAAGAGCAGCGCATTATCGGCCGCCAGGTCAGCGGCCAGGTCACGTGTGAGGTTCATCGGCAGCGCTCGCGACGGTGCAGGACAGAGGGGATCAGAGCCGGCCGGGGGCGTTTGTAGAGCGATTGTACCACCAAACAACGTGTCACGGAAAGTTGCACGCGTACCCAAATTGCGTTATGCTTGTGGCCCATTAACTTCCGCACTGCGAAGGAAAATGTTCTTTGGAGATACCATGACAACTGCGACCTTGGCCATGCCGGCAACAACTCAATATGAGCACATCTCTCTAGATGATCAGCAAGTGCCGTGGATTGTGGGGACAACCATGAAAGTCGTCGAGCTCGTCCTGGATTACCAGACCCATGGTTGGAGTCCCGAGGAATTGCGTTTTCAACATCCCTATTTGACGCTCGGCCAGATCCATTCAGCTCTAGCCTATTACTGGGACCATCAAGCACAGCTCGACCAGGACATTGAACGACGCCGACGGAAGGTTGAGCGCTTGCAACGCAGCGTACGGGTCTCCCCACTACAAGTTCGCTTGCGAAGCGAGCCAACGCAATGACGCTTGCCCTCTACATGGATCACCATGTACCACGTGCAATAACCATTGGCCTGCGCCTTCGTGGGGTTGATGTGCTCACGGCATTCGAAGACGGCGCCCATAGACTGCAAGACCCGCAATTACTGGATCGTGCCGCGGAACTGGAACGAGTGCTTTTCACGAGCGATGACGACCTGCTGACCGAAGCAGCGAAGCGCCAGATGAACGAACAGTTCTTTTACGGTATTATCTATGCCCACCAAGGGCAAGCATCAATCGGGGCCTGCGTCCACGATCTTGAGGTGGTCGCAAAAGCTGGCGACCCCAGCGACATGATCAACTACGTATTGTTCCTCCCCTTATGAAACAGACGACCCTGGAAATCGTGATAGGAAAGGCTTGGGTACACGATGGCAGACTTCACCCATAACCACTACAACGCCCGCACCGCCCTCGAAACGGCGACGGGCAGAGTGTACTACTACCGGCTGGCAGCCCTGGAAGAAGCCGGCCTGGCTGCGATCTCGCGCCTGCCGTTTTCGATCAAGATCCTGCTCGAAACCGCGCTGCGCAACTGGGACGAGTTCCTGGTGACCGAGAAGGACATCATCAACCTGGCGACCTGGAACCCACAGGCGCCCGCGCAGGTTGAGATTCCTTTCATGACCGGACGTGTGGTCATGCAGGACTTCACCGGCGTGCCGGCCGTCGTGGACCTGGCCGCGCTGCGCGCGGCGATGGCGCGGCTGGGCGGTGACGCCGAGCGCATCAACCCGCTGATCCCCGCCGACCTGGTGATTGACCATTCGGTGCAGGTGGACAGCTTCGCCACCAGCAACGCGCTGCTCTTCAACGCCGAGCGCGAGTTCGAGCGCAACCGCGAGCGTTACGAGTTCCTGCGCTGGGGCCAGCAGTCCTTCAGCAACTTCCGCGTCGTGCCGCCGGCCACCGGCATTGTGCACCAGGTCAACCTGGAGTACCTGGCCTCGGTGGTGCGCACCGAAACCACGACGCAGGGTGACATCGTCGCCTTCCCGGACACTCTGGTGGGCACCGACTCGCACACCACCATGATCAACGGCCTGGGCGTGCTTGGTTGGGGCGTGGGCGGCATCGAAGCCGAGGCCGCCATGCTCGGCCAGCCGATGTACATGCTGATGCCTGAAGTGATTGGCGTCAAGATCACTGGTCGCCTGCCGCAGGGCGCCACCGCCACCGACCTGGCCTTGCGCGTGACGCAGCTCCTGCGCGCCAAAGGGGTTGTCGGCAAGTTCGTCGAATTCTACGGCGACGGCGTGGGCCGCATGAGCCTGGCCGACCGCGCGACCATTGCCAACATGGCGCCGGAGTATGGCGCGACCATGGGCTTCTTCCCGGTGGATGCAGAGACGCTGCGCTACCTGCGCGGCACCGGGCGCAGCGCCGAGCTGGCAGACCTGGTCGAGCGTTACTGTCGCGCCCAAGGCCTCTTCCGCACCGACGGCATGCCCGAGCCGCAGTTCACCGACACCCTGACGTTGGATATGGCGACCATTGAGCCAAGTCTGGCCGGGCCGAAGCGGCCGCAGGACCGCGTGGCCCTGGCCGACGTCAAGCAGTCGTTCGCGGCGGCCTTGACCGCGCCGATTGCCCAGCGCGGTTTTGCGCTCAGCCCAGCGTCAACCGGCGCCGCGGCCGCGGTCAGCTACGAGCACGAAACGCTCGAGCTGCATCACGGCTCCGTGGTGATCGCGGCGATCACAAGCTGCACCAACACCTCCAACCCGTCAGTCATGATCGGCGCGGGGCTGGTAGCGAAGAAGGCGGTCGAGCGCGGCCTGCGCGTCGCGCCCTACGTCAAGACCAGCCTGGCGCCCGGTTCGCGTGTCGTCACCGATTACCTGGCCGAAGCTGGTCTGACGCCGTACCTGGAGGCGCTGGGCTTCCACACCGTGGGCTACGGTTGCACCACCTGCATCGGCAACAGCGGCCCGGTGCCGGACGTGGTGGCCGACGCGATCAAAGAAGAGAACCTGGTGGCTGCGGCCGTGTTGAGCGGCAACCGCAACTTCGAGGGACGCATCAACCCCTCGGTGCGCGCCAACTACCTGGCCTCGCCGCCGCTGGTCGTGGCGTTTGCGCTCGCCGGCACGATGGACGTTGACCTGGCAACCGAGCCGGTCGGAACCGATCGCAACGGCAACCCGGTCTATCTGCACGAAATCTGGCCGAGCCAGGAAGAGGTGCAGGCCACGGTCAGCAGGGCGCTCAAACCGGAGATGTACGCGCAGCAGTATGGCAACGTCTTTGGCGCCAACGAAGCCTGGAATGCCATCAAAATCCCCGAAGGCAAGTTGTACGACTGGGATCCCAGCTCCACCTACATCCAGGAGCCAACCTTCTTCGAGACGCTGTCGCCTGAACCCGCGGCGATGGGCAACATTCTCGGGGCGCGCGTGCTGGCCCTCGTGGGCGATTCAGTGACCACCGACCACATCTCGCCCGCGGGCAACATCGCCAAGAACAGCCCGGCCGGGCGCTATCTAATGTCGCTGGGCGTGCAGCCTGTTGATTTCAATTCCTACGGCGCGCGCCGCGGCAACCACGAAGTCATGATGCGCGGCACCTTTGCCAATATCCGCCTCAAGAACCTGATGCTGAACGGCGTCGAGGGCGGCTACACGCTCTACCTGCCGACCGGCGAACAGATGAGCATCTACGACGCGGCCATGCAGTACAAGGCGAGCGGCACGCCGCTGGTCATCCTGACCGGCAAGGAGTACGGCACCGGCAGTTCGCGTGACTGGGCGGCCAAGGGCACGATGCTCCTGGGCGTGAAGGCGGTCATTGCCGAGAGCTTCGAGCGCATTCATCGCAGCAACCTGGTGGGCATGGGCGTGCTGCCGCTGCAGTTCCTGCCGGGGGAGAGTGCGCAGACCCTGGGGTTGAACGGCCAGGAGATCTTTGACATCACCGGCATGGATGACGCCATGCAGGCCGGGCAGATCATGCACGTGCGCGCCACGCGTCTCGACGGCACAACGACCCAGTTCCAGTCCCTGTCGCGCATTGACACGCCGGTCGAGGTGGAATACTATCGTCACGGAGGGATCTTGCAGTTCGTCCTGCGCAAGATGCTGAAGGGGTAAGCGGCCGGTGACCGTCCCGACCGATCATGGGACGAGAGGATCTTTTGCCGCGAAGGGTCGCACCAGGGCCGCACGATCACCGTCTGGGGCATGTGATGCGACCGCACATGGCCGCGAACAGACTTCCGACTTCTTCAAGATTTCGGAAGTCTGGCGTCGCATCGCCTCACGTCGAGATTACGGGGATGGCTGCTCAGGTCGCCAGCGTCTACGTTGCTCCGCCAGCCGTCATGCCGATTCGAACCTTCTAGGCGAAGCTGTTTTCATTGTTGGTTGGACATGCCTGATTGTGGTAGAATCAGTGCTGCAGGCAGTGAATCGTTTGCTGACCGAGTCGTCAAAAAGGAGCGGCACGATGACCGAGCAGACTCAGGTTGGATCACGGCCAGCCATGCTGGTCAGTGACACGGTATTGGAGCAGCTCCAGCGCGTAGCTGACACGCAGGGAATTGCTGCTAATGAATTGGCCGAGCAAGCGATTCGCCATTTCTTGCGTGAGGAAAGGCGCCAGCTGCTGCAACGAGAATCAGAAGCCTTCTGCGCGTTGCATGAGCAACTTCTTGCCACCCATGCGGGCGAATTCGTCGCCATTTACGATGGTCGGCTTGTGGACTACGATCGCGATCAGGAATCGCTGTTGCTGCGCCTGGATACGAACTTCCCCACGGTTCCGGTTCTCATCAAACAAGTTCTCCCTGATCCTCAGGAGACTTACTTGATTCGCTCACCTCGATTTGTCTGTGAAAGTAATGTCCTGAATCGGCTCGTGGTAACCCTCAACGGATTGGCTGCAATGACCGAAGTCTCTGGCTGACGCTGACGCTCCGACGTTCATCATGCGCATGGCCCCCCATTGGATTCGGTTTATTGCGCCGCGAGCACCAGGCTCTCCAAAGCCAGTCCAGAGCCCACACCGCCGATTTCTGCCACACGTTTTGATGCGCCTTGCCGCCGGAGGTCGTTATGTCTCACCGTTCAGTTTCCGCGATGCACCGCTTCTGTGCGATTGCCACCACCGTGTTCCTGTTGACTGCCTGCGCTAATCAGGCCACGCCCCTGGCTCTCAGCGGCGCCGTGACGCAGGCGGCGCCGGCCGCTCAGGCAAACCAACCCCTGCCGGTGACGGCCACATCTACTCCGGAACCGACGCCGACCTCGACACCCACGACGGAACCAACATCAACCTTCACACCGACGCCAACTCCAACGGAGACGGCGACTCCATCGCCAACGGCTGAGGTGACGCCTGGGGCGGTGGTGCGAGGAGATCAGAACGTCAATCTCAGAAAGGGGCCAGGCTCTCACTATGACGGGTTGGGGCAGATCGCACCTGGTGCGCTGATGGAGGTGGTGGCAACGGCCGAAATGAATGGGCAAACCTGGTATCAGGTGAAGCTTGCTGACGGTAGGCTTGGATGGGTGCGTAAAGACCTGGTTGAGGCAAATGAGAAAGCGGGGGCAGTGCCAAAGGCAAGCGATGTTCCTCCAACACCAACACTTCGACCCAAACCTACAGCTACACCGAGGCCAGCAGCGACAAAACCGCCAGAAGTTCGTGGCAATGAGTCGGGCATTCCTGCGGATGTAATGCAACTGATACTTAATGATTATGGTTCTCTAGATGCAATGGTTGGACAAACAATGGAATTCAATGGGGCAACTGCTGTGCAAAATGGCGAAAATCCAACCTATCACGGAAGTATTCTTTGGGTTAGGCTAACAGAAGATCTGGGTATGAAGACCGCCCCTGATGGTTCAAGGTTGTCACATCGGTTCATGGCTAATGCTGGTCCATATGGGGTTATCAGAGTTTCACTAATGGATGATCCTTTGAGTCCGGATTGGTCCGGCCTACATAGCAATATTTTGTCGGGTATCTGGGGCTATGGTAGTTGGGGATATTTCTTAGATGGACAAGGTAATCCTGTTAAGACGCTGCTTGGTATTTCCCAATTACAACAGGGGGCATCTTTGTCTAAAGTAGCCGGGAAAGGCGATGTAATCGGCATTTTCGTAGAAGATCAGAATGATAACTCGGGAACTGGAAATTCTTTGGAACGGGGTGGAGCTTCCTGTTCAAGGGTCCTCGTGTTAAACAGGTAAGCTTTGGAGTGAAGTTAATTGTTTCTCGGTCCGATTGTGTTGTAGTATGTAGTTGATGTCAAATTGGCGGCTAAGTGTTGTTTTTTTGTTGTCTTTTCTGGTTTGCTCGGGTCTACATCAGCAGGTTTATGCGCAGTATGGGTGTGTTGACAATAATGATTGTTCTAACGGATATACATGTACTTCTGGTATTTGTGTCCCTCCTACTACCACTTGTGGTGACAACAGTTGTAACGGGACAGAAACCCAGTATACCTGCCCAGAAGACTGTGGTTTCCCCCCGGGAGAGCAGAGTTGCGGCACCACGACTTGTGCTGACGGGCATGTGGGGACGGTTCAGTGTTCCCCTAACTGCGATGCTTCCCCTAGGGCTTGTTGGGATTTTTGCGGTACAGGATCGGGCAGCAATCAAGAGTGTTCGCAGGCGGGTGATTGTAATGGCACGGTTAATTGTGGGTATGGAACTACCTGTGGTGAGTGGGCGTGTGGAAATGGAGCCTGTTATTCGGACTGTTCTGGTTGCTCTGCCCCACCTGCGGGTTGTACGCCGACGGCGCGGTGTTTGGAGCACGAAGCCGCGAAGGGCAGCGAAGAACACGAAGCGCGAAGTGGGGCGGGGCGGCGTGACATCTTCGCGTTCTTCGCGCTTCGTGTCCTTCGTGTTGCTTCGTGACTTCGTGCTCCATTATTGGTTGGACATGCCTGGTTGTGGTAGAATCAGTGCTGCAGGCAGAAATACGAAGAGCAAAGCGGGTACCAACCCCGCCCCGGCTTGACCGGGCAGACGTAGGAGAAACTACCATGCATACCTGGACCCCAGCGCGCATCAGCGCGCGCCTCGATCGTATCCTCTGGACGGTGCAGAAGCCGCCGCGCTACACCGGGGGCGAGCACAACAGCGTGACCAAAGACTGGGACGCGATCCCCATGCGCCTGGCCCTGACCTTTCCTGACACCTACGAACTCGGCATGTCCAACCTGGGCCTGATGCTGCTCTACGACATCGTCAACCGCCAGCCTGACATGCTGGCCGAACGCGCGTACGCGCCCTGGGTGGACATGGAAGCGCTCATGCGCCAGGAAGCGATGCCGCTCTTCAGCCTGGAGACGCGCCATCCCCTGCGTGATTTCGATATCATCGGCTTTGGCCTGCCCTACGAGCAGCTCTTCACCAACACGCTCAACTGCCTCGACCTGGCCGGCATCCCCCTGCGCACGGCCGATCGCAGCGCGGACGATCCGCTGATCCTGGCGGGCGGCAGCGCGGGCACCAACCCGGAGCCGATGTGGCCGTTCATAGACGCGTTTCTGATCGGCGAGGGCGAAGAGGTCATCCTGGAGATCCTGCGCGCGCAGCTGGCCTGGAAACAGGCGCGCCAGGCCGACCCGGCCGCGGTCACGCGCACGGATCTGCTGCGCCGCATGGCAGCCATCCCTGGCGTGTACATTCCTTCGTTCTACGAAGCCGCCTATCACCCCGACGGCACGCTGATCGCCACCACGGTGCGGCCCGAATTTGCCGGCGTGGCGCCGCCGGTGGTGACCAAGCGCATCGTCGCCACGCTGCCGCCGCCCACGACCGATTTCATCGTGCCTTACCTGGATGTGGTGCACAACCGCGCCGCGATCGAAATTCAGCGCGGCTGTACGCGCGGCTGCCGCTTCTGTCACGCGGGCATGGCCTACCGCCCGGTGCGCGAGCGACCGGTGCAGGAGGTGCTCGACGCCGTGGATAAGATGATCGCGAGCTGCGGCTTCGAGGAAGTTTCCTTCCTCTCGCTCAGCTCCAGCGATTACACCTACATCGGCGAGCTGGTCAAGGCGGTGGTGGACAAGCACGGCGCGGACAAGCTCAGCATCGGCCTGCCCAGCCTGCGCATCGAATCGTTCTCGGTGGACTTGATGAACCTGCTGGAGAAAGGACGTCGGCGCAGCGGCTTCACCTTTGCGCCCGAAGCCGCGACCGACCGCCTGCGTGATGTCATCAACAAGCCGATCGCCACCGACGACCTGCTCAAGACCGCCGAAGATGTTTACAGCCGCGGCTGGACGACGATCAAGATGTACTTCATGATCGGCCACCCCACGCAGACCGATGAGGATGTGAAAGCCATCGCCGACCTGGCCTGGGCGGTGATGCGCGTCGGCCGCCGCATCATGGGCAAGAAGGCCAAGGTGCGCGTCGGCGTCAGCACGCTGGTGCCCAAACCGCACACGCCCTTCCAGTGGGCGCCGTTGGAGGCCGAAGAGACCGTGCGCCGCCAGATTGCCTATCTGCAAGACAGCCTGCGCGGAGTCGGTTTCCATTTCAACTGGAACAACCCGCGCGAAACCCTCATGGAAGCCTACCTCAGCCGCGGCGACCGCCGCCTGGCCGATGTCATCGAGCGCGCCTGGCAGCTCGGCGCCAAGTTCGACGCCTGGGGCGATCAATTCCGCGACGGCGCCTGGATGCAGGCCTTTGCCGAGCAGGGGCTGGACCCAGATTGGTATGCGCGACGCGAACGCCGCGTGGACGAGGTCATGCCCTGGGATCACATCAGCCTGGGCCTGAACAAGGACTTCCTCATCCAGGAGTATCGCAACAGCCAGGTCGGCGCGGTGATTGACGATTGCAGGGATCACTGCTTTAGCTGCGGCATCCTGGGCCAGTTCAAAGAGCAGCGTCGCGGCACGGACGAAGAGGCCTGGGGCTGCCCGGCGCTGGGCAAGTCGGCGCAGCACAATCAACCGGTGAGCGTCATGCCCATCCCCCTCTACATCAACCCCGACATGAGCCCGGACCTGGCCGGCCAGTTCGGCCCGCGCGTGCCGCAGTTGGCCGGGGGGACGGTCAATCAACGGCTGAACTGATCCAGCCATTCTTTCGACACACCATCTTCTTCTACTGGTTTCTCATCAAGCCACACAGGGGCGAGCTCGCAGCTCGTCCCTTTTTGTTCCCGGCTGGTTCCCGCCAACTTCCCGCGGCGTCGGGAATCGTTCACTGGACAGCGGGACATTCTGTGTGCTACGGTTGACCAGGGTCAGCTCAACAGCACTCGTGCTCCGGTCAACAATGTATATGATTTTCACTCCGTTGCCCATGCGCTGGACGCACAACCATGAATGAGAATGTGGCGCAAGCCACCAGCTTGCCTCAATGGCGCGGGGCGCCGCAATCCGGCGGATTGCGCTACAGGGCTATTTTCAGTTATCCATGCGCCGGGCGCACAACCAGAAATGAAAACAGGCAATCCGTGGCGATCCGTGTTCATCCGCGGCCTATTTTCGGGTTAGCGGACCGGGAGTCCAGAATTGTCTGGGTTGAGTTTAGTTCAGTCTACGGAGGGTCTGAAAAGATGAAACGCACCTTATCCATCATCCTGGCGTTCATGCTAGGCCTGACTGCTTTGGCGGCCACCACAGCCAGTAGCACCGCGCTGATCGCACCATGCACCCCCGGTGGGGATTACAACCCCGACTGTGACCTGGACCATAACGGTGTGATTGACATTCTCGACATCCAATTGGCCGCCGGGCATTGGAATCAGGTCGGCGCGTGGACGGGCGGGGACAGCTGGCTGCTCACCGGCAACGCCGGCGCCAGCCCGGCGACGAACTTCGTCGGCACCACTGACGGTCAGAACCTCATTGTGCAGCCAGGCGCCGGTCGGGTGGGCATCGGCGCGACGAACCCGACCGATGGCAAGCTGTACGTCGCCGGCGGCGGCGGCCGCGGTGTCTATGCGACCAGCGCCAGCACCGATGGCGTGGTGGGCGCCAGCGGCAGCGGTGTTGGCGTATCGGGCATCAGTACGAGCTTCTACGGTGTGGACGGCTCGACGCAGAGCACAAGCTATGCCGGCGTGCGCGGCGTCAACCTGTCAACCGGCGTGAACGGCGCGGGCGTCTACGGCTTGAGCACCAACGGCCCAGGCGTCAACGGCGTGAGCACCAGCGGCAACGGCGTCAAGGGCGCCAGCACAGACAGCGCGGGCGTCTATGGGGTCAGCACGAATGGCAGCGGCTTGTACGGCTCCAGCAACGGCAGCAACGGCGTCTACGGCCAGACGACTGCATCCCTTCAGCCTGGTGTAAAGGGCGTCAACGCCGCGGCCAGCGGCATCGGCGTGCGCGGCGAGGCCAATGCTGCGGGCGGCGTCGGCGTCTGGGGTCAGAGTAACGCCAACACCGGCATCTACGGCCTAAGCACAGACGGCATCGGCGTGTGGGGTCAGAGCACCAACGGCCCGGCGATGCGCGCCGACGGCAACGCCGTGCAAGCTCGCGCCATGGGCGGCTGGGCCAAGGCCATGGCCTATATTCGCTCCGATGGGCTGATTTTTCAATGCTACAATGGCGTCACCGGCGCGTCGAGCAACGGGTGCGGCTTCACGGTCAATCACTTCACGGCTGGCGGCTATGGCGTTGACTTTGGTTTCTATGTCTGGGATCGCTTCGTATCCGTCACGGCAACCAGGAACGCTGTGGGCAATAACATGGCTGCGGAGTTTGATTTTGGGGCTGCGAACACCACGATTGATGTGCGAACCTTCCGCGCCAATCAGACCGTTGATACGGAAGACACCCGGTTCATGATTATCGTCTATTGAGACGCGCGACCACGCGAGGCAATACCCATGTTGAGAAGTTTCTTCATCTTGCTCTGTCTTTGCGTTTTACTGCTGCCGGCCACGGCCCTCGCCCAAACCGGCGGGCCCTACAGCCTGACCTGGAGCAATGTCGGCGCCGCGGGCAGTAGCAGTGGCGGCGCCTACACGTTAACGTCCAGCGTCGGCCAACCCGATGCCGGCACGTTGAGCGGCGGCAGTTACACCCTCTCCGGCGGCTTCCTGGGCGGCGCGCCGTGCAGCCTGCCTCAGGACATCAACGGCGACGGCCAGGTGACGGTGCTTGACATCCAGGCGGACGCTGCGGCCTGGCGAATGGTCAATCCAGTTTTTCCATACGACCAGGATCAGGACGGCGACGTGGATGTGCGGGATGTGATGCTGATCGCCGCGGCCATCGGAAGCGCCTGCTGAGGACAACGTCTCTTTGTCGCCAACCAAACCATCACCCGTATGTGAGGAGAAATCATGCCAATGATACGTCGTTTCGGATTCTTTGCCGCTATCGTGTTGCTCAGCCTGACCAGTGGAGCGGTCATCGCTGATCGCACTGCGCCGCGCGGACCAGTCGGCGCGGCGTTCACCTACCAGGGTCAGCTCGCCAGCGCGGGGTCGCCGGTCAACGAGGCCTGCGATTTTCAGTTCAGCCTGTGGGACGATGCGGCGACCGGCGCCCAACTAGGCGCGACCGTGGCGCCTACACTCAACGTGGTCAACGGCCTCTTCACCGCCGCGCTCGATTTCGGCAATCAGTTCACGGGCGACGAGCGCTGGCTGGAGATCGCGGTGCAGTGCCCGGGCGACCCCGGCTTCACGCTGCTCACGCCGCGCGTGGCGCTCCTGGGCGTGCCATACGCCAACGGCCTGCGTCCCGGCATTGGCGTGACCGACAGCGCCAACGGGTCGAGCGCGTCGCTGGCGGCGCCGGGGTACGGCGTCACCGGCAGCAGCACGAGCGGCAATGGAGTCTTGGGCGAGGCGCAGGCCTCCCTGCAAGCGGGCGTGAAGGGCGTCAACGCCGCGGCCAGCGGCATCGGCGTGCGCGGCGAGGCGAATGCGACCGGCGGCGTCGGTGTGTGGGGACAGAGCGATGCCAACACGGGCGTGTATGGTCTCAGCACGAGCGGCAGCGGCGTCTGGGGTCAGAGCGCCAGCGGGGACGCTGTCTACGCCGTTAGCAGCAGCGGCGCGGGCGTCTTGGCCGCCAGCACGAGCTACTACGGGGTCAGCGGCTCGACGAGCAGCGCCACCCTGGCCGGCGTGCGCGGGGTCAACCTATCCACTGGCGTCAACGGCGCGGGGGTCTCTGGATCGAGTACGAATGGACCGGGCGTCAATGGGGCGAGCACCAGCGGCAACGGCATGAAGGGCACGAGCACGGACGGCGCGGGCGTCTTTGGCATCAGCACGAATGGCAGCGGCCTCTATGGTTCCAGCGCCGCCAGCAACGGCGTCTACGGCCAGAGCTCGGCATCGCTTCAGCCAGGCGTCAAGGGCGTCAACAATGCGTCCAGCGGCATCGGCGTGCGCGGCGAGGCCAATGCCACGGGCGGCGTCGGCGTCTGGGGCCAGAGCACGGCCAACACTGGCGTATACGGCCTGAGCACGAGCGGCATCGGCGTCTGGGGTCAGAGCACTAACGGACCGGCCATGCGCGCCGACGGCAACGCGGTGCAGGCTCTCAATGCTGGCGGCTGGGTCAAGGCGATGGCCAAAATCTACTACGACGGCACGATAGTCGGTTGTTACAATGGCCTGACCGGCGCGTCGAGCAACGGGTGTGGCTTCACGGTCAACCGCTTCACCTCTGGCGGCTATGGTATAGACTTTGGCTTCAACGTCTGGGATCGTGTGGTATCCGTCGCTGTCACAAGGATGGCCTACAATTTCGGCGCCAACTGGGAGCTTGGCGCTACGAACAATATCATGAATGTACGGACCTTCCGCGTCACTGATTCGTTTACCACGTACGATGCTGATTTCATGATCATCATCTTCTGAGAGGCGCCCACGCGCGCAAAACATCATGCCAGGAGTAAAACCTTGAACGTTCGTAGACTCTTTTCCCTGGTTTCCATTCTACTGATTGCCCTGAGCGGCATGGCTGGTGCGACGCCGTTGGCTGCGCCATGTGCGGTCGGCGCGGTGTACGACCCCGCCTGCGATGTGGATCACGACGGCGATGTGGACATCTTTGATATCCAGTTGACCGCCAGCCACTGGAGCCAATACGGCGTCTATGTCAGCGATAACAACCACGATCATCTCGGCCAGACCTGGACCGGGAACAACAACCCGCTCAAGATTGAAGGCTCCTTCGCTGTCTCTCCAGACCATTTTGCTCTGCAAGGGAAGAACTCCGCCACCAACAGCATTGGCGTGCGCGGCGAGGCCAACGCCAGCGGCAGCGTTGGCGTCTGGGGGCAGAGCGATGCTAACACCGGCGTGGCGGGCGTCAGCGTCAACGGCGCCGGTGTGTGGGGGATCAGCACCAGCGGGCCGGCGCTCAAGGCCACGTCCACCAACTCGTCAGGCCTGGAAGTAAGCTCGGCCGCGAATGGCATGGTCGTGCTTGCGGCCGGGTATACCGGCGTGTCTGTGAATTCGGCATCTGTCGGCGTGCTCGTGAACTCGACGACAAATGACGGCTTTCACGTGAATGGAGCCGGCGGCGACGGTCTGCACGTGAACTCGGCGGGCTTCACCGGCGTGCACGCAAACACGGAGCAGGCCAACGGCCAGTGGGGGTTCTACACGCCCGACCGCATCTTTGGTACGGTTGGCATGTTCAGCGCGCTTTCCCTCGTCGCCCAGGTCAGCGGCCCGGACAGCCTGGCGCCCGGCGACCTGGTGGCCGTCGCTGGCGTGGCGGAGACGTTGCCCGGCAGCGCTGCGGCGATGCCCCTCGTGCGCCTGGCCAACGGCGCGTCGGCCAGCGTCGTTGGCGTCGTCGAGCATCGCCTGGCCTTAACATCCCGGCCCAGCCGGCCGGTCGCGACGGGGGGCGAAGCCGCGCCTGAGCCGGAAGCCCCGGAGCTGCGCAATGCCGATGGCCCCGCGCGGGCCGGCGATTACGTGGCGATTACTGTGTTAGGCGCAGCCCAGGCCACGGTGGCGCCCGGCGAGAGCGCCATCGCTACCGGCACGCGCTTGACCGTCGCCGCGGATGGCGCCGTGCGGCCGCTGCAAACGCGCACGGTTGACGGCATGCTCGTCACCGAAGGCGCGCCGGTGGTTGGCGTGGCGCTAGAGCCAGCGAAAAACGGCCTGGTTTGGGTGCTGGTCAACCCGCACTAGAGCCTGGTGATTTGCCAAAGGGGTGGGCTATGCCATAATTGGGGCGTTATGGGTGACTCACTTTCGCCAAGAACGCGCCTTTGGGTACGGGTGACCTGGTCCGTTGCCATCGCCGTGTGGCTGCTGACCGCGATCCTCTTGCTCCTGCGACTGTCCGTGCCGTGGGATGGCGCCTGGATTTCGCTGGGCACCCCGCGCTTCGGCGAAGTGACCGTCGTGGCGGCGCTGCCCGATTCGGCCTTACGCGTCGGCGATCAGATTTTGGCCGTCAATGACTATCCGTTGGCTGCCGGCTCGCCAGCCGTCTTGGGACGAGCGCAGCCAGCGCCCTGGTCATGGCAAGTCGGCAAAACCATCACCTACCGGCTCGTGCGCGACGGTCAGCCTTACGAAGTCGCCGTCGTCCTGCGGCCAGGCGCTCTGATCTGGCCGCACAAGCCGTGGGGCATTCTCTTGTTTGGCGTCGTGTTTTGCCTGTTGGGCAGCTATGTCTTGTTCTGCCGACCGGCTGAGCCCGCCGCCCGCTGGATGTTTCTGATCGGCGCGCTGCTGACCAGCTATGGCGTGGTGCGCAGCTTCCAGTGGACGCTGGGCGAATACCTGGCCGGCCCTGCACCGGTAGCCTACATGTCCCTGACTCTCGGAACCGTGCAGATGGCTTTCCTGGCAATGGTTGGCCTGGCCCTGGTCTTTCCCAGCCCACATCGCCTGGTGCCGGGCCGGCCCTGGCTCATGCCGGCCATGGCCGTGATCCTGCTGGGCATCTTGACGGCCAGCGGTTTGGCCCTGACGCGTGCAGAGGAGGACTGGATGAGCAGGCTGGCGGCCATGATGACGCTCTACTTCCGACTGCAATTGTCGCTCTGCATCCTGGCTGCGATTCTTTTCCTCACGAACATCGTGACGCAATCGTCTGCTGACCGGCTGCCCGCCAGATGGGTGGCATTGGGCGCTGCGGCAGCCCTGATCTTCGGCGCGCTGCTGTCCGTGGCGCCGCTTGCGCTCGAAAGGCTGGGCTGGATCAGCGCCGACTCGGTGCAGGCTATGACCTTGCGCCAGGAGCTGACCTGGATCGTCGCGTTGGCGGCGCCCTTGTCATTTGCCGCGGCCATTCTGCGCTACCGCCTGTTCGATGTGGACCTGGTCCTGAATCGAACCCTGGTCTACGGCACGCTGACCGCGGTAACGATGGGGCTTTATCTCGCTGTGGTGGCCGCACTCAGCGCGCTCCTGCGCACGGGAACCAATCAACCCGCGCTGCTGTTGGGAACCGGCGTCGTGGCCGTCATTTTTCAGCCCTTGCGCCAGCGTTTACAGCGGGGAGTTAACCGGCTGATGTACGGCCAACGCGATGACCCCTACGCCGTGCTCTCGCACCTGGGGGACCAGCTTGGAGGCGCGCTGGCGCCCGATGCGGCGGCGCCCAGCATCGTGCAGACGCTGGCGCAAACGCTCAAGCTGCCGTACGTGGCGATCAGCCTGACCACGCTTGGTCGCGCGGACGAAGAATCCGGTCTGGAACCGGCGGCGACCTGGGGAAAACAGCCCGCTTACGCGCTGGTGGAATTTCCTTTACGCTATCAGCAGCGATCGGTTGGCCTCTTGCAGGTGGCGCCGCGAGGGCCGGGCGAGCGCTTTTCGCCCGCGGATTGGCGCTTGCTGCAAGACCTGGCGCGGCAGATTGGCGTGGCGCTGGCGGCCGTGCAGCAGGCGCGGCAGGCGCAGCGGCTGGCGGCTGACCTGCAGCAGGCACGCCAGCGCCTGGTCGCCGCGCGCGAGGAAGAGCGCCGCCGTCTGCGCCGCGATCTGCACGATGGGTTGGGGCCGGCGCTGGCCAGCCTGACGCTCAAAGTGGATGCCGCACGCGACGAGTTGGACTACGATGTGTCGGCGGCCGCGGCCATGCTGGCCGCGCTGAAGGGTGACATCCAGGCCGCGGTGGCTGACATTCGCCGCCTGGTTTACGACCTGCGCCCGCCAGCCCTGGACGATCTGGGCCTGGCCACCGCGCTGCGCATGCAGGCCTCGCATTACCGAAGCCAGAACCTGGTTATCACCGTGGACGCGCCTGAACACCTGCCGCCGCTGCCGGCGGCCGTGGAAGTGGCGCTCTATCGCGTCGCTGCCGAGGCGATGACGAACGTCGTGCGCCATGCTCACAGCCAATCTTGCCTGCTGCGCCTGGCCGTCGCCGCCGATCGGGTAGACTTGGAAATCATTGACGATGGCCGTGGCCTGCCGACGCCGACGCCGGCCGGCGTCGGGCTGATTTCGATGCGCGAACGCGCCGCTGAGTTGGGCGGTGAATGCCTCATGACGTCGGCGCCTGAGCAGGGCACGCGCGTACATCTCTGGCTGCCGCTGCCGCAGACGTCATAAAGGAGAGCCTTCGATGGACAACATCACCATCCTCATCGCCGACGACTCCGCCCCCTTTCGTGACGGCATGCGCGCCATGCTGCGCCGCGAGACCGATATGGTCATCGTGGGTGAGGCGGCCAGCGGCGCCGAGGCCGTGCGCCTGGCCGCGGCGCAGCAGCCCGACGTCGTTCTCATGGATCTGCAGATGCCTGAAGGGAACGGCATTGACGCCACGCGCACCATCGTGACGGCCTCGCCCCACATGCGCATCCTGGTGCTGACCATGTTCGAGGATGATGACTCGGTGTTTGCCGCGCTGCAAGCCGGCGCGCGCGGGTACATTCTGAAAGGGGCCGACAAAAGGGAGGTGCTGCGCGCGATTCGCGCCGTGCACAACGGCGAGGCCATCTTCGGGCCTGTGATCGCGCAGCGCCTGGTGCATTATTTCGCCGCCCGCCATCAGTCCAGCTCCGCACAGCCGCCCTTCCCCGAGCTGAGCGAGCGCGAGCGTGAGATCCTGGCCATGATTGCCCGGGGCAAGAGCAACCAGGAGATCGCCGATGACCTGGTGGTGAGCCTCAAGACCGTGCGCAATCACGTCTCCAACATCTTTGCCAAGCTGCAGGTGGCCGATCGCGCGCAAGCGATGGACCTCGCACGCCGCGCGGGCTTGGGAAGAACTGCCGCCGGATAACAATCAATCCCTGGCGTTACTGCACCCGCCTCCCAGCAGCTCCAAATGCAGCACACATTTCAACCACAAAGAGCACAGAGCAAAAAGAAACGGCAGATCAGACGCAAATCGGCAACTTGTGTGCGTTCTTTGTGATCTCTGTGGCTAAAAACCAGGCCACATTTGGAATTGCGGCCCGCCTCTGAAGTTCGATGGCTGCTGGCTCGTTGATATTCACCCGTGGTGCACTGCAAACCTGCTTGCCCGGAGGCAAGAGGCTATTCGAGGTCGCGTGGCTCGGTCAGCAGACGAATACCTTCCAAGATTTGATGAATGCGCGGTCGGGATAGTGTGCCAATGTATTCGCCGAGCTGCATTTTATCCACCGTGAAAACTTGTGAAACGACAACAACACTCTGCTTGGGCAAATTGCATTCCCCTTGTTCGAGTGTCACATTTCCAGGCACTCGTGATCGCTTCAGATTCGAGGTTAGTGCACACACGATCACCGTGTTGATCCGACTGGCGTTGAAGACGTCATTCTGGATTACCACGTGTGGGTGACTGTAACCAGGCTCCGAACCGCCTGGCTCACCCAATTCCACCCAGTAAATGTCGCCTTGCCTGATTACCATTCGCCCTCTACTAATTTGCGATGCGACATTCGCATCGTGGAAAGGAGAGTCTGTTCGACCGGGTTGGGTTGGTCAGCATAAGCCTGGTTGATGTCATCCAATAATGCCTGGCTTTGGTGTCGCTTGATGAAATCTTCAACCGCCAGGCCGAATAGTTGGCTGCGCGAGACCTGCAGCTGCTGCGCCAATGTTTCGGCTTGTTCGAAGAGCGATTTTGGCATAGAGATCGCGGTTTTGATGGTGGTTGCCATTTGGTTATACCTTTCTGTATGATGTTAGTATAACCGTTTTGCGCCTGATGTCAACTACCAAAACGACTCGCCTGCGCGGGGCTGTCCATGCGACATCGTCACGCGTCAGGTTAAGGCTGGCCGCCTATCGGTGCAAGCATTGAACAAATGTGATACAATATCACACCTGAGTCGAAGGTTAGCAGTCTGCTTGCAGCGAGCGCATCCTGCACAACGAAACGAAAGGAGCAAACCATGAACGCACGTAGATTTTTCGCTTTGTTTCTCGTCTTGACCCTGTTGGCCACTCTGACCGGCGCGGCTGGCGCCACGCCGCGGGCCGCGCCCTGTGCCGTGGGTGGCGTTTATGATCCTGCCTGTGATGTGGACCACGACGGGGACGTGGACATCTTCGACATCCAACTGGCCGCCGGACACTGGAACCAGACCGGCGCCTACACCAGCGACAACAATCACAACCACCTGGGCCAGACCTGGACCGGCAGCAACAACCCGCTGACGATCAACGGAGCCTTTAGCCCTAACCCACCGCTGCTGCTGGCCAACACCACCGGCGACGGATTGCGCGCAACCACCAGTGCAACCAGCGGCACAGGCATCGAGGGCGCCGCGACGGCCGCCAGCGGTACCACGACCGGCGTTGCCGGCAAATCATTCTCGATCGGCGGCGTTGGTGTATCTGGCAACGCCTTCGCGACCACCGGCAGCTCGTACGGCGTCGTGGGCCAATCCAGTTCGGCGACCGGGCGCGGCGTGTGGGGCGTGGCCGCGGCGACCGGCGGAATCAATGCCGGTGTCTACGGCCAGTCTGCCTCCAACGAAGGCGCGGGGGTGCGGGGCTACGCCACCGCGGCCAGCGGCGCAACCTACGGCGTTTACGGCGAGGCGTCCTCGCCCGACGGACGCGGGGTTTACGGCTACGCCACTCTCGGCAGCGGCAACTCAGTTGGCATCTACGGCAGATCGGCCTCCACCGCGGGCACCGGCGCGATCGGGTGGGCATCGGCAGTCTCCGGCAACACCGTTGGCGTCTGGGGCATTGTCAATTCCCCAACGGGCAAAGGGGTGCATGGTTATGCCGCGGCCACCAGCGGCCAGTCGTACGGCGTCTATGGGCAGTCATCCTCAGCCGCAGGCGTCGCGGTGTATGGCATCAACGATGCGACGGGCAGCGGAGGGGTCGGGGTGTACGGCCATGCCAACAACGGTGTGGGCGTGCTCGCCGAGGGCGGCGGTGCGTCCACCACCGCGCTGGAAGTCTCCAACGGGGCCATTCAAGTAACCGGCGCCGGCTTGAACACGACCACGCCGGTTTTTCAGCACCAGGTGCATCACAGCGGGGCCAATGCCAACGTCTGCACCGATGGCACGTTCGGCTTCTGGTACAGCTATCTGAATCATCCCCTGCTCAACAACCACCCCGAAGCCCTGCTGATCGTGACTTCCAGCGCGGATGATCTGATCGTGCGTTACAGTCCCATCGGCTGTCCGGCTGGCCGCTGGACCATTACCAAGCCCGGCATTAATTTGCCCACCGATGGCAGCCTGGTCAATGTGTTGGTGGTGCTTCCTTGACGGAAAAGACCACGCTGCGCAGTAAACCGTTTGGTAGATTCATTACATTACGCCAACCAGGGACGCTGCTATACTGCTCCCGCGTCGAAACATCCCTTTGATTCCCAGGAGACATTCATGGATACGTTTATCGGTCATATCGCATTATTCCCCTATGGCTACGCGCCAAGCGGCTGGGCGGCCTGCGAAGGGCAACTGCTGCAGGTCAATCAAAACCCGGCCTTGTATGCGCTGTTGGGCGCCAATTTTGGCGGCGATGCCCGCGCGACCTTCGGGCTGCCAGACTTGCGCGGCAAAGCCCCCATTCCGAAGACGGCGTACTACATCGCGCTCAACGGCATCTTCCCACAGCGGGACTGAAAGAATTCCTCTCACCTGAACGCCAGCAGGGATCAGGCTGGCGGCGCGGCGATGGACTCGGTCTCTCTGAGGAAAAAGATGAGATCCAGGTCGCCCGGCGATTGACCGTAGGCTGTCAACGCCACGGCCGCCTCACCGCGAAACTGCGTGCCGTGATTGACCACATGTGCGAAAAGGCGCCACAACTCGTTTTGATGTGGCGCCTTTTTGGTTGTCTGATAGCGCACCGTCCGTTCGATGTCCTCATCGGTCAACCCATCCAGGTACGCACGCATTGCAAGCTCCTCTTCCTTCCAGAACTCACGCAGCGATTCCAGCGTGGGAAATCCGGTTTCCACGAGCATGGCCGGCGGCGAGATGCCTTCCTGGCAGCGTAGGCGCCAGACCACTTCCGCGCTCAGCACATGCACCAGCGCGCCGCGCAGGCTGCCGTGACTCAGCCCGGCCGGCGCGACAAACTGCGCCGGCGTCACCCTGGCGGCGGCGTCCAGCACACGATGATTCGCCCAATAGTTGTAATCGAACAGAACCGCAATTTCGCCCGTAGTCATGGCTTGCTCTCCCTTCCGTGTTTCCCTGCAGCCTATTTTAGCACACCTGGGGTCAGGGTCGAAACAAGGGGCATGTTGAGATGGGGCATGTTGAGATGGGGCATGTTGAGATGGGGCATGTTGAGATGGGGCACGTTGAGATGGGGCACGTTGAGATGGTAAATATCGCGATTCTGGGTTTGCTCCTCGTTGTCAATGGCGTCTTCGCCCTGGCCGAAGCGGCGTTGATGTCCACGCGCAAAGCGCGGCTGCAGAACCTGGCGGACGATGGCGATGAAGGCGCCCAGGCCGCGCTGGCGCTGGTCAACGACCCGACCGCTTTTCTTTCCACGGTGCAAGTTGGGATTACCCTAGTCGGTATCTTGGCTGGCGCGTTGGGCGAAGCGACGCTGGCAGAGCAATTGGCGCGCTATTTTCTGCGGGCGCCGCTCCTGGCCCCCTACAGCCAGGCGCTCAGTTTCATCGTTGTGGTTCTGGTCGTAGCCTACGTGTCGTTGGTCATCGGCGAGCTAGTGCCCAAGCGCCTGGCATTGCTTAGCCCAGAACGCCTTATCAGTCGGGTTGCCATTCCCATGCGCCTCTTATCACGCCTCGCCTTCCCCGCGGTTCGCATCCTGAGTTTCTCTACGTCTTTGGTGCTGCGCCTCCTCGGCGTGCGCGCTTCCAGCGAACCGCCAGTCACCGAAGACGAGTTGAAGGTGCTGATCGAGCAAGGGACGGCGGCCGGCGTCTTCGACGCGGCTGAACAGGAGATTATTCATCGCACGTTTCGCATGAGTGATCGTAAAGTCGCCGCCCTGATGACGCCTCGCCCGGCCATTGCCTGGCTCGATCTGAACGACAGCGCGGAAGAAAACTGGCGCAAAATCACGACCTCATCTTGGGCGCGTTTTCCCGTGGCCCGCGGCTCGCTTGACGCCATTGTTGGCGTGGTGCGCATCCATGATCTGCTGACCGCCCGCGCCCGCGGTGAACTCTTGGCCCTCGAAGACGTCGCGCAACCTCCGCTGCTGGTGCCGGAAAGCACGCCCGCGCTGCGCGCGCTGGAGATCTTGAAGCAGGCGCGCACGTCCATGGCTCTCGTCCTGGACGAATTCGGAGGCATCTCAGGCCTGTTCACGCTCAATGACGTGTTGCAGGCTATCGTGGGCGATCTGCCGGATCAAGATCAGCCAGCGCCGGCGTTGACCGTGCGGCGCGCAGATGGTTCCTGGCTTCTCGATGGCATGTTGCCGGTGGATGAAATGCAGGAATTGCTCGATCTGGCCGATTTGCCCGGCGCGGGCGATTATGCGACGGTCGCTGGTTTTACCCTGCGCATGCTGGGGCAAATTCCGAATGCGGGCGATCATTTTGCGTGGGGTGGATGGACATTTGAGGTGGTGGACATGGACGGGCGCCGCGTGGACAAGGTGCTTGTGAGCCCTCTTGTGCGCTTAGCATCCACAGAATTCATAGAGTAGCATCATGCGCACAGACCGCCGCCTCGTGGCGTAAGACACGGGCGGCGGATAGGTGCGATGACGAGGGATACAGTTTCTGACTCGGCAGCCTGGACGTCACGGCGCGGCGAGCCGCGCGCGCACCTGGTCAACGATGAACTCGTTGCTCGTGTGCACGCCGGTCGCCAGCTTGGAATAGATCAAAACGCCGTCCACGGTCACTTCGTAGCGGCCACCGTAGGATGGGATCAGGATGATCTCTGCCAACGGATGCGGCTGGTTGATGGTTCGTTTGAATGTATTGACCAGAGTCTCCACCAAACTGGTGGCGCGTGGGGTGTAGTTTCAAGCTACGCAGAATTCAATCGTGATACGCATCTCACACTCCTACTGGTTGATCGTCACCGACGCGGTCATGTTCCAGCGCAGCCGCGGATCGCTCTTCTCCGGCGCAATGACCACCTTGTAGGTGATGTCGCCCTGTTTGCTGACGCCCACTGCGCCGATGCTCAGCACTTTGCCGGTCATTTCCAGGTCAGGAATGGCATCGAATGTGAGCTTGACTATATCGCCCACCGTTACACGAACCACGGCCAGCTCAGTCAAGTCGTCTGTCTCAATCTGCCAATTGCCTAAATCGGCCAGGCGCACGGCCACGGCGCCGGCGGCGATACTCTCGCCGACCTTCGCATTGAGCACTGCCACCGCGCCGGCAAACGGCGCCCGCAGTTCCGTGTCGGCTAACGCAGCCTGCGCCTGATCAAGCCCCGCCTTCGCGGCCGCAACATCGGCTTCGGCCGCGGCTACGGTCTCTGCCCGGTTTCCAGATTGGATCAGATCGAGCTGCGCCTGCGCGCGGCGCACTTCGGCTTGGGCGGCGGCGATATCTTCAGCGCGGGCTGGGACCTTCACCTTATCCAACGCGGCCTGCGCGCGCTGCACCTGCGCACGCGCCTGGGCAATGTCCGCGGCGCTGGCGCCCTTAGCCAAATCGTCGTAGCGCGCCTTCGCGGCGTTGTAGTTGTTGGTTGCCTGCTGAAGCTGCAAGGCCTCGGGCCGCGCCCCAATGTTCGGATCACCCTGCACACGGTCATACGCGGCTTGCGCCTGGCGCACCGCGGCTTCTGCATTCGCCAGGTCGGCTTGAGATGCGATCAACTGCTTCTGACTGGCGCCTTCTTGAGTCTTCTGCAGAGTGGCGCGCGCGGCCGCCATGTCTGCCTGGGCCGCGGCCAAATCTTCGGGCCGCGCCGGCGCCTGAATGCGCGCCAATTGCGCGCGCGCGGCGTCCAAACCAGCCTGTGCAACCGCAATTTCCGCTACGCGCGCACCCGCCTTCAATTCCGCCAGGCGCGCTTCTGCGCGGCTCACGTTGGCCTGCGCCTGCTCAACCGCAGCTTGCGCCCGCGCCCCGTTGAGGCGCACCAACACTTGACCCGCGGAGACGGCATCGCCTTCCTTGACCAGCACCTCCGCCACAATACCGGCGGCGGCAATGCTCAGATCGGCCGATTGCACCGGCGCCACGCGTGCATCGGCTACGACCGCGCTCGCGGTCTGCTGTACGACCGGCGCCGCTTCTACAGACGGCGTTTGCGCAGCGCGGCCGCGCGTCAAGACGGCGGCCCCACTTCCGACAACGATCACCGCGGCGACAATCCCGATCAACCACTTATTTTTCATGGATGCTTCCTCCAATTGACTTCATGTCTCTTGACTCTCAGCCAATTGGACGGCAACTGCCCTGGATTTCGTCACCCAGGCGGGTGTATTTCAGATCACCTCGGCCGACGAGGCGATCGGCAGGGTGAACAGGAAGGCTGACCCGACGCCCAGCGTACTGCGCACCCAAACGCGGCCGCCGTGCGCCTCAACGAGCTGTTTGACGATGGCGAGGCCCAATCCAAAGCCGCCCGTGGCCCGCGCCCGCGAGCGGTCCGCGCGATAGAAACGCTCGAACACGTTGGGCAAGTCTTGATAGGCAATCCCCGAACCGGTGTCTTGCACGCTCACTTCGACCTCCGGCCCGCTGACCCGTGCGCTCACGGTGACGTGCCCTTGCGGCAGCGTGTGTGTGATGGCGTTGTCCAGTAAATTATACAATACCTGCCCAATCCGTTCGCGGTCGGCGTAGACGGGCGGCAGCGCCTCCGGCAGCTCCGCGGTCAGATTGATCTGTTTGTCGGTCGCCAGCGGCTGCATCGAGGTGATGGCGCGCAGAATGAACTCGCGCGGGGACACACTCTGCTGCACGAGCTTGAGCTGGCCCGCTTCTACCAGGGCCAGTTCCTGCAAGTCTTCGACCAAGCGGTTGAGCAGCATCGTTTCTTCATGAATGGATTCCAGCACGATTGGGCTGGGATCGGCGACGCCATCCTGCAGCGCCTCGATATAACCTCGAATGTTGGTCAGCGGAGTGCGCAGCTCGTGCGCGACATCGGTCACCAATTGGCGCCGCAGTTGCTCGGTGCGCGCCAGGCCGTCGGCCAGGGCGTTGAAGGCATGCGCCAGCGCGCCCAGTTCGTCCTTGCTCTCCACTTTCACCCGTTGGCGCAGATCGCCGGCTTCCAGGCGTCGTACGGCCTTGGTCAGCGCGCTGACCGGGCCCAGGATGCGTCGCGTGAAGGTCAATGTCAAGAGCGTGGCAACCCCGCCGGCCGCGATGATGGCTGTGAGCAGGGTGCGGTTGACCGAACGGATAAAGACATCCTGGCCGACACGCGTCCCGGTGGAAACCGCCAGATCAAAGCAACGTACACTCATCGTGCCGCCTTCTTTGACGAAACTCTCGAATTGGCTGGTAATGGCCCAACTGCCCACCAAGGCCGCGATGCCGACGGTGACGATCACGACCGTGGCAAGCATCAAGAGCAAACGAAAGCGCAGGCTGTTGAAGATCGAAACCAGGGGCGCGTTGTTGGGCGGCAAGGTGCGGGGCGGCAGACGAAAACGCAGGCTATTGGACACTGTCCCCTCCGGTATAGGCGAACTTGTAACCAATCCCGTAGACGGTTTGCACGTAGATCGGCTCTTCAAGGCTTGGCTCAATTTTGCGCCGCAGGTTCATGACGTGTACGTCCACCGTGCGCTCCAGGCCGTCGTAATCGAACCCGAAGGCCTGCTCGAGCAGCTCCAGGCGGCTGAAGACGCGGCCAGGCTCCTTGATGAGAATTTCCAGCACCTTGAACTCTTTGGGCGTCAGGCGGATGAACTTCCCCTGTAAACGCACCTCATGCCGCACAAAATTGACCACCAGGTCGCCGGCTCGCACTTCATCGGTTTCGTGTGCGCTGCTTTCGTTCAAGCGGCGCAACACCGCGCGCACGCGCGCCAACAGCTCACGTGGGCTGAAGGGTTTGGTTACGTAGTCGTCTGCGCCCAAGTCAAGCCCCACCAGCTTGTCATGCTCGGTGGACTTGGCCGTGAGCATGATGATCGGCACCCTCGATTCGCTGCGCAAAATGCGGCACACGTCCAGGCCATCCACCGTAGGCAGCATCAGATCAAGGATGATCAAGTCTGGGCGTTTATGCCGCGCCATCAGCAGCGCCTGCTGCCCATCGTGCGCGGCCAGGACGCGATAGCCGTCCTTCTCCAAATACATGCGGACCAGGTCAACGGTTTTCCGGTCATCGTCTACAATCAAAATGCGGCGGTTCATGGCGGCGTCCCTCATTCAACGTGCAGCTTTGCCTACAGTATACCATGTTTTTCGTTAAGGTTGAATGTGGAAATGGTGTGAAAATCATGAAGACCAGGTGAAGGCCAGCACGCTGCAACACCCTTGACGGACAGGATAACCCGTGCTATGATTTTAGCAGCGACAGGATGCACGCGTCCGTGACGGCGCCCTGCGTTTACCAACGAAAAGTCAATTTCGTTCTGATCTGCCTCAAAGGAGAGGTTCCTTATGACCCACAACGGAAAGATGCGGGCTGTCATCAAACCAGAACGATCGCCCGGTTTGGAGATGGCCTCGGTTGACATTCCACGCATTGGTCTCCATGATGCTCTAATCAAAGTGAAAGCCACCTCCATCTGCGGAACCGACTTGCATATCTTCAAGTGGGATCCCTGGGCGCGGGCGCACATCAATCCGCCGATCGTCGTGGGTCACGAGTTCTGCGGCGAAGTGGTAGAGATCGGCCAGGAAGTGACGCAGGTGAAAGTGGGTGATTTTGTCTCCGCGGAAAGTCACATTACCTGTCAGACCTGTGCGCAATGCCGCACCGGCAATGGTCACATCTGCAAGAACACCAAGATCATCGGCGTGGGGCGCGACGGCTGTTGGGCTGAGTACATCGCCATGCCAGAGTACAACCTGTGGCTGAACCCGCCCGACATGCCGGTGGAAATTGCCAGCCTGCAGGAGAACTTTGGCAACGCCGTTCACACCGCGTTTGCCACGGATGTCACTGCGCGCAAGGTGCTGGTTTCTGGGTGCGGCCCGGTGGGGCTGATGACGATTGCGGTATGCAAAGCGGCCGGCGCACGCCAGATTTTCGCCACCGATATTTCTCCTTATCGCCTGCGCCTGGCGCTGCGCATGGGCGCGCACTTTGCGTATAATGTCAGTGAGACAGACCCGGTGCGCGAAATCATGGCCCTGACTGATGGCGAAGGGGTGGATGTGCTGCTGGAGATGTCGGGCGCGGGGTCCGCGTTGGACCAGGGTTTCAAAGCCCTGCGGGATGGCGGCGAAGCGGCTTTGCTGGGTTTGGCGCCGGCGGCGATTGGCTTTGATCTCAATAATCACATCATCTTCAAAGGGGCGACGGTTTACGGCATTGTGGGGCGCCGACTCTGGCAGACCTGGTACCAGATGCGCGGGCTGCTGCGGTCGGGCGCGGTGGACCTGACGCCGCTCATCACCCACCGTTTTGCCCTGGACGATTATCAGGAGGCGCTGCGCGTCATGCAGAGCGGTCAGAGCGGCAAGGTGATCATGTTCCCAGATGGGATTGCGAACAAGGAGGAGTGAAACGATGGCAGATCCATTGGCTTGGATTGCGGAAGATGTGGCTAACCTCAAGCAGCAGGGTTTGTTCATCAACCTGCGCACGATCGGCTCGGCCGTGGGGCCGTGGATGATCGTGGATGGCAAGCGCGTGCTCAACATGTGCACGAACGATTACCTGGGGCTGGCGAATCATGCCGCGCTGCGCGAGGCGGCCCAGGCGGCCACAGCGCAATGGGGCGTTGGCCCGGCCGCGGTGCGTTCGATTGCCGGCACGACTGAGCTGCACGTTCAGCTGGAGAGGCGCCTGGCTCAGTTCAAGGGCGTCGAAGATGCGCTTTACGTGCAGTCTGGCTTTTGCGCCAATCAAGCCGTTATCCCGCCGCTGGTGGGCAAAGAAGATGTGATCTTCTCCGATCGCCTCAACCATGCCTCCATTATTGATGGCTGTCGGCTCTCCAGCGCCAAGATCATCCCCTACGAACATGGGAATGCCGCAGACGCCGAGCGTGTGATCCAGGAGAATTTGCCTCATTTCCGCCGCGGGCTGTTGATCAGCGATGGCGTCTTTTCGATGGATGGTGACATTGCCCCGCTCGATCAACTCTACTCCGTGGCCGCGCGCTACGGCGTGATGACCATGGTAGACGATGCGCACGGCGAAGGCGTGCTCGGGCACGGCGGACGCGGCATCGTAGATCATTTCGGCCTGCGCGGCAAGTTCGATGTCGAAGTAGGAACTTTGTCCAAGGCCTTTGGCGTCGTAGGAGGCGTCATTGCCGGCCGGAAGACCATTGTAGATTACGTGCGTCAGAAGGCGCGGCCGTTCCTGTTCTCCAGCGCGGTCACGCCGGCCGACACCGCAGCATGTTTGGCCGCTGTAGATCTGCTGGAGCAATCAACCGACCTGGTGGACCGCCTTTGGAGCAATGCGCGCTTTTTCAAGGCAGAGATGCAGCGCCTGGGCTTCGACACCGGCCGCAGCCAGACCCCAATTACCCCAGTCATGCTGGGCGAAGCGCCGCTGGCGCAGCAGTTCAGCCGCGCGCTGTTTGAACAGGGCCTCTTTGCCATGGCGATCGGCTTCCCCACGGTGGCGCGCGGCCAGGCGCGCATCCGCGTCATGATCAGCGCCAGCCACAGCCAGGCCGACCTCGAACAGGCGCTCACTATTTTCGCCGCTGTGGGTAAGCAGCTGGGCGTGATTTGACCGCGAGAAAAGCGACTTGACGTTGACTGCAAGGCGTGGTAATCTCTTTGTCATACACCTGGCGCGAATTTGCAGGCCGTTGTCAGCGCAGTTTTGAACCGGATGAACGATCCCGTGAACGCGCGCCAGTCACGTTGCACTTTCATTTTCAATCTCGATGGAGGACAGAAGACAGATCATGCAGACACACCGACTTCGTTTGACCCTACTCACCGCCACCGTTATGTTACTCCTCACCGCCGCCTTGCTCGGTTGCACCCGCGACCGGCCAGTGGCAAACCAAACGGCGACCTGGACTCAGACGCCATCGGCCGGCAAGCAGCAAACTGCGCCCAACACGACGCCCGTAACCGGAACGGTGGGCGAGCAGGGTGGGGTGATCAGCGCCACGCCAGCGCCTGACGGCGGTGGTGTGGTTGCGCCTCCGATCGGCCAGCAACCTCCGGCCATCGCAACCATCCCCGCCCCGGCCGACACCTGGTCCTACGTAGTCAAGGACGGTGATACCTTGACCGACATTGCGCAGCGTTTTGGCGCCGATGTCAACGTTCTGGTGACGTTGAACAACTTGAAGGATGCAGGCGACATTCGCGCCGGTCAAGTGATCAAGATTCCGGGCAAGCAGCCAGCTGATATCGCGACGCAGCCTTATGGCACGCACACCGTGCAGCGGGGTGAGACGCTTGGCTCTATCGCCGCCCGTTATGACACCACGGTTGCGGAGTTGATGCGCATCAATGGTATTTCCAACCCGAATCTGATTCACCCTGGTCAGGTCATCAAGGTCCCAGGCAGCGCGGGCGACGGCAGCACCAGCAGTGGGGGCAGCAGCGGCGGCGACACGATTTATGTGGTGCGCCGCGGCGACACGCTCTCGCAAATTGCCGCCCGCTACGGGGTGACCAGCGCGGCCATTGCCCAGGCCAACGGGATTCGGGATGCCAGCAAGATTTACGAAGGACAACGACTCGTCATCCCGGCGCGATGATAGGCGCCGCGGTCGCCATGACGACTGGGTCGAGCGTGGTGATTACCTCGGATGGTCTGGCGCAAAGGCTGCGCCAGACCATCCTGGAAGTGGACGCCCCCCGCACTGGTTCGTTAGTGGTTGGATGTAATCTTGGAGCAGGCGCGTAAAAAGCGGTCGTGATCCACGCCGCGGTCACACGGCCTGCCACGCCAGGATGCGCGCATGACAGAATCGAGGGAATGTATGATTCGCGATACTGAACTGCAAGAATTGGTCGAAATGATTGGGAAGAAGGGGCCGGTCCTCAGCCTTTACCTCAATGTTGATCCGCACCGACGCACGGTTGAGAAGTATAAGTTGGCATTGCGGCGTTTGCTTACCTCTGTGGAGGATCAAGTCAGCCCCGCCGATGCCCAGCGTGTGACCCGGTATTTTGACTTTGAGCACAACTGGCAAGGCCGCGGCGTGGCTTGTTTTAGTTGTCAGGCTGATGGTTTCTGGCGGGCCTATCCACTCTTTGTACCAATTGAGGACAGCGTATTCGTCAACCCTCGCCCTTACATTAAGCCCCTGAGCAATCTCGTGGACAACTATGCCCGGCATGGCGTTGCCGTCGTAGATCGTGAGGGCATCCGGCTGTTCATGTTCTACATGGGCAAGCTGGAAGAGGCCAGCGGCATGTTGGGCGATGACGTCAAGCATCACCGCGCAGGCGGCCGGTCATCCGCGCGTATTCAGCGCGCGGCCGAAGAGACGGTCGAGCGCAACGTCAAGGAGGCGGTCGAGGAGGCTATTCGTTTCTTCGAGAATGACTGCAAACGAATCATCGTGGCTGGTACGGATGACAATATCTCACTGTTCCGCAGCCAGCTGCCCAGGGTTTGGCAGGAGCGCGTGGTTGGCACGTTCAATGTAGATGCGAACGCCAGCGCGACCGAGATCGGCGAGTTGGCCCTGGCCGTGGCCCAACAGGTCGCGGTGGCGCGCGAGCGCGCCCTCGTCGAGCAGATTGTGACGACGGCCAGCAAGGGCGGCCCGGCCGTCATGGGGCTGGTGGACACCGTGGTGGCGCTCCAGGATGGCCGCGTCATGCAGCTTGTCATGACCGAAGGCTACGAGGCTCCCGCGTACCGCTGCCAGAACTGCGGCTATATCTCCGTGGCTACGGCCACGACATGCAACTTCTGCGGCGGCCCCATGCAGTCGGTGCCTGATGTGGTCAACACCTTGGTGCGGCGTACGCTCGAGGCCGGCAACACCGTGGTTGTGCTTGGTGTTGATGATTCGGCCGACCTGCGTCTCATGGGAAATATCGGCGCGCTGTTGCGTTATTGACCTCACCTCAACAACTTTTAACGGCCATCACATGACAGCCAGGGCCTGGGGCGTGACCAGATGACGACTTGCCCGGCTGACTGACCGACCGGCAGAGGCACAGAGAAGGCGCTGGATTCAGCCGGGCCTTCTTTGTGCCTCTCCCACATGTGGCCCCTGTGTTAGCGTTCCGTTAGAAATTGACCTGATGGGAGCAAATTCTACACAGATGGCTACCTTCTGGCGCGATATTGGGAACTGAAGGCCTCTGCTTCCTTGAGCGAATGGCAAGGCATCTATCGTCGTGACGTGGCTGCCCCAGCGACGCTGACAGCTTAAAAAAACAGGGCGATGCCTGCCTCATCGTGATTTGAATACAACGGAATTATTGCCAAGCATGGTCAGCGAAAGAGGGTTGTGATTCTAGACTTATGATGCGATTCGATCGTTTTACCGACCGCGCGCAAGATGCGGCGATGCGCGCCTATGAAATTCTACAACGTTATCAACATACGCAGGTTGACACGGAACACCTGTTCCTGGCCCTGCTCGAACAGCCCAATGGCATCGTGCCGCAGATTCTGGATCGCCTGGCCGTGCCGGTCAATGTGATTTCGGGCAAGCTGGATGAGGTGCTGCAGACTGCGCCCCGGCTAACGAACACGCCTTACGGAGGTGCTGTTTCGCAGGTGTTCATCACCCCGCGCTTGAAGCGGGTGGTGGATGCGGCCAATGAAGAAGCCAGCCGCATGAAGGACGAGTTCGTCTCGACCGAGCATCTCTTCCTCGCGATCGCGGCCGAGCGCAACACACCGACGGCTCGCATCCTGAAAGAGCACGGCATCACGCGGGAGCGCATCAGCCAGGCGGTTGATCAACTGCGCGGCGGGCAGCGGATCACCAGCCAAGCGACCGACAGTCAGTACCGCATGTTAGAGAAATTCAGCCGCGACCTGACGAAACTGGCGGCGGAAGGCAAACTCGACCCGGTGATCGGACGCGATACCGAGATTCTGCGTGTGATTCAGGTGCTTAGCCGCCGCACGAAGAATAACCCGGTGCTCATTGGCGAGGCCGGCGTGGGCAAGACGGCCATCGTTGAAGGCCTGGCGCAGCAGATTGCGGCCGATGAAGTGCCCGAGATTTTGATGGGCAAGCGCGTGTTGTCGCTTGACCTGGGCGCGATGGTGGCCGGCACTCGCTTCCGCGGCGAGTTCGAAGAGCGGCTCAAGGCCACGATCGAAGAAGTGCAGCGCGCGGAAGGCGAAATCATCCTGTTCATTGATGAAATTCACACGGTGGTGGGCGCAGGCGCGGCCTCAGGCGCCATGGATGCCAGCAACATGATGAAGCCGGCCCTCGCGCGCGGCGAACTGCGCTGTGTCGGCGCCACAACGCCGGACGAGTATCGGCAGTACATCGAAAAGGACAGCGCGTTGGAACGCCGTTTTTCACCGATCTGGGTGGAGGAGCCCAGCGTCGAAGATACGATCGGCATCTTGCGCGGCGTGCGTGACCGTTACGAGGCGCATCACAAAGTTTCGATTGACGACAAGGCCCTGGTCGCGGCCGCGCGGCTTTCACATCGGTACGTGGCCGATCGCAAGCTGCCGGACAAGGCCATTGACCTGATGGATGAGGCGGCCGCCAAGCTGCGTGTCGCGCTTTACACCATGCCAGAAGACCTCAAAGACAAGAAGGGACGCCTGCAGAGGCTCACCGCGGACGAAGAGGCAGCTTGGGCGTCGCGCGATTACGAGCGCGCGGCTACTTTCAAAGCCGAGCGCCTGAAGCTTGAACAGGAATTCACCGTTGAGCGCACATCCTGGCGCGCCGAGACAGGCCTGGATGAAGTGGTCAGCGAAGAGGACATCGCGCAGGTCGTTGCCAGTTGGACCGGTATTCCGCTCACGCAGATGCTGGAAACCGAGGCCCAGAAACTGCTGCGCATGGAAGAGGTGCTGCACGAGCGTATTATCGGCCAGGATGAGGCGATCAATGCCATTGCCGACGCCATTCGCCGCGCGCGCAGTGGTCTGAAAGACCCACGCCGGCCGATTGGCTCCTTCATCTTCCTGGGCACCAGCGGCGTGGGCAAGACCGAGCTGGCCAAGTCGTTGGCCGCCTTCATGTTCGATGACGAAGACGCGCTGCTGCGCATTGATATGAGCGAATACCGCGAAGCGCACACGGTCAGCCGCTTGCTCGGCGCGCCGCCAGGCTACGTGGGGTATGATGAAGGCGGGCAATTGACCGAGGCTGTGCGGCGACGCCCCTACCGGGTGATCCTGTTCGATGAGATCGAGAAGGCGCACCCCGAAGTGTGGAATGCGCTGCTGCAAATCTTGGAAGATGGGCGCTTGACCGACGGCCAGGGGCGCACCGTGGACTTCCGCAACACGGTCATTATCATGACATCGAACATTGGCACCGCGTACGCCAAGAAGGGCGGCGCTTTGGGGTTCATCCGGCCGGACAGCAGCGCGGATGAAACGCGCGAGTTACATGATCAGATCGAGCGCGGGTTGAAGCAGACCTTCCGGCCCGAATTTCTCAATCGGATTGACGAAGTGATCATCTTCGAGCCGCTCAAGTTGGAACACGTGATCAAGATCGTGGACATCCAGGTCAAGGACATTGCCTCGCGCCTGGTGGAGCAGGGCCTGACCATTGACTTGAGTATGGCCGCGCGGCGCTGGTTGGCCGAGAAGGGCTTCGACGCACAGTTCGGGGCGCGGCCGCTGCGCCGTGCTCTCCAGCGCTACGTCGAAAGCCCGTTGAGCAAGAGCTTGTTGAAAGGCGAGTTCAAGGCTGGCGATGTGGTCTACGTAGATGTGAATGTGGCCGGCGGCGATGAATTGATCTTTACGAAACAGCCAGATCAGCCGATCGCGGTTGATCTTTCGCAGTTTGCGTCCACGCCGAACGCTTGAGTCTGCCGCGTGGGCTTGTGCTCTGATTTTCCGACCTAACGCGAGAGAGGCTAAGATCCTATGAAATGGATCTTAGCCTCTTTCCTTTGTTGGTGACATGAGGCCGCGGACCGGATGGCGCCTCCAGGATGGTAGTCCTACGACTCTATGGCGAGGGCCAGGGCAATCTGCGCGGCCACGTACGCATTGTTCTCCAGCAGCGCCAGATTCGTGCGCATGCTGGCCTCGCCGGTCAGTTCGCTGACGCGTGCAAGCAGGAACGGCGTCAGTGCTTTGCCGCGAATGCCGCGCGACTCGGCCTCGCGGAGCGCCTGCTCAATCGCCGGTTCGACCACCGGCGCAGGCAGTTCAGCTGCGGCCGGAACCGGTACACACACCAAGAGGCCGTTCTGCATCCCCAACTGCCGCTTGGCCCGCACGATCGCGGCCACTTCGGCGGCGGAATCAACGCGCACGTCCACCGGAAGCCCGCTCTGCCGGCTGTAGAAGGCAGGGAATTCATCGGCGCCGTAGCCAATCACCGTGACGCCGTGCGTTTCCAGCCACTCCAGGGTGGCCGGCAGGTCGAGTATGGCCTTGGCGCCCGCGCAGACCACGACGACCGGGGTGCGCGCCAGTTCAGGCAGATCGGCCGAAATATCGAAAACCGCGCCGCGGTGGACGCCGCCGATGCCTCCGGTGGCAAACACCTCGATGCCGAAGTGGTGCGCGATGAACATCGTGCTGGCAACGGTGGTGGCGCCGTCCCCCTTTTGCGCCACAACGATGGGCAAATCTCGCCGGCTTACTTTGCGAATGTTGGACGCCGTCGCCAGGTGGTGCAGTTCCGCGTCCGTCAGCCCGGCGCGCAGTTCCCCGTGCAGAATGGCGATCGTGGCTGGCTCCGCGCCCACCTCGCGCACCCGCGCCTCCAGGCGTCGCGCCAGGCGCAGATTATGAGGATAGGGCAACCCATGGGCGATGACGGTAGATTCTAGCGCCACGCGCGGCGCGCGGCTTTTTTCGGGCTCGGCTTGAGATTCAACCCTCACGATGATCCTCCTGCAACGCGTCTAGTTCCTCCCAGAGTGTAACATACCTTAGAGAGGTGAGCAAAGGCCCATGTCCCACGCGCACACCGTTCAATTAACAGTTATCTATGCCATGTTTTCATTTTGACATTTGGAGTGACAGCCCTTACAATCAAATTGGTTATCGTTCGTGAAATCCGTGAAATCAATGTAAGGAGGAAAGAAACAGCATGTTGGGACATCTGGATTTGACGGCATTCGAGACGTTTTCCTTGTGGGGCGTTCTCGTGGTCGCCGTCCTGGGCTTAGCCTACGCTCTTTTCTTGCGCCGCCAGGTGCTGGCCGAGGACAAGGGAACGGCCAAGATGCAGGAAGTCTGGGAAGCGATCAAGCAAGGCGCCGATGCCTATCTTAGCCGCCAGTTACGCAGTATTCTGCCATTCATTGGCCTGTTGACTGTTGCGCTTTTCTTGAGCGTCTACATCGTGCCGCCGTCGCGTGAGGCCTTGGAACGCTTCCCCGGCATGGATACGAATTCATTGAAGCTGTTGATCGGCTTCGGTCGCGCCATCGCCTTCGTCATGGGCGCGGGCTTCAGCCTGGCAGTCGGCCAAATTGGCATGCGCATGGCGGTCGAGGCCAATGTGCGCGTGGCCGCCGAATCGCGCAAGAGCTTTGGCGGCGCGCTGCGCATTGCCTACCGCGCCGGCACCATCACTGGCATGTTGACCGATGGCCTGGGACTCTTCGGCGGCACCATCATCTTCATGATTTTTGGCGTGGCGGCGCCGGATGCCCTCCTGGGCTTTGGTTTTGGCGGCACCCTTCTGGCGCTCTTCATGCGCGTGGGCGGCGGCATCTTCACCAAAGCGGCTGACGTGGGCGCAGACCTGGTGGGCAAGGTGGAGCAAGACATCCCCGAAGACGACCCTCGCAACGCCGCGGTCATCGCCGACCTGGTGGGCGACAACGTGGGCGACTGCGCCGGTATGGCAGCCGACATCTTCGAGTCGTACGAAGTCACCATCGTTTCAGCCTTGATCTTGGGTTTGGCCCTCGTCGCCGCCACCAAGCAGATCAACTGGATCATCTACCCGCTGCTCGTGCGCGGCATTGGCGTCCTCTCCTCGATCATTGGCACCTACCTGGTCAAGGCTGGCCCTGGCAAGTCGGGCAATGCCATGGCTGCCATCTTCCGCGGCTTCTTGACCTCAGCCGCCATTTCCACCGTGCTCTTTGGCATCGTGGCCTTTTTCTACATGCAGAACGTACCCGGTGGTTGGTGGCGACCGTTCCTCTCGACCAGCGTCGGCGTTCTGCTGGCGATTGTGCTCGACCGCCTAACCGACTATTTCACCGGCACCGAAGCAGCGCCCGTGCGCGAGATTCGCGCCTCCACCAGCGGCGGCCCGGCCACGACGATCTTGTCCGGCCTGGCTGTCGGCTATGAGTCCAGTGTGTGGGCGGCCATCGTGATTGCGCTCACCATCCTGGCCTCCGTGCTGATCTATTCCGGCATGGGCGTGGCCTATGTCCTCTACGGCGTCGCCCTGACCGGCATCGGCATGTTGACCCTGACCGGCAACAACGTTGCGATGGACTCCTTTGGCCCCATCTCCGACAATGCCAACGGCATCGGTGAAATGGCGGGCTTGGACAAGGACGCCCGCCAGATCATGGCCGACCTCGACGGTGTGGGCAACACGACCAAGGCCATCACCAAGGGAATCGCCATTGGCTCAGCCGTCATCGCCGCAGTCTCGCTCTTTGGCTCTTTCATCACCGACGTGACCAAGATTGACCCGACGGCGTTGGTCAATGGCATTCGCGTCTCCGAACCGAACGTCTTTATCGGCTTCCTGATTGGCGGCGCGGTGCCGTGGCTCTTCTCCGCGCTGGCGATCAAGGCCGTGGCGCGTGCGGCCGGCCTGATCGTGGAAGAAGTGCGACGCCAGTTCAAGATTCCCGGCCTCATGGAAGGCAAGGTCAAGCCGGACTATCGCCAGGCCGTGACCATCTCTACGATCGCCGCGCAGAGCGAACTGGTCAACCTGGCCCTGCTCGCGATCATTACGCCGGTGATCGTGGGCCTGGCGCTGCAAGTTGAGGCGTTGGGCGGTTTCCTCGCCGGCATCATCCTGTCAGGCCAGTTGCTCGCCGTCTTCATGTCCAGCGCGGGCGGCGCCTGGGACAATGCCAAGAAGACCATCGAAGATGAGCCGCGCAACCTGACGAAGAACACCGGTAAGGGGTCTGAGCGTCACAAGGCGAGCGTCGTCGGCGACACAGTCGGCGACCCGCTAAAGGACACGGCCGGCCCCGCGCTCAACCCGATGATCAAGGTGATCAACCTGGTCAGCCTGATCATTGCGCCGATCATTGTCCAGTACAAGGAACTGAACCTCGTCACCGGCCTGATCATCGTCGTCGGCCTGCTGATCGTCGGCTGGGCCGTGCAGCGCAGCCGTAAGGGCGGCAACTTCGCCGGCGCTACGGCAACGGTGGAGACCGCGGAGCACAAGGTCGCGAAGAAGAAGTAATCGCCAGAACTAAGCTGCCATCCGCCAGTCTGCCATGAGTTTCCCGCAAACAAAAGCGGGGAGGGGTCAATGCCTCTCCCCGCTTGCTTTCGTTCAGTTGGCTGAGCATCCTGTGCGCTCCTCGCTGGCATCCAGTCTTGTTGCCCGGCATTTTTGACTTATGCAAATGAGAAACAACTGTTACAAAACTGTGACACTACATTAAGGATCGAGAGATAGGTTTGTTTCATTACACGAGCGCTTGGTAGTGAGCCTAACATGTCGAGAAGATGACTACGACAGTACATAATTGAATGATCTTGACCAATGATGCTGAAAAAAATCCTCGTTGTTGATGATGACCAGGCCATTATTCACGTTCTGTCTGTTCTATTGACAAGAGCGGGTTACGCTGTGGTATCTGCGCAGAACGGACAGGAGTCTTTGGCCGTCTTGACTATGCAGCAGGTTGATCTGGTCGTTCTCGATATTATGCTGCCTGGCATAGATGGGTTGGAAGTCTGTCGTCGTGTACGAAAGGCTGAGCAGTATGTTCCGGTGGTGATGTTGACAGCGCGCGATGAACTGACTGATAAACTGATTGGTATCGAGGCAGGCGCCGATGTTTATCTGACGAAGCCTTTTGAGCCGCGCGAACTGCTTGCTCAGGTCAAGGCGCTCTTCCGCCTGCTTGAGCATACCTATGATCAGCGCGGCGTACGGGAGTTACCTTTGGTTTGTGGACCATTGACAGCCTGGCCTTCACAGCGACGTATCGAACTACGCAATCAATCGCTCGACCTGACTCCCACCGAGCAAGAATTGCTCCTGTGCTTGATGCGTGATCCGGGACGCGTCTTCGGTCGAGAAACACTATTGCGGCAGGTTTGGGGTTACGCGTACGATGGTGATTCGCGCACCGTAGATGTTCATGTTCAGCGTCTGCGCGCCAAAGTGGAGACCGATCCTGCACAACCAGAGCTCATTCGTACTGTGCGAGGGTTTGGATATCGCCTGGTCACTCCCGAGGAAGTGGAAAGAACGGATCGCTGGAATTCTCCCCATGATGATCTTGCTTGAGTTAAGAACCGTACTGTTGTTCCTGTTGCTGGTTCTTGCTATAGCAGCATGTGCTGGCGCGTGGTGGCAATGGCGCAGGCGTCTACCCACCGACCTCGTTGCACAAACCCTGCCCAACACGATGTTCGATCTAGCTCCTGTCGGTATGCTCTTGTTCCGAACCTCGCAGGACTGTCACTATGTCAATGCTGCTGCCCATCACTTGTTAGAACTTCCAACAGCGCCTTTTGCACTGACGAACCTGGATGGTGCACCCTGGGTGGCGCTGCTGCGCCACGACATATTGGAAACGCTTCGCACACCAAATCCCAACGGTTCCACGCGCCAGTTAACGTTGTCATCAGCGTGCCGTATTCAATGGCAGATACAACGGCACGCTGAAGGATGTGTTGTATTTCTCACCGATGTCAGCCTTACATGGCAAGTCAGGCAGGCATATCATGCTTTTGTCAATGGCTTGGCGCATGAGTTGCGGACCCCTCTGACTTCTATTATGGCTCATGCCGATCTCTTGGATGATGAGGAAATGACCATTCCTGGCCGCGAAGCTTCCAGAAAGGTCATTCAACGAGAAACCAGGCGTCTGATGCGGCTGATACAGGGATCTGTCGAACTCATTCGTTTGGAGATGACGACCGACCTGACCCAACAACCGATAGACCTGGTAGTGTTAGCTGAAGGGGCGGTTGCCCAGATGATTCCCCTGGCAGAGCAACGCGAAATCGAATTGTCGTTTCGTGTTGCCACACCCTTACCGCGAACCCTGGGCGATGCCGACCAGATTATGCGCGTTTTCTTGAATGTTCTTGACAATGCCGTGAAGTACAGCCGTCCGGGTGATCGGGTGGATGTTGTTGTGAGCCACGACGAAACTGGAATTATCTGTGCGATCAGCGACACAGGGCCTGGTATTGCTACAGAGCATTTGCCTTATGTCACTCAACGCCTGTATCGTGGCCGTCACGACATGGAAGGAAGTGGGCTTGGTCTCGCACTTGCTCAGGAGATTCTGCATAAGCATCAGAGTAGCCTGGATATTCAGAGCCGGACGGACGGGCCTACGACTGGAACCATTGTTCGCTTCATCTTGATGCCCGCTGTGGATTCGTAGATTTGCACCGGGGGATGACATCATGAGAACTCGACCTGTTGTGTATGGATTGATTATCATAGGATTTTGTAGCATTATTTTTTTCATGGCACACACACGGGGCTATGTCATGATTGCGCCGTCATCTTCGATTGACCAATTGGCATGGCCGCGCGTGTCACTTGTTGCAGCATCAACGAGTGCACCTTCATCTCTTCAGGTTATCATTTCCGATATTGTTCCGTGGTCCGATGTATTGCTTACTCTCAATAATCGTCCATTGGTAATTGACGCCTGGCACGAGAACCCTGGTTTGGAAAGTTGGACATGGATTTGGCGCACTACCGTCCCTTCGGAACCAAATTACCAACTGGCTTTCTACCATGACTGCCATACCGGCTGTGTGGAGCGGGCGCGTCTATCAGCGTCGTCTGCCTCGGCTACGCCAACACCGGCGCTTATGCTACGGCCAACCAAACTCGGCGTTGTTTTTGCTAATCCACAGCGAAACTGGCACCAGCGCAGCGGATGGGATGTGGAGTTGACCTATGCTGTCCAGACGAACCCCGGATATACGATTGACGAGTTGGCGACTCGTGTCCAGCATGCAAACGAACAGGGGTTGCGAGTGCTCGTACGTGTTGACTATCAGAGAGGACAGAGCATTCCACTACGTGAAGATGAGGCAGCATTAGCTGAATACTTGATCTATGTTCGCCGGCTGGCTCGCGATGCTCGTTTGCGCACCGTCTACGCTTTCATTATTGGCAGTGGCTATAACGAGCAGGGTAGTAATCAACTGAGGACCGGCTACGAGGTCACACCTGACTGGTACGCGCGCGTTTTCAATGGACGTGGTGTCTCGGTCGCGCGTACAGACAATGTCGTGCAGATCATACACCAGGAAAACTCGAACGCGCGCGTCCTAATTGGGCCGGTGCGCCCATGGAACAGCGATCAAGATGGAAAAGTGAAATGGTCGAGTGATGTTCCCTGGTTGAACTATATGAACACTCTTGTTTACGCAGTAAGTCAGACAGCACAAGAGAAAGCTGCCGCAGGCATACCCTTGGCCAGCCCGGATGGTTTTGCTGTGCAAGCTCCCGGTCGGCCAGAGGCATCATCGCTTGCCGGCAGAGACCCGGCGCTAGAACCAGGGACCGATCTGAGCAGACCAACCTGGAATGGCGCTCAGGCTGGTTTTCGTGTCTACCGAGATTGGCTTGCGATCATAAACGCGCACCGCGTCACGCGCGGCTTGCCGGTTTTCATCACTTCCACCAATACTTTTACGACCGATACGAATGTGCGACCAGCCCGAAACTACCCAGACGGTTGGTTGACCCAGGCATTAGCGGAAATCAATGTTGAACCTCAGATCGTGGCGCTGTGTTGGTTTATGGATGACCTGCCCGATGCGCAGTGGGACGAGTTCAGCCTGAGCAAACAGATCGACGGCCTGAGCAACGCCGCAACAGAGTTTGAAGCGCTCCTCCAGACAACGCCATAGGTGAGAAGCGGGCATCCCCCAGTCATAGCATCATATGACAGACGACGTGATGGGGCCTTCATCGCGACTGTCATTCTGTTACATAAATGATGCAATAGTGTTACCAGCCTGTGATATGGGCTTAAGGCTTCAAAGGCATTGTACCACCAACGACAGCAGCGTGAAGTGAAGAAACTATCTTCGCCCTTTATGAATTCTTGAAAGGAGACATGCGGTATGTACGAATTTCAGTCAATGCGCCAGGTTGACTTCAAGATGAAGCGGAGAACAACATGGCTATTTGCGATGCTGATCACGCTCGTTGGCCTGGTCGGAATTCGGGCCGCGTACGCCTTCGCAGCCTATCATGGGACATGGTCCGAACAGCCCGACTTCGGTAATCACTGGTGGAACAACTATTCATCTGGCACCCTAGAGTGGTATGCCGATGATTATTGGTCAACAAGCCGGGCAGACTCCATGAGGTATTGGCATTCTCATTTTCCTTACAACGAGTATCGTATTGAGCAAGAGGCCTATGATCCTGGGGGAAACGCTTCGTGTGATCGCTTGCACGTGAGAAGCTATGCCTGGATGGACTTACCTGTCGTCGCGGCATCCATTGCCAACGGATGTGGAAGTAATAGCTATAAAGAGGAATTGAAGATCGAACTGAACGAAAATGCGGTTGCAGCAAATACCTGGCTGCGTCACTTGGTCACCTATGATGAGATCAACCGTGCCCAATGTAGCACTTTGTACAATGAAGGTCAGGTGAACTACTCCTTTTCTCATAATCACACGGCGAGTGACGTCTGGCTGGGCAAGATTGTCATTGCCAGATGTTTCAACTGGAAATATAGCGACCCGTCAGGAATGGTCAACTAGAACCCCCTCCAGCTTCTCTATGAAAGGAAACTACCATGCGTGTCTCTCGTTGGCAATGGAGTCTTTGCTTGATCGTCGTTGCCTTGGCTCTTGCCTTCATCGCGCAGACTCGGGGGGCCCTGGTTGCCTCTCCCTATTTCGAGGGAGAAACCGGTTCGTTTCGCTATACGGGCCAGGGTCAATCAAACGGAAGTTACTACGTGACAATAAGCGTTGATTTCGATAATCCGATTGCTCGCAAGGATTACCTCGATGCGAATCGTGAGCGCGGTCAAACGCTGCTTTCACCCTACGCAGTGTACCCGGTGCCTCTACAAATCACCTTCGCAACACCTATCTCGCTGCAAGATGCGCGCACCCTGGCCTCCGAGACTCATGTTCAGGTGGATAGTTTCGCTCTTGTGGGCAAATCATCCCAGGATCACAATAAGCGCGGCGGGCATTGGGAATTTGGCGGACTTGATCGCCCCGTTCCAGGGACACAGAGCATGGATCCGGCGGGCGTCAATGGCGAACAACTCATTCTTGAAGGCGTCATGGTCATCCAGGGCGCGGCGGCTGACGCGGCGGGGCTGGCCAGCCTTCTGGCCGATCCTCGCATTTATTTGGTAGACACATCAGAAGTGGAGCTGCGCACGTTGATTGCACAACGACACCCATCTGAAGCAGCCAGCAGCAACCTGACCGTTAGCGTCCCCTCCCCATTTTGGAACCTGGATTGGTGATGGCTTTGCACATGAGCCGAAGAAAGCGGGGAGAGTCGTATGACTCTCCCCGCTTTTGTTTGGATGAGGTTACTCGTGTTGGACAAACCACTCAATGTCCATTTGTCAGATTTGGCCGATTTTACTTTTTGTCCGATAATGCTGGCCCAACTTCCTTCCCCGTGTCAACCAACCACTGTGAATCGAAAGGAGCTTCGAACATGCTGCGAATCAGAACCGTCCTCTCAATCCTGCTGCTGTTGGCGGCGGCGGCGCCCATGGCTTCTGCACGGCCGAGTATCGGCGCGCAGGAGCTGCAGGGCAAGGTCTCCGTCAAGCTGCTGCAGGAGCTGGCCGCCAACGGCACAGCCCTGTTCTTTGTCGTGATGGCCGAGCAGGCCGATCTCAGCCCCGCAGCCAACCTGCCGACCAAGCAGGCCAAGGGCGAATTCGTCTACCAGGCGCTTAAGTCAACGGCCGAGCGCACGCAGGCCGATCTTCTGGCGCTGCTCACCGCGCGGGGAATTCCGTTCAAGTCCTACTTCATCAGCAACATGGTGCTGACGCAGGGCAACCTGGCGCTGGTCAATGAGCTGGCGGCCCGCGGCGATGTGGCCCGTGTGGAGGCCAACACCGCGCACCAAATGGTCTTGCCGAAGCCTGAGGAAGCGGCTGGCGCAGTCGGCCCGCAAACGATCGAACCAGGCCTGGTGCGCATCAAGGCGCCCGATGTCTGGGGTCTGGGCTTTCACGGCGAGGGCATCGTTGTGGCCAGCGCTGACACCGGCGTGCAGTGGGATCATCCCGCGATCAAGAACAAATATCGCGGCTGGAACGGCTCCGTGGCCGATCACAACTACAACTGGCACGACGGCACCTGCGCCACCTCGCCCTTCATCCCGCCTGGCAACAATTGCCAGTGGCAGAATGTCCCTACTGATACGGATGGCCATGGCACCCACACCACCGGCACGATGGTCGGCGATGATGGCGGGACCAACCAGGTCGGCGCGGCGCCTGGCGCCAAGTGGGTGGCCTGCAAGAATATGAACGATCAGGGCTGGGGCACACGCGCCTGGTACGCCGACTGCTTCCAGTGGTTCATTGCGCCGACCAACCTGGCGGGCGCGAATCCCAATCCGGCCATGTCGCCCGACGTTATCAACAACTCCTGGGGCTGCCCGAACTCGGCGGGCGGTGAAAACTGCGACGACCCGGCCAACGACCTGGTCAATGAAGTGAACGCCACGCGCGCGGCCGGCATCATGGTGGTCGCCTCGGCCGGCAACAGCGGTTCAGCCTGCGGCACGGTCAACACGCCAATCGCGATCTATGATTCGGTCTACACCGTGGGCGCTTTCTCGGCTTCCACGGGTAACATCGCCAGCTTCAGCAGCCGCGGGCCGGCCGCGTTCACCAACCTGCTCAAGCCGGACATCTCGGCGCCTGGCGTCAGCGTGCGCTCAGCCTATGCCGGCGGCGGCTATTCCTCGCTCAGCGGCACCAGCATGGCCAGCCCGCACGTGGCCGGCGCCGTGGCGCTGCTGTGGTCGGCGCGGCCGTTCCTGGTGGGCAACATTGACGCCACTGAGACCATCCTCAACTCGACGACGACCCCGCGCACGTCCACACAGGATTGCGGCGGCGTGCCCGGCGCCAACATCCCCAACAACACCTGGGGCTACGGCGAGATCAACGTCTACGCCGCCGTCCTCGCGGCCGTGCCAACGGCTCTCACCCTGAGCGGCCTGAATGCCAGCGCCGTCGCCAGCAACCTGCCGCTCTTGCTCGCCGTCGGCCTGCTCCTGGCGGCCGTGATGATCCTGGCGCGACGCGTGCGCCGCCCGGCAGCCTGAACCTGACCTCCACTCGGGGGGCGGCGGGGATAGCATGACGCAGCTGCGGCGACTCGCGTCGGCCGCGGCCATCACATCCCGTGCAACGTTAGAGCCTATAAACAAAGAGCAGGAGGCGGCCGCGAGAACCGCCCCCTGCTCTTTGCGTTGTGTGGTTGCCCGCCCAGGAGTCTATGACAGCTGAGCGGCAGTGCGCATAACCGCTACAACGCCGCCACCGCTTCGATCACCTCGCGGCCGATGATTTCCAACGGCGTGATCTCATACACGTTGGGGATGCTGAAGATGAACTGCTGGATGCCGATGCTCGCCAGGCCGTGGCAGAAGCCGATCAGGTCAGCCGGGGTCATGCCGCCAGGCCCAAGCATCACCACGCCCAGCGCCGTGCGCTCGATCTCAGCATAGTCGCGGCCCACGTCGTCGCAGTGACCCTTGAGTACATCCAGCTTGTGTTTGACCTGGTCGAGGCCGGCGAAGGCGAAGAGATTGCAGGCATTCCCATACTGTGCCACCAGGCGCAGCGTCTTTTTCTCCCCGCCGCCGCCGATCAAGATCGGCGGATGGGGCTGCGAGAGCGGCTGCGGGCTGTTGATCGGCTCCGCCAATTGGTAGTGCTTGCCGGTGAACGGCGTCGCATCGCCCGACCAGAGCTGCCTGGCAATCTGCAAGGTTTCTTCCAGGCGCTCGAAGCGCTCAGCGATGGGCGGAAAGGGAAAGCCTAACCCCACGGCCTCGCGCTCATACCAGGATGCGCCGATGCCCAGGTTGGCGCGGCCGCCGGAGAGCACATCCAGCGTGCTGACCTGCTTGACCAGGAAGGCCGGCTGGCGGTAGACCACGCCGGTGACCATGGCGCCCAGGCGAATGCGCTCGGTGGCGCCGGCCATGAAGCTGAGCGCGGTGTACGCCTCCAGCATTGGGTCGCTGGCTGGACCGATGCCTGGGTCAATCTGGAAATAGTGGTCCATTACCCACAGACTGGCAAAGCCGGCCGCGTCGGCCGTGTGTGCGATGTTGGCCAGCGTGCGGCCCGTGTTGGCCGGGCTGCCGGGCCAGTTGAACGCAACGACCTGTAATCCAAGTTTCATGAGAGACCTCCGTACTGTTGTGATTTCATTCTCGAACCGCGTGACGATTGGTGGGATCGGCATAGGCGCCTTCCATGGCGCCCGGCCGGCTGTCCTGGAAGATGGCGAACTGATTGCCGCTGGGATCGGCCAGCGTCTGGCAGGGGCCGTTGGGAATCTCCAAGGCGGCGCCCTGCCGCTGCCAGCCGCGCGCGACCAGCGCCTGGATCGTCGCCTCCAGGTCGGCGACCTCGTAGATGGGCATACAGCTCGGCGCGGGGCGGTGATCCGCCAGCAGCAGCAAGGGGCCGTCCCCCAGGCGCAGCGCCGCCACCCTGGCGCCAAAGGACGCGAACTGCCAAATCAGCGACGCGCCCAGCTGCTTCCGATAGAAGGCCAGGTCCTGCTCGAAGTGGGCGGCGCCAACGTAGAAGAAGCGCAGCGCGCCGAAAGGCGGCGTCATCCGAAGCTCTCCCCGCTCGCCCCTGTCAGGCGTACGCTTTCGGCCCACAGGCGCTCCTGGACGGTCTCGTCGTGCGTGTAAGCGCTGGTCGTGATCGGCTTCTGCCCGTGGAAGAGCTGCCCGCTGACGCCGGCGCCCCGCGTCTCCGCCAGCCAGGCGAGACCGGCGGCGGCCTTCTCGGGCGGCTGCGCCATGAAGCTGAAGAGACTGAGCAGCAGGCGCATCGGCGCGGGGGCCTCGCGCATCAACCTGGTGCGCACGATGCCAGGATGGTAGGCGTTGGCCGTGACGCCCACGCCGCCCAGCCGCCGCGCCAGGGCGAAGGTGAACAGCAGGTTGGCGGCCTTCGACGCGCCGAACGCGTTGAGGGCGGAGAAGCGGCGCGCGCCTTGCAGGTCATCGAAGTTCAGTTTGCTTGTGGACGGCGCGCTGACCGTGATGACGGTAGACGGCGCGCTGGCCTGCAGCCGGTCAAGCAGCAGGTTGGTGAGCAAGAAGGGCGCCAGGTGGTTGGTGGCAAACATCAACTCCAGCCCTTCGCCGGTCACGGTTCGCTGCTGTTTGAAGACGGCCGCGTTGTTGATCAGGACGTGCAGCCGATCGTGCCCCTCACGGAACTGTGCGGCCAGGCGACGCACCGCGGCCAGCGACGACAGGTCCCCGCTCAGCGCGCTGACCGTGGCGCGGCTGGTTTGCGTCTTGATCTCAGCCACGGCGGCGTCGCCCGCGGCCTGGGTGCGCGCCACAATGACGACGGTCGCGCCGCGCTGCGCCAACTGCACGGCGACCGCCTTGCCCAGCCCAGCCGTAGCGCCGGTGACCAGGCAAACCTGGTTCTGCAGACTCAATGCCTCACCCATGTTGGCTTGTGCTGCTCCTTTCTAGAGCGAATGTTCATTCCAGTCGAGAGGGACAAATCGGCTACAGCTTGACGGCGTCCCAACACGCGGTGATTGCCGCCTCGATGGCTGGCTCGTCGAGCTGCACCTGGCCTTCGATATGGCCGCGCGCCAGGTTCACCAGGGGAGCGTTGGCGATCAGCATCAGCAGATGGATCGGCATGTCCTTGAAGATCTGCTGCGCATGGCCTTCCTGGAACAGCCGGATCGGCTCCTGCCAGAGCTGCATCCCCGCCTCCTTGGACTCGGGCGTGATGACTGGCGACAGCGAATACTGGTCGAGAAACTGAAACAGCGCCGGATTGGCCAGGTAGAAGCGAAAAAGGTTGCGCCAGATACAGAAGAACCGCTGGCGCAGCGGCGCGTCCGCGGCGTATCCGTCCAACATCGCCTCGTGCACACGCAGCTTGAGCTTGCGGTAGAGCGCGTTGACCAGTTCTTCCTTGCTCGTGAAGTAGTGGTAGATCGTACCCATGCCGACTGCGGCCTCGCTGGCGATCAGCGACATGGGCGTTGACTCCAACCCGCGTGCGACGATCAGGCGGAGCGTGGCTTGCAGAATGTTGTCGCGTTTGTCGGTCTGTTCTGGCATGAATCGCTGCAATTATGGAATGATTGCTCGATAGTATCACACGCCAGGCGCGTTGTCAAGACTTTTGGGGGGCCAACAGACAGCCAGTTTGCGCGGATTGCCAGCCCGGCGTTTTGGAGTACAATCACAGCGCAGTGGTGCGATTTGGAGGCGATATGACAGAAAGAATCGTAGTGACGGGCGCGACCGGTTTCATCGGCAGCCGTCTGGTGCCGGTTCTGCTCCGCCGCGGCTATGCAGTGACTTGCCTGGTGCGCAACCCGGCCAAAGCCGCCGACCTGGCCAGGCAAGGCGCGACGTTGGTCTCCGGGGACGTGACGGAGCGCCGTTCGCTCGTGGAGCCGCTGCGCGGCGCGGCGGCCTTGTTCCATTTGGCGGGCTGGTATGCGCTGGGCAACCTGGACAAAGCCAAGATGCGGGCCATCAACGTGGACGGTGCGCGTCACGCGTTGGAAGCGGCGGCCGAGCTGGGGGTGCCGAAGATCGTTCACACGAGCACGGTCGGCGTGTTCGGCAATACGCACGGCAAGATCGTTGACGAAACCTACCAGGTGGGCAAGGACGACATGGCCTCGGAGTATGAGCGCACCAAATGGGCCGCGCACTACGAGGTGGCCGTGCCTTTGCAGCAAAGGGGCGCGCCGCTCATCATCGTGCAGCCCGGCGGCGTGATCGGCCCTGGGGACGTCAGCCCGCTCAGCGACATCTTCCGCTACTATCTGCGACGCATGCCGGTCATGTTCGGCGCCAGGTCGGGCGCCACCTTCGCTCACGTCGCTGACATGGCTGAAGGCCATGCGTTAGCCCTGGAACATGGCCGGCCCGGCCAGAGCTATATTCTGGCTGGTCCCAGCATGACCTACCGCCAGGTCTTTGAGCAGTGCCAGACCATCGCCGGCATTCCGGCCACGCGGCTGTGGGTGCCGGCCTGGATGGCGAGCGCCAGCGCCCGGCTGATGAGCGCCGTGGAGCCGTTGGGCCTGAAGATGCCTTTCTCGGCCGAGGCGCTGGCCACGCTGGCTGATTACACCTTCTGGGCCAGCGCGGAGAGGGCCAGGCGCGAATTGGGTTGGGCCGAGCGGCCCGTTGAAGCGGCGTTCAAAGAGGTGCTGGACTACGAACGCGCCCAAGCGCCGCGGTAGGCAGCGCAGGGGCAGGCGGGAGTATAATACGAATCACGATTATAATAATCGCGATTCGTATTATTCCCCCGACAGCTCGTCAAGAAGGAAAACGATTGAAGGCTCATTCTGCGCGATCCAACAAGGCAAGGAATCGAGCGGGCGACACGATTGGGATCAATGTTCGTGTCAACGACAGCCCTCATGGTTGTTGATCTGGCGCTGCGCGCACCTCGGCAATAGCCGCGTCCACATCCGCCGCGATTTCGTCGTCGCTGTAGACGGCGTTTTGCTCCGCCAGCCGCATCATCGCGCGGTCGAATTCAGCCACGATCTCCTGCTCTTTCCAGGCCATAAAGCGGGTAAACTCCTCGTAGGGGACGATGGCGGCTTCTGGCCGGCTGCCTCGCGTCAGCACGTAGGGCATGCGGTCCTTGGTCACCTCCTCGAACACAGATCGGAAGTTTCTTTGCAGGTCGGTGACGCCAATGATTTTTTGCATAATTCGCAGACCTCACTTAGTATCAAAATACCAATCGTGAAGGGAGATTTTTCTATGACACTGGACCGTTCTTTTGTCGAGCGCAACCGCGCGTCAACCGACCGCATCCGCGCGCTGGCCGCGCGCCTGAGCGATGTGGAAATGCAGCACCCGGTGGGCGAACACTGGACCGTGGCGATCGCGCTGGCGCACCTGGCTTTTTGGGATCGTCGCGTGCTGTACGTCCTGGACATGACCGAACGCGACGGCGCGCTGTTCATCCCGCAGATTGATATCTTCGTGAACGATCTATCGCTGCCGCTGTGGGCGGCGATTCCGCCGCGCGCCGCGGCGCAGATTGCCATCGAAACCGCGGAGGCGCTGGACGCACGGCTGGAAAGTTATCCAGCAGCCTTGCTCGAGGAAATCCATGCCTACAATCAGCGCTGGGTCGTGCGTGCGCTGCACCGCAACGAGCATCTCGATGAAGTGGACGCCGCACTGAAGGATTAGGCATGGACTTCCGAAGTCTTGAAGACTTCGGAAGTCCATGCCTAGCCGCCCGCCATCGCGCCGACGATCAAAAAAGGTTCGGCGCCTGCGGCCACTGCCGCGGGCAGCAGCGCGTCCGCGGCCTCATGCGACCAATCCTGCCCACAGGCGAAGAAGCGCACGAGCGAACGGCGCTGCTGCGTGGCGTGATCGCGGATCGTCCCCCGCAGCACCGGATACGTCGCCTCCAAAGCGTCCAGGATCGCACGCTGGGTGATTGGCCCTTCCACCTGCAGCTCGACCTCTTTGCGTACGTTAGCCAACGTCCGCAGATGGTGTGGGAGAACGACGCGTATCATGGCAGGGTTTGGACAGAAACCGAGAGCACGGCCGGAAGATCGTGCACGATGGGCGCCCAATGGTCGCCGGAATCGGCCGAGGCGTACACCTGTCCGCCGGTGGTGCCAAAGTACACGCCGCACGACGGGAGCGAGTCCACGGCCAGCGCGCTGCGCAGGACGTTGACGTAGCAGTTGCTTTGCGGCAGCCCATTCGTGAGCGCCTCCCACTCATTCCCGCCCGTGCGGCTGCGGTAGACGCGCAGCTTGCCATCGAGCGGAAAATGCTCCGAGTCGCTCTTGATCGGCACGACATAGACAGTATCCGGCTCATGCGCGTGCGTGGCAATGGGAAACCCAAAATCGGTTGGCAAGTTCCCGCTGACCTCATGCCACATCTCGCCGGCGTCATCGCTGCGCATGACGTCCCAATGCTTCTGCATGAAAAGCACCCCCGGTCGGCTTGGATGCATCGCGATGCTGTGAACGCAGTGGCCCACCTCCGCGCTCGGATCCGGGAGTTCGAACGGGGAGTTCAGACCGCGGTTGATTGGTTGCCATGTCTCGCCGCCGTCATCGGTGCGGAACGCGCCCGCGGCCGAGATGGCGATGAAGATGCGCTGCGGATCGCTCGGATCCAGCACGATGGTGTGCAGGCACAGCCCACCAGCGCCCGGCTGCCACAGATTTCCCTTGGCGCTGCGCAGCCCGGCCAGCTCCTGCCACGTCTTTCCGCCGTCGTTGGAACGGAACATGGCGGCGTCTTCCACCCCGGCGTAGACCGTGTCCGGATCGGTGAGCGACGGCTCCAGACGCCAGACGCGCTTGAACTCCCATGGATGGGGAGTGCCGTCGTACCACATGTGCGTGCCGGGTACGCCCTGGTAGGCAAACTCGTTGCCTACCGGCTCCCACGACAGGCCCCCGTCATTGGAGCGCTGGATCAACTGCCCAAACCAACCCGTGGATTGCGAGGCATACAGCCGATTCGGGTCAGCGGGCGACCCCTTGAGGTGGTAGATTTCCCAGCCGGCAAAGTGGGGGCCGGCGACGTCCCAGTCCTTGCGTCGTTCGTCCGACGTCAGAATGAACGCACCCTTGCGCGTTCCAACCAGTACACGTACGCTGCTCATAAGTTGCTCCTTTCACGTGCTTGCATGGCGTCGCGGCTCCGGCGCCGTGCGCCGACAGCCGCCGCCGAATGAATGCGGGTTGCAAGGGCTTCGGCGAGCGGCTCGACTGAGCTCGCCGAAGTCTCAGTCGAGCCGTCGGCCTGACGCCGACCGGCATCGCGTCCAGCGGCGCGGTTTGTCATCGTGTCTGCGGCTGAACTACACCATCCCGTAGCCGCGAATGACTTCGAACTCGTAGATCAGCCGCTTCTCCTCAGCCATCACCTGCAGGAACGCCTCGGGGCTCAGCTCCTTGCCAAACCAACTGAGATTGCCAGTCGGACGGTTCTGCATTTGCCGGAAGAGGCGCAGATTCATCGCACACGCGTCGGCCCCTTCAATCATACGCACCGTCGTTTCCAGGGTCAACCACCCCCAACGGGCATCGAAGACGAACAGCGTGCAGCGAGGGTCACGACGCAGCCGCGCGGTGCGCACCCGGTCCTGCGTTCCGCTGCTCCACAGCTTTCCGTCAACGAGCGCGACGCCGACGCGCACCGCCCGCGGCCCGCCGTCATCACCGATGGTGATCATCGCCGCCGAGTGATTGTTCTCCAAGAACGAACGCTGACTATCCGACAGGTTCATACCTTTCGCCTTTCTATCGCGCAGCGCCTTCCAGCGCACGCGCCGACTTGTCTCCGGCTGCTACCGCAGGCTGCACAAGGCTTGCCGAATCTCGCCTAAATGATACGCCGTGTGCACGATGGTCGCCATCGCGCCGCCGATCTGCACTTCGCTTGACCACGCCGGGGTGTCCTTGATCAGCGCCTTGATACGGTCATAACTCAACCGCAGCGACGACTTCAGCGCGTCCCATTCCTCGGCTGTGACGGCTTTCGTCTCACGCCAGATCTTGCCCCAATCCTGGCGCTCGAACTGCTGCGTGCGCACGCTCTTCTCCAACACATCGAGATAAAACGCCACGTGCTTTACCTGGGCGGCCAATGTGGCGCACTTGCCGCCCACGGGGATAGAGGCTTCTTCGGCCGAGATCGTCGCCAGTGTTTCAAACAAGGAGGTGCCTTTATCGAGAAAGTAGCCATGCACGTTGTCAAAGGTTTCGTCGAGCAGGGCGTAAAGCGTGTTGGTGAAATGTTCAGTCTGAATTTGGGTGGTCATCGTTCACCTCAGGTGATTGAACATGGTTAGGTTACAGAGAGGGATAGATTATAGAACTTTTGTTCTGATTTGTCAACTGCTGCGCGCTCGCAGCGTGCATTTCAGCATGGGGCCGCGTCGGGCGGCGTTGGTTGCGCGCACGCCATCCGGTCGCCAACCCCGCCGGAGGCCAAAGGCCATCCGGCTACAAGGTGCAAGCCCCTGCGGGGCTGTCAGGCCCGATAGGGCCTTCCACCTCGTAGCCCGATCCGTTCACGGTCGGGCGGCGTTCGTTGCGCGCACGCCATCCGGTCGCCAACCCCGCCGGAGGCCAAAGGCCATCCGGCTACGAGGTGCAAGCCCCTCCGGGGCTGTCAGGCCGGCTAGGGCCTTCCACCTCGTAGCCCGATCCGTTCACGGTCGGGCGGCGTTGGTTGCGCGCACGCCATCCGGTCGCCAACCCCGCCGGAGGCCCGGTTAGTATCTTACGAGTGAAATTCTTGTCCAAAGAGCAAGAATATCTCACGCAAAGCCGCAAAGTTCGCAAAGGTTTTTCTTGGCGTTCTTTGCGCCTTTGTGTGAGATATTTGGTTACGGCTTGCCCGGGTTAGGGGCTGCTTGTGTGAGGCAGCACCACGGGCACGCCGAGAAACTCACCATACCGCTGGGCCGCAGCGTCCAGCGCGTGGTTCTCTCCTGTGGTCAAAGGCCGAAAAGGGGCTGCTTCGATGACGACGGCGTTCTTCCTCAGGGTGCGTTTCCAGGTGCCTCTCACTTCGCCGTCTATCACCAGGGTTGGGATGAACATGCCGTTGTCGCCGGGGCAGATGCGTTGCGCGTAGACCGGATCAAGCACGGCGCTGCGATCGCCATAGCCGAGCACATATTCGTCGAAGCCAGGTAGAAGATAAGCCGACTGCGTGTCACGGCTTGGAGCCGGCGTGCTGCTTGGCATCCAATAGACACGGCCCGCGATGGTTTCCTGGATCAGCTCCTTCCCGACAGCCTCCAAGCCTCTCTTGACCTCTGCCGCCGTCAGCCCTGCCCACCGCATCAAATCTTGCGCCGTGGCCGGGCCATGACCGCTGAAGTAACGCCTGGTCAATTCAGTCAACGCCTCGTCGCGCGCCAGGGGCTGGGCCGGTGGAATCCAATCATCGAGCAGCGCAAACGTGTGCTGTTTTCCCCGTCTCGATCCAAAGCAGATCAGCCCATCCTGCGCCGAGTGTACGAGCAGATGGTAGCCGCGCTGGCCGGTCGTGGCAATGCCCGCCTGCTCCAGCGCTTGCAGCATTTCGGCGCGGGTGAGCTGCTTGCCGCCCTGAAGGACTTTGGCAAACACCTCTTGGCTGCGCGCAAACGTCGCCTCGTCCAATTCAAGCTGGCGGGAGCGGCCAGCGCTGCCGGCAATCTCGCGCGGGGCGAGAAGCGCCAGCATCCAACGCACGTCGTTGGCGGCGACAAAATGCAGCGTGCCGCGCATCGGCCAGGTGCGCACAATGGTTCGCTCGGCAATCGCCTGTTCGATGCGGCGCTCGGTTGCGCCGGCCATGCGCAGTCCAATCGCCCACAGCGTCCCGCCATAATCCTGCGCCTGCAGTGCGCCCAACCAGGCAACGACATCGCCAGCCTCGGCAAACGTTGGCTGGGCGATGCCTTGATTCGCCAGCCGTGCAAGCGCAATGCGATTAGGCGCTGGCAAAGATGGCCGCCATCTTGTCGAGACACTGCTCCATGCCCATCCTGGACATTTCCATCATCTGGCCTTCCCGCCAACCATACTCTGTCACGGTCAGTTCGGTCTTGTTGTCGCCCAGGGCTTTGAAGGTGATGACCTGAAGCTGACCCTGCGGGAAGTCGGCAGGCAACCCCATCTGCGCCGGGTCAACGTGGTTGCCATCTTGATCGGCCAGATTGTGGATGTATTCGATGCGCTCCATGGGCACGATTTTTGTATAGGTCCACGTGCTGTACATGTCCTGGCCGCCGAACTCCGTGGGCGCCCGCATGCAGACAAGCGATCTGCCGCCTTCTCGAAAATCAATGTCAGCGCTGGGACAGGTAAAATACTTCGGCCCCCACCATTGCCTGATATCGTCGGGGTCGCTCCAGGCTTTCCACACCAGCGCCAGGGGGGCGTCGAAGACACGCGTCATGATGAGGTTTCGCACCTGCGCGTGATCTGCCTTTGCGGCGTCATGGCTGTCGTTCATATCACTTCTCCTTCTCTTGTGTCTGCAATTCCTTGAGATAGTCGGCCAGGCGATCGAAACGCTCACGCCATAAGTGCTCGAACGGCTTGACCCAATCGTGGATCGGCTTCAGCCCTTCGCCTTGCAGCCGATACAACCGCTGCTGTCCTGCCTCGCGCATAGCGACAAGGCCAACCTCGCGCAAGACCCGCAGATGCTTGGAGACTTGCGGCTGCTTGAGCTCCAGCAAGGCGGCGATCTCATTCACCGATCGCTCACCTTGCGCAAGCAGGTCGAGGATTTGGCGGCGCTGTGGTTCCGCCACCGCGTTGAAGGCGTCCGAAGTTGTCGCTAAGCGTGCCATGCCGGTATTATATTCCGATATAAGAATATGTCAAATTTCTTTTTTCTTTCCAACGCAGCGTCAAGCGCGCCCAGCATCTACGCAGCCATTGGGCCGTAGTAGCGTATACAATCAGAAAGACTATAATAGAGATGTACCGAAGAAAATCCTCGTTGGACGAGAGAGGTTCCCTCGTCCACGACTGTTATAGTTACGAAAGCAGACTCGTGACAAAGACGCTGGTTAATCTTTTCACCGGAGGAGGCATGTCCAGAAAACGAACTTGGGCCGTGCTGGCGCTGAGCCTACTGGCGCTGCTGCCCGGATGTGCGTCACGCGCCGCCACAGCCGGCGGCTCGGCGACCCCGGTCGCCCACGCGATTCAGAACACTGGCTCCGACACGCTGGTCAATCTGGCGCTGGCCTGGGCCGAGCGTTACATGCCTGAGCACCCCGGCGTGCGGATTTCTGTGACCGGCGGTGGATCAGGCACTGGGATCGCAGCCTTGATCAATGGCACGACCGACATTGCCAACGCCTCGCGGGCGTTGAAAAAGGAGGAGTTCGACGCCGCGCAGAAGAACGGCATCACGCCGGTCGAATTCGCCGTGGCGCGGGACGCGATTGCGATCGTGGTCAATCCTGCCAACCCGGTCAACGGGCTGACCCTGCCGCAGCTCTCCGACATCTACCAGGGCAAGATCACGAACTGGCGGCAGGTGGGCGGCGAGGATCGGCCGATCGTGCTTCTCTCCCGCGAGTCGAACTCTGGCACTTACGTTTACTTCTTGGAGCACGTGCTCCGGCTGGGCGCGAAGAGCGACCTGCTCTTCTCGCCAGATACGCTCCTCATGCCGTCATCCGAAGGGATCAGCGCTGAAGTACGCCAGAACCCCAACGCGCTCGGCTACGACGGCCTGGGTTATGTCACCTCAGATCAGAAGGTAGTCGCGGTGGCAAAAAACGCCAGCAGTCCCTACGTCAAACCATCCGTCGCCACGGTCAACGACGGCTCCTACCCGATCTCCCGCCCTCTGTTCATGGTCACAGCCGGTCAGCCTACAGGTCAGGTCAAAGACTACCTGGATTGGATCATACACGACGGACAGGCGTTGGTCGTGGAGCTAGGGTTTGTGCCGCTGAAATAGGTTTGCCATGCTCAGGTCATTTTACGCCCGCTGGAGTGAATTTGCCGTCGAAACCCTGATTCGCGTCTTGGGCTTCTCCACGGTTGCCTTTGTCTTGCTGATCTTTCTCTTTCTGCTGCGCGAAGGTTTGCCCGCGTTCTTCACCGTGGACACAGCCAACCTGTTCGGCGCCCGCTGGTATCCCACGTTCGACCTGTTTGGTATGCTGCCGCTCATTCTTGGCTCGTTGCTGGTGACGGTGACGGCGATCCTCATCGCGCTGCCGTTGGGACTGGCGACTGCGGTCTTCGTGCGCGAGGTGGCGCCGCCATGGGCGCGCGACCTGCTCAAGCCCATGATCGAGGTGTTGGCGGGAATCCCATCCGTGGTGCTGGGCTTTTTCGGCATCATCGTGCTGGCGCCGCTCGTTCGTCAGGTCCTCGGCGCGCCCACTGGACTGACCGCATTCACCGGCGCGCTGATTCTGGCGTATATGGCCCTGCCCACGATGATCAGCGTGGCCGAAGATGCGCTCGACGCCGTGCCCAAGAGCTACCGCGACGCGGCTCTTGCCATGGGCGCGACCAAGTGGCAGACGATCTGGCGCGTGGTCGTCCCCGCGGGCCGCTCCGGCATCTTGACGGCCGTGATGTTGGGCATGGGAAGAGCCATCGGCGAGACGATGGCCGTGATGATGGTGACAGGCAACGCCGCGCGGCTGCCGCTCTCCCTCGACTCGCTCTTCCGCCCTGTGCGCACGATGACGGCCACCATCGCCGCGGAGATGGGCGAGGTGGCCCAGGGCAGTACGCACTATCACGTCCTTTTTGGCATCGGCATCATTCTATTCCTGCTCACCTTCGTGATCAATTTGGCGGCCGCCTCGGCCATGTTCCAGAAACGGCGGCGAGGGGGACTGCGATGAGGACAAACCCCATTCGTCGCCAGCGGATCGAGCGCGCCGGCTATGCGCTGCTCAGCGCGGCCGCACTGGCGGTCGTCCTGCCGATTCTGCTAGTCATCGCGGCGATCCTGGTGCGCGGCATCAGCGCCATCAACTGGGAATTCCTGACCGCCATGCCCAGGAACGGCATGAAGGCCGGCGGCATCTTCCCCGCGATCATCGGTACGCTGCTGCTGACCCTGGGCACCGCGGTGGCCGCGATCCCTGTCGGCGTGGCGGGCGCGATCTATCTGGCCGAATATGCCCGCGACACCTGGCTGACGCGCGCGATCCGCCTGGCCGTGGTCAACCTGGCCGGCATTCCGTCGGTGGTCTACGGATTGTTCGGGCTAGGGCTGTTCGTGCTCTTTCTGCATTTCGGCACCTCGATTCTGGCCGGCTCGCTGACCCTGGCGATCATGACGCTGCCGGTGATCATCAGCACGGCCGAAGAGGCGCTGCGGGCCGTGCCGGTCGAGTTCCGCACGGTCAGCGCCAGCCTGGGCGGCACACGCTGGCAGGCGACCCGCACGATCGTGCTGCCGCAGGCCCTGCCTGGCATCATCACCGGCGTGATCCTCGGGCTGCTGCGCGCCGCAGGTGAAACCGCACCGATTCTTTTCACGGTCGCGGCGTTCTATCTGCCGCGTCTGCCGCGCTCGCCGCTCGACCAGACCATGGCCCTGCCCTATCATCTGTACGTCATCGTCACCCAGGTGCCCGGCATGCCGCCAGAATTCCAATACGGCACCGCGCTGGTGCTCTTGGTCCTGGTGCTGTCGCTCAACCTGGCGGCGACGCTGATCCGGAGCCGCTTCCGACGGCAAAGGGAGTGGTAAAGGCGGTCAACCCTATGCCTGTACAGACGACGATTCCACCCAAGATTCACATAGACCATGTCACCTATCGTTACGCAGGCGAGCCTGTCTTGCGTGATGTGACGTTGGAGATCGCCGAGCATGCCGTCACGGTGCTCTTTGGGCCGGCGGGGAGCGGCAAGAGCACGCTGCTGCGCCTGATCAACCGGCTGAATGACCTGGTAGACCACACGAAGTTGACGGGCCGTGTGCTGCTTGACGGGCAGGACATCTACGCGCCCGGGGTGGATGTGTCGGCCCTGCGCCGCCGCGTCGGCATGGTGTTCGCGCTGCCGCTGCCGCTGCCGGGGACTATCCGTGAGAATATCGTGTACGGGCCGAAACTGGCTGGCGAGCGAGATCGCGCCCGGCTGGAGGAGATTGTCGTCCGCAGCCTGACTCAGGCGGCGCTGTGGGATGAGGTCAAGGATCGGTTGGATGGGCCGGCCAGCGCCCTGTCGGGCGGTCAACAGCAGCGGCTCTGCATTGCGCGCAGCCTGGCGCTGGAACCGGAAGTGCTGCTCCTGGACGAGCCAACGTCGGGTCTCGATCCCATCTCGACGGCGAAAGTCGAGGATTCGCTCTTTCAGTTGAAGCGTCAATACACCATCGTGATCGTGCCGCACAGCATCCAGCAGGCGGCGCGCGTGGCGGACTACAGCGCTTTCCTGCTCATGGGTGAGTTGATCGAGCAGCGGCGCGGCAACGAGATGTTTGTGGCGCCGCAAGATCAGCGCACCGAAGACTACGTCACGGGCCGGTTTGGGTAGGCCATCTCGATGAACAAATTCACCGTAGACCGACTCAGTTTTTACTACGGGGCCAAGCGCGCCCTGACTGATGTCTCCATCAGCATCCCCGATCGGCAAATTACAGCCCTGATTGGGCCTTCAGGCTGCGGCAAGTCTACCTTCTTGCGCTGCCTCAATCGGATGAACGACACCATCCGCGGCGCGCGCGCCACGGGAAGCGTGCTGCTGGATGACGAGGACATCTACGCGCCCGGCGCCGACGTGGTGGGACTGCGGCGCCGGGTCGGCATGATCTTTCAGCGCCCCAACCCCTTTCCGCAATCCATCTTCGCCAACGTCGCGTTTGGCCCCACCGTGCTGGGGATGGCGCGCGGGGGCGAATTGAGGGACATCGTAGAAGCGAGCCTGCGCGGGGCCAACCTATGGGATGAAGTCAAGGACAACCTGCGCGGGGATGCGCTTGGCCTATCGCTGGGTCAGCAGCAGCGGCTCTGCATTGCGCGTGGGATCGCGGTCAAGCCCGAAGTGATCCTGATGGATGAGCCGTGCTCCGCGCTCGATCCAATCGCGACCCTGAAGGTCGAAGAGCTGATGCGCGAGCTGGCGCGGGACTATGCCATCGTGATTGTGACCCACAACATGCAGCAGGCGGCGCGCGTATCTGATCTGACCGCGATGATGATGCTGACCGCGGACCAAAAATCTGGCACCATCATCGAGATCGGCGCGACCGCGGCGATCTTCTCCCGCCCGCAAGATCAGCGCACCGAAGATTATGTCACAGGCCGGTATGGGTAATCGCGTCTCAAACGAGCACGCCCTCCTCCAGATCAGAGCGCTCGAATTGGCTGTTGTACAACTCGGCGTAGAAGCCGTTGCTCGCCAACAGTTCATCGTGCGCGCCTTGTTCAACGATGTTGCCATCGCGCATGACCAGGATCAAATCGGCGTTACGAATGGTGGAGAGCCGGTGGGCAATGATGAAACTGGTGCGGCCGACCATCAGGTTTCCCATCGCTTTCTGAATGAGCAGCTCCGTATGTGTATCCACCGAACTGGTGGCTTCGTCCAAGATCAGCATGGGCGAGTCGGCGAGAAACGCGCGCGCAATCGTCAGAAGCTGCTTCTGCCCCTGCGAAATGTTGGTGACTTCCTCGTTCAAGACGAAACCGTATCCATCAGGCAAGGTGCGGATGAAGTGATCCACATGCGCCGCCTGCGCGGCCGCGATGACTTCGGCCTCGGTGGCGTCCGCGCGCCCGTAATGAATGTTTTCCAGGACTGAGCCGTTGAACAGCCAGGTGTCCTGCAGCACCATGCCAAACATCTGACGCACGTCGGCGCGCGTGAACTGCTTGACGTTTTGCCCGTCAATGCAGATTTCGCCCTCATCCACTTCATAAAAGCGCATGAGCAGCTTGACCAGCGTGGTCTTGCCGGCGCCGGTTGGGCCGACAATCGCGACCTTTTGACCGGGCTGGATCTTCGCCGAAAAGCCTTTAATGACCGGCTGGCCTGGCTGATAGCCAAAATGCACATCCCGAAATTCTACGCCTCCCCGCACCTGCTCCATGCTGATCGGAGCAGCCGTGTCGGGCGTTTCTTCGGTCCCCTCGAGGAACGTGAACACCCGCTCCGCGGCGGCGACGGTGCCTTGCAGCACGTTCGATGTGTTCGCCAGCTGCGTGATGGGCTGGGTGAATGAGTTGACGTACTGAATGAACGCCTGGATATCGCCCACGGTAATCGCCTTGCGAATGGCCAACCAGCCGCCCAAAATGACCACGGCGACATAGCCGAGATTGCCAATCAGGCGCATGACGGGCATCATGATGCTGGAAAAGAACTGCGATTTCCACGCCGAGCCATACAGCGTGGTATTGTACTGGTCGAATTTGGCAATACTTTTATCTTCGCCATTGAAGGCCTTGACGATCAGATGACCGCCAAACATTTCCTCCACGTGGCCATTGACGTGGCCGAGGTAATCCTGCTGTTCGCGGAAGAAACGCTGCGATTGTTTGATGACCTGCATCACGACGATCATGGAAAGCGGCACAATCGTCAGCGCGACCAACGTCATCTGCCAGGAAATGGAGAACATCATCACCAACACCCCCACCACCGTCACCAGCGAGGTGATGATTTGCGTCAGGCTCTGATTGAGGGTTTGGTTAATGGTATCCACGTCGTTGGTCAACAGCGAGAGCACCTCGCCGTGCGGCGTGCTGTCGAAATAGCGGAATGGCGCCCGATTGATTTTCTGCATCATCTGGCGGCGCAGCTCATACGTGACCTGAATCGCAACATCGGTCATCAGCCAACCTTGCAGGTAACTGAGCACGGACGAGAAGAGGTACAGGCCCAGCGCGGTGAGCAGAATTCGCCCAATGACATCGAACGGCACATCACCCGTTCCCGCCAGCTTGGCCAAAATGCCGTTGAAGAGCTCGGTCGTGGCGTTGCCCAAGATCTTGGGGCCGATAATCGCGAAGACGGTCGAGCCAATCGCGAGCGCGAAAACGACAATGATCTTCAGGCGATAGGGAGCCAGGTAGGCAGTCAGTTTGCGCAGCGTACCGGAAAAATCGTGCGGCTTTTGCACGGGCATCCCCATCATGTGCCCGCCCGGCCCACGTGCGACGGGGCCTCCGCGGCCAGGCCCAGGGATGAACGATGGAGAAGAATTTCGCTGTGGCGTTGTCATGCCAGCGCCTCCTGTTGTTTCAACTGCGAAAGGGCAATCTCGCGATAGATTTCGTTGGTTTCCATCAACGTCTCGTGCGTTCCCTGCCCAATCAGGCGGCCTTCGTCCAGCACGAGAATCTGGTCAGCATTCTTGATCGTGGCCACGCGCTGCGAAACAATCAGCACGGTGCTGCCGCGCAAGTGTCGTACCAGCGCCTGCCGCAAACGCGCGTCGGTCTTGTAATCGAGCGCAGAGAAGCTGTCATCGAAGATGTAGATGGGCGCACGTTTGACCAGGGCGCGGGCAATGCTCAGGCGCTGCTTTTGTCCGCCGGAGAAGTTGACCCCGCCTTGCGAGACGTCTGCCTGCAAACCTTCCGTGCGCTCACGCACGAAATCGGCGCCCTGCGCAATTTGCAGCGCCAGCTGTAACGTCTCGCCTGCGGCGTTCTCATCAGCATAGCGCAGGTTGCTCTCGATCGTGCCGGTGAACAGATTGCTGCGCTGCGGCACGTAGCCGATCTTGTCGCGCAGTTCTCTGAGCGGCACGTCGCGCAGATTCACCCCGTCCATCAGGATGGCGCCGTCCGTGACATCGAAAAAACGCGGAATGAGATTGACCACGGTAGATTTGCCGGAGCCGGTCGTGCCCATGATGCCGACCGTTTGCCCCGCTTCGATGGTGAAGGAAAGGCTGTGCAGCACATCATCTTCCGCGCCCGGATAGCGAAAGGAAACGCTGCGGAATTCGATGGCCGGGCGAAATGAGGCCGGGAAATGCGTGGGCTGAGCCACATCCACGACCGAAACGGGCATCTCCAAGACATCGGCAATACGGTTAGCGGAGACATCGGCGCGCGGGAACATGATGAAGAGCATGGAGAGCATCAAGAAGGCAAAAACGATCTGCATGGCATACTGCATGAAGGCCATCATATCGCCGACCTGCATTTGCGCCTGCGCCACCTGGTGCGCGCCGACCCACAGGATGAGCAGCGTGGCCCCATTCATGATCAACATCATGAAGGGCATCATCACCACGAACAGCCGGTTGACGAAGAGGTTGGTGCTGGTCAGGTCGCGATTGGCAAGGTCGAAGCGCTTTTCCTCGTGCTGTTCACGGTCGAAGGAACGCACGACCATCATGCCGGTCAGGTTCTCACGCGCGACCAGGTTCAAGCGATCCACCAATGATTGGATGATGCGGAATTTGGGCAAGGCAATCGAGAACGCGGTGATAATCATCACCAGGAGCAACCCCACCGCCAGCGCGATCGTCCACCACATGGAAGGACTCTTGCCCACAGCGCGGATGATGCCGCCGACGCCGATGATCGGCGCGTAGAAGACCATGCGCACCATGATGCCCATGACATTCTGAACTTGCGTGATATCGTTGGTGGCGCGGGTGATGAGCGAAGCCGTGGAAAAATGCTCGAATTCCGCGCCCGAGAAGCGCATCACTTTCTCGAACAGCACGCGGCGCAGGTTACGCGCCAGCCCGGCGGCAATTTGCGAACCGAGCAGGCCGACCGTGATCGTGGCGACCGCGCCGAGCAAGGCAATCAACAGCATTTGCCCGCCCACACGCAGGATGTAGGCGTTTTGAATGGCCACGGTGTCCATGCCAAGCGCCTCGTACTCCGCCAGCGCGGCGTGCGCGGCCGCCTGCAGAAGCGCCTTCTCTCCGCCCATCGCGGCAAAACGTTGATCCACCGATGCGCCGAGCTGTAGGCGCTGCGCTTCGGGCATGCGTTTCAACAGGGTGAAAATATCTGTCCCCGCCGGAAGCTTCGACAGGTCGAATCCGCTGTTGGGGAACAGGGTGGCCGCCTGGGCCGGGTTGCGCGCGATCTGATCCAGCCCATAGAGCAGTAACATCGGTCTGGTGAGCAGGGTCGTGAGGCGGGCGCGCGTCGCGGCGTCGGTGTCTTTCAGCGCGTACAGCGGCGCCTCTTTCAGCGCCGGATACTGCTGCAGCAGCCGGTCGTAGTCTGGATTGGTCGAATCCACCAGCGTGTAATGGGACAGCACTTCTTCTTGTTCCTGCGCGGTCAAGAAGAGCGCCAGATGCTCGACCGTCGTCTGGCGCATGGCCTGCGGGACCGGGCTGTCTACGCCGCTCTGTTGAATACCGACGTTGACGATGCGCGACATGTAATCTGGCAGCGCCAGGTCGGCATTGGCTTGCAAGAAGAGCAAGGCCACGGCGATGATCAGCATCAGCGAGAAGGGTTTCAGGTACTTCAGAATACGGCTCATACGCGCTCCTGTGGAAAAAGGGATCAGTTCAACGGCGAGGTCTGGGACGTTGCGGGGACTTTGGTATTTTCGAGCGGGGCTAATCTCTCGGCGAGCAAACGCAGCGCGGCGCTCAATTGGGCAGCTTCGTCGTCTGTCAACTGCTGCAGGTTATCCATCCAGGCTTGCTGGGCATTCAACCCACCCTGCAATACCTCACGGCCTTTGGGAGTGAGCGAAAGGCGTTTGCTGCGCCGGTCTTGCGGATGTTCGATGCGCAGGGCAAGCCCTTGCTGCACGAGCTGGTCGAGCGATTGGCTGACCGCGGCGTTGGTCACGCCGAGATGGCCGCTGATCATCGAGATGTTGCACCCACCCTGCTGCTCGTGCGCGTGAATCTGACCCAGAGTGAACATCTGCGCCATCGAAAGGCCGTGTTCTTTGGCATAGAGCCAGAAGCTGCGCATGGAGAGGTGCACCAGGCGGCTGGTGGTCAGTCGCAAAACGTCTTTCAGTTCTTCGTGGATCATCGCGATCATTCAATTCTCTAATAAGTTAAGCACGCTAATATATTAAGCGGTCTTGCATTTTTTGTCAAAATGCAACCCGCGCGAAATCGCTCACATGGTTCTTTGAGAGGACTTGACAAGGGAAATGAATCAGGCTATAAGCGTGGCAAGCATGAGGCGCAGTGCGTCAGGAGAACAGAGGATGTTGGTCATCAAGAACGCCGCCATCTACACCCCCGATCACGTCATCGCACAAGGCGCGGTGTTGGCGGATGCCGGCCGCATTCAAGCCGTGGGGCCGGCCGCGGACGTACCCTGCCCAGACGCCGCGCAGGTGATTGACGCCGCCGGGCTGCTCCTGGTCCCGGGCTTCATGGATATGCAGATCAATGGCGCGTTCGGCGACGACTTTACGTCTGATCCGGCGACCATCTGGCGCGCGGCCGAACGGCTGCCCCGTTTCGGCGTGACCTCCTTCCTGCCCACCATCATCAGCTCGCCCCTCACCCAGATCACCGCGGGCCAGCAGATTGTGATCGCCGGGCGACCCGCCGGCTTCCGCGGCGCGCGACCGTTGGGGCTGCATGTCGAGGGGCCGTTCCTCAACCCGCACAAGAAGGGCGCCCACAACCCCAACCACCTGCGCCAGCCCGATCTCCGCGCAGTGGCCGATTGGTCGCCCACAGCCGGCGTTCGCCTGGCGACGCTGGCGCCCGAGCTGCCCGGCGCGCGGGAGGTCATCGCGGCGCTGTCCGGGCGCGGCGTTCTGGTCAGCGCAGGCCATTCGATGGCGACCTATGCCCAGGCCGCGGCCGGCTTCGACGCAGGCGCGCGCGGCGGCACGCACCTCTTCAACGCCATGCCGGCGTTGGGGCATCGTGACCCCGGCCTGGCCGGCGCGCTGCTGGCCGACGACCGGCTGACCGTCGGCTTCATCGCTGATGGCATTCACACCCATCCGGCAGTGATCAAGCTGGTGTGGCGGGCGCTGGGCAGCGGCCGGCTGGCCCTGGTGACTGACGCGACGGCCGCGCTGGGGATGCCGCCTGGCCGCTATCGGCTGGGCGACGCCGAGGTCATGGTGGATGCCGCAAGCTGCCGCCTGGCGGACGGCGCATTGGCCGGCAGCATCCTGTCGCTGGACCAGGCGCTGCGCAACCTGGTCGCGGTCGGAGGCTGCACGCTGGTCGAAGCGCTGCCGACAGTGACGACTACGCCGGCCCGCGCCATCGGCCTGAGCCATGTGCGCGGACGCATCGCCGCGGGCTGCCTCGCGGACATGGTGCTGCTGACGCCCGACCTGCACGTACACGCTACGATTGTCGAGGGCGATGTGGTATATGGAGCGGCGGAGTGAACGATTCACGCCCCCGCCCGACCGTAAACGGATCGGGCTACGAAGTGGAAGGCCCTGTCGGGCCTAGCAGCCCCGCAGGGGCTTGCACCTCGTAGCCGGATGGCCTCTGGCCTCCGGCGGCGTGAGCGCGGCCAACGCCGTCCGACCGTAAACGGATCGGGCTACGAAGTGGAAGGCCCTGTCGGGCCTGGCAGCCCCGCAGGGGTTTGCACCTCGTAGCCGGACGGCCTCTGGCCTCCGGCGGCGTTCGTAGCCGGACGGCCTCTGGCCTCCGGCGGCGTTCGTAGCCGGACGGCCTCTGGCCTCCGGCGGCGTTCATGGCCGGATGGCCTGGCGTCAACTGATCGCCGGCGCCTGGTGCAGATAGGTTGAATCGGTGAGCTGCTTGAGAACAAACGCGGCCACATCGGCGCGTGAAACTTGCCCGGCGCCGATCTTGGTATCTATCCCCGACTGGTAGCGGCCAGTCGCCGGCCCGTTGGTCAAGCCGCCTGGCCGGACGATGGTCCAATCGAGATCGCTCGCCTTCACCAACGCCTCCTGACGTTCCTTATCTTCCATCGGCTTTCGGAGCACGCTCTTCATGAGCAGCTTGAAGGCAAAGGGCACCTGGTCCTTGCTGTCGCCAACGCCGAGCGAGCTGACGACTACGATGCGTCGCGGCGCTCCCAGGCGCTGCATCGCGGCGACGATGACTTGCGTGCCAAGCGAGACGATATAGTCGGGGTTAGATTCGGTGTTGCCCAGGGAAACGACGACCGCGTCCGCGCCTTGCAGCGTCTCCTCCACATTGACCGCGTTGAGCACGTTGCCCGTGACGACGGTCAGATTGGCGTTTGCCAGTGTGAGCCTGGCCGGATTGCGCGCCAGCGCCGTGACCTGATGCCCAGCGGCCAGCGCTTGTTCAACGACTTGCCTACCCGTGCCACCCGTGGCGCCAAAAACTGCGATTTTCATGCGTAAGTTTTCCTCTGCCTCAAATGTCAAACAGGTCTGCCACCTTGAGCGCAAACCCTGCCAACACGCCCTCGCCGCGCAGGGTGTTATCGTCGCCGAATTCTTCGACCGCCGTGGGCGAGCGGAAGACCAACACCTTGCGGTTTGACGGCTCAACAATCCACACCCACGTCACGCCAATGGCAAAATACTCTGCCAGCTTCTCGCGTACATCCTGCCAACGGTCATCGGGCGACATGATGTCCACTACCAGATCAGGCGCAACGGCCAGGTAGCCCTTGACCGGCTGCGCCATGCGGTTCGTCGAGATGAAAGCAATGTCCGCGGCGCGCACGCGATCAGGATTGCGCCGCGTATAGATGCCAACTTCGCCACCTGTGACACGTCCCAGCCGATGCTGGCGCACGAATGCACGCAACTCGCCACCAAGATTGAACTCTATCGTGCCGTGCTCATCGCCAGTCGGAGTCATCGTCACAATCCTCCCATCAATCAGCTCGCTGGGGCCGATATCACCCATCGCCAGCAGTTCATTTCCAGTTATCGGCTTTGTTCTGCGTTTGGGCGGCGCCGTCAGGACAGCCATCGCATCACCTCGATTTTACGTGTTCAACACATTCATCATGTCAATGGCAAAGATTATACCACAAGGCTGAGGGCTGCGCCGAAAGGAAAAAACTCGCGGCTTTGATGCCCGGCGCGGCGCGTGCTATAATGCCAGCCACAAGAATCAGTTCTGTTGTGACAAGCAGCGATTAGGAGCGCACACCATGATCCTCGTCACCGGCGCCACCGGTCTCTCTGGCAGCTATGTGGTTCGTGAACTTCGCCAGCGCGGCCTGGCCGTGCGCGCGTTGGCGCGAGAGGCTTCCGCTGCGGCCGCGCAGACCCTGGGCGCGGAGATCGCCATCGGCGACCTGGCCGATCCCAGCAGTCTGCGCCGCGCGGCCGACGGCGTGACCGGCATCGTCCACGCAGCCAGCACCTTCACCGAGCCTGCCGTGGACATGGCCGCCATGCAGGCGCTGCTGGAGGGCTGGCAGACCGGACCGTTCGTCTTCTTCAGCAGCCTGGATGTCTACGGCCTGGCGACCGCGCCGTTGATCAGCGAGGAGACGCGGCTGGATGAAGATTACAACGACTACGCTCGCGGCAAGATCATCAGCGAGCGCCTGCTGATGGAAGCGGCCTCGCGCCAGGGGCGCGGTGATTTCACCAGCCTGCGCGCGCCGCACATCTGGGGGCCTCATCCCACTGCGCGCCGGCGGCTCACCGGCTTGATCGAGGAGAGCGACGTGCTGCTGCCGGGCGGCGACGCGGCAGAGTGGTCACAGTATCGCGATGCCTGGATTGACGCCCGCGACCTGGCCTGGATCACGGCCGAGTGCCTGGCGCGACCGATGGGCGGCCCGCTCAACATGCTGGCCGGGCATTTTACCTGGCACGACCTCTTCAGCGAGCTGATTCGCCTGACTGGCCGGGACTGCCGCATCGTCCACAAACCGCTGGCCGCGCTGAGCGATGCAGAGCGCGCCAGCCGGCGTTTCTACAGCCAATCCTGGCGCTACGACGATCACCGCCTGCGCGAGGCGCTTGGCTTTCAGCCCAGCCGCACCTGGCAGCAAACCCTGGCGGAAACGCTGATGGCGCCTTCGGCTTGATCACGCACGGGGGGCTGGATATGGCAGCCTGCCGGCCAAGCCGCGTTGGTTGCCGCCGACCACAACTTGTGGTATGCTTGGGTTGCAGTGGGCAGGATGGCGTATGCATGACAGTGAAAGGAAGGAATGCGATGGAGATTCACGCTTACCGCATTCCGGACCTGCAACATATATGGATGTGGAGATAACGAAATGGTAACTACCACTGAGATCAGTCCTATGGCAGTCGACGTCACCGGTGTCGTGCGGATCGGTGGCACTCGCGTGACGCTAGAAACGGTGATCGCTGCTTTCAAGGATGGAGCGACAGCCGAAGAAGTCATACAGCAATATCCATCCGTGGCTTTGGCCGATGTCTACTCCGTGATTGGTCACTATCTGCGGCATCCAGAAGAGATCGAAACGTACTTGCAGAAGCGCCAAGCACAGGTGGATGCAGTTCGCAAGCAGAACGAGGCGCGTTTTGACCCTCAGGGAGTACGTGATCGCCTGCTGGCGCGTCGTGCAGGCATGAAGGCATGAGCCATGCTGGCATTCGCTGCTGACGAAAACTTCAACAATAACATCGTACGCGGTCTACAACGACGTAATCCGGGCTTGGATTTGGTGCGCGTTCAGGACGTGGGTTTGTCGGCGGCTGACGACCCCACGGTGTTGGCATGGGCAGCCCAGGAAGGCCGCGTCCTGTTGACCCATGATGTATCAACGATCACTCGATTTGCTTACGAACGTGTTCGGGCAGGCAAGTCTATGCCAGGTGTCTTCGAAGTGAGCAGAGAAGTTCCAGTCAGGGTCGCCATCGAGGACATTCTTCTGCTCGCCGAGTGCAGCCTCGATGGCGAGTGGAACGGCCAGATACGATATCTGCCGCTGCGGTGAGAAAGAAACCTGTAGGCGAATTGCCACGCTTCAGCTTGATAAACTGGCGGCCACCCGATCGAGGCGGGCCGCGGCGTCTGCAGCCACGGGCTTGAGCTCGGCATAGGCGAGGACGCCCAGCATCGCGAGTGGATCCACCAGCGACACCTCGATGACGCCCTCCTCGACCTGCGCCACCACCACGTTACACGGCAGCAGCAGCCCCACTTCGGGCGCGGCGGACAGCGCGCGATAGGCCAGCGGCGGGTTGCAGGCGCCGAGGATCCTGTAAGGCCTGAAGTCCACGCCCAGCTTCTTTTTGAGCGTCTCCTGCACGTCAATCTCGGTCAGCACGCCAAAGCCTTCCGCTTTCAACGCCTCTGTGACTCGCGCCAGCGCCGATGCAAAATCGGTGTGCAGCCGCACCGTGCGGCCGATGGCAGTTTGTGCTGTCTCATGCATAGCTTCCTCCTGAAAATACCCCACGCCAGCGTCAGCGCCGGTATGAGGCCGTCTGACTCGACTGGTTTGATGCCGCCGGCCGTGCAAAGGTGACAACAGCGCACGGCCTTACGCAGCAGGTTTTGGTTCTACAGCATGCACCAGCCAATCACTTGACAATTCGATGGGTTCGTGGCATGATGTGACTATGGTCATGGCTATGACTACCCATTGGTTTTTGCCGCCAGAGAGGTGCTTGATGCTAACGATCTCCAAGAGTAAGCTAAAAACCCATATGCTGCAGGTCTTTCGTCAGATTGAGCAAACGGGCGAAGAGGTCATCGTGACCGACAATAACCACCCTGTGTTGCGGATTCAGCGTATCACGCAAAAACCTGGCGTGGACGAGGTGTTTTCCCCTTATCGCGGCCAGATGGTCTGGCATGAAGACCCAAACACGCCAACCGCCGATGAGTGGAGCGAAGTCTAATGGTGGTTATGGATACGTCCGCACTGCTCTACTGGACGTTTGCACCCGAACAGCTCTCTGCCAACGCCGCCAGCGTCATCGCGGGCGCTTCACAGGTCATCGTTAGTTCGATTTCAATCTGGGAAATCGGCCTCAAAGTCAAGCGTGGCAAACTGGATCTGCCCCTGACGCCTGAGACCTTCGTCGCCAAACTCAAAGTAACCGATCGCGTACACCTTGAGCCGGTGACAGAAGCGACCTGGTTGAAGAACCTGGCGCTGGCCTGGGATCACAAAGACCCGGCCGACCGCACGATTGTGGCGACGGCCAGCCTCCTCGGTTGCCCCTTGGTGACGTCCGACTTGGAGATTCGATCGTTCTATGCCGCCGCGGTGTGGTAATGCCCGGGGCAATCCGCGTTGGTCTCCCACGTCACCTATGACGATCTTCAGTCAGACTCATTAGTCACCTCACCCTGGCAAACGGGGCCTAATGGGTCTTTGACCGCAAGGATCACAAAGAACGCAGAGAAAAAACCGCCAAGACGCCAAGAGTTTTCTTCTTGGCGTCCTTTGTGTCTTTGTGTGAGCCATTCGGTTCCGGCTTGCCTGGGTTAGGCACGGCAAGAAAAAAGTCGGGTTTCCGTGGGAAACCCGACTTTTCCAGTCAATTACCTACGCACGGGGCGCACAACCGTGAATGAAAACAGGCAATCCGTAGCGATTCGTGTTCATCCGCGGCCTATTTGCAGGTGACTTAACCGCGCCGCCAGCGGCGCGCGGCCAGTCCAACCAGCGCCAGCAGCCCTGCGCCCGCCAGCGGCAAGGCCAAAGGCAGGCTCGCGGCCGCGCCCGCGTCCAGCACGCGCACGGCGGTCGGCGCGCCGTAATCCACGCTGACCGGGCCGTGGCGCGTGGCGGCGCCGGTGATGTCCACATCCTCCACCCAGTAGAAGTACGTCGCGCCCGGCGTGAGCTCAGCGCGGTCTTCCCAGGTGTAAATGAAGCCGCCGGGGCTGCCCTGCGACTGCGACGGGATCAGGGTTCCGTTGAGCTGCCGATCGGGCGCGGTGGCCGCCACGCCGCGGTAGAGGTTGAAGCCGCGGTTGTGCAGCTCGCTGACCGTCTCCCACGTCAGCAGCACGGCATCGCCCGTCTGCGCCGCGCTGAAGTCAGCCAGGGTGACGGCCATGGGATTGAGCGCGCTGCTGACCTGCGCGCTGTTGTTGCGAGCGTCGCAGTCGGCCGTGCCAGCCGATGGACTGACCGTCGCCGCGGCCGTCAGCGTACCGCTGGCGCCGGGTGGTACGACGCCCGCGACGGTCAAGGTCAGCTCTTGAACTGAGCCTAACAGAAGGCCGCTCCAAACGCCAGTCCCGGCGTCGTACGCGCCTTCGCTCGGTGTGTAGCTGACGCCCTGCAGGGTGGGCAGCGTGAGAGCCAGGTGGAAAGCGGTCAGGCCGCTCTTGCCAAAATTGGTCGTGGTAACCAGGTAAGTCAACGCCCGGCCGGGCAGGTACTGCGCGGGCTGGCTGGCAATCGTCACTCCCAGGTCGGCGCAGCGCTGCAGCGCGTTGACGTCGGTCGCCGAGTTATTACCGCTCGTGTCGTCCGAGCCGCCCACCGGGCTGACCGACACGGTGTTGTTCAGCGCGCCCGCGGCCATGGGGTCAACCTTGCCCGTGATGGTCAGGTCGAACGAATCGCTTTTGCCCAGCGTCCCGCTCCACAGGCCCGTGACGGGGTCGAACGTCCCTTTGCTGACCTGATACACCGCGCCCTGGATCGCAGCCGGCAGCGCGTCGCTGAGCAGGAGCTGGCCTAACGAGTGGTCTCCATTGTTGGTGACGTGGATGGTGTACGCGATGTCTTCGCCGGCCCAAGCCGGGTTGGGCGCACTGGTTTTGGTCACGCCCAGGTCCACCCGTGACAGGAGCGCGGCGCCGGCGGCGGCCTGCCCGCTGTAGCTCACGGCATAGCCGTTCTGATAAGTCACCGCCGCCGCGTTCACCAGCAGATTGCGCTCGACCGGCAGCACAGTCACCGGCGCCGCATCCGTTGCCGTGCAGCCCCAGGCATCGCGCGCGGTGACGACCGCCGTGTAGGCGCCGGCCGCGGCGTAGGTATGGTTGATCGTCGTGCCTGGCGTCCAGGCCTGCGGCGTGGTCCCGTCGCCGAAGTCCACCTGGTACTCGAAGGGCGCGACGCCGCCCAGATTGGATGAGACCATCGTAAACGCGACCGGGGCGGCGGCCAGCGTGATGGCGGGCGCGGCCGCAAACGGCGCCAGGCCGCTGTAGGCCGCAGTGACGCGCGCAACCAGGCCCGGATGGTCCTGATTGTCGTAAATGCTTCCAGCATGCACGTTGTTCAGCAGCCGCACGGCGTAGAGATTGGCGCCGGCCTGCACGCCGCTCGTCGCACTGTAGGTCTCGATGGTGCCTGCGCCGACCTTGGTCGCCAGGAAGACCTGGTTGAGGTACTGGTCGCCGTAATCGTCGTTGGCCACTTCCACGCTGCCGGTCAACCCGGTCGCGTTCAACGGCACGCAGAACTTCTGCCGGAAGAAGGTGTAATTGGCGTAGATCTGCGCGGTCGCCGTCGAGGCCACCCACTGGGCGTTGATGCGACTCGCATCGGTCCAGTAACTTTCGACGAAGGGCGCGCTCGGCGCCTCCCAGGCGCTGTCGTCGAAGTTGACCGCGCGCGGGTTCGCGTTCCAGCCAGCGGTCATGTTCGGGTTGCTGGCGGTTGGAATGACCTTCAGACGGCTGTCGGTGAGCGATGTAGTGACGACGACGCTGCCCGCGCGGCTCTCAGCCGTGAGGGTCGCGGCGGTCTGCGTCGCCGCGCTGGTCTGCCTGGCCAGCGTAACCAGGATGGCGACGCTGCCGGATGCGCCAGGCGCCACTGCGCCCACATTGCAGGTGACGACGCCGCCGCTCTCAGAGCAGCCGGCCGGGAGCGGGCTGACGTAGGTCGTGCCAGCCGGCAGCGGGTCGCTGATGACTACGTTCGTGGCTGTTACGGCGCCGCGGTTGACGTAGCTCAGGACGAACGTGAGCTGATCGCCCCAGTTGGGCGGCGTATGCGCGCTGCTGATCTGCTTTTCCAGCACGATGTTCGGCGCCGCCACGGTGTCGCTGTCGTACGCGCTGTTGTTCGAAGTGTTCGGATCCGCGCCGTTCGAGTTGTCATCGCTGATCGCGGCGCTGTTTGCCACCACGGCCCCCGGCGCCGCCGTGCTGTTCACGTTGACATTGAAGGTCAGCGCGCCCTGGGCGCCCACCGCAACCGCGCCGATGTTCCAGGCGACGGTCCTGTTGGTTGCGTTGTAGGTGCAGGCCGGGCTGCAGGAACCGGCGACATACGTGACGTTCGCCGGCAGGGTGTCCACCACGGTGACGCCGGTCGCCGCGGCGTTGCCGACATTCTGGTAGGTGAGCTGATAGGTGAGGCCTGTTTGTCCCGCCTGCAGCGCCGTCGTGTTGTCGGTCTTGCTAATCTTCAAATCGGGCGCGCTGGCGATCAGGTCAATGTCGGTGATCTCGTTGTTGGTGACATCAGCCTCGGGGCTGGTCGTGCTGACGGTCGCCTTGTTCCACACCGCCGTCGTGCCGATGGGCAGAGTGTTCTTCACCTGGACGCGGACGGTGAATACGAACGAGCCGTTGGGGGCGATGGCGTTGGCTAGAGTGTAGGTGCGGAACGTCGTACCGTCGGCGTTATTCACGACGACCGGCGTCACGCCCGATGTGTCGCTGACAAAGAGGAGCAGGTTCCGGTCCAGGATGTCCACCACCTGGACGCCCTCAGCCGTCACCGTGCCGATGTTCTGCACCGTGATCGTGTAATCCAGGTACTGATCGGTCGTCGCCGTGGGCTGGCCGTCGGTCTTGGTGACCCACAGGTTGGCCGTGCCGAGCGTCACATTTTGCGTGTTTGACCCGCACGTGCTGATGGCCAGCGTCGTCGTGCCGGACTGATAGCCGGCCTTGCTCACGGCCAGGCTGGCGCTGCCCAGGGCGATGGGCGCGCCGGGCGTGCTGGTGAAGCTGTACGCGCCGCCCGACGCGGTCGTCGTCTGGTAGACGTGATTGGCGCTGTCGGTGAGCTGGACGGCCGCGCCGACGATGGCCGCGCCGTTGCCGGCTTCCGTCACCACGCCGCTCAACGACACCGTGCCGCCCAGGAGCAGGCTGGCGCTGGCGCTGTCGTTCGCGCTGCTGTAGTCGAACGGGCTGCTGGCGCTCCGGCTCGCGGTGTTGTTGATCGTGGCGCCGCAGGTGATGCTGTTGACCGTGGTGACGATGCTCAAGGTCGCGTTGGAGCCCGCGGGCATCGCGCCGACGGCCCATACACCCGTCGCCGTGGTGAAGGTGCCCTGGCTGGCGGTGAAGCTGCTGTACGTCAGCCCGGCGGGGATGGCTTCGTTGATGCTGACGCCCGTGGCTGCGCTTGGCCCCTGGTTGGTGACCACGATGGTGTACGTTGCCTGCTGGCCGGCCGCGGTGACCGTGGCCGGAGAGACGCTTTTCGTCATCGCCAGGTCTGCGCTCTCGATCACCGTGGGATCACTGGCCGTATTGTTGGCCATGTTCTGATCGGCGCTGACGATCGCGACCGTGGCGGTGTTGGTGACGCTGGGCGCGGCCGCCTGGCCCACGCTCACCGTCACGGTGATGTCGGGCAGATAAGCGGGCGTGGCCAGGCCGGCGGTGTTGGGATGCGTGCAGGTGACCTGCTGGCCGGCCGCGCTGCACGTCCAGCCCGCGCCCACGGCCGAGACGTAAGTCAAGCCAGCCGGCAGGGCGTCGCCCACCGTCACCACGCCGTTGATCGTCCCGCTGCCCACATTGGAGACCTTGAGCGTGTAGGCGGCATTTTGCCCGATGACGAAATCTGCGCTGTGCGCCTTCTGGATGCGCGCATCCTGGTTTTGCTGGGGCACGATGGTCAACGAGTTCTGCACCGCGGTGCTGGGGAAATAGGTCCACAGATCCAGCCCCTTCCAGTTCCCGAAGCCGTTGCCGCTGCCGTCGCCCCATTTGCGCTGGACGCCCGACGAATCGAAGCCGTTCTTGGGGTCGGAATAGAGCGGGTTCGGCGGCGTGTTGCCGGATGGGTTGGCCGACGGGTTGACCGCTACGCCGGTGGAGGTTGTGTAGGCGCGGTCATCGTAGAAGGCCGTGCTGCACGATGGGTACGGGCAGGTTCCGCCGATGGGATTGAGCAGGGTCAGCGTCGGCCCACCGTTGACGCTGTTCTCTGCGTCCAGCAGCGGGAAGTGATACTCGCCCGCGTGCATCGAAGTCTTGAACTGATACGGCCCGCCCACGGAGAAGGGCGCGCCGCTGTTGTCCTTGCCGTCCCAGTTGATCACATTGACGCCGAACGCGGTGACAGAGCGCAGGACGCGGTTGGCCGCATTGGTGGGGTCGAAGTTGACGCCATCGCGGCTGATCACGACCTCGGAGATGCCGCCGACGTTGCCGGTGTAGGTGAACTGGCCGCCCACCGCATAGGAAGCGGCGCTGCCGCCGGCCGAGCCGCTGAAGGTGACGTTGTTGATCGTCGGAATCTGCGGCGCGGGCACGATCGTGGTGGGCAGATCCGCATTGGGCAGGCTGAAGAAGAGCTTGGCCGTGGCCGGGGACTGCCTCACCCCGCCCAGGATCGTGCCGAGCGAGTTGTCGGTCGCGACCAGGTCGTGATAGAGGGGAGTCTTGCCATCGGGATCGAGGAAACCGACGCTGTTGCCATAGAGGAGATAGCCGTTGGGATCCAGGCCGCGCAGATCGAGCCGGTATTTGAAGCCGTCGGCCGAGGTCGCGTACAGGGTGGAGAACTGCTGGAAGGTGCTGCCGTTGCCGCCGGCGAGCATGGCCAGGTAGTCCACGAAGACGCGGCCCGTCTTCGTCACCCCCGCCGCGCGCACGGTGATGTCCCACATGGACACGCCCGCGCTCTGGGTGCTATCAGTGACCGGCGCGGCGATGGTGCCCGCGCTGCCATCGCCGTTCCCCAGGATGCCCGCCGGGCCGATCATGGCGACCCAATAGACGCCGGCTTCGGGCGCGGTGTAGGTGCACGGGTCATAGCCTCCGCTGGTGGGCAGCGGGCCAGCCTGCTCCTGCGCGCGCGTGGTCAGCTTGCCCTTCGTGGGCTGCGCCGTGGAGCATTTCAGGCTAGGGGTGGGGATGCTGGCGGTCGCCATCTGGCTGTCGCTGATCAGGTTCGGATTCCACAGCCAGATGTCGCCCGAGCCGACGCCGACGCCGCTGGAACCCATGCTGATGATCTCACCGGCCTTGGCGTAGACGCGCAGCCAGGTGCGCCGGTAGAGTGTCGTGGTCTTGCTGTCACGAAATTCAGTCAGGGCGCGCTTGCCCGTGTTGCTGAGCAGCAGCTCGCGCGTGCCCTCCGCGTGCGCAGCGGGCGTCCACGCGGAGGCGGCCACGGTCGCCCACACCATCAGGACGAGTGCGCCGAGTCGGGCTGCGCGCGCGAAACCGCGCCAATCATCAGGGAACTGTTTCATAACTTACCTCCATACGCTTGGTCTTCGGGGAATAGCAGTCGTGGGTCTACCATTAGAAAAACATACGCCCGTTGATCCTTGCCAAGCTGCAACGATCACACGAGCGTCCACCACGCCCCGCCGTCATGCCAGCAGCGCCGCAGCGACTGCCGATTTGTGTACATTATATCACAAACAACAAGACGTCCACAGTGCAGAATAGTCACGTCGAGGCGGCCCTGTGGATTTTTGACCGCAGAGATCACAAAGAAACCGCGAAGACGCCAAGGTCGCCAAGTCTTTTCTGCTTGGCGTTCTTTGCGTCTTTGTGTGAGCCATTGGATTCCGGCTTGCCTGGGGTGGGGAAGGCAAGAAAAATCGGCGCCTGTCCCGTAGGGACGCCTGACCTGAGCGCCCATGATCGCACCATTCATGGCCGTCCCCGCGGGACGGTTGAACTCCTCCCCCATGGTCGCGGTATGGCCGCGGGATCCACCGAGGGCGTCATCATTCAATCGTCCCTACAGGACGGCGAGATCGTGGGGTCGTCGCTGGCCCCAAGTCAAAGCGTCCCTACGGGACGGCGCGCGCCGTCGCCGCCGCAAACAAAAGCCGGGCCCCTTGCGGAAACCCGGCTTTTCCACTCAGCCACCTATGCGCGGGGCGCACACCCGCGGATAAAAACAGACCATCCGCGGCGATCCGTGATCATCCGCGGCCCATTTTCAGGCGCGTTCACCGCGCCGTTGGCATCCGGCCAGCGCCTGGCACGCGCACGGCCGTCGGCCAGGCGCGTACCCCTTCACCTTCCAGGGGCTGATCGCCTGGCGCCCCCGTTTCTCCGTCACGTCAAGGAAGGGCCCGGAGGAACTCATCCAGCGAGCTGGCATCCAAGGCCACGTCCATCAAGTTCTCGAGATCGGCAAGCGGCAGGCTCTGCAATGCGCTCTCCACGGCCGGCGCGGCCGCGTCGCCAAAGCGGTGGCGCAGCACGCGCCACAACTGCCGCACGGCTTCTCGCTGCATGCCCTGCTGCATGCCCTGCTGCATGCCCTGCTGCATGCCCTGTTCCATGCCCTGTTCCATGCCCTGCTCCAGCCCCTTCCGTATCCCAATGCGCTCGACACTGGTGATGTATGGCATTTGCTCCGCCTCCTCCATCGCTTGCACTTCTCGCCAAAAGATTTCATCCAAACCTTCTGGCAGTTGGATCACCCAATCTATGAACCGAAATAGATTGATGATATCTTGTCTCTGATAACCTCGTTGATACAGCCGCTTCGTCAACCACACCTTGGCCGCCAACCGTGCATCGTCATTCTGCCGCGTCTCCAACGACTTCAGATGCGCCATGACGATCACCGCGAAGGGGTTGCGGCTGGCCTCCAGTTCGTCCCAGCGCGCCCGATAATCGAGCAGCTTGATCACCGGAAACTTGATGCCAACTTCGCAGCCCCACAGCGCATACCCAAAACCCGTCGGCCGCCACAGCGCCGTCTCATCCGCCAGCACCGCCAGGCTCACAACCTGCCTGTGATGCCGATCATACAAGCGATAGTTGTAGACATACATGCGCTCCGCAAAGTCAGGCTCGGGCTGACCCTGCACCTCGACATGCACCAGCACCCATGTCTCCTGCCCGCCCTGTCGGTGCACTCGCACCAAATGGTCCACGCGGCGCGCCCCTACCTCCGCCTCACGCGTCACCTGGCGCAGTTCCTTGTCCAAGAATTCGTACTTGCGCCGCCAGTCAATGTCCGCCGCCGCATCGGCCAAGAAGAACGTCATGAACTCCGGAAAATAGCGCTCCAGCGCCTCTTTCCACGGATTGTCGTAGTCGGTCAATGGCTTGCCCATCCTCAAAGCTCCCCTGGGTGATCGCGACCTGGCGCATTGTAGCACAAAACCACGCCCTTTGAAAGAGGCCGGCCTATGCGGCCGCACACGGATTTCTCACACCAAGCCACAAAAACGCCAAGAAATCGGGCATGTCTTTGCGCCTTGGTGTCTTCGTGTGAGCCATTGGATTCCGGCTTGCCCGGGGTGGGCAGGTTAGAAAAATCGGCGCCTGTCCCGTAGGGACGCCCGACCTGAGCACCCATGATCGCACCATTCATGGCCGTCCCCGCGGGACGGTTGAACTCCTCCCCCATGGTCGCGGTATGGCCGCGGGATCCACCGAGGGCGTCATCATTCAATCGTCCCTACAGGACGGCGAGATCGTGGGGTCGTCGCTGGCCCCAAGTCAAAGCGTCCCTACGGGACGGCGCGCGCCGTCGCCGCCGCAAACAAAAGCCGGGCCCCTTGCGGAAACCCGGCTTTTCCACTCAGCCACCTATGCGCGGGGCGCACACCCGCGGATAAAAACAGACCATCCGCGGCGATCCGTGATCATCCGCGGCCCATTTTCAGGCGCGTTCACCGCGCCGTTGGCATCCGGCCAGCGCCTGGCACGCGCACGGCCGTCGGCCAGGCGCGTACCCCTTCACCTTCCAGGGGCTGATCGCCTGGCGCCCCCGTTTCTCCGTCACGTCAAGGAAGGGCCCGGAGGAACTCATCCAGCGAGCTGGCATCCAAGGCCACGTCCATCAAGTTCTCGAGATCGGCAAGCGGCAGGCTCTGCAATGCGCTCTCCACGGCCGGCGCGGCCGCGTCGCCAAAGCGGTGGCGCAGCACGCGCCACAACTGCCGCACGGCTTCTCGCTGCATGCCCTGCTGCATGCCCTGCTGCATGCCCTGCTGCATGCCCTGTTCCATGCCCTGTTCCATGCCCTGCTCCAGCCCCTTCCGTATCCCAATGCGCTCGACACTGGTGATGTATGGCATTTGCTCCGCCTCCTCCATCGCTTGCACTTCTCGCCAAAAGATTTCATCCAAACCTTCTGGCAGTTGGATCACCCAATCTATGAACCGAAATAGATTGATGATATCTTGTCTCTGATAACCTCGTTGATACAGCCGCTTCGTCAACCACACCTTGGCCGCCAACCGTGCATCGTCATTCTGCCGCGTCTCCAACGACTTCAGATGCGCCATGACGATCACCGCGAAGGGGTTGCGGCTGGCCTCCAGTTCGTCCCAGCGCGCCCGATAATCGAGCAGCTTGATCACCGGAAACTTGATGCCAACTTCGCAGCCCCACAGCGCATACCCAAAACCCGTCGGCCGCCACAGCGCCGTCTCATCCGCCAGCACCGCCAGGCTCACAACCTGCCTGTGATGCCGATCATACAAGCGATAGTTGTAGACATACATGCGCTCCGCAAAGTCAGGCTCGGGCTGACCCTGCACCTCGACATGCACCAGCACCCATGTCTCCTGCCCGCCCTGTCGGTGCACTCGCACCAAATGGTCCACGCGGCGCGCCCCCAACTCCGCCTCACGCGTCACCTGGCGCAGTTCCTTGTCCAGGAATTCGTATTTGCGCCGCCAGTCAATGTCCGCCGCCGCATCGGCCAAGAAGAACGTCATGAACTCCGGAAAATAGCGCTCCAGCGCCTCTTTCCACGGATTGTCGTAGTCGGTCAATGGCTTGCCCATCCTCAAAGCCCCCCTGGGTGATCGCGACCTGGCGCATTGTAGCACAAAACCACGCCCTTTGAAAGAGGCCGGCCTGTGCGGCCGCACACGGATTTCTCACACCAAGCCACAAAGACGCCAAGAAATCGGGGCATGTCTTTGCGCCTTGGTGTCTTCGTGTGAGCTATTGGGTTCTGGCTTGCCCGCGGTGGGTAGGTAAGAAAAAATCGGCGCCTGTCCCGTAGGGACGCCTGACCTGAGCGCCCAGGATCGCGCCATTCATGGCCGTCCCAGCGGGACGGTTGAACCCCTCTCGCACGGTCGCGGTCTTGCCGCGGGATACACCGTGGGCGTCATCATTCAATCGTCCCTACGGGACGGCGGGATCGTGGGGTGGTTGCCAGCCTCAAGTCAAGGCGTCCCTACGGGACGGCGCGTGCCGTCGCAGCCGCAAACAAAAGCCGGGCCTCTTGCGGAAACCCGGCTTTCCAAACGTTTCTGAACTATCTGCGTTTACCCGCGCCGGCGGCGCGCGGCCAGCCCGGCCAGGGCCAGCAGCCCCGCACCGGCCAGCGGCAGCGCCCACGGCAGGCTGGCGACCGCGCCCGCGTCCAGAAGACGCACGGCCGTCGGCGCGTTGAAGGTCGCGCTGACCGGGCCGTGGCGCGTGGCCGCGCCGTACACATCCACGTCCTCCACCCAGTAGTAGTAGGTCGCGCCGCTGACGACATTGGCGTCGTCGAAGGTGTAGACGAAGCCCTGACTGCTGCCCGGGGCCTGCGATGGAATCAGGCTGGCGTTGAGCTGCGTGTCCGGCGCGCTCGGCGCGTCGCCCCGCCACAGGTTGAAGCCAATGTTGCCCACCTCGCTGACCGTCTCCCACGTCACGCGGATGGCGCTGCCGTTCGGCGCGGCGCTGAAGTCGGCCAGCGCCGCGGCCAGGGGCGCACAGCCGATCAACTGCGCGTTGGGCGTGAAGACGTAGTACGCTTCGATGGTGTCCACATCGCGGCTCGCGCGATCGCTGGCCGGCTCGACATCGGCGCTGGCGTCGGTCTGACCCACGTAGGGGGTCTCGTCGCTCTCGCCGCCGCTCTGGCTGCTGCTGTCGCCGTCGCCGGGGTCATCGCCGACGCGTTCGTGGCAGCCCAGCCCAGTGCAGCCCTGGCCGATGCCCGGCCCCTGGTCGAACACGTCCCAGTCGTCCGCGTTGACGCCGCCCAGGTTGCTGTCGCCGGTGGTGTAGACGCCGATCTTGAGCTGATCGGTGCTGGCAATGACGCCGCCGATCTGGCTCCAGCGCACAGCCAATTCGTAGCGGCCCTTGCGGTCGCCGTCGCTGCCGAACGCCGCGCGGCCAAAGAGGCGCGCCGGTGTGCCGGCGCCGGTGGGCTGGCTGAGCACCGTTTGGAAGTCGGCAAGGCTGGTCCAGGCAACGCCGCTGCTCCATTGGTGCAGATGCACGTTATCGGCCTGCGTGTCGCCGCCGGCCCACACCACCTCGATCACGTAATCAGGCGCCCACCCCTTGAAGTTGACGCGGCGTGACGCGGGCGCGTTGGCGGCCTCGCCGGAACCTGCGCCGCCAGTGTCCGTGCTGCTGCTGACCTTCGGCGTGTCGAGGGCAATGAACAGGTTGGAGCGGTCGAATGGCTCGCCAGCCATGCTGCCCGCGCCGCCCAGCGCGGACGGCCCTTCGACGATCAGATAGAGATAGTTGCTGTCCGCACGCGCGTAGACCAATTCGACATCGGCCGCGCCCTTCTTGCTGCCGTTGGCGCTGGCGTCGTAGAGGTTGCTGCCCGCGCCGGACGTGGACGTGCCGGCGTTGGCGTCGGTGTAATACTTGTAGGCCGCAGATTCGCCGTCGAAATCGGAGAGCGTGGATTGGCCGCCCAGATACGGCCCGGCGTAGGCGTCCTCGGCCAGCAGGGTGTACTTGCCGATGTCCACCGCGCCGTCAACCGTGATGCTGTCCGTAGTCGTGGTGCAGGTCGCGCCGACGTTGATCGCGTTGACCGTGTCGCGCCGCGGGTTGCTGACGCATTGACGATCGTTCGCGCCGCTGTCGGTCGGCCGGCCGCCCAATTTGCACGACGCTTCGCTGGTCTGCATCTGGCTCTGCGTATAGGTTGTCTTGCCCGTTGCGCACTCCGTCGTGAGGCCGGCGCCAATCGCGTCGTTGACGTTGTGACCATCCACGGCGCCGACCGACAGCACCAGGAAGTTGACCGCGCTGTTGTCGGTCAAGGCGGTGGGCATGCCGCTGCCGCTCAGGGTCACTTCGATCTGGCGCCGCGTGCTGACGACTTTGGTGACGACCGTGACCGTGGTGTTGGATACCAGCGAGCGGCTGCTGTCATACAAACCGGAGCTCAGCGTGTCCGCGCCGCTGGGATAGAGCGCGATGAAATAGTCGCCGGGGAAAGCCACGTTGCGCTGCCAGGTTCCCGCGCTGCTCAAGTCAATCGTGGGCGAGCCTTTCGTACCGGTGTCCAGGCCGATGATGTAACCCTGCTGCACGCCGCTGGTCAGGCCCGCGCTGGAGTCAATCGTAAAGCTCATGAACCACTTGCCGGCGACGGCGCTGGACGCATCGTAAGAGAAGGCGGCAAAGTCAATCAGGTCGCTCTTCTCGTCGCCTTCGCAGGCGTCATCGTCGCCCGATTTGTTGAGCGCCAGGTCCAGCATGCGCGTGGAGCCGTACTCCGACTCGATGACGCCGTCAGGCTGCACGGTGTAAGCGTAGTTGCTGCCGCCGTTATTATTGAGGTTGATGGTGTAGTAATCGGCGTCCGCGCCGCTGATGGTCAGCCCATCGCCGGAGGTGAACAGGTAATACTGGACATTCTTGGCGTCGGTGTTGATGGCCGCGGGAATGGAGGCCGAGCAGCTGCTGCCGCCGCCGCACGCCATCTCGACGACCGTCGAAGTCGCCCACGCGTCGTTGGTGTAGCGGAGATAAACGCCCTGCCCGGTCGGCTGGCTGCCGCTGAGCGTCGCGTTCACGGTCACGCTGCTGCCGGGCCACACCGCGCCCGCCGGCGAGCGCGCGGCCGAGCTGATCGTGCGCACCGCGCCCTGCACCTCGAAGACGATGACCTTGCCGTTGTTCGTGCCGTCGGTCTTGAAGATGTAGGTGTAGGACGTGCTGGCCACGTTGACGTAGTAGGCCTTGTTGTTGCCAGCGTTCCAGTCCTGCAGATTGTTGGATGTCTCGATGCCCAGGTTGATATCGGACGCGCCGCTCGGGCCGTAGCGGTTGGTGTTGGTATCGTCGGCAAAGCGCAGATACTTATTACCAGCGGCGCTGCTGGACGTCGTCAAGATATAGGACGTGCCAGCCGAGGCAGTCAAGCTGGCGAAGCTGCCCCATCCTGGCGCGCCGGACCAGGTGTCGCCGCTCTCCCACTTGACCGGGCGGTCGTTCGCGGCCCACACGGGCGCGGGCAGCGCCGTCAAGACCAGCCCCAGGACGAGCGCCAGGGGCGTCAACGAACGCAAAATCTGTTTACAAATCATGGGTTTCTCCTTTTGTAGTCGAACCGGGCTGGTCCCATTTTAGCACAGGTGGGCGTCAAAGAAAAAGCGCAGAGCCGCAGAGCGTTCTCACACAAAGCCGCCAAGGCCACGAAGGAATCGGTGTGCGCCCTGGCGTTGTGGCGTGAGCCATTGGGCTGCGGCTTGCCTGTGGTGGGTAGGTAGGAGAAAACGGTTGAACCCCTCGCCCACGATCGCGGTATGGCCGCGGGATCCACCGCGGGCGTCATCATTCAATCGTCCCTACGGGACGCAGCAATTTCCAATGCAGAGCATAGTCAACCACAAGGAGCACATGCGGGGGTGGGTGAACGCAAAGAAACGGCAGATTAAACGCAAAACAGCAGTTTTTTGTGTTCTTTGTGATCTCTGCGGCGAAAAACTCGGCCAAATTTGGAACTACTGTACGGGACGGCGCGCCGTCGCCGCAAACAGAAGCCGGGCTCCTTGCGGAAACCCGGCTTTTCCACTCAGCCACCTATGCGCGGGGCGCACACCCGCCAATGAAAATAGACCATGCGCGGCGATCCGTGACCATCCGCGGCCCATTTTGAGGCCAGTTACTCGCGCGGCCAGCCCGGCCAGGGCCAGTAGCCCCGCGCCGCCGAGCGGCAGCGGAACCAGCAGCTTCCCGGCGCTGCGCCAGCCCGACAGCCATTGGCTCGACACAGCTGACGCTGACCACCCGCGCCGCGCGGTTGCGCGGCGGCCTGCCAAACCGATGACCGGTTACTGGAGGGATTGGCTGCCGTGGCCGGCCTGCGCAGCCAGCGCCTCCACGGCCGCACCCACCTCGTCCAACGTTGCGGCGCTGTACGCAACATCTAGCAGAAACAGCATCTGTGGACCACGCAGGCGGCGAATGCGCAGCGCCAGGTCAGGCGGCAGTGCGCCAAAACGCTGGGTCAACTTCGCCAACACCAACTCGGCCTGGCCTTGCTGAAGGCCTTGCTGAAGGCCTTGCTGAAGGCCAATTCTTTCGACACTCGTAACATACTGCATACGCTTTTCCTCTTCGATCTCTTGCACATCTCGCCAGAAAGCCAATTCCTGGGGCCCCGGCAACTGCAATACCCAGTCTATGAAGCCAAACAGGTCCAGCACCTGCTGGCGATCATAGCCCAACTTGTACAGCCGCCTGGTCAGCCACAGCTTCCTACTCTGGCGCGCCGCCGGGTCGTGGCGCGTCTCCTGCGCCGTGAGATGCGCCATCACGACCGTGGCAAAGGGGTTGCGGCTGGCTTCCAGGCTCGCCCCCTGCGAGCGGTAGTCCAGCAGCTTGACCGCCGGAAAGACCAGGCTCGGCCGGCAACCCCACAGCTCGTAGCTGAATTCAGCGGGCCGCCAGCCATCCTTTTCGTCGGCCAGCACGGCCAGACTCGCCACGGGCCGCCGGTAGCGGTCATAAAGCCGGTAGTTGTAGACGTACATGCGCTCGGCGAACTCGGCTTGCTGCTGCCCTTGCACCTCCACATGCACCAACACCCACGTCTCCTGGCCGTCCTGCCGCCACACCTTTGCCAGGGTGTCAGCATAGCGCCGGCCCAACTCAGCGTCCCGGGTCACCTGCTGCAGCTCCTTGTCCAGGAACTCGTAACCCTGGCTCCAGTCTATATCACCATGGGCATCGGGGAAGTAGAAATCGAAGTCGAGTGTGAAGAAGGTTACGCGATGCAGCTCAAGCAAGAGCGGGATAATCTCTTTGTCTTTCAGGCCTTGCCGTCCAACGTCATACCCAATCTGGCGCATCGGAATACGCCAACTGCGCAGCAGTTGCCGCTGGCTCTCCGCCATATTCTCGTCGAGGATGTTCACATCACGACCGGCTGCAAAATGTACTCAGGCGCCGCATATTCGGGCGCGTGGTCAAGAAACGCCTGTCCTGCCAAGCGCACTGCCTCGGCGATCGCCTCCTTACTGATGCTACTGCGCCACTCGGCAATGATACTCTCCCAATCCATGCCCTCAGCAATCTGTTCCAGCACATGCGCCACCATGATGCGCGTACCGCGGAAGGTTGGCTTGCCGTGACAGATTTCGGGATCGGCAACGATGTAACGACCGATCATGCTTGCGCTCATCCAGACACCTCTTTTCGCCCTTGACGTACTTCTGCGGCAGCTCATATTTTTGCTCGCCCGGCCTGATTGTAGCATCATGCGTTCAAAACAACAAGCCCCCGCGCGCGGTAGAGGCAGCCCTGTGTGGCCGCCGCAGAAATTCTAACGCCACGGCGCCAAGCCGCAAGGCCGCAAAGCCCTCTTGGCGTCTTGGCGCCGTGGCGTCCTGGCGTTGCAGCATGTGGTTCTGGCTTGCCTGGGGTGGGCGCGGCAAGAAAAAAGTCGGGTTTCAGTGCGAAACCCGACTTTTCCACTCAGCCACCTATGCGCGGGGCGCACACCCGCCAATGAAAACAGACCATCCGCGGCCCATTTTGAGGCCAGTTACCCGCGTCGCCGCCGCGCGGCCAGCCCGGCCAGGGCCAGCAGCCCCGCGCCCGCCAGCGGCATGGCCCACGGCAGCGTGGCGACCGCGCCCGCGTCCAGCAGGCGCACGGCCGTCGGCGCGCCGTAGTCCACGCTCACCGGGCCGTGGCGCGTGGCCGCGCCGTAGATGTCCACATCCTCCACCCAGTAGAAGTAGGTCGTGCCCGGGGTCAGGTCCGCACGGTCTTCCCAGGTGTAGATGAAGCCGCCGGGGTTGCCCTGCGACTGCGACGGGATCAGGGTGTCGTTGAGCTGCCGATCCGGCGCGCTCGGATCTACGCCCCGGTAGAGGTTGAAGCCGCGGTTCTCCAGTTCGCTGACCGTCTCCCACGTCAGCAGCACCGCATCCCCCGTCTGCGCCGCGCTGAAGTCCGCCATCGTGACGGCCTGGGGGTTGCTTTCCATCAAGACATAGTCATCCGTCGTGTCTTCCGGACTCGCCGCGCCATCAATCCGTGTCGGCGTAAAGGATGTCGCCTGCACCGAGCAGTTAAGTTGCCCTGAAACACAGGTTGCGTTGGGTGTGGAAGCCAACTGGGTCCACGTGGTGCCGCTGGTGTTGCGCCAAACCTTGAGGTTGGCGGCCGATTGCCCCAGGTCGGCGCGCAACTCAGCGTAAGTATAGTAGAAGGTGGCAGACGCCGATCCCGAGGTCGTCACATCAATCAGATAACAGCGTCGCACTGGCCGGCTGCCGCTGGCGATGTCTGGACAGGTGCCAGTGGCTGGACGATCGCCGCTGACCCAAACAGTCGTGCTGCCAAAGTTATTGGCGGTCAGGTTGACACCGTAATACTTGGTCGCGCTGGCACTGTCGGTGATCTGAACGAAGTGAAAAGTGCCGCTGTTGAAGGCGTTTCTTGCCTGTCTGATCGTGCCGCTGTTGGCCACACTCCCCTGAACCGTGAGAGCCGTATTGCTATCCGTTTGTAGGATGAGACCACTGCCACTGCCAATCGTCAGGTTGCCACCCATAGGGCGAGTCCATGTGTTCGTGTTCAGCGAGAGCCAGGTGCTAGACGCCAGTTCGACGTTCTGTGGTACGCCCGGACTCGTTCCGACGGTAGTTCCGCCTTGTGCATCCCATTCCTCGTTCGAATTGTAGGGAGCTGACTCGGTATTACTGGTGTTGAACTTCAAAGTCGAGCCTGTGCCATAAATGGGACGCCCGTCGCCGCCTTGCTCCGCAACATAGCCATTGGCATTGATCGTGAAGGTGTCATTGATCCGCGCTCGTGAAGCACCGTCATAGAAATCAACGCCAATGCTCGCATCAACTTTGTAGAATGTGGGACCGCCTTTCACCTCAGCAATTGTTGAACCGAAACTGGAATCAAACATAACCGTTCCGGTATTGGCGTTGAATGTTCCATTTTTCAGAATACCGGGAGTACCGCCGTTTGAGCTGATCTTGAGCGTGTTAGTGCTCCCGCTGAATGTCGCTCCGGACTCAATCTCAAGAAAGTAGATAGCCCCCGGACTAATATTGAGGGTTACCGTGTGGCCATTCTTGATAGTGACGTAGTCATTTGTGGTTTGACCAGGATAACCACTGCCACAACCACCCCAGACTAACGGGTCGTTCCAATCCCCGGATTTATTAGTGTAGCAAGATGCCGCGCTGGCTTCTTGCGGCGCGAACGCTACCGCCATCACCACCAGCCACCCGGCAACCAAACTCAGGCGGATGAACTTGCTCGAAGCCTTCATCATTTCCTCCTCACACGCCGGATATTCCCCGGCAGGGTCTCACGTCGAGATGTTCGTCGAACACACGTCCGGCCGAATCGGTCCGCCTGGCCGGTGGGGGCGGGATGCACAGGCGGTGCATGCGCGCGGGCGCTCGCGGGCGAGCGGCCAACTGACAAAGCCAACCTGTAAACCCCGTCCAAGTTGGCGCACAAGGTGAGCCGCGGCGACAAACGCGCGTTCGGGCCGGGCTGGCCTGCCCCGCTGCCCCTGCTTTAGGGTCGCGCCGTGGTCTGACAATTCACATGACGGGCCCGGCCTGACGATCCAGGTCGCGCCAACGATTGCGCAGTCCACCTGCGTGGGCAGCGGACCGGTGAACGTGGCGCAAACTCTGTCACGGGGCGTCGTTCCGTAGCCCGGCGCTGGCAGGGTGCCCGGCGGCTGTAACGCGATGTTACGCAAAAGCAGCCACGGCCACTGGGCGCTCCTGCGCCCACGCGCGCCGGTGCAGCTTGATGCGTTCGATCTCGTGCAGGGTTTCGGCGGTCAAGTACGTTTCGCCGCAGTTGGGGCAGCTTACGATCGGAATGTTCTCAATGACGAGCAAATTCGCCCCATGCCCGTAGCTGCGCGAAACCCGGCGACTATGTGCACCTCTCTTGCCGCAAATATCGCATACCATAATCTCACCTACTACTCGCAAAAAACCGTAATCAGCACCAGCTTGCCAGTTGCGCCGAACGGCGAGCCGGTAGTCTCATTAGGAAGCATGATATGCACGTTTCAACGATAAATTGAAACCCTGCCCGCTTAACCTACGGCTGCCAATGCCCGGCGGCGAAGCTCAGGTCAAGGACGTTGAGAACACCGTCGCCATTCAGATCCAGGCGGGGGTCGTAGGCGCCGCCCCAAGCCGCGGCCACCTGCTGCACATCGGCCACATCCACATCATCGTCGCAGTCCACATCCGGCACGGCCAGGTTGACGGCCGCGGCCAGCGGGGTCGCCTGGCCCAGCTCATCGCGCAGGCTGGCCGTCACGCTGAGCTGCCCGCACGCGGCGCGGGTGGGGCTGACGACGCCGCTGAAGGTCAGCGTCAGCGGCGCGCCCACCGCGACCGTCCCCTGCCAGGTCAGCCGGCGCAGGATCGGGTCGTAGGCCAGGCTGGGCGAGGTCACGGAGACCAGGTCGCTGGGCAGGGTTGCGGTCAGCCAGGTGACGGCCGAGGGCGCGCTGCCGGTGTTGCTCAGGGTGAAGGTGTAGGTCAGGGGGAAGGCCGGCGGCGCCCAGGCGCGGGAAACCGCCAGGCTCGACGTGTTCAACTGCGGCGCGGCGCTGACCTGGCTGACCGCGTCGAGATCGGCCAGCGCGTTGCCCCAACTGCGCACCGCGACCGGCGCATGCAGCGTCGTGACGCCGGCCGGTAGGACCGGGTTCAGCGTCAGGTCGAAGGTCAACAGCGTGGCGCCGGGCGCAACGCTGGGCAAGGTCCAGGTCAGCACGCCGCCCGCGTCCACGGCTGCGGGCGCGCTGGCGCTGACCTGCCCGTATGCGTCCGCGTAATCCACGGCCACGGTGACGTCGGTGGCGGTGAACGTACCGCTGTTCTGCAAGGTCACGGTGTAGTGCAGGGTCTCGCCTGGCGCGGCCTGCATCGGGCTGACGGCGGCCGTCGAGGCGGCAAGGTCAACCGGCGGCAGGCGCAGCTTCAGCGCGGGGTCGCCGAAGAAGACCGAGGTGTCAATCACGTCATGGAAGCTGCCCGCATGGCCGAAGTAATACGCCTTGGCCGCGTCCACGGCCAGGCCCACGCGGCCGATGCGCTGGCGGAAGATCGCCTGCGTCAGGCCCTGGTCGAGCACGAGCAGCGCGTCGCCCACGTGCAGTCCGCTGGGCGAAAGGTCGGCCACCGAGCCGCGCTGCGGGGTCAGCAGCAGGGTTTCGGCCAGCGATTGACCGATGTTCGACACAAGTAGATTGATGAAGTAGCCGGTCCAGCACGCGTAGGTGACGCTGAACGGCCAGGTGTCATTGGCCGCGAGCGCGGGCGGGTCGAAGGTGTTGAACATGGAGACGGAGCCCCAACGAAACCGCGAACCATGCCCAAACCATTGCACCAACAGGGCGTCATTGTTGAACGCCGCCTTGATCGCCGCGCGCATGGCGTCGCCGCTGAGATAGTCGCGGTTGTAGTAGATCATGCGGTCGTCGTACGGCGCGGGCAGCCAGTTCAGGCGCACGTCATCGCTGAAGGCGTGAAAGTCGCCGGCCGGATCCACGTTGCTGTCCGCCACAAAGACCACGCGCTGCTGCCAGTCTCCCGCTGGCGCGGTTGTCTCATAGGCCATGATCTTGTTGATGGCCGCGCTCACATCGGCGGGGGTTCTGGCCGGTATGCGGCCGATCGCCATATCGGGCAGGTAGTCGTCCGGGCCATCCACGCTGACGTAGCGATTGTCGGCCGCGGTCTCGCCCAGCCAGGGGTCAATGTGGATCAGGTAAGGTGGGATCAGGTTCGGATAGGTCGTGCCGCTGACGCCGGTGAAGTCGTAGTGGCCGTCGCCCACCAGGAGCACATACTGCGGCGGATTGGGCGCGCCGCCCGCGCCGGGCGTGCAATCCGCGCCGTTCCAACAGTGATACGCGTAACTCAGGAAGCTGCGAATCGCCTCCGGGTCGCGGCGGCCGGCGCTGAACTCATCGTAGATGTCTTGCACATCCACCTTAGCGACTCTCAGGCCTTCGGCCGTGCGATGATCCAGCAGCGGCTGGATGGCGTTCCACAGTGAGCTGTGGACGATGGCGATGTAATCAGCCTGGTGATCCTGCGAGCGCCAGGTGGAAGGGGCATCTGGCTCGATGGCCAACGGAGGCAACAACGCCGCTTCGCTGCTCAGGGCGTAGGTCGGGCCGGGCAAATCCGCGTCCCAGAAGTGCAGGGTGTACGCGCCGTTGACGGGCGCGGCCTGCGTGGTCGTCAACTGCACGGGCGCGCGCGGATCGCGCACGTCGTAGACCTGCACCTGCGGCGTGCTGAAGCCGGCCACGGCCACGTCGTTCGCGCCCGGCGCTGCGGCCTCGATGAAAATGCGATCGCCTTCGGCCTCGGCCAGGGCCGGATAGGTCAGCTCCACCCAATCGGGCGAGACCGAGTAGAAGTCAATGCCCGGTAGCTGCGCAACGGCCGCGGTCAGGCTCACCCGGTTCGGCGCGCCGTCCAGCCAGGCCGCCGGTAGGTCGGCCGTCGCCGTGTAATACGTCAGTCCTTCCCATTGGTACGTGCCCACGGCGTGGCTGTTCAGACGGATAGCGATGGACTTGTCGGGATTGGCTGGCCGATCCGCGCCGCCTTGCAGCGCCGCGCGCAGCTGCATCACGCCGCTGGTCAAGGGATCGTCCAGGACCAGGTCGTAGGTGCGCGTAATCGTCGGGCTGCTGGTCGAGGCATCGGGGGTGAGCGGCGTGTCGAACCAGTGATCGGCGTCCTGCGGCCGCGGGAAGTCGCTGCGGTACTCGGCGTTTACCTCCGCGCGCAGGGTCTGCGTGATGGTCGTCACCAGCGGCTCCGCGCCAGTGGCGAGCGCGGCGCGTGTCGTCATGCGCAGCCCGGCCGCGCCGCCGTAGGTGAACCAGGCGACGTTGCTGGCCTCGTAGCGCCCCAGGTACGGCTGCGCATAGAAGATCACCAGGTCGCCGGGGTCGAAGCGGCCATCCCCCTCGCCCGTCACCTGGATGGCGATCGGCTGTCCGAGATAGCTCATGGCGAAGGTCGCCGGATCGGTGGTGGTCACCGGCACGCCGGCCGCGATCAGGTTGTTGTAGGTCAGACGATAGAGGCCGCGCGTCGTCGTGCGCACGCGCAGCGCGCCGGATCCGGCTGGCGGCGCGGGCGCGGGAGATGCTGGCGGGGCCGCACGCGGCGTCGAGCCGGTGGGCATGACCCGGATCGTGATGGTCAGCTCAGGATGGTAGCGCAGCGCGCCGCGCACGGGATTATATTGAAAGGGAAAGACACGCAGCGGCAGGAGACGCCGCCCGCGCTGCACCTGCACCGGGCCGGCCGCCGCCAGTGAGGCCGGATAGAAGGCATCGGCCCCGTAGATCGCCGGATCGGGCCGGTCCGTCGTGGGCACAGAGGTCGGCCAGTCGTCCGTGCTGGCCCAGCCGCCCGCGGGGATCGGCGGCAGATCGGGGACGGGGACGGCCGCGACGTGAACAGTCGTATCCAGGATTCGCCCATTGGCTGCATCCACGGCAATCTCCCAATCGCCGTCGCCTGGCAGTTCCACGACCTCGCTCCACACCGGCAGCGCCGGCGCGCCGGGCGCATCATTCACACCGTAGCCGGGGACCGCCAGGCCATCGCCCGTGATCTGGTAGGCCGGGGTCGCCAGGTGGCGCGTCCACACCCAGGTCGGCGGCGCGGGTTGGGCCAGAACGAGGCCCACGTTGGCCGGCGACCAAAGGAGGGAGAGCGCCAGCACGCACCCAAAGGCGCGGCGCAGGCGAGAAAGGCGCCTGGTCCATGAACTCGACACGATGAGAGCCACCTCAGCGAGCAGCAGCGGTCATTGGCAGCCGCCGCCGCCGGACGCGCTGAACGGCCCCAGGGAACCGGGCAGGGTCGTCCACGGGGCGCCGCCGGGCGGCGTCCCTTCGGCGCGGGCTTCCAGCGGGCGCTCCAGGGTGATGGACGGCTCTTCCCACATTTTCTTGACGAGGGAGGATGGTTGATCGTGACTGAGCAGGGAATCTACATGGTTCATAATGAAAGCTCCTCTTCTACACTTCCTTCCAGGGCGATTGAAATCGCGCCTGATGGGCGCACCGCCGGGCGTCCACCGACGTGGACGCGATGCCGGTCGGCGCAGGCCGACCTGGCGAGTGAAACCTCATCTTCTACATTTTTTTCCAGCGATTGAAATCGCGCCTGATGGGCGCACCGCCGGGCGTCCACCGACGTGGACGCGATGCCGGTCGGCGCAGGCCGACCTGGCGGCGGCACGCCCTTGCGGCCCGAATTCATTCGGCGGCTGCAGTCGGCGCCGGGCGCCTCGGCAGTTGCCCAGATATCATGATAATCATCGCTGCTTACACAGCGGCGGTTAGCAAACACTACGTCGCAAGCGCCAGGCTCTGTGACGCCAGATGCACAACGGGAATCGCCTCGACCCGCTCCGGCTTGCGTTTGCCAGTGGCAATCTCATGCACAGTGTGCAGGATGTCTGCATTGTAGTACCGATTGCCACATTCGTCACAAATGCCAACGACCACATTCTCCAACCGCACAAACCCCAATTTTTAGCGAGTGAGAATCCTCCGCTGTTGCTTGTGCTGGAATGATTTGTGCGGTATCAAGCCAATCAACCCGCGCAAGGCTTGATTGACGCTTTCTGAGTCAGGAAAATACTCACGCACGTCTGGCGCCAATAAGACCGCCCCTTCTTCAAGGGTAAAATACTGTGTGGTAACGCTACCGTCTTCCTGGTGTATCCTGACCGTATGCCCTTGCTGATATGCGTGGTGATATTTGCCGCGTACCCCTGTCTTGCCGCTAAAATCATATTCGGGTAACATTTCTGCTTCTGTTTCACGCTGCTGGATCTTCATAGGTCTTCCGTTCTGCCGCTGTAGCCTTGCGGCTGCTGATAATGCGAATCAGGATCTCGCCCTCTGTCTCGTGCTCGGTATGCACGACCAGCAACAGCCGTTGTTGAATGGAATAGCCAATGCTGATACATCGTTCTTCCGTTTCCGAATGGAGTTCATCGGGATATGTCAGTTGCCCAGGATCATTGAACACAGTTTTGGCTTCTTCCAAACTCACCCGGTGCTTTTTTAGGTTAGCCCGCGCTTTGCGGGCATCCCACTCAAAAATGAGTTTCATGGCGACCTGCGGCTATTTTGAAGATGACTCCGAACGCTCGACCGTAAAGGCCGGTATTAGCGAACGAGCAAAGGAATGGCAGACACCACGCCTCGTTTCGTTTCCCCGCGGCCCACCGGCGCTGCGCTGTGGTTCTTGGCCTGCAGCGGCGTCTCGGGGATCGCGGCCTCCGGATGCACCTGCGCAAAGCGGGCCTGCGCCTGTTGGCAGGCCAGCAGGTGCCCGCCATACGGGTCGCCGTGCTCCTTCCACGCCAGCCCGGCGCAGCGCCCCTCGCAGTAGGCGTTCAGCGGGCAGACCCGACATTCCGGCAGGTTCGCCAGCGTATGGCGGTCGCGCAGTTCGTTGAAGATCGGCGCGCCGCGCCAAATCTCGTCGAAGCGCTGCTGGCGCAGGTGGCCGGCCGGCACGCGCAGCTCGATGCACGGAAAAACCTCGCCGTACGGACTGATGAGGCACGAGGAGAGTCCGACCTGGCAGGTGCGTGACGTCATTGGACGCACCTGCGGGACAAAGGGGCTGCCGTCTGCCAGGAAAAGACCGGTGATTTGCGGCCGCGTGAGTTGATGCTGGCTGGCGCGCGGCGCGCCGTCGTCGGCCGCCGAAATCTTGAACACCTGCTCATAGTATACACCCAATTCTTGCGCCAAGTCAAGCATCTGCTGGCGCTCGGCCACATTCAAATCGAGCAGCAGGGTGTTGAGCTTGACGCGCACGCCGCGTTCCTGCAGCAGGCGTACGCCGCGCAGCACGCGGCTCAAGGTGCGCCGGCTGCCGGACACGGCGTCGAAGGTGGCCTCGGTCGCGCCCAGCAGGCTGATGTCCACCTGCACCGGGTCGAGGCCGGCCAGGCGATCGGCCGTCTCCGGGGTCAACAGGGTCGCGTTGGTTTTCAGGTCGAGCGCAAAGCCCAGGTCGCGCGCGCGTTCGGCAATCGTGAAGAAGTCGCGGCGGGTCAGAATCTCGCCGCCCGTCAGGGTCAGGCGCAGGACGCCGGCCGCGGCCAGCTGCTCCAGGATGTCCAGGCACTCGGCCGTGGTCAGTTCCGGCGCAGCCTGCGGCACGTTGTAGCACATGATACAGTCGAGGTTGCAAGTGTGCGTCAGCTCCCACAGGACGCTGAAAGGCACGTGCGTGGCGCGCAGATGAGCCAGCAGCGCGTCGAAAGCGTCCGCGGGGCCGTCCGCGCGACCGCACGCGTCGAAACCGTGGTCGCTGGGATCCGCAGGGGTTGGCAACGCGGCGGAAAGGCCGGTCAGTTCCATGGCTCAGCTCCAACTCAACAGCGATTTGGCAACCAGGTCCGCGACAAAATCCTGGGTGCTTTGGCGGGCGTGCGCCGCGTCCACCTCATACTCGGCCGCCAGGATGGCCGCAATCGCGTCCACGGTGCGCGTGCCATCGGCCAGCTCCCAGATGCGCGAGCCAACCGGGTTGAGCATGCGGATCATGTGCTCAGCCGGGCTGATAATCACAGCCTCGCCGCTGAAAACCCGCGCCGCGGTGCGTGGATGGTGAATCGGTTTGCGATCGTCGCTATCAAGCATAGTTTTTCCCCGTGTCGTCATGTTGAACTGCGTTGGATTGTACCGGGCTGAAGATCGGTTGTCAACGGGCCCCCAACTGCCGGGCAATTCCGGATTGGGCAGCGATTGAAATCGCGCCTGATGGGAGCGCCGCCGGGCGTCCAACCTGCGTGGACGCCGTGGGGTCGGCGGCACGCCCTTTCGCCCCGCATTCATTCGGCGGCGTTCTCAGGCGGCTTGCAGGAACTCCCACAGTTCAGTCGTGGGCCGAAAGGCGAGGCGGTAGACAGGTACGGCGGCGACGAGCGCGGCCACCACGTCAAGCCAGGCGTCTGCGCTCGATGCGCGTTCGGCGGCGATTTTTTCCGTTCCGAGCAGCGCGAGCGCGGCCTGCGCCGGCGTCAGACGGGTCAGGCGAAAGTCGGGCGCGTGCTCCAGCGCGTAGAGCGCGACCAGCGGCGCCTGCCGGTTGACCCGCCGAATGCGCTCGGATGGGGTGCTCATGCCCCAGAAGGGCGTGCTCAGCAGCGCGGGGCCGTCGGGCAGGCGCTGCAAAATCACGTTTTCGTCGCTCAGCACCTCGGCCGTCGCCGGCGCCAGGCTGGCCACGGTCGTCTTGCCCGCGCCCGATGGGCCAAAGAAAACATGCCCGCGCCCCTCCCAGGCGACGCCCGCCGCGTGCAGGAGGATGCCCTGCCCCTGCCGCGGCAGCATCTGCAGGAGGATGAAGACCAGGGCGCGTTCGAGCGCGGCCGCCGCACGCGCCGGCGTGGGGGCGCTCACCGCAGCCCGCTGCTGCGCCAGGTCCACCCAGCCGGCCGATGCGCCGACATGGAAACGGGTTGCTAATCCCTGGTGCGTCACCCAGTCTGGCGCTTGCACATCCAGGGTGGGGTCAACCCGCAGGGAGATCAGCCAGGCCGCGGGCGCGGCGCTGAGAAATGCGGCATAACGCGCGCGCAGGTCCTGCGTGATGGCCGCAGGCGCTTGAATGGTCAGGGGCAGGCCGGCGATAGCCAGCGTGAACGCGTCAACCATAGGATGGCCTCACGGGGGCGAACCGCGCCGCGGCGCGCTGCTGGCGCCGGCGCACGACTGTTTCTGGCAGCCAAAGCAGGCTGCGCAGTCCCAGCCAGGCCGCATAGCGCACGCGTTGGCGGCCGCCAAACGCCTGCCAACTGACCCAGGCGCGCCGCCAGACGCGGCCAGGCTTTTCGTCCCCCAGACCGATCATGCGCTGCTCCCACGGCTGGCGCGGCGCCTTTTGCAGGCGCTGCGTTACCGCCGGCGGTATGGGGGTGTCCAACTGCGCCTGCGCCGACGCCAGGCGGCCGGCCAGGACCGTGGTCAGCCCCCAGGCCGCAGCGCGGGTGAGAACCATGTCCCAATCCAGCGCGGCCCGGCGCGCCAGCCGATCAACATCCAACAACCAGAGGAGACGTGCATCCGTGCTGTGGTGAAAAGCGACATGCGCGCAGCTGTGCAGCAGCAGCGTGGCCGGGTCTGGCACATAGGCGCCTGGCAAGCCTGGCGCCGGCATGGCTGTGGCCCAGATGTCGGCGATTGGGATGGCGTCAATGTAGTAGGGCAGCTCAACCAGCGTCCAGTGCAGCTCGATCAGCAGCCGCCAGCGCTCGGGCGTGCGGCAGATCAGCGGCGCTTCAGCCCGGTAGCGGCGCTGCCAGGCCGAGAGCCAGAACAACCCCTGGGCTTCGTAGCCGCGGGCGGCCAGGATACGCAGCGCCGCATCCACCTGGCCCGGCGGCGTCAGCAGATCGAAGTCATTGATGGGGCGCTCGGCCGGGCTGTCATACACGAGGCGGCCGAGGGCCGCGCCCTTGAGAAGCATCACCGGGATGTCGGCCGCGGCCAGGGAGGCGACGACGTGGGCCAACTCATTTTCGAGGAAGTAGGTGCGCACGCTGGATGCCTGGAAGGCCGCGCTGAGCGCAGCGCGCGCGCCGGGCGGGATTTCACCCCAGGCGGCGGTAGCGCGCAGGCGCGCATAGGCAAAGGGCGCCAGATCGTGCGTCAGCAGCTCGCGGCCGAGCAGTTCCCAGGCCGCCGCCGTAAGAGGGGGGAGCGCCGCGCCTGCGGTCAGGCTGGCGAGGAAGCCAGCCAACGAAGGTTGAGTCAAGGGGCGAACCAGGCGGGGGTGCGCGGCGGCCACGATGTCCATCTCCCGCGCCGCGCCTTGCGCTGCGGCGACCCGGCGCCATCGTGGATCACCTGGCGTCTTTCACCGGCTGCCGGCGCGACGGCAGCCGCCGGCTCCAGCGCTCCCACAGCTCACGCCAGCGCGGGGTTCCGCCGGCAGAACCGCCGCCTGGCTTGCCGTCATCCGAGGAGTGGTAGCGGCCGTGATAGTAGTAGTAATAGTAGTAACCGCCGCCGCTGGTTGGCAGGCGGTTGAGGATGGCGCCCACCACGCGCGCATTGACGCGGCGCAGAGCCTCCATGGCCCGTCGCGCAGCCTCACGCCGCGTGACGCCCGAATCCAGGATCAACAAGACGCCGTCGGTCTGGGTGGCAAGCACGGCGGCGTCGGCCAGGGCCGTGGCCGGCGGGCTGTCCAGGAGCAGGATGTCGGCCTGGCTGCCCAATGCGACGAGCAGCTCGCGCATCCGTGCAGACCCCAGCAGTTCGGAAGCATTGGGAGGCAAGGGGCCGGAGGTCAGCACTTGCAGTCCGGGCACGGTGGTTTCCTGCAGCAGGCCGTCCAGGTCGGGATGCTCCTCCAGCAGCGCGCTGGTGACGCCGCGGTTGTTGCGCAGGCCAAACAGCCGATGCAAACGCGGCCGGTGCAGGTCGGTATCCACGAGGATGACGCGCTCGCCCGCTTGCGCCAGGGCCGCGCCTAGGTTGGCCGCAGTCAACGATTTGCCCTCGCTGGGCGACGGGCTGGTGATGAGAACCGCCTTGAGGGGGCGGTCCACGCCTGCGAAGCGCAGATTGGTGCGCAGCACGCGAAAGGCCTCGCTGGCTATCGAGTGGCTGCTGGCGATGACGGCCAACTCGCCTTGCGTGGCCGTCTCCGCCATGACCGGGATGGCGCCCAAGGTGGTCAGCCCAAGGTTCTTCTCTACATCGTCCGGGTTCTTGAGCGAATCGTCCAGGTATTCCAGTAAGAAGGCCGCGCCCGCGGCCAGGATGAAGCCGATCACGGCCGCCAACAGAATCGTGGCTGGCTTATTCGGCCCGATGGGGGAGACCGGCAGGGCGGCCGCCTCGATGACGCTGATGGTGTTGATCGCACCCTGCTGTGTGTTGCTCAGCAGTGCGGCGTAATTGGCCTGCAAGGTGGCCAGCTTGGTCTGCAAGCCGGCAATCTGGGTTTGGGTGTCGGCAATCTGGCGTGCGCTAAACAGATTGCCCAGGTCTGTTTGCTTCTTGGCAATCTCGGCTTGCGTATCCTTGATTTTGACTTCCAGGTCGTCGAGCTGCGTCTTGATGAAAGCCTGGCGCTGGTCCATCTCGCTGCCGGACTGCATCGGCGTCTGCAGAATGAGCTGATTGGCCAGTTCGCCGGCGACGGCCCGCGCACGCGGGGGCGAGGTGTCCACCACCGAGATTTCAACGAGCTGGGTGTTGGGCACCACGCGCACCGTATAATCGGGCAGCCAGGTCAGCCCCAGCGCGGCCTTGGTCGCATCTTGCACGGGCGCGCGCTTGGCGATATCGGCATAGGTGCCGGCCAGCTGCTGCATCAACCAGAAATCGCTGCCGTTGGGATTCGGGTTTTCGATCGCGCGGCCCACCATGATCGTGGTGCGCGTCTGGTAGATGGGCGCCTGCCGGCTGGTGGCGATCAAGCTGGACAGGGTTGCCACCAGCGTCGCGGCGACGATCAGCCACCACCATTTGCGCAGGGGTAGGATATACTCTTTAAGTTCCACGAATTGTTGTCCTTAAATAGACAGGGTTAGCGACAGTATAGCAGAAATGGGCCGCGCGCACAAAGCGCACGTCGGGGCAGGGCGGGCTTCGGGCGATTGAGGCTTCGTCGTGAGCGGCTCGACCGAGCTCGCCGAGGTCTCAGCCGAACGACCGCGGCAACGGTTGCCAAGCTCGCCATGGCGATTTTGGCAGTAGCCAAAGCGCCGGGAGCTGCGCCCCGAAATTCAGATGCAAGCCCCGGCGGGCTGCCAGCCGCCGGAGGCCAAAGGCCATCCGCCCACGAGGTGCAAGCCCCGCCGGGGCTGTCAGCCGCCGGAGGCCAAAGGCCATCCGGCTACCAGGTGCAAGCCCCGCCGGGGCTGTCAGGCGCCGGAGGCCAAAGGCCATCCGGCTACGAGGTGCAAGCCCCGCCGGGGCTGTCAGCCGCCGGAGGCCAAAGGCCATCCGGCTACCAGGTGCAAGCCCCGCCGGGGGGCTGTCAGCCGCCGGAGGCCAAAGGCCATCCGGCTACCAGGTGCAAGCCCCGCCGGGGCTGTCAGGCCCGATAGGGCCTTCCACCTCGTAGCCCGATCCGTTTACGGTCGGGCGGCGTGAGCTGCGCCGACGGCCGCCGAATGAATTCGGGCCGCAGGGGCGTTCCGCCACGAGGCCGGCCTGCGCCGGCCGGCCGCCAACCCCTCCGGGGCTGTCAGGCCCGATAGGGCCTTCCACCTCGTAGCCCGATCCGTTTACGGTCGGGCGGCGTGAGCTGCGCCGACGGCCGCCGAATGAATTCGGGCCGCAGGGGCGTTCCGCCACGAGGTCGGCCTGGCGCCGACCGACCGCCAACCCCTCCGGGGCTGTCAGGCCCGATAGGGCCTTCCACCTCGTAGCCCGATCCGTTTACGGTCGGGCGGCTCGTAGCCCGATCCGTTTACGGTCGGGCGGCTCGTAGCCCGATCCGTTTACGGTCGGGCGGCGTGAGCTGCGCCTATCGAATCCAAACCGGATTCCAATCGTTGTAGGGTGATTCGAGCAGCCGGGTTTGGTCGGAGCCGTCGGCGTTCATGATCCAAAGCTGGCGGCGACCGGTCTCGCGGTTGGACCAGAAGACGATGCGCGCGCCGTTGGGCGACCACGACGGGCTGCGATCCGCGGCCGGATTGTCGGTCAGGCGTTGGCGATCGGTGCCGTCCGGTCGCACCCGGAAAATCTCGTCGTTGCCCGTCTCCTGGGAGACAAAAACGATGAAATCGCCGCGCGGCGACCAATCAGGCTCGAAGCTGGCGCGAGGGCCGGTGGTCAACGGCCGCAGCGTGTTGCTGATGGTGTCTTGGATGAAAATCTGCGGAATGCGCTGCGCATCCTCCTGCACCAGCAGGGTGAAGGCGCCGTCAGGCGAGCGGCTGGCCGCGGCCAGCGCCAGGGGATAGGGCCAGGCCTGCGAAAGGAAGGCGAGGCGGCGCGCGTTGGGGGCATAGGCCAGCAGGGTCGGCGCGCCCTCACGGTCGCTGGTGAAGAGAATGTACGCGCGCAGGTCATCGGGCAGCGCGGTAGGCGCGGCGGTTGGGGCCGCAATCGGCGCTGGCGTCGCGGCCGCGGCTGGCGGCAGCGCATCGCCCGGCACGGGTGTGCGCAGCACCAGCAGCGGCACAGAGGCCGGCACGATCACCGTGGCGTTTGGCGGCAGCGGCGTGAACGTGCCGGTAGTGACAGCGACCAGGGTGGCGTACGCGGCTTGATACACGGCGGTCGCGGCATTGGCCGGGAAGGGCGTCGCCGTGAGCAGGAGCGGAACCGGGGTGGGCGTGGCAACCACCACGTTCCAGGGCCAGGGTGTGGGGATGCCGGTGGTCGCAGCGACCGCGGTGGCCGCGCGCAGTTGCGCTACCGCGGTGAGCACATTCTGCGGCACAGCTGTGGGCAGCACGATCACAGGTGTGACCGCATCCGTGGGAACCGGCGTAAATGTCCCGGTCGTCACGGCCACGGCTGTGGCGTAGAGAGCGTTGGCGGTGGCTGTGACTGCGTTGCCCGGCGTAGGCGTATGCGGGACCACGGGCGGCTTCCCGGCCTGCAGGGCCAGCGCCTGCACGGTCGCCAGGTTGGCGGGAATGGGGCTGGGCGTCACCACGCGGTAGGGCAGCGGCGTGGGCGTGCCCAGCGCAGTCGCGGCGGCTGTTGCGGTCTGGATGACGGCCGCGGCGGTCAGGATATTGGCCGGTGCGGGGGTCAACGTCGCCACGATCACGGCGTCGGTGGGCAGCGGGGGCGCGGTGGCGGGCGGCGGGCCGAGGCTGACAACCAGCAGCGGCGGGTTGCCGGCCGTCGCCGGGCCGCCGCCACTGTCCCAGGCAAAGAGCGTATCGTCGCCGCCGGTTGGCCCGCTGAGGCGCAGGATGACCGCGGGCGCGCCATCCGTCACCTGGGCCGCCAGCCAGGCGCGCGCGGCGGCGTCCAATGTCCAGGCATTGACCGTGTTGGGCGCCAGGTCGGCGGCGCTCAGGACCGGAAAGAGGCTAACCGCGGCCGGCGCATTGAAGACGGCCTGGAAATCAGCGCGGGCCAGGTCTGGCAGGGCTTTGACGGTCAGAAGCTGCACGGACCAGGCGCCGCCCGCGCGGGCCTGGAAACGCTCGGCGTTGAGTCCGCTGAGGCGCAGGGTGGCCTCGCGCACCGCCGCGCCGCGCGGCAGCCGGCTGATGTCGAAGCGCGCCAGGCTGATAAAAACCTCTTGCTTGAAGTAGCCCGCGTACAGGAACGAATCGCCCAGGTGATTGCCGCGCGCCTCGCTGCTGGTCCACCAGCCGGCCTCGCCGGCCTTGGGGCTGAGCGTCAGCACCTGGCCGCCCGCTTCCGGCGTGGGCGTGGCAAACAGGATTGGCTGCACGACTGAGGGCGGCGTCAGCGTGGCGACAGGCGCGGCGCTCGGCGTGACGGCGGACGGCGTTGTCAGCACCACGGCGGTGGCGGGCGGAACGGGCGGACTGAGCAGGTCACGGCCGTAGACAAAGACCGCCACCAGCAGCAGCAGCCCCAACGCGGCCCAGGGCAGCAGGCGGCGCCAGTCGGCGGGCCGCGTTGGGCGGGTTTCGACCGGCGCCGGGGGCGCGTCCGGCGGCGCGGGCGCGAGGAAGAACGGACAGCCCCCGTGCTCTGCGGTCAAGCAGACGCCGATCTGATACGGTACATCGGGCGCGCCCGGCGGGTTCTGCGCGTAGCAGCGATGGGACGCCGTGGCCGTGGTGTGGGTCGTCGTGCGGTCCCCGGCCAGGCCGAGGAAGGGACAGGTACTGGTAGATTGGGTCATTGATTAAGCCATGAATGAGATGAGGCTAGTTGTCACTTCGGCGATTCCATTTCCTCGGTTCGGCGCGTACGCACCCACGATAGATTTCCGCGCAGAAGCAACGCCCTTGCGCCAACCCATACTCGCCACAGGGCGTACACAGGCCCGCGGATGAGTGCTCGGAAAGCACTTCGTGGTGCGCGTTCTGCCACAAGGCCGACAAATGGGAATGCAACGGCCGAGGCTGTCAGGCTGACTGCCCCAAAGAATAAAAATCGGGGAATCAGACCTTGAAGGGTCAAGACAGCCGACAAAAGCGTGGTCATAGCGGCCAGGACGGCCAAGGTAGAAAACGGAGGCAGCAGCAGATCCAGCGCGAGGTCAAACGCAGCGGCATTACGCTTGCGGAGCGCTGCTGCCAGTAACGGTCTCAGATACTGTTTCTGTATCTCGACCACGCCTCCATACCAACGCAACCGCTGCGGCGTCGCGTCTTTCCACATGGTTGTTGCCTGTCCAGCGCTCACGGCATCCGGTTCATACACAACCCGGACACCCTGAATTGTCAAATATATTCCGTACTCTCGATCTTCCGCGAGTGAGCTGGCCTCTGCCCATGGATAATTCTCAAGCACGCTGCGATGAAAACACATTGCATCGCCCATCAAGCGCGCCGAGAGACCCAGGTTTGCTTTGGCCTGGTTGCGAATACGGTTATTCAGGCGCATGTCTGCATCAGCCAGAGCACTGAACGCCCCGTCCGAGGGGTTCGAAATGACATGCCGGCCTTGAATTACCCGTGCACCGGCATTCAATACGTTGTTTGTTTGTCTTAGAAACTGCTGGTCAACCCTGCTATCAGCATCAAACACGACAATCGCATCGTACAACTTGGGATCCGCCAGAAGCTGCCAAAATAGCCACCCCAAGGCGTATCCCTTGCGCCCTCGTGGACCGACCTCGCGCGGATGGATGAGCGCGCCGGCCGCGGCGGCCGCGGATGCTGTGTCGTCTGCACAGTAGTCGGCGGCTACGTGCACATCGAAACATTCGCGGGGATAGTTGGATTGAAGTAGTCGGCGAACTGAGGCGCCGATGACAGCTTCTTCGTTATGCGCAGGAATAGCGACGGCAAGGCGCAAAAATCGGTGAGATAAGTCTCGACGAGTAGTTCTTTTACCGCCGAAGGCGAGAAGAATGTACAAATAGGCCAGTCCAAGCCCAATCAGGGTTAAAACGATTGTAAACGAGACGGTCAATAGGCTGGTCATTTCAATTCCCCGTCAACTTCATAAGGAGATTAAAGATCGAGGCTCCCCAGGGGGCGCCATCTTGAATCTGTCATCCTCAATCTTCCTCGCCTTCACTTTCCTTGCAGCTTGCAGATCACACCCACGGTCTTGAGCGCGATCAGTGAGTCCAGGTAGAAGCTGGCGTGGCGGACGTAGTACAGATCGTACTCCAGCTTGGTGCGGGCGTCGTCCACGGTGTTGCCGTAGCCATAGCGCACCTGCGCCCAGCCGGTGATGCCGGGTTTGACCGCGTGCCGCGCGCGGTAGAAGGGAATCTGGCGCGCCAGGTCGTCCACAAATTCGGGCCGTTCGGGCCGCGGGCCGACCATACTCATCTCGCCGCGCAGCACGTTGATGACTTGCGGTAGTTCATCCAGCCGCGATTTGCGCAGCCAACGGCCAACGCCGGTAATGCGCGGATCGTCCGCGACGGCCCACACCGCGCCCGTGTCCCCTTCTGCGTCAGGGCGCATGCTGCGAAACTTGATCACCTGGAAGAGCCGACCCCCACGCCCCACGCGCGTCTGGCGATAGAAGAGCGGGCCTGGGCTGTCCAGGCGGTTGCCCAGGGCCACCAGTGGGGTGAGGAGGCCCAAAATCACGAAGAAGCACGCGCCCACGAGCAAATCCATCACGCGCTTGCACGGCCAGAAGAGGCGTTCAGCCGCGTTGCCCTCGTCAATGGGCAGCACGGCGTGCAGATTGCGACCGGCATGTTCCACCGGCACCCGCCCCAGCAGGCGTTCGTACAACGACGGCATGGTGGTTACACGGCGGCCCTGCTCGCGGCAGGCCAGCAGGGCGTCGAACGCCTCCTGCGACATCGCCTCCCGATTGGTGATCGCCAGCACCACTTCATCCACCGCCAGCGTCGCGGCCAGCCGCGGCAGGTCGGCGCTGCTGCCCAGGATGGGGATGCCAGCCACGGCGCCTGCGGCGTGTTTGACCAGGTCATCGTCCACGAAACCGACGATGTGGTAGCCGGTGCCGCGGAAGGGATTGGGCGCGGCGTGAGATTCGAGCGCGGACAAGGCGGCAGCCAGGGACTGACCGGCCCAGCCCGCGCCGAGCACCAGCGCACGCACCTCGAAGCTGGGCTGCACGAAGAACACGGCGTAGAACCCGCGCCAGAGTGCAATGCTGGACGCGGCCAAGGCCATGGCCAGCACGACCAGGCTGCGTGTGTCCAGGGGCGGCGCCACGATCGGGATGGCCTGGTAGAGGAGGAGGGTCACGAGCGCGGCCGGCGCCGCGCTCAGGATGCTGTGCGGCGCACTGGCCGCGCGCGCCAGGTCGTAGCTGTCCAGCAGGTGCGAGACGAGCCACCAGGTCAGGGCCAAAGCGATCCACCAGCGCCACATCGCCACGAAGGCGCCTGGCGCGGCGAGCCAATCGGTGCGCAGGCGGATGGCGAAGACCACGGCCGCCAGCAGCAGGAGGAAATCAACCACAAACAGCAGAAGTCGCCTTTCGGAGGCGCGCAAGCCGAGGCTCGGCAACGCCAACCGGGGAAAGCCCACCCGCCGGGGCATGGGGCGACTCGGGGTCGCGGGCAGTGAAGGTGTTTGGTCAAACAGCATCGCTTGTCTCCACGGGAATACGGGCACGTGTCTACGAAAGTCAGGCGCCGGCCGGGAAAGAGCGCCGCAGGACATGGGGGCAGGGGCCAGTGCACTGCCGACAGCCTTCGATCGAGGGCCTGGCGTAGGCTCACGCCAGGTACAAGGTTGAGAGCACCTCCTCTTCATGGCGGCGCTGTTGGTCAAACCACGCACGGCCAGCCGCGCCCATCGCGGCCAGGCGATCAGAATCGGACAACGCCTCGCGCAGGGCGTGGGCCAGCGCGGGCGGATCGTTGGGGGGAATCACCCAACCGGTCTCGCCTTCGATCACGGCTTCGGGCAGGGCGCCGGTGCGGGTGACGATCACCGGCACGCCGAAGCGATAGGCCGTGGCCACCAGGGCCGACTGCGTGGCATCGCGATAGGGCAATACCAGCAGGGCGGCCCTGCGGAACAGTTCGATCCCCTCCGCATCGGGGATGCGCTGGTTGCGCAGCTCCACGCCCGCAGGCAAAGCCGGCAGCGCCAGGTCGTGGGCGACAGAACCGGCCAGGATGAGGCGGTGGGGCCACGCCGGGTTGGCGCCGGCATCAGCGGCGCTGAGCAAAGCCCAAGCCGCCAACAAGGTGTCAATACCTTTGTACCACGCCAAGCGGCCAAAGAATATGACATGGCGCGGTTGAGCGGGCGAAAATTGTGTCCGCGCGGCGGCCGCCTGATATTCGGCAGCATAACCCCAAAAACCGTGCAGCAGCGGCGCGAACGTGACCCGGCCCGGCGGCAGGCCCTGCGCCAGCAAGCGGTCGCGGTAACGGCGGCCGTGCACCAGGATGCGGCAGCCGGAGGCGAGAATCAACCGGTTCCAGAGGCGGATCAGCCCGGCGAAGCGCACGCCAGCGTGCGGGTCGAGATCGTGCAGCGTGTGGATGACCGGCGCGCCGCGGCGGCGCAGCGCGTAGACCAGGGGGAGATTCCAGGCGTGAACGCCGGTGAAATGAAAGATGGTGGATTGGGAACGGGAGGTTGAAGATTGAAGATTGAAGATGACAGATTGAAGACGGCGGTAGGCGACGAGGTCCAGGCCCTCGCGGCCAAAGCCGGTGGTTCGGCCGCTGATCGGGGTGTGAATCTGGACGGCCGGGCTGTAGCGGTCGCGTGGGAAGGCGGTCGTGGTTACGACGGTCGCGCGCAGGCCATCTTCCATCTTCTGAACATCGGGGGGCGATGTCTCGAATCTTGAATCTGCCGTGCGGTTGGCCAGGTCCGCGGTGTACTGGTGCATGCCGAAGGTAGGGGAGAGCAGGACGTAGACGATGGGCATGGTGAAATGTGATATTGGACGCTAGACGGATAGACAGATCAAGCTATAGAGCATCAAGGGCAGAGCACAAGAGATGCAGGCATGTGAAAGCTGCCGGAGTTGCATTAACCGAGCGGAGTTTCATCGCTTGCCCATGCCCGGACTTCATGCTAGAATTAGCAATAGAAATAGAAATAGAAATAGAAATAGAAATAGAAATAGAAATAGGAAACGACTCGCCTTTCAATCGGTGGAACGCATGGATGATCAACCCAAGCTGGATTTAGCAGGCCTGACGGACTATCTGGCCAGACAGGATGACATACTGGCTGCCTACCTGTATGGCTCAGTTGCGCGCGGCCAGGCGAATTGCTTAAGCGATGTTGATGTGGCCGTGCTGTTGGCTGCTGGCCCGGACCACCAGGCGGTGGTAGAGCGACAGATGATGTTGATGACGCACCTGGACCACTTCTCTGACCGTCAGGTGCAGGTCACTGTGCTAAACCATGCGTCGCCGCAATTGGCTTACGAGGTGATCCGGGATGGCCGGCTGTTGTACGAAAGCGATCGGCTGGCGCGTATCCAGTTTGAGGTTTGTGCCATGAAGATTTACTTTGATTTTCAACCGGCCCTCAACGCATATGATCGCGCATTGACCAAACGCATCCAGGAGGTGGGCCTTGGCTCCAGGAAACGGCGTCATCCGAGCACGCTTGGCGTTGCTGAACGAGTACGTGAGCGACTTGCGGGAGTTGCAGGCCGTTGATTTTACCACGTATGTCGAAAACAAATTGATCCGGCGTTCAGTTGAGCGCCTGCTGCACCTGGCGGTTGAGGCCAGCCTTGACATCGGACAGCACATCATCGCCCAGGAAGGATTTCGCCGGCCAGCCGATAACCAGGACGTATTCACGGTGTTGGCCGAAGAGGCGATTGTGCCTCCCGACCTGCTGTCCCGTTCGATCGCCATGGCGAAGTTCAGGAATCTCATCGTCCACGACTATGCGCGCATTGACAACAACGTCGTATTCGGCATCCTAAAACGGCGATTGGGCGACCTGGAAGCCTATGCTAAAGCGATTATTGCCTACCTCGAAGAATCTTCCTCTGCCCCCTGATTCCTATCGCCTGACCCTTTGTCCCCGCTTCTCCGATTCTCTATGGTTCCAGAGCCAGCGATCGGACGGTTTCACCGAGGAGTCGGTGAGATACAGGACTTTCATAGGCTCTGTCGGTTGGCTTGCGCGTGGCGCCCAGCCAGCAGCCGGGCATACAAGTCAATCAACGCCAGCGCCGCCAATGGCATCAAGCAGGCGTCCGTAGGTACGCGGTAGCGCGCCGTGGGCCACGAGAGCAGGTAGGTAGCCGCGGTGACGGCAAAGAAGAGCAGCGGCAGCGCCCATCGGCGCAGTTGAGGCCGCGCCAGGTACAAGCCGTAGAGCGTCAGCGGCAGCAGCAGGCCGAACGACAGGGGGCGCTGCAGGTTGCTGACCAGGCTGGAGTCGGACGACGGCCAGAACTTGAAGTATTCCTTGGTTCGGCTCAGGGTGAGCAAGGCATAGCGGCCTGGGTCGGCCAGAATGAAGCCGATTCCCCGGCGCATCAGGGCGGAGTCCATCTCTGCCTCGTTGCGGCCTTGCAGGTCCGCCGGAATCGGCGCCACCGAGTTCTCCGAGCGCCAGAAAGACCCCAGCGCCGGGTTGTTCGACGAGTAGAACGCATAGCCCGCGTTGGAGTTGAGCAGCAGGAAGCGGCCGTAGACCCGATAGTTGCGGATGGTGAACGGCGCGATGCACGCGATCAGCACCGTTCCCGCAATCAACAGGGAGGCCAACGTTCGGGCGCTTGAGCGTTGGAACGTGCGAACGTTGGTCCACAGCAGCCACGCGAACAGCACGGGGACAAACGGCAGAATCGCCTGGCGCAGCAGCGCGGCCAGCCCCAGGCAAAGCCCCAACAGCGCCGCACGGCCGAGAGATGGCTTTTCCACGAGCCGATAGGCCATCTCCAGGCCGGCCAGGGCGGCGACCATGAAGAAGGATTCGGTCATCAGCGCGGCGCTGTAGTACACAAAGTAGGTGTAGACCGCAGCGATGCCGGCTGCGACCAGGCCCGCCCGTTCCCCGAAGACACGCCGGCTCAGACTGTAAACCAGCAGGCATGTGGCGGCGCCGACCAGCACCGCCTGGATCAGCCGCGCCATGAGCGGGTGGACGCCAAAAACTCCATACACGCCGGCCAGGTAGGTTGAGTAGGCGAAGGACCAATGGGCGGTCGGTGTGTTGGCCGGCGTGAACGGGTACCAACCTGCATCGAACGAATAGCCGTGGCCGGTCAGCAGGCGGATTGCCAGGGCGTGGTACGAAATCTGATCCTGGGTGCCCGGCAGTTCCACAACGTGGTCACCCATGAGCAGGGCGACGCCGACGCGCAGGAGGACGCTCAGCAGCAGGATGGCGATTAGCCAGCGATGGGTGGGTTTGGGTATGCTCAAGATGGAGCGCTCAGATCAGTCCCAACTCGCGCAGCACGTCCAGCACGGGCGGCAGGGGCTGCTGCCACAGCCATTCGACGCGCAGCCCGAAGCCGGGCAGGACGGTCGAGCGGTATTCGCCCTCGGCGCCGGCGAAGGCCAGCCGGTAGCGCTCACCTTCCAGGCGGTAGAACTCGGCCCACTGGCGCTGCGGGTCCAACAGCCAGTACTCCGGCACGCCGCCCGCCTCGTACTCGGTGAACTTCTCGCCCCGGTCGCGGCCGACGCTCTCCGGCGAAACGATCTCCACCACCATGTCGGCCGGGCCGTCCAGGTAGCTACTGCGCAGGCGGTCCTGGTGCTCAGCCGCGACAAAGAGCAGATCAGGCTCCCGGCTGGAGCGGGCCAGCTTCATCTGGAACGGCGCCGGCAACACCACACCGAGCGCGTGGTGTTCCACAAGGGCGCGCAAGACACTGTTGAGAAAACCGCTTATATCCTGGTGAGGCCTCGATGCGGGACTGGTCATGACGATTTCTCCATCTACCCACTCGGCCAGGGCGTCCTCGTCGGCCCAGGCCAGGAACTCCTCATACGTCATACGGTCGGGCTGGGCAGGCGCCTGCAGCACCGCCAGCAGCCGGCGGCGCAGGGCCGCCTCTTGCAGCGACGCGGCCGGCTGGGGAGGGACAAGAGAAGCGGCGTGTTGTTCGACAGTCAGCGTTGTCATAGGTCACCTTATTCTTCACGCGTGCTTGTACACAGGCGCCTGCATGATGCGTGCAGGCTGTTTGCTCTCCCAGATCAACCTTCGCAAATGCTCCACCGTCGCGGGCGCAAACCACTCCTCCCCTGTGTCCAGGTTGACACGTGCAGGGACGTTCTCGACGACGTGCAGTTGGCCGTTAACTTCCAGCTTGATCTTTGCCAATGCCAGTATAGCATAGAGCACAGCCAGCGCCAAGCGTTGCGTCCCAAGAGGGTGCATTTCAAATTGGGGGCGTAGCCCCGGAGGGGCTTGCACCTCGTAGCCGGATGGCCTTTGGCCTCCGGCGGGGTTGGAGGCCCATGGCGTGCGCGCAACCAACGCCGCCCGACCGTGAACGGATCGGGCTACAAGGTGAAAGGCCCTACCGGGCCTGACAGCCTGGCAGGGGCTGGCATCTCGTACCGGACGCATTTCAGGCTCGCATCGCAGCTCCCGGCGCTTTGGCTACTGCCAAAGTCGCCAGGGTGATCTATGCAGGGGTTGCAGCGATTTCCATCGCCCGACGCGCCCCCATTCTGAAATGCACCCGAGCAGACACGCGCCCTTGACCACTTCGACGCGGAGGTGAATTATGCAGCCAGGACCTGGAGCTGGACGCGATAGCCCAGTTGCCGCAACATGTCTTCGCAGTCGCTCCAGCTCAGGCTGAAGGCGCGCACATCCGCCAACCCCAGGCGAGCGACCACTGCGCGCGTAGTATCGTAATGCTTCTCGTCGAAATCAGCCTCCATCATGGCCCACTCGGCCCAGTCAACCAACTCTCGAAGGCTCGTGGTATGATACAAATACCGGGCCAACTTATCAGCAACCACATGACGATTGGTAGACATGGTACTAACTCCGTTACTTGGGGTGCCCTTTATCGATTGGGTACTTTTCATGCACTTCGGCCGACTGTCCCGCGCTGTCCTAGATCTCCTGGAGAAACGCACCGCCTGCTCACTGCTGTCGACCTCTTTGACATACCGGGCGCGCCAGCACGATCACCGTCTCCCAACAGTAGCGCCCCACCCACGGCACGGCGGCCAGCAGCTTGTCACCCACGCAGCGGCCAGATTCAAACGCGCAACTCCTCCTCAAGCAGAGCCAAGACATCGGCCAGCAATCGCACGGGAGATGGATAGACTGCGCCCTCGTGGTGAAGGTGGTGCGGATACGAGGCAACTTCAGGATGATGCGGCGCGTTGTCCCAGCCCTGGATGACCTCTCCGGTTGGTGAAAGCCGGTAATAGGCATATTTGCGCAGTTGGCCCAGTACATAGACCTCGTTGATATGCAAGCGCGAACCATCTGCAAGTTGCACGTCGGCTTTGATCTGCTCGACCGACCCGTTCAGCCGGCGGGTCAAACGGGAGATGGCAAGTGCGAGACGAGGATACCGGCGTAACTCTGCCTCGATCATGGATAGCGCAGTCCCTGTAGGGCCGCCAGGTCGCGCTGCTTCTCGTCCAGGACGCTCTGCCAGTAGAACCAATCGTTGTCGTCCTCATGCGCCTGGAACGAGTCCGCAGTGACAAGGACCTCGGCCTCGAAGCGAGCCAGGGACATGCCGTAACGCGCTGCGTAGCGGCGAACCTCCCGCTGCGCCTCGGCGATCTCAGCTTTCACCTGCTTGATACGGGCGCGCGTGGCCTCATGTAGGCCAGCTCGGACCAGCAGGTCGCGCTCTGCCTCTGGAAGCCGCGTCAGGCTTTCCGGCAGTTTCAAGGTCATCTCAAGCATCGTTGCACCTCCCACACGCGCCTATTGTAGCCCCCGCTATCGTCAGGCGAACCGGACGATCAGTTGTTTACCCAGGGCACGCGCCAGGCGTTCCAGCGAATCGAGCGTGATGGCCGTGTTCTCAGGGTCCAGGAGGCGATCAAGCTGGGAGCGGCTGGTCTGCAGCCGCCCGGCCAGTTCGCTCTTGCTCATTTGGGTCTCCGCCATGGCATCCTGAACCTGGAGGGCCAGCAGACGCTTGTATGCCCTGGCCGTTACTTCGTCCAGGATGCCCTCTTCGGCCAGGAAATCATCGAAGTTGCTGCCGGTGAATTGATTCATGTGCTTATCCACTCCACCAAAGGTCCCTACGCCGGCGCGCCAGATCCAGCTCTTGCCGTGGTGTCTTCTGGGTTTTCTTGATGAATCCGTGCAGCAACACCATCTTGCCGCGCGCACTGTGAAACAGACACGAGCGATCCGGCCGCCTTGCAGCCGGCTGCGAACTTCCCACAGATCTGCATCAAGCTTGTCTACCAGCGGCATCCCCAGCGGCCAGCGAAACTGTACCAGCTTGATGTCTTCGCCGATGGCCTTGCGGTCGTCGGCAGCCAGTTCCTTAAGCCACTCACGCACCGGCTCACGACCGGTTTCTGAGCGAAAGAAAGCGACTTGCAGGATAGGTTCTTCGCTCATTTTGCCTCACTGTACCACATGCGGTACAAGTTTGCAAGCTCCACCACACCCCTGATCCCTGACAAACAGCCATCCCTTACCGCTCGCGCGTGATCACCGTCTCCCAGCAGCAACGGCCCCGCGCGGGCGCGGCGGCCAGCAGCTTGCGGTCAACCGCCTGCAGCTGGCGCATCCAGCGTCCCGCGTGCCGCGCCTGTGGAGCCGCGCGGCCGCCAGGACCGGCAGGATCGAGAGCAGGATGAACGCTATAACCAGACCACCATCCCTTGTGCATCCAGAGCTTGCCAGGCCGAGAGGAACAACTTCCGAGCGACGGTATAGCGGCTGTTCGATTGAGGATCCAAGACAGCGACACCCTCAGCCCCCATGCCAACCACAACAACGCCGTGCAGCCCGCGCCCTCCGCTTGGTAAGTCACCGGCACGCAGGAAGACGATCACCGGCCAGTCGTGCTCGATGAGGTCATGGAGGCGAGACAGATCAGCGTTCTCGAACCACAGCGCGTGATGCCCAAGCTGCTGCACGCCTTCGACGGCCTTTTCCGGTTGCGTCCCTCGGAATGGCGTCGTGCCGCACGCTGCAGCGATCTCGGCCTCCTCGATCAGCCTGCCGCGATATGCCAGCACCATCCTGATGCAGGCCGGCAAACATGTCCACGGGTGCTCCTGCCGCAGCAGCGGCACGTCAAGCGGCATCGCGCACTCCGAGTAATTCCGCGATGGGGGTAGACTGGCCGGCAACCAGCATTCCCCCAGCAGTGTAGCAAAGCTGGCCGATGGGGCGCTCTGTGCCTGCCTCCAATACCGGTACAAGCCAGCCGCCGGTGGCGGTGCGCTGCAGCGGGCCGATGCTCACCGCGTCGCCGACATTTTTCAACAGGTAACGTAAGGCCCGATTCTGGACTTCTTCAATGCTTATTTCAGCGGGCGCGACATGAATGCCGTCCTTCTGCAGGGAAATGGCAATGCGAGTGCCCTCCGGCAGACCATAGGCACGAATGACTTCCAGCGGGATAGAAATGCCAGCACGGTCAACTGTCTGATACAACGTTTCCATCGTTTTGTCTCCTTGATAGGCCCATCCACTCACTTCACTTACGCTCTCATTGTAGCACACCCACAACCCTGCGCCAGGCCTTCCGACCGCCCTGACCCCTGACCCCTGATCCCTGTCTCCTTGTCTACGTCTACTTGTCTCCTTGTCTCCCCCTCTCCGTGTCTCCGCGTCTCCGCGTCACCGCTCGCACGTGATCACCGTCTCCCAATAGAACCGCCCCAGCGCGGGCGCGGCGGCCAGCAGCTTGCGGTCAACCGCCTGCAACCCGCGCCGCCAGCCGTCCAGCGCGCCGCGCTTGCGGGCCAGCGCGGCCGCCAGCACCGGCAGAATGGATAGTAGGATGAACTCCTCGTGCCGGTAGCCGCGAAAATGGCTGCCCATCCAGGCGATGTCCGCCATGCTCAGGGCGCGCTCGGTGGGGCTGCGCAGGTGTGGGGTGAGATGGCGCGGAGGACGCATTATGCCAGAAATTGCACGCTTGGCAGTTCGACCAGATCGTAAGGCGCAGCCAGCTGCCGGCGCATAGCATTGAGGCGTCGTTCGATCTCGTCATGCTTCTGATCCCACAAGTTCACCAAGGGGTGATCGAAGGTGATGAAGCAGTGCATCCTCAGGACATCACGGTCCTGGTTGGTGCTGAAACTGCCCAGGGCAAGCATTGGCGCGTCTTCTGGTGAAAAGCCGAACTCACGCACTCTGCGTGACCAGCGCGTGAAGTAATGGGTCGGAGATGCGACCTGCGTGCAACGCAGAAATAGCTGGATGAGAGGATCATAGCGCGTTATGCTCTGCAGCCGCCCCAGGATATTGGCGCTGGCAGGCGCCATGAATAGATCAACAGAACGCGCTGGCGCGCCCTGGAATCACTGGATGGCAGCGATCTGCTGTTCGATCAAGTCCCGTCCGAGGGATAGGCTCAACATGCCATCGAGCGTGTAGCGGACGATGACTTTATCGAGCAGGCAACGCGTCCGGACGGACATCTACTTCCTCCCATGACAACGTTGTATCAGCCGTCCATCTATCCCACAAGTGAGCGCGTTCTGCATCAGGCAGATCCAGGTAATCGCTTACAGTCAGACTGTCCAGGAATGGCTCATCAGCGGCCAGCAAGGGCGGCCAGGATCTCTCGCCGTAGTTGTTCCACAGGCGCAGGGTCTTTAGCCGCCTGCGCGGGGAGCGGCGTGTTCGACGTCTCCCGCAGCTCGGGGACCAACTCCAACAGGCGCTGCCTGTCTTTGCGAGACATGTTGCGAACCACCACAGCCACCTGCTCGATCGTCACAGGCATGGGCACTATCGCACTTTGTATCATTCATCGCCTCTCCTAATGCTCATTCCCACACCGGCCGCGCGCATTGTAACGCCAAAACAGCGATTTGACAAGGCGTGTCACCTCCCCGGCAGCTCAGCGAGCGGCCGGCTAGAGACGAGCGCGCTGCTGCGCCAGGCCGTCCGCAGGGGCGCCGCCAGGCTGGCCGCAGCTCAGCGCGGCGCACAGGCCAGGACTGGCGGGACCTTGATCGGTCGGTGTAAGCCGGCTGTTTAGTCAACTGCGCTCTCCAGTCAAGCGGTCAAGAAATTCCGCTACAGGTATGATCAGGATGTCTGCGTGTCGCTCAAGATCAAGCAGGTGGCGATCGCCGGACACCACGAAATCGCAACGACCTGCAACGGCGCACTCGATGAACTTGTTGTCAGTGGGATCGTTCTTGACCACGTCAAGTCGTTTGATCGGTCGCACGACCTCCGATAACCCACCGATCTCTCGATACCAGGCGTAGGCATCTTCGTCAGAAAAACCGAAATAGACCCGCAAGACACGGGTGATCTCGAACAGGATCTCCAGAGAGGTCACATGGGCATAGACGTGGCTTCGCAGCAAATCGAAGAGGCGGCGCGGTTTGCCCTGAGGCCAGTTGATGGCAGAAACCCAGACGTTGGTGTCATTGGCTGCCCGCAACACGTCACGCACTCCTTACGGACTGGATGGCCTGCTCGATCAAGTCAGTAATTTGATCCTCGTCCAACTGGTCGTAGTCGATGCTATGCTCGATGCACCACGCCTGGAAGTGCTGTTGGGATTGCTGCAACAAGGTGTCCAGCGTCCCCGCAGGGTCGCTCGCCGCAAAGCGCTGATCTACTCGCTCGATAGCCGCTAACGCGCCACGCAACTCGTCTCCCGTCACGCCCCGGTCTAACAGCATGCGCACATAGCTCTCCCGCAGCCAGTCGGTCAGCTCCAACTCTCTGAATCGAGCCGTCACCGTACCGGCCGGCGACGTGAGCTCGACGTAGCCGGTCGGATGCACTCGCACAAAACCATCGAACCGTTTGTTGTAGATTGAGACGACCGCATCACTTGTAAGTTCTTGCCACTCGGTAGCAACTTTGGTTTCCATACTACGCCTCCTGGTCAATTGATCTGCCAACTGTTTCAAGTCAACGACACACAAGCGCATTGTACTGTCTGATGGCCGATTTGACAAGGCATGTCACATCCCAGGCAGCCCACCCAGCAGCCGGCCATAGACGCGCGCGCGGCTGCGCCAGGCCGGCCGCAGGGGCGCCGCCATCCCCCTCAGCGCTCCAGCACGATGACCGTCTCCCAACAATAGCGACCCACGAACGGCACGGCGTCCAGCAGGGCGCGATCGAGGCGCTGCAGGCGCTGCCGCCAGCCGTCGAGCGCACCCTGACGGCCGTTGAGCGCAGCGCCCAACACGGGCAGAATGGAAAGCAGGATGAACTCACGGTGGCTGTAGCGGCGAAAGTAGCTGCCCATCCAGGCGATGTCCGCCATGCTCAGGGCGCGCTCGGTGGGACTGCGCAGGTGAGGCGTGAGGCGGCGGTAGCCTTCGAGGATCGGGTTGTGGATCAGCGGCTCCAGGAACACGGTTCGGCCGCCGGGGCGCAGCACACGGGCGATCTCGGGGATGGCGACGGCCAGGTCCAGGTGATGCGGATCTGCTTGCCTAGCACGGCGTCGAACGCGCCGTCCGGGAAGGGCAGCATCTCGGCGGCGCAGGACAACAGGCCGGCCTGGGGCGCACGCTGGCGCGCCTCCAGCAGCCGGGCGACCGAGATGTCGAAGCCGGTGACCCGCGCCCCGCGGCTAAGCAGATGGGCCGTCGCGCCGCCCGCGCCGCAGCCGTAGTCCAGCACGCACCGGCCGGCCACGTCACCCAACGCGTCCAGGTGATAGGCTTCGGCCTCCTGAAACACCGGGGGACGCGTATACGCCGACGATCAGCGAGCTGTCGTCGCGGGCGAAATCCTCAGACTCGTGCCATTCGCGTTCGAGTTTTAGTTTTCGATCGATGCTCATGGGGCCATGCTCAGGAGATCGGAGTGAGCAAATATCGAGTTGGTAACCACTACATCTCTGCCAACTCTGCCAACAATCGGCGGTAGACACGAGTCTGGACGGATAGGGAGGGTGTCAAACGACTGCTCAATGCGGCGACCGCCCAACGAGGCCAGTAGGCCAGGCGCAGGAGGCGCTTGAAGCGACTGGCGCGGGTCTCGCCGCCGAATTTGCGATAGAACTGCACCTTACTGCGATAGAGTTGGAGGTACATCGCCTCTTTGACCTGCCGGCTGCTGCTCTCGCCGAAATGGGTGACGACCGCTGCGGGCACATACCACAGATCCCAACCGGCTTGGCCCAGCCGGTAGCACAAGTCCACTTCTTCAGTGTACATAAAGTAGCTTTCATCCAACAGACCGACCTCATCGAGCGCCTCCCGTCGGAGCAACAGGCACGCGCCCTTGATCGCCTCGACGCGGCGGGGCGTGATCGTGTCCCACCGGGCCATTGGGTAGGTGGCGCGGGGCCACAGGCGGTCCAGGAAGAGCAGCCGCCAAAACTCGCGGCCAGGGGTCAGCATGGGGTGGCACGCGGGCTGCAAGGAACCGTCCGCATTGAGCAGTCGCGCACCGCACGCGCCCGCGGCGGGGTGCGCGTCCATGAACGCAACTAGCGCCGCCAACGCGCCGGGATGTACGACCGTGTCCGGGTTCAGCAGCAGCACGTACCGCCCCGCCGCCGCCCCGATCCCCTGGTTGTTGGCTCGCGCAAAACCGGCGTTCTCCGCGTTCTCGATCAGCTTCACCCACGGGAACCGCTCCCGCACCATGGCCGCGGAGCCGTCGGAGGAGGCGTTGTCTACGACGAAGGTTTCGGTTGCTGGTAGATTGGTAGATTGGTACACTGGGGCATCCGAGACGCGATCTGCCATCTGCCTTGCGCCATCTGCTATCTGCCATCCGCCATCTGCAACTGACGCCAGGCACGCCGCGAGCAGATCACGCGTGTTCCAGTTGACGATGACGATAGAGAGGTCCACGCTCACCCCATCTCCCCCTCTCCTTGTCTCCTTGTCTTCTTCTCCCCGCGTCCCTGGGTCTCCGTGTCTCCTTGTCCCATATTCTCCAGCGCCACCAGCCCGCCCATGAACAGCCATACCAGCACGCTGGCCTGGAAGCCCGGAAACCCGATGTTATAGACGAACGGCAGGATCCAATCGGCCAGGAGCATGATGACCAGGGCGCCCGCGCCGGCCGCCAGCATGGCGTTGACGTAGCCGGCCGCGAAACCGGCCGTGTAGCGCCGGCGCAGGCGTAGACCGAGCTGGGCGACCTCGACGCTGAACCAGGCGAACAGGATCAGGCCCAGGATCCCTCCGTGCGCGAACAGATCCACATAGTTGTTGTGTGAGTTGATCTTGGGCTCGACCCAGTAGGCGCGCAGATATTGCAGCGGCCTGGCGTTGGCGTAGGGCCGATACGCAGCCGGGCCCAGGCCGGTGACCGGATTGCGCATGGTGACTTCAACAACCCGTTCGATCAAGGTCAGTCGCGAGCCGCCGCTTGTTTCCCATTCTCTGTCACCGCCGGCAAACTCATAAATACTTGGGAAGAGCACACCCAACACGATAAGGATCACAATGATCAATGCCACCGGCCAACGCAGCCGTGGGAAGCGCAGCCAAATCAGGGTTCCCAAAACGGCCGCCAGCCCCACCCAGTTGGATGTGGCCTCCTGTTGCTGCACGAAGGCATAGGCCAGGCTGGCGCCCAGCGCTGCCGCCAAGAAGGCACGCCAGGGAACGGAGAGATCTCGGTTGAACAGCAGTTGCCCGCCGGCCAGCGCGGCCAGCAGCACCCAGAGGGGCGCGCGCACGAACGCAACGGTGGTGAGAGGTCCGACCAGCCCGCCCACGCCGGGCAGGATTCGCACGATCGCCAGCCCGCCGCCGACCAGCAGGAAGGTCGCGGTCAGCCGCCACAGCCAGCGTTCGTCTACCACCAGATTGCCCGTCAGCCAGAACGCCAGGGCCGAGAACGCGAAGATGGCCCACTGCGCCAACTGCACCAGCAGGAAGTTGCTGCTGATTGGGATCATGGGGCTCCACGTGGCGCGGCCGATGAGCAGGGAGAGCAAGCTCGCGGCCACGAAGAGGAGCAGCGGCCGGTTGACCGGGGATGCGGCGAACCGTAGCTGGCGGCGGCGGATCATGTCCAGCAGCCACAGAACGGCTAGCGCCGGGATCAGCAGGGCGGCCGCGTTGAGCTTGACGTCGGTGCCGGTGCTAATCTCCAGCGGGATGACCAGGGCCGCCAGCACCAACGCGGGCAGGCCGAGCACGGGTCGCGCCAAGAGCGCCACGCTGCCGATGCCGGCGACCAGCAGCCCCAGCCAGAGCGGCGAGGCGCGTCGGCCCAGCAGAAAGGCCAGGGCCAGCACGGCCAGGGCAATCAGGATGGCGCTGAGGTTGTATTGACGGGAACGGTCACGTAGGGTGGTAATCATGTGGCTTGAGGATGGGTAGACAAGGCAACCGATAGACAAGGGCGAGATCAGACGTAGCGGATGTCATTGATCTTGCGCTACACTTTGTCGTGGCCAGCAGAAGATGTGGCAGTTGTGTCCTGCAAGCTTGCCTGAAGTCGCTGGCAAATATCGTTGGCAAAACTATACAGCTCAATGGCCTCGTCAGATGTCGGCTTACCAGTGGGCAGTAATCCCATGTCGCCTGGATAGCGCGCGTCAATGTATACGGCATCCAAACGATCAAGCATGTCCAGGTCGCCGATCACAGCATAATGAGGCCTAACCAGTTCGTACAGTCGCGTCAGGCTATGTGTTTTCACAAAGCCAAGATCCAGTTCTTCGATCACTGCTTTGAGAGCTTTCTCCACCGCTTGCTGCGCATGGAAAGTAACCGCATTGGTAAGATCTGGCCGAAAAAGAAGCACCTGCGACGCAGACAAATCTTCCGCCGCCCTGGTCAGCCATTCATCAGTTATCGGCTTCATAAAGCACAATCCCTTGTTCGAGAACTTCGCGCGCAAAAAGACTGTTCATTTCAATGAACCTGCGGTGCATCGGCTGCGTATGGACGATCAAATCCACAGGCACCTTGCGGCGAATGTCTCGGAGTAGACGAGCTACGGTGAGATAGGCATCTTCTTTCTCGCGATGCGTGGCTGGTAACTGGTCGTCGCGCAGGACCACGATCAAGTCGAGATCGCTGGTTTCGTTAGCGCCGCCGCTGGCTTGGCTGCCAAACAAGATGATCTTGGCCGGTTCTATCTGCTGTAATTGAGTGACGATTTCCGGTAGATATTGTGTCACCATACTTCACCTCTTGCGCGATGACAAGGTCACGCGTACTCGTAGACGGGCGCCTGCATGATGCGCGTGGGGTTCTTGCTCTCCCAGATCAACCGTTGCAGATGCTCGATGGTAGCCGGCGCAAACAACTGCTCCCCGGTGGCCAGATTCACGCGGGCAGGCACGTTTTCGATGACGTGCAGTGGGCCGTTGACACTCAAGATGTAAGTGACCCTTTGCTCACGCGTACTCATAGACCGGCGCCATACGCACCGGCGGCGCGCTGGTGCGCAGCAACGCCTCGATCTGGCGCACCGTCTCGGGCGACAACAGCACGTCGCCACACACCGAGCAGACTTCAGCAGGCACGTTGTCGATCACGATCGTTTGTCCCCGGAAGCGTACGGTATGCACAACCGACGTCGTTTCATAGGTTCCTGGGCATCCTCCAATACTGCATTTCATCATCTCACTCTCCTTTGCCTCGGCGTAATCCATTTCGGTAGCTTTGGCTCATAAACCGTGATCACGATAAGAACTGGTTGCGCAGTGGTGCATACGATATGCAGCGAGCGTCCGTCTCTCGCTTGTCCTGCGAGCAGACAGCAGGCTCCTTGCTGATGTTGCGGATAGTTTTCCAGCAGTTCGCTCGTCCCGATCGCCTCTTGAAGCTGATCGAGGGTGATCTCCTCTGCCACCATCTCCTGATGCGCATGTTGCGTAATGCGGAGGTTATCGGTACGCGCCTGCTCACGGATGCGCCGCACAGCAGCGACAGAGTCATTCGGATCAATGTCTGTCATCATTCTACCTCAGGATCTGTTGCCTGACAAGGGGCGGCGCGCTGCCACCGTCTTCTCCACCAGGGCGACGCAGCGCCGGCCGCTGGCGTCTCAGTCATAGCGCTACTCCCCGAGGCCGGCCGCCAACAGCCCCAGCGCCGATGCGCGCCTTCCCAACAGGAAGGCCAGCACGACCAGGGTTACCAGAGCGGCGGTGAAGTGATGTTACTGGGGCGGCTGCGGGGAGGTAAGCATGACGGTTCAAGCCGGGGAGGCGCTGAGCAGCCAATCAGGGTTGGGCGCCTCCACGATCGTCATGACTGCATCAGGCTCGAAGCGAACCTGCGTAGTCAGCATATCTTCGGCGCCGATGCGCAACGATTTGAGGAGTTCGTCACGTGTTTTCTCCTGACCATTAACGCCAGGCAAATCTAGTAGCCAGCCAATCCACCAACCATCACGCTGTTTCACAATAGCCCGGTACTTCATCGTGTCACCTCACGATAGGGATATCCAGTTCCCAGCAGCAGCGACCACGTGCAGGCTGGTTGGCGCGCTGCCGCGGCGGCCGGATGCTTTCAAGGCGCGGCGACAACTGGATGAGGACGGCTGGTCGCCTGCACCAAGACCTCCTGAGCCCAGAGGTCCAGACTCTTGCCTTCGACTTGCGCCAACGCAGCGGCGCGCGCATGAACGTCGGGAGGCACCCGCACGACGATGCGGCGACCATGCGGCGACTGCGGCGCACGCCCCATCTGCTCGGACATAGCCAGATAACCATCCACAGCTTCCTCGAAGGCCTGAACCAACTCATCTGCGCTCTCGCCATGAAAGGTGACGATATCGGTGATGCCGTGCACACGACCAAAAAATAAACGGTCGTCTACGTCAAACTCAACCGTTGCCGAATAGCCTTTGTAAGTCAGTTGTCTAGTCATGGTTTGATCCCAGCCATTTCCAAGAATTCACGCATGGCTCGCACTTGATAACGCTTGGCTTCTTTTCCCGGATGGGGACAGTGGAAGTCAGCGCGTTTGCCGTTCAGCACAAACGCGACGCGAGAACCGGCGCCTTCTACCGTCTCAGCGCCTAGCGTAGCCAACAAGGCTTCGATTTTCCTCCATTCCAGGTTAGTTGCCCATGCCCCGGTGGCACAACCGTGGATGAAAACAGGCAATCCGTGGCGATCCGTGTTCATCCGCGGCCTATTTTCAAGTCAGTTACCCATGCGCCGGACGCACAACCGAGGATGAAAACAGGCAATCCGTGGCGATCCGTGTTCATCCGCGGCCTATTTTCAGGTTAGCAGGGACTGGCGTGGAGAAGATCGCTTCCAGTGTTCGTTGGTGTCCACGATTCATGGTCAGGACTTGCTGACCGGCATCTCGTCCACACCTGCACTGCGCACAGGCTCAAGCATACTCGTACACGGGCGCCTGCATGATGCGCGTGGGGTTCTTGCTCTCCCAGATCAACCGTTGCAGATGCTCCACGGTAGCCGGCGCAAACAACTGCTCCCCGGTGGCCAGATTGACGCGGGCAGGCACGTTTTCGATGACGTGCAGTGGGCCGTTGACGACCAGGGTATAGGTTACTTTGCGTTCCACCAGGGGCTCGTTCCACACATAGTCATGCGCATTCAGGTATCTGGTCAATCATGATTCTACCACATGTTCTTGGCTTTGCCAACGCCTGCCAGAATCCGGGTGCATTTCAGAATGGGGGCGCGTCGGGCGATTGAAATCGCTGCAACCCCTGCATAGCTCACCCTGGCGACTTTGGCAGTAGCCGAAGCGCCGGGAGCTACGCCGCGAGCCTGAAATGCGTCCGGTACGAGATGCAAGCCCGTGCCAGGCTGTCAGGCCCGATAGGGCCTTCCACCTTGTAGCCCGATCCGTTCACGGTCGGGCGGCGTTGGTTGCGCGCACGCCATGTGGCCAGCAACCCCGCCGGAGGCCAAAGGCCATCCGGCTACGAGGTGCAAGCCCCCCTGGGGCTACGCCCCGAAATTGAAATGCACCCCAGAATCCGGGTTTTTGTCTGTCCAACGTGCAGCTTGACAAACGATTCGGCATGAAATATCATTCAGTAAAACTTAACAATATCGTTAAGAAAATAGGAACCATCATGGATCAACGACTCGCCGAGAGTCTGACGCGGCAACTGAAGATCGCCATCGAGCATGTCGTGCGGGAGGAGTATGAACTGCTCATCCTGCGAGAACTGCTGGAAACTCCTCTGGGGCGCGCGTTGGTGTTCAAAGGCGGCACCGCGCTGCGTCTGGCCTATGGCTCCCCGCGGTTTTCGGATGACCTCGACTTCTCGCTCCTTGCGCCCGTATCCGAAGAGGCGTTCGCCCACGCGGCTGAGGCGGTCGCCAGGTCGTTGCGCCAGATCACCCTGGTGGAGGCGCTGTCCAAGCAGTTCACGCTGTTTGCCCTTTTCAAGGTAGCCGAGCCGTACCTGGCGTATGCCTTCTCGATCAAGGTGGAAGTTTCCACCCGGCCGGAGACGTGGCAGCGCGGGTTGGACTTCGATCTGCGCCTGCTGACCAGCCCGGTGACGCCGCTCTCGGTCCTGGCCCAGGTCGCCACGTTGGAGCGGATGTGGACGGATAAAGAAGCCGCGCTGTCGGCCCGCCACGAGCCGCGCGATCTGTACGATCTGTGGTTCATCGCCCAAAAGCTTCGGCGCCCCTTTGCGCCTGATCTGAGCGGCCTGGATTCGAAGACCGTCCGCCGGGAGCTGCGCAAATACCTTCCGATGAGTCATTGGCAGGTGATCGAACAATGGAGCGTATGAAACCGAAAGATATGGCCCTGGTGCAGAAGCTGCTCGACCTGAACAAACCCTATGTGAGCCCGGCCGATCTGGAAAAGGTCCTGGGGCAAGGACGACCTGCCCTCTATGTGACCCTCAATCGGCTGGTGCGGTATGGCGTGCTGGTGCGGCTGCGCCAAGGCGTGTATCAGGTGGCTCTGCAAACCACCGACCCGGCCCGCATCGCCAATCAACTGGTGTATCCTTCCTATCTCTCCTTCGAGGCGGTCCTGGCGCGCTATGGCATCTTGAGCCAGGTTCCCTATGCCCTGACCTTCGCCACCACCCAGCGCACGCACAGGATGGTCTTGGGAGAGACGGTGGTGGAGTTTCGCCAGCTCAAAAGCGAGCTCTTTTTCGGCTACACGCTGCAGGCCGGTCTCTACGTAGCCGAACCGGAAAAAGCGCTGCTCGATCAGCTTTACATGATCGCGCGCGGGGTGTCTGACCTGAATCCGGAGGGCCTGGACCTTTCTCCTCTCGATATCGAACGGCTGTTCACGTATGCAAGCCGTTTCCCGGCGAGCGTTCAGACCGTTGTGCGACGCTTTCCCTCAATCCCTGGCTCGTGACAAGGCGGGACGCCGGGCGACCGTCTCCTCCACCAACGCCACGCAGCGCCGGCCGATGGCGTCCCAGTCGTAGCGCTGCTCGACCAGGCGGCGGGCGGGCGTTGGTGCAGACCTCTATTGTCCGGCTGCCCTGTCATGCGCGAGAGGTCAGAGCAACTCACTGAGCAGCGCGTTCAGATCCCCATAATCATACGGTGGACGCCTTCGAACGGCCAGTACGTCTACGATGCTTTCCACCTCGGTGATGGCGTACACCACTCGCCATTTGTCCAGCCTGAGTCGCCGCACTTCTTGCGCCAACCCCCGCACGTCCAGTTCTTTGCTGTTGGAAGGGCGAGGAGCTTCCGCCAAGGCTTGGATTGCCCCGCCGGATGCGCTGCCGCATATGGCCCGGCAGCTCTTTGGCCTGATCCAGGGCGCGCGGCAGAACAAAGACCTGGTAAGGGGTCACGCCAGCTCCTTCTCCACCTCATCCCAGGCCAGCCAACCGGCTCGTCGGCGATCTCCGCCGGCAGCGTTCAAATCGGCAAACGCTGTCCGCGCAATCTGTGTGTCTTCCAGATCCTCCATCCACTCGACGAGCGCTTCCCAGTCTTCGGCGTCGAGGACGGCAAAACGTCTTCCCTTGACGGTCACAAACTGGACGGACTGCATGGCTTCTGCTGCGATCATACATTCATCTCCTGGCAATGGGAATTCAGGCATAGAGGATGCCGTCGATCTCTCGGAGCACTTCACTCAGGTCTGGCGGCACGGACGCGATGACTGTGTCGCCCACATGTTTGTGATGAGGAAAGCTCTTGACCTCAGGATGGTGCGGTACATTGTCGTAGCGAAACACCAGAACGCCATCAGCACGCTGGAAGTGGTAGGCGTAGCGATCCTTGACAAGCGAATACCGCTTGACGATAAGCTTCTCCACCACCTGAAGCTGCGAGTGATCGGGAAAGCGTAAGCGAGCATAGAACTCGCTTAGCTGGCCCGGCACATCTGAACGGTCAGTGATCTCGATTTCTTCTATCCGTATCTCGCGACGGGAGAGAATCGTGTCGTGGAGCCGGCCAAGGTAGCGATGGAGCGCGCTCATCAGGCCATCACCGGTAGAGCATAGGCTTCGACCAGATCGACCATCTGCTCCAATTCACTCTTGACCTCCTGGTAGATCTCAAACATGTTAGCCCAACGAACCAGATCAATCTCGTCCCCCATCTCTCCAGCCTGGAAGCGAGCAAAGAAGCTTGCTGAGTTCATGCCGTGACGCATTTCGTATTGGGTTAGATCGCGCACCATCTGAGCGAAATCGTCCAAGGGCGTGGTTCTAGCCAGGGCTTCACGTAGCGCTTGCTGCAAATCGTTGCCCGACTGTGGCATGGTCTCAGGCACAAAACGTACTCTTGTCATGGCTTTCACCGTACTTTCATCACTTCTCTCGACCAGATAATCAATAAAGCGTAGCTGACGTAGGCGGACTGCAATCTAGCTTTATTCTACCTCAACCGAGACCAAAGGGCAAGGGATGGTACGCCTGCACCGTCTCCTCCACCAGCGCCGTGAAGCGCCGGCCGATGGCCTTCCAGTCGTAGCGCTACCCGACCAGGCGGCGGGCGTTGCGGGCCAGGTGTTCGTCTAGCGACTATTCTGCTATGGCTTGAGCGCGGGGCCGGGCGACGATGTAGGCGAAATCGCTGGGCAGGTCGCCGCAGGCCATGAGCGCGTCTTCCAGCCGGAAGAAGACCTCCAGCAACTGCTCACCGGCTTCGTCCTGGAAGTTGCCGGCGATGTCAGCCAGCAAGAACTGCAGGATCGAGCCGCCGAGCGGACGGTATTCGATCACATCGAACAGGGTCTGCAAGACGGGCATGATCTCGGCCGAGCGCACGGCCTCGCTGGGATCGACGGCAATCACAGAGCGCTCCGTTGGCAGCGCCGTCTCCTTGATGGGGCGTTGACCGGCGCTGATGGCCTGGCGCCTGCGCCAATACCGTCCGGCCGTCGACAAGAGCGTTCCCTCGCGCAGCTTGTCCGCTGTCCGCCGCATGATCCATTTTGGATCGCGACGTTGCGAACCAAGCGACGGCGTGGATCCGTCAGCTGTCGGCGCGGCGGCCGCGCTGGGAACGGGGAGCAAACGGTACTGAACCGGGAGCAAGTTGAGGCAGGCCTCGATGATCTGGCGCTGGCGAGGGTCAAACTGAAAGCGATTGGCGCCCACGTACTCGTGCAGAATGAACAGTCCTCCCGGTTTGAGCGCCTGAGCCACCTGGGCGAAGACGTGCTCCAACTGGCTGAAGTGATGGGCCGAGGCGACGGCCCAGACGGCGTCATACTGTTGCGCCGACAGCTCGATGCGATCGATGTCAGCCACGGCGAAATGGATATTGCTGAAGCCAGCCTGCTTTGCCTCTTGGGTTGCATCGGCAATCGAGGCCGGGGAGATGTCGTAGGCATCGCAGGCCAGGAACGCCTGGCGCTCGGCCCACTGCCGCTCGACATGCCCTCGTCCACAGCCCAGGCTCAGGCAGCGCGCCAAGGGCAAGCGCCCGGCGAGGTGGATTTGCAGCGTATGGTCAATCCAGTTGCGATCCGGGCGCCCGCTCTCCTTGATTGCCAACCGGCGTTGGACGCTGGGCAATTGCAGCCAAAAGGCGATCTCGCCGGTGTTCCATGGGTCGCTGTCCCAATGGCTTGAGGTTCTTGCCGAATCACTCATTGGTGCCTGCCTTCACGTGAGCCGCCGTCTCTTCCACCAGAGCAACAAACTTCTGGCCGATCTGCTGCCAGTCGTACCTGGTCTCGACCAGATGGCGGGCATTGGCCGCCAGCCGACGACGCAAGTCAGCGTCGCCCAACAACTGAATTGTCTGGCCGGCGAAACGCTCGGGGTCGTCGGCCAGCAGCAGGTGTTCGCCGTCCCTCACGTCCAGCCCCTCCGCGCCCTTGGATGTTGCCGCCACCGGCGTGCCCAGGGCCATGGCCTCCAGGATCTTCAGCCGGGTGCCGCCGCCCTGGCGGATGGGAGCGACGGCCACCCTCGCCTCAGCCACAGCGATGCGCACGTCCTCCACGAAGCCGGGGAGGCGCACTGTGCCGTCCAGGGCCAGGCCGGCCAGGTCCACGCCCTGCGTCGAGCCGGTGATGGTCAGCGAGACGTCGGGAACCTCGGCTCGGATGCGGGGATAGACCTCCGCCAGGAACCAGCGCATGGCGTCGTAGTTGGCGCTGTAGGTCAGGCTGCCGTTGTAGACCAGCGTGGCCGGCCGCGCTTGGGCCAGGCCAGGCCGGTTGTGCGCGCAGTCCACGCCGTTGGGGACCACCTCGACCCGGCCGCGGTAGCCGGGCAGGTCGGCGCGGCAGACGGCCTGATCCTGCGCCGAGACCATGGTCACCAGGTCGAACTGCCTGAAGAGGCGGGCTTCGTACAGGCGGGTCTTTTGCCAACTGGCCCAACAGCGCAGCCGTTGGGCGGCGCTGGTTTGATCGTTGTAGCGCTCCTGCATCCAGCGGGTCAGCGAGTTGTGCTCCTCCAAGATGCGGGCTGCGGACGACGGTCCCTGGAGAGCGTAAGCTGCCATCATCTCGGTGGAGGCGATCACAGCGTCGAAAGGCTGCGCCTGCAACCAACGGGCTGCGGCCTGGCGCATGGCCGCGATGGGGCGGGAGACCACGGGCCTGGGCGAGAGGAAGGTGGCCAGCGCGCCGGCCCGGTTGGCCGCGAAGGGATCGATCTCGACCACATCGACCTGCTGGCACCATTGGTGCAGCGGCGCGGCGTCCTCAGGTCGGGCCGTGGCAAAGGCGAAGGAGAGCAGCGACACTTCGTGCGCCTGCCCCAACGCCCGCAGTAGGTGATAGGCGCGCAGCTTGGAGCCGTTGTCGGGCGGGTAAGGGTACCAGGTGGAGAGGAACAAAACGCGCATGGCTAGCCCAGGAACTTACGATAAGTAAGCTGGTAGTCTAGATCGTTGCGCCGCTGGCCGATGGGTCGCGCGGGCACGCCGCCGACAATGGTAAACGGCTCTACGTCGTGCGTCACGACCGCGCCAGCCGCCACCACCGCGCCCTCGCCGACCGTAATGCCGGGCAGGATCGTCGAGCGGGCGCCCAGGAAGACCCGGTCGCCGATCGCCACAGGCGCGCCGCGCCAGCCGAAGGAAGGATCGTTGGGGTCGTGCTCCAGTGTCAGTATTTGGGAACCCTCTGAAATGCTGACGTTGTCGCCAATGCGCAGCCCTGATCGGCCATCCAGCAATACACCGCGGTTGATCACGGTGTGCGCGCCGATGGACACGCCGGCCGGACGATAGAAGCGGCAGCGGCGGTGGATGCTGGTGGCCTCACCAATGGCCACGTGAAAGACCCGGCGATAGAAGAACAGCCGCACAGCATGGGATGGAATCCCACCCACCAACTCAATGAAGTAGTCCTTGGCATCAACCCAGCGCCAATACCAACGGCTCAGAAAGAGCTTGAACTTCAGCGGCGCGCGCTGGCGGAAGATGCGCGGCATCCTGCCTTTCGCGGCCTCGTGATCTTGCGCTACTCCACCATCCATGGCAACTCCTGTCAAATCAGTGCTCATTGTCTCATGCGCGCTGCTCTGCGAGCGCTCGCTCTAACAACGCCTCTAGCCGTTCAACCATGTGCTCCAGAGTATAGTGCGTCAGAACAGTCTCTTGACCCTGGCAAGCCAGTCGATAACGCAACTGGGAATCATCCAGCAGCCGGCCAAGCTGGCGCGCCAGATCGGTGCTATTCTCGGCTGCGCAGGCCAGCCCAGTAACTTCATGCCGCAAGATCTCACCCGTACCGCCTGTCAAGGTGCCCACGACGGCAAGTCCGGCTGCCAAAGCTTCCAGCGTGACGCGCGCAAAAGGTTCTTGATGCACCGTTGGCAGCAAGAGAACATGACAGGTATGCATCAGTTCTGGCATGCGTTCACGCGGCAGCCAGCCCAAATACGAAATCAAGTCGGTGACGTCGTAGCTTGCTGCCAATTGCTGCAACTGCGCCAGATACTCGGCCGGGCCGCTGCCCGCGATCAAGAGGCGGAAATCGCGCTGCGGACGAGCTTGCGCCAGCTTGCCCACCGCCTCGACCGCCACGTGGATACCTTTGTCGGCGCTGACGCGGCCGGCCAACAGCAAGTCAATCGGGGGCGGCGCGTCTGGCGGTGGCGTTGGGCGGAAGAAGGTATCGGTCTCCACGCCGTTGTAGATCACTTCAGTTTGGAGCGGCAATGTGCCTTCGGCCAACCCCTTGCGGCGCATGTAATCGCTGACCACGGCCACATGGCGCATCTGCGGCCGGGCGGGCTTGCCTTCTCTGCGCATCTGCGCCAACGCAATGCGGCTCAACACGCCTTTGGTTCCATGGAGGAAGCTCCGCTGACCCGGCGGCTGCGTCCAGTACCGCCAAAACAAGTCGGGCTCGGCCGGGGTGTAGCCGGCCAGCCAATATGCTACCGCCACACCTGGTAAAGCCTCTGCATCCACCGCCAACTCTTGGGGCAAGCCCTGCAAGTTCCAGATGAACACCACGTCGGGTCGAAGTTGTTGAACAATGCTGCGAAAGACAGTTCGATTGTGAGCCTCGGCCTGGCGTCTGGTGAGGAAGAACTGTCCAACCGTGCCCAGCCGCGCGCCAAGCTGCGGCTGGACGCGCAGCAAACGATGGATGCAAGGCTCTTGAGCCTTCTGACCCTCCACCACACCCCGATCGCTGGTGAGCACGGCAAAGGTATGGCCGCGTTCTGCCAATCGCTCGGCTACATCGCGGCAAAGCTGCTCGTAGCCGCCGACTTCGTGGGGTGGGTAGTAGTTGGTGAGGAAGAGGATCTTCACCCGCCTATCCCCTCTAGCCACGATTCCATCTCGTCTACCATGCGCTCCAGCGTGAAGCGCTTTTCCACCGTGGCCTGCCCAGCCAGGGCCAGGCGTGCGCGCAAGGCTGGGTCGTGCTGCAATACCTCGATGCAGTCAGCCAACTTGCTGGCATCATCGGGTGGATACACCAGCGCGTTTGTCCCATCTTCGAAAATTTCCGGTTGCCCACCTACAGGTGTGCCAACAATCGCTAAGCCAGCGGCCATGGCCTCCATCACACTGCGTGCAATCGGCTCTTCGTACACAGATGTGAACAAGAACACGTCATGATCGGCCAACACGTTCGCGATCTCGCTGCGTAGCACACGTCCGGAAAACGTTACCCAGTCGGCAAGGCCCAACTCGGCTATCCGTTGCCTCAACTGCGCCTGATAGTCGGGGTGCCCGCCGCCGACCACGTCCAGGTGGATGCCGTCGCTCCGGCCGCGCTGCCGGAGCAGACCCAGCGCTTCGATGGCTGTGTGAACGCCCTTGTGCGCTACGAGACTGCCTGTGTATACCAGGCGCAGTGTGCCGGAGTCAGCCTTGCACTGCGCCGCGGCTTGGAGGAACGGCTCCGGATCGATGCCGTTGTAGATCACCCGCGCACCGTGAGGCAAAGCGCCGGCTTGGCTCAGTTTGTTGCGCACGTATTCGCTGACGCAGGCGACGTGCTCTAGGCCAAGTGGATAGGCTGCCCGCTCTTGGGCAAGGGTGCGCAGAGCCAGATGACGGGCAGGTGCCATGAGCATCCCCGTCACACGCCGGCGCGCCGGCTGCTGCCAGTAACTCACGTGGGGATTGGGCAGCATGAACCAGTATCCAGCCACGGCATACGCCACGCGTCCGGGCAGCCATTGCTCGGCCCAATACGCCACTTGCAGCGACAGGTTCCACATGCCCCAGATGAAGATAACATCGGGTTGAAACGCATCGATGGACTGACGTAGCGCTTCCCGATTGGCTCGCTCCTGGCCAGGATGACGCAAGAAGAAGTCCAGCGGACGGTAGTAGTGGATGCCGGCCTGCAAATGCAGCGTGCGCTCGACACCAGTTTCAAGCTGTTTCGAACCGTCCACGCCGAACCGGCTGGTGAGCACATGGCATGCGTGTCCGCGCGCTTGGAAACATAGGACGATCTCCTGGCAGTTCTGCTCCCAACCGCCCAGGTCATGCGGTGGATAGAAGTTGGAAGTGAAAAGGATGCGCATGGTCTAAGTACTGGTCTGTGTCCAGGACGATTCCAATTCGCTCAAAGTCCGCTCCAAAGCGAACCGGGCTTCGGCGGTCGCCTGCCCGGCTTCCGATAGATTATGCCGCAGCGCAGAATCCTCCATCAATCTCTGAATTTGCGCTGCCAGCGCGCGCGATCCCTCGGGCGGAAAGGTGAGCCCATTCTCGCCTTCCACCAGTATCTCCTTGGTGCCCCCGGTCAGGGTGCCGATCAGCACCAGGCCAGCAGCCATCGCTTCCTGTGAGATGAGCGCCATCGGCTCCTCCCAGATCGATGGCAGGACCAGCGCGTCGTACTCTGCCAGGAAAGCGGGCAGTTGCGACCTCGGAATCGGCTTGTGGAACGTCACGCGGTCGGCAAGGGAGAACTCGGCAACCATGCGGTGCAGTCGATCCTCATAATCAGGATGGCCGGCGCCTAGGATGTCAAGCGACACCGGCAAAGTAGGATGCGTTTGTGATAGCAGGCCCATCGCCTCGATCGCGGTGTGTACGCCTTTCTGCGGCAGCAGGCTGCCTACAAACACGACACGCAGCACTGCATCGTCTGCCGCGCGCTGCCGTGCAACTGCGGCCTGACGATACGCGGCAATGTCAATGCCGTGATAGATGACGCGGTAGTGGTCGGTGTTTAGTCCTGCCTGGCGCAGTTGTTCCTTGGTGGCGAGGCTGCACACGGCGACGTGTTCCAAGCGAAGCTTGCAGGGAAGCCATTCTTCCTGCAAGAGCCACGCCACGGGCCCGCGCAGGACACGTAAGAACGTCCGTCCCAGTCGCCTATTGCCATGGCTCGACCAATACGCCTCATGCGGGCTGGGGTCCATCGGCCACGCGTTGTTGAGGTAATAGGCAACCCGCGATCCCATCACTGTCTCCGCTTCAGCGGCTACTGACCACGATAGGTTCCACATTCCCCAAACGACAGCGAAATCCGGTTGGACTGCGGCGAGCACTTCGCGCACGGAATTGCGGTTGGCGCGCCGATCCGGAAGGTAGCGGAGTATCTGTTGGGGATGGTAGTAATGCACATCGCTCTGCAGGAATAGCCGCCGGAAAATGCCAGGTTCGTGCTCATCGGGCGTAGCGCCGTGTCTGCTGGTGAGCACATACACCTGGTGCCCTCGCCGCGCCAGATGGGTGGCAATCTCTTGGCAGAGGAGTTCGTAGCCACCGAGGTGATGGGGCGGATAAAAGTTGGAGATGAAAAGAAGCTTCATGCGCGCTCCGCGGGAAGTTCGCCGCGACCAAACATGGTGTAGGTCTGCTTGCCGATCAGCCCATTCTCAACCGGGATCATGCCGGCTTCGCCGAAGAGCGCTTCATAGTCGTGCATTCTCATGAAGAAGGCCTGAGCCATATCATCGCTCTGCGTTAGCTCATTGACGTACACCCATTGGCTGATACGCGCCAGGTTGGCAACGACTGCACAGATATCCTGGGGTGGCACATGCTGCAGGACGCGGTTGCAGACACAGAAATCAAACGTGTTATCCGCAAAGGTCAGATCTTGCAAACTCACACATTGCAGATCGATGCCTGGAAAGTCGTTGCGAGCAATCTCCAAAGCAGCCTCTGAGATGTCAGTACCCACTATGTACCGGACGCCACACTCCTGATAAAGAGAGAACAGACGTCCTGAGCCGCAGCCGGCATCCAGCAGGGAAACGGGCGCGTACCGCTTCAACACCTCACCCAACACTGCATGGTCGCCTCGTCCGCTGCCCCATTGAGCGTGGATGGCGGCTGCGTTGTTCTCCCAGAACTGCGCGATGAGTCGCTGACGCCATGTCGCCGGTAGCAGCCCCCTGTAAGCCAAAGCGTAAACACCTGCCTTCATTTGGGACATAAGCGCACCTTTCCAGCGTCCTGCCATGCGGCGACCCCTTGTTAGTAGGTTCTTCTGCTTCTTCTCCATGTTTCGTATCCTGTGTCTTCATCTGCGATAGCCGGCTAAAACCTTGCGGACTGCTTCGATGACGTCAGCCGCGTCCTGTTCACTTATGCACGGGGTCAAAGGTAACGAAAGGATACTTTCCCCCACGGACGCAGCCGCTGGAAAGTCCTCTGGCTCATATCCAAAAGTGTCCCGATAGTAGGGGTGCATGTGCAGCGCCCGGTAGTGCAAAGCCGCGCCAATATTCTCGGCTAACAGGCTGTCGATGATCTGATTGCGGGACACCCGGAAGTGCGCCAAGTCAAGCACCAGCACGTAAAGGTGCAGGCCATGCCGGTTAAGACCATCGCCAGGCCGTGGCTGGAGTCTGACGCCCGGTATCTCTGCGAATGCCTCATCGTACACGCGAGCATAACGCTCACGAGTCAGGAGACCGTCTTCAACGCGCCGCAGTTGGTGGATGCCCAGTGAGGCAAGAAGGTCGGGCATGTTGTACTTGTAGCCGGGGTAGATGGCGTCGCTGAGCATGAGCCGGCGTGACGCGTAGCGCTGCCAGGCATGCCGGCTGAGCCCGTGCAGCCGATAGACGGCGATACGCTCGGCCATGGCATCGTCGTCGGTGGTCACCATACCGCCCTCGGCCGTAGTAAGGTTCTTGTTGGCATAGAAGCTAAAACATGCCAGATTGCCCAGGTTGCCGATCAGGCGACCGTTGTAGCGTGCTCCGACAGCGTGTGCAGCGTCTTCAACCAGCGTCAAATTGTGTTGGCGGGCGATCTCCATGATCTCGGCCATTTGGCATGGGAGACCGCCGAAATGAACGACAATTATCGCACGCGTGCGACCGGTGATTGCCCGTTCGATGTTCTCCGGGGCAATGTTAAGTGTTGCAGGATCAATATCCGCGAACACCGGCCGCGCCCCAGCATGGATGGCTACGTTGGCAGTCGCTGCGAATGTCAATGGAGAGGTGATGACTTCGTCGCCAGGTTTGATGCCGGCTGCCAAGAGGCTAAGGTGCAACGCTGCGGTGGCCGAATTGACGGCCAGCGCGTGTTTGCAGCCCACATATTCGGCGAACATCTGCTCAAACCGGAGCGCTTTTGGCCCGGTGCCAATCCATCCGGAGCGCAGCGTATCGAGCACCTCACGCTCTTCCTCTTCGCCCAGGCAAGGCTTGCCGAAGACAAGAAAACTGTCGCGCACCGGCTGCCCACCATCTATTGCCAACGACGCTGTCATCCTTATCACACTCTTTGTGGGTCCTGGTTACTGCTGGCTCGGGTAAGAGATTTGATCCGGCGCACAGCAGTTGAACCGAGGTACAGCTTGAGCAATCGGCGAACCACAGAAGGAGACACCAGCCTCGGATTGTGCTTGATTGCTCGCAACAAATATCCACGCGCTTCCTGCCAACAGCCAGCCTGGTCGCTGAGCATGGCCAGGGCCAGATAGGTGTTGCCGTAAGCTTCGCCTTTCAATGACTGCACTGGCGTGATGGCGGAGGCAAAAAGGATATCCAGCCGCCGCAGCATCTCTGCGCCGTTAGCAGCGATGTCCACCTGCGTGGCCTCGCCGCGGTAGCCGCGTGGCTGGTCGCCCAGAGCTAGTTCGTAGAAGGTGTCCAGGCGTTGCAATAGGCCCGGCTCGGTCTCGACGGCCTGCTGGAGGTAACGCCAACCCTCATCTGTCTCCTGCTGAGCGATGTAGCCAAAGGCAGCGGCGCGGTACGCAAAGGCATAGCCGCGGCGTTTATCAGGATGCCAGAATGCGGGGTTTCCTTCCGGTGGCCCCAAATACTTCGTCAACACAGCCACAGCATTCGCGTGCATACGGGCTGCATTGGTGGACATGCTACCTGGGTAAACCCGATAACGGGCCAACGGAAGGGGCACACAAAGCATTCTTCCTCGCTCGCTGACACGGAACCAGAGGTCCCAGTCTTCTTCGCTGGTGAGACTCTCGTCAAATTGGCCGACTTCCCGGACTACACGGGCTCGCACTAGCGCTGCATGGACGGGAAAGAACCCACCCTCAAGGTTGTGTGTTCGGAATTCGGATCCTGCAGTGCAATGGCCGCCTACTTTCGGCAGATGCTGCCCGGTCGAGTCGGAATAACTACACAACGTGTAAACACCGACTAAATCAGGACTGGAAGCCAAGGCTTCAATACACCGCGCCAGGAAATCGATTTCCCACTCATCATCTGCGTCAAGAAAAGCCAGGTATGCGCCTTGCGCCGCCTGGATGCCGGAGTTGCGCGCCGCCGACAACCCTCGATTTTCTTGATAGATGTAGCGGATGCGCAGGTCGATGAACTGCGCCGCTACTTCCGGCGTGTTGTCGGTGGAACCGTCGTCCACGATGATGGCTTCCCAGTCGGCGAATGTCTGGGCCAGGACGCTGCGCAGCGCGTACGGCAGGTAGTGGGCGTGGTTATAGCAGGGGATGATGACACTGACACTGGGCATCGACATCATTTCCGACCTAGAGAAGATAGCCGGGCCGGTTTCTACTCGCATCTAAATACGACGTCTCGTCTTTGTCAATTGGAAAAGAACGACAGATCCAATCACCACGAAGGCCAGTAGCACACTAACAAGCAAGGGCGTAACATTGGTCGTCTGGCTACGTGGCTCTTGTGCATTGAAGGCAGTCGGAACACTTGCTTCAGCAATTGCTGCCACAGTGGTAGAGTATTCCAAAGTGGCTGTCGCTTCAACCACACCCATCTCCTGGCTTGCGGGAGTATTCGCAGACTCTTGGGGAACGGCAACCGGCTCCACGGCAGGCGCATCGGCGATAGCACTTCGTGCCCAGATTTCGTGATCGCGAGCAGCAAATACCATAAAGTTCAGGTGATTGCCGAGAGTTGTGACAAGCCGCGGAGAATGCGCATGCTTCTCCATCAGCAATTGCGGAGACGACCAATGGTCTCCGACCCACTCAAGATGATAAGCTCTGGCTTCGCCACTTACGTCTCCGAACGAATTTACCATATGCAGGACACCGGCGCTGTCTGTGGCAAAGCCATAGCCGCCTGTGTCGCCGCTGGCAGATTCGAACTGCGGGAACAGCAGCGCCGGTTCTGACCATGTGTCCCCACCATCCTGAGACCACTGGTACCATCTCCCATCAGGGTAACCGATGTTGCGACCATACACCAGGTGAACATTGCCTTGCGAGTCCACTGCAATATCCGATGCACCGAAGCGGGGAGTTGCTATCTCTTCCTTTTTGGACCAAGTTTCGCCTCCATCGTCAGATCGCGCATACCAGACCGACCAGAAATTCCAGTTCACCTCAGCCGCTGTTTGGAACCACGTCATGTGAATAGTTTCAGGAGATGACAAGGCCAACTGGACGCCGCCAATTGCGTACTGTTCGGTATTGGCAACTGTATCAATCTGCACAAGGTCGGTCCATGCAGCCTCCCTTTCCGCGAGGCTCAGATAGCTGACGGTAAAAAGGTCTGATCGGACTGCGACATGGAGCTTGCCATTGGCGTCTTGCGAGATATCTGCAATGGGTGTTGGTCCTCTGAGTACGGGAGATGTCTGCCATGATCGCGGATCGCCGGCAGCAGTGGCGTGTGCAGTGCTGAGATATAACGTCTGCTCATCGTTCCAGAGTACTTGCAAGTAACCGTCACGATCGACAACCACACCATCCAGCGTAATGCTCGTCCTGTTTGGACTAACGATGATGTCAGTAGCCACAGACCAAGAGTTATCATCGCTGCGTTGGTACATGATTGCCTGGTTACCCGGTCCCGCTTCGGTGTCGTACCATCCTTCAACGTAGAAGAGGTGAAGCGCGCCGGAGGAATCGCCGACACTCACCTGTGCGCTGGCGTTTTCGGCAACTTTGCTCGGAGATGACCAAATAACAGACGATTGGGCAGAAACTTGAACTTCGAAGGTGATTAAACAAGCGAACACTGTCAATGCGTTGTAAAGCAGGCACATCCCAGATCGGACTGTACAACTTTGTAGGTATCGTCTCATGATTTCAGTATCTTGGCACAAGTTCGTAAAGAAGATGCGCTGACTCCGATTGAGTTTTCAATTGAGGACCGATTACATCAAAGCCCAAATGAGCGATTTCGTCTTGATATTGCTCATTTGATTTCCGTGATATTGCGAGAAAGATTGTCTGACCATGACAATCGGAAGTCAGATTCGTAATGTCACCATTGATCGGATGAAGATCCCGAATGAGGTCAGGACGATCAAAGAGGTGCGAAAAATAGAACTGATAGATCACAGTCTCATAACCCGGAGCGATAAGAATACAGCTTTTTGCTCTTGATTCTTGTGCAATTTGATAAGCAACTTCTCTCCCGTTACTTTTGTTCCAGCGATAATAATCAGAGAGATGGGAGGCGGTTAGCATGAAAATGAGAGCAGTCAGCACACCTGTTGCGCCATAACCAAACGCGTTTGTTCGAGATAAGCCAGTTGATCGCGGTATATGAGAGAACAGTGTGACAAGTCCGATGGCTGTCAACATAGAAAAAACTGGAAGAAGATGCACAATTTGCCTGGGCGCAAACCAATAGCCCTTTATGTACACCGCGGCAATAATAATGGGAATTTGAATCATTGTGGCTACAACAGTCGCGACAATGATTCTATCACGAAGCCTAAGTGACAGTAGGCCTATGATTCCTAACAACCCAAGAACAACACCCAAGGGCGTCAAGTCCCAACCGATTCCGCGCGCAATCGAATCAAACAACGAGCCGCCAAACTCCAACACAAGAAATGGCATTTTGGGCCGATCAAAGTACAAATATCCAGGAAGGAACATCGCGAAAATGACAATGGACAACACTGCCAACTGGAGAACATTCCTCTTTGTTCTTCTATCCCGCAAATCGAGTAAGAGATACACATAACCGTTTAGCAATGACAGAAGCACAAATGGATGAAAGTATGCACCTATCGACGTAATCACCGCAGTAACAAGGAATCCAGTCACGGACGGCTTAGCCAAACCCTTAAGCAACAGATACGTTGACAAAAGATAAAAGAAAACAAGAGATGAGTAGAATCGTACTTCTTGCGAATAGTGGATGTGTGTCACTGATATTCCAAGTAACACTGCAGCAATTAGCCCTTCATTCGGCCTATTGCAAGACTTCAGAAATGAAAACACAAGACTGATTGCCAACATGCCCCAAAAAACCGAAGGCAAACGCAAGACGAACTCTGTTATACCCAATGAACTGGCTAGACGAGTCACGAGGTAATCAAGAGGCATCGCCATAACGTGAGTTCGCTCAATCTCGATCATGTCTTCGATTGAAGATGCTAAGGCTGCCAGCACTTGACCAGCTTCGTCATTCCAGAGACTGTCAAATCCTAATTGGAAAAGCCGGAGTGCAAATCCGAGCAGTATGATGCTGCTGGCACCAATCCGATAGCGGTTTTCACGTGTTAGCTCTATGCGGTCGTTCATTGAGGCACGCTATCGTCGCTGAATAAGTCCGCCTTGAGTCCAAACCCAGAATGAAAACTGGCAAAAACACTAACTAGGCGCATACCAAGCAGAATACGCAAGACCCAAAATGCATTCTGCACAACCCATGAAAGTGTTGGGTTCGTCGCAATGGAACGCCACAGATATTGACGGCCAAGCTTAGTCATACCGGCATCTTGACTTGACATTCCATATGCAATTCTTGCAAGGCTCATGAGAGCAAATGCGGCTGTTATGCGATACGGCGTTGCAGAGGAGAATATATTCCTCTGCAACATACAAGATAAGTTCTGTTCAGCTCTATCGAACCGAAATCCTATGATTTTCTCTGAGCCAAGAAAACCATTGCCACAAAATGCGATAGCATAGTAAGTCTCAAAGAGATACTGAATGGAAGGGTCATTTTGTACTGCATCCTGAAATGCTTGACCCGCAGACACACAATCATCCTCCAACAGCGCGTTGAGTGCCATAAGCCAGTATATCCGACCATATGCGCGTTTTTTGACATCATCGGATATAACCGACTCCCGCGAGATATCATTAAGAGCGCGAATACGCCACTGGATGATGCGTGCATTCTGACGATGCGTCAAACTATTCTCGTGAACACGGACGTATGTAAGTGGGGTCTCTACACAGCCAAACTCATATCCCAAATGAGCGATTCTAAGCCAATTCAGCCAGTCGTCGTTAATTTCAGGCGTAACATCAAACCCACCTATGGCATTATAGCATTCATGTTTCCAGAGAATACATGAGGAATTGAAAGGAATATCAATAAGCAGTCTTGAAAAGATATTACCAGTCCAAGGCTGCCAGCCACTTGCTTGTCTGATCTGTTCCCCATGATTGTCTATCGGCAACCAGTTGGTGTGGACTGCACCTAGTTCTGGGTGTTGCTCAAAAACATGTATGCAAGAAGACAACATGTCTTTGTGCCAGACATCATCTGCATCGAGAAATGCAAGATAGTCGCCGTGGGATAGCTTTAGTCCGTTATTGCGCGCAGTAGCCGGTCCTTGGTTAGGCTGGTAATGATATCGTACTTCAGAATATGACGTGGCTACTTCTCTGGTTCGATCCACTGAGCCATCATCAATAAGTATTACCTCGAAGTCCTTGAGACTCTGCGCAAATACGCTATCTAGAGTAGCCCGAAGGAACCGCTCAGCGTTGAAAGCAGGAATGATCACGGAAACCATGGGGTTACTTTGAGAAATGTTTCTTGCCATCCGTCAGGGCCCTATTCTGGTTAATTGTATCCTGATAGGTTTGACTTAGCTTGTATCCAATCTGTTTCCAATCATATCGGCCCTCTACCAGTAATCGTCCCTGTTCAGCAATGCGATCCCTAAGCTGAGTGTTGGTTAGCAATAGCAAAACGCTCTCTGCAAAGGTTTCTGGACTATCTGCAATCAGGATATTTAGGCTATTTGTTGTATCTAGCCCTTCTGTCCCTACAGAAGTTGATACGACGGCCTTCTGCATTGCCATTGCCTCTAGAATCTTCAGTCTTGTTCCTCCTCCATTTAAGAGGGGTACTACGCAGAGCGCGGCTCGCTGAAGATAAGGGCGAACATCTGGTACTGTCCCCGTTACAGATACGTTCGCTGGATACCGATGTTCAAGCTGCTTTACCTGCTCGGTTGGTCGAGTACCTACAATGATCAACCTAATGGTTGGTATACTCCGGATCAGAATTGGAAGTACTTGGGCACAGAAAAACGTGACTCCTTCGATGTTGGGTTGATAATCCATTGTGCCCGTGAAGACGATGCAATTCTCCTCAATCTCGGGCGATGTCTGATTGCAGAAGTAGGTGCAATCGACCCCATTTGGTATGAGGGTTATGTTGACAGAGCGCGATAGCTTGCGGAGGTAACTAGCATCAATAGCGGAGACTGCCAAGGCACTTTGGCTGGACTGGAGTACTCGATACTCATAATGTCGAGTACGGCTTTCTTCGATTTTGTGACCAATCCGAGCAGCAATGTTGTCAGTATGACGGGCTAGTCGCTGATAGTATTGACTGAATACATTATGCCAATCAACAACCAAAGGCACCGGTTTAGGGACCTTAACTAGAGCTGCAGCTAATTGGCTTTGAGAGATATGCATAAGGTCAAAGTCCAAAGATTGGAGACGCAATAACTGGTGACGTATAATTGGCACGATTGGCTGAAGCTCCTGCGTCAACAGAGGTGGGCCTATTAACCGACGACTTAATCTTCTTACTGGGATACGATGTTGGAATGACCAATCCAGACGCCGTAGAAGAGTATTCGCGGGCTGGGGGGCATGGTATGTTTCAATATCGCAGAAACACGAAAGCTCATGAGCCCGAAGTAAGTCATTTTCGGTATACAGGGGCATTAGTAACGTGACGGCATGTTCTCGAGCCAGCTCTTTCGACAAGTAAAAATCTCGTGTCTCGGAACCTGATCCGGCTGACGAAGGAACCGAGCTAGACACAACAAGAATTCGAGCCATATTAGGCAACAGCCTGGCGACTGATGTCTCGAACCACACGTGCTGGATTACCGGATGCCAGGACATTGAAAGGCAAATCGCAAGTCACCGTCGAATTTGCTGCTACCACAGTATTGTCCCCAATCGTCACACCCTTCAACACGACGACTCGAGCGCCCAGCCACACGCCGCGGCCGATTCGGGTCGGCATCCCCAGGGCTTGATGCTGCAAACCATCGCTGCTATGCCAGTCCGTGTCATAGATAATGCAATCATCGCCAATCAACGAATGTGCGCCAATGATGACTTCATTTACAACGCCGATATTGACGCCCCAGTTGATGAAGGCACGCTCCTCAATCACCAGCCGGGCTTCCGGCCTCACGACGACCAGACTCATCGGGCGGTGCCACGATGATCGTAGTTCAACGTGATCCCCGATTTCAATATGCCCTGCGTTCTGTAAGTGAATGGGTCCGAACACTTCAACGCCCTGCCCTACGTATTGAACAGCACGTAACTGGCGCCTGATAGTCCATTGACGCAGGCGCCACGCGCCGCGCCAGGCCAAATGTTTATAAGTCCACGCGCCAAGCTCGGCAAGAGCTAATTCTTGAATCATAGCAATCCAGACCTGTCCTGCTGCCGCTCACAGACAAGAACGGTACGCGAACCGCTCGATGATGGTCGAATTTCAGTGACCCTAAACAAGTGGCTCAGCGCGGAAATGAAGCCTTCAAGAGTATACCCATCGAAGCTGCTCCGATTGCGACAAAGAGAGGGAAAGAATCCCGGGTTATCAGCAATCAATGTGTCGTCCATGGCCACAAATTCAACAACCAGGCAACACTTAGTAAATCTCGCCAGGAGCTCCGCAACTTCGTCGAAGCTTAGCCCGTGCCCCAGGGTTAGATGGTGAACAATGGCCAGAGCAAGCACCATGTCACATCTGAGTCGTTTTGACGCTGCAGGAAACAGCGACGATTCTTTGGAATCATCTGTGGAATTGTACTTGACCATATGAGGCAGCGGCATCATGTCGTCCGGAAAGTGCAGCAGATCAATCACAAGTGGTAGAATAGAGAGAGCTTCCTGTTTGGCTCGCCGATACAAAATGTCTACACACGCCTCATCAATGTCAACTGCAACTACATCGCATCCCATCTTGGCGGCAAGGATTGAGAACCAGCCCGTGTTGCATGCCAGATCAAGGACTGTCTTGGGTTGGTAGCTGCTAAGGGCGTCAAAAACCGCCCATTGCTTACCAGTCCATTCGTCGGAAGGCGTGTAACTGAAAGCCTCGTTCTTTGCCAGGTAGTATTCAGAATACGAACTGGCGGAAAGCTCAACTGTTCGCGACCGTATCTCTCTTCGGAGAAGTCTGAAGAAGGCCGATTTTTGATGGCCTGCTTGCACAAGGGCGAGTTTCTTGGCCCAGCCTTTGACGCGGTATTTGCGCCGCTCCCTAGAGCCGCGACTGAAGACTTCGTCTTCACCCAGGATATCATCGCGAGCATTAAGTGCCGTCTCGATCAGGCGCAGCCGCGCCTGTTGGTGTTGTCCGCGCTCCATAAGGTAGAGCGGCAGCAAGAAATAAGGCACACACATGCGGCTATACATTTCATAAAGGTACACAGCGTTTATGTCCCAGAACAAGGCCAACCTGTGCGGAGGGCTCGGCGGATTCAGGTATTCTTCGGACGGGAGATGGTTGAATGGAACAAGCGACGCAAAGTCCACGAAAATCGGACAGGGGCCCTTGAACAGGATATTGTATGGATGCCAATCCTTAATCGTGAGCCCCAAAGGAGCAAGCTTCATAAACAGGTCGACGTGCAATATGGCTGCATCCTGCAACATTGTGGGTGACCATTCATGTGGATAGCTGATGAACGCAATCCTCTCATGCTCCAGGATCAGATCATAGGCGGCTCCGTTCCATGACAATTGTGATAGTTCGCGTGTTTCGACGATTCCGTGTTGAAACAAACGATAGTGCGCACAAGTCTGAAAAACCTGTCTAGATAGCTCACCTTTGCCTTGTCGAAAACATCGAATAACCCGACCATCTAATGAAAACACGTCCGCCGACGAATCGAATCCTGCAAGGCGAATTGGGTCAACGAATTCAGACATCTGTTGGGTGCTGTCAATTAGGTGCATCATGGCTCGCAATATCCCTCTCGTCCCAGTACGCACTAAAAAAGCAGACCCCTGCTTTAGGATTCGGTGAACGCCCGGTTCCAAACACATCTGCTTGGGCTACACTGAAAGACGCTGCCGAAACTAACCGATCGATACAGTCCCAGGAACGCGAATCGTAGATGGCAAGATTGAGAAAATACTGTCCCGGCAAAAGGCCAAGTTTTGGTACCGTGCATCTGATGATTGTGCGATCTCTTGAACCATTGTACGTAAACCCGGAAACGCTGCTTGAAAAGTGGCAAACAGGACCCAGTGTCTGTGAGAAGACAGCAATCTGAAGATCGATCCCCGGTAAATCGTCGGAAGACTCCATTAGAAACTCGAAAACGACCCCTTCTCCTTGTGGTAGTTCAGGCACTGGATTGCCTAGTTTGTCCAAAATGCGAAACCTAGCAATGTGTGCCCTTCCATTCCCTTCCCTCTCAGTGTCTGCAAACAAATACTCCGTTACTCTGTCATTGCGTTCCCCAAGGTACTTCACAATGGCGACCGATACAGATGAGTCGCAGATGACGGTGCCTGCCTTAAGTAGTACGCCACGCTCGCACAACGCTTGAACCGCGGCCATGTTGTGACTCACAAACAGAACTGTACGTCCTTCCTGCGCCGCAGACCCCATCTTCCCCAAGCATTTCTTCTGGAATTCGGCGTCCCCCACCGCCAACACCTCATCCACCAGCAGGATCTCCGGCTCCAGGTGGGCGGCGACGGCGAAGGCCAGGCGCACGTACATGCCGCTGCTGTAGCGCTTGACGGGGGTGTCCAGGAAACGCTCGATCTCGGCGAAGGCGACGATCTCGTCGAACTTGCGCTCGATTTCGTGCCGGTGCATCCCCAGGATCGCGCCGTTGAGGTAGATGTTCTCGCGGCCGGTCAGCTCGGGGTGGAAGCCGGTGCCCACCTCCAGCAGGGAGCCCACCCGGCCGTGGATCTCGGCGCGGCCGCCCGTCGGCTCGGTGATGCGGGAGAGGATCTTGAGCAGCGTGCTCTTCCCCGCACCGTTGCGGCCGATCACGCCGACGACCTCGCCGCGCTGCACCTCGAAGGAGACGTCGCGCAGGGCCCAGAGGTCGGTGCTTTCTTGCCACGAATTACGCGAATTAGACGAATTACTGCCTTCTTTTTGCCACGAATGACTCGAATTGGACGAATTATCTTTCCCCTTTCGTGCAATTTGTGGAACCTGTCCTGAGCCGGGCCGAAGGATTCGTGGCAGGGAACTCACCAGCGCATCGCGCAGCGTGTCGTGGCGCTGCTGGGCGCGGCCGATGGTGTAGAGCTTGGAGAGGTTCTCGACGCGGATGGCGATGTCGGTCATGCAGTGACCAGCACAGGTGCGATATGGCTGCGTGGTTTTGGACCTGACTGCGGCGCTATCTTCAACTCGTCCAGGTACCACCACCAGTGCGAGCGCGGGCTGCGCTGCTGGCGCCGGGCATGTTGTAGCTCCCGATCGCCAACAACCATGCGAAAGGTCTCGCTCTCAGCCCACAATGCTCGATCCAGGTCGTGGATCTGCTCGAAGAGCGGGAGGGGTATCTGCTCCTCTGGCCCGCTCGCGTCCAGAAGTTGCTGGATCTTGTCGCGCACAAAGAGCAAGTCTAATGCTTCGACCCCAGAGCCTTCCAAATCGGCCACGTAGCCGTAGTATTTGTGAACCAGTCGTTCCATCTCTTGCCCGTTCATACATTCCACTCCGTTCGGTTGATTTTCACCGCATCGATCTGGCGCTCAAAGAACAAAGCGCCTTCCTCGGGCTTGAAGATAGTTGCAATCAGATCGGCTTCCATGTCGTAAAAAACGACAGCGATGCCGGTCTGCGGGTTCAGGAAGCCCCACTGCAACCGGGGCGGATCGGTGCGATAGTAGCCATAGACGTAGATCTCAGTGCTGGCGTTTTGGATGGTGGCCGCGATGTCGGCAGCCAGATCCTCTTGACTGGTACCTGCTGGCCAGTCTTGATCAACGTAGATCCGTTTTAGCAGGTGCCACAAGCCAGAAGGAACGAGCGCGTTGCGGTGATAGAGTACGTTCTCACGCTGCACATCGAAGTAACGCCATCGCAACAGATGGGCGCCCCAGCCAGCATTGGCCGCCTTCTGTATGATCTCGCGCCCCATCTGGGGCGTGATCGTGTGATCCAGCAAGGTCAGACTAGGAGTTCTTGCTGGCGCCATGATTATACTCCACTCTGCTTTCAGACCTAAAAGACCCCAGACCTCTCGTGCGCCGCGTCCACCACCGCCAGCACCCTTCGACTTGCTCAGGGCAGGCTCTCATCCACCAGCAAGATCCTTCGAGGTTGCTCAGGACAGGTCTCTGGCTCCAGGCGCCGTCCTGAGCCTGTCGAAGGATGCGCGGCGACGGCGAAGGCCAGGCGCACGACCATGCCGCTGGAGCCTGCACTGAGCACTTCGACTGCGCTCAGTGTAAACTCTGTCGAAGGGTAGCGCTTCACCGGCGTGTCCAGGAAGCGCTCGATGCTTCGACTGAACTCAGCACAGGTCTCGGTCCGCCGCATCCCCAGGCCTGCCCTGAGCCTGCCGAAGGGATCGCGCCGTTCAGGTAGATGTTCTCGCGGCCGGTCAGCTCCGGGTGGAAGCCGGCGCCCACTTCCAGCAGTGAGCCGACGCGGCCGTGGATCCTTCGACGTTGCTCAGGACAGGTCTCGGCGCGGCTGCTGGTCGGCTCGGTGATGCGCGAGAGAATCTTCAGCCCTGCCCTGAGCTGCGTCGAAGGGAGCCGTGCTCTTGCCCGCGCCGTTGCGGCCGATCCCTGCCCTGAGCACTTCGACTGCGCTCAGTGTAAACTTCGTCGAAGGGACGCCGACGACCTCGCCGCGCTGCATCCTTCGATTGCACTCAGGGCAGGCCTCGAAGGAGACGTCCTTGAGCGCCCACAGGTTAGTTTCTTCTTGCCACGAATTACGCGAATTAGACGAATTAGCGTTTCCTTTTCGTGAAATTCGTGGAACCTGTCCTGAGCCGGGCCGAAGGATTCGTGGCAAGGCGTTTACCAGCGCATCGCGCAGGCCTGTCCTGAGCCGTGTCGAAGGGGTATCGTGGCGCTGCTGGGCGCGGCCGATGGTGTAGAGCTTGGAGAGGTTCTCGACGCGGATGGCGATGTCGGTCATGGGCGTTTTTGCAAAAGTCCAAACAGTCGCAGCAGCTTGGCGTCCACCTCGCGCATCCTGGCAGGCGACAGACTGCCCAAGCGTTGCCCAAGATGCGTCTTCAGGAAAGGCTGTGTCAGGCCCAGCAATACCTTCGAGGTGCGCTGTAGGTTGGCCTCTCCGGCCGGCAACAATACATCCTGCGCGTAGACGCGCTCTGCCTTCTGTGTGGTGATGGGCGCCGCTTGTACAAGCGGATAGTAGAGATTCCCGTTGTCTTCGATGTTCTGCAGGATCAGGATCGGTCTTTGTTTGTCGAGATCATCGTTGCCCGTCATGGGTGAAGCTTTCTCATGAGGAAAAGCATAGACAACCCAATAAACATCGCCGCGCCGGATGGGTTCTTGTGCCATACCCTGTCATGCCTCCGTATCTGGATCCCCGGCTTGGGTCGCCGCTATCCGATACGGCGCCAGTTCCTCGTGCAGCGCAACCAACATCTGCGCGCCCTCGGCATCCATCGGCTCTCCCCAATCCATGGCGTCCAGTTGCTCGACCGTGGGCGCGAGGCCTATCTCGACTCTTTCCGGATCAAGAAAAACGACGATCACCGGCGTCTGCGCCAACGCGGGAGGGGGTTCCAAGAATTCGACTTCGCCCGCTCGATACAGTGCTTTTACTGCAATCATTCTCCGTCTCCTCGCTGGCTACCAGCCTGCCAAGCGCGATCATGTCCATATTCTACCATGACCAGCACTTCTTCTGAAACTGCGCGTCCCCCACCGCCAGCACCTCATCCACCAGCAGGATCTCCGGCTCCAGGTGCGCGGCCACCGCGAAGGCCAGGCGCACGTACATGCCGCTGGAGCCTGCCCTGAGCAACGTCGAAGGGTAGCGCTTCACCGGCGTATCCAGGAAGCGCTCGATCCTTCGGCTGCGCTCAGGACGGCGTCTCGGCGAAGGCCACGATCTCATCGAACTTGCGCTCGATCTCGGTCCGCCGCATGCCCAGGATCGCGCCGTTCAGGTAGATGTTCTCGCGACCCGTCAGCTCCGGGTGGAAGCCGGTGCCCACCTCCAGCAAGGAGCCGACCCGGCCGTGGATCCTTCGACGCTGCTCAGGACAGGTCTCGGCCCGACCGCTGGTCGGCTCGGTGATGCGGGAGAGGATCTTCAGCAGGGTGGACTTCCCCGCGCCGTTGCGGCCGATCACGCCCACCACCTCGCCGCGCTGCACCTCGAAGGAGACGTCTTTGAGCGCCCAGAGATCGGTGCTTTCTTGCCACGAATGGCTCGAATTTGACGAATTTTCCTTTCCCTTTCGTGGAATTCGTGAAATTCGTGGCAAAGCATTTACCAGCGCGTCACGCAATGTGTCGTGGCGTTCTTGGGCGCGGCCGATGTGGTAGAGTTTGCTCAGGTTGTCGACGCGGATGGCGATGTCAGACATAGTGTTAACGAATGGGTAGCCGGCGGATGCGCACGTTGATATCATCAACGGTGACGGCGCTGCCTTCACGAAGGGCTTGCTCTATTTGGGCGATGATGCGCCTGAGACGCGAGGTAACAACACCAGGATCGGTATTCGAGAGGCGCAGCGTGATAAGGCTCGGACGCAAGAAACCCGCCAAAGCCAGTAACGTAGAGAAGTCCAGGTCTTGGGTAATCAGGACGCTATCTTGGCTGCGTGTCCACGCCAGAATTTTGTCATCGGAGGCGTCAGCCGGGAGAAAGTCCGAAACGCGGACAATTTCCCACCCATCTCTTCGCAGGTCATTCACGGTGAGCGGGGAGAGATTCATGTCAGCAATAAAACGCAAGGATAGCGTCATAGATTGTTAAGCCGGAACCATTTGAACTTGGTCTGCCACCACCCACGCTGCGAACTGCATCGCCTGGCGAACGTCCTCGGTTTCGAGTTCTGGGTAGGCGTCAAGCACATCCTGGAGGGACTTGCCGCCTGCCAGCATTTTGAGGATAACGCTCACCGAGATGCGCATTCCGCGTACCGTTGGCTGACCTAGACACACGCGCGGATCCACAGTGATGCGGTCAAGTTTCGTCATTTGATTCAACTCCTTCGACTGATTGTACTCGATTCGCTCGTTCAACACAACACGGAGCGTTAACCCGTACATACGCCCACCCCGCTGGTCGGCTCGGTGATGCGGGAGAGGATCTTGAGCAGGGTGGACTTGCCCGCGCCGTTGCGGCCGATCACGCCGACGACCTCGCCCTGCTTCACCTCGAAGGAGACATCCTTGAGCGTCCACAGGTTGGTTTCTTCTTGCCACGAATTACTCGAATTAGACGAATTAGCTTGTCCTTTTCGTGAAATTCGTGGCAGGGCGTTCACCAGAGCGTCGCGCAGGGTGTCGTGGCGCTGCTGGGCGCGGCCGATGGTGTAGAGCTTGGAGAGGTTCTCGACACGGATGGCGATGTCGGTCATGGGCGTCCAGCCCTAGAAGTATCCAGTCGTAGACGATCGATCAGACGTTGAACAGTGATCGTTTCAATGCCCCTCTCACGCAGAGCGTCTATCAGGTCCAAATCACGGGTCATGTCCTCGTCGCGACTGACTGCATACGCTGCCTTGCCTTGAACCGCCGTTTCCAGAATGATGTCGTCGTTAGGGTCTCGGCAGAGCCTGAGTTCTCCTGAGACCGGAACCAGTTGCACCACAGCGGCAACGCTTGCCAGGTAAGCGTCTACCTCTGTCTCTGTGGAACGGCGCATCTTCATGATCCGGGGTCTCAGCAGGACTTCATACAACTCCTCCAGCATCGGCAACGAGCTAATGATCGAGAAGCTACCAGTCTTTCCGGCGTGGATCAAGCGCGCAGGGAAGCCTTCTGGGTTCAAGAATGCTGAGACCCAAACGCTAGTATCAATGACCACGACGATGGTCATTGCGTACCTCTCTGACCTCTGAACGCGCCACAGTGATTTCAGCCTCGATCTGTTCGGCTGTGTAGTCGCTGGGTCGCCGGTGAACTTCCTCCAACAACTCTTCCAGCGCTCTCCAGCCTGCAAGGCGGCGTTGAGCCTCATCGGCCGCCAATGCGCGCCAATGTTGGTATTCCTCGAAGGAAACCATGACCGCCAACGGTTGCCCCTCTTGTTGCAGGATTAGTGGCTGTTGCAAATCCGCGACGGCAGTGCCGTAGGCGGCGGCAGCTTCCGAGATTGACAATGTCGTGGTCATCGCTCAAACCTTGTTCGCAACGCGTGTATCTGAGATGTCATAGTTGCCTCAACGATTTGCAGGGCCATTGCTGACGCCATCGGCGGCGATACTGCACCGCAGAGCACCAGCAAGCACTCCGACATTTTACCATGGACAGCACTTTCACTGAAACTGCGCATCCCCCACCGCCAGCATCCTTCGACTTGCTCAGGACAGGCTCTCATCCACCAGCAGGATCTCCGGCTCCAGGTGGGCGACGACGGCGAAGGCCAGGCGCACGACCATGCCGCTGGAGCCTGCCCTGAGCTCCGTCGAAGGGACGCCGACGACCTCGCCGCGCTGCACCCTTCGATTGCACTCAGGGCAGGCCTCGAAGGAGACGTCGCGCAGGGCCCAGAGGTAGGTGCTTTCTTGCCACGAATTACGCGAATCAGACGAATTGCTGCCTTCTTTTTGCCACGAATGACTCGAATTAGACGAATTAGCATTTCCTTTTCGTGAAATTCGTGGAACCTGTCCTGAGCCGGGCCGAAGGATTCGTGGCAAAGCGTTTACCAGGGCGTCGCGCAGGCCTGTCCTGAGCCGTGTCGAAGGGGTGTCGTGGCGCTGCTGGGCGAGGCCGATGGTGTAGAGCTTGGAGAGGTTCTCGACGCGGATGGCGATGTCGGTCATGGGGTGGATGAATGTCCTCAGACTTCTTTTGCAGCCTGCAGAAGCTCGGTATAGAGCGCGGCGCCAATGCGAAAGTCGGCAAGATCGCGCAACTGATCCATGGCCTCACGCAGAGACGGTAATCGTCCATCCAGGCGCGCCTTAAGCAGGATGCCCAGCACGCCTGTCACCTTCAGTCCCAACGATTTGGCAGCTCGACGGGCATCCCGTTCATCAAGCAACAGCCAGTCTGCGTGTTTCTGCAGCGCCAGCGCGATAGCCTCAGCTTCACCCCCATCCAGATCCCGGCGCAGGATCGCCACGCGCACTTGGTCTCTGACGCGCTCAGTCAACAGCCATCTGGCCTGTCGCGCTGCGCGCACAGCTACCGAGCCCGGCAAATCTTCCTCGATGCGCAATTCATCGGTGACTGCTTGCGGCAACCATACCTTATCGAACTGCTGTTGCAGCAGATCAAGACGGCCGATGATGGCCAGGTTGAGCACTGGTGACGTGTTACTGACCACGAGCATAGATCAGGTCATCCTCAAGATCTTCTTTGCCATAGTGACGCGCCACACCACGCTGCCCAAGCGTGTGCGCGAACTCTCGTCTTGTCGCGCCTGCCAACTCACGGGCTTTGCCGAATGGCAGAACCTCCTGGGCATAGAGGGCTACTGCGAGTTCGAGCAGGAGACCTTCCTGCATACGTTTCTCGGGTAATCGGATCGCTTGGGCGACGGAATCCGGTACTTGTAGATATAATCCCATGGCTATTTCCTCCTGCACGCGCGGCTCAGCGCGCCCCGACCTTTGATTTATGTCCCACGCCGACGCGCTTCCGGCCTGCTAACCTGAAAATAGGCCGCGGATGAACACGGATCGCCACGGATTGCCTGTTTTCATCCACGGTTGTGCCACCGGGGCATGGGCAACTAACCTGATTATACCATGCCGAAGCCCGAGGTACATGATTTGTTGAGCATACACCAGGTGCGCGGCGACGGCGAACGCCAGGCGCACGACCATGCCGCTGGAGCCTGCCCTGAGCACTTCGACTGCGCCCAGTGTAAACTCTGTCGAAGGGTAGCGCTTCACCGGCGTGTCCAGGAAGCGCTCGATGCTTCGACTCACTCAGCACAGGTCTCGGCGAAGGCGACGATCCTTCGACTGCGCTCAGCACAGGTCTCGGCGAACGCCACGATGCTTCGACTGAGCTCAGCACAGGTCTCGGTGCGCCGCATTCCCAGGCCTGTCCTGAGCCGTGTCGAAGGGGTGTCGTGGCGTTCTTGGGCGCGGCCGATGTGGTAGAGCTTGCTCAGTCCTTCGACTCGGCTCAGGATGCAGTTGTCGACGCGGATGGCGATGTCAGACATGGGGGCGCGGCTCCAAATCATTAGAAATCATTAGGCTATCGTTAGGTCTGCGACGCCAGCCGATAGAATCGCCCCCGCCCCTCACCGACCGCCTCCATGAGTTGTTTTTCCGTTAGCATCTTCAAATCCATCGCAGCAGTATAATTGGACACCTTGAACAGATCGCGATACTCGCGATTCGTGATCCGTCCATGTTCCCCGGCATAGAGCACAGCCTCCATCTGACGTTCGCTCAGATTCTCTGCCCAGGCCGGTCGAGTTGTTACCTCCGCCATGAAGCGATCGCCTGGCCCCATTAGCGTCACGCGAAACTCGCTACCCACTTCTTCAAATTGAGGCTTTGGCAGGCCATGGGTCTCCATAGCCGCCGCCATCCGCCGCACCCCGGTGCCCAGCCGCTCGATGTAGCGACTACCCAAGTCCCGAAATACACCTACCACGATCGGGTTGCGCAGCACCGATTGGGACTCCAGCCGCCGCATCTTCTCCAGTGAAACCCCCGGCAGCAGTGTGCCCGGGCTGTACACTTCGATGCGATCATCGAACATGAAGACCCGGATACGCTGTCCGCTTCGACTGTAATCTCGATGCACCACGGCGTTGACGATGGCCTCTCGCACCGCCGCTTGCGGATATTCCCGGTACTCCACGCCGGCAAAGCCCTCAATGCGCCGGCCGATCTTCATATGGCGATAAATGAACTGCTCGGCGTCATCCACCAATTGATACAGCGGGCCGCGCAGGTCACGGCGGTCAACATAGCTGACGACATCGGCGCCCTTGAAGCGGACACAGGCCACCTCGGCCTGGGGGAGGTGGCGCTGGGGATCCTCGGTAAAGAGCATGACGCCGGCGTTGGTCGGCATCCATGCATCTCCCGACCGCGCCAGGCCGCCCAAACTGCGCAACGCCTCTTCCCCGGAAAGCCCCAACCGTTGGCCGCTCGCCGCCTCGCGCTGCCGGAGATAGGCTGCCATCAGCGACTGCGAGAGGTCGGCGATGGTGACGCCTCGACACGGCAGCGCCTCGAAGCCGCCCTCATGACCCTCGACGTATAGTCGTCGCACTTCCGCGTCCTGGGCTTCCCGATTGGTGGAGCCGATGCGCACATAGGGGCGCGTTTCACCGCTGGCGAGATAGGGCTTATGTGCGCCCTGGGGGCAAGTCACCACCACAAACTCTTTGCCCTGATATGCGAGAACCTCGATAGCCGGCATGACATCCAGCGAACAGCGCGCCCGCAGAATGTTGACGATCCCACCCTCGATCCCTTGCGGGTTAGCCACCCCGACCCGTTGTCGCGTCTCATCCGCCACGCCGAAAATGATCGTGCCGCCGCGGGTATTGTAGAAGGCGGTGACCAGTTTGGCGAGGTCCGAAGAAGCGGGCATCTCACGCTTGAACTCCAGCGTTTCACCTTCCCGCTGGCCCAGCAGGCGTTCGAACTCCTCAGGCGTCAAGACGTCGCTCCTCTTTCATTTGCCAGTTCGGATCGAGAGCTAAAAAGGTGGGCGACGACGGCGAAGGCCAGGCGCACGACCATGCCGCTGGAGCCTGCCCTGAGCACTTCGACTGCGCTCAGTGTAAACTCTGTCGAAGGGTAGCGCTTCGCCGGCGTGTCCAGGAAGCGCTCGATGCTTCGACTCACTCAGCACAGGTCTCGGCGAACTTGCGCTCGATGCTTCGACTCACTCAGCACAGGTCTCGGTGCGCCGCATGCCCAGGCCTGCCCTGAGCCTGCCGAAGGGGTGTCGTGGCGCTGCTGGGCGCAGCCGATGGTGTAGAGCTTGGAGAGGTTCTCGACGCGGATGGCGATGTCGGTCATTATTCAGCTTTGTATGTGGACAGGAATTGCGACACCACCGCCATCACCGTTTGCATATCGGCGATTGGGTCGCCGATGAGTGGGGAAGGGTGGATGTTTCCTTGCGCATCATGGTGATGGTGTGGATACGTCGCGATGGAACGAAATTCTTCCTTGTTGTCCCAACGCAGCAGCGGGATGTCCGCAAATAACTGGTAGGCGTAGTCAATGTGGCCTCGGTTGAAGTAGATGCGTGCCTGGAAGTTCGTCTTGCCGGTGAATTCGGCCCGGATCTTGAAGATAAATTGATTGGCGGCGAACTCCCGAGTCTCGATTTCGGTCACCCGTTTGCACAAGGGATGTGCCTGAAGTGCCGCGCTCAACACTCCAAGCAGAGACGGCAGAGAAGTCACGCGGCGACCTCTTGACGTACCCCAAGCCAGCTTTCCAGCATTTCTTGGGCTGCCTTCCAATCCAGCCAATCATCCTCTTCCCGCATCACAGCCTGGCCGAGAGCCTGTCGTTGGCGCGGCTCCAGTGGGCTGGTTTCCAGCAATGCAGAACGCTCGTGAAGATACGCGTCGAAACGCTCGAAAGGCATGCCGTACTTGCGCTGAAAGCGGGTCACTTCCCGCTGCAACGATACGACTTGACGCAGCACATAGTCACGCACCAGCTCTCGTGCAGCTTGTTCTTCGGTGGCAAAAATCTGTCGTCGAACCAGTGGCTCGACAGCGCTCGCAAAGGTTGTACCCATCTCAAAATCCCTCCCAGTCATTCGACTCCAACACAGCCATTCTATACTGTCTACGCGCCGCGCCGTCAACTGATCTCTGCCTTTACTTTACCTCGCAGGAGACGTCGCGCGGCGCCCAGAGGTCTTTCGTATTCCACTGTGCATGCCCACAGTCCATCCAAACGCCCCTTGAGCTTGTGCGTTTTTGGCTTTGGCTGAAACGGGTCAACGACAAGCTCGTCGAGGGAATCCAGGATCTATTCTTGTAGGTCGCGATCGTTGCGCGTACGCACCTTGAGCGCCCAGCGAAAGCTGCTATCCCAGACCAGCTGCCTCATGCTTCCATCTCTCGGCGTAGATCGTCTACGGTCCCGTAGCTGGCGCGGCCTACCCGAAAGGCCTGCAATGTTGCTGGCGCATTGTCAGCGATCTCGCGACGCCGGCGATCGGTCAGTCTCTTGCGCACGATCTCGATGGTCGTCTCTTGATCGTCAGGAGGTAAACGATCAATCACATCCAGGGCTGCCTCAAACGGCGTTGTTGGTGTCATGGTCACACTCTGCTCAAGTCTCTCCATGTTGTTGATCTTCTGCTGCTCGCACAAGTTCTGGAGCATATCAATCTGCCGACTCGCCAGCCGCGAATACATCTGTAGTTTACCACGATCAGCATTTCTGCTGAAACTGCCCATCTTCCCCTGCCAGCATCCTTCGACTTGCTCAGGACAGGTCTCCGGCTCCAGGCGCCGTCCTGAGCACTTCGACTGCGCTCAGTGTAACTCTGACGACGGATGCGCGGCGACGGCGAAGGCCAGGCGCACGGCCATGTCGCTGGAGCCTGCCCTGAGCACTTCGACTGCGCTCAGTGTAAACTCTGTCGAAGGGTAGCGCTTGACCGGCGTATCCAGGAAGCGTTCGATGCTTCGACTCACTCAGCACAGGTCTCGGCGAAGGCGACGATGCTTCGACTGAGCTCAGCACAGGTCTCGGTGCGCCGCATGCCCAGGCCTGCCCTGAGCCTGCCGAAGGAGTGTCGTGGCGTTGCTGCGCGCGGCCGATGGTGTAGCGCTTCGAGAGGTTTTCGACGCGGATGGCGATGTCGGTCATAGCAAATGCGGAATCTCGAATCTGGAAACTGGATTGTCGTGGTGAGCGGGATATTTCAGCGCACGCCGGTGAATACTATCGGGCGATGCACTAGCTCAGAGCGATTCCGGCGCAATTTGCTCCAGGAATGCCGCAAAAGCAATCAGTTCAGCACGCAGCATCTCCCAAAGAGGCAGCAATCGCTCCAGTAATCCTTGCATCTTGCTGGGCACGAGGTTGGTGGCATAGATATTCCGCACGAGATGCCGAAAGCGCCGGTATTCATCGAGGCTTGCCGCGACATGTGCGCTGATCATTGCCGGGCGAATATCTGATATCTCCTGCGCCATGGCGTCAACTGACTGATGCCGGTCGAGCCCGGCCGCTGGTCGGCTCGGTGATATTGAAGATTGAAGATTGAAGATGGCGGGGACGCAGGGAATCTGAAATCTGCAATCACATGGTGTACAGTACTCAAACAAATCATTGTCAACGGGCTTGACAAGCAGTTTCATGCCCGCACCATACCACTGTCAGCGCCATTCGGCTTGTTCAGAGCTTGCCCTGAACGGAGTGAAGGGACAAGCTCTCATCTACGCTTTCTTGAGTGCAGCCCGCGCCATGCCGATCTCTGCCTCGATCTGTTCCGGCGTGCAATCGCTCACGCGGCCCTGGACATCCTTGAGCAGCATTTCCAGGGCCAGCCAGCCAGCTTGTTGGCTTTGGGCCTCATCCACAGCCAGCGCGCGCAAGTGTTGATACTCGTCGAAGGCCACGATCACAGCGAGGGGTTGGCCTTCTTGCTGCAAGATGATCGGATGTTGCAGGTCAGCAACGACCGTGCCGTATACGGCGGCTGCCTCCGAAACGGACAGGGGCTTTTCCATGTTCAGTCTCTCTCGATCACTCAAATTCGACATGCCCATTCTACCCCCCGTGTGTATCCTGGCGTCAACTCACTTATGCGGGTCGGGTGCATTTCAATTTCGGGGCGTAGCCCCAGAGGGACTTGCACCTCGTAGCCGGATGGCCTTTGGCCTCAGGCGGGGTTGCTCGCCCGATAGCGTGCGCACAACCAACGCCGCCCGACCGTGAACGGATCGGGCTACAAGGTGGAAGGCCCTATCGGGCCTGACGGCGCGCAAGGGGTTTGTATTTCGTGGCGGGCGCATTTCAGTTCCGCTGCGTAGCCGGCTTCGGTTGGGCTTGGAGGTGGTTGCAGCGGCCTTCGACAAGCTCAGGCCCCGTGCGGTGAGCCTGTCGAACCGTGCGGTGAGCCTGTCGAACCGTGCGGTGAGCCTGTCGAACCGTGCGGTGAGCCTGTCGAACCGTGCGGTGAGCCTGTCGAACCGTGCGGTGAGCCTGTCGAACCGTGCGGTGAGCCGCTCACGACGAAGCCTCAATCGCTCGACGTCGGACCCGCCCCCAAACTGAAATGCACCCTGGGGGTCTCGACCAGGCCACCCGTCGGCTCGGTGATGCGAGAGAGGATCTTGAGCAGATGTCGAATCTGGAAAGTCGAATGTCGAATGGCTTATTGCGCCGCCGACACTCCCCTTCGACATTCGACATTCGATATTCGACATGGCATCCCGCAGCGTGTCGTGGCGCTGGTGGGCGCGGCCGATGCGGCCTGCCCTGAGCCAAGTCGAAGGGTAGAGCTTGCTCAGTCCTTCGACTCCGGGCTGGCGTCCTCCGCTCAGGATGCAGTTTTCGACGCGGAGGGCGATGTCGGTCATGGAGAATGCTATGCCGCAAGGGCCAATTCGTATGCAGCCAACATCAACGGCTGGCCAGTCACATTGGCATACAACACGTCTGGATCCAGATCAGCGCCATTGGGCCAACAGATGGTCCCGAGGTCCGGATTCACGCGCACCTGCAAAAAGTATTCCCGATCTCGGAGAGGGTCAAAAACACCAGTGAACTTGACCAAGCTCGCAACATCAACACTCCCTTCCACACCATCTTCGAAGCGTAGATGGAGACGGTAGTTTTCTAGCGGCTGTACATGGGTGATATCTTTTAGCATTATATTACTCCAATGGCTCGATTCTATGTAGTTCTGCTTGTTGGCGTGCCCGCAGCCAGTTTGCCATCAGTTCAGCCTGGTGGCGTGAAGCCCATTCCATGATCAAGCCGAACACCCGCGGCGGCAATCGCCCCTCCAATAGAGTTAGCGTTTGAATACTGATCAGCGCTTTATGGTCGCTATATCGAACACGGAAGTGTGGAGGCGCATGATCATTAGTAGTTCATCGTGATGATAATCCCAAAAAAGCGCGATATCTCAGGCATAGACGACTCCCAGGGTCGGGATGGCGCCATAATCGCTGTCATCATATTGCGCCCTCTCTTACCTCAGATCGCGCCATCCCAATGTCGGCTTTGATCAGGCTCCCCAGCACCTCATCCACCAGCAGGCTCCTTCAATATAGCTCAGGACAGGTCTCCGGCTCCAGGCGCCGTCCTGAGACTGCCGAACGATGCGCGGCCACGGCGAAGGCCAGCCGCACGCGCCGAAGGCGTGCCGCTGGACGCTAGGCGGCGCCTTCACCGGCGTGTCCAGGAAGCGCTCGATGCTTCGACTGAGCTCAGCACAGGTCTCGGTCCGCCGCATGCTCAGGCCTGCCCTGAGCCCGCCGAAGGGATCGCACCGTTCAGGAAGATGTTCTCCCGTCCGGTCATCTCGGGGTGGAAGCCGGCGCCCATCCTTCGACTCGGCTCAGGACAGGCTCTCCTGCAGGGAACCGACCCGGCCGTGGATCCTTCGACGTTGCTCAGGACAGGTCTCGGCGCGACAGCTCGTCGGCTCGGTGATGCGCGAGAGGATCTTCAGCCCTGCCCTGAGCTGCGTCGAAGGGAGCCGTGCTCTTCCCCGCGCCGTTGCGGCCGATCCCTGCCCTGAGCACTTCGACTGCGCTCAGTGTAAACTTCGTCGAAGGGACGCCGACGACCTCGCCGCGCTGGATCCTTCGATTGCACTCAGGACAAGCCTTGAAGGGACGTCCCTGAGCGCCCAGAGGTCTTCCGATTTTTGCCACGAATTACGCGAATTAGACGAATTACTGCCTTCTTTTTGCCACGAATTACGCAAATCGGACGAATTATCTTTCCCCTTTCGTGCAATTCGTGGAACCTGTCCTGAGCCGGGCCGAAGGATTCGTGGCAGGGAACTCACCAGCGCATCGCGCAGGGTGTCATGCCGCTGCTGCGCGCGGCCGATGTGGCCTGCCCTGAGCCGAGTCGAAGGGTAGAGTTTGCTCAGTCCTTCGACTCGGCTCAGGATGCAGTTCTCGACGCGGATGGCGATGTCAGACATGGGTGATGAATGATGTTAGCTGGACAATATGAGATGTTAGATGATGGAAAGCACGATCAGGCAACCTGATAGATGGCAGGTTCTTCATGCAACGCGAGATAAGCAGCAAATGCATCGCGCGAAAGATCGGCATCACGCAGGATTTTGCGCAACAATCCACGGCCAATGTCCTGGCTGAGGTGATTCGGTACCGTCACGGATCTTCCATCTCTGTGCTTAAGTCGCACGTGGCTCCCCGTTTGGCGTTGCACCTGGAATCCCGCCCTTTCCAACGCGCGAATCTTCGCGGGCTGTTAGCATGGGTAGGCTAGCCATCAAGCCATCACTCGCTGCACGCCGATGAATTCTATCGGGCTATACTCCGGATCCACGTCAAGACACATCTCGATGACGTCTCGTATGTTCGTCATTAACTCGTCAATGGTTCGACCCTGACTATAGCACGCCCGCAATTGAGGTACTTCACCCACGTAAAAGCCATCCTCATCACGCTCGATGACAACGTAGAATTCGGGTCTGGTGTGGTTCACGGAAACACGCTCCTCTGTAATCTGTAATCTTCCATCCTCCCTATATCACATCCGCGAACGTGCGCTCGGTGTTACGGAAGAAGACGACGCCGCTGAGCAGGACGACCAGGCTGATCGCCACAGAGATGCCAAACAGCGGGCCTGGCGGGACAAAATCGGGCATGCTGCCGCTCAAGAGCGCCCAACGGAAGCCTTCGACCACGCCGGTCATGGGGTTCAACGCCAGCAAGAAACGGTAGCGCTCTGGGATCAATGAGCTTCCGTAGACCACTGGCGTGACGTACATCCAGATTTGCAGCATGAACGGGATCAGATAGTTCACGTCCCGGTATTTGACGTTCAGCGCGGCCAACCACAGGCCAAACCCCAGCGCCGTGACGACCGCCAGCAGCAGGAACGCGGGCAGCCACAGCACGTTGGGTGTCAGCGGCACTCGGTAAACGATCAGCAGCACGATGAGCACCCCAAAACCAATCGCAAAGTCTACCAGCGTCGAGATCACGCCCGACAGCGGGATGATCAGCCGCGGGAAGTAGACCTTGCTGATCAGATTGGCGCTGTTCACCAGGCTACCGCCCACGCGACTCAGGCTGCCCGCGAAGTACTGCCACGGCGCCAGCGCAGCTAACGCGAACAGCGCATAGGGCGCACCGCTCGACGGCACCTTGAGCAGCCCGCCAAACAGCAGCGTGAAGATCACGGTGCTCAGCAGCGGCTGCAGCACGATCCACAGCACGCCAAGCGCGGTCTGCTTGTAACGCACCTTGATGTCGCGCCAGGCAAGAAAGAAGAGCAGCTCGCGATATTGCCACACGGGGCGCAGTTGGAGCGAGGCGAGGCCGCGCGTCGGTTCAATGATGGTGATCGAAGATTCAAGATTCAAGATCGAAGATTCAAGATTACGTTGGGAGTTCGACATCATAAGCGCTTTCGGCCTCTCGGAGGCGATGGGTTGTAGCCTGGGATTCGAGATAGGTCATGTGTCTTCAGTCTGTAATCCTCAATCTGTAATCCTCAACCCGTGCCGCGGTCTCCTTCTCCCCAATCTCGCGATACCACCACACCCGCAGTTGAAGTTGGCCCTGGCTGATGTCCACGGTTTGCCACAGGGCGGCTGCGCCGGTCATGTCGCCGGCGATGGCGTGCAGTTCGCCTAACAGCTGCCGCGTGGCCCGTTGACCAGGAGCTGCGGCATAGGCAGCCTCCAGGTGCTGGCGTGCCGCCGCGTAGCGCCCTAGCGACAGCTCGATCTGCCCCAACCGCCGATTGGCCGCGGCGTTGTGCGGATCAAGCGCCAAGGCGGCCGCGTAACGAGCCATGACCGGCGCTAACTCGGCCGCCCGCGCGCGGCGCAGCGCATCCTGGATGGGCCACGTGGGCCATTGGTAAATCCCCAGCTCGATCTGTGTCTGCCGCAGCGCGCCCAGGTTCGCCTGAAAGGCCGCGCGGGTCTGCGGCAGCAGGGCGATCAGCAACGCGACCGCGCCGAGGGCCGCCGCGACGCGGGCCGGTTGCCCGCGCTGATGCGCTGCCCCTGATCGGCGCACGGCGCTCGTCCGCGCCAGCAGTGCGAACGGCGCAAACAGGAGCAGCACCCCGCGGCTGCCGTAGAAGGCATCATCCACCAGCCCGTGCACCACGATTACCGCCAGCGAGACGAGCGGCGCCAGCAAGATTGCTCTTTGGAGGGCTGATTCCTCCTGCCAGATCGCGATTGCGTGCTTCACGGCCAGCGCCAGCAGCCCCAGAAAAATCAGCAGCCCTGGCAGCCCCTGCTCGATCCAAATGTTCAACAGAAGGTTGTGACTGTGGATCGTGTGGCCGACATGCAGCAAGAGCACGTAGCTGGAGAACGTCATCTGAAAGCTGGCCAGTCCGCTGCCGGTGAACGGCGTGTCGAGCGCCAGGTCCAGGCTGTTGTGCAGCAGCGCGAGCCGTTCCGCGGCCGCGGCTCGACTGAGCTCGCCGAAGTCCGCCGCCAGGCTCGCGCCCAAAGGCGTCAAAGTCAACGTAGCGCCTGCGACCGCCAGGAAGAGCAGCGCAGCGACAAGAGGCAGCCAGGCGCGTGCCATGCGGCGGTTGTTGAGCCGTGCGAGCAGCGCCCAGCCGGCCAGGCTCAGGGCTAAGGCGCCCCAGGCCCCGCGCGATCCCGTCAGCAGCAGGGCGATCAGCGTCACGGCGATCAGCGGCCAGCCGGCCCGCGACCGGCGCACGGCCGCCATCTGCATGGGAATCAAGGCCGCCAGCAGCCCACCGGCCACGTTGGGGTGCAGCGCATGGGTAGACCACTGCGGCTGCCAGCCGGCCAGCCAGGCCGTCAGCGGATCAAGCCAGGGCAGCTTGCCGGCCCAGCGCACCCAGTCGTTGGTCAGCAGAAAGTAGACAGCCAACGCCGCGGGCAGCAGCGCCAGGGTCCAGCGGACGGGGTCAAACGCGCGGGAACCAAAACGGACGCGGGCGGGCGTCCACGCAAAACCGCCGAAAAGCCCCAAGCCGCCGATCAACACCCAGAATTTGGCCCAGGCAGCCGTCGGGTTGAAGGCCAGGAGCGCGCCCATCAACGCGGTTACGCCGAACAACAGCACGCCTGCTTCCAACGCCCCCAGGCGCGCGCGCGGTGCCGCGCGGGTCAAGCGCTGAACGGCCAGCCCCAAGCCGATCAACAGCAAGGGCCACGGCCCCAGCGCGGGTCTGACATACCAGAGCCCGCCGGCGATCAGCGGCAGGGCCAGGATGGCGGCAGCCAGGGTCGGCGCGGCGCCAGCGCCAGCTTCTGCGGTCCGGCTCGTGGGCGTCATGCGGCCTGCATCGGTCAACTGCGCATGAATTTCAGCGTCTGAAAACCGACGCTGAGCGCGCTCTTGAAGCCTTCCCACGAATTCATGCCCTTGAGGAAGGTGAGCATCGGCCCCGGACGCAGCGACCATTCACGTGTGGCGCGCTTCTGCCAGTATTCCAGCCGCTCGGCCGGCAGACCAGGATAGTCGAGCACGGTAGACTGATCCATGTCCACCTCTTCCCAATTCGTGCCCGGCCGGAACCAGCCGTTCTGTACTACTTCGTAGAAAAACGGCGTGCCAGGGTAGGGCGCCGCAATGTGGAACAGGCAGATGTCCAGCGGCAGCGATTTGGCGTAGGCAATCGTTTCCTGGATGGAATCCTCGGTTTCGCCGGGCAAGCCGATGATGAAATAGCCCCAGTTGTGAATGCCGGCGGCCCTGGCCCAGCGCAGCGCCTGCACGACATGCTCCTTGCGGTAGCCTTTGCGAATGCTCTTGAGGATTCGTTCGTTGGCGCTTTCGATGCCCCAGGAGATGTACCAGCAGCCCGCCTGGCCCATCAGCCGCAGCATCTCCTCATCCACATAATCCACGCGGCTGTTGCATGTCCATTTGACCTTCAAGCCGCTGGCGATAATCAGCCGGCATAATTCAACCACCTGCTGGCGATTGACGGTGAAGAGATCGGCGTACATGTGCACGTGGTGGATGCCGAGATCGGAGAGCACCCGCAATTCTTCCAGGATCAACTGCGGCGAGCGCACGCGCACGCTGGTCTGATAGGAGACGTGCTTGATGCAAAACTTGCACCCGGCCGGGCAGCCGCGGCTGGTGACGATGAAGGTAAACGGGCCTTTGATCATCGGCATGCGCTGCTTGTCCAGCGGCAGCAGGTGATGGAGCGGGATCGGCAGGTCATCCAGGTTGGGAATGAACGGCCGGTCGGGGTTGATGACGATCTCGCCTCGGTCACGCCAGGCCAGACCGAGGATGGATTGGAGATTGGAGATTGAAGATTGAAGATCAGGGGAGGGAGCGTCTTTTGTCTTGGCTTCGCCAACTTCAACAGGCTGCCGGAGCGTGTCGAGCAGTTCGCGCAGTGTTAGTTCCGGTTCTCCGCGCAGGATGAAATCGAGCGCAGGAAAGGGCCGCATGGTCTCCAGGGTCAGCGGGGTGACGTGGGTGCCGAAGGCGATGGTTTTGGCGCCCAACGCCTTGGCCACGAAGACACCGTGCATGTCGTTGCGGAGGGTCGGCGCGGTGACCTGGGTCAGGTAGTATTGGGGTCGTTTTTGATCCAACAGCTTCTCGAAGGTCGGCCAGTCCATGCGGGTCGCGATGCAATCCACGATCTCGACTGTGTAATCAGGAACCAGCAGCGCGGCCAGCTGCGCCAGGCTAACCTGCGGCCAGATCATGTTTTCGCGACTGCGCCGGCCCACGCGATGCTGACTGCGGATCCAGATGCCGCCATCGGGCGCGGGCGGATTGACCAGCAGGATGTCCACCGAGCCGGCCGGCCGGCTGGATGACGTCAACGTTTGCACGACCGTCCCAGCGTCAGGAAACCGTGCGGACGGCAGCGGCGGAATGCGGCGGGTGCCGAGGTTGACGCGCAGTTCGGAGGGAATCTCGGTCTGAGAAGGGGTGGACAGCGGTGCTTCTGGCATTAGGATTTGTTACCTTCCGACGTCAGGGTGGATGAACGTGAAAATGGGAGCGACTGCCCGGCGAAGCGTTTGGCGGCGGGTTTGGCGGTGGCCGGAAAGCGTCTTACTTGCCATTGCCCACCATGTCCCCGGCGATGCGTATCTCGCGCTGGCTCAGTTCTTCCAGCACGCGCATGATGAACCAGCCGATGACGAGCTGCACGCCGATGATGGCGCTCATGGCTGCGCCGAGCTGCCAAAACCAGAGCCGGTCTGCAGGCCAGCCCTGCAGACTGAGAGCCAGGCTGACGAGCGCCAAGCCAAATCCTGCCAGCAGAGCCAGCAGCCCCAGCCACCAGAAGTGCCGGTCGAGGGGCGGCTGAAAGATCGGCTTGCCAAAAAGGCCCTGGCGAATGGGCTGTTTGTAAAAGATCGCCACCAGGTAGTTGAACATGACGCCCAGGAGAAAGATGCTCACGCCGGCCACGCCCATGACCGCGCCGGCGAACAGGGCAAAGACGCCCCAGGGCGACAGGGTCGTGATCCCCTGCACGCGCTGCGTTACGACCCACAGCGCCACGGCGATAGTCACTGCCAGGTTCGCCAGGCCAATCATGCCCAGCAGCCGCACCGGATTGTAGGTCAGCGCGGTCCAGACGATGGACTGGGCAAAGCGCATCCCGTCGCGCACCACGCTGAGCTTGGAGCGGCCCTGCCGTTCGCTGTAGGCAATGGGCACCTCGACCATCTTGAGGCCTTCGTGCAGCGCGCGCGTGCTCATTACCGGGGTCAGATTCAGCCCGTCGGGCAGGGGATAGAGGCGTTCCAGGATCGCTTTCTTGAAAATCCGCATGCCGCTGGCGGAGTCGGTGATGCGTTGCGCGCTCACCAGGCTAACCAGGTTGGCGAAGAGGAGATTGCCCACGCGGCGCACCAGGGGCATTTCGCTGGCCGCGCCGGCCATGCGCGAGCCAATCACAATGTCTGCGTCCTGGCGCAGCGCCGCGGCCACCAGGTCAGGGAAGGATTCGGGCGGGTAGGTGCCATCCGCGTCCAGGAAGCCGATCCATTCGCCGGCCGCAGCCGCGAAGCCGGTCTTGAGCGCCGCGCCGTAGCCGCCGTTGACGCGGTGACGGATCAGCCGCACGCCTGGCGTGGCATTGACGCGCGCGGCGGTCTGATCGCGTGAACCATCGTCCACCACGATCAGTTCCAGATCGCTGACGCCCACGGCGGCCAGCGGCGGTTGCGCGGCCAGCACACGCGCCAGCACGGCCTGGATGCCATCTTCTTCGTTGAAGGCCGGGATCACGATCGAAAGGGTGGTCATGGCAAGTTTCCTGGGGCGGACATGGGTGCGTCAGGCGACCGAAGTCGCGGCTTCGTACATCGGGCCGCCCTGCGGCGGCAGACGGTAGAGATTGGTTGGGTGGCAGTCGTCGGTCGGCGCAGAGCCAATTTCGTACGGGTGGCTGCGGTAGTTGAAGATTAACAATTTATCCAAACATATAGCCGACATAACGACAGGTTTTCTTGAGCGGACAGGCTGCTGCCGCACAAACGCCTTGAACTGAAGTTCAGGCTGATAGCGGAAGTCCGCTGAAGCGGACTGGGCGAAACTGGCGGGTGACCGGCCTGATTGTCGGTTTGTTTTGTTAATCTTCAAAAACCGCCGCTTACTCAGCGGTAGATCGGTTTGCCGACGTCGGCCGGGCCGGGCTGCCCTGGCTGGATTTCTTTCAATACCTTAGCAGGCACGCCGCCGGCGACGACATGCGGCGGCACGTTTTGGGCGACGACCGCGCCGGCGGCAATCACTGCACCGCGGCCGATGCGCACGCCATCGGTGATGATGGCGCCTGCGCCAATCCAGACGTCGTCTTCGATCGCGATGCCCTCCGCCGTGATGCCTTGTTCCACCATCGGCCGGCCAGGATCGTTGTAAACATGATTGACGGCCAGGATTTGCACCAGCGGCGCCGTGTACACGCGGTCGCCAATCGTGATGCCGCCCTGGCCGCGCAAGACATTGAGCTCGCCAATCAGGCTGTCGCGGCCGATGCGGATGAAGGCGTGCGGTAAATCGCGAAAATTGTAAACGTGCAGCACTGCGCCGTGCATCACAAAGGTGTTGTCGCCAATCGTGACCCCTTGCGGGCAGGCGTGCACATAAACGCCTTGGTCCAGGTAGACGTTGCGGCCCAGGTGGATATGGCTGGCAAAACGCAGACGCACCCCGTTCTCGATGGCGACGAGGCCATCCATGCGCAGAATCAGCCGGTAAAGTACAGCGCGCAGCCCGATGCCGATGAGCGTCGGCGCCCAACCAACCGCAGCAAAACAGGTCTGCTCCAGGAGGTAGTGGGCTGGTGTGGCCGCCTGGCGGCTCAGGTAGAGCGATAAGCCTTTCGGGATCGGCGCGCGTTCAGAAGGTAACGTCATAAGGTGAAGGTTCGAGCGAATGATTGTTGGCTTGCGCCAGTTTCGTTGCACCTCATTTGCATGAAGGCAATGCGCCGCCGGGCTGCACACCGCTCGGGGCAGCCTGGTCGGTTGATTATGGGGCGCATCGGAGCTTGAAAGCTGCAACGGCTGCACCAAAAAGGATCGGTGGGTAATGCAACAACGTGTCTTCCCGATTCATGCCCACTGGGTTGCTTCCAAGACCCTCGGCTTACCTCGGCCCTATGGAAGAACAACCCGTGCCATGCGTTCCAGGACCCAGGGAAAGAGGCCGACAATGGGCTTTCACCTGCATGGCGTCCGACGATGCCGGGAAACATCGTGCTTTTTTCACCTCGCCGTATGATAGCACTGAGCGGCGCATTGTGCAACTTGATCGCTGCAGAATCGGTCTTGTACAACTCCAAATGGACTCTTGAACATGATCGGGAAGTTGAACCCAAAGCCAATCCATTCTTCATCGGTTGTTTACAGCCGAATGTTATGATGGCAGCGTCGGGCCAATGAGCCTGAACAAACCAAGTCAACACATGGAGGCATGTAGATCATGTTCAAGAAACTAACAATGATGGTAGGCGCCTTGGCGCTCGTCGCCGCGATCGGCGTCATGACCGTGGGCACGTCGTTCGCCCAGACCCCGACCCAGACGCCAACGCCCAACACTGCGCCGCTGGCCGGCCCTGAATGGGGCCACGGCTTTGGCTTCGGGGGCGGCGATTCCGTCGCCACCTTCGACGCCATGGCAAAGGCGCTCAACCTGACGCCGACGCAGCTATTCGAGGAACTGCACAGCGGCAAGACCCTGGACGCCATCGCACAGGCGCAGGGCGTTGACCTGACCACGGTGCAAACGGCTGTCAATGCCGCCCGCGCGCAGGCGATGAAGGACAACCTGGCGCAGGCCGTCAAGGATGGCACGATAACCCAGGCGCAGGCCGACTGGATGCTGCAAGGTATCGAGAACGGTTGGAGCTTCGGCTTCGGTCACGGCGGGCGCGGCGGCATGCGCGGTCACGGCAGCTTGACGCCGGCGCCATCCACCACCCCCAGCACGACCCCAGGCACCGCATCGTAACGTCGAACTGACCAACTCCCGCGAACCGAATCCGTATGAAACCCAAGTCCCCTGTCTCACAACCTGAGATAGGGGACTTGAGCAAGAAACGGTAAGGAGAAAAATATGTTCAAAAGACTCTCTGTTTGGCTAATGGCAGCCGCCATTATCGCCGGTTCCCTCGCCCTCGGAATGACTGGCCCCGGCACGGCCCTGGCGGCCGGCCTTGGCCCTGATGATGCCCTCACCCCTGACAACCAGTGGACGGCGCTGGCGGCCGGCCAGCCGGCCTGGTACGCCTTCAACTATGCGGGCGATGGTTCGCAGATCGTGGTACGCATGGGCGTTGAGGCCAGCAACCCGGCCGCCTTCGAAGTCTGGACGCCCGACCAGTTGGCGCAATGGGCGCGCGGCGACAGCGTCAATCCGGTCGGCCGTGGCGCGGCCAATGAGCTCTTTGGCGGCGACCTGATTTGGACCGGCAATTTCGATACGCAAGGCACGTACTATGTGCTGGTCACGGCCGCTTCCCCCACGACCTATGCGCTGCAAATCAACGGCGCTGGGGTCAGCTTCCTGACGCCGGCCGCGCCCACGAAGGCTGAGACGGCCGCCGCGGCCACGGTCGCGCCCGCAGCGACAGCGGCCAACGAAGCGCCGAAGGCCGCCGTCAAGACCGGCCAGGGGCCTGCCGATGCCCTGACTGCCGCCGGCGACTGGTTGCCGTTGACGGTCGGCCAGACTGTCTGGTATGCCTTCACTTACCCCGGCGACGGTTCATCGGTCACGGTGCGCATGAGCCTGGGCCAGAGCGACTCGGCCGCTTTCGCCATCTGGACGCCGGATGCCCTGGCACGCGCCGCCCAGGATGACGCGGTGCAGCCCGTAGGCCGCGGCTCGGTCAGCGATTTGCTGGGCGGCGACCTGGTTTGGACTGGCAACTTCAACACCCCCGGCGTCTATTACGTCGTGGTGACGCAGACCGGCTCCGCGCTCGCCAACTACGCGTTGACCATCAACTAACCAAGCAACCGCCGTGTGGTCGCCCCACCCGACACGAAGGTTCCCGCTGCCGTCTCCGGCAGCGGGAACCTTTTTTGTTTTGCCTGCGGCCATGCCCAGTGGGCAGAACCATTCTTTGTTAGTATTATGTTGACTTGATCGAACACGTCTGGGGCTACTGGCAGAAATTGACAAAATTCCGCTAGTTTGCCATCATCAAATGATAATAATTCCGACGGCTGCACGTGAACACTGATGTGGGTTAGTTGACGGCTACAAATTCAAATGGCAAGGCGACATGAAGTCAGCGACTCGTCGCGAGTTTTCCCTGGCCTACCCCGGTGCTCACCTCACGACCATCACGACCAATAATTTTGAACCGTTTGTAAGTGAATCAGGTTTGATGATTTCCTAGAATCCTAGTAGAATTGCCTCAGAAAGTTTGGCGCTTTCATCCTGTCGCGATATTCAGACTCTCTGGTTAGTGGTGATATTCCGCCGAACTGAACATGGCTTTCTATGCTCTTCTGGGGCTTATCAGCTTGGTTGTCAGGCTTGAGGATGCAAAATGCCAACAGTGTTGGAAATTGAAGGTTTTCGATTCTTCTTTTATTCAGGTGATAGAAATGAGCCACCTCATGTTCATATTCGCAAAGCTGGACAAGAGGCCAAATTCTGGCTCAATCCTATTCGACCAGCTCACATCGGTCATTTCAAGCAAAGTGAGCGGCGGCGGATGATCGAAATCCTTGAAGAAAACCATGTTTATATCTTGGAGCAATGGAATGGACAGTTCAACAGCTAAGTATCTAATAGAAAAGTTAGCGCAGGCAGCGAAAGCCATTGATGTAAGACTCACCGAAGACGACCTGATTGTTGATTTGGAGGATGGTCGTACCATTTCAGTTCCTTTAGCCTACTATCCCAGGCTATATCACGGCAGCATCATGGAACGTAGAAACTGGACTATAGAAGGCGAGGGAATTCATTGGCCACAATTGGATGAGGACATCAGAACGGCCGATTTGCTAATTGGGCTCCACTCAGGTGAAAGTCAAACGTCCCTGATGCGATGGCTTGAAGGTCGAAAAGTCACGGCTTGACGACCGTTTCTCTGGTCATTTTGAGCAATACGCCGCATCAGAGGCCGGTCGCCGATCATATCGTCATCGGTATTCTTGATTTGCGCTCTCGATATTCTGCTCCACCTGCGCGCGAGTCAGTGTCGTTTGTACGCGCCGTTCAGCGATGAGTTGCCAAAAATTGTCACTGCTGCCCAACTGCAACTGCTCTTCGTCCATGCCTTCGACGCCGATGACGAGCGCGACAGGCTTACCATGATGGGTGCACTTTGTATTCTGCACTTTGCACTGTCCTCTATCACTCTATCTCGCGCACGAAGACGCGCAAGCCTCGCGCGACCACGGTAGCGGTCACTGCGGTCGCTTTGCGTTCGACGACTTGCTGTAGATCGCGGGCCGTGCGCGGCAGCAGGCGATAGCCATCGGTGAAGGGCGCTTTGCTGCCGTACTGGCTGACGACGCCGGTGACGGTCCAGCGCTGCCCGCGGCGGGCAGCCGGTCGCTTGAAGGGCGCGGTGGAGGGGACAAAGACGCGCACCGCGCCGCTGCCATCGTCTAGCCACATCGCGCCGCTGCTCAGCCGCACCACTTGCCCACTGATGCGCACCAGCGTGCCTTCCCAGGCTTCGCCCAGCGCGCCGGTGCGCAATGGCACGGCGGCCAGGGGCGCGCCCGCGCTCAGGCGCACCAGGTCGGCTGGGTTGGTCAGCCGCAGCTTGAGTTCCCCACGCTCCGTGCCCAGGCGGCCGCTGACTTGCACATGGTCGCCCAGGGCCAGAGAGGGATAGGCCGCGTGACCGCTGATTTCGACGCGGATGCCGTGCCGGCCGGCCTGGACATAGAAGCCGTCTTTGTCTGGGCTGCCCAACGGCGCCGTGACCTGCCCGCTGATGACGACGCGGCTGTTCAGCGGTAAGGTGCGCGCGGCGCCGATGTCTTCCAGCAGTTGGATCGGCGTCGGCGTCGGGGTGGGCGGCCGCCGGGTTGAGCGAGGGGTAGGCGTGGGCGTGGCAGATCCCGGCAAGTTCGGCAGGCCGATCGTGACGGCCATGTCGTTGACCCACGCGCCGGCACCGTTCAAGGTGCGCGCCCAGGTGCGATCGGGGCCAGGGCTGTGGGCGTAGTGAAACTCGTCTACGGCATGGCCCTGTGGATCGAGCAGGCGAATCCAATCGCCCGTGTCATTCAGGCTGATGTGCGTTTCGCTGCGGAAGAAGAGGGTGTATTGTCCAGGCGCCAGCCATTCGCTGGTGCGTTTGCGCCAGGTGCTCGCCTGAGCAGCCGTGGGCGCACTATCGGTCAAGCGCCAGCCGAGCAGGTTGACCGGGCGGGCGCCGATGTTGACGACTTCGATCCATTCGTCGTCGGTGTTGCTTTGCCCGTCATGGTTCCAATCGGAGCGCGGGGCCACCATCAGTTCGTTCAGGCGCAGGCCAACGGCAGGCAGCGGTCCTTCGACAAACAACGGGCTGGCAGCCGCCACATCGCCATCGGGCTGAATGGCCCGCGCCCACAGCGCGCTGCCAGGCGCGACGCTGAGCGTCAGCGCCCAGGCGGCTGGCCCGCCCACGACCGTTTGCGTGATGATCTGCCCGCCATTGAGCACTTCCAGGGTGGCTGTTTCGGCGTCCGCGTAGTGCACGATCAGGCTAACCGGCGCCTGGCTGGAGAGCAAGCCGCCCGACCATTGGCTGCCGGCTTGCAGCGCCAAGCCCAGCGTGGGATCGGTGGTAAGCCAGGTGCGACCGCTGCGCAGCGCGTCCAACACCTGGGCTGCGCTCAGTTCAGGCGCCAGCACGCCGATGCGCCAATCCGCGTCGGGCGCCCAAGTCATCGGTGCCAGGCCGGTGCGCCGGCCATTCGTCCATGCCTGCGCAAAAGGCAGGCTGATGGCCTGCGCATCCCCCGTGTGATCAGGCGCCGTTTCAAGCAGCGACACCAGGTCTGTCGCCAGGCCGCTGCGCCCTTCCCATCCGACCGCAGGCGCGCTGACCAGGGCGCCTGGGTGGCCGGCCGCCCATGACCACAAATCGCCGGCGCCTGGCAGTTCCTGGATGCCGGTCAGGTCCAGATCGGCGGCAGCCAGGCCGACAAGGGGCAGCAGGCCTTGCACACTGTTGGCGGCGGCGCGAGTCTGCTGCCAGCGCGCAGCGGTGAGATTCTGCAGCGGGTCGTTGAGCGCCAGAAAATGCAGCCCCGCCGCCTGTCCGCGAGCCAGCACGTATGCCGGGCTGCCTTCGCCGTCGCCGTAGCCAGACTGGGCGAGCAGTCCGCCCCAAAGGCCTTGCCAGCCGCCGGGTAAAGCCCAGGGCGTGGCGGCAGCGCCAGGCGTGGGCCACGGCTCCACCCAGCCGGGACTGGGCAGCGCGACCCGCAGATCGGCGTCCAAATCATCCGTGTCCGCGCCGCCGACGCGCTGCAAGGAGTAGGGTTGGTGCGCCACGGCATGACCAGTCAGCCCCAAGCCCGCGGCGTCGCCGTTGCCAAAGGCGACGGCATCGAGCACGCGATCATCCGGCCCGAGCAGCAGCACTTCATCGCCGCTGTTGGCGAGCGTCCACGTACCATGCCCCCAACGGGTGTCACGCGCGAGGTTGGGCGTCTCGGGGCTGTCAGGGTAATCAGCGCCGGTGACGCGCAGCTCAAAATCAGGCCAGACAGCGAAGCGGGCGCGATAGGCAGCGGCGTTCTTGGCAATGACGATGCTTTGACCAGGCGCCAGCAGAATCCCGGCAGGCAGGCGGTACATACTTTCACTGCCTCCGGCCGTCTCTTCGTCTCCCACGCGGTAGAAACCGAGGTCGAGCGGTCCTTGGTCGGCGTTGAATAGTTCGACAAACTCATCGCCTTCTGTGCCTGCGGTCGTGCCGTCGTACAGCACTTCACCCAAACGCAGGAGACCCGGCGTTCCCTGGGGCGTGGGCGTGGCGGTCATGGTTGGCGTGCGCGTGGGCGTGGCCGTGCGCGTGGCCGTGGGCGTCGGCGGAATGCAGGCGGCATCCGGGCAGTTGCTGCGCCCCGGGGTGGGTGGCACGCCATCGCTCCAGGCATCGCTGCCGTCGGGCAGGGCGCTCCACGCCCGGTCATCGTGGCTGCTGGCGTAATGCACCGCCTGCAGCGTTTGCCCGTCCGGCGCCAGCAGGCGCACATCGTCGCCGCCGCTGTTGTTGAGCGCCACCCCAGTCTGGCTGCGGAAGAAAACCAGGAAGCCGTGCGCGGGCAGCAGGGCGCCGGCTGGTATGGTGAAGGGCGCTGAGCCGCCGTTCGCGGCGTCGTCCAGCTTGAAACCGCCCAGGTCAACCGCCGTCGCGCCTGTGTTGAACAGCTCGATGTACTCGTCGTCTTCGTTCAGCGCGCCGTCGCCATTCCAGTCCACGCTTTCCGGCGCAGGCAGGAACTCGTTTACGCGCACCGCCGCCCAGGCCGGATCGGGCGTCGCCGTCGGCGTGGGTGTGGGGGTCTGGCAGCCAGGCGCGGCGCAGTTGCTGCGCCCCGGCGACGGCGCCGCCTCTTCGCTCCAGGCGTCGCTGCCGTCGGGCAGGGCGCTCCACGCCCGGTCATCGTGGCTGCTGGCGTAATGCACCGCCTGCAGCGTTTGCCCGTCCGGCGCCAGCACGCGCACATCGTCGCCGCCGCTGTTGTTGAGTGCCACTCCAGTCTGGCTGCGGAAGAAAACCAGGAAGCCGTGCGCGGCGAGCTGCGTTCCCGCGGGAAGGGTGTAGGGCGCTGAGCCGCCGTTCGCCAGGTCGTCCAGCTTGAAACCGCCCAGGTCAACCGCCGTCGCGCCTGTGTTGAACAGCTCGACATACTCGTCGTCTTCGTTGAGCGCGCCGTCGCCATTCCAGTCCACCTCCTGCGGCGCGGGCAGGAACTCGTTTACGCGCACCGCCGCCCAGGCCGGATCGGGCGTCGCCGTCGGCGTGGGTGTGGGGGTCTGGCAGCCAGGCGCGGCGCAGTTGCTGCGCCCCGGCGACGGCGCCGCCTCTTCGCTCCAGGCGTCGCTGCCGTCGGGCAGGGCGCTCCACGCCCGGTCATCGTGGCTGCTGGCGTAATGCACCGCCTGCAGCGTTTGCCCGTCCGGCGCCAGCACGCGCACATCGTCGCCGCCGCTGTTGTTGAGTGCCACTCCAGTCTGGCTGCGGAAGAAAACCAGGAAGCCGTGCGCGGCGAGCTGCGTTCCCGCGGGAAGGGTGTAGGGCGCTGAGCCGCCGTTCGCCAGGTCGTCCAGCTTGAAACCGCCCAGGTCAACCGCCGTCGCGCCTGTGTTGAACAGCTCGACATACTCGTCGTCTTCGTTGAGCGCGCCGTCGCCATTCCAGTCCACCTCCTGCGGCGCGGGCAGGAACTCGTTTACGCGCACCGCCGCCCAGGCCGGATCGGGCGTCGCCGTCGGCGTGGGTGTGGGGGTCTGGCAGCCAGGCGCGGCGCAGTTGCTGCGCCCCGGCGACGGCGCCGCCTCTTCGCTCCAGGCGTCGCTGCCGTCGGGCAGGGCGCTCCACGCCCGGTCATCGTGGCTGCTGGCGTAATGCACAGCCTGCAGGGTTTGCCCGTCCGGCGCCAGCAGGCGCACATCGTCGCCGCCGCTGTTGTTGAGCGCCACTCCAGTCTGGCTGCGGAAGAAAACCAGGAAGCCGTGCGCGGCGAGCTGCGTTCCCGCGGGAAGGGTGTAGGGCGCGGAGCCGCCGTTCGCCAGGTCGTCCAGCTTGAAACCGCCCAGGTCAACCGCCGTCGCGCCCGTGTTGAACAGCTCGATATACTCGTCATCTTCGTTCAGCGCGCCGTCCCCGTTCCAGTCCACGCTCTGCGGCGCGGGCAGGAACTCGTTCACGCGCACCGCCGCCCAGGCCGGATCGGGCGTCGCCGTCGGCGTGGGTGTGGGGGTCTGGCAGCCAGGCTCGGCGCAGTTGCTGCGCCCCGGTGACGGCGCCGCCTCTTCGCTCCAGGCATCGCTGCCGTCGGGCAGGGCGCTCCACGCCCGGTCATCGTGCGCGCTGGCGTAATGCACAGCCTGCAGGGTTTGCCCGTCGGGCGCCAGCAGGCGCACATCGTCGCCGCCGCTGTTGTTGAGCGCAACCCCAGTCTGGCTGCGGAAGAAGACCAGGAAGCCGGCCGCAGGCAGCTGCGCGCCGGCTGGTATGGTGAAGGGCGCCGAGCCGCCGTTCGCCAGGTCGTCCAGCTTGAAACCGCCCAGGTCAACCGCCGTCGCGCCTGTGTTGAACAGCTCGATGTACTCGTCGTCTTCGTTCAGCGCGCCGTCCCCGTTCCAGTCCACACTTTCCGGCGCAGGCAGGAACTCGTTTACGCGCACCGCCGCCCAGGCCGGATTGGGCGTCGCCGTCGGCGTGGGTGTGGGGGTTGCGTTTTCAGGCCCCGGGTCGCGGCCCGGCGACGGCGCGGTTTCATCGAACCAATCAGCAGCCGTGTCAGTGTCGGTGGTGGGGTCACGGCGGGCCAGGCTGTGCCCAGGCGCCACATCAGGCGCGGGCGGATCGAAGACGCTACGGTTGTCGCCCCAGGAAAGGGCATCCACCACACGGCCTGTACTATCGCTCAGGCGCAGGAGATCGCCGGTGTTGCCCAGGCCGTTGCCAATCTGCCCATCTGGGATACCGATGACGGGCGCGGTGACGGTCGGGTAGTGGGTCAGAAAATGAGCTGGGTCAGCGGCCAAAATCAGGTAGGCGCCCGGGGTGAACACGAGGGTAGGCAGCAGATCGGCGCCCAGGTTATCCCGCAACGACCAGCCGCTCAAACGTAAGAGAGAGTCGCTGTTATTGCGCAGTTCCAACCACTCCCAGGCGCTGTCGCTGCCTGATTCGATGCTGTCGTACTCCACTTCGGTGATGAGCACGGCCGCAGGAGGCAAGGCAGTGGGCGTCGCCAGCGGTTCATCATCCCAGAAGGTGAACCCGCTGAACTCTCCGCCGTACGTGGGGCCAATGGCGATCCAGTTTGGATCAACGACCGCGCCGCCAGCGCCGGCGATCGCGGCGACAGAGACCAGGCCGGTCGGGTCAATTTCAACCACATGATAATACGGAAAACCGAGCAGGGCTTGCGGGAATTCCAGGCGGAAGCTGCCATCCGGCCGCGTCAGGCCGTTGAGCAGCCACCGATCCCAGGCGTTGGCATGCGCGCCGGCCCAGAGCTGCACGGTGACGCCGCCCAACGGCTGCGTAAGGTCGCCGAGCTGGCCGCGGTAAACCGCGCCCGTGACGATGACCGGGCCGAGGTTCGGCTGGTTGCTGGCTCCAGGCGACGGAGGCACTGAGTTGAGCCAGGTGTCGCTGCCATCGGGCAGCGCGCTCCAGGCCTGATCGTTGCTCGCTGTCGCATAATGGATGGACTGCACCATCTGTCCGTCCGGGGCAAGCAAGCGCACATCGTCGCCGCCGCTGTTGTTGAGCGCGACGCCGGTCTCACTGCGGAAAAAGACGCGGAAGCCGCTTGCGGGCAGTAATGTGCCAGGTGCAAACGTGAAGGGCGAAGAGCCTCCGTTGGCGACGTCGTCGAAGCGCCAACCGCCCAAGTCAACGGCCGTTGCGCCTGTATTGAACAGCTCAACATACTCGTCGTCTTCATTCAATTCACCGTCGCCATTCCAGTCCACATCCTCCGGCGCGGCAAGAAACTCGTTCAAGCGCACATACTGCCATAACGGATTCGGTGTGGGCGTGGGGCCGGTGGTGGGCGTCGGGATTGGTTGGCTGGCGGCGTTGAGTTGGCGGGGCGTGCCGTTCAGCGGATTGCCGTTGGCGTCAAGCCCGTTGCGGATCACGCGGTTGTTGCTGGCCCAATTGGCGTCGTCGTCAGGCAGCGCGGCGCCCACACGCTCCATGCTGTCGTAATTCGGCGCGCCGCTGCCTGCCGCCCATCCGCCGCCGTTGACATTGGCCGTGTCCACGATTTCGCTGTTGGGGCCGAAGAGCGTGAGGCTCTCCCCGCTGTTGTTCAGAGCGCCGCTGTAGATCAGATCGGCCGGGATGTCGCTGACCGTCTGGTCGTCGCCCCGTTCAAGCAGGAAATACGCGCCCGGCGCCAGCACGCCGTTGAGGAGAATGGTGATATCGCCGCCGTCGCTGAGCCGCCAGCCCTCCAGGCTGATGGCCGCGCTGCCCGGATTGAACAATTCCAGCCACTCGTCGCTGCTGCTGGCCGCCGTGCCGCCCCAAGCCACTTCGTTGATCACCACCGCACGCGGCGCAATCGGCGCCGGCGTCGCCGTCGCAGTCGGCGTTGGGCCGCTGGTTGGCGTCAACGTCGGCGTCGGCGTCGGGGTTGATTGGCTGGCGGCGTTGAGCTGGCGGGGCGTGCCGTTCAGCGGATTGCCGTTGGCGTCAAGCCCGTTGCGGATGACGCGGTTGTTGCTGGCCCAATTGGCGTCGTCGTCAGGCAGCGCGGCGCCCACACGCTCCATGCTGTCGTAATTCGGCGCGCCGCTGCCTGCCGCCCATCCGCCGCCGTTGACATTGGCCGTGTCCACGATTTCGCTGTTGGGGCCGAAGAGCGTGAGGCTCTCCCCGCTGTTGTTCAGAGCGCCGCTGTAGATCAGATCGGCCGGGATGTCGCTGACCGTCTGGTCGTCGCCCCGTTCAAGCAGGAAATACGCGCCCGGCGCCAGCACGCCGTTGAGGAGAATGGTGATATCGCCGCCGTCGCTGAGCCGCCAGCCCTCCAGGCTGATGGCCGCGCTGCCCGGATTGAACAATTCCAGCCACTCGTCGCTGCTGCTGGCCGCCGTGCCGCCCCAAGCCACTTCGTTGATCACCACCGCACGCGGCGCAATCGGCGCCGGCGTCGCCGTCGCAGTCGGCGTTGGGCCGCTGGTTGGCGTCAGCGTCGGCGTCGGCATCGGGGTGGGCGTCGCGGCCTGATTCGACGCGCCTGGCGAGGGCGGATAAGTGTCAGTCCACACCGAGCCGCCATCCACGACTTTGCTGTACGACCAGTCTACATCGGGATTCGCAAACCAGAAGTCTTCAACCTGGATGCCGCCCGGCGCCAGCAGGCGCACCTGCTCGTTGCCCGTGTTGTTGAGGGCGACGCCAGTTTCGCTGCGGAAAAACAAGGCGAATCCGTGAGGCGCTAGGACACGTCCGGCTGGGATGGTATAGGGCAACGTGCCGCCAGTCGCCAGGTCGTCCAACTGCCAGCCTTCTAGATTGACCGGAGACTCGCCAGCATTGTACAGTTCGATCCACTCGTCGTTCTGATCAGGCACACCATCTCCGTTCCAGTCAATGGCAAACGGCGCGGGGAGCACCTCATTGAGTGAAATGGGCGGAAGCGCTGTCGCCGTTGCCGTCGCGGTTGGCGTTGGCGTATCGGTGCCGGGCGCGGGCGTCGGCGTGGCCGTTGGCGTTTGCGTTGGGGTGACGGCGCCGCCGTCCCAGCCGGGCGCAGGCGGGAAGCGGTTGACCCAGTCGGCCGCCGTGTCGGTGTCGTACCCGGCGCTGATCCGTTCGCTCGAATGCCCCGCAGGCACAACCGGTACGGACGGGTTGAGCACCGTGACGTCAGTTCCCCAGGAAAGACCATCCACCATCAGCCCGCCGGCGTTCGACAGCAGCAGGCGGTCGCCGCTGTTGCCCAGCCCATTGCCAATCGGGCTGTTGAGAATGATCACCGGCGCAGGCACGGTCGGATAGTTCACGTAGAACAGCGCGCTCGCCGCCACGATGACAAAACCGTGCGCCGCAATCGTCAAATCCGGAATCACATCCTGGCTGCTGTTGTCTCCGATGCGCCACCCGCTGAGCGCCAACGCCGTATCGCTCGTGTTGTACAACTCGAACCACTCGTAGTCGGTGTCGCTCCCCGCCTGCACCGTGTCGTACTCCACTTCGTTGATGACGATGGCGTTGGCTGACGGCGGCGTGCTCGTGTCGGTCGGCGTGGCCGTCGCCGTCGGCGACGCGGTAGGCGTTGGAGTGCTGGTCACGCCAGGCGTACTCGTTGGCGTCGGGGTCAGCAGGCTTGTCGCCGTTGGCGTTGGCGTGATGGCTTCGGTTGGGGTTTGCGTTGGGGTGACTGCGCCGCCGTCCCAGCCGGGCGCCGGTGGGAAGCGGTTGACCCAGTCGGCGGCCGTGTCGGTGTCGTACCCGGCGCTGATCCGCTCGCTAGAATGTCCCGCAGGCACAACCGGTACGGACGGGTTGAGCACCGTGGCGTCAGTTCCCCAGGAGAGACCATCTACGGTCAGCCCGCCGGGGTTCGACAGCAGCAGCCGGTCGCCGCTGTTGCCCAGCCCATTGCCAATCGCACTGTTGAGAATGACCACCGGCGCCGGCACGGTCGGATAGTTCACGTAGAACAGCGCACTCGCCGCCACGATGACAAAACCGTGCGCCGCAATCGTCAAATCCGGAATCACATCCTGGCTGCTGTTGTCTCCAATGCGCCACCCGCTGAGCGTCAACGCCGCATCGCTCGTGTTGTACAACTCGAACCACTCGTAGTCGGTGTCGCTCCCCGCCTGCACCGTGTCGTACTCCACTTCGTTGATCACAACGCTGTTGCTTGACGGCGGCGTGCTCGTGTCGGTCGGCGTCGCCGTCGGCGCCGCGGTGATAGTTGGGGTGCTGGTCACGCCAGGCGTACTCGTTGGCGTCGGGGTCAGCAGGCTTGTCGCCGTTGGCGTTGGCGTCACTGCGCCGCCGTCCCATCCCGGCGCAGGCGGAAAGCGGTTGACCCAGTCGGCGGCCGTGTCGGTGTCGTACCCGGCGCTGATCCGCTCGCTGGAATGCCCCGCCGGCACCACCGGCACCGAAGGGTTGAGCACCGTGGCGTCAGTTCCCCAGGAGAGACCATCCACGGTCAGCCCGCCGGCGTTCGACAGCAGCAGCCGGTCGCCGCTGTTGCCCAGCCCATTGCCAATCGCACTGTTGAGAATGATCACCGGCGCCGGCACGGTCGGATAGTTCACGTAGAACAGCGCACTCGCCGCTACGATCACAAACCCGTGCCCCGCAATCGTCAAATCCGGAATCACATCCTGGCTGCTGTTGTCTCCGATGCGCCACCCGCTGAGCGCCAACGCCGCATCGCTCGTGTTGTACAACTCGAACCACTCGTAGTCGGTGTCGCTCCCCGCCTGCACCGTGTCGTACTCCACCTCGTTGATGACGATGGCGTTAGCTGACGGCGGCGTGCTCGTGTCGGTCGGCGTGGCCGTCGTCGTCGGCGCAGCGGTAGGCGTTGGAGTGCTAGTCGCGCCAGGCGTATTCGTTGGCGTCGGGGTCAGCAGGCTTGTCGCCGTTGGCGTCGGCGTGATGGCTTCGGTGGGCGTTAGCGTTGGCGTTGGCGTGACGGCGCCGCCGTCCCAGCCGGGCGCAGGCGGGAAGCGGTTGACCCAGTCGGCCGCCGTGTCGGTGTCGTAGCCCGCGCTGATGCGCTCGCTCGAATGCCCCGCAGGCACCACCGGCACCGACGGGTTGAGCACCGTGACGTCAGTTCCCCAGGAGAGACCATCTACGGTCAGCCCGCCGGCGTTCGACAGCAGCAGCCGGTCGCCGCTGTTGCCCAACCCATTGCCAATCGCACTGTTGAGAATGATCACCGGCGCCGGCACGGTCGGATAGTTCACGTAGAACAGCGTGCTCGCCGCCACGATGACAAAACCATGCGCCGCAATCGTCAAATCCGGAATCACATCCTGGCTGCTGTTGTCTCCGATGCGCCACCCGCTGAGCGCCAACGCCGCATCGCTCGTGTTGTACAACTCGAACCACTCGTAATCGGTGTCGCTCCCTGCCTGCACCGTGTCGTACTCCACTTCGTTGATCACAACGCTGTTGCTTGACGGCGGCGTGCTCGTGTCGGTCGGCGTCGCCGTCGGCGTCGGCGCGGCGGTGATCGTGGCCGTCGCCGTTGCCTCGGCCGTTGCCGTCGCCGTTGGCGTTGGCGTTGGCGTATCGGTGCTGGGCGCGGGCGTTGGCGTGTTGGTTGGCGTGGCTACCGCCGTTGGCGTTGCGGTATTGGTCTGCGTGGGCGTGGGCGATGGCGCGGTCGTGGCGCTGGGGGTTGGCGTCGCTGTAGGCGCCGGCTGATAGGCCGAGTTAGGTTGACGGGGCGTACCATTCAACGGGTTGCCGTTGGCGTCATGGCCGTTGCGGATGACACCGTTGTTGGCGGCCCAATTGCCATCGCTGTCAGGGGCTGTCGGATCCACGCGCTCCATCGAGAAATAGCCAGGAGAACCAGAGCCGGCCGGCCAGGCGCCGCCATTGCCGTTCGCAGAATCAATCAAGTTGCCGTCTGGGTCGCGCAAAAAGAGCGCGGCGCCGCTGTTGAGCAGATCACCGGTATAGATGCGGTCGGCCGGGATATCGCTGACCGTGCTGTCGTCGGTGCGTTCGAGGAGGTAATAACTGCCGCTGGCCAGGACGCCTCCCAGGGTGACGGCGATGCGGCCATCGCCTGACGTCAGCGTCCAGCCATCGAGACTCTGCGCCACATCACCGGGGTTGAAAATCTCCATCCACTCGTCCGCGGCGGAGGCCGCCGTGCCTCCCCAGGCCACCTCGTTGATAACCACCGTTTGTAACTGGGGCGCGGGTGCGATCTGGCGCGATGCCACGGGCAGGCTGTGCGTGGCGATCATAACAAGAACCATGAGCAGGGATAACCGGGGCGCGCGCAACATATGGAATCCCTTCTGCTGGCTGAGCAGCGTGAGTCTTGACCTTGGCGATGAGACGCTTTGGAAAACAATGAAGGCCGGGGGAGCTGGCTTGATGCCACTAACGATGATGCCGCGGCGATTTTCGCGCAGCAACGAACGTTATGCGGGCGCGGGCGAATCTGGGGTCAAAGATCGGTAGACCAACCGAAACCGTTCACACACCAACGGCATGTCGGGTGCGAAGGTGCGGCCGACGCGCGGCAGCGTGCGCGTAAAGAAGCGCCGATGCGCGTCACGCCAATAGGCCAGGGAACGGTCGCCCTCGCCCTCTTCCCAGGCAAACTGCGCGTCTACCTGATCGTATGCGCGGATGAAGACCTCGGTGGTTTCGATGATACACCGCGGCGCGCCCTGTGCGTCGAGCACGATGGTGTGCAGCCCGACGTGCGGCAGGGGATCGTTGGCGGCCTCCCACTCCCACAGCGCCGAACAAGTGGCCGTCTTCGCGCCGGCCAGCGTCAGCGCGGCCAGCTCATCGGCCAGACCAGGGTTATCGCCGAACGACTCGGCGGCATAGGTTGCGTTGCGGGCGGGCGCGTCGGCCGGCAGGGTGGCCTGGTACGCTCGCCAGAAGTCATCAATCGCCTGTTGGTTCATGTCCTCGGTGCTCCTGCTCAGTCCCTGTGTGAGAACAAAACGACGCCGGCTCAGTAGAAGACGGAGAGGGTGCGGTGATGGGGCGGCGCCGTAGGCGGCAGTTGTTTGCTGGCGGTCCACAACCAGTAGTCCAGGTGCAGCGCGTTGATGTCGGGGAAGCGCGGCTGCAGGGCCTGGCGCAGCAGCTCAGCGGCCCAGATCGTGTGGGCGCGAATCTCGATCTCTTCCTGGCTGTTGGCCGGAATGAGGCGCTGGCTGTCCACGACGGCGGCCAGGGCCGGCGCGTAGCGCAGGATACCCAAGGCGCGCAGCGTCTGCGGCAGCTTGTAGTCGGCAAAGACCGTCAGTTGATCAATGCGCCGCAGGTCGCCCAGTCCCTGCCCGCGGTGTGCGGCGTAGATCATGGCCGCGGCCAGCTGCGCCCGTTTGTGAAACACCACCCGCTGGCCGTTGCGCCAGGCGTGGTCGTCGAAAGAAGGAAAGCGGGTGGTGAGCAGCTCCACCAGGCCCAGCGCATCGCCGCCGGCCGCGGCCAGGACATGCGCAAAACGACCACCAAACTCGCGCAGCAAGGTGACGCCGACCGCGGCCAGGATGGCGGCTCGCTCGTCCAGCAGCGGCAGGGGCGCGCCAGGCCTGCCGGCTAAGATCACGCCAAGCTGCGCCGCGGTGATCTGCGCCAGGTAGGCCGCGTCGAGCAGGGGGAGGCCGTCATCCAGGGCCTGGCTAAGCGCGGCCAGGACGCCAAACGAACCGCCCTCGCCGTTCCCGACCCACACCCACTTTGGGTCGCCCCAGTAGCAGAAATTGATGGCGTTGAACAACAGAATGAATTCGACCAGGTCGCCCGCGGCCCGTCTGCGGTTGAAAAAAGGCTCGTCCCAGGTCGGCAGGCGCAGGGCGTCACGCGTGAGGGTGAGGCTGATCTCCGCCAGCCGCTCCGGGTCCATTGACACGAAGCGGCTGGCGGAAATGATGGGCGGCAGCGCGGCGAGAATCATGCGGCGGCGGGCGGCAGTTGGCTGCGCCAGGCCACGATCTGCGCCGTGTGTTCGTCATCATGCTCGTATGTGTTGGCGGCGATAATCTCGGCCAGGGTGACATTGCCCACGCGGCGCGCCAGGTCCGCCTCGCGCAGCGTTTCCAGGCGCAGGCAGACCTGCTCGAAGACGCCTTCCATATCTTCCAGCACCAGGTCCAGCGGCCGATCCTTCTGTTGCGCGTAGATCTGCGCGTTGATGCCGTCCACATCGCGCATGTCCCACTGAGGCTTCTGCTGGCGCGCCAGTTGGAAGAGCAAACGCACCAGGCGCGACTGCCAGACCGCGATATGGGCCAGGATGTCCTTGACGGACCAGGCGCCCATGACGCCTGGCATTCCCATCTGCTCCGGGGTCAATCCTTCCAGCGCCAAGTCCAGCTGCTCACGGCTGGCCTCCGTCTTCTCAAGAATGTCGGCGATCTGCATCGTGGTTTTTCCTGCACTCCCCTGTCTTACGAGATTGTTGGTATGGAAACCTTTCCCTGAATTAATGATGCCTGGACTTGTTCTAGTTGGCCGATCAGTGTGGTCGCGTTGTCAAACTGCTGTTGCGCCTGTTCAAGGGTTGGCGCGGCGAAATCTTCATAATCACTCACTTGACGAACATCGAACGCGTCATGCACGATCTTACTCAACAGCTTCTCACAAATGCCAGTCTTGATGAAATACCGATCAAAATAGGCGATCACGCCACTATGCCGTTGACTATCCAAATTCAATAACGCCAAAAGGGCGCGAACAGCATTGAAGATGGCATAGTATGACCGATTGATGCTGCCATCATAGCCTTGATGTTCAAGCAGCACCTCTGCTTGTTTCAAGAGGTCTTTGGCTTTCTTGAGTCGGTATCCTGACAACTCTATCGCCGTGTCGTTCATAAGGGGATTCCATACCTGAGGATATTCTGATAGAACAACGTCTGATAGTGTTGATTCTTTTGCCAGACCTCAATGTCTTTTAGGATCGGGGAAATACAAACACCATATGCTAAGGCATAGTCTGAGGCTAATCCGCTCAGCTGCCATTGAAGTTCTGGTGAATACTCTTTGACGATAATCAAGATATCTATATCAGATTCTGGTGTTTGAGTATCTGTCGAATATGAGCCAAAGAGATATTCAGCAATCACCTGCTCCCTAAAAGCATGTTTTGTCTCTCTCACGAAATCCCGGATGATTTGGGCAATGTGAGGAGCAACCTGGGGCAATGCGGCAATTGGTTCGGTGGTTGGCATCAGCAGTTTCTCCTCGATAAAAGCTTGCTCCTCATCTGCCACCTGGGATAAGCGTTTTGGTATGTTTTCTATCGGACGAGCCAAGATGTTAGTCCTCAATCACGACGTGGCTCAAGTCCTCGGCCGGCTGGGGATACTGCGGGTCCATTTCTTCCAGCGTTTGGCGAACGATGCGCGCAACCACGTAGTTACGATACCATTTCTTGTTGGCCGGAACGACATACCAGGGCGCCGCCGCCGTAGTGCACTTATTGAGCGCATCTTCGTAAGCCTCCTGGTACTGATCCCACAAGGCGCGCTCTTTGAGGTCGCCCAGGGCAAATTTCCAGCGCTTGTCCGGGGTGTTGAGACGGTCGAGCAGGCGCTCCTTTTGCTCCGCTTTGGAGATATGCAGGAAGAATTTGAGGATAACGGTGCCGTTGTCGGTCAGGAGTCTCTCGAAGTGGTTGATCTGCTCATAACGCTTGCTCCAGACCTCTTTGGGCGCCAGGTCGTGCACGCGCACCACGAGCACATCCTCGTAGTGCGAACGATTGAACACGCCGATCATGCCTTTGCCTGGCGTGACCTTATGCACGCGCCACAGGTAATCGTGCGCCATCTCCTCTGCGCTCGGCACCTTGAACGGCGTCACCACCACACCCTGCGGGTTCAACCCGCTGCAGACGTGCTCGATGGTGCCATCCTTGCCGCCTGTGTCCATCGCTTGCAGCACGATCAAGAGTGACCGCTTGTGCTCTGCATACAGCGCCTCTTGCAAGGCGCGGATGCGCGCCAGGTCTTTCTCGAGTTTGTCTCGTATGTCGGCCTTTTGCTTGATATCCCCGGTGTCATCGGGGTCCACATCTTTGAGCTTAATGGCCTTGTCTGGGTCGAGTTTGTACTGATTCATACGTTTCTCCGTAATCCTTTTTCTTGACGTGTTAGTTGAACGACCAAACCCTGGCCGTTGTCCTCATCGTAAAACATTGTCAATCCGCTCTACCTGGCTGCCTTGATGCGGCTGACAAAGACCGTACCAAAGATAAAGAAGAGCAGGGCCAGGCTGAAGATCAAGCTGTAGCCCAGGGTGGGGATGCCTACGCGTGGCCCATAGCCCTGGCCCAAGTCGAGCAGAAAGCCGGCGACCGGTGTGCCGATCACTTGCGGCAGGGTGAGCGCCACATGCCAGACGCCCATGTCGCGGGCGTAATCATCCATGCTGGGCAGCACATCGGTGGCCAGCGCCCAATCCACGCTGATGTACGCGCCGTAGCCCAGGCCAAAAACGACGCCCATGACGACGGCCAGGGAGTAGGAATGGGTGAAGAGAAAGACCAGGACTACCAGGCTCTGCAGCGCGCCAGAGAGGTAGACGATCTTCTTGCGCCCGAAGCGATCAGAGACGACGCCGGCGGCCAGGCTGCTGAGTAGGGCGCCGACGAGCAGGGCTAGGATCACGAACGACACGGCCTGCGCGGCCTGGCTCATGCTCAGGCCCAAGATCGTGAAGGGCGCGCCGACGACGTCATCCAGGTAGTAAACCAGGAATTCCTGCACGATGAAGGCGCCCATGACCATCAGGAAGCGGGTCCAGAAGACCCAGGTGAAATCACGCGACTTGAACGGATCGAACAGGCTGCGCAGGAAGGGGCGCCAGGCGAAGGGCGGCAGCGGCGGCGGTTCCGGTTCGTGCACGCTGAACACGGTGATGAGCATGCCGATCAACAGGATGGCCGCCAGGAGCCAGTAGGCGCCGGTGATGCCGCCGATGCTGCCTAGCAGCAGGCCCATGATGCCGCCGAGGAAATTGCCAAGCATGGTCATCAGGCCCAGCCAACCGGAGGCCGAGCCGCGCTGCGCGACCGGCACCACGTCAGGAATGAGAGCGGAGTAGGGTGCGGTGGCCAGGTTGTTAAAGAATTCGACGGCCATGAAGGCCAGGATGTAGAAGCCCAACGCCTGCGGCCGCGCCAGGTAGGCCAGTCCAAGCAGCGCGATCATGTTGCCAAATGTGCCGATGATCAGGAAAGGGCGGCGCCGTCCCAGGCGTGAGCGCAGACGGTCGGACATGGCGCCGAAGATCGGCGCAACCACCATAGAGACGAGCGCGCCGGCCAGCAGCACGAGGCCCAGGGTGCGTCCTTTGAAGGCATCGCCGCCCAGCAGCTGCGCCTGCGCCGGCAGGAGCACCACCAGGATGGCGGTCCAATGCGCGCTGACCGCGAACCAATACGCGCTGAGGAGAGCCTGGCGTCGGGTTGACATCTCAGACCCCCGGCAGTTCAGCGCGCTGATTAGCTCGCGTCGCGAGGCCCATGGAAAAGGCAGCCACTAGGGAGGCGCAACAAACGCACATCGCACACCTCGGAGCACTTTTCGAGCGCAAGACGGCCAGCTGCCCGTAAGAGGAAAGCCAGCGCAGCATGGGCGGGAGACACCGACGGTATTGTACAAGGGAATGGCGGCAGCGTCAAAGCAGGCGTTCGGGATAGGTGCATTTCGAGATGACCAGGCCCGCAAGAACACCGGCTGCGCGAAATTTGGACGCGGATTTACGTTAGGCTGTCCTCAGAAGGAGGCGTTTCATCATGACTTTAGTAACCTCTACCTGCTTTCGTCGGGCCATCGGCCTGCTGTTCGCTGTCGTTCTGTTGCCTCAATCTGTCATCGCTGCTGTTACCCCCCCCCGCTACCAGTAGATTATCATAACATAGTTCCGTCCTGGCTCCATGACTCCATTGTCGCAATTGCCTCCCAGCCGGCGACGCTTGTGCGTGATGGACTTGTGCGACCTCTCGCGAATGCCTTTCCCCCGTCTGAAGCGCTCACACAAGGCGAGATCGTGCCCGAACCTGCAGCAACCCGCGCTCCGGCGAAGCCGGATTCCTACGTCCTGATCGAGCACGAAACCTTCGAGTACGTTTGGCCTGATCCCGGCTGGAGCGTCACCGGCTGTGGCAATGCGTGCTGGGATGATGACGATTACCGTCCCTACGCTGGTTCCTGGGCTGCCTGGCCCACGAATGAGGGAACGAATCGTTATGATCCAAGCCCTGGCAAAGACGATTATCTGTACAATCAGGACACACGCATGATCTATGGCCCGTTTTCCTTGCTTGGCGCTACCCAAGGCGATGTGGACTTCCAGCTTTCGTATCAGATCGAGAACGGCTGGGATTACCTGGCCCTGGAAGTGTCGCCGGATGGCTGGGGGGCATGGACCGAGCTGCAGCGCTGGACGGGGACTAACCCCGAGTATCTGGGTTTTGGTTATCAAGATATTCATTTTGGCGATTACCTGGGAGATAGCACGGTCTGGCTCGCGTGGCACTTCCACAGCGATTCGAGTGTCGTCTATGACGGCCCCTGGGTGGATGAGGTTCGCATCTGGCGTGTGATGCCCGACCCGACAGCGACTTCCACCGCCACCCATACCCCGATCCCACCTACTGCGACCTGGACGCCCACGTTCACGCGCACCCCCACGCGCACACCCATCCCCACCAACACCCCCACACCGACCAGAACGCCCACGCCGACGCCTGTGACGATCACGTTTTCAGGAGATGTCACCTACCTGGATGGCGGCGTATCCTACCCTGTGCCCTATGTCGAAGTCTTCCTGAAGGATGCGGCTAACAACGGCATCCTGCGGACGGGGTGGGCCGACCCCAACGGTCATTACGTCTTTCCTGCCGTGTCCCTCCAGCCTGGCGGCAATGTTTATGTACACGGCAAAGCCAGCAATGACCATCTGACCATCGGCACGGATCCCTTTGGATCGGTCTACTCGAAAGACGGACGTACGCAGGGGGTTACTGCAAACCCTCAACAGACGGTTCACCTGAAGATCGAAGATGATCTCAACACGCCCGAAGACGACACGGGTTCATGGATGATCATGCGTATGCTAGAGACGCACTGGGATCCTGGCTGTACGGGTGTGACAGTCTACTGGCCCAGTCTGATAAACCAACCCTATGCCTACGGCTGCTCCATGTGGCTGCGTGGAGGCGATGAGCAAGATCAGCATGACCCAGATGTGATTCTGCACGAATATGCCCACACCAAGATGTGGGGCGACTTTGGCTATTGGCCGTGCGGTATCCCAATCCCCGGCCTTCCCCCATGCTACCGAGTACATGCATGGGGCGATGTCACGGATGTGCGGTTTGCCTGGTCCGAGGGCTGGCCGGATTTCTACCAAGCCATGGTGCAGAATGAAGGTAATTACCAGGATAGCACTGTCAATGGTATCTTTACCATTAACATAGAGACAGAGCCGCAAAACTGGGCAAACCGCGGCGCCAATGTCGAAGGGGCGGTAGCGGGGTTGCTGTGGGATCTGTTCGACCCGGTAAATAACGCTGAGAATGACGATACCGAACTGACGGTCAATGAGATCAGGAATGGATACAGCGACCTGATTGCGACGGGCGCCTACAACCAGGGAACGCACGCCGACAATATCTACGAGGAATTCTGGCAGAACCTGCGCAATCGGGGCAAGACGTGCTCCCAGCTCTGGAACACATTCAACCGCTTCAACATCCGGACCGGCTGCGCGCCGACGCCAACGAACACGCCGACAATGGCGCCTACGGCCACGCCAACGGTTACTCGCACCTGGACATCCACACCGACGCGCACGCGCACACCAACCGCAACGCCCACGCCAACCCGCACGCCGACACCTGCGCCAACCAGTACACCAACGGCAACGGCGACGGCAACCCGCACGCCGACTGCGGCGCTAACGGCCACCCCGACGGCCACGTCAGCGTGCGTGACGGGTGATTATGTGGTATCCGGGAAAGACCCGAGTATCAGCCAGGTGACCGGGGTGGCGGGTCGTATTTTGGTGCGCCAGAACGACCAGATCATCACGGCGGGGAGTGAGTTGCAGCGGCTGCTGTGGCTGCGTCAGGACGACAGCAACTGGATGCAGCTGGGCTGGCGGCGCCTGAGTAACGGCAGTCCGCAGATCCTGGTGCAGTGGCAGGTGAACGGAGTGAGCAACAGCTACGTGGGCGCCACCCTGGCGGTGGGAACGACGCCGCGCTTCGAGATCGTGAAGGAGGGCAGTGTGTGGCATTACCGGGTAGACGGCGTGGATGTGGCCGGGCTGCCGGCGGCGGCCACCACGCTGAACCTGACGAATCTGCGCCCGCTGGCCCTGGGTCGCGCGCGCAACACGTGCGACCAGGCGGGGACGACGTTCCAGGAACTACAGTGGACCCAGGGAGCGTGGAGCAACTGGGGGGATGTGGTGCAGGAGATGGACAATCACCCCGGCTTCTACTTCTGCCGGGTGTCCGCCAACCAGTTCAAGGTCAATCCTGACGCCATTTCCTGCCCGTAGAGGTTGCGCATGCCCGTGCAGCAGGGGGAAGACAGCCGCATAACCGCACGGAGGTATGGCCGGTTGACAACGCAATCCCCGGAACGTGGGTGACTCAAAGACCTGAAAAGGGACAAGGAAGCGACTTCGATGCAAGGAGGATCTCATGAAAACGTGGTGGAAGAAGTACCTGCGGATCGTGCGGGTACGACATTGGATCACGGCCGCGGCCGTGGGGCTGTGTACGGTGCTGTTGCTGGCAGGATGTATGGCGGCCAGTTCACCACTGCGGGCATCGTTAGCGCTGGAGGGAAGACCCGCTCTGGGCGAACCTTTCGCGCTGCGGTTGGAACTGCGCACCTCTATGGCCTTCACCGATGTGGCGGTGAGCTTTGTGTTGCCGGCCGGCGTGGAACTGGTTAGCGCGCCAGAGGAGTGGCGGGTGGACATGGATCTGAACCAAACCTACGTTTTCACTGCCACGGCACGGGTATTGGAGAATGGGTACTACAAGATCGTTGGTTCTGGTCGTAAAGATACACCCTATGGTAGTTCCTTCCCCGGTTTTGATGCCCTGTACGTCCTGGTCGAGGGGGAAGATACATGGGTCAGCCATTACCCACCGCCCAATCACTGGGAGTCACCAAGGCAAGAAGTTCCTGGAGCAACACCGCTCCAACCTGAGTTGATTCAGAACCGGCTGTATCTGTCGGGCACGCTGACCTTGAACCAACCGGTGACGGCAGTTTACGAAGTGACGCCGTTGGTGGATTTGCAGCACGCATCGGTTGGCATGGCGACCTCAATCGGCGGCTTACGATCGAGCGAGCCGCACGTGGAAGCGGGTGACGCTACCCTGACGGCCGCTCTCAAATTCTCCAGTTCTGGAGAGGGCATGTACTACTGGACTGGGCCCATGAAAAGCCAGCAGACCTATTCGTTCTATCTGACCCTAGAAGCCGCGGCTGGTGGACAAGGAGGTGTGCGAGCGGGCGTAATGGAAATCGGATCGGTTGACTCAGTATCACGTGAAATCATCGAAACAGGCCAATCCCTGGCCCTCAGCCTGTATTCACCATCATTGGCGCGCTCAGCGAGGTAGGTTGCAACCGGCGCCGATGGCTGCACCCGCTGCCTCCATGGCGAAGACATCGGCGACATCTACTGAACCGCTCACCTGGCGCCCCCGGTCAGACCACCCCAGGGAAACTCTGCATCCATGAACAGCGACCCCAGGCGCAGCGTTGAAATCACCCTGGGTCAAGACGTCAAGAAAGGTGGGAGCAAACTCCGGTCCCAACATCCCCAATCAAGCAGGCGGCTCAACGTTGCGCGATGTACGCACGGACAAAGGCCATGGCGCGGCGAAAAACGAGGTAGGTGGATTCGGTTGGGTTGTACGCGTCCAGGTAGTGGGTGGTGTCGTGATAGAGCAAGGTTTCGTGCGGCGCCTGCCGGGCCTCTAGCGCGGCGCTGAGCGCGGTGGTTTGGTTGTAGGGGATCACTTCGTCGCCGTAGGAGTGAATCATGAAGATGGGCGGCAGGTGGTCGGCGTAGAAAATCGGGGAATAGCCAAAGAAGAAGGCCGGATCGCGATCAGGGCGGCCCAGCGCAGCGATGTAGGTGTCGTAGGGCGGTGGGATCTTCAACTCCGTGCTGTAGAGCGACTGGATGCCCAGAAAGGCATCGCTGACGCCGCCCACGCTGACGATGGCCGGCGCGGCCGGTAAATCACGCAGGGCGCGGAAGAGCATCAACGAGCCGAAGCTGCCGGACATCAACAGCCAGCGGTTGGCATCCAGCGCGGCGCCCGGCGCCATCTCGGCGAAGCGCCCCGCCTGCCACGCCTGAAAAACCGCGCGAAAATCGCGCACATGCCCTTCGATGTCCAGACCGCGATCAGGATCCGGCCCCACGGTGATGACCGCGAAGCCCTCCTGCGCCATCGCCGCGGACACATTGCTCCAGTTGATGGCCGGGCTGGGGTAAATAATGAAGATCGTCGGCAGCGTTTGCGTGATCTGATCGGGCAGGTAGAACTGCCCGCCTTCGATCACCAGGCTGTCGAGGGTGAAGGTGAAGGGGATGCGCCGCGCGGTCAGCGGGTTGGGAAAATCGGACGCGGCCACGTACGTGGGGCCAACGGCCCACGCCGTCGGCTCGACGGGCGCCGGCCGGTAGACAGGCAGAATGAAGTCAACCCCTTTGCGTTCCTGCCCCACGCTGATCGTCAAGGGCGGGCCGTTCGTCTCGACAAAACCCCAGGCGCCGCTCATCGGCACGTAGCGTCCAGGCGGCACGCCGTCCACGCGATACGCGCCGGCCGCATCGCTGCGCGCCTGGTACACCTCGCCGCGCACCAAGGCGACCAGGGCGAATGCGCCGGCCAGCGGTTGCCCGTCCGCGGTGCGGATGGCGCCGGAAAAGCTGCCGCTGCGCGTCGGGTCATAGCTGGGCTGCCCGGTCAGCGACCACCACCAGGCGCGCACGCGGTATTCGACCACATTCAAGGCCGCTTGGCCGGTCGGTGTGCGCGAGGCCACCGTGAGGCCAACGGTCAACAGGAGGAGCAGGATCAAAACAATTCGGCCAAGACGGCGGCGTTTCATGAAGAAACCAGCATCTTCTGACGATAACCATCTCCAAGTTGAACGTCAACCGGCGGAAGGTTCCTGGAAGGGGCTTCTGGGTCGTAAACGGGCCGCTCCATAGGGCGGACGCGTAACTGACCCGCTTCGGCGAGCCGGATTCTCTCCCTCGCAATCTCCACGTACTTGGGCATGATCTCGGCGCCAATCGCCTTCCGCTGGTGGATCAAAGCCGCCAGCGCGGTCGTCCCCGCACCCATGAAGGGATCGAGCACCCAATCGCCCGGGTCGGTCATGGCAAGCACCAGGCGTTCGATCAGTTCGACCGGAAACTGGCATGGATGTTCCGTCTTCTCCACATGATTGGCTTTGACGTTCGGAATATCCCACACATCGCCGGGGTTCTTGCCCAGCGGATTGCCCGACAACTCGCCACGCTTGGGGCCTTTGAAGTATTTCTTCTGGGGATACTTCTGCGGCACGCGCACCGCATCGAGATTGAAGGTGTAGGCAGCCGACCGGGTGAACCACAAGATGACTTCATAGCGCCCGGAAAACCGGTGCGTGGCATGCAGCCCATGACCAACCTGCCAGATGATGCGATTGCGCATCTGCAAGCCGAGCGCTTCGAAGATCGGATAAAGCTTCACATCCAGTGGGATGATCTGGCCGTTGTCCACATAGTTGCCCACCTGCCAGCAAAGGCTCCCACGCGGGTGCAGCACGCGCACGCACTCGGCGATGACGCGCCGCTGTTGGTCGAGATAGGTAGCGAGACTCAGGCGTCTTTCATACTCTTTGCCCAGGTTGTAGGGCGGCGAGGTGACGATCAGTTTGGCCAATCCAGCCGGCAGCTGCGGCAGGAGATCCAGGCAATCGCCGGGAAAGAGCACAAAATCGGCGTCGTCTTGAAAGGTTGGTGTTATCTTTACGGCGGCCATGCCAAACCTGCTCTCGGAAAATGCGCTCACGTGGACAGATTATAGCATAGCCTGGTTGGGAACGCATCTTCGACTCCTCGGGTTTTCCTAATCCTTCGACGGATTCGTTGCCGGCTTTCTTGCTTCATGGTAAAATGTGGGTATGGTGATACACGAGATTATTTGGCCTGTTGACCGGATTGATCACATTGCGGCCCACGATGTTTCGCCACAGGAATTCGAGGACGTCTGCTTTGGCTACCCGTTGGTGCTTCGATCCAAAGCGCTGGGAGCTAACCCAGTGTATCATGTGCTTGGACAGACAATAGAAGGACGCTATTTGTTCTGTGTCGTGATACTATTTCCTGATGGTAAGGGATTTCCTGTCACGGCGCGATCTATGACACCAAAGGAAGAAAGGCGATATCGAGAATGGAAACAACGCTGAAAACCAAATCCATTCCCCAGATAGATTCGATCGAAGAGCTGGCAAGGTTTTGGGATTCTCATGATGTAACTGATTTTGAAGATGCGTTGGAAGAGGTCGTGGAGCCTGTATTCGAGCGATTCGATACGAGCGTGGTCACCATAGACTTACCGGCGAAGGAGCTTGCAGCGATCAAACAGATCGCGAAGGAACGGCGTGTAGAACCTATCACGTTGGTTCGCGAGTGGATATTAGAGAAGCTGTACTACACTGAGTTAATGCGTAGAGCAGTCAAGGAGTTTCACGCGCAATAAGAAAGCGCCTATCCCTCGGCAAAAAACAAGGGAGATAAGCAGTAGGCTACAAACCGGGTTTCTGTTAGAAGCCCGGTTTGTAGTTCGTAAGATGGTCGGCCAGGCTGTGTGCGGCGCTTAGAGCGGCAGGGCATCCAAGAGCATCTCGCCCTGCTCAGGCGTGATCTTGCCCTGTTGAATCATCTGCAGCACCAGCAGGCGCTCCTGGCTGGCATTTCCATTGCCCGGCCGATCCGCCTGCGCCGCGGGCGTAACCGGCGACGGAGTGGGCGGTCTTGGTGGGGTTGGCGGCGTCGGCGGATGCATCGTCACGTTGACCTCTGGCCGGAATCCATGCCGGCGCTCCGCCTGCCGGGCAACCCGCTCCGCCTGCTGCTGCGCGCGTTCAGCCGCCCGCACATTCTTCTTGAGGCCGCTCCAATCAATGTCGGCCATGGCATCCTTGATCTGCCGGCCAATGCCTTCGAAATCGGCCGCGGCCAGGCTGCTGCGCACCTGATCGGCGATGGTTTGCCCCAGGCTGCTGAGCTGCGCGCCCAACTGGTTCAGGTTCTCGGTCAACTCGCTGGCGTTGAAGTCGTAGCTGGCGGCTGTCACGCGGTCACCCGCGGCTACCAGCACCTCGCTGCCGCCCTCCTGCGCTGGATTAGGCGCCTGGCGCCGGATTTCATCCCAGTCGGGCAGCGCGCTCCATGCGCCATGCCCTTCCAGGCGATGCAGCGTCACCAGCCCGTTCAACACCAGGGTCACGCTGTCCCAGGCGCGCACATGAATCTGCTGGCCGGGCATGGCCCGCCCGCGAATGACCGCGTCGCTGCCAACGGTATTCACGCGCAGGGCGCCGCCCACGTTGGTGGCGGCGAAGTCTTTCGTGATGCTGTCAATCTCGACGTTGCCTTGAATGTTGGTCAGCGCCACATCGCCGCCTACACTCTTGACGGTCACACGACCGGCCTGGCTGACGGACAGGTCGTCGCCCACCGCGCCCAGAATCAATTCCTGCACGCTGCGGACGCTGGCATCATCATCCACCGCGGACACATCCAGGCGCTGCACCTCCTGCGCGGACAGGTCGCCCTGCACGCGCCCGATGGTAACCTGGCCGCAGTGCTTGATGCTCACATCATCGGGCGCGGCCTCGACATGCACCTGGCCCTGCAGGCTGCGCAGGCTCAGCTCGTCGCCCACCTGAGCAATCAATAGATCGAGGAGTGCAGGCGCCTCAACCTCGGCGTCGTCCATCAGACGCAGCACGACGCCCGCATCGGTGGTTTCCAGGATTGGCTCATCATCGCACGCCACGCTGAGATCGCGACGCTCGCTGCCGCGCACGATCAGTTCCTCTGCGGCGTAGATGGTCAACTGGCTGATTCCCTCTGGCAAAGCGAACTTGAAACGATCAGACATGTTGTTCTCCTTCAACTAAAGCATATTCATCATTTGGCAGCTACTTCTTATTGACTACGGTTGACTTGCAGCAGAGCCTCTTCGGCCGTGATTTCGCCGGCCGCCAGCCTGCGCAGGACTTCCTGGCGCTCGCTGCTCTGGGCAGTCCGCGGCGTGGGTTTGACCCCCAGCGCGGTCACGATATCCAACAATTGGGCGCGGGCCGCCGGGTAGTTGAGCTTCAGCTCTTCGGCCACCCAGGTGATCTTGCCTTCATTGCGCAGAAACACCTCTACAAAATGGAGCTGCTCTCGGCTCAGCTTTTCCAGGGCGCTGCGCTCGAAGCGGCCCTCGACGGCTGTGCCGCAGGTGGGACAGCTCAGCCGCGTCGTTTGCATTTCCCCGTCGCATACCGGACAGGCGTGTGGAGCACGGTACATGCGAAACTCCTTTCATCACAATGTCGTTCGACCCAAGATATGTTTACGCTTCGTAACAATCTGATTTTATTTTATCTCAAACAGATTGATTTGTCAAGATATATTTTGAAAATAATTAAACAGATTTGTGATTTGATAAATCTAATGTTTTTCAGCCACCGCCAGGCTCGCCTGCGTGGACTTTGACTCTCAACTGAACCAGACAACCTCTGGCCGGTTCCCATGGCGAACCTGACCTGGTAAAACGGGAAATTCTGCGCTCGCCCTTGAGGCACTGATTTTCGTGAGTGATGTCGCTATCCTCATGGGATGACGGCCTGTCCCGTAGGGGCACCTGACATTAGTCATGATCGCACCATCCGCGTCCGTCCCGTAGGGACGGTTGAACTCGTCTCTCGCCGGGGTGCCCTCATTCAATCGTCCCTACGGGACGACGGGAATGAGGGCGCCGGTCTCAAGTCAGGACGTCCCTACGGGACGATTGCATTTCAATCCTGTGGAGGCGAAACGCGCTCTAGTCCCACGCCAAAGGCTCAGCGATTGCCCCCAAAGTGAAATGCACCCTATGAGATGCCAAGCCTCGCCGGGGCCGTCAGGCCGCCGGAGGCCAGAGGCCATCCGGCTACGAGATGCAAGCCCCTGCGGGGCTACCGGGCCCTGTCGGGCCTTCCACCTCGTAGCCCGATCCGTTCACGGTCGGGCGGCGATGGTTGCGCGCACGCCATGCGGCAGCCAATCCCGCCGGAGGCCAGAGGCCATCCGGCTACGAGATGCAAGCCCCTCTGGGGCTACGCCCCCAAAGTGAAATGCACCCAATCCAGAGTCTGCTATTGACAAGGTGGATCGGCGTGCTACAATTCGCGTAGAAGCGCGTCTGACGACGCGCGGTTGGTCTCAGTGCCTCCAGGCCATTGAGGAGGTGCGATATGGACATTCTAAGGAGGTTCTGTATGCGTAGACTCTGGTTCATCGTGTCCCTCGTGGTAATTCTGGGCGCGACGGGCATCGCACCGGCGGCAGCCGCACCAGCTCTTGCCCCTGCTCTCCCTCTCGGCTGTCAAGAAGGCGTCTTGCCCAGCGGCGCGCTTTCGCTGATCTGTATTCCCGCCAGCGGCTGGAACGGTGACCTGGTGGTTTGGGCGCACGGCTATGTGGCGTTCAACGAGCCGCTCGGCTTCTACAACCTCTACCTGGGCGAAACCTATCTGCCTGACCTGGTGCAGAGCCTGGGCTATGCCTTCGCTACCACCAGCTATCGCACCAACGGCCTGGCGATTGTCAGCGGCGTAGATGATGTGACCGAGTTGATCGCGGCGTTTCCGGCCGCGGCCGGCCAGGCGCCGGTGCATACCTATATGACGGGCGCTTCCGAGGGCGGCATCGTCACCGCGCTGATGGCCGAACGGCACCCGGAACTGCTGACCGGCGCGCTCTCGGCCTGCGGCCCCATCGGCGACTTCAAGAAGCAGACGGAGTACCTGGGCGATTTCCGCGTACTCTTCGACTACTTCTTCCCCAACGTCTTACCCCCTTCCCCCATCAACATCCCGCCGCAGGTCATCGCTAATTGGGAATCGTCCTACGTGCCCGCGATCACGCAGCAGGTGCGGGCCAATCCCCGCCAGGCGCTACAGCTCATGAGCACCTCGCGCGCCGCGACGCAGATGTACAGCATGAACTCGATGGTCTCCACAGCGGTGAACGTCCTGTGGTACAACGTCTTTGCCACCAACGACGCGCGTGCAAAACTGGGCGGCAACCCATTTGACAATCGCACCCGTCTCTACAGCGGCTCGTTGAACGATCGCCTGCTCAACCAGCGCGTGCAGCGCTTCAGCGCCGATCCGGCCGCGCTGACCGCGTTGAGGGCTTATCAGACCAGCGGCGCCCTGACCGTACCGATGGTCACGCTGCACACTACCGGCGACGAAGTCATCCCGTTCTGGCATCAACTGCTCTACCGCGGCAAGCTGCAAACCAGCGGGCGTGGTCAACTGCTGCAGATTCCCATTTTCCGCTATGGGCACTGCAATTTCACCTCAGACGAGGCGTTGGCGGGCTTCGCCATCATGGTCTTCATTTCCACCGGCCAGCAGGTGCGCGGCCTGCCGGATCACTTCGACCCTGCGCAAATCGAGCGTGATTTTCAGAAGGCGCAGAGCTTGGACAGCGGCGTGTATCAGCCGGATTGAGTAGAGATCAGAGATCGGAGATCGGAGACCGGAGAACGGGGATCAGAGATCAGAGACCAGAGATCAAGGCCGGTATGCGTGGTGGAGCAAAATGGGGTTATGAGCGGATCTTGAGCTCAGGGCCAGGCGGTTCGATAGTGAATCGCCTGGCATTTTTTATGCGCACGCGGCGCCTTCTTGCCGAAATCGCCGCCGCGTGTTAGTGTTGACCTCGCAGTAGATGGATGAGGATTAGCCCAGATGGACACGCTGACCGGCACGATCGAACGCATTACCTATCAGAATGAAGAGAACGGCTATACGGTGGCGCAGTTGACGCCAGAGGGCAAAAGCTACACCGTGCCGGTCGTGGGCAGCATGCTGGGCGTCAACGTCGGTGAACACATCGAACTGAGCGGCCAGTGGGCTGCGCATCCCCAGTATGGGCGCCAATTCAAAGCAGACACCTTCAAGCTGAAGCTGCCGGCCACGGCCACCGGGATCGAAAAGTACCTGGGTTCTGGGCTGATCAAGGGTGTTGGGCCGGTCACCGCCAAACGCATCGTGCGTCAGTTTGGCGCCGAGAGTCTGCACGTGATTGACGAGGAACCGCAGCGCCTGCGCACCGTGCTTGGCGTTGGCCCCAAACGCGCGGTTCTGATTCAGGACGCCTGGCGCCAGCAGCGCGCCATTCGCGATGTGATGTTCTTCTTGCAGGAGCACAGCATCTCCACGGGCCTGGCGGTCAAGATTTACAAGCAGTATGGCGACGGCGCAGTGGGCATTGTGAAGAATGACCCTTACCGCCTGGCGCGCGACATTCATGGAATCGGCTTCATCACCGCGGACAAGATTGCGCGCGCCCTGGGCCTGGCCCTCGATTCGCCCGAACGGGCCGCGGCCGGGGTGGCGCACGTCCTCAGCGAGCAAGCCGATGACGGTCATGTCTATGTACCGCAAACCGCCCTCGTCGCGCAGACAGCCGACATGCTGGGCGTGCCGCCCACCCTCGTGATCAACGCCATCGAGCAGCTGCGCCAGGAAGACGAGGTTCACGTCGAGCGCATTGCGGCCGCGCCGCCCGCGTCGTACATACCGGTCGCAGAACCGACGCCGTTCCTCTACGAGGTCGCCAGCCTCAGCGATGACCCGACGCCCGCGCAGGTGGCCGAGGAGCGCGCAGTCTACCTGGTGCCGTTCTATCGGGGTGAGATTGGCGTGGCCGGCCGTTTGCGCCGCTTGCGCGACGGGCAGAGCGACAGCCTGGCGCTCTTTCAGCAGTTTGACTGGAGCGTCGCCTTTGCCGCGGTGCAGCGCGAGACCGGCCTGGCCCTCGCGCCTGCGCAGCGTGAAGCCGTGCAGGCCGCGCTGACCCAGCCGCTGGCCGTGCTGACCGGCGGACCGGGCACGGGCAAGACCTTCACCGTGCAGACGATCATCCGCCTGCTGGAAGCCTCCGGCCACACCTACGCGCTGGCCTCGCCGACCGGTCGCGCCGCCAAACGCTTGAGTGAAGCCACCGGCCGCCCGGCCAAGACCATCCACCGCCTGCTCGAATTCAAGCCCGCGGACGGCGTCACCTTTCAGGTCAACGAGAAGAACCCGCTCGACGTCGACATCCTGATCGTGGATGAGGCCTCCATGCTCGATCTGCTGCTGATGAACCATCTGCTCAAGGCCGTGCCGCCAGGCGCGCATCTGCTGCTCGTCGGCGACGTAGATCAACTGCCCAGCGTCGGCGCGGGCAGCGTGCTCAAGGACATCATCGAGTCGGGCGCAGCCGCCGTGGTGCGCCTGCAGACAATCTTCCGCCAGGCGGCCGGAAGCTACATTGTCGAAAACGCCCACCGCATCAACCGCGGGCAGATGCCGGAGTGGCATCCAACCAACTCACAGGACTTTTTTCTGTTCAAGGCGGACGATGCTGAGCAGGCGGCCAACCTGGTGGTGGAGATTGTGGCCGAGCGAATTCCGCGGCGTTTCCAAATTCCAGCGGACGATGTGCAGGTTCTCACCCCCATGCACCGCGGCGTGGCAGGCGTCGCCAACCTCAACCTGCTGCTGCAAGCGCGGCTCAATCCAGCCGACGCAACCAAACCCGAACGGCGTCTCGGCGGGCACATCTTCCGCGTGGGCGACCGTGTGATGCAAACCAGCAACAATTACAACAAGGATGTTTACAACGGCGACTTAGGAGTCATTGTCCGGCTAAATCTCATCGAACAAATGCTGACCGTGCGCATCGAGGAACGAGAGATTGACTACAGTTTCTTGGAGATGGACGAGTTGATGCATGCCTACGCCATCAGCGTGCACAAGGCGCAGGGGTCTGAGTACCCGGCCGTGGTGCTGCCGCTGCTCACGCAGCACTACATGATGCTGCAGCGTAATTTGCTGTATACCGCGGTCACCCGTGCGCGACGCCTGGTGGTCCTGGTGGGCATGCCGCGCGCGATTGCGATTGCCGTGAACAATAACAAAATCGCCGAACGTTACACCGGGCTGGCCGCGCGGCTGCGTTAGGCGGAGCGCACGAACGCGCAAGACGCCGGGTTCGTGCCAAAACCCGGCGCCCGCGCTCACGTTCGGAAGGAGTTCATGCGTTCTACGGTCGTCTATGCTTCTGGTCGCTGCGCCAAGCGCACCGTCAGGGTGAATTGCTTATCTCCGCGCGCCACGGTCAGCTCTAATGATTGGCCGGCGCGATACTGCAGGAGCACCTGCGGCAAGGGGTGTTGGTCATCAATCGTCTGCCCGCCCAGGGCGACGATTGCATCGCCCACCTTCAGCCCCGCCTGCGCGCTGGGGCCATTGGCCACCACCTGCTGAACATACGCCCCTTGCACTACCGTCAGGCCTGATTCGCTCGCCAACTGCGGATTGAGCGGTTCGAAGGTAATGCCCAGGTAGGGCCGCACGACGCGGCCGCTGCTGATCAACTGCTCGGCCACCACGCGCACCGTGTTACTGGGAATGGAGAAGCCCAGGCCCTCCGCCGCATCGCTGCCGCTGCCGCGCACGACGGCCACGTTGATGCCGATAATCTCACCAGATAGGTTGATGAGCGGCCCGCCTGAATTGCCATGATTGATGGCCGCATCGGTCTGCAGCAGGCCATCCAGGTCGCCCAGGCGCCGGTTGTGCGCGCTGAGCACGCCGGCCGTCACCGTGTTGCGAAAACCGCCCAAGGCGCTGCCGATGGCCGCGACGCGAGAGCCTGGCGCCAGCGCGCCCGAATCACCCAGCGGCGCCACCGCCGGCGCTTTACCGCTGACCTTGAGCACGGCCAGATCAAAGTCGGGCGCGGCGCCTACCACCTGCGCAGAGACCCGGCTGCCGTCCGCGTAGATGACCTCAAACTGGCTGCCGCCCTCGACCACATGATTGTTGGTGACCAGATAGCCGTCCGCGCGGATGAAGACTCCCGACCCAGACGAACCATCGTTGTTGAGTACGGTCACGGTCGCCGGTGTGACCTGGCTCACGGCCACTACCAATGGATCCGTGCCCGTGGCGGCGGATGTCGTTGGCGAGACGGTCGGCAAGGTGCCGCTGGCTTGGGCTGGCAACGTGTTGGCCGCCACGGCGTTGACACGCGATGCCTGGATCGGCGTCACGGATGTAGGCGTCAACCAGGCATAGGTTAGCGCGCCGACGGCTGCGCCCGAAGCAAAAATCATGACGACGGCCAGAAAGAGGCCAATCACGACCAGGCCGCGCCGGCGCGGACGTGGCGTCAGGGTTGTCTCATGCATGCGCTTTTTCTCTCCATTTCTCAATGTCTGTCATTTTTGACTCAGGTTTGTTCGGCTTACCATCTAGTCATCCCATCCTTGGCGCCGATCAGCACGGCAACTACGGCCGGCTGATCGGCGCCAGGGACGATGCCACAAAACACGAAGGGCAGCGAAGACAGGGTTGGCGGCGATTTTCTGCAAAAACGCGTGGTAATTTTCTGCGAAAACGCCTGACTGGCTGTGGCTCCGATCATACAGTCGTCTTCATTCCGTTCTCACCCTCACATCCCATCTCAACCCGTTGAAACCACCGTAAACTGCCAGGACAACACAAGCGGGCGCTGTAGGCCCCTTCATGACGATACCGACTGACAGCCCAGAGTTTAGCACGGCGCTGTTAGCAAGTGATGCGCACTCTGTTAAGATTTCGTAATGTGTGCTCCTGTTGGTTGAATCTGCGCTCCGTTTCGAACCGCGGCGCTTTTTGGCTAATGAACGCGATGTGGGTAGAATCGGTGCCATGATTTCAACCTCTTTGCCGGTGCTGCCGCACGCGCAGATTGATCCTGCTGCGTGGGATGCTTTTGTTGCGAGTCATGCGCACGGTCATTTGCTGCAGACCAGCCGCTGGAGCGAGCTCAAGGCCCGCGTGGGCTGGCAGACCGAACGCGTGGCGCTGAGCGCGGACGGCGCGATCGTGGCCGGCGCGCAAATCCTGTATCGGCGCATGCCGTGGGGACAGCCGTTCGCCTATGTGCCCAAAGGCCCCGTGGTTGATTGGGAGCAACCAGCCCTGTGCGCCAGCTTACTGCAGGCCGTTGAGCAATGCGCGCGGCAACGCCATAGCTATATACTCAAGCTGGAGCCAGACCTGCCGCATAGCCAGGTCATGGCGCGGCGCCTGGCGGGCTATGGCTTCGCGCTGTCCGCGCAGACGGTGCAGCCGCGCAGCACCGTGCACATTGACCTGACCGCCAGCGCGGATGAAATCCTGGCGCGTATGAAGCAGAAATGGCGCTACAACATTCGCCTGGCCGGTCGCAAAGGAGTGACGGTGCGGGTCGGCGCACGGGCCGATCTGCCGGCCTTTCAGCGTTTGATGGAAACTACCGGCCAACGGGATCATTTCGGCGTACACAACCTGGCCTACTACGCAGCAGCCTTTGATCTCTTCGCGCCGCCCGGCCTGGCGACCTGGCTCCTGGCCGAATACGAAGGCGAACTGCTGGCCGGCATCGTCGTTTTTGCCCTGGGCCGCACCGCCTGGTATCTGTGGGGCGCGTCCGGCGACAGTCAGCGTCAGTTGATGCCCAATCATGCCCTGCAATGGGCGGCCGTGCAATGGGCGCAGGCCCGGGGCTGCGCCGTGTACGATTTATGGGGCATCCCGGACGAAGTCGGTGCCGGCGAGGTCGAGCCGGATGTCGGCGACGACAACGCGTCGCAAGGCGGGCTGTGGGGCGTCTGGCGTTTCAAACAGGGGTTTGGCGGCCAGGTAGTGCGCTACGTGGGTGCGTGGGACAAGGTCCTTTCACGCCCTGGCATGTGGATTTATCGCCTGGCTGCGCAGATCAGGCGCCGCGCCGCTCTTCTGACTCACAACGCTTGAATCAGGGCGTGATACCGTGGATCGCCACGTGGTCTGGCGCCTGGGTTTTCTCACGACAGGCGCTTCGGCCGCGGTCTCTTCAGGCCTCTTCATTAAATTGCACACATTCCCCAAGCGCCAGAAGAATTGTTTCAGGGGTATTGACATAGAGCCTGATTTGTGCTTTAATTGTGCAATACTTGTTCTCCCCAAGTCGGCGTAGCATAGCGCCCGCGCCTGCCTGCTCTTTCGTCTCGTCCCCTTTGTGTTGTCCTGGGTGAACAAAGGAGTGGTCCGATGGAGAACCGATATGCTTCGATCGCAGCGGTTACCCTTCTCGCTTTATTGGTCGTGGGAGGTTCGCTGCCCACCGTGGCTGCGGCCGCCAGGCGCCCTGGACCGCAGGCCAGGGTGACGGCCCAACCGCCCGATCCGGCGCGCCGGCGCGTGGCTCCGTCGTCGCCCTGGGTCGCGGCTCCCCTCGCCCCTGACGACAATCTGGTGGCCGACAGCAGCTTCGAGGCGGGGTCGCCCAACCCAAGCTGGCACGAGGAGTCCACTAACTTTGGCACGCCGCTGTGTCAGTTGTCCGGGTGCGGCGCCGGCGCGGGAACCGGCCCCCGCAGCGGCCAATGGTGGGCATGGTTTGGCGGCATCGCCGCTTACGAAGCGGGCGTGCTTTCCCAGGCGATGACTATCCCCAGCGGGTCCGCGACGCTGACCTTTTGGCTGGAGATGCCTCAATGCGACAGCGCGGCTGACTATCTGGAAGCTACAATTGACAACACCCGGACCTTTGTGGTCAACGGCTCCCATGCCCGCTGCGGCCAGCCCGGCTATGTCCAACAAACGGTCAACGTCAGCGCCTGGGCCAACGGCGGCAGCCACACCCTGGCCTTCCACTCTGAGGTGTTTGCCAACAACGGCGGCGTGAGCGATTTCTTCGTTGACGACGTGCGGCTGGATAGCACGGCGACAACCTCGACGCCCACGCGCACGGCGACAGCGACGCCGACGCCCACGCGCACGGCGACAGCAACGCCGACGCGCACGCCAACGCCAGCATCTACCGTCTCATCAACGGCGACGCCGACGCGGACGCCCACGGCGACGCCGACGGCCACGGGCGCTGCCCAGCCGGGGCCGGGCGTTCTACTCAGCGAAGTGATGTACTTCCCGGCTGCTGGAAACCGCGAGTGGGTGGAGCTGCAAAACTACAGTACGACGACGCAGAGCCTGCGCGGCTATTCGCTGCGCGATGAGGACGGCAACATCTATCGCATCCCCGCCGCGCTGCCCAGCGCGCCGGCCGGCGCACGGGTGGTGGTCATCTTCGATGGGCAGGGCAGCAGCGCGAACGACTTGGACTTCGGCGACGGCGTGGCGACCCTCCACAGCCCGCCAGGCATGGTCAACATTCTCGAAGATAACGGCGACCAGGTGGCGCTGTACAATACCAGCTACGCCGTCTTCCTACCCGCGGCGCTGAGTCGCTACACCGGGCCCGGGCCGGCCATCCCACGCCCGAACCGCATCAACCCACCGCAGCCCGTGGTCAGCTTCGTGGCCTGGGGCGTGGATCCGGCCGGCGACGAAAGCAGCGCGGCCTTCTCAGGCGTCTGGCCGCCTGAACTCTATGTGGACACGCAGCCAGCGCCGGGCGGAGAGCCTTTGCAGCGGGGCGGCACGATCGGCCGCCGGCCTGCCCACTTCAGCCGGTCGCCGTCTGATTGGGCCATTTACCGGCCTGGCGAGGGCATTCAGGGCGGCGTCAACCTGCCGGCAGCGCCCTTCCTACGCAACCCATCCAACGGCATCGCTACCTGTGACCGGCGCATCACCTTTGGCTGGGAAACGTTGCAGCGCATCAACGGCTATCGTCTGCAAGTTGACGACGACGCCAACTTCGGCTCGCCGCTGATCAACCTCGACGTGAACACCAGCGCCTACCAGCCTGACGCGAACCTTCCGCTGGGCGCGTTCTACTTCCGGGTCAAAGCGCTGGGCGGCGCCTACGGCGACAGCGCGTACTCGCCGGCCAATTCCGTTACCGTGCTCGACTGCGCCAACCTGCTGCACGAGTCTGGCCCAAACGCGTTCGTCCTGCTCAACGTGACGCCGAAGCTCCAGCATAAAGACACGCATATGTTGAATCTGGACGGCGATCCGGAGACGGGTCAGAGCCGTTGGGACGCGGCCCACGAAGACGACGGCGACTGGACGGTCGGCAACGGCACGCCGGTGCGCGTCAGCCCACTGGACAACATGTACTGCACCCGCGCTTCGATTTCCATGATCGTGGCCTATCACGGCGCCAACCTGAGCCAGGATTACATCTCCTACTTCGAATACGGCGAGGGCGAACCCGAGGGCGACCTGGGCCATGGCAAAGGCATGTGGCCCAACGGCGACCTGGCTGCTGGCACGGGCAAGAAGGCCTTCGACTGGGCCATGAACGACAACGCGGTCACGTCCAGCCGCGGCAAGCCCACGTTCGATCAGATCAAGGGTTGGATTGACGCCGACCGGCCGCTGCTGGTGGTGGAGAACGGCGACGCTCACAGTGTGGTGCTAAGCGGCTACGACACCGAAGGTCAGCTGGTCTACCGCATAGACCCGTGGACCGCCACCGGCGCGTGGGTGTCGCTGGCGTCATGGAACATCAGCGAATACCATGTGCCGCCCAAGCTCCAGATTCCCCTGATCCCGCGCCGGGATGAAGACCTGAACAACAACCTGGTCTCCGACCTGATCGAAGACAGCGACAACGACGGCATCGCTGACTTCGACGAGAACCATCGTTTCCGCGGCAACCTGTACAACCTGAACCCGCGCAATCCCGACTCCGACGGCGACGGCATCACGGACAAGGCCGACATGCGCGCCCATGTCTTCGACCCCGACGGCAACTACAACCGCTGGCGCGCCGACTGGGACGGCGACGGCGACCGCAAGGAGACCGACCTGGACAACGACAACTACTGGAACACCGGTTCCAGCGACGGCTGCGAGGACATCAACCGCAACGGCTTCTTCAATGGTCCAGACGAGACCAGCAACTTCGATCCGGCCCAAGACCAGGAACGGCAGTGCGCAGAGCCTGAGGTGGCTATCACGTCGCCCAACGGCGGCACGGTAGCGCAGTGCACGGTGGATCTGCAAGGACGGATCACCAGCGACAGCGACCTCAGCCGGGTCAATGCCGTGATTACAGGCCCCTCGGGCGACAATCTGCTCGATCTGACCTGGAGCGGCGCGCGGCCGAACTTCACATTCAACACGCGCGCGCCGGTCTTTACGGGCGACAACACAATCCAGGTGACGGCGGTCAACGAGTACGGCGGGGGCGACAGCTACACCACGGTGAAATGCCTGGCCGCCCAAAAGGACATCCACGTGCAGTTGACGTGGCCGCAGCTTGGCTCGGACTTCGACCTGCACTTCATTCGGCCCGGGGGCAGCTATGGAACCAGCCCGGACGACTGCTACTATAGCAATCGTAACCCCGACTGGGGCGTCGCGGGCATGTCCGACGACAACCCGGCGCTAGACGTGGACTGCATTACCGGGTGCACCATCGAGAACATCGTGCTGCAGAAGGCGTTCAACGGCGTCTTCACGATCAAGGTGCACTACTACTCGGACCACGGGCGCGGGCCGAGCAGCCCGCGCGTGCGCGTCTGGGTAGGCGGCCAACAGCTCGACTTCGGACCGCAGCAAATGACCAATGGACAGGTTTGGGATGTCGCGACGATCAACTGGCCGGCCGGGGTCATGACCATCATGGATCAGGTGCGCGACGCCCGGCCCGGCGAGGAGTTTCCCGCCAAGCCGGAGCCGTAGCCCTGGCTGAGGCGATGGAGCTGCGGCGCTTGCTGGCGGACGCCCCCTCGCAGGGCTGCGGCCAAATGACGCACTCAGAGTCACATAACGTCGCCGCACGCCAACGCCGTGACGTCCACAAACCCCTGCGAGGGTTGGCCGCGAGACGCCCAACCTTGCGAAGGCTCGCCGCATAAGGATCTCACGCCGTGGAGAGCGATCTGGGCTTGCCCGACGGCCTTTCGCCCAACCAGCCTTCGCAAGGGGCGACCCCCCTCGCAGGGCTGCGGCCAAATGACGCACTCAGATTCACATAACGCCGCCGCACGCCAACGCGGTGATGTCCACAAACCCCTGCGAGGGTTGGTCACGAGACGCCCAACCTTGCGAAGGCTCGCCGCATAAGGATCTCACGCCGTGGAGAGCGATCTGGGCTTGCCCGACGGCCTTTCGCCCAACCAGCCTTCGCAAGGGGCGACCCCCCTCGCAGGGCTGCGGCCAAATGACGCACTCAGATTCACATAACGCCGCCGCACGCCAACGCGGTGATGTCCACAAACCCCTGCGAGGGTTGGTCACGAGACGCCCAACCTTGCGAAGGCTCGCCGCATAAGGATCTCACGCCGTGGAGAGCGATCTGGGCTTGCCCGACGGCCTTTCGCCCAACCAGCCTTCGCAAGGGGCGACGCCCCTCGCAGGGCTGCGGCGAAACGGCAGACTCAGAGTCGCACGCCGTCGCCGCACGCCAACGCGGTGATGTTCCGTGACCCCTGCGAGGGCTAGGCAGCCGAAAAATCGGCCCACCTTGCGAACTTGCCGAACTCGTCAGTCAGGGCCGATTGAAGCCCGCGGCGCGACGTAGCCCCAGCACGCGGCTACTGCGCTCACATCGGCCACGTCAATGACGCCGTTGACGATCACGTCGTAGACCGGATCCCAGCCCGGATCGCTCGAGGCCAGGCCCCAGTGCCCGGTCAGCAGGCCAACATCCACGATGTCCCCTCGGTCGTCGCTGTTGACATCGGCAACGGCGCAGCCCGCGAACCGGCCGGCGCTGACCAACACATGAACCGTGGCGCTGGTCGTGTTGCCGTGGCCGTCGTCCACCGTGTAAGCCAGCGTATCCGTCATGCTCTCGCCAGGCAGCAAGGCCGCCAGGACCGACGAGCCAGTCGGATCATAGTCGAATTCGCCCTGGGGGCTGAGGTTCACGCCCGCGCCCAGTGCGCTGGGATGGTCGTAAGCCACAACCGTCAGCGCATCGTCGTCGGGGTCCGTGTCGTTGACCAGCACACCCGGCGTCTTGATGGTGAACGCCCGGTCGGCCGTGGTGGCATAGCTGTCGTCAAGCCCCAGTGGGGGCCTGTTGGTCACCACCAGGGTAAACAACCCCGTCGAGCTGATGTTGCCCGCGCGATCAGTAGCCGTGATCTGAATCAGGTACTGGCCTAGTTGGTCCAGTCGCGGCATGTATCTCCAGGCCGCGCCGCTCAGCGCGATCGGTTCGACGCGTAGGATGCCGTCAGGCGGCGCCACCAGGGCCATCATCCGCGCCACGCCGCCGCCGTCGCTGACCGTCCCGCTGTAGACCTGCATCTCCGTAATCGCAAGGGAGCCGTCGGCATGGACCGGCTGCTCAACGTTGATCACCGGCGGCGCGGTGTCCACGGTGAAGGTTCGCAGCAGCGGCGGCAGCGAGCGATTGCCGGCGGCATCGAACCCGTGGAACGACACGGTCTGCGAGATGCCATCGCCCGCGAACACGGCGCTGAAGTCGTATCGCCAGGCGACCGTGGGTGCAGGCAGGGAGGCGCTGGCCGTCGCGCAGCCGGTGGTGTAGACCCCGTCCAGGCAGACCGCCACCCGGTTCACTTCATGGTCATCCTCAGCCTGTCCGCGCCAAACCAACTCAGCCGCGCTGATGAAGCCGTCGGCCAGGTAGTCGTCAACGACCGCATCGGCCGTGAGGGTGGGCGGCGTGGTATCCACGATCAGGCGGCGGACTGGGCTCCAGCCGCTGGTGTTGCCGAAGCGATCCTGCGCTCGCGCCCGCAGATCAAAGCCTGTCAGGTTGGTCAAATTCCCTGGCTGCCACAGGCAGGACCAGGAACCATCTTCCGGCGTGGGATCCACGCAGTGAAGGATGGTGGTCGCGCCGAACGGCAGCGGCGTGATCTCGATCTCGATGTCCGTTGCACCCGAGGCGTCGGCCACGCTGCCGGCGATGAAGGTGACGCCCGGCAAAACGTAGGTGATGGGGTTGGTGATCAGCACGTCCGCCGGCGGCTGGCTGTCCACGGGGTGCAGCACCCACAGCCAGTCGAAGGCGCGGCCGTGCAGGTCATCCGAGACCGTCGCGTTCAGTTCGGCCGCTTGTCCATTGAAGCTGGTATTGACCAACGCATCAATCTGCACCGTGGCCGAGATGCCCACGACCACGTCGCCCAGGTTGATGATTCTGCTCGATGTTCCGTCGGACAGGCGCAAGGCTCCACGCGTGGAAATGGCGATCTGCACATCTTCGGCCACCTCGGCGCCGTTGTTCTCGTAGCGCACGGTGTAGGAAATGGCCTGGCCGTTGCCGACTGGCTGCGGATCCTCGGCCATGGGCAGCGGAAGGTCGGGCTGCCCATCCAGGTTGGCGTCCAGCGACGCGCCGGGTGTCAGCACATCGTAGAGGTTATCAGCCAGGAAGCCGGTGGTGAAGCCGCCGGGCGCGCTGGTGATGCTAAAGCGCAAGTCGGTTTCGATGGAGCGCTCGCCGTTGGGCAAAATCCCACTCCCGAGCGCCGGGAAGAAGGCAAACTGGGTCAACCGGTAGGTGCGCAGATCACGGCCCTGGGCCACCGGGCTGACCACGCGCGGGCTGTTGAGCGGGTTCTTGTTCGGCGCCGCCGCCCATAGGTTCAGGGCATCGTCCTGCGAGGCCGCGGCCAGCAGTTTGAGAGACGAGGCCGGCGTCAGGCCCAGCCAGCCGAAGGGCAGCAGGAGATCGGTGTGCGGCGCATCGTGCTGGAAGTTGGGCGCGGTCAGCGGCCGATCCATGACCCAGGCGCTGCCGTTCCACTGCAGCAGCCTGGCCGTGGCTGTGTCCTGCACCCACACCAGCCAGTCGGGGGCGAAGGAAGCTGGGAAAGTCAGCGAGCCGCCGGTGGCGAACGGGTCGTAGAGCGCTGCGGCGCCGCCGGTCGTCGTGTCGAGATAGACGAACAGATCGCCGTCCAGGTCCCAGTTGGCGCCCGACCAGGCCAGGCGCAGTGTGCTGGCGTTCCATGATGTGTGCAGCCGCTGGACCGATACGGCATCGTCGTGCAGATGCAGCTCGGCGTCGGTGGAGACCAGCGTGGCGCCGCTGTCCATCCAGGCGCGATAGCCCGGATCGTCAACCAGGTCAGGCGTGACGGGCGAATCTACGTAGACCGGGCCGACGGTGACCAGGCGCTCGTTGCCCCAGATATCGCGTGCGATGACGTGGGCGTAGAGAACTGCGGCTTCGCCGGGGATGACTTCGTTGATGCGCGGCGCGGCCGGCGGAACGCTGACCGCCGTGCCCAGATCGGGCGTGATCGTATTGGTCCAACTGACCAGGTACTCGCTCAGGCCAGCGCCGTCCGTGCTGGCGCTCCACTCGACGATCAGGGTTGGGTTGGTTGCGCTGACCGTCTGGCCGGGGCTGACCGGCGAAACCAGGCCGCCGCCATCGCGGTAGCTCAGCGTGGGCGTGAAGGCGGACGGCGAGATCAGGTCCACGAGCACGGATTGGATATCGGTCGCGACCTGGCCCGCGGCGTCGGTGATGCGCGCGGTGACGGTGTAGGTCTCGCCATCCGCGCCGTTCAGCGGCTGCCAGTCGTAAGTCCAGCGGCTGCCGTCGAAGAGGGCCGGCGTGAAGCCTGCCCCGCTGCCCGGCTCGACCTCCACCGCGGCCGCGGAAACTGCGCCGGCTGGGCCTTGCAGACGAACCCGGTTGGGCGCAATCTCGTCCGCTTCCGTGAAAACCGTGGGGGTGATGGCGATGGATGGGGGCGTCACGCCGACGGTGAGGGTCACGGGCAGAGTGTTGGTTTGGACATGGCCCGCCCAGTCCTCGGCGATGGCGTCGAGGACGTAGACGCCGGCCGCGGGCGGCGTCCAGTCCCAGTTCCAGGTCGTGTCGTTGGTGACACCGTCGGCCCAGTTGAAGACCTGCGCCGGGCTGTCGTCAACCGTGACCGTGACCTGCTTGAGGTAGCCGCTGGCGCTGGCCGCGCCGTAGATGGCGGCAACGCCGAGGCTTGGGAGCAGCGCGCCATTGGTCGGCGTCAGGATGCGCGAGTCAATCAGCGGCAGAATGTAGTTGACAGGGCCGCCAGGCGGTACGCTGGGCGGCGGTGCGAAGTCCGGCAGCATACCGGCATCCCGGCTCTGGTCGCTCTGCGCGCCGGCCACGGTGAAGTTGATCGTACGACCGGTGGCCGGGTTGGCGTCGCTGTCCAGGTCCGGGTTGCCGCCCTGGTTCGGCGGACTGAAAACGAAGCCTCCGATCAACTCGAAGCCAAGCGCGTAGGTTCCAGGCGCCACGGTGAAGGTGTAGAGGCCCGTGGGGCTGACCGTCAGGGCTGAGGTGATCTCGACGCCCACATCGTTGTACAGCCTCACTGTCAGCTCGCCGATGCCTTGCTCGTCAGCCTGCCGCAGGCCGTCGCCGTTGAAGTCGTCCCAGATCATGCCGCCGATCTGCGCCGGCGGTTCGGGCGTCGCGGTCGGCGTGGCCGTTGGAGCTGCCGTGGGCGTGGAGGTCGGCGTGGCGGTGGGCGCCGGCTGCGGGTAGACGCCGGCGTCCCAACTCGTGTCCACCTGCCCGGCTGTGACCGTGAAGAGGCCGGACAGGCCGGTGGCCGGGTCGGCGTCGCTGTCCAGCTCCGGATCGGCGCCCTGGTTGGGCGGGCTAAAGACGTAGCCATCGGGCGTGACGAAACCGATACGGTAGACGCCGGCCGGCGCGCTGAAGCTGTAGAAGCCCGAAGCGTCGGTCAAGGTGAGGGCCACGTCCTGCCCCGCGCTGTCGAGCAGGGCTACCATGACGTTGGCAACGCCCGGTTCGCCGGTGTCCTGGATGCCGTCGGCGTCGAGGTCTTCCCACACGCGGTTGCCGATGGCGGCGGGCACGATGGGCGTGGGTGTGGCGGTCGCGGTGGCCGTCGGCGTGGCGGTTTCCGTCGGCATAACGGTTTCCGTCGCCGTGGCCGTCGGCGTGTCGGTGGCGGTGGCCGTCGGCGTTGAGGTGGCGGTGCCGTCCGCGGTCGGCGTCGCCGTGGGCGTGGCCGCGGGGATCGGCGTGTCGGTGGCTGTGGGTGTCGGCGTGGGCGCCAGGTAGAGACCAGCATCCCGGCTCAGGTCGGTCTGGCCCATGCCCGCGGTGAAGATGTCGGTGGCGCCGGAGGCGATGCTGACGTCGCTGTCCAACTCGGGATCGCCGCCCTGGTTCTGCGGGCTGAAGAGGTAGCCGGGCGGCGCGCTGAAGCTCAGCAGGTAGTCGCCGGGCGGCGTGGTAAAGCTGTAGCTACCGCTGGCGTTGGTCGTTTCAGTGCCGGCCAGCTCGCCGTCCGCGGTGAACAGCAGCACCAGCACGTCCGCCAGACCCGGCTCGCCCGCCTCGCGGATGCCGTCCGCGTCGAGGTCATGCCAGGCCAGGTCGCCGATGACAGCCGGCGGCGCGGGTGTGGCCGTCGGCGTCGCTGTAAAGGTCGGCGTCGCCGTGGGGGTTGCGGTCGGCGTCGCGCTGGGCGTCGGGGTCGGCGTGTCGGTGGGCGTTGGCGTCGGGATCTCCGTGGCCGTCGGCGTCACGGTGGGCGTCGGCGTAAAGGTGTTGGTCGGCGTGAACGTCGGGGTAGGCGTTTCCGTCGGCGTTGCGGTGGCCGTCGGCGTTGCGGTGGCCGTTGGCGTCGGCGTATCTGTGGCGGTGGGCGTGGGGGTGGGGGTTGCCACCTCGACGCGCTCGTACGCGCCGATGTCGCAGGTGGCTATGCCGTTGCCGTCGCCATCCTGGGGCCGCGGGAACCCGCGCTGGTCTGCGGCCTCGCAGGACGCGCCGCCGCTGCCGGGGGCGGCCGGGTTCCCCGCGTCAATGGCCGGGCTGCTGCCCGCCAGCGCATGAGTCAGCGTTCCCCCGCCGTTGTCGGCCAACGCGCCCAGCAGCGGGTCAATAGGCGAGGCGATGCTGCCCACCTGGTCGCCGGTTGCGTTGACCCAATTGCAGTTGTCAGCCTTGCCAACTAGGTTGGCGCCGCCAGACGTGATGTCGCCAGCCAGCGCCGAGCAGTCAGGGGCGTCCAAACCAAAACCTGTGCTCAGGTCCTGGTTATTAGCCAGGATGCTGTTCTGGATACTGGCGCCCGCGGAATCGCTCCACAGCCCACCGCCGTCGCCGATGTCGTCGGCGTCGCTGTCGGCTGAGTTGTTGGCGACGGTGACATTATTGAACAGCAGCGTCGTGACGTTGCCCGCGGCAATGCCGCCGCCGTTGCCGTCGCTGCCGTTGCCGGAGAACGTGCTGTTGCGGATGGCAACCGCGCCCACGTTCTCAACCCACAGTCCGCCGCCGTTGCCGCCCGCCGTGTTACCAGCAACGGTCACGGCGCTGAGCTGCAGTGTGGCGTAGCTGCCGACCGCGATGCCGCCGCCGTCGCTGCTGCTGCTGTTGCTCGCGATCGAACTGTTTTGGATATCAATCACGCAGCCAGGGCATTCGCCAGCGCCGAAGACGTAGATGCCGCCGCCGCTGCGGGGAACGGTGTTACTGTAGATCGCGCTGTCCCTGATGGTCAGGCCGCCGCCGTAGTAGCTGCCGATGCCGCCGCCGTAGCCATTGTTGTTGATGATGACGGTATTGCTGAAGACCGCGACGCCGGTCAGGTTCAGCGCGCCGTCGTTGTAGATGCCGCCGCCATACTGCGCGTAATCGGCGAATTGGACGCCAACGGTATTGCTGTAGACAACACTGTTGGTGAGTGTCAGATTGCCTCTATTAAGGATGCCGCCGCCATTGCCAGCCGGCGCATGGTTGTTGAAGACCACCAGGTCATCCCCGGTGACAACGACGCCGCCGTGGATGAGGATGCCGCCGCCGCCGCTGTAGCCGTCGTCGTTGCCGTCCGCAATGGTCAGGCCGGCGATCTCGACCTGACCGCTGGTGATGTCGAACACCCGGCTGACGTTGTCGCCGCTGACCGTCAGCGCCGCCGAGCCAGGGCCGGTGATGACCAGATCATCGCTGATCTCGAGCTGACCCAGCGCCAATACGATAGTTCCGGTGACTGACGGGTCGAACAGGATGGTATTGACGCCGGGGCCGGCGTTGGCCGCGGCGACGGCCTCGCGCAGGGTGCAGTCGCCCGCGGTGCAGTCGCCGTCGTCATGGTCATCGCTCGTGTTGACGGTCAACGGGCCGACGATGGGCGTGGCCGTGTTGGTCGGCGTTGGCGTGAGGGTCGGCGTGGCCGTGTTCGTAGGCGTCGGCGTGAAGGTCGGCGTTGGCGTAATCGTCGGCGTGTGGGTCGGCGTCGGCGTCGGCGGAATAGGCGCGTAACCGATGGTCAATCCGACGCCGCTGCCGATGGCCCCGCCGCCGCCCGTACCGGCGATGTTCTCGGCCGGCGAGCCAGGCGCCAGGTCGGCCTGCCAGATGCCGCAGTCTTGCAGCCAATAGACCTTGCCGCCGGCCGTGTCCACCGTCAACGCATAGGGCTGCTGGCTGTCGGCGCAGATGAAGCCGGGCGTCGCGCCGGTCGAGATGGTGACCACGTTCTGGTTGACGCCGCTCAGGTCGGCGCGCTTGATGTGGTGCGAGCCGCTTTCGGTCCAGTAGATGTGCTCGTTAGGGCCGTCAATGGTGATGCTGTTGACCGAGCCGGCCACGACCGAGATGACGGCTTGCGGCGCACCCCCGGCATCAACGTCCGTCCGGTAGATCGTGCTGCCAGCGCCGTAGTAGAGCTGGCCGCGTTCCGGGTCGAAGGCCAGGCCGCCGAAGGCGCCGGTGAAGACAGGCAAGGTCGCCAGGGCCAGCGTGTCCAGGTCGTAGGATTGGATGGTGGGGCTGGCGACCCAGAAGAGCCGGTTGCCGACCGGATCGAAAACCAGCGGCCCCGGCAGATCCAGGCTGCCGACGACCACCGCTTGGTTGGAGCCGTCCAGGTTGGCGCGCATGATGCGGCCGTTGTTGCGCTCGGCCCAGAAGAGGATGTGGTTGACCGGATCAACGGCCACGCCGCCGGCCTGGCTGTTGTTGGCCGCGTCGGCCAGCAGCGCGCCAGGCGAGGGATCCAGCCACGGCCACGCGCCCAGCAGCCGCGCGGTCAGCACCTGGCCGGCGCCCTGACGCGCCCAGAACAGGCCCTTGCTGTAAAAGTCGCCCGATGGCGTGGCCGTCGGCCCGCTGCGCGTCGGCGTGAGCGTCGGCGTGAAGGTTGGCGTGCGGGTCGGCGTGGCCGTGAAGGTCGGGGTCGCCGTCGGCGTGTGGGTGGGCGTCGGCGTCAACGTCGGCGTGTGGGTGGCCGTGGGCGTGACCGTGGGCAGCGGGCCGTAAACCACCGCCGGATGGCTGTTGAGAATGGTGTAGTCGGTCGCGAAGGTCTCGACCCCGCTGCCGTCCAGGTTGGCGCGAAAGACGTTGGAGCCGAACTCGGTCCAGACCATCTTGCCGCCGGCTACGTCCAGCCGCAGGCCGGAGATGTCGCGGGTGCGGGTCGCCAGCGTCTCCATGTTCTGGCCGTCGAGGCCCGCGCGGCGGATCACCCTGGCCGTGCGCTGGCTCCAGTAGACCTTCTCGCCGTAAGGGTCAATACCCAGGCCAAGGATGGTGTCGCCCAGGCCGGCGACCACGTCCTGACGGCCGCTGCCGTCCAGGTTGACGCGGCGGATCGCGCCGCCCTCGCTGTAGTACAGCTTGCCGCGCTCCGGGTCCAGCGCCAGCGCGCCCAGACTGCTGCTCAGGTTGGGCAGCAGCGTCACAGGGTCGGAACCGTCCAGGTTGGCCCGGCGCACGGAGCCTCCCCACCACTGGCCGTTCCAGTAGGAGTCGAACCAGTAGAGCTTTCCGTTCACGCCATCCACCAGGAGGCCGCCGGGGTTGTACAGGTCGTTGCGCAGCACCGTCACGCCGGAGCCGTCCAGGTTCATGCGCATCAGCCGCCCGTAGCTGCGGTTGTAGTAGGCCTCGACCCAGTAGATCTGGTCGGTGAGCGGATTGACGTCAATGCCGGCCGGGTCGGCGTACTGATCGGAGTAGCGATAGCGCAGGTCACTGCCGTCCGCGTAGAGCGACTTGATGAACAGGAAGCCGTCGGACCAGTAGATGGTCTTGGCGCGGCCGGACGGCGTCGGGGTCGGCGACACACGCGTCGCCGTGGCCGTGGGCGTATGGGTGGGGGTCGGCGTATGAGTCGGCGTCGGCGTGTTGGTGGCCGTGGCCGTGTGGGTGGCTGTAGGCGTGTTGGAGGCCGTGGCCGTCGCCGTCGCGGTGTTGGTTGGCGTGCGCGTCGGTGTGCGGGTCGGCGTATGGGTGGGCGTCGGCGTCGCCGTCACGTAGGCAAAGGCCACATCCGCGCCGACCCAGGGATCGTCCGCTGCCAGCAGTTGAACGTTGGAGGGGGCCGGCGGCAGCTCAGCCTGACGCACACCCGCAAAGTAGGCCGTCCAGTAGACCCGGCCGGCGGCGACATCCACGGCGAGACCGGAGGCGCGCTCGGCCGCACTGGCGACGGTCTCCACGTTCTGGCCGTTCAAGTCGGCCCGTTTGATCAGCGCGCCTTCCGACCAGTAGATCTTGTTGGTGGGGCCGTCTACAAAGATGCCGTCAATGGAGGCGGGGAACGCGGCGCTGTAGATCTGCTCGCGGCCGCTGCCGTCGAGCTTGATGCGGTGGATCGTCCTGTCCTCGCTCCAGTACAGCGTGCCGTACTCGCTGTCAATGGCCAGCCCGGACGGGCCGATGAAGCTGACGCCCGACAGGAAGGTATCCCGGCCCGGGCCGCCGATGTCCCAGACCTGGATGTCCCAAGTTCCGCCGTAGTACGGCTGAGTACCAAAATACAACTTACGGCGCACCGGATCCAGCGCCAGGCCCTGCGTGTTGGCCATGGTGTAGGCGAAGGGCTCGGCGCCGCTGCCGTCCAGGTTGGCGCGCATGATGCGCCGGCGCGTATACTCCACCCAGTAGACCTTGTTGGCGACCGGGTCAATCTGGATCGCGCGCGGGCGGACCCCCTCGCCGCTGTTCGGATCGTAGGCGCTGTAGATGGTGCGCGGGTTTGCACCGCTCACATCAACGATCTGGATCGAAGTAAACGCGTCGCTCCAGTAGACGTACTTGCCGTGGCCGGCGGGCGTCGGCGTCACCGGCAGCCGCGTGGGCGTGAAGGTGGGCGTCGGCGTGAAGGTGCGTGTGGGCGTCGGCGTGCGGGTGAAGGTCGGCGTTGGCGTCGCGGTCGGCGTGCGGGTCGGGGTGTGAGTCGGCGTCGGCGTCACGCCGTTGACCAGGTTGAAGGTGTTGTTGTTGAGCGGGTTCTGGTCAGCCTGCGCGCCCTGCACGCCAGCCCGGTTCTCGATCAGGCCGAGCACGCCAGGGTTGGCCTGTACGTTCATCTGCACCACGACGGTCTCACCTACCGCCACTTCGTTCAAGTTGCAGTTGATGCGGTTGCCGGGCTGCACGCTGCAGGGATCGCCGCGGCTGCTGGCGACAGATTGTAAGGTCACACCGCTGGGCAGGGCGTCGGTCACGACCACCCCGCTGGCCAGGCCAGCGCCGGTGTTTTGGACCGCCAGGGAGTAGGCAATCGGCCCTTCGGGCAGGAAGATCGGCGCCGCGGCGGTCTTGCTGACCGCCAAATCGGGCGTCGTGATGGACGGATTGCTCGCCGGGCTGAAGACCACGCCGGTCACGCTGCCCGAAAGAATGGAAACCTCGCCGCTGATGTAGAAGCTCGTCAGGCGGCGCAGCCCTGCGGGCCGGACGATGTAGACGGAGCCCTGCGGATCGGCGGCCACCGTGTCAATGTTGACCACACTATTCCAGTCGCGATAGTGCCACTGGCTGGCGTTTGTGGCCGGGTTCCACGAGAACACCAGGGCATAGCTGGCCAGGCCCTGCCAGCAGGAGGGGTTGTACACACTCCAGAACAGCTTGCCGGTGCTAGGCTCGACGAATACGTCGCGGATGGCGGTCGGAAAACACTGGAAGTTGACTCCGCCCTGCGCGCCGTCGTTCCAGAAGGTCACCGCGCCTGCGCCCTGGCCGGAGAGATCAGCGCGCCACCAGATGGTTTCGTAATAGCCGAAGCCGCCCGGCGCCAGCGCGGCCGCCGTAGACCAGTACAGCCGACCGCGCGCGGGATCCAGCGCCATGCTGGTCAGCGGGCGATCCGGGGCGACCACGGTCTCCACACCCGACCCATCCAGGTTGGCGCGCTTGATCGCGTTCGGCTCCTGCCAGTACAGCTTGCCGGCGTTGCTGTTGACGGCGATGCGCCGCGGCGAGATCAGGCCGCTGAGCACCGTCTCGACCGCGCTGCCGTCCAGGTTGGCGCGCACGATGGTCGCGCCGGCCACCCAGTACATCTTGCTGCGCGGGGCGTCCAGGGCCAGGCCGCCCGTGGGGTTGCTGGTGGAGGCTGGCACCAACACCACGATCTCCGAGCCGTCAATGGGATTGGCGCGGATGATGCCGCGGTCGGTGGCTGCGTACAGGCGATAGCCAGACGCCTTGCGCGCCGCGCAGTTGCCGTAGGCGTCGCAGACCCGCATGAAGGGCACGTTCGGGTCAATGCCGCTGGCGCTGCACGTCAGGTCCATGCGGTTCAGCCGCTGCGGTTCGCCCGCCCGCGTCAGCGTGTTGTAGGTGCGCGTGACCGTCGGGTTGGCGCACGGGAACTGCAGGTTGGCCTCGCTCAGGTTGAGGTCCTCCGCGTAGGCGGTGTAGGTGGTCTGACCCGTGCTGCCATAACCGCTGTACTGCACGTCCAGGTTGAGGCGCGGCGGCGCGGTGTCAATCTCGCCGCGCCAGTGATTCCAGGAGATGCGGTCACTGTTGCGGTTGGCCAGCACATCGCTGCCTGTCAGGTCAATCTGGTAGTTACCCTCCAGGCCCGCGGGAACCTGCGCCGTCCAGGCAGAGGTAAGGACGCCGGCGCCGGTCTGGGACGCGTTGACCGGGCTCCATGAGCTGTAGAGACCTGCCACCTGGGCTGCGCTCAGCGCCGAGGGAAAGACCTTCACTTCGTCCAGCAGGCCGCTGAAGCGCGTGCTGATCGCCTGGCTGGCCTCGCCAAAGAGGATGCTGCTGTCGCCGACGTAGCTCGACGATGCCTTGAGGCCGCTGGCCGCCAGCTTGCCATCCACGTAGAGCTTCTGGCCGCCCGCGCCCACCACGTGCGCCGCCATGTGCCACTGGTTGTCGCCGTAATTGACGCCGGCCGAGCAGATGCTCTCGCGGCTGCCGTTGAAGACATCCACGCAGACGTTGCCGCCGCTGAGGTAGACCTGGCGGTCGGTGTTGAAGGCGCCGCTGATCAGCGTGCGCACGCTGGAGATGCCGCAGTTGCTGCAACCCGCCTTGAACCACTCGGTCAGGGTGTAGTTGCCGGCTTCGACGGCCACCGACGTTGCGCGCACCTGCTGCCCGCCCGCGGCCGCGCCGTCGAACTGCAGGGCGCGGCCGAAGCGACCGGCCACGCCGGCCGTCGGGCAGGAAGTCGTGGTGCACAAGGCCACCCGATTCTTGCCGGAATCGTCACGGTAAAGTCTCGACCCAGGCAGATCGTCCAGGTAGAGCAGCAGCAACGTGTTGGAATAGACGTCGGTGACGATGTCCGGTGTGTAGGAGACCTCGGCCCCGCCGACGCCGGCCTGGATGGCGTCGGTCTCGGTGATGACGCCGCCGATGGTGATGGTGCGGGTGATGAGATCCATGGCCGGCACATCGCCCGGCGGCGCGTTGGAAGGAATCTCGTTGAGGCTGACGATGGGCGGCGTGCTGTCCAGCCGCACGGAACCGGCGGCGTAGCTGGCGCTGGGAGTCACATTGCCAGCCCGATCCACGGCGCGCACCTGGACCTCGTACAGGCCCGTCGGGTAACGCTGGCCGAGGTCGGGCAAGGCATAGTCAATGGCCCAGTTGACCTGGTTGCCGCCAGCCGGCGTGATCTGCGCATTCTGCCAGCCTGCGCCGTCGGGGGTGATGAACACCTGCACCAGGTCAACGCCGCTGACGCTCTGTCCGCTGCCCGGATCGTTAGCCGCGCCGGTCAGGTGAATGACCCAGCGATCGTCGGCGCCCTTGACCGCGGCCATGATGTCGGCCGGAATCGTGGCCGTGACTGTTGGCGTCTGCGCGTCCACGTACAGCGTGGCCGTGGTGGCCGTCGCCTGCACATGACCGACGACGTCGGTGGCGCGGGTGGACACGGTATGCGCGCCTTCGGCCGCCGGCACCTCCCATTCCAGCGCCCAGGCATAGCGGGCGTTGCCGCGCGGCAGCACGCCGACCGGCTGCGCGTCCTGCCAGGCGCCGCTGTCAATGCGCACCTGGACACGGGTAACGGACGACGTAGGATCGCTGGCCAGGCCGCCGAGCATGATCGTGCGACCGGCCGGGGCGAACTGCGTGGTCAGGCTGGAGGTTGGGAGATCGTCGTCAATCAGCAGGCTCAGCGACCTGGTCTGGTCGAAGCTGCCGAGGTTGACGGTGGGCGAGCCGGGGTAGACGGCCAGCAGGGACCCATTGGCGCGGCCGCTGATGGACGTGGCCCTGGATGAACTGCCGTTGGGGATCGTAAAGGGCGCCACGCTGCTCTGTTGGCCGCCGCGACTCAACAGCACGGGCGAGGTGAGCGTAGCCGCGCCGAGTTCGGGCGGGAACGTGTTGACAAAGCTGCCGGAAAGGGTCAGGTTAGCGTTGGCGTCGGGCACGCCGGGCTGGCTGGCGTTGGTCAACGTCGCTGTGTAGACCAGCGAGTTGCCATAGCGGACCACGCGGTCGCTGTCGCTAATCGAAAGGGCGATGGAGGCCGGATTGGGCGTCGCCGCACGCGGATTGGTTCCCAGGTTCTTCTCGGCAAGATCGTCCAACCCATCGCCGTCGGAATCGCGCATGCGCGGGTCGGTCGTCACCAGGGTAGATAAGCCGGTCGCGTAGGTGAACTGCCAGCCGTTCACCTCAACAGCGTCGCTGAGGCCGTCCCGGTCGGTGTCCGACCTGGTGGGATCAGTTCCCAGGATGGCTTCACGGTAATCGTTGAGGCCATCGCCGTCGGTGTCGGCCAGACTGTTGGATGTACCCAGGCGCACTTCGCTGCCATCGGGCAGGCCGTCGCCGTCGGCGTCGTAGGTGGCGTCGTTGGGGTCCAGTCCCCCAGAGCCAGCGCCGGCCGCCAGCAGCCCATCGCCGTCGTGATCCATCTGCGGCCGGAAGCGGCTGTCCCAGGCCAGGCTGTAGAACTCGTCCAGCGTGGCCGGAAAGACGTCGGGATAGAGGCTGTCGCCGAGGAAGGTCTTGGTGTCGCCGCGCAGCGTGATGTCCGAGCAGTAGTCGGCCCAACATTCGTAGCCCGGCATGGCGTAACCCATGTAGAAATAGAGCGGAATCTGCCGATCCAGGCCCTTCGAGAGGGTCTGCCACGGGCTGGCGATGATTTGCTCAGCATAGCCTGTGTGGAAGTTGATCGTATTGCTGTCTGGCCAGGGCCCATACCAGATTCGGTACCGCTTGCTGCGGAACGACTGGACCTCCTGCCAGGCGTTGCTCATGGCGCTGCGCGCTGCCGCTGGCGCGCTGGCCCCGTCGCCGGCCAGCCTGTAGGTGACGGTGGACGAGCGCAGGTTGAAGGCCGAGAAAAATGAATCGTACTTGACAATGGCGCCGCCGCCCGGCACTTTGTTGAAGAGGGTCGTCCGTACGGGCGCGGCAAAGCTGACCTGGTTGCCGTGCATGAAACCGTTGTTGGGGTTGGCCAGGTTCAACGCAAACGCGCCCATCCTGACCAGGTCCTGGCTGCCGTTGGCATCCACGTGGTCGAAGTCAATGGCCGAGCCGCTGCTGTAGATGAACTTGGCCAGCGCGCCGGTGAGGGCGCCGACCAGGCTGAGGCACGCGCCGGAAACGCCAGCTTCACACAGGCCCATGAGCAGCAGGTCTACGAAACCCAGCACAGCCGTCACAATGAAACCGATCACGGTCAGCGACAATGCGAACATGACGATGGCGACGATCGTGCTGGCGATGGCGAAGGCCAGGGCTGTGTTGAAAGCAACGGTGCCGACCTTGACATCGCCCGACAGCGCCTGGTACATGAAAATGCCCCAGGGAATCGCGATGCCGATGACCAGGCCGACGATTGCGGCCACCTTGGTCAGGCCGACGATCTCGGAGCTGGCGCCCAGCACCTTGCCTAGGGCCGCGCCCTGCGAGACCTGGGTCGCGACGGCCACCTCCTGGACAAAGGTCTTGAGCGTCAACAGCGGCGCGACAATGGTGGCTACCGCCGCGGCCAGCCCCAGGAAGACCACACCGGCCAGCTTGAGCGGGTTGTTGTCCAGCGCAGAACCGATCGCAAACAGGGTGATGCCGACGATGCCCGACACGATGGTGGCCGCGGTGCCGACGCCGACAAAGGTCTGGAACGCGCCCTCGCCGTTGGTAATCAAGCTCAGCTTGCGCCGCAGCGTCTCCAGCAGGTTAACCGTTCCCAGGTCGTCTAACGTCTTGGTTGCGCTGTTGGTGTTCTTGAGAATGCCAATGTACGATTGTACATCGCGCGGACTGACGTAGTAGGTCAACACGAGCTGGTTGATGATCAGCAGGTTTGCCACGCGGCCGATGCCCATAGGCAGGCTGGCCATGGCCTGCAAGTCCTGGTCACTAGTCGCGCGGCTGGGATCGTTGACCAGGGTGTCGGCAAACTGCACGGGCCGCGCCCAGCCGCGGCTGAGGGACAGGTAGTAGAGCTGCAGAATCGCCAGCTTGCCCGCGGCCACGTTGACGTCCTCACCAGGCTCGGCCCCGGCGTACGTCTGATCCCTGACCGCCCAGGCATCCTCGATGGGCATGGTCTCCCACTTGGCCGCCGCGCTGTTGTACCGGTATTTGGTCATGTTGAGCCCGGCCACGGTCTGCAAAGGGGCGCCGTTGTCGGCCCGAAAATCAAAAATCAGCGTGTTACCGGACCACTGCGCAGCCTGGCCCGCGCCGACCTGCGCCAGGTTCAGCGCGCGGAAACGTTCCTCGCGGGCGAAGAGCAGCGAGGGTGAGATGGGTGCGCCTGCCGACCAAAACGGGGTGAAGACGCTGCCTAGCAGAGCCTGCGTATCGCTGGTCGCCAGCCGGCCAAAGGCCTCGTCCCGGTGGCCGTAGGACTTGTTGACGACCCGCAGCACGTTGGGCAGCCCCCAGCGCTGGACGCTGGGCACGCCGGCGTTCTGCAAACGATCGAGCCGACCAGCAATGGTCGGCGCATTGACGCCGCGACCGTTTACGGTCAGGTCAGGCTGGCCGTCGCCGTAGCACGTCCCATTGATGACGGTGTCGCAGTCGCGGGCCGACAGGAAGGCCCCGTCCAGACCGACGCTCAGCGGCGTCAACACGCTGTCAGGCTCAGGCGGGTTTGGAGCGGTCGGATCTTCGTAGAGGATGGCAAAATCAACGCCCCGGTTCTCGCGGATGTTGAGACCGGTCAGCTTCCATTCGTCGTAGTAGGTCTGCACGGGCTGGATGCTGTTGTAGCCGTCGTAACGCACACAGACTCCCCCATCATAGTCCGCGCACTGATCCAACAGCATCTGCACGATCCACACCAGCCGCACCTGCTGCGCGCTGCCCCAATACGTGCCCGGTTTGTAGAGCATCTTGCCGTAGAACGCCACGCGGTCTTCGGTATTCGGCTCGACCACCAGGTTGAGCGGCACGTAGACGACCTTGGGTGGATAAGCGGCGCTGTTGAGGCTGCGAACGGCAATACCGCCGAACTGATCCAGCTCCTGGTCGCTGGGCAGATTGTTGTTGGCGCCGGCAACCTGAATCTCCAGCATCGGGATCAGCTTGATGTCGCCGTTGTCGTCGGGCGACATGGCGCAGACCGCGTTTGGATCCCGGCCGTTGGAGATCGCCTGCTGCACGCAAACGTCGAAGAAGGTTTGCGCGTCGTTCGGCCCGCGCTCGGCGCGCTGAATCTGGCCGCGAGCGTCGCCGCTCGGCCAGTCCAGCACGTTGAAGGCGTACCAGAGGCGGGCGGGGTTGGTGGGGCGCAGTTGGAATTCCACATACGTCGGCGCGTTGGGGGTCAGGCCGTTGATAGTCAACGCCAGGGGCGCGCTGCCGCTGAACGTCGGACTGCCGGCCTTGAAGGGGGACAGATCAACACCGTTGGGCGCGCCGTCGCCGTCCAGGTCGCGGTCGGCAATGTCGGGCACACCGTCGCCGTCGCTGTCGGGGCAGGCGGGGAAGTTAGTGCACTTTTGGCCGTCGAGCACCCCGTCGTCCAACGTGCTGGCCTTTTGCGGATCGCTGTACCAACGCTGGCCGCCCAGGAGAAAGCCAATGACCTCCTGGTAGTCGGTCAGCACGTCGCCGTCGCTGTCGGCCCTGAACGGATTCGTGCCCAGGAGCGTTTCTTGAACATCGGTCAGACCGTCGCCGTCGCTGTCCGCGCCGTCATCGGGCGCGGTTGCCAGCCGGGGTAGCTCTTGCGTGTCGGCTGCCGCCGGGTTCGTTCCCAGCGCGAGCTCGCGCGCATCGCTCAGTCCATCCGCGTCCTGATCCGCGCCGGTGTCTTTCTCGAGCAGCGCCAGCTTCTGCGCCGCCCGCAAGCTGTTCGCTTGACGATCCTCGTTGTACGCGGCGAGGGCGTCATTGACTCCATGCGTGGTCTGATTCTCAGCCGGCGCCTGGGATTTGACGTAGGCGTCGAACCGCTGCCATTCGGCTGCTTGCAGGATGGGCGCGGCCAGCATGATCAGGAGCACCGACAAGGTAATCGAAACGTAGAGTCTGCGTGAGCGGCTTCTGCGCGCCAGCGCCACGGTCAAGGCCAGCACGGCGAACAAGGTGAGCAACTGGGCCGCGGCCTGCGGCACGCCGGCGATCAGTCTCCGCGCCGCGGCCGATTCCAGATTGAGGAGCAGCGGAGACAGATTGGCTGCCAGCCGGGGCGCAGGCTGGTGGCGATAGGTGAACGTGACAGAAATTTTGGCTTTGGTGCGGTAGTCGGCATTGGCCGCGGCGGGCAGATCCAGGTGGATCAGTTGGCGCGCCGGTAAGCCGCTGGGCGCCAGCCACAGCTCGCCGCTGCCGGTCAAATAGACGTATTGTTCTGGCAGGTCAAGGGTGATTCCGCTCGGCAGCGCGCCCTTGCTGGCAAGCGCCTGCTGCATCTGGTCGCGCAGGTAGCGGGCGTAACCCGGCCCGTCCATCTCAAAGGCGTAGCGCGTCAAGCCGTTCTCGACATCGGCCACCCTGATATTCTTGGCTGCATGCAAAAATGTGAGGAAGTCGCCTTCGGGCGCAAAGCCGCCGGTGAAATTATCGGTCGCCTGCCATTCGCCATCCCCTCGGCGCGCAAACGCCTTGTCCCCCTCGACCTTCACCTGGGCGGCCGAGTTGGCATCGAGCGCGCTGCCGCCCTGCGACCAGACGGCTAATTGCAGCGTCTGTGCGGTCAGATCAGCGTCGCCCTCGAGATACAGGCGTTGGATCTTGCTCGCGCGTCCCACGTTGCCGGCCGTCGGCAGCGGAATCACTTCTTGTTCGATGTCGGCCGCGAACTGATACGCACCTGCATCGCGCACCTGTTGCCAGGCTGTCATGACGGCGCTGCGCGCCCTTGCAGGTTCGGCGTACGCCAGCCGCTGCCAGCCGCTGCCGGCTGCGGCGGTGAACAGGATCGCGGCAACGAATGTAGTCGCGACGAACAGTAGGCGCGCGCGCCAACGAGGGCGCGGGGCGCGACGGCCTGGCTGCTTCAGCGGGTGATTCTTTGACATGGGACGAACCTCGATCGAACGACGGTGTTCAGGGGTTCTGTGTCATTGGGGTGCGGCCTCCAGCGCGGCGCACGGCGCGGTCAAAGCGTCGTACATTATCGCTTACAGGCAGCGGGGCAAGATGTGGTGTAAATTCCGGTGTGCATCCTGACCAAACAGACGAATCCGTACGCGCAACCAACCCCGCCCGACCGTGAACGGGTTGGGCTACGAGGTGAAAGGCCCTCTCGGGCCTGACAACTTGCATCTCGCAGCAGGCGCGTTTCAGTTTCGCGGCGCAGCTCCCGGCGCTTCGGCTACTGCCAAAGTCGCCAGGGTGAGCTTGGCAAGGGTTGCAGCGATCGTTCGGCTGAGACCTCGGTCGAGTCGCTCGCGACGAAGTCTTAATCGCCCGACCCGACCCCAGTTTGAAAGGCGCCTGGACGCCCGCGCGGCGGTTGACGACGGGCGGCGGGTAGCTTATAATCCTTGCCAATCACCGCACACAGGAGTTTAGCTATGCAAATCGGCTTCATCGGCCTCGGCATCATGGGCAGCCGCATGGCCGCCAACCTACAAAAGGCGGGCTACAGCCTGGTCGTCCACAACCGCACGCAGGCGAAGGCGGAAGCTCTGCTAGGGGGCGGCGCAACCTGGGCGCAGTCGCCGGCCGACGTCGGTCGCCAGGTCCGTACGCTGTTCACCATGCTGGGAGATCCCCAGGCCGTGGAACAGACAGCGCAGGGCGCGGATGGTTTTCTGACCACGCTGTCCCCCGGCAGCCTGTGGGTTGATTGCAGCACCGTCAATCCGACGTTTACACGGCAAATGGCCGCGGCCGCGGCGCAGCGCGGGGTGCGCTTCCTTGATGCGCCGGTGGCTGGCAGTAAGACGCCCGCCGCGGCCGGCCAGCTCACTTTCCTGGTGGGCGGCAGCGCAGCCGATCTGGAGGAGGTTCGCCCCTACCTGGACGTCATGGGTCAGCGCATCGTGCCCATGGGCGAACAAGGCATGGGCGCGTCCATGAAGATCGTTCTCAACTCCCTCTCCGGCGGCGCCATGGCGGCCTTCGCTGAGGCCATGGCCCTGGGCCAGGCGTTGGGCCTGTCGCAGCCGGCGCTGCTCAATTTCCTGCTGGGCGGGCCGGCGGTGGCCGGCGTTGTCACCGGCAAGCGCAGCCGAATCGAGACCGGCCACTTCGACGACCCCGATTTTCCACTGACCTGGATGCGCAAGGACCTGCAGCTCGCCAGCCAGACTGCCTACGAGCATGATGTGGCGATGCCGCTGGTCAACGCGGCCAAGGAGGTCTACGCCCTGGCGGTGCGCTACGGGCTGGGTGAGGCTGACTTCTCTGCCATCTACCGCTTTCTGAACGTCACGCAGCGCGAATTTGAGGCGTGATGGTGACGCACTCCGCGCCGTCGCTGATGGTGCACGCAGAAACGGACGCGCAGCGTTGGAACGCAGCGTTAGCGTCGCTGCCCGCGCACCATGTGCTGCAGAGCTGGGAATGGGGCGAGATCAAACGCCAAACCGGTTGGTGGGCGCATCGTTTGCTGTTCACGCAGCAGGGCGCGATCGTGGCCGCGGCGCAGGTGCTGACGCGGCGCCTGGGCCGCGCGCCGCTGGCCGTGCAATACACGCCCAAAGGCCCCGCGCTCGATTATGCGGACCCGGCGCTGACCGTACAGGTGCTGGCTGCGCTGGAGGACTACGCCAGGCGCAGCCGCGCCATCTTCATTAAGATGGATCCTGACGTGCCCGACGACACCGCGCGCGGCCGCGCTATCTTGGACCTGCTGCGCCAGCGGGGCTGGCAGGCGGCGGCAGAACAGGTGCAGTTCAAGAACACCGCGCTGCTCGATCTAGCGGCGGGCGAAGAGGCGGTGCTGGCCGGCTTCAAGCAGAAGTGGCGCTACAATGTGCGCCTGGCCGGTCGCAAAGGAGTGACGGTGCGCCGCGGCTCGACAGCCGAGTTGGAAACTTTCTATCGCTTGTATGCCGAGACTGGCGCGCGCGATGGGTTCTTGATTCGACCGCTGGCCTATTACCGTGACGCCTGGCAGACGCTTTTGAACGGCCAAGGGCAGGTCGGGGGCTGCCTGCTGTTGGCGGACGTGGGCGCGGAGACGGTGGCCGGGCTCTTCATCGCACGCTTTGCGCGCACGGCCTGGTATCTCTACGGCGCTTCCAGCAGTCAGCAGCGCGAGGCCATGCCCAATCATCTGCTGCAGTGGGAAGCGATGCGTTGGGCGATCGCGCAGGGCTGCACGACCTACGACCTGTGGGGCGCGCCAACAGAGATGAGCGAAAGCGACGCGCTGTGGGGCGTCTGGCGCTTCAAAGAAGGATTTGGGGCTCGCATGGCTTCTCACATCGGCGCGTTCGATTTTGCGCCGTCGGCCTTGACCTACTACCTCTACACGGTCGCCATGCCCCGGGTGCTCAACTTGATGCGTCGGCGGCATCGCGCGACGCCGACCGCTTGAAAAAACCTCACCAAGACACAACGCGCACGAAGAACCGCTCTGTCTCTGTCTCTGTGTCTTCGTGCCTTTGTGTGAGATCTTCAACGGGCTTTCCATCTCACGGGACGCGCAGGATGCGGATCGTGGGGCCAGGACGACGCCATGGGTCAGGCGCGAACTGGATCACCAGGGGCAGCTCGCGCCAGAAACGCTCATAAGCCGCAACAAAGTCAGCGTAACGGGCCGGTTCGGCGTAGAAACGATCGTACATGTCGCTGCTGGCCGCAACGAACTGAGCGCCGCGTGTCCGGAAATAGTCCGGCGTGGATTGACCCAGGGTCGGCACCTCTTCCAGTTTGATCGTCGCGCTCCAGAAAAGCCCGGTGTACCATTCACTGCCCACCACGGTTTGCGCGGGCACGTGATCACGGAACCAGCGAATCGCCAGCACCTGCGTGTTGGGCTGCGCGCTTTGGAACGCGCGGCGCAGCGACGTGAAGGCCGGCTGGCTCAACGTCAGCAGGAGCAGCGCAGCCAGGCTAACAGTCAGCGCCAGGGGCATCTTGCGCCTAGATCGTGATCCACGCAGGTGGACTTCGTATGCGTTGCTGCGACTTCCACTCGCCTGCGCCGCGCCGCGGGCAATCGTCAGCACCCCTTGCGCTGTCCACAGCGCCACGATGGGCAACACCGGCACGAGCCAGTGATCCCAGCGCAAGTTCGACGCGCCGATGCCCAGCCAGTAGAGCAGCGGGAAAGCCGCCGCGATCCAGCCGCGCGCCGCGTTTCCGCGGCGCAGCCGGCCGACGGTCGCTGCGCCGAACGCCGCAGCGATCATCCCCGGCCAGCCAACCGCGCCGGGCAGGGCGACCGCCACATACCACCACCAGTTTTGCAAACCGGGCAGGCGCTCCGCGCCCGCATGACCACCCCGATTCTCGAAGAGCAGATTCGGAATGGCCGTTTGCCAGTCGAGGAGAACATAGGGCGAGGTGATGGCAAAGGCGGCGGCCGCGGCCAACGCGGCCAGACCCAGCGCGCCGAGGTCAGGCCTGCGCCCGCGGCCGGGGCGTGTGATCCAGGCGACAAGCCAGGCCGCAAAAACCACCCCGGTGGTGATTTTGGACGCCGCGGCCAGGCCTGTTGCGACCCCGGCCAGCAGCGCCCAACGACGCGTGGGGCGATCGGCAAAGCGGATCGCAGCGTAAACCGCCAAGAGGACGAAGAAGGCGGCCGGGGCATCGCTGCGCGCCCAGGTCGTCCATTCCCGGTGCATGGGGTTGACCGCGAGGAAGAGCGCGGCCAGCAGACCCAGGCGGCGGCCGCCCAGGCGCGTTCCCAGCCGCCAGACGAGCGCCACGGTGGCGACGGCCCAGGCAATGCTGAGCAGGCGCGCGGTCACGTAGAACAGCGTAGGATCGGCGCTTAGCTGGGCTTGCAGCGCCGCCGGCTGCGCCAACTGACCGGCCGCGTGGCCGATGACGTAGAGGAGACCATAGAGCAGCGCCAGCGGGTAGATGACGGTGGAGCCGGGGTGCCCAAACCAGTGCGGGTTGAGATCCCCGCTGACCACCATCTGCACCGCGGGATTGATGAAGGCGTTCTCACCGTCGCCGGTCAGCACGTAGGGCAGGCCAAACCAGAAGCCGTAGACGCGCAGCCCAAACGCCAGGCACAGCACGAGGACCAGCGCGCCGTAGCCCCGTGCTCGCGCGGCCTGGCTCACCTAACGATTCTCCGCCACATTGCCATCGCGTCGCCTACCCACGTTGCAGGAACGACAGCGGCGCACGGAGCTGGCTGACCATCGGCTGCGGTGGATAAACGTCCGCGCCCAGTGGGCCGGGGGCAAGGCCGATCTGACCGAGGAGGCCAAAATCGAAGAAGGAATTGTGGGAGACAAGTTGATCATCCGCGCCGCGAGTCTTCCTTTCCCATGGTCTTTGGCCTGGTTGCCGCCGGGGATTGCATTGGACAGCGCGCATTTTACCACAGCGCGGCCTGGCCGCGGAAGTTCGTGCGCAGCTTGGTGTTTTTTGGGCCTGCGGGCTTTGGTGCTACAATGTCCGCACTTGCCAACCAGTACGCGTCATGTCAAGCTTCACGGCTTGTGCGTCGCACGACCACGGCTGAGGGCAATCCGCCTCCCCATTTCCACCTATTTCATGAGCTGCAGGAGGAAACGTATTGTGAAACCGATCCGTATCGTCACGCTGTTTGCTGTTTTGGCTCTGCTGTTAGTCCCATTGGCAGCCAACGCAAACCCACCCGCGACCGCCGCGCAACCAGCGCCGGCCAGTTCCACTTCCCCCCAATCCAAAACACCCGATGCGCCCTGCGCCTTGCTCGATGATGCGACGGCGCGTGGGCTGATGTCTGGCATGTTCGAAACCAAGCTACTCATCGCCTGTGGACGTCAGAACGAACTGGGCCAGGTCAAGTCCGACGCCGCGTCGGCCAGCCAACCGGGCGTTCCCTTCCTGGGCGCTGATGTCCTGGTGAACAACCCGGCCCTCGACACCGGCGGCACCTCGCACACCCAGAGCGAAACCACCATCGCCCGTAACGAGACCACCGGTACGATTTGCTCGGCCTACAACGACTCGTACAGCGGCGTCGTCCAGGGCATCGGCTATGCTGGCTTTAGCCGCTCAACCAACGGCGGCGTCAGCTTCACCGACAACGGCGCGGTGCCGGCGGCCGGCGGCGGCCAATCCTTCGGCGACCCTAGCCTGGTTTGGCGCAAGTCTGATGGCCTCTTCTACATCACGTCGCTGCACACCAACGGCCTGGGGCTGTGGAAGTCCACCGACGACTGCGCCACCCTCACCTGGGTCGGCATGGCCCATTCGGGCGCGAACGATGATAAGGAACTGATGGCGGTTGACAACAACCCGGCCAGCCCCTTCTACGGTCGCATGTACATTGCCTGGACCGACTTCACCGATTCCCGGATTCGCGCAATCCGCTCGACGGACGGCGGCCTGACCTGGTCAGCGCCGGTCATCTTGAGCGCGGCCAGCACGGACGTACAGGGCGCCTGGCCCACGGTCGGCCCTAACGGCAACCTGTATGTCTCCTGGGTGCGTTGGAACCCCTATCCCAACGGCCCCATCAACATCGAAGTCGTGCGCTCCACCGATGGCGGCGCCACGTTTGCTGCCACGGCCAACCCGCTGACCGGCGGCATCAACCCGCAGGCGTCTGGCCCAACCGCAAGCTGCGGCCGGCCCGCACTGAATGGCAACATCCGCTACCTGCCCTCGCCGCAGATCACGGTGTCGCCTAACGGCAACGTGCACGTCGTTTACAGCCGCGACCCGGACGGCCTCAACACCGGCGACGTGATTGACGTCTACTACCGCCGCTCAACCGACAACGGCGCCACCTGGGGCGCGGAAGTCAAACTGAACGACGACGCCACGACCCGCGACCAGTTCTTCCCGACCATCAGCGCCGGGCCAACAGGCCGCATCGTGGCTACCTGGTATGATCGCCGGCTCGACGCTGGCAACCTGCTTTTCGACTACTACATGCGCGTTTCGCATGACGGCGGCGTCACCTGGCAGGCAAGCCAGCGTGTGAGCGATGTCTCGTCGCCGGTCTACATTGACCCCAGTCTGGCAGCCTGCTACCACGGCGATTACGATCAGCAGCTTCAGGATGCCGGCTTCGGCTACATCCAGTGGTCCGATGATCGCAACATTCAAAGTGCGCACCAGGACCCCGATGTCTGGTTCGACAAGGAAGCCTTCGCGCCGGATTACACGTTGGATGTCACGCCGGCCTCGCAGGCCGTCTGCGCACCGGCCAATGCGACCTACACGGTAAATGTCGGCTCGGTCCTGGGCTACGTGGACCCCGTCACGCTCGGCGTCAGCGGCAACCCGGCCGGGACAACCACCGGTTTCAGCACGAATCCGGTCACCCCGCCCGGCGCCAGCACCCTGACCATCGGCAACACCGGCGCGGCTGCAGCCGGCAGCTATAACATCACGGTTTCGGCCACTTCGACCTCCGGTCCGAAGTCCGCCGGCGTCGTCCTCAATCTGTACACCGCCGCGGCCGGCCAGCCAACACTGACCGCGCCCGCCAACGGCGCGACCAACGTCTCCGCCACGCCAACCTTCACCTGGAACGCGGCGACTCAGGCGGCCACCTATAGCATCGAAGTGGCGACGGATGCCGGTTTCACGAATATCGTCGCCTCGGCCAGCGGCCTGACAGGGACCACCTGGAGCGGCGCCACGTTGAACACCAGCACGATGTACTACTGGCGTGTGCAGGCGACCAACGCCTGCAGCGCCGGCAACTATTCCGCTGTCTTCAGCTTCACCACCGTCGCGGCCCCTGGCGACTGCGGCCCCGGCACGACGGCCAACATCCTCTACCAGTACGGCTTCGAAGCCGGCGCCAGCGGCTGGACGCACAGCGCCGCTGCAGGCACGGACAGTTGGGCGATCATCACGACGAACCCGCACAGCGGCACGTCGCACTACCGCGGCCTCGATCCGGCCACGGTCTCTGACCAGCGGCTGGTCTCGCCGGCCGTCGCGATTCCCAGCGGCCAGAACCCCGTGACGCTCAAGTTCTGGCACTTGCCCAACCTGGAGAACAGCGGGACGACCGCATGCTACGACGGCGGCATCCTGGAAGCGACGACCAACGCCGGCACGACCTGGACGCAGGTGGCGAACGCCAACCTGCTGGTTGGCCCCTACACCGGCGCGGTCTCCGCCAGCTTCGGCAACCCGCTGGCCGGCCTACAGGCCTGGTGCAACGGGACCGTCTACTTCCAAACCATCGCCGACGTCAGCAGCCTGGCCGGGCAGACCGCGCAGTTCCGCATGCGCCTCGGCTCCGACACCTCGGTGAGTGATGTGGGTTGGGACATTGACGATGTGACGGTGCAGAGCTGCCAGCCGGCGCAACCGACCGCGACGCCGACGGCGACGACCGTGCCGCCCACCGCCACCCCGACGTCAACGGCGGTGCCGCCAACCGCGACGCCGACGGCGACCGCTGTGCCGCCCACGGCGACGCCGACGGCGACGGCTGTGCCGCCCACGGCCACCCCGACCGCAACGCCGACGACCCCGCCGACCGGCGTGGAGTTGAGCAGCCTGAACCGCGGCGCAGGGTCGAGCAACCTGTGGCTGCCGCTGGCTCTCGCCCTCGTGCTGCTGGCTGTGGCGGGCATGGCGCTGCGCCGGCGCACCGCGCGTTAAGCGCATACAAAATCACGGGGTCTGACTGATTGTGGCCGCCGGCTTCATCGCCGACGGCCATGCGCCAGCCATCCCTGTTCAGTTTCATGCATGGCGTTCTGGCCTGGTTCATCTTCAGGCCAGAACGCCCATCACCTGTGAGCGACTAGCGGCTTCGGGTGATGTCATTGGCGCCACATCAAGCGCCGCACGGTCCATCACATGTCCGGGGTAATTAGCGTGTCTTCGACAGATCAGCGGCCCACTCGCTCTCAAACACCGCGCATTGTTCAAGGGCCAAAGATCTGGTCGCTTCTTTCGTACGAAACCCAGACCCGTCTCTTTTTGGTTCCCTTTTTTCTTGGCTCCCTGATCTTGATCGTCCTTCCCGCCCTGATTACCCTGGTCGTAGCTTTCACCAAGTACAACGCCATCCAGCCGCCGATCTGGATCGGCCTGGACAACTTTCGGGCGCTGCTGGCTTCGCCGCTGGCGCGGCTGTCGCTGCGCATCTCGCTGCAGTTCATCTTCCTGGCTGTGCCGCTGCGTTTGATCGGCGCGCTGCTGCTGGCGCTCTTGCTGCAGCGGGGCGGTCGCCTGTTCGGCGGACTGCGCGCCGTGGTCTTTCTGCCGACCATCCTCCCCGAAGGCGCCTACGCACTGATCTGGCTGTGGATCCTCAACCCGCTGTATGGCCCCTTGAACGCCGTGCTGCACGCCGTGGGACTGCCAACGCCTGACTGGCTGCTCAACCCAACGACCGCGCGGCTGAGCATGGTGCTGATGGCGCTGTTCACCATTGGCGAGGGGATGGCGCTGCTGCTGGTTGGCCTCAAGACCATTCCTAGGGTATACTATGAGGCGGCACGTGTTGACGGCGCGAACGCCTGGCAGTCCTTCTGGCGCATTTCCCTGCCGCTGCTCACGCCGTGGCTGCTGATTCTGACGTTTCGCGATATCGTGGTCAGCCTGCAGAATACGTTCACGCCGTCCTTTGTCATGACTTACGGCGGCCCCTATTACGCCACGACCTTCGTACCGCTGATGCTTTTCGAACTGGCCTTTGACCTCTTCGATTTTGGCGTGGCCGCGGCGATGACCGTGGTTCTGTACTTGTTGACCAGCCTGTTGGTGGTGGGCATTGTGAACCTGGTTGGACTAAACAGACATGACGACGTCGCCTGAACCGGCCGAAGAGCATGTCCCAGCGCCGCCCGCAATCGCCCGCGCGGGCCAAGCGCCGCGTTCTAGGCGAGAAACTACCCGCTTTGTCGTTTTGGCCGTGGTCGGAGTCGCCGTGGCGGTTGTGTTCGTTCTGCCGCTCTTCTGGATGGCGGTCGTGTCGCTGCGGCCCGTGGGACTGCCGCCCCCCCGCACCGTCGAGTGGTGGCCGGCCGATCCGCAGTGGGGCAACTACATCGAGATTTTTCGCCAGGTGCCGATGGCCCGTTACCTGCTCAACTCGGCGCTGGTCGTCGCGGTCTCCGTGCCGCTGACACTGCTCACTGCGTCGCTGGGCGGATTTGGCCTCTCGCAGCTGCGCGATCCCTGGCGCAGCCGCCTGGTGGTCGCCGCCGTTTTTCTGCTCATGGTGCCGCCGTCAGCCGTCTGGCTGTTCCGCTACCAAATGCTGAGTTGGGCCGGCCTCTTGCGCACGATATGGTCGTTGATCCTGCCGGCCTTTGCCGGCGGCGGGCCGCTGCTGGTGCTGATCTTCTACTGGACGTTCCGCCGCACGCCGGTCGAGATGTACGAGGCGGCGCGGCTCGAAGGCGCGGACGCTTGGACGGCCTACCAGGAGCTTGCCATGCCCATGGCTCGACCAACGGTGGCCGCGGTCGTTATGTTAGCCTTCGTTCTGTTCTGGAACGACTTTACCAACCCGGTGCTCTATCTGTACCGGCCGCAGACCTACACCCTGCCGATCGGCGTGCAGATTCTCAAGCAGCTCGATGCAACGAACTGGCCGCTGTTGATGGCCGGGGCCACCTTCATGACCATCCCGATCATTGTGATCTTCTTTGTCTTGCAGCCGCTCTTTCTGAGCGACAACTCCATCGCTTCACTCTTGGAGAAAAGCTGATGCGCAAACTGATTCTGCTGTTGTTCACTCTGTTGTTGATGGCGCCGGCCCTGGCGGGCTGCGCCACCGCGCCGATCCAGCACTCGACTGCGTTCATGGTCTCCGGCAGCAAAGAGGAGTACGATGCTTACCAGAAGCTCGTGGACTCCTTCCAAACCGCCAACCCGGCCTACAAAGTGGAACTGCGCTACGTGCCGGACGATGCCGATTATCTGCGCCGCCTGGCGGCCGATTTCGCCGCTGGCGCGCCCGCGGACGTCATGCTGCTCAACTACCGCCGCATTGCCCCGTTCGCCGATGAAGGCGCGCTGGGGGCCGTTGGGCCGTATCTCGCCAAAAGCCAGGTGATCAAAGAAGGCGATTTCTATCAGCCGGCCCTGGATGCGTTTCGCTACAAGGGCGAGCTGTGGTGCCTCCCGCAAAATGTATCCAGCCTGGTGATCTACTACAACAAGGCGCTGTTCGACGCCGCCGGCGTGGCTTATCCGGCGAATGATTGGACGTGGGCCGACTTCGTGGCCGCCGCGAAGGCGTTGACGCTGGACAAGAACGGCGACGGCGTCACCGACCAGTATGGCGTTGGCATTGACCCCATCCTCTACCGCCTGGCCCCCTTCATCTGGCAGGCCGGCGGCGAGCTGGTGGACAACCCCGCCAACCCGACGCGCCTCAGTCTGGACAGCCCGGCCGCACGCCTGGCATTCCAATGGTTCGTGGACTTGCAGGTCAAGGAGAAGGTCGTTCCGGACGCGGCCGCCGAGGCTGCGCAGGACAGCCAGAGCCGCTTCCTCAGCGGCGCGCTGGGCATGTACTTCAACAGCCGGCGGTCGGTGCCGACCATGCGCACGATCAAAGATTTTGATTGGGACGTGGCGCCGCTGCCCCGTGGGGCGCAGCCGGCCAGCGTCCTCCACAGCGACGGCTATTGCATGGCCGCTAAAAGTAAGGACAAGGAGGCAGCCTGGAAATTCATCGAATACGCCAACTCCGTCACAGGCCAAGAAATTGTGGCCCGCACCGGCCGCACCGTGCCATCGCTGCGCGCGGTGGCCGAGTCAGCCAGTTTCCTTGACCCGGCCCAAAAGCCGGTCCACAGCCAGGTGTGGCTCGACGCCGTACCCACGCTGCGCACGGTTCCGGTCATGTCGAATTGGCCGGCCATCGAAGACGCCGCCAGCAAAGAAGTCGAGCGCGCATTCTATGGCCAAGCATCTGTGGAAGAGGCCGCCGCAGCGGCTTCAAACCTAACCCAATCCCTTTTCAAGAAATCCGCCCCGTAAGAGAGTTCGCAACCTTGTTCGTGAGTAGGAGGAATAGTACATGAAGTACGCACGTAAGTTTTTCGGCGCCATCGCCATTCTGATGGTCGTGAGCCTGGTCTTCTGGCTGCCGGCTGATATGGCGAGCACCAGGCCCATCGCCGGGCAGCGCAGCGCGGTCAGTCCGCTTGGCGCGACGCAGCAGGAGACGCCCGTCGGTGAGTTCACCGCCAGCGATCCTGTCACGCCCGTCCTGACGTTGGCCGCACGCGACCTGCCAGCGCCCGTGATCATGCCTACGCTTGATCGCGAGATCAATCCGCGCATGAACTTCAACGCCAACCTTGACCCCAACTTCGACGTGAAGGGTGGCCCAGACCCACTGTTGCCGGTGCAAGCCGCGGCGCCAGCCGCCCGGCCCGATGCCTTCGGCACTCCCATCTTCAACTTCAACGGCCAGGGCTACACCTTTGTCAACCCACCGGACACGGTGGGCGACGTCGGCGCCAATCATTACGTCCAAATGATCAACGCCACGAACGTGGCCGTCTACAACAAGACCACCGGCGCCTTGATCCAGGCCTTTCCCCTCACGTCCCTGGGCGGCTGCGCCACCGGCAACGGCGACCCAGTCGTCCTGTATGACCAACTGGCCAACCGTTGGTTCTTGAGCGAATTCGGATCGGGCAACGCGCTGTGCGTTTACATCTCGCAGACGGCCGATCCGTTGGGCGCGTACTACTCGTATTCGTTCACCATGCCCAGCTTCCCCGATTATCCCAAGTACGGCGTGTGGGCGGATGCTTATTACGGAACTGCGAATGAAACCAGCCCCTCCGCCTTCGCGCTGGATCGCGCCAAGATGCTGGCCGGCCTGCCGGCCACCTTCCAGCGCTTCACGGTCACTGCGCTCTCGGGCTTTGGTTTTCAGGCGTTGACCCCCGCCGATTTGGATGGCATGACCGCGCCGCCCGCTGGCGCGCCTGACTACATCATGCGCCACCGCGACACGGAAGCGCATGGCCCCACCGGTTTGCCCAACAGTGACATCCTGGAAATCTATGCTTTCCACATTGATTGGACCACCCCGGCCAATTCAACGTTGACCAAGCTCACCGACATCACGACGGCCGAGTTCGACTCAACGCTTTGTGGACTCTCATCCTTCTACTGCATGGGGATGCCGGGCGTTGCGCAGGGCAGCACCTCCTCGCTCGACCCGATTCGTGAAGTGATCATGAACCGCCTGGCCTACCGCAACTTTGGCGACCATGAGACGCTGGTCGGCAATTTTGTCACTGACGTCGGCAACAACTTCGGCGGCGTGCGCTGGTTCGAACTGCGCAAGGTCGGCGCGGGCGCCTGGAGCCTCTACCAGGAAGGCACCTACGCGCCCACCACCACGGACAATCGCTGGATGGGCGGCATCGCCATGGACGGCGCGGGCAACATCGCGCTGGGCTATAATGTCTCCAGCAGTACGATCTATCCCTCGCTGCGCTATGCCGGCCGTTTGGCCTCAGACCCGCTGGGCACGCTGCCGCAGGGCGAGTACACCCTGGTCACTGGCGCAGCCGCCAACGGCAGCAACCGCTACGGCGATTACGCCGCCATGAGCGTTGACCCGGTGGATGACTGCACCTTCTGGTTCACGGGCGAATGGAACTCTACCAGCCAGTGGAGCACACGCATCGGCGCGTTCAAGTTCGATGCCTGCGGCACGGCTGACTTCACCATTGCCGCCACGCCCGCCACCCAGGACATCTGCGTCGGCGCCAACGCAGCTTACACCGTGAACATCGGCAGTATCAGCGGCTACAACAGCCCCGTGACCCTGAGCGCCTCCGGCAACCCCGGCACGGCTGGCTTCAGCACCAACCCGGTCACCCCGCCCGGCGCCAGCACCATGACCATCAGCGGCGCGGCCGCCGGCAGCTACAACTTCAATGTCGTCGGCACGGCCGCCGGCCCCAATGTCCACCAGGCCGCGGTTGGCCTCACCGTCCAGGCGGCTGCGCCTGGCGTGCCGGCCCTCACCGCGCCCGCCAACGGCGCGACCAACGTCGCCGCGACGCCGACCTTCACCTGGAACGCGGCGACCGGCGCATCCACCTATGACATCCAGGTCGCAACTGACGCCGGCTTCAGCAACATCGTCGCCTCGGCTACCGGCCTGACCGGCACCACCTGGAGCGGCGCCACGTTGAACACCAGCACGATGTACTACTGGCGCGTGAAGGCCAACAATGCCTGCGGCGCCGGCAATTACTCAGAGGTCTTCAGCTTCTCCACCGTCGCGGCCCCTGGCGACTGCGGCCCCGGCACGACGGCCAACATCCTGTACCAGTACGGCTTCGAGGCCGGCGCCAGCGGCTGGACGCACAGCGCCGCCGCAGGCACGGACAGCTGGGCGATCATCACGACCAACCCGCACAGCGGCACGTCGCACTACCGCGGCCTCGATCCGGCCACGGTTTCGGATCAGCGGCTGGTGTCGCCGGCCGTCGCGATTCCCAGCGGCCAGAACCCCGTTACCCTCAAGTTCTGGCATGTGCCGAACCTGGAGCCGAGCGGCGCCACCGCCTGCTTCGACGGCGGCATCCTGGAAGCGACGACCAACGGCGGCACGACCTGGACGCAGGTGCCCAACGCCAATCTGCTCGTCGGCCCCTACCGCGGCCTGGTCTCCGCCAACTTCAGCAATCCGCTGGCCGGTCTGCAGGCGTGGTGCGGCACGACCACCTACATCAACACCATCGCCGACGTCAGCGGCCTGGCCGGGCAGACCGCGCAGTTCCGCATGCGCCTCGGCTCGGACAGCTCGGTCTCCAACCCCGGTTGGGACATTGACGATGTGACGGTGCAGTCATGCCAGCCGGCTGACCCCACGGCCACCCCCACGGCGACGGCTGTGCCGCCGACCGCGACGCCGACGGCCACCCCAGTGCCGCCCACGGCGACGCCCACGAACACGCCAGTGCCGCCCACCGCGACGCCGACGAACACGCCAGTGCCGCCGACCGCGACGCCGACCAACACGCCGGTGCCGCCGACCGCCACTCCAACGGCGACCCCTGTGCCGCCCACCGCGACACCCACCGCGACGCCGACAACCCCGCCGACCGGTGTGGAGTTGAGCAGCCTGAACCGCGGCGCAGGGTCGAGCAACCTGTGGCTGCCGCTGGCTCTCGCCCTCGTGCTGCTGGCTGTGGCAGGCATGGCGATGCGCCGCCGCACGGCGCGCTAAATTGGGATGGTTCCGCTGTCAACCCTGACTGAAGGCATGGACAGGGTTCACAGGATTGGACGGATCGTTGGCCGTCTGGACCGCGCGTTTGGTTCGTGACGGAAGAAGAAAAGATAGTCCATGAAACAAGGCGCCGGTGGAAAACCACCGGCGCCTTCGTTATGCCGCGTTGACCTGGTGTGTGAGACGATCGTTCAAATTTGGAACTGCTGTTGGCGGATGCGAGGCGTTGACAAATGAGGGAACAGGGAATAGAATAACGATAGTGGCAGAGCCATGATCCATTCCGCACCTGGTGGGGCGACATGACATTCCGTAGACGATTTACTGCGTAGACGTTGACCTGTCACAGCCTCAACGATCCAATGGACTACGGACGCCACAACCGCCGCGGTTGAGGATATGGGTATAGGTCATCGTCGTTTTGAGATCCTTGTGACCCAGGAGTTCCTGCACGCTGCGAATGTCGTAGCCATCTTCGAGCAGGTGGGTGGCAAATACGCTGGGGCTTGCCATCAAGCGCCATGCCTATAGGCAATAATGAAAATAGTACGTGAAAACTCGCGTCGCCGCGGATGGAAAGACATATCAGAAATTACCTGGGATACTCAACCGCAGCCGTGGGAATTTGCTCCACTGGGGGGTTCTAGGCCGTCGCGGCGTAGAACCTGGGTTTCGGATTTCAGCCGCAGGTGCGGTTGAATTATGAGTTAGGCTGGCATACCGATACCAGCGGGCAGCAGTGGGATAGATGTTCCTGCTCCGTTTATCAGCGAGAGAAATGCCGGATGTATATTGATCCAAAGAGCCTGATCGCTGAAATTCCGGCGCTACAGGTGCGTGACTTTCTGAAACCGTTACACGATTGTCAGTGGACGAGGAATTACCTAGCGCAACGCGTAGGCTTATCTGATGCAGTTGCCGAGAATCTCATCCTCGAACTGTTGAGCCTCGGCTATATCGAAGAAACGGACAGCTACTCTGATCAGCACCATTATCAAAGAACACTTGCTGGCGGCACTTTCTCGCTAGCGTCAGCTGCCCGTCCGTTGACGCGCCAGACCGCCCAGAAGAGATTAGCGGAGTTTCTTGATCGAGTTCATGCCGTGAACGCTGATGAGGGTTTTGTATACTGCGTGCGTAGAGTGCTTGTTTTCGGCAGTTACCTCACGGAGCAGGAGCGCATCAACGATATCGATATCGCTGTGGAGTTGGTCTTCCGAGAGCGCGATCCAAAGAAACGCGAGGCGGCGATTCAAGCCCGCATCCGTCAAGCCTACAAAACAGGGCGGCAGTTCTCAGGCTTCGTCGATGAGTTTCAATGGCCTTACAACGAGGTGTTGCAGTTCCTGAAGTCGCGGTCAAGAGCAATCAGTCTGCACACAACTGATGATGCTATTCTCAAGCAAGCGCATTCGCAAATCGTTTTTCAGGCCGATTCACCAGACGACATTATCGAACAGCATGATTGAGTTGACGGGCGCATTGAGGTTGAGGGCGGGTTTGCCATCATGGGCAGCGGGTCTCGTTTTGCGGGTCTGGTGCTGGGGCACCGGCCTAACATTAGTTCCAGGTGACGGCTGCGCCGGGTGGAGCTCGCCGGATTGCAGGTTGTGTGCGGCGCAGCCGCATCTGAACTTTGCCGTTAGGCAGCCCATCCAACAACGCGAGTCAACCACCAGGAAGACGCACGACTTGCCGTCAAAGTCAACACGCGACGCTTCGTTTTCCTCCAAACTGTGATACAATGACACCATGAAGCGGTGCCGTGCCAAGTCACCGCGAGCCGTGAGGTGAAGAAGTATGGTGTGTCATTTATGAGCAGCGACATTCTCCGCCGCATCAAACGTGCGGTGCTGGCTGGCAACTATGCCTTCAGCGAAAAGGCGCTCCTCGAAATGGAGGCCGATGGCCTGACGGAGTTGGACATCGCCGAATCCATTCTGAATGCCGTCGCCATCTACAAGACGCTCCGGTCGCAAAGCCCCTGGCGGCAGCAACGCGTCGAGTACTTGCACATCATTCAAAGCACTAATCTCGATGGTTTGATGATCTACAGCAAAGGCAAATTGGTCGAGGAAGCGGGTGTCGAGCGGTACTACTTCCTGATCTCATCCAAGAAGGCGTTGTAAAGCCCATGAAACTAAACATTACGCACTGTCCGACGTGTGGCAGCGACCAAATCAAGCCCGTTTGTCGGGACTGGACAGGCGCATACCGCGGCCAGGCCTATGTCGTACCCGCGTTGACCTTCTACGAATGTCCCGTGTGTGGCGAACGGGTCTTTGACCGTGAGGCGTTGGGTCAGATTCAAGCTGCCTCGCCAGCCTTCGCCAAACGGCCGTCGAAGGCGCGTACGCCGAAAACGGCGCGTACGCACGCAC
>UETR01000009.1_pt1 | contig 196971 bp, 149 predicted proteins | sample 1817881 | NCBI WGS metagenome assembly UETR01 (sample SAMEA4730918, study PRJEB27012) | Candidatus Amarolinea aalborgensis | place: Denmark | collected 2014-01-09
CTCCGGTCGGCCGGCGCGCGCGCGCCGACTCCGCCGCGGTCAACGCCTGGATCCGCCGCGCCAACTCCAGCCAGGTGTGCGGCTGCATCTGCTCACTCGGTATGTTCGCGAACTCCTCCACCGTAATCTTCGCCAGCGCGCCCAGCGCCGGGATGCCGGACACCAGGTCAGCGCCGCTCAGCGTCGGCACCGGCCCGCCGCTCACGGGGTCAATGCGCATGGCGATCGTGCCGCCCGTGGCGATCACGTGGATGGTCGGTTTGGAATGTGGACTTCTCTTACGCTCACTCATGATGACCTGCCTGGCCTGTGGCCGTTGACGCGCGGCGCGGAATGTTGATGGATTGATCACTACAACCATTTTTAGCACATTTCTACCCGCTTGCCAAAAAGGCGCGTCAGAAAATTCAAGCAAAGTCAGCAAAAAGGTCGCCGCGGGCAAGTCGCCAACGCGCTGCGTAACGCTCCTTTAACGATTGCGCGCTACGGTACAAGCATCGCGGTCATTCGGCTGCCATCAACGTCTGTTGGTTTTGCCCTAACTCCGGTTCGCCTTTCCTAACCGGGACAAGCTGAACCCAAATTGCTCACGCCAAGGCGCAAAGAACGCCAAGAAGAAAAACCTTTGTGAACTTTGCGACTTTGCATAAGTTTTCTTGCTTTTTCTGCAAGAAGTCAACTTGCAAGATAGCAACTGAGGTGCATCCGAGACGATCGTGATATTTCATACGTGATCTGCCTGCCTCTGGATATACCAATGATTTGGGTTGTACAAGCACAATGAATCGTAAAAGATGAGAGACTTCTGAGAGTAAGATGGAAAACATCTGAGGCGCTCTTGTGTTATAGTGAGAGTAGGAAATGATGGTCGTTGAACAAGAACAGCACACGGAGCGACGTGATGAGCATCAAGCACTTGAACGTGGGCGAATTACAGCTGAACATTCGGGACATCCTGGAAGGGATCAAGTTTTGAAACGAACGCCACATCATCATTACCTAGCAGACCAATAGCCGGAGTCAACATCAAGGAATGAGAGCGGATGAGCCGAAGTATCGATCAGCAGCCCATCATTTAGTGACAGCCCGCCGGAGGCAGATCAACGGCGGTCGGTGGAAAGAGCAATGTGGTGGATGAAAATCATCCGTGGCGAGAGCGATTTGCACTAATCTAGCGTTAATGCTATATTCTCAACAAGCTGTGAATGCTACCCTGATCCCCGCACTTGCTGTTCGACTAGTCTTCATGTTCGTGCACAGCCGCGCACTCCCACGCCCTTACATTGAGATGTAACGCAGTAACGGCTATGCTTGGGAGCAAACTGGAGTTTACACCACATCTCGATGCGCTAACAGAACAGAAGGTCAGACTAAATGACATCACTTTTCCTAAGACTCATGGATGCCGATAGACGCAGTGAGTTGGCCGAATGCAAGGTCGATTTACTGGTAGGGGTCAACGAACAGCAGATCTGCGACAAAGTCATGGAGCGTCTTGACCAACTCGGTTGGCAACCTGTTCCGAACCTTAGCCACTGGCTTCAGTCGGCGCAAAGCGAGAACCATCAAGCAATTCAAAGGGTGATGCGTGGAACTACGGGAACCATATCCGTTGCAGTGAATCCCAAGCCTTGCCCCAATTGCGTACAGCATCAGGAGGCGATTCGCCAGCTTCGGAACGCGCTGCATGGCAACAAGCAGATTGTAGAACGCGTGCGTCAAATTCTGATCGATGCAAGGCGATTGAGCCACAACGAAATAGCCCCAGAACGGTTCGCTGATGCTATTTCTGGTGCGCTACACGACCTTGAAACGAAGGAGAACGCATTGCGCGACGTCGGTCTTGCTCTAAGCTCAACTCCAGGAAGCGAAGCAAGTTATGCAGATAAAATCCACTTGCTTGTCAGGGAAAATCACGAAAAGAATCGTGAAATCACAAGACTCGAGCAAGCCAAGGATGACCTAAAGCAGTCTCTTGCGTTCACGGAGGGACAGTTAAAGACTAAGTCAGGCGAAGTGCAGAGATTACGAGAAGAAAATTCGCGGCTAAAAAACGAGGTCAAAGACACAGGACGGCCTGCACCTCATTACGCGAACATGCCCAAGTCGTCTAGCGAAGATCATCTCTGAGGAAGACTGTGATGAGTACACTTGCCGTAGGATCCGCATCGAGTATCGCAGCCCCCCTGGTCGCCGCCGCAGTGGCTATCGCCGGTGCAGGTGTGTTGGTGGCGCGTGAGAGCGCCAAGGCAATTTTGGCGTGCGGCAGTGAACTGAAAGCCATGGCGGATGAGAATCTGGCCTTGCAGCGCCAGTTACGCGCAGCCGCGGCGAACTACGAGCGTGAACAGCTACAAGCTGCACACGCGCAACGCCAGCGCAATGCCGCTAAACTGCAACAGCAGGTCGAGCGTCAACAAGAACTACAACTAGAACGATCGAGACGACTGAAGAGTTCGAAAGAACTTGTGACAGCTGGCGCAGACTCACAATCCGATTGGGCCGCGGTCGACCGTATGCGTTCACAAGTGATACCAGACTCGCGACCACAGAACATTACCTTCGAGATGGCGAGTGGCTGGCCACAAAAGGTGCGGCATCTTCGAGCCTGGACAGACCGGCTTCGTCAGTGCACTGATCGTTTTGCAGACGGTGCCAACGCCCATCTATTCGATGTCAGTGGCCTCATTGAGATGAATCGCAAACTAGACTCCAGAATAGCAGGGATGGAGGTGCAAGCAATCGACACTGCCCTGGGGAAGACGCTACCTTCCGTGGCGATTTTCGAAGAAACTGTAGCGGTAGCGTCCTATCTGGAACGCCGCTTGAAGGAGATGGAGGCTTTGGCGCCAGAACGCCAGAAACTGCGACAAAGAGCCATAAAGACGCTTTGGCAGGCCCAGGAGGCGTTGCACACTGTACTTAATGCTCCTGACGCAGACACTTACCTGGGCAGTGTGGAGCACATCAGCCGCATCTTGGACGACGCCGAACGTGCGTTATCGAAAGCCGAGTTCACGAGCGCCATCTCAGGCGCGGAGGCTGTGTTGCGTCATCTGCAATCTGTGCGCGAAACAGGGCAACGCCTGCGCCAGCGTAACCTAATGCTGCTACTGAATGATTGGCAAAAACGTATGGAACCCCTGGCTCAGTTCTCGGAGCTGAAACCTAAGGTCGAAGAATGGCTGCGAAAAAACACCGATGTTCGCGCTCTGCTTGAACGAGATATCGCGTCGGCCTGGCTCCAGGCCGATCAAGCGGGCGGGTTGCTGGATACAGCAGAATCTCTGTTTCAGCAAGCCACAGACTTGCTGCTGCGCGCAACCGCCGAACTCTTGGCGAAGAATGCCGGCGAATGCCTGAGTGAAATGGGATATCGGATCGACACTCGGTCAGGCGATGGCGTACGAACCTTGATCGGGCGCAAGCCGGACGGAAAGGAATTCTATTTGACCATTGATGATTTGGATGAGATGGCATTCAAAGTAGAGGGCCATGGCAACGAATCTTGTAAAACGGCCTTGCGCGAGTTCATGGATAGGCTGAGATCGAAAGGGGTAGGCGCTTCGTACCAGTCTGAATTCTCACTCGGCCTTGCTACCCAACAACTTGTCCATCTCTTGCAGAGCAAGGGTTTTGATGTACGGATCGAACCTGCCGAGGACGGAGTGACGATTCTGGCCGAGGGGCAACCTGCTCTGACTGGCAAGATCAATTTCGATGGCGTCGTGCCTTCCAGCCTGACTCCGCAAATGCTCGACCTGTGGCGGCGACAGGTGGAAGAAACACACGAACCCGAGCCTGCCAACTCCACTAGTGAAGATGAGTGGTCTAAAGCACAGAAAGCGTGGGCAGACATGCAACCCTATCGTCTGAAGGAGGCGGCATGAATGGTGCTGTGGATCGAGTGCATGCGATCGCTGAGCTACTGGCAGCCGATCCTCCGCCCGCCCAGCGAACGATGGAGCGAGGCTATCTCCAGATATCGATGACCCATCAGGGCCAACTCGAGATGCGTGGTACGCGGGGCTATGTCGAGTGGCTGTTGTATGAACTGACTCGACGAGGATGGAGTCTCGAGATGGACAATCTACGTTGGTGCGGATGATCATAGGGGGGTTGACAGACGATGAGTACCACACAGATATCCGATCAGACTCCTTCAGGAAACCAGGAATCTAAGACTAACCGCTATCGCAACGACGTTCGACCCTTATGGTATCGCGAGATGGTGCAGGCGCGGGACGACCTAGGACGATGCGTTTTCTTGCTTCATTTCAATGTGGATGATTTGGTGTTTGCTCAGAACCTGGCACCCGACTTTCCTAACGATCTGTGGACGGTGAGCGAGTACATTGCCTATCGCCTGGCAAAAGCCAAATCTTTGGCGCTCTCTTACTCGTTGCACGATGGCCTCAGGGTGCATACGCGCGAGGATTTGGAGTCGGGAAGCGCAGCGCCCAGACCGACGAATACTTGGGAAAGCAACAACTCACCATCGCAATTGTGGCAAGATACGGCAGACCATGCCGCTTCACAGCCCTATGCGCTGATACGAGCGCAGGCGAGCCCGGGACGTTCTGGTCATGACGATCCGAAAACCCCACACGAGTGGCGTCATCCTGACAACGTCTTTCCCCTATTTTCGCGTGTGCTGCTGCATGATTATCATGTAAAGGCCAACACGAATGGTTCGGGGACGAGCGGCAGCGAACAGACGGAAAAGAATATGAGCGTAGGTGTGCTGATCGAGCACCTTCAGCATCTGGTCCCAGCCCCCAATGGTCCACTCGCCGCTCATAACTCGGCTGCTATTATGGAAGCTCTGCACAATTGGTCGAGCGATCCCTACCTTGCCTTACGCAAACACGTGGTAGTCTGCATCACGCCCGACTTGGCGGCTTTGCACGCCGAGGTGCAGGGCGGCAACAGTCGTCTGAGCATTCATCGTCTGCCCATGCCCGGGCGGGATGACCGGAAGGCATTTGTGGCCTGGCTGGTCGGCTTCGATGAATACCGACTCCCCGCGGACGCGGACGACGCGAATGAGACAGAGGCGATCGATAAGCTGGCCAACGGGTCCGCGGGCATGAATCTGCGCGAATTACGCGACTTCGTTCGCTTTGTCAACCTGCACCCAGATGCCGACTGGAGGACGCGTCTGGCAGAGCGTCGCGCGGAGATTGTGAGTCGCGAGAGCGATGGCTTGTTGAGACCGCAGGAGCCCAAACACGGCCTTGCCGACATTGCCGGCTATGACTATGTCAAAGAACAGTTCGACCGCCTGCTTCCCCGTTTGCGTGAGGGTCGTGCTGACATTGCCGGCATCCTCTTCGTTGGCCCACCTGGCACCGGTAAATCCTACTTTGCCGCGGCTTTGGCGCGTGATGCAGGTGTGCCGATGTTCGTGATGCGCAACGTGCGCAGCATGTGGGTGGGCGAAAGCGAACGCAACTTTGAGCGCATTTTGGAGGTGGCGCGAACCCTGGCGCCGGCCGTCATCTTCGTTGACGAGATTGACCAGGCTTTCATGAGTCGCTCGAGCAACCGCTCCGATAGCGGCGTCGAGCAACGCTTGTTAGGGCGCCTGCTGGAATTTATGGAGGACAAAGGCAATTTGGGCAGGGTTTTGTGGATCGCCGCCAGCAATCGTCCTGATCTGCTTGATGCCGCGCTCCTCAGTCGGTTCAAGTTGCGTATTCCATTTCTGCTCCCAGATGAAGCCGCTTGCCGAGATCTGTTGGAAAACAAGTTGCCTGCTCAAGCAGGCTTCCGCTGGCAGACTTCGATTTGGAATGAGTGGATGACAAAGTCTGTCGTTGGCCATTATTCTGGCCGTGAGTTGGAAACAATGGTGCGCGCGGCTTTCTGGCGCGCCGAAGACGACGCGCATCACCTGACTTCGGCAGGCAATGGTGCCTGGCGCGAGCAGCGCAGCGCGCAACTTGCAGTCTTAGGGCTGGAATTGCCCCCTCGACCTATTGAGCAGCGCGGAAGCAATGGAATGACAATGCCTTATGCTGATCCGGTTTATCTGCAAGAAATCTTGCACACCTCGAATCCAGGTCACGATGAACGAGAGTACGTGCGTCAATCCTTGTTGGCATTACTGGGCGCGCCCTTCAGCACGCCGGCTCTAGCGCGGGCTGTCCGTACGTCTCTGCCTGACGCTATAGGAAAAGCAGTGGTCTCAGACGATAACCGCATCAATACCCAGGAGATTGCTGCGTTCCTAGATGCACAGACCAATTTTTCACGCAAACAGAGTGCTGGGTCATGAAGCTTGCGCTTGCCTTGGCACTCACTCTGGTTCTGTTAGGGTTGCACATCTCAGCGCCAGAGACAGCGTTGGGCGAAGAAGTTGGTGAGTCAGCGCCCGTTGATATCGTCATCGTATTGGACGACTCGGGGAGCATGGCTGATTGCACCAATCCATGGACGCCCAACAACGACAAATGCACCAGTGGCCAAATTCCGCCGAGCGACCCACTGGATTTGCGTTATAGCGCTGCTCGCCTACTGGCGACCCTCGCTGACAGCGGCGATCGTATTGCCGTTGTTAGGTTTGCTTCCAGGGTGGAAGGGGTTGGCGCATTAGGAAAGCTCACCGCCATGGGTGGCCCTGAAAACCGCGCAGGTCTCATTTCATCCTTGAACGCCCCAAAGGACTATAGCGCCCACGGCGAGACGCGTATTGACCTGGGCTTCGCGAAGGCTGTAGACATATTTGCCGGCCAGCAGGAACCTGCAAGAGCTCGCTACTTGCTGTTTCTAACCGATGGCGTACCTTACGGGGGCCAGGATCAAAATAGGGCGGTGCGAGGTTCAGCAGCCGCATTGCGACGAATGGGTGTTCAGGTGTTCTCCGTCGTTCTCTGCAACCAGAATGCAGGCTGTCCCGAGGGAGCCGCAACGTTTCTGGAAACGAATGCAGGCGTCTCAGCCAGACTTGCACAAAATGCTTCCGAGTTGTTACGAGAGTTTAGCGATATTTTCGCATCTATCAAGCCGGAGATCCACGTGGTAGACCGACGTAACAAAGATGGCAACCTGGAGTTTTTCACGCGCGAAACACACGCGGCGCGACGCATTGCTGTTGTCGCCTCTGTAGGTGAATTGAACACTTTGCGTCGTGATGATCAGCCAATCACAACTGAAAAGGCATTACATGATAGCAACATCGAGGTTCAATTGATTGAGAGCAGCGCCTTGCCTGCAGGTCGCTGGGTAGGGGTGACTAAAGATGGAGGTGCTTTTGTTGTTGCTAGCACTGACACCTATCCTAAGCTGCTTTCGCCACCTGCCTCCATTGCCGAAAATCCTGCCTCCGTTCGCTACGCGCCATCTGACAAGCCGACGCTGCTGATGGGGGGTATCCATGGACCCGCAGGCGAAGACCCCTTGTTGCTGGATGGAACCACTCCGCTCAAACCGTTAACCACAGATGGTCAGATTCGATGGATAACCGTGCCACCTGGACGCAAGGACATCATGTTGCAAGTGGGCAGCGACGCCGCGCCCCTCCAAATCATCAAACACTTTGCTATCGAAACGCGTTCAGACCTGCCAAAACTTCAGGCCGATTCACCGTCGGCGGCCGCAGGCTGCATCCCGAACGGTCCATGCCTGTTTCAGGCATCATTTGGTCCTGGTCCTGACGTCACAGAGTTGCGCGGGCATGTTTATGTACTCGATCAATCGCTGGATAGCCAGCCCATACACGACGCAGGCTTGGATTGCCAAGGTCGGAGTTGCAGCTACAAAGGATTCGTCCCCACAGATGGCCACACTTACGCCATTTATTTTGTTTGCGAAGGCGTTAGTCAGGGCGTACATTTTGGAGATTGGACCGAGACTAGTTTGGTGATGGAGCCAGCGGTCTATGTGCGCGGCCTGCCCGACCCTCTGAATCTGGGTCAACAACCTCTTGACGGTTGGCCTGTGACCGTCATTGCCGGGACAACTGAAGATTTGGGACGGTTGACCGCTGACCTGTCCTTGAATCGGGCGGGGAATGGAGCACCAGTGAACGGCATTACAGTAGTATTCAGCGTTGATATTCGAGGTGCTGGCCAGCAAGCGGCAACTCTCAAAGTTGACTTTCCGATTGATATAGCACCAGGCCAGTACGAGGGCACGCTCAACTTCAGTACAGAGCGTCAACCCACTGGGGTGCGCCTTCCGCGGTCCGTGAGGGTATTCAGGAATGTTGCCACACCCACAGCAGTGATTGATAGTAAGGACGTTGATTTCGGCAAAGCAAATTTTGAAATCAGCGGCGAACCGGTCAAAGCGCAAGCCGATCTTCCGATCAGTTTTAGAAATGGAGACCCCTTCGCCGTGCAGGTCACCGAGTTCAATAGCGCCAACTGTCCAGGGCTTCAGCTTACAGCGGGCGCCCCTACGAGCGAGGGCAAGTTGCCATTGCGATTATTCACAACCGGTCAAACACAACTCCTGCCAGGCGTCTGTACTGGGACTTTTGCGTTGGCGGCGCCGGATGCTAACAGCACCGTCGAGAAGGGGACGAACCTAACCTGGAAACTCGAAATCGCGCCACTAGCCTGGGCCTTCAAGGGAGTACGTGGGTTTGATGGTCGTGAGGGGCAGGATTTTCGGGCTGGTGACATTGGCCTTCCGCAAGAACGGGCGCGCGGGGAATTGCTTGTCTACTTTACGGGAAATCCCAACTTCCGCCTCGAGGCATCGGACTTACACGCAGGTGGCGGCGTCAGTAGTATTGGCGCTGAAAGCCTGGAACTTCTTTTTGGTGAACCGAAGGCGGGCACCGAGGAAAACACCTACCTGGTACCAGTGGATCTGGTAGTGAAGGAATCAATCAATTATCACCCCTTATGGGGCACGACGTACAGCGGCGATTTCAAATTGGCCGTGGCGGGCTTACCTGGAAAGCCCGTATCAGTTAGTTTCCGTTTTCGCAGCCCCAGTTGGTTACAACGCCATTTCTTCAAGTATTACCGGCTATGGTGGCCAGGGATTGTCAGTTGGCCATTGACGTTGTTGTTTCTGTTAGTCGTTACCTTTGTGATGTTGCGTCAGCGTGCAAGTCGGATCGAGAAGCAAGTAGCTGCACAACCCGAAGCCTCGCCCAACCCACCTGAGTCATCCAAGCCATCCTTTCCTGCACCGCCGCCTCCATCATCCCCACCGTGGAGCGTAAAGCCATCAACACCATCACCGTTCGGGAGATATTCATCTACCTCCCCAGACCGTCCTCCGGCACCCTTCAGCGGTCCTAGGTCGACCGGAAGCGCATCGCCACTTGGTGGTTCATCAGCGCCTACCAGCTTTTCAGGCGCTCCCGTTCCCGGTTTCGGCTCACAGTCATCAAAGCCTGGTCCAGGCAAATCTTCTGCCTCCACCTCACCCTTTGGCGAGGCGAAGTCAGGCCTAGCGAAGCCATCTAAACCACCTTGGCGCTAATTTAACCTTTACTCATGTTTTTATCGTTCCGGCTCGGAGGAGCTCATGTCTGATCCTACACCAACTTCGTTACCTGCTATCTATCCTACGCTGGTCATTGGCCTCGGCGGTGCCGGCACGAATGTTGCCCGCCATGCCAAACACCGCTTTCTGCGATCCTGGCGCGCTCATCCCAAATCCAGACCGTGGGACGACTTGCCGGACGTCCTCCAAGTGTTGGCGGTGGACACCGAACCCTTGGTCAACAAGATGGGGGAGACGCCGCTCTATTTTCACGAGTACGCATTCCTGGGCAAATTCGACGCGACCAAATTGGTGCAGAACCGCCATAATCACCCATACTTATCTTGGTGGACACTGGATGATCATGACATTCCGCTAGGCTATGTTCACAACGGCGCCAAACAATTGAGACCGATCGGCCGTCTGGCTTTTTTTCGGAACTACGTAACGTTCAAGAGGCTGATGGAAGATAAAGTAACCAATATGCTGGTGTTGCCCGCCGTCCAAGAAGCCGAGCACCGAGGCTTCGACGTGATGCGCGATCATCGTTTGATCTTTATTGTGTCCAGTCTGTGTGGGGGCACGGGCGCAGGAATGTTCATGGATGTTGCGCACCGTGTCCGACATCAGGTGGGATCGAATGCCAGCATTATCGGCATTTTTTTCATGCCTTCGGTTTTCGAGCGCACGATCAGCAGCGATATTCAGAAACGGCGCATCCGCGCTAATGCTTACGCAGCGCTCAAGGAACTCGAGTATTTTCATGAGAATCAAACGTTCAAAGCCCTCTATCCGAGCGAGCAGGTTGCCTTGCCAGAAACCCCCTATCGAGCTTTCTCCCGTATTTTCCTGGTCGAAAGCACTAATAGCGAAAAAGTTGCCCATTCGGGCAAAGACGCTGCTGAGCAAATGGCAGCTCATCTTATCCACTTGATGGCATTCTCGGCTTTGAACAAGGACATCCTCGGCCAGGATGCCAATGCTCATGCTTCTGAAGAACGCGCCACATCTGGCAGTCACCGCAATTATAGCGCCTTCGCGGCGGCAGCCCTCGTCCTTCCGCGTGCAGCGATGTGGAATTTTCTCTTGGCTGCGACAATTTGGGTTTCGGGCCAGCGTCTGATGGCAGGTGTCACGGAGGACCTAACAGGTGAACAGAAATGGCGGAGCTACTTGGAGCTTCGAGATAGACTCAAGGATGCGTTTCGTAAATATGCGGTTTCCGAGGATGAGCTGCAACATCTGCAACAAGACATGACTCGCAACGATGGAAGGTGGCTTGCCTTTGAACAGGTACTGACCACAACGATGATAGCAGTGCTAGAGAGGTACGGCATACAGGGTCTATCTGAAGTTGCGCGACGGCTCAGTTATGGCGAAAGTGATAGCGACTTGCACCCTGAGGACGTCGGCCACCACGATCAGTTTCCACTGGAAGGGGTCGAGGAGCCTGTGTCTCCGCCGAGACTGAGTTGGCGCGAGTCTCTGTTTCCTAATCAGACTGAATCGGAACGGCGCCATAATGAACAAGCTCGCTACGAGAAAGCATTAATTAGCTTTCGACTTCTTGAAACGGCGCGCACCGCTTGGGCGCAATTACTGGAAAAAATGCGTAACATGGCCGAAGCTTATAAGACGGCAGGGGAGATTGCAAATGCTGCTATCATTGAGGCTCAGAAGCAAGCCGCAGAACAGGCGAATAAGGCACGACAGCAACTAGATCCCCTCCGTCCAAACGACGGCGCCGAAGCCAGCACAATTTACGAGATGGAAACCGGCGCCATGCGCGAAGAGTATGCCGATACGCTCTATGAGCATCTGGATGGTCTGCTTCGTCAACCAGCCGCCAGCGACAATGGCTCAACCGGTTGGGAAACGCTGCATTCGCGTCTGTGCAGTATCATCTTGCCAGCCGGGGCTCGCCAACCATTACGGGTAGGCGTTGGTGATCTAGACAGAGTGGTGCGGGAGGTCCTCAGCCAACCACCGCTTAACGGGTTGTACTCCAAAATGTCGAGCGAGTTCGACATCCGCAGTGTTTTCTATATTCAGTACGCGCAAGAGCGGCAGCGAGCGAATGGAGGCATTCCTCCCTATTTTGCACCGAAGCAGGTCATGGGCAGCCATGTTCGTCCTTTCGCTTTTGCCGACGCTGATCTGCGGCCATTTAGTTATGCTGACGTTGATCCGATTCCTCTTGTCAGTGTGCCGGGCGATGGAAAGGAAGCCAAAGGCGAGATTGACGAGGTCTTCGCCCAAGTGATGAAGGATTTCGGCGAGTTCAGACAGGTACGCACTGGCGACCGCGACCGCATCGATGCCTGTTACATCGTGCACGGGTTGCCTCTGGAACTGATCAGCTCACTACCAGAACTACACACACATTATCATGGGGGCGAGTTCCCAAAGGCTTTATTACACCTACAAGCCGAATGGGTGGATCTGCCTGATGTGTACACACCGCCCACTCAAGGACAAGAGCAGACACAACGGGCGTCTGCAACAAGTGGCGGGCAAAAGATGACAGGTTCATCGACTTCCGGTACACCGCCATCGCCGGGTGCAGGGACATCTTCGACTAGCAAGTCTTCTTCCACCCAGCCTCCGTCTTCGTCAAGCGACCTTTGAGTCATCGAACCATGTCCACGACCGTTACCCGTAACCGCGCAGCTGTCATTTGCTTTGGCGCCTGGGGCTTGCAGACTATGCTACACCTGGTGCCACGCGTTCGCTTTCTGCAAGTGGAACGCCGGGCGCTTGGGCTCGAGAAAGAATTACCCGACTTGGACAGGCTTACAGCCTTTGCCGCTATCATGCCGGGTAATGCAAAAGCTAACGACGGCAGCGCGGCGATAACCACTGCACCGCCATTCACCATCGTGCGTCCCGATCCCAACCGTTACCCAACGCCTTTTTACGTCGAAGACCGCCTACTGGCAATAACGGGTAGGATTCACGGTAACGCCAAAGGCACATACGCCGAACAACTCGGTCGAGAACTGTTGCAGCGAGCATGTGAGGATAACTATGTGCAACCATTGGTACTGGGCCGTCCCAGTAGCATTCTGAGTCAGAAGGCACCCAGCACCAATGCCCGCGCCAAGGCTTTTCAATCTGCTTTGCTTTGGTCTGAACCGGCTGTGCGGGCATTAGCACAAGAGGTGGTAGAGCCAACTCGTTTCGACGACGTGCAGGTGCTTGATCCCTTTGTTCAGACAACTATCTATGTTGTCGCCAGTCTGGCTGAACCACTAAGCTCAGCCTACGTGTGGCCCATCATGGCAGCCATGAAGCTGGCCTTAGGCAATCGAAACGTAGCTCGCATCGTGGGTCTCTTTGCCACAGGCTCTTTCGCCAAAGACAACAGCCAGGCCTTAGAAGAAGCCAACGCACACGTTGCTCTGCGCGAACTGGAGGTTCTTACAGGTTTGGGCCGCTGGCGCGGCAAGATGGATAATACTGAAACCGCTAGCGCTGCCCCAGGTGACAGATACACGGATACAGTAACACCAACATGGGAATCGCTAGTATGCGAAATCGGCGGTGCAAGCTGGCAGGCTCGCGTCGGTGAGCCTATCTTCCATCGAATCTACTTACTGGATCGCGAGAAGAGCAGTCAAAGCCTGGCGAGCGATGCCCAGCATTTGGCGGTTCTGGCTGGCAACGCGATCGAAGCCTTTTTGGTGGCCAATGACCCATTCCTCATCGAAACACACTTGGGGCCAGATAGCGAATTAGGCTTTGCCTCTCCTTACAGCCTGCTTGGCGCTACCAATGATTACGTACCTTTGCGCGACTACCTTTACGCAGCCATCAATGAGGAGCAAAAACGAATCGTCAAAGACTGTGTGTTATTTGAAGGCGATGCATCGCCAACTCGAGCGACCCTGCATGATTTGCGCGCCGATGCGACCGACGCCGTAGCCCGCCTATTGCGACCACATGCTCTACGAATGCTCGAACCCGAGCCTTTGCCGGAACGGGAAGGGCGGCGATTACAACGTTGGCTGCGCAATCTGACCCGACGCCTGCAGCTTAGCTCGCCAGAACCTATTGCCCCACGCGAGGATTGGCTGCCTCCTCTGCGCGTACGCGAAAGCTATTTGCTTCCTGAGAGCTTTCTAGACGAGATGATGCGCAGCAACACCTTGTGGGATTGGCGCGCACACTTCGAGACGCGCGTTGATGAGGCACACATCGAGTTGGAACAGAATCTTACACAGCAGGAATTCGAACAGGTATGGGGTTTGTCCCGATATGACGCCGAAATCAGGGCGCTCGAAGCCGAAATCGAACCTGAGAATCAACGCACAGCTGCCGCTGGCGCTACTCGACGAAGGCGAGGTGTTCGGGGGAGTCAGCCTGCGTCCGAACAAAAGAGGTGGGCTGACCTTCGTGTAAGACTGGAGGGTGATCAGTGTACGATTGGTGAGCAAACCTGGGCCATGCGTCACCAAAACGATGCACGTGTCATTCCTCACGCCATTTTCATGGCGTTACACCAAGCTATTGTAGACATTTGCGCAAGGCCGAATGGTATCCTGGACGCTCATGCAAGGATCGATGCATGGAGAGATGGGGTCAAGATCGTTCTGGGCCGTCTTGGCGAGGCAGAACGGGATCTGGGTGACGAACGAACGTGGCATGAGAACTTCGAGATGCGGGAGCATAGATGGCGCCGGCGTTTCGTGGCAGTGGCCAACCATGTGCCTCATCGCAGCGCTATTTGGGTACGCGCTGTGTTGGCCGCTGGCTTTGTTTCATTTCTCCTTTTCGATTGGTTGCTCTACGAACGTTCGCTTCAACTGAGCAGTTGGCAAACGGCATTGGTTGGGATGAGTTGCGCCGCGGTGGCCATGTTACTAGGTATGGGACTGGAAGGCGTACAGCGATTGCGTGTGCGTCGCCTACAACGGGAACGCATTCAGTTGGCTCAGGAAGAACTATCTCGGCGGGTGAACGATCTGATCGTTCGTAATCTGAAAGGCGTCTACCGGCAGCTCGACGACGATTTGAAACGCATTGATGAACAAATAAGTGAAACGATTTCTTACTGGCGTCGTCGCTCAGAACCGCGCGACGAGGCTCCCCACAGTCCCAGCATACCGATTCGACAGGCACACACAAGCCAGAGATTGTGGGAAGATATACGCGGGTTGGTGCGTGCTGAGGCAGATCGCGAGGGACAAACTTCCGAAGAAGGATTTCGCCAGACGTGGTTGCGCGATGGACGAGATTTGCGCCTTTGGCAACAGTTGGGAGACTCTCTTGCACAGCATATTCGTCTTGCTCTCGAGCGCGGGCTTAATCGGGCGGAAGCGGAGGAATACCTGACGCGATTGGAAGCAGTAAAGCGCCTGGCCGAAGAATTGGCGACATCATCTGGTAATCAGCCTGACACAAGCCTTCGAGAGCGGGTCGACGCCTTGGAACAGGACATTCGCACTACATGGTTGAGTCAAGAATGGTGTCCATATCGGAATCCCAACAAAACTCGCTGCTCGGCATGCCACACTCCTACAGGCTGTGCCCTGGCCACCCATCCCACCCAGTCAACGGGGTCGGAAACAAGCGACCACCGAGAAGCGCCGCTGGATGGGTCTGTTTTGCCTCTGGCGGCGCTCATCGAGGAACGAGCAAAGGCGGCTACAGCGCATTTGCTGCCGCCCCGAGGGGTAGAACAAGCTAAACCTGAACTGTTACGCTCGCTACTACAGCATTACGACATCGAGTCGATTCTGCAGCGAACAGGCATCAATAACTCCTACGGGTCCGAGCAGTCCCGGCTGATGGAATTCGTCGAAACAGCCGTAAGCCGGGGCAAGTTGTCGGCGAATGCTGATCTACACGACCCCCTTACCAAAGAGGGGATGCAAACGATCAACATTGATCTGGCCGTGACACGAGAGGGTTCTCGATCCAATCTACATCCTTACCTGGCGCAGCGTAGCATCCAAGCATTGGCCTCTCATGATCCGATCTCCCTATCGCTAATGCGCACTTTGCACGGCGTTCGATTGATGGATCTGACCCTTACCGAGCGTTGTCGACACGAGTATTGGCGACTTCAAGAGGATGATCAGAAATCTCTTGAGGTACATGATAAATTGGATGAAAGCTTACGCAAACAGGTATACCTTTTGCCTAGTGATGAGGAGCGAACAATGATATCGCTATACGATGCAATTAAGTACGCTCCGGAGATATGAAAGTGCAAAGCACTAGCGCTACAGATGTGGTCGTCTGCGATGTGTGTCCTCGGATGTGTCATTTGCATCCATCGCAAGTCGGTTGGTGTGGTGTGCGTATGCGACTGAATGACGATGTCGCGCCAGATCCCCGTCAAGGATGGACAGTTGCAAGTGTGGGGCACGTTGAAGACCATCCTCTCTTCCATTTCTATCCTGGAATGCGCACCCTCAGTGTGGGATCGGTGGGTTGCACAGCGGCCTGCACATTTTGCCAAAACTGGGAACTTGCGCTGGCGCCGACGCTCACACCATCTTGGTCACTTCGACGAACCTATTCTGATGACTATTTGCTCGAAATGGCACAAATGCGCCGCTGTGAGGCTATATCGTTTACCTTCAACGAGGCCGTCGTATGGATCGAGGGTGTAGAACGCTTGGCGCAGCAAGCAAAAGCTCACCATCTTCGAACCATTCTTGTCACCAATGGTTTCCTCACCGTGCATACGCTGGAGCGACTGTCTCCGTGGCTTGATGCTATTAAGCTTGACCTCAAAGGCTATAACGATGAGGTGAGCACATCCCAAGCCCGTATTGCTTTGGCTCCTATTCTCGGGATAATGGATATGATCCAGGCGCTTGGCCTCTGGATTGAAGTTTCCACTGTTATCGTACCGGGCATCCAGGACTCATCAGCAGCCGTCGCTGCGTTAGTCAATCACATTCTAGCTCATGGTGGGCCAGATGTGCCATGGCATTTGCAGCGGTTTTTTCCTGCATATGGTTTGGCAAATCAATCAGCGGGAGCCATCGCAGATCTACAAAGGATACGAATCCGGGCTTTAGAAATGGGACTGAAATATGTTTACATCAGCAATGTGCCAGGCATTGCCGAGCGTTCGACCCAATGCCACAGATGCAAGCAAGTCGTAGCATCGCGGCAGAATGCCATCGTACAGCGATTACCAACGCGTTGTCCCACTTGCCAGGAGCACTTCGTAGGTGTTGGGCTCACATAAGGAGAAGAATTGCGTATGCACGTTCTTAGAGCTATCATACGAATCATAGTTGAATCCTACACTATTACACGGTACGTGATCAGCGCTCTCACTTTGCTGATTATTTTGGTTTATTCTATTCTCTATCTGACCGGTTATGTGCCATACTATGGGAGATTGGCAGCTAGTTTGAATCTATCAGTTACGCTACTACTTGCGCTTCTATATGTTGCGGTTGCCTTGGTTGTCATCTTGATGTGGCATCTGCTCACAAGAGCAAACGCTCGCTCTTCATTTGCACGGATGGTTTATCGGCAAACAGATACAACTGGTTTACATTGGCTCAACTTACTCGTCGTGGTTATTGTCATGCTGGGTGTTTTTTCATTGCCGCAGCAAACCAAGATGGATCGGGAAGTTGTGACCTTTATCGCGTTTCTCGTGTTGGCGTCGATATTGTTTGACTATCTCCCGATACGTAGACCGAGACGGTGGCTTGTGCCACGACATGTGCGGTCGCGCGAGCAGATTGAGCAAACGCTAGATCAAGGCAATTGGAGCTTGAGTATTGGGGATCTCGAGGCCTATAACGAGTTTCCCATTCAATCCGATCAAGGCGATAATCAACTGCCGGATGGGATGTTCATTGAGATACCGCCGCGCTAGCGTAAGGGTTGTACAACCAGAGAGTATTTCATATTACCTTACACAGTGTCGGCGGGCTTTGCATCAGTTTGGGTAATCGTTGGTGTAGTAATCGGCATGGGTGAGTTGAACACTCTCGCACTGATGAGTTGGATATCCTGCTTTGCTCATGGTCCCTTGGTCTTCCCATGGCAATGGCCTCAATATACCAAAGCCCGGGAAGTTATTCTTTTGCGGGCCCTCAGCTCTCAGGCGATCTCCAACCCATGGGCGTCGAGCAGCGCGGCGTCGGCCAGAATGGCGGCTGTGGGGCCGTCGGCGACGACGCCGCCTTCGTCCATGACGACGGTGCGGGGCAGCAGCTCCTGCACCATGCGCAGGTCATGCGTGGCGACCAGCATCGCCTGCGGCAGCTCGCGCAGCAGGCCGATCAACCCGCGACGGGCGCGCGGATCCAGCCCGGCGGACGGCTCGTCCAGCACGAGCACGGCCGGCGACATGGACAACACAGTCGCGATGGCGATACGTTTCTTCTCCCCGGTGCTCAGGTGGTGCGAAACCCGCCGCGCCATGTGTCCCATGCGCACGGCATCCAGCGCAGCCTGGACGCGCCTCTGCACGTCGGCTGCCGGCAAACCCTGGTAGATCGGCCCGAACGCGACGTCATCGAACACCGTGGGCGAGAAAAGCTGGTCATCGGGGTCCTGAAATACCAGGCCAACCGCGCCGCGCACGCGGCCGAGGTTTTCATCACGCACCTCCAGGCCCGTAATGCGTACAGCGCCGGCGGTCGGCCGCAGGATGCCGTTGAGGTGCAGCATGAGGGTGGATTTGCCCGCGCCGTTTGGCCCGACCAGCGCGACCTTCTCGCCCTCGTGGATGGTCAGCGACACGTTGCGCAAGGCCGCATGCCCGTCCGGGTAGCTGAATGAAAGCGTCCGCACTTCGATCAGTGGTGTCATCACCAAGTCTATCCCCCCAGCAGGAATCCCAACAGCGTCAACAGCGCCAACAGCGTCAGTCCGGCAATCAGCACCAGCCACGCGGGCGGCGTGAGCCGCGGCAGCGCCAACGCGCGCACTTCCCCATCGTAACCGCGGGCGGCCATCGCCGCGTAGATGCGATCAGAGCGCTCGAACGCGCGTAGAAAGAGACTGCCGGCCATCCCGCCCGTCACCCGTGCGCGCCAGGCAAGCGTGCCGCCGCCTCGATCTTGGGCGTCGTTCACACCGCTGCGCGCGGCGCGCGCGCGGATCAGCCGCAGGGCCTCGTCAGCCAGCACGAACAGGTAGCGCCACATCAGCCCAAAGACCGCCACCAGCAGCCGCGGCAAGCGGATGCCGCGCATCGCCAACAGCAGATCAGGGAAGGAGGTGCTGGCCGCCAGCACGATCGCAACCTGGGCGGAGAGCCACGATTTGAGCGCGATGCTGGCGAATCGCTCGATGCCAGCCGTCGTGGCTATCAACGTCCAGGGGCCGAGCGGCAAGGAGGCGAGCGGCGTTGCGTCGGCGCCGCGTGTGGTGAAGATCACCGGCAAGGCCGCCAGCACGAAGGGCAGCGCCAACGCCGCGCGGCGCAGCACGTAGCCCAACCCCAGTTCCGAGAGAATCTCGATGACCAGGGCCAGCGCCCACAGCAGGATGTAGACCGGCCAAACGCCAATCGGCGCCAGCGCGGTCGCCAGGATGAACGCCAGCGTGAGCACCAACTTCACGCGCGCGTCGAGGCGATGCACCAGGCTGGGCCGGGGCCGGTAAGGGTCGAGGAAGCTGATGTGCATGGCGACGCTCTCAGGTCTCCACGCGCCGGCTGCGTCGGGTGTAGGCCACGGCAAACGCCACGCCAGCCACCAGCAGCGCGCCGACGATGCCGGCGACGATCGTGGCAAGCGCCTGGTTGGACAAGCCAGGGAATACGTAGTCAGGCATGATGCGATAGAGCGGCCCCTGTTGCAGGTTGAGGAAGCCTTGCTGGCCAGCCACCCATTCCAACCCGTCAGGATGGGTCGAGGCCAGGGGCGATGCGATCGCCAGCAGCACGGCGATGAGCAGTCCGCCGCCCCACACCAGGCGACTCCCGCCCCGTGGCGATGCGCCTTGTTGAACCAGGTCGGGCCGCGCGGCCGCGATGAACGCCAACGCGCCCAGGGTGATCAGCCCTTCGCCGATGCCGATCAGGGCGTGGATGCCGCCCATCGCAGGCACGGCCACATTGGCCGGCGAGGTGCCAGACAAAGCGAGTTCTAGCGCGCAGGCCAGCGCGGCGACGAAGATCGAGAGCCAGCCAGCGCTGAAGCCGCGCACGGCCAGCCCCCAGCGCCGGCCGCCGGCCAGCCGCTGAATCGTGCTGCTGGTGAAATGGGCCACGAACACGCCCACGATCGCCATGTTGACGATGTTCCCGCCCATCGCCAGCAGGCCGCCGTCCTGGAAGAGCAGCGCCTGCGCGCTGACCACACAGGTCAAGACCAGCACCGCGGGCCAGGGGCCGAGCAGGATCGTGGCCAGGGCCGCGCCCAACAAGTGGCCGGACGTGCCGCCGGCCACCGAGAAGTTGAGCATTTGGCCGGCGAAGATGCACGCCGCCAGCACGCCCATGAGCGGCGCCTGCCGTTCGCCTAATTCTTTGCCGGCCCGCTTGAGGGCATAGGCGATGACAGCGATGGCGACGATCCACAGGATGATCGCGACGGCCACCGACAGAAAGCCGTCTGGAATGTGCATCGGTTTGGGTGAGTAGAGCATAGCGCCTCCGGTCAAAAGGGATTGTTGGCTGATGCAGGTCTGGCGCGCTAACCCGCGGCGCAGGTCGCGCACAAGCCGCTGATGTGCAGATGATCGAGTTCGGCGTGGAAACCGTGGCCGTCGAGAATGGCGCGCTTCAACTGCTCAACCGGTTCGGCGCCCAGGTCAATCTGCACGCCGCAGCGGCGGCAGACCAGGTGGTGATGTAGATGCCCATCGGTGCGCACGAACTCGAACTGGGTGACGCCTTCCGGGCCAGGGGAGGCCGCGACCAGGTTGACCGCGCGCAGCATTTCCAGGGTGCGGTAGATCGTGGCCCGATTGAGGCCTGGCAGGCGCTCGCTCACATGCTGGAAAATGTCCTCCACGGTGCGATGACCGGGGTTGTGGAAGAGATCCTCAAGAATGAGCGCGCGCTGCGACGTGAGACGGAACCCCTGCTGCTGCAGGCTCGCCAGCATCGGTTTATAGCAGCTCATTGTATTTGCAACTCCTTGCAAGTGCAGTATATCGCAATGATGATGTCTGTCAAATCATGACGCTCATCATGTCAACCGCGGCCGGGCGATGCTAGAATTCTTCCTGCAAATCATTCTCAATAAGGTCAACGGATTATGAAGGATCAACCATGCGCTTGAATGAACTACGACCGGGAGAACGCGGCATCATCCGCCGCGTGGGCGGGGTCGGCGCGTTTCGGCGTCGCCTGCTCGATTTGGGCCTGCTGCCCGGCGAGGAGATCGCCGCGGTGCGCCAGGCCCCCCTGGGCAGCCCGGTGGAATACCAGATCAAGAACTACCATCTGGCGCTGCGCACGCGCGAAGCCGGCCTCATTGACATCGAAATGCTGACCTGAGCGATGGCAGACGCGCAAATCACCCTGGCCCTGGCGGGTAATCCCAACACCGGCAAGAGCACCGTCTTCAACGGGCTGACCGGATTGCAGCAGCACGTGGCGAATTGGCCCGGCAAGACCGTTGAGAAAAAAGCGGGCCTCTGCACACGCGCCAACGGCGTGGAGATAACGGTCGTTGACCTGCCCGGCACGTACAGCCTTTCGGCCTATTCACCTGAAGAGGTCATCGCGCGTGATTACATCCTACAAGAACAGCCGCAGGTAGTGGTCAACGTCGTGGATGCCCTCAACCTGGAGCGCAACCTTTACCTGACCGTGCAGTTACTCGAATTAGGCGCCAACCTGGTGCTGGCGGTCAACATGCTGGACATGGCCGACGCCGCCGGCCTGCAGTTCGATCGCGCGCGGCTGTCCGCGCTGCTGGGCGGCGTACCGGTCGTGCCGCTGATCGCCCGGCGTGGCAGCGGCCTGGATGAGCTGCTGAGCACGGTGCTGGCGGCGGCGCCGTCGTCGCTTCACACCGGCGCCAGCTTCCGGCTCGATTATGGCCGCGAGATCGAAGCCGAAATTGCCCAGGTGCGCGCGGCGCGCCAGTGTGAACCAACCTCAAAAGCGTCTGAACTGACGCCCAGCGATGTTGGGCCATCGTCCGGCCACGCCACGCCCTTACCGCGCTGGCTGGCCATCAAACTCCTGGAAGGCGAGGCCGGCGTCCTTGACCAGATCGCGCCGGCCGTTGATCGCCAGGCCGTGCAGCAGGCGGTGCAGAGCAGCCAGGGCCGTCTGCGCCAGTTCTTCGGCGATGAAGTGGATATTGCCATCACCGATCAGCGCTATGGTTTCGTGCGCGGACTGGCGCGCCAGGTCATCCGCCAGGCGCGGCCGGCGCGCCTGGATCTGACCGATCGCCTGGACGGCGTGGTCACGCATCGCTGGCTGGGCATCCCTTTCTTCCTGGCGATGATGTACGTGATCTTCCACCTGGTGCAGCATGTCTCCACCCCCTATCTCGATTGGGTGGATGGGGTCATCAACGGGCCGGTGGCGCGCGGCATTGGCGCGCTGTTGAACCTGCTCCATGCGCCGTCATGGCTGCAATCGTTGCTGGTGGAGGGGGTTTTGGCCGGCGTGGGCAGCGTTCTGGCTTTTGTGCCGGGTCTGCTCGTGCTTTACTTCTTCCTCTCGCTGCTCGAAGACAGCGGTTACATGGCGCGGGCCGCGTTCGTCATGGATAAGGCGATGGGCTGGATGGGGCTGCACGGCAAGTCGTTCGTGCCGCTGATCCTCGGTTTTGGCTGCGCGGTGCCGGCCATCCTCGCGACGCGCACGCTGGAGAACCGCCGTGATCGCATCCTGACCGCCCTGTTGGCGCCGCTGATGTCCTGCTCCGCGCGGCTACCAGTTTACGTGGTGTTTGGGCTGGCTTTCTTCCGCGCACAGGCCGGCGTCCTGATCTGGGCGCTGTATGCCACTGGGATCGTCGCGGCCGCGCTGGCCGGTTTTGTCCTCAGCCACACGGTCCTGCGGCCGCAGGCCGACAGCGCGTTCGTGCTCGAACTGCCGCCCTACCGTATGCCCACCTGGCACAGCCTGCGCGTGCACATGTGGGCCAATGTGAGCGATTTTGTGCGCAAGGCCGGCAGTCTCATCCTCGTCGCCTCCCTGGTTATCTGGCTGCTGCTCAACCTGCCGTGGGGCGTTCAAGACCAGCGGCAGAGCCTCTTCGGCCAGATCAGCCGCACGGTGGCGCCCGCGCTGGCGCCGGCCGGCTTCGGTCAATGGGATGCCGCGGGCGCGTTGATCACCGGCCTGGCGGCCAAAGAGGTGGTGGTCAGCACGCTGGCGCAGATTTATGCACCGCAGACGCCTGCGTCCGCCCCGGCGGCTGCTTCTGTCAAGAGCGAGCTGCTTGGGGTCGTCGTCGGTCTGCGCGACGCCACCGTGCAAGCCGGCTGCGCCTTGCTCAGCCTGGCGCCAGGGTTAGGCGGGGTAGCCGCGCCGCCGCCTGCCGCCGACACCGCGTTGAGTCGTGCGCTGCGCCAGCATTTCACACCGCTGAGCGGCCTTGCCTACCTGGCGTTCGTGCTGCTCTACGTGCCGTGCGTCGCCACCCTGGGCGCGATCAAGGCCGAGTTCGGGTGGCGTTGGGCCGTGTTTTCGGCCTGCTATCAAACCGGCATCGCCTATTTAGTCGCGGTGCTTGTGTTTCAGATCGGCCGCCTGGCGGGGTTCGCCTGATGCTGCGCGCCATCCTGGCCATCATGACGCCGGCTGCGGGCGCGCTGTGCGTGGAAGACCTGGCCGCGCGCCTGGATGTCAGCGCAAGCGCGTTGGATGGCATGCTGCAAACCCTGGTGCAGCGCGGCTACCTGGTGGAGGTTGCGGATGCGGCGTCGCCGTGCGACGCCTGCGCCTGGCGACTTCGGCGAGCGGCTCGACCGAGCTCGCCGAGGTCTCAGTCGAGCCGCGGCGGCTGCCTGGTCATGCGCGCGGCCGGTCGGCGCTACGCGCGGGCGGGAGATCGCAACCGGCGGAATGACCGTTCTCCGTCGAGGGAATGAGGCAATTTCGCACCTCATGTCAAATCAAATGATAATGTTACCGGGCAGTCCTCTCCTTTTATGTGATGAAATCGGTAACATTTTCATTTGAGTGAACCATACCACACGGGTAACATGTTCGCTGAGTGAATACGTCAATGCAGATGCGCCCAGCCCGGTTGAAGAGAACGGCATCCCCTGCTTCATCAACGAAGTTGTCACGCGTGCTGAGCGCCGTTTCGCCGGTCATTGAGGACCCCCTGTAAATGTAACCCATGCGATGCTGCCAACCCGCACCGGGGGGCGCAACATCCGCGCGTTGACCGGCGGGAGCGTCGCGCGCTTCTGAGATTGTCATCTCGGCGCAGCCCTGCGAGGAGGATCCCCTTGCGCAGGCTGGCTGCTGCATGAAGCGTCGGGCAAGCCGACATCGCCCGCGACGGCGCGTGCTCCTTCCCCGGCGGGCCTGCGCAAGGTTGGCTGATGGCCCGACAGGCAACCCTCGCAGGGGTCACGGGACATCAGCGCATTGGCTTTGCCGGAGCGTCGCGTGCCTCTGAGATCGTCATCTCGGCGCAGCCCTGCGAGGGATCCCTGCGCAGGCTGGCTGCTGCACGAAGCGTCGGGCAAGCCGAAATCGCCCGCCGGCGCACGCCTTGCCCGGCGGGCCTGCGCAAGGTTGGCTGATGGCCCGACAGGCAACCCTCGCAGGGGTCACGGGACATCAGCGCATTGGCTTTGCCGGAGCGTCGCGTGCCTCTGAGATCGTCATCTCGGCGCAGCCCTGCAGGGGATCCCTGCGCAGGCTGGCTGCTGCACGAAGCGTCAGGCAAGCCGAAATCGCCCGCCGCGCACGCCTTGCGGCGGGCCTGCGCAAGGTTGGCTGATGGCCCGACAGGCAACCCTCGCAGGGTCACGGGACATCAGCGCATTGGCTTTGCCGGAGGTCGCGCGCCTCTGAGATTGTCATCTCGGCAGCCCTGCGAGAGGATCCCCTGCGCAGGCTGGCTGCTGATGAAGCGTCGGGCAAGCCGACATCGCCCGCGACGGCGCGTGCTCCTTCCCGGCGGGCCTGCGCAAGGTTGGCTGATGGCCCGACAGGCAACCCTCGCAGGGTCACGGGACATCCGCGCGTTGACCGGCCGGAGCGTCGCGTGCCTCTGAGATCGTCATCTCGGTGCAGCCCTGCGAGGGGGATCCCCTTGCGCAGGCTGGCTGCTGCATGAAGCGTCGGGCAAGCCGACATCGTCCGCCGCGGCGCACGCGCCTTCCCCGGCGGGCCTGCGCAAGGTTGGCTGATGGCCCGACAGGCAACCCTCGCAGGGGTCACGGGGCATCAGCGCATTGGCTTTGCCGGAGCGTCGCGCGCCTCTGAGATCGTCATCTCGTCGCAGCCCTGCGAGGGGGGCGACGCCCATGAATGAATTCACGGGCTGATACACCAAAACCTGCCGAGGCAGGTTGTCCCCGCCGCGGCGCGTGCTCCTTACCCGGCGGGCCTGCGCAAGGTTGGCTTGCCCCTCTCCCCCCTCTCCTCTCCGCTCAGCGGAGAGGAGAGGGGCCGGGGGTGAGGTGAGGGCGTCACAGCCCCCCATTGGATGGACCTGTGCCGCTTCAGTGTACGCGCAAAATCAGCAGCCCGCCCTCCCCTTCGGTCACGTAGGCCAGGCCGCCCACCACACTGACGCCCCCGGCATACCCCGGCGCGTCGTACGAGCCAGCCAGGGTGGGGTGGGCAGGGTTGCTGACGTCAATGATCTGCAGGCCGCTGTCCCCTTCGGTCACGTAGGCCAGGCTGCCCACCACGCTGACGTCCCCGGCAGACCCCGGCGTGTCGTACGAGCCAGCCAGGGTGGGGTTGGCCGGGTTGCTGACGTCAATGATTTGCAGCCCGCTGTCCCCAACTGCTAGGTAGGCCAGGCTGCCCACCACGCGGAACCCGAAGACAGACCCAGGCGGATCGTACGCGCCGGCCAGGGTGGGGTGGGTCGGGTTGCTGACGTCAATGATCCGCAGGTCGTAGGGCCATGCTCTCAGGTAGGCCAGGCTGCCCACCACGCTGACGTGGGTGACATAATACCACGAATTCGACCAGCCGCCGCGCCAGGTGGGAGAAGCCGGGTTGCTGACGTCAATGATCTGCAGACCCACGTTCCAATCAGCCACGTAGGCCAGGCTGCCCACCACGCTGACGCCCAGGGCATCACTACCATACCCCGTCATGCGGTACGCGCCGCGTAGGGCAGGGCTGGCCGGGTTGCTGACGTCAATGATCTGCAGACCGATGTCCGAATCAGCCACGTAGGCCAGGCTGCCCACCACGCTGACGCCATTGGCATACATCTGTCTGTTGTAGGCGCCGCGTCGGGTGGGGTTGGTCGGGTTGCTCACGTCAATGATCTGCAGACCGTAGTACCCAGCGGCCACATAGGCCAGGCCGCCCGCCACGTTGACGTCGTAGGCTCCCCACCCCGGGTCGTAGATGACGCGACCGATGGGATTGGCCGGGTTGCTGACGTCAATGATCCGCAGGCTGTAAAAATCGACCACGTAGGCCAGGCTGCCCACCACGCTGACGCTGTGGTCACCCTGCCCGCCGTACGCGCCGCGCCGGGTGGGGTTGGCCGGGTTGCTGACGTCAATGATCAGCAGACCGCTGTCCCAATCAACCACGTAGGCCAGGCTGCCCACCACGCTGACGCCATAGGCAGACCCCTGCGTGTCGTACGCGCCAGCCAGGGTGGGATTGGCCGGGTTGCTCACGTCAATGATTTGCAGACCGCTCCCGCCATCGGCCATGTAGGCCAGGCTACCCACCACGCTGACGTCTATGGCATACCCCTGCGTGTCGTAGTAGCCGCGTCGGGTGGGATTGGCCGGGTCGCTGACATCAATGATCTGCAGACCGCTCCCGCCATCGGCCACATAGGCCAGGCTGCCTACCACGCTGACGCCCCTGGCATACCCCGGCGTGTCGTACGCGCCGCGTCGGGTGGGGTTGGCCGGGTTGCTGACGTCAATGATTTGCAGCCCGCTGTCCCCATCGGCCACATAGGCCAGGCTGCCCACCACGCTGACGCTATAAGCATTTCCTGGCGTATCGTAAGCGCCGCGCACGGTGGGGTTGGCTGGGTTGCTGACGTCAATGATCTGCAGACCAGTCTCCCCATTAGCTAGATAAGCCAGGCTGTCCACCACACTGACGTCTTTCACAACCCCCGTTAAGACGACGCTTTGCCCTACCTGCACCGGGTGAGCAGGATCGCTAATGTTCAAGATTACCAGCCGAAGGCCAACGCCGACATAAGCGTAGTTCCCGTGGCCATCCGCCGCGGTGACGTAACCACCAATCTGGCTGACGAACTCGACCATGGGCGCACTCGTCGGCGTCGGAGTAGGCGTTCGAGTTGGCGTATTAGTCGGGTTGGGCGTCGCTGTAGGCGTTCGGGTAGGAGTCACGGTCGGCGTCAGCGTGGGCGTTGGGGTGTTCGTGGCCCCGGGCACGGACGTCGGCGTGGGTGTTGGGGTGTTCGTGACCCCGGGCACGGGCGTCGGCGTGGCCGTCGGGGTGTTCGTGATCCCGGGCGTGGGCGTTGGGGTGTTCGTGGCCCCGGGCGCGGGCGTCGGCGTGGCCGTCGGCGTTGCCAGGTATAGCACCCAATCAAAGGATCGGGGGCCATACGTTCCATGCTCGTCTTGCACATTCACGTGCCAATAGTAGGTGTCTGGCGCATTCAGGGTTGTCGGTCTCCAACATGCCTGGGTGATCCAACCGCTCTGCTCTCTGTTCGCATTTCCAAGTGTCCATATATCCACCCAGAAGAAGACCTGGTCGCCGTCAGGATCGCCATTGTCTTGCCAACAGAGTGTCGGCATCGAAGCGTGTGTGGAACCATTCGGAGGACTGAGCAACGTGGGTTGGCGAGGTGGATGATTTTCCTGGGCCGACGTCGGCGTCGGCGTGGGCGCCGGCGCGAACTGACGGCGCACCAGGGGCATGAACGCTTCTGAGACTACCAGCGCACGGTAGACGGTGTCTGCCTGCGCGTCGTCGCCTGCCTGTCCACCAATCACGTAGATATCCTGCTGCTGACTGAGCGCGCCGGCCGCGCGCAAGCGCGCCGCGGGCAGAGTCGCGCCGGCCGTCAGGGGCGCCAACGCGCCATCGGGCTGCATCTCGAAGCCAAACACGCTCGCCCGGGCCTGGCTGCCATCCGTACCGCCGATCACGAACAGTTTGCCCTGCGCCGCCAGGCCGATGGCATCGGCCCGCGCTTCAGGCAGGATGTCGCTGCCCATCTCCACCCAGTTCTCTAGCGCTCCACTGCTGCTGCGCATGGCCCGGTAAATTTTACGCGAGACAGTGGCCGTCGTAGGCCGGCCGCCGATGATATAAATCGCGTTATTAGCCGCGACCGCGTTGAGTCGGTAGAGAGGCGTCGGCAGCGCGCGGTCCTGAACCCATGCGCCCAGGGCGCCGTCCGTCCCGATGGCAGCGCGCCAGACGTTGGACAGCGGGTTGGCGTCGAAGCCGCCCTGCCCTCTGGCCAGGTAGTGAACGCCGCGATCGAGGAAGACATCGTACAGTTCGACGACGTTGAGGTGCTTGCCATTTAACAACGAATCGTTGGCTTTGAGTCACATGGGACGCCTCCGGGAATGACGCAGGCAGTGGTTCTTACGGTATCAGTATAAAGCAGGATGGAATCGTTGTCAATCCAAAAATTGACATTATGCCCGCTTTGCAGTATGACAACCCCGTAGGCCTGATGCTGTACGCCTGGAGGGTGACAATGACAACGTGTTTGGTAATCGGCGCGACGGGTTTCATTGGTGGACAAATTGCACGCGCCGCGGCGAAGCGCGGCTGGCAGGTGCGTGCGCTGCGCCGGCGGCCCGGCGCCGTGGGCGCGATTGGCGATGTCGCCGTGGAATGGTGGGCCGGCGATCTGACCGACGGCGCGACTGCGGTTCGACAGGCTCACCGCACGGGGCCTGAGCTTGTCGAAGGCCGCGCGAGCCTGATCGGAGCTATGGCCGGCTGCGATGTGGTGTTCCACGCGGCCGGCGCGTATCCGCACGGGGCGCGTCGCCTGGCGCAGGAGGTCAAAGCCGCTGAGGCGCAAATACGCACGGTTTTGGATGCGTTTGCCGCGGCCGGCGCCGGCCGCCTGGTCTACACCAGCTCCTTCACCACCATCGGCCCGCCGGGCGAACCGGGCCGCCTGGCTGATGAACGCGACCCCTATCTCCCTGGCTCTGCGCAGGAGGCGTATCACGAGGCCAAGTGGGCCATGGAAGTCGCCGCGCTGCAGTCTGGTCTGCCGGTCGTGGCGCTTTGCCCCACGGCCGTCTTTGGGCCGGGCGATGTGCACCTCTCCGTCAGCCAGATTCTGCTGCTGGCGGCCAAAGGGCGTATTCCGGTCTACGTGGATGCGGTCTTCAACATCGTGGACAGCCGCGACGTGGCCTTGGCGCATCTGGCCGCGGCCGAGCAGGGCCGGCTGGGCGAACGCTACCTGATCGGCGGTCACAATGTCACCCTGCTGGACGGCCTGGCCCTGACGGCGCGCCTGGCTCACGCGGCCCCGCCGCGCTTCAGGCTGCATCCGCGCGTGCTGGACGCCATCGCGGCTCTACCCATCCGCGGGTTGGGTCATCTGCGCACCATGCGCCTGTGGCAGCCATTCAACAATGCCAAGGCGGTGCGCGAGCTGGGCCTGGCCCCGCGTCCGCTGGAGCGGACGATCGGCGACGCGCTGGCCTGGTTCAAGACGATGGGGTATCTGTAGACGCGGGAATGTAGCCCCACGCTTGGCGGGTAAACGGTGCGCGTACCTTTTGACGCACCCCATGCCCTGTGTTATGATGAAGCTAACGAACGGTTTTACCAATAAACCATGTTGATACCTGCGGAGCATCATGAACATTTTGGGGATTTGCACGGAAGGCCCGCAATCTACCGGGGCCTGTTTATTGATAGACGGCAAGCTGATCGCGATGGCCGAGGAAGAACGTTTTGTGCGCATCAAGCAGGCGCCGGGCCTCCTGCCGACACGCGCCAGCCAATACTGTCTCAAAGCCGGCGGGCTGAAGCTGAGCGACATTGACGCGATTGCCGTATCGTGGGATGTCGCCAAATACACCGATTTTATGCCGCGCTTCTACGACGAAGTGGGCCGCCGCTACGGCGACAAAGGCTGGTTGACTTACATCAGCGAAAAGCAGATCTTGCAGCGCTTCCAGCCGAACTATGTGCAGCACCGCATCACGGCCAGCCTCATCAAGGGCGCAGACCGCAGCCAGATGCGGCCCATTCGCTATGTGGGCCATCACAAGACGCACGCCGCGGCGGCTTTCTGGTCATCCGGTTACGATGAAGCGACGATCATCACGATTGACGCCAGCGGCGAAGAGCAGTGCACGGTGATCTGGCACGGCAAGGGGATGGAGATCACGCAGATCGAGAGCTTCGACATCCCTGACTCCACGGGCTGGATGTACGCCGGCCTGACCGAGTTCCTGGGCTTTCGTCCCTATTCCGATGAAGGCAGCGTGATGGGCCTGGCCTGCTACGGCGCGTACGATCCTGAGATCGCCGCGGTCTTCGACCGCATGGCGCCGCTCTCGCCCGACGGCGCGTATCGCATTGATCCCAGCTACTTCTTCTTCGGCGAGCATACCTACGGCGATCGCTACACCGACAAACTGGTGCATGAGCTGGGATTGCCGTTCAAGTACGGCGATGAGATCACGTCGCGGCAGCAGAACATCGCCTGGGCTGTGCAGGATCGCCTGGAGCAGATCGCGGTGGGCCTGGCGCGCCGCGCCGTGGTGCAGACCGGCTGCCGCACGCTGTGCCTGGCCGGCGGCGTGGCCTTGAACTGCAAGATGAACCGCGTCATCCTGGACAGCGGCGCCGTGGATCGCATCTTCATCCAGCCGGTGAGCAATGACGCGGGCTCGGCCCTGGGTGCAGCGCAGCTAGTGGCCGCGGAGATGGGCGACGATCCGCGCTTCGAGCAGCGCCTGGTGCACTATGGCCCAGACTACAGCAACACCGAGATCAAGGCAGTGCTCGATGGGCACAAGCTGAAGTACGAATATCTGCCCAACGGCCGCCTGGAGCGCCGCGCGGCCGCGCGCATGGCGCAGGGCGCCATCGTGGGCTGGTTCCAGGGGCGTCTGGAGGCCGGACCGCGCGCGCTGGGCAGCCGTTCCATCATCGCCTCGCCCATCGGCGCGGAGGTCAAAGACAAAATCAACGAGGCGGTGAAGTACCGCGAACCCTGGCGGCCGTTTGCGCCGTCGGTCAAGGCCGAGCGTATCGGCGATTTCGTCCAGGACCCGGTCGAGGCGCCGTTCATGATCTTGACCTTCGACGTGCGCCCGGAGGTGGCTGACCAGATCGCGGCCGTGGTGCATGTGGACAACACCGTGCGGCCGCAAACTGTGCGCGCAGAGGATTTGCCGCGCTGGTATCGGGTGATTGACGAATTCGAGAAGCTGACCGGCGTGCCGATGATTCTCAACACCAGTTTCAATGTCAAGGGCGAGCCGATTGTCAACACCCCGCAGGATGCCGTGCGCACCTTCTACGGCAGCGGCCTGGACGCGCTCGCCATCGGCGATTTTTGGCTCGAAAAGTAACGCGCAATGACGAAGGGCGCGCCCGGCCGGGACGCGGGCGGAGGTGATGATGGAGTTTCGGTATCATACGGTCGGCGACGAAGAACAGATCAGAGTGGTCAAGATCGAGCAGGATGGCGAGCGCTATCGGATCACGGTGGACGGTCGGCCGTATGAGGTGCAAGCGCACCGCCCGGAGCACGGGTCCATCAATCTCAGCATCAACGGTCGGCGACTGCGCGCGTTCGTGGCGCACGATGGGCTGCGCCGGCATGTGGCCCTGGCATCAACAAAACGCTACGTGGTGCAGCAGCCTGATCCGCGCGCCAGGCAACGGCGCCGCGGGCCTGGAGCCGCCGAAGGCGGGCTGGAAGCGGCCATGCCCGGCCAGGTGCTCGACGTTCTCGTGCGACCGGGCGACACCGTCACGCGCGGCCAAACCCTCGTCCTGCTGGAAGCGATGAAGATGGAGCTGCGCATTGCCGCGCCGCTCGATGGGCAGGTGCGCGCGGTGCGCTGCGCGGCCGGCCAGGTCGTTGAACGAGGACAGATACTAATCGAGCTGCAGGCGCTCTAAATTTCGTGCAATTAGGTCTATTTTGTGCTACAATCATGGTCCATTTCATGGCGAATGACTGCCTGTCGCGATTGAAATGGAACCATGCTCAACGTACGACGCGAGTCAAGCCGGGAGGCGGCTGCGTCTGACGTGCGTGCCATTACGATTGGCATTTCAAGGTATTCAGGAGGAGACTCTCAATGTCAAGCACAACGGCTGTGCTAGAACGTCCGGCGCCGGCCCTGGCTCCGGTAAGGCCGGACGTCGTCAATGATTTCTCGATTGTCGTGGCGACCCCCAATGGCTCCGGGAGCCAGACAGCCAACCTTTCGATTATCCGCTCGATTTTCCGTATGGGAATTCCGGTCAACGGTAAGAACCTCTTTCCCTCCAATATCCAGGGCTTGCCCACCTGGTACACGATTCGCATCAGCAAAGATGGTTATGTGGCTCGTCGTGAGGGGACCGAAATTCTGATCGCTTTCAACGACAAGACGGTCGAGCAGGACCTGGCAAACCTGCCAGGGGGCGGCGTTTGTATCTACCCGCTGGACTGGAAATTTGCCCATGATCGCACCGATGTCACGTACTACGGCATTCCGGTCAAGGAATTCGTCAAGGCGTCGGGCGCGGAAGACAAAATCAAAAATTACATTGCCAATATGGTTTATGTCGGCGCCCTGGCGTTTGTGCTGGGAATTGACTTGGAAGAGATCAAGAGCGCTTTGCATACGCATTTCGGCGGCAAAGCCAAGCCGATCAATCTCAATTTCAGCGTCGTCAAGATGGCCTACGATTGGTCAAGGGAGAACCTGACCAAGGCAGATCCTTTCCGCGTCGAGCGCATGGACAAGACGCAGGGCAAGATCATGATCGAAGGCAATATCGCGTCCGCCTTGGGGGCCATTTTTGGCGGCGTCCAGGTCGTGGCCTGGTATCCGATCACGCCGGCCAGCAGTCTTGCGGAGTCGCTGAATGAATACCTGCCGCAAATGCGCCTGGACGAGAACGGCAAACCGACGTTTGCGGTTCTGCAGTGCGAAGATGAAATTGCCGCCATCGGCGTGGCCATTGGCGCGGGCTGGGCCGGGACGCGCAGCATGACGTCCACCTCTGGGCCTGGTCTCTCGTTGATGACCGAGTATGCCGGCATGGGCTTTTTTGCCGAAGTGCCGGTGGTCATCTGGGACGTGCAGCGCATGGGGCCAAGCACTGGCCTGCCCACGCGCGTCGCGCAAGGCGATGTGCTGATGGCCTACACGATGGGCCATGGCGATACGCGCCACGTGGTGCTCTTGCCTGGCTCAGTCTCTGAGTGTTTTGAATTCGGCATGCAGGCCTTTGACCTGGCTGAGCGGCTGCAAACGCCGATTTTTGTATTGAGCGACCTGGACCTCGGCATGAATTTGTGGATGAGTGAGCCGTTCGCTTATCCAGAAAAACCACTCGACCGCGGCAAGGTGTTGACGGCTGAGGATATTCAGCGCCTCGGCTCCTGGGCGCGCTTCGAGGATGTGGACGGCGACGGCATCGGGTACCGTACGCTGCCTGGCACGAACGACTACCGCGCGGCGTACTTCACGCGCGGCACGGGTCATAATGCCAAGGCCGTCTACAGCGAGCGGCCGGAGGACTGGGAGCAGAACATGGCCCGCCTCTACAAGAAGCACTATACCGCCAGCACGCTGACGCCCAAGCCGGTGGTGGATGACGCGGCCGCCACCCCGATCGGCATCATTTCGTATGGTTCGGCCGATCCGGCCGTCCTGGAGGCGCGCGATCGCTTGCGCAAACTGGGCATCGAAACGAACTACCTGCGCATGCGCGCGCTGCCGATTGATGAAACGCTGCGCGAGTTCGTCGCCCGGCACGATCGCATCTACGTCGTCGAGCTGAACTTCGAAGGGCAGATGGCGGAGATTCTAAGTATGGAGCTGCCGCAGCAGGCACCCAAACTGCGCAAGCTCAACAAATGCGACGGCCTGCCGTTGACCCCGCGCTTTGTCACCGAGTCCATTCTGAAGCAGGAGCGATAACATCATGGCAACTCCACTTCCTACCGCCACGACGGCCGCCGGTTCGAATACCACCGCCAAGACGAATGGCAATCTCAAACTGAACCTGATTGGCCTGGAACTGAAAGATTACGACGGCTCGCCCTCCACGCTGTGCGTTGGCTGCGGCCATAACTCCATCTCCAACCAGATCGTGCGCGTCGCGTATGAGATGGCGCTGCGCCCGCATGAGGTGATCAAGCTGAGCGGCATCGGTTGCTCGAGCAAGTCGCCGGCTTATTTTTTGAACCGTTCGCACGGCTTCAATTCCCTCCACGGTCGCATGCCCTCGATTGCCACCGGCGCCTGCCTGGCCAATCACACCCTGCGCGCGATTGGCGTCAGCGGCGACGGCGATACCGGCAGCATCGGCATTGGCCAGTTCAAACACCTGGTGCGCCGCAACGTGCCGATGGTGTACATCATCGAGAACAACGGCGTCTACGGCCTGACCAAGGGCCAGTTCTCGCCGACAGCCGACGTGGGGCAAGTGCTCAAGTATGCTGGCACGAACGAATTCCGGCCGGTTGACCTGTGCATGGAGGCGCTCATCCTGGGCTGCGGCTTCGTGGCGCGCTCCTTCGCCGGCGACGCCAAGCAGGTGCGCGAACTGCTCAAGGCCGCGTTGAGCTACCACGGCACGGCCGTGATTGACATCATCAGCCCCTGCGTCACCTTCAACGACCATGACGATTCGACCAAGTCCTACGCCTACGGTCGCACGCACGAAGAGCCGCTGCACGAGGTGACGTACATCCCGGCGTACCAGGAAATCACCGTGGATTATGAGCCGGGCGCCGCGGTGGACGTTGAGATGCACGACGGATCGCACGTGCGGCTGAAGAAGCTGGACAGCAACTACGATGCGACCGACTGGATGCAGGCGGTGCAAGTGCTGCGGGAGGCTGAAGCCACCCAGCAGATCATCACCGGCCTGATTCACATCAACCCAAACCAGCCTACGCTGCCGGACCTGATGCACATCGCGGATCAGGAACCACTGGCGTTCATGGCAAACGACAAGCTGCGCCCTTCACGTGATCATCTCGCCGCCTTGATGCGCGAGATGGCGTAGGTCGTTCACGCAGAAGCACCTGCAAGCTCGCGGGCTTGCAGGTGCTTTTTTAATCGGGCGCCGCCAGAAAGATAAGTTCATTCGTCATGTCCCGTTTCGATCCTGCGCGGCTGCGCAGTTTGTTGACAGGTCTGTGCATCATCGTGCTGGCGGCCGCTTGCTCCGCCGCTCCCACCCCGCCGCCTGGACCCAACGCCATCGCGGTTCCGAATGTTCTCGCCGTGGAGACCTTTCTGGCCGACATGGCGCAGCATGTCGCGGGTGAACGGCTGAGGGTGCAGGCGCTGATGCCCATCGGCGTGGATCCGCACAATTTTGAGCCTGCGCCCGCGGACATTGTCCGGGTCAGCGCCAGCACCGTGCTGATCGTCAACGGCGCCGGGTTCGAGGGCTTTCTGAACCGCCTGCTGCAAAATGCGGGCGGGCAGCGTCTGGTGATCGAGGCCGCCGCCGGCCTGACCAGCCGCGCGGCGGTATCCGAATCCGGCGCAGCGCAGGATCATCCCGAAGGCGATCCCCATTTCTGGCTTGATCCCATCCTCGCCGTTCACTACGTGGAAAACATCCGCGACGGGCTGAGTCAAGCTGACGCGGCCGGCGCGTCCGTGTATGCGGCCAACGCCGCGGCTTACATCGCTGATTTGCAGGCCTTGGACGCCTGGATCCGCGATCAGGTCAGCCAGGCGCCGCCGGCGGCGCGGCAGCTGGTGACAAACCACGAAAGCCTTGGCTATTTCGCCGATCGCTACGGTTTCCAGGTCATCGGCGCGATCATTCCGAGCGTCAGCACCGGCGCCGCGCCATCAGCGCAGCAGCTCGCCGGCCTGATTGACCATATCAGAGCCACGGGCGCGCGCGCCATTTTCTTGGAAGCTGGCGCCAATCCGCAGTTGGCCGATCAAGTGGCAGCCGAAACCGGCGTGCGGGTCGTCACTGGCCTCCTCACCCATTCGCTCAGCGCGGCCGGCGGCGAAGGCGCCACCTACATCGAGATGATGAAGTTCAACACGCGCACCATCGTGGCGGCGCTAAAACAGTGATGGTGGCATGGTTGATAGAAATGAGGCACACGTGATGGATTCGGGCTTACCCGCCTCTGTGAGCGACCGCACCCGGCTTGATGCCGCTGCGGACTTCGGCGAGCTCAGTCGAGCCGCCGGCCCCGCGGCGCGTCGCCTCGACGCGCCCGCGCGCCTGGATGTGGATGACATCACGGTTGGTTACAACGGCCGGCCGGCCTTGCAAGGATTGACCTTTCAGATACCACACGGCGCCCAGGTGGCCGTGGTCGGGCCGAACGGCGCGGGCAAGTCCACCCTCTTCAAGGCGCTGGTGGGCCTGCTGCCGCTGCGCAGTGGGCGCATCTTGATCCACGGCCAGGCCCTGGGCATGCACCAGGACTGTGTCGCCTATGTGCCGCAGCGCGAAGCCGTGGACTGGCGCTTTCCAGTCACGGTGGCAGACGTGGTGATGATGGGGCGCTACGGCCGCCAAGGCTGGCTGCGCCGCCCCAACGCGGCCGATCGCTCTGCGGTGACGCGCGCCCTGGACGCAATGGGCATTCTGCCCCTGGCGCAGCGCGCCATCGGCGAGCTGTCCGGCGGCCAGCAGCAGCGCGTCTTCCTGGCGCGGGCGCTGGCCCAGGAGCCGCACATCCTGTTGATGGATGAACCGTTCACCGGCGTGGATGCGGCGACGCAGGAATCTACCCTCGCCCTGCTCGATCGCCTGCGCGCACAGCAGGTGACGGTGCTGATTTCGACGCACGATTTGGCCCTGGCTGCCAACCGCTTTGGCTATGTCATGCTCCTCAACCGGCGCTTGATTGCCTTCGGCCCGCCGGCGCTCGTTTTCACCACGCAGCGCCTGGCCGAGGCCTTTGGCGGCCAGGTTCTCATGCTGCCGGAAGGGGTGGCCGTGGTAGACCATTGCTGCCCGGACGATGAGCCTGAAACGCACGCGGTCACGCCATCCGCCGGCCTGTTGCCGACCGCGCCCGCGGCCGGCTTGCGCGCAGAGCGAGAAGCACGATGATCGAATGGCTCTTAACGCCGCTGGCCTACGGATTCATGCAGCGGGGCCTGCTGGCGGCGGTCATGGTGGGCATCCTGTGCGCGGTGATAGGCTGTTATGTCGTGCTGCGCTCGATGGCGTTCCTGGGCGACGCCATGGCGCACGCCATTCTGCCTGGCGTCGCCGTGGCCTATTTAGTGCAAGGCAATTTGATTGTGGGCGCGCTGGTCGCGGCTGTGCTGGTGGCCTTGGGCATCGGGCTGTTCTCACGGCAGGGAACCCTCAAAGAGGATACGGCCATCGGCATTCTGTTCGCGGCCGCGCTCTCGCTGGGCGTGGTGCTCATCAGTTCGATCAAGACCTACGCCGTGGATTTGACCCATATTCTCTTTGGCAACGTGCTGGGCGTCAACACGGGCGATCTGTGGTTGACGGCGGGGCTGGGAATCGTCATCTTGGGCGCCGTCGTGCTGCTCTATCGCCCCTTTCTGATCATCTCGTTTGATCCTGTGCTGGCGGCGACGCTGCGCCTGCCCGCCGAACTCCTGCGCAACGTGATGTTGATCCTGCTGGCGCTGACGGTCGTGGTTTCCATGCAAACCGTCGGCGTCGGTCTGGTCGCGGCCATGCTGGTCACGCCGGCCGCTTCGGCCTTTCTGCTGACCAAGCGCCTCTCCACGATGATGATCATCGCGGCCGCGATTGGCGCCTTCTCCAGCCTGGCCGGTCTTTACCTCAGCTACTACCTGAACGTCGCCTCCGGTGCGGCCATCATCCTGGCCGCGACGGCGGTCTTTGTCCTGGTCTTCCTCTTTGCCCCGCAGCGCGGCCTCGCCTGGTCATTCATGCGTCGCGCGGCGTAAGACCACCTGGGTTTTCATGCAGCCAGACTCCGGCCGATGGCAGCAACCAATAGGCACGCCCATTCGTTATGGGAACAGGAAACGATCTGTCTGCCAGGAGACGCCATGAAAAGGTATTACCCATGGGTGCGCTTGTTGTGGGTTGTGACAGCCGGCTTTGTCTTGCTCGCCGGCGGTTGGTACAGCCTTGTGGGCTGGCATTACCGCAAGAGTATCGTGCCCCTGGCGCAAGCGCCGACCGAACGCGTGGCGATTGTTTTCGGCGCGCTGGTCTATCCGAGCGGCCGCCTCAGCCCCATGTTACATGACCGCGTTGAAACGGCCGTGCAGTTGTACCATGCCGGTAAAGTCGAGAAGCTGATCTTGAGTGGAGACAACCGTTTCGTGGATTACGATGAACCAGGCGCGATGATGGCCTATGCACAGTCGCGTGGGGTGCCGCTGAGCGCCATGCAGCCTGACTACGGCGGCCGACGCACGTATGACACCTGCTACCGAGCGAAGGCCATTTTTGGCCTGACGTCAGCCATTCTCGTCACCCAGGACTTTCATCTGCCGCGCGCGCTGTTCACCTGCCAGGAGCTGGGGGTGCGTGCGATCGGCGTGGCCGCCGACCTGCAGCCCTATGGTCAGCACGCGCTCGCCTGGTCAACCCTGCGCGAGGCGCCGGCCCGCCTCACCGCGCTGCTCGACGTTATTCGTCGTCAGCCGCCGCCGGTGATGGGCGAACCGATCGCGGTGTTTCAGCCGCCTACGTAATGAGCGGCTGCGCCGTGGCCGCGGCCACATTGAGTTCGCGCAAGAAGCGCTTCCGCAGCTCGTCCTCCACACGCTCCGGGTCATTGTCATAGCGAATGCGGCCGCCGGCCATATGCGCATGACCGCCTGTGCCGCCCATTTCGCCCACCACCTGGCGCACCATGCGCGCCGCGTTGGCCTCTGGCACCTGTGTGCGCACGGCCATCACCACATGGCTGTTGTAACGCCCCCAGCAAATGACCCAATCCGTGCCTTCCAGCCGAGCCAGGATGTCGGCCATCTCTGCGGCCATATCTGGGCGCTCCATCTGTCCGAGACTGGCGAGCGCCACGCGGTCATACAAAACGGTTCGCGCCAGGGTGTCGTTGAACGCCTTGAAGTAGCTGCGCGGCACGCGTGCCTGCTCGATCTTTGCCAGCAGCTTGGGATCCATCAGGGCCAACAAAATCATGTACGCCCACGCGTCGCAGTCGCCGGCGTCGCGGGCCAGGCCGCGCGTGTCCGTCTTGATGCCGTAGAAGAGGGCGGTTGCCAGTTGGCTGTGGGGCTGCAGCTCAGCCGCCACCAGGTACTCGGTCAGAATGGTGGAAGTGGCCCCGTAGCAAGGGCGCACATCGCGGTAGCGCGCCCGCTGCGGCGCGCGGCGCAGCTGATGATGGTCGAACACAGCAACCACCGGCAGATCAGGCGGGCGCGCATGGTTGGAAGCGCCGACCTGCGTGTCAATCAACGCGATGGCGTCGGCATCGCTCCAGTTGATCTTGTCCACCTGGGTTAGTTGGATATCCAGGCTCGATACCAGGGCGCGGTTTTCGGCGCGCCCAATGATGCCGCCGTAGACGATGCTGGGATTCCTATTCAGCCGGGCGTTGAGCAGGGTTTGCAAGGCCCAGGCGCTCGCCAATGCATCAGGGTCCGGGTCATTGTGGGTGAGGATGACCAGCCGCTGACTGCTGCCGCATGCGTTGAGCAGCCGCTGCAAACGACGCTGGCCGTGCAGCATGTCGAAGACGGGCAGCGTTTGTCCGCTGAACGGCATGGCAAAACGCGGCGTTTCTGGCGAGTCGGTTGCAGATGTCATCGCATGACCTCGACCCACGCTGCTTCACTGATGCCGTTGCTATCCAACGGAATATGCACCATTCCATCCGCCTGCATCAAGGTGTAGATCAGGTTGGATTTGCCAAATACCGGCACGGCCCAGCGCTCCTCGCCGCGCTGCTCCAGGCGCACCTGCACATAATCCTCGCGCCCGGTCACCGAGGCGATGGGGCGCGCCAGCCGGGCCATGACGAAACGCGGCAGGAGTTCTTCTTCGCCCTGAAACAGGCGCAGCGTCGGCGCCACCACCAGGTCGAAAATGACCATCGCGCTGACCGGATTGCCCGGCAGTCCGAAGACCGGCTTGCCGTCGCACACAGCCAGGATGGTGGGTTTGCCGGGGCGCACGCTGAGGCCATGCACCAAAACACCGGGCTGACCTAACGCGGCGACCACCTCGGCCGTCATGTCCCGCACGCTGACTGAGCTGCCGGCGGAGATCACAACCACGTCAGCCTGGGCAAATGCCTGGTGGGCCAGGGCCAGCAACATTTCTCGCCGGTCAGGCGCAATCCCCATCAGGACTGGTTCCGCGCCCGCGCGGCGGGTCAGCGCGGCCAGGGTGTAGCTATTGATGTCTCGAACCTGGCCGGGGCCGGGCGTCTGCGACGGCGGCACCACTTCATCACCCTGCGAAAGGATCGCCACCCGCGGCGGCCGCGCAACCAGGACCTGCGTGATGCCCAGGGCGAGCAGCCCGCCCAGGTCAGCGGGGCGCAGGCGGCGGCCGGCGGTCAGAACCACGGCGCCTTCGCGCACATCTTCGCCAATCTGGATGACATTCTGACCAGGCGCCACGGGACGCAAAACCTCAATCGTGTGCGGAAACGCCGGCGCTGCGTCCTGGGGCGCGTGCGCGGCGGGGACGACCTCGGTCTGTTCGACCATGACCACGGCGTCCGCGCCGGGCGGGATCATGCCGCCGGTGTGAACGATGGTGCAGGCGCCGGGGGTGATGGGCAGGTTGGCGGCCTGCCCCATGGCTGTCTCCCCGATAACGGTCAAATAGGCGGGCAGGCTGGTCGAGGCGCCAAAGGTGTCGGACGCGACCACAGCGTAGCCGTCTACGGTGGAACGAGCGAAGCTTGGCAAATCGTGCGGCGCGCGGATTGTCGCGGCCAGGACGCGGTCCAACGCCCCGGTGACCTCAACGGTTTCGGTCGTGATGTGAATCGGCAGATGCTGGCGGAAGATCTGCCAGGCGGCGGTTGGTGTATGGACGTTGTACAGTGCTGGCATGACTTCTTTCGCTCAGAAACCGGGCTTCGGCCAGAAACCCGGTTTCTTTTTGCTTATCCTTAGCGGTTGCCGTTGCCGGCTGCGGCCGCGAGCACAATCAGGCCGAGAATCAGAATCATCGCGACGAGGAAGAGCAAGACCGCAGGCAGCAACACTGCCACGAGCGCGCGACCCCACTGGGTCTCCTCGCCCATGACCAGGCCATCGGCGCCCACGCGCTGCTGCACCCACCCCAGGCTGACGGCCGTGGCTTTGGTGTAGATCAGCCAACCCCAAACTGCGGCGACGATCCCCAGCAAGCCGCCCAGGCAGGGCACAGGCGCCAGGAACGTCAGCAGTTGGGGGACACTGTAGAGCGGCGTGGTCGTCAGAAAGTCGCGCAGGCTGCCTTTGGCGCCCAACAGCAGCCGCGCCAGGAGCAGCACCCAGATGCCGTAGCTGAGCCAGGCGCCGAGACGCACAAACGGGGACGAGAGCCAATGTCCCAGGGCTTCCAGGAAGCGGCCCACAGGCCGCGGCAGCGTGGTCGGCAGGCCCATGATGCCTTCGGCAATGCTAAGCCCGCTTTCGAATTGCTGGCGCACCATCGCCACTGCTTCCGGCGGGATGTTGCCGGCGTTCTGCATTTGATCGAGCGCCTGGTTCAAGCTGTCGCGCACAGTCTGCATGTCCGCAACCGGATTGCGCACTATCTGCCATAAGAAGCTGATGCTGCCCGCGATCAGGGTGACCACGATGAGCAACCCAATGGCATAGCGCATGCCATCCACACTATCACGGAAGCGCAAGAATGCGCTGGTTTTGAGCGTCAGGATATCGCCGAGCAGAGCGCCCCATTTGACATTGCGAAAGTCGCGGTCGCTGACGCTGTTGAGATCGGTTGTCATTGTGCTATCCCTCCGGCCACCAGGCCAGCGATCAACGTGCTGAAGACGAAGCCGAGCACGATGATGACGATGCCAAAGAGAATACCCGGCAGCAGCGTCGCTGCCACGGCGCGCTGCCAGCTCAACCCGTGCACCGTTTTCAACGCGGTGTAGCGACAGAGCATCTGCCAGGTGCCGATGACGCCCCCCACCACCACGAACGGAATCACGGTGACCAGGCTCAAGAGCTGCGGCGCTTCGGCCAGGGCGGTGGCGCCCAGGGTCTGGGTCAGCGTGCCCTTGCCGCCCAGCAGCCGCGCCGCGAAATGGGCGACGACGCCCCAAATCAGCCACAGCAGAATCATCTCGACCGGGAAGAGCACAATGTTCAGCGCCGCGTTGCCGACATCGGGGTAGCCAGCCAGGCGCGGGAAGATCTGCCAGCCCAGGTCATAGAACCGATTGAACATGTCGAGCGCCTGCTGTCCGCCAGCCTGCACCATTTGACCAAACCACGGCATGTTACGCAAACCGTCCAGTACGGTCTGCTTCATCGCTTGCAGGTCTGGCGTGGCCGTCCGCGCGAGCGCAGTGCCCACCAAGCCTACCAGGGCGACGGCGACGCTGATGATGACGACAATGAATAGGCCTTCGACGAATGGATTATCATCATCGCGCATGTCCTCGTACACGTCTTGTTCGAGGAACAGCGCCCGCCACGCCCAATTGAACGAGCGTCTAACGAATGGCATTACATCCTCCTCATCCGAATTGCAAACAGGTGATCGAAACGAGCGGCCGATCCAGTCACGATTGGATCATGCAGCAGGGAGCAGGCTGCGGGGGCGCGAGGAAGGGCTGCGATGCCTCAACCTCGATCCGCAGACGGTACAGAAAAAGTATAGCACAAGCTGGCAGCCCGCGCAATCAAAACCCAAATTCCATCTCATGCCCCACGCGATCACCAATCTCTGTTCTTCGCTCTCTGGTATCCCGTCTCCGGTCTCCGAGCTCAGCCCCAGGGAGACTGGCGGCCTGCGTCAACGAGATGCGGGGCTGGTGCGCAGATCGTAACCCCACCGCAAGTTGCTGACCGCACGTTCCACGCCGGCGCGCGCCAGCTCCAGCAGGAAGGGGTGGCTGAGATCGGCCGGCGCTTGCAGGCTGGCAGCCAGGTGACGCGCCAGCGCGGCCGTGCTCAAGTCGCCGGCGAACGCCAACCAGGGCACCATCGCCAGCAGGCGGCGCCGATAGGCGATCAAGCTGGTGGGGCTGAAGTCGCGCGTAACCAACTCCTGCACGAGCATGTCAACCGTAGGAAAGGCCGGGCGGCGGCTGTCCAGCAGGCGCTCGGCCAGGTCATACGCAGCCTCGGAGTGAACAAACCAGGAGCTGAAAGCTCGATGATCGAGCAGCGCCCGCGACTGTTGGCGCAGATTGGCGATCGCCAGATCGCCGGCCAAGGGGGGAAGATCAGGCAACGGGGGCGCCGTGGGTTCGCCAAACTGCCAGATCAACGGGTTGAGCAGTCGGAATTCGTGAGCGACGGGGGCCTGGTGTTCGTAATTGAGCTGGACCGCGGCCGCCACCAGGCTGCGGCCATAGTCGAAGGGGGCTTCGAGCAGACGCAGGGGCTGGTCGCTGCGGGGAATGAGCAATTCGCAGAAAGTGCCCGCCAGGTGCGGCCCGGGAATACGCACCTCGGGCAAACTGGCGTTGGCAAAGGAAAGGCGGATGCCTGCCGCGTCGCCCAGCAGCACGCCCAGGAAGGTCACCTCGCCTGGTTTGTAGAGGCTGATGACGGGTGTGCGCGTCGGGGCCACAAACCACACGGCGCGATAACCGTCGCCGTCAACGCCGCTGACCAGCGCGCGCCAGCCGCGTTCGGGCGGCGGCGGCGACTCAGCGTTCACGCCAGCCAGGGCCAATTTGCGCAGGTTTCGATCAACCAGCGCGCGCGTCGCGGGCGACACCGTGGGCAGCAGGCATCGCAGGCCCACGACGGCCGTGGGCATCCGGATGCGCCCCAGCGCGTTGACGGCCTGCGCCGCCACGACATCCCGACTGTCTTGGGCCAGCAGGCGCAGAAGCACCAGGCGTCCTTCGGGTTCGATGGCATCGAGGCTGTTGATCAGATCGAGCACTACTTCCAGCGGCTGCGACTCGAGCTGCTGCACGTATTCGATGTAGACATATTCCGACTGCTGCGCAGCCACTAACATTTCACGCACCGAATTGAGCATGATGGCGCGTGGGTCGGAGAGCGTGGCGTAGAGGGTTTCATCGGGCGCCTGGCCCAAGAACCGCTCCAGGATCGTGATCGCGGTGATGCGCACCTGGTCGGGGCTGCGGGTATCCTGCGCCGCGGCGCGCATGGACTCGATGACCGGCGCGCCGGCTGCATGCAGCGACGCGGCCACCTGCCCCAGGCCGCCGCGAATCTGGGGATCGGTCGTGCCCAGCATGGTCAGCAACACAGGCAGCACCTGGTCGCCCATGCGGGCAATGGCGCGGGCGCGGGTGCGCAGATCAAGCTCGCCGTGCGCGGTGCTGAGAGCGAGCAGCGCGGCTTCGATGGCGGCGCGCGCGCGGCGCGCGGCCATCTTCTCCGAAAACGCGTTGGCTATGATGTTGTCTTGATTGGCGACAGCTATAATGTTATCTTGATCGGCCATGGCAATGATCTTGTCTTGATTGGCGGCGGCGGTAATGATGTGGTTGTGATCGGCCAGGGCATGATGTTATCTTGCTTGGAGGCCAGGCTTGGCAACCATTTCGTATGGCGAGCGGGCGCGCCTTGCGCCGATTTCCTCAGGCGGAAAAGTGAAGTCCATTCCCGCATGCAGTATACCATGACCAAAATCGCAAGACCAAAATCTCAACGCCATCGTCCTGCATTCGCATTCCCACGCGGCCAACTCACTCCCGATCTCCGGTCTCCGATCTCCAATCTCTGGTCTCCGATCTCTGGTCTCCAATCCCTAATCTCCTACCCCCGCGGCTGCAAAGATGAAAACGGCCGGGTGATCGAAGAGGCGAAAGGTCAGCTCCGCGCCGCTGTCGTCCCAGGCCCATGGGCCGAGCTGCGGAATGACGCGAAATGTCTTGACGAGGCGATACCCGGTTTCACCGGCGAACAGGCGGCGATAGAAGGCGGCTTGCGCCGGAAAGCGCGCGGCCGCGGCTGTGAAGCGTTCGGCCCAGCTATTGCCTACGATAACATAATCGGTTGTCAGCAAGCTGCCCAGGTAGGCCGCGGTTTGCCCTGGCGACACGGACGGCGCCAGGTAACGCACACTGGTTACGCCGTCAACCTCGTAGGGATTCCAGACCCGCCAGTTGTAACCAGTCAAACCGTACTCGCTCTCTGCTTTGTGCAGCAGCAGCCCTTCGTCTTTTTCCACCAGGATGGACGCGCCGGCCGGCGCTTGCTGCTGAATCCAACTGACCGCTTGCAGACGCACATCGGGTGGGCGATAGATCTGCACGTAGGCCAGGGTATGCAGCAGCCCCGCGGCCGCGATCATCAACGCCAGGGCACGGCCGCTCATCGTCTGCCAGCTCAGTTTCGGCGCTCCAGGCCGCCATCCAGCCCACAAGTCGGCCAGCAGGCGGCCGCCCAGGATGCACAATGGCGGCGCGAGGGGCAGCGCGTAGCGTATGAACTTGGCGTATGCGCCGCCGGCCACGACCGTATAGGCCAACAGCCAGGTCAGGACATAGGCGTCGGCAAACCAGGCAGGTGGGCGCTCCGATTCTGGAGGGGCGATTGCGTGTGATTTTACCACGGCGGGCCGCCCGCGTCGCGCTTGCCACAGCCGCCAGAACCCGCCGCCGACTGCCGCCAGGCTCAGCGCGGTGAGCGGCAGACCGAATCCGTAGCGCAGCCAGTTAGTCAGCGCGTAGAGAAAACGCGGTGTGCCGTCGAATTGGGCGGTATACAGCACGGGCAAGCTGCCGGCCACGACCAGGCTTTGCGTGCGTACGCTGTCGTTACGATCGAGATCGAAATAGGTGGCTGGATTGAGCACGGCGTAGGGGTTGAGCGCCAGCCAAAGGCCCACCACCACCAGTCCGCACAGGAGCAGTTGCGGAATTCCCCAACTGGCTGGGCGGTTGAACTGGCGGCGCGTCTGCGCCAGGTGCGCCGCCAGAACCGGCGCGGCCAGCAGCCCGGCGCCGATTTTGACCGACATGGCCAACGCCACGGCGGCGCCGGTCAACGCATAGTCGCGCCAGGCGCCTCGCCGCGCCAGCCGTTCACCCAGCAGCAGCGTCCACATCATCAGCGCGACCAGCAGCGAATCCACCGTGCCAAAATGCGCCTCGCGCACCGGCAGCAGGCAAATCGCCAGCAGCAGGCCGCTCCCCAGCGCGACGCGGCGGCCGGCAGCCTCGTTCGCCGGATGGGGATACAGCCGGCCGGCGAGCGCCATAGTCAAGCCGACGGTCGCTGTGCTGGACAGGGCAGCCAACAAACGTCCGATGTAGAGCATGGGCGCGGAATCGAACGGCGTCGCAATCAGCGTCTTGAGCCAGGCCAGCGCCTGGTCCGCCAGCACGGTGCTCAGCGCCAACAGGTACAACGGCAGTGCGCCGTAGGACGATGCCTGTGGATCGAGTGAGCCGGTCTGCGCAAAACGCTGCGTCAACTGGCTCGCCAGGTAGATCACGTGCGACTCGTCCACGTTGAAGCTGTGCGGAAAGCCCCATGTCAACCCGACCACGCGTAAGAACAGCGCCAGCAGCAGCACACCGCCCGCCAAAACTGGAAAGCGCGCAGCCCTCATTGATTTGAGCAAGCGCCGCAGATGAACACGGATCGCCACGGATTACCTGTTTTCATTCCTGGTTGCGCGCCGCGCATGGGTAATTGATCTGAATATGCGCCAAACGAACTTCTTCACAACTCGCCGCGCTTGAACGCGGCAATGATGCCCTCGGCCGTACGCGTCGCCAGCGCGGAGATCGTCAGCGCCGGGTTGACGCCCGCGCCGGTGACGAAGGGGCTGCTATCGCCGATGAACAAATTGGGCACATCGTGCGTGCGACACCAGGGGTCCACCACGGACGTGCGCGGATCGCTGCCCATGCGGCAGGTGCCCAGGTAGTGCGACGATCCGCCCGGCCGGTATTCAGGCTCCCAAATTTCTCGCGCGCCGGCGGCCTGCAGGACCTCATCGAAACGCCGACGAATCGCTTTGAGCATCTCCTGATCGTTGGCGCGCGGCTCATTGAGGATGCGCGGCGCAGGCAGGCCGTACAGGTCTTTGACGTTCGGGTCCAGACTGACTTCGTTGCGCAGGTCTGGCAGTTGATCGCCCACCGAGGCCAGGCCGACCATGTGGCCGAACAGTTCTTTGACGCGCTGCTTGTGGCCGGCGCCCCACCCTGGCACGCGCTGCGCCACACTGAAGGGCCACTGCCAGCCGTTGTTCACTTCTACGGTGAAGCCACGCGCAAAGTTGTTGCGTTTGTCCGTCGCGTAGAAATCCTGGATCATGCCGCCGGCCGGGATGCCGCGGTAGGTATCCACACGTTCGTCGAACACCGCGTACGTGAAGACAGCCAGGTGTTCCGTGAAGTATTTGCCCACCAGGCCGCTGGAGTTAGCCAGGCCGTTGGGAAAACGAGACGACTGGCTCAGCAACAGGAGGCGCGGGGTCTCGACCGCGTTGCCCGCAATGATGATGGCGCGCGCTTCCACTTCTTGCTGGCGGCGGTCGGCGTCAAAATAGATGACGCTGCGCGCTTTGCCATCCGCCCCCACCGTGATCTCGCGCGCCATGCACTGCGGTCGAATGTCAACGCGGCCCGTGGCTTCGGCTTTGCGTACGTACGTCACGTCAATGCTGCCTTTCGCCCCAATCTTGCAGCCCAGTCGGCACCCGCCGCACTGTACGGACGCCGGCCGGCCGTTCCAGGGACGACTGGGCAGCGCCACGGGCGAGTGAACCATGTGCAGACCCAGGCGATCGGCGCCGCGCTTGATAACCTGGCTGGCGCAGTTGTAGGGGAAGGGCGGCAGCGGAAATGGCCGGCTGCGCGGCGGGTCAAAGGGATTGGCCTCCGCCCCAGACGGCCCCGAGATGCCGATTTCATACTCCACGCGGGTGTAATACGGCTCCAGATCGGCATAGGTCAACGGCCAATCGTCTGCCACCCCATCGGCGCTGCGCACGCGGAAGTCGGACTCATGGAAACGCGGCGACACGCCGACATACACCAGCGTCGAACCGCCCACGCCTTTGGCGCGGCTGTAGTTGAACCAGTCGGCGCCGCCAGAGGTGTACAGATCGCGGCGCGGGTCTTCGGGGTCGAACACACGCGTGGCAGAAACCTCGAAGTCGCGCTCGGTGGTGCGATAGTCCACGTAGGGGTTGAAGCGCTTGCCGGCTTCGAGCACAATGACGCGCAAGCCGGCTTCGCCCAGTTCTTTGGCAAGTACGCCGCCGCCTGCTCCGCAGCCAATGATCACCACATCGGTCATCTCGCGGGCGCGCGGCTGAAAGAAACGCGGTTTCTGAATGAGGTCGCTCATGATGACGCGCAATTCCCCAGGCGCCCCACGTAGCCGCGCGGCATTGGAGGCCCGTCGTAGCCCAGCCAATCCCAACCGACCTGGCTGGTGTAAAACGCCTGCATCACATCGTTGACAAGCTGCGGGAACAGGTTCAACGCCGGGCCGAGACCCTCCCAATCGTGGAAGAGATCTTGCGCCTTGCGTTCTACACGATCCGGCAGCGTTGTCGTCGTGCGGTTGATATTCTGCTGCATCTGGTCCACTGCCTCCAGCAGCGCCTGCTGCTCGGGCCGCGTCAGTTCGACGAAGACCGCGCCATGCATGCGGTGCGCTAACTCATCGAAGGCCAGCAGTCCTGGCGCGTACAGCGCGCGGCGGTGAGCCGAAGTGGCTATTAGCCGATCCACGATGTCAACCACCTGCGCTTCAGGCGCGCCTGGTCCATGGTTGTCCGATGGCGCCAGGTGCGAAGCCAGTGCGCCCAGCAGGACATATTCCTCTTGGGTGAGCCAGGCAATGCCGCCGGTGGGCCGCAGACGCTCGCGCGCGTCAATGATCGCGGCGCGCCCCTGGTTGTCTAGCACCAATTTGCCGCCGATGCCCGCAGCCGCCAGGCCTAAGGCGCCGCTCACCAACGCGGCGCGTTTCAGAAAGACGCGGCGCGGCATGTCGTTTTGATGATTCACGGTTTCTCCCAGATAACCAAATCGCCGCCGACCGCGGTCGCGTCTCGATAGACCGCTTGCCAGGGCGGGGGCAGCGCCGCTCCCTCTTGCCAGGCTTGCAGCCCGGGCCGGGCAGCCAATTTGCGCGGCGAGGCGATGATGACATCCACGCGCGCGGCGTCTGCATAGTTCAGCACTTGCGCCGGCGATCCATTAGGCATCGGCACATGAATCCCGCCGGCATAGAAAGGAATCTGGCTGTGCACCGACAGGATGCGCAGGCTGCGGCCCGGCGCCTGCTGCGCCAGCCAGGCCCCGGCCCGCTGCTGGTCGCCATCCACTGCGCGCCGACTGCTGACGGTGCTTGCGCGCGGGAGGGAAAGCAGCAAGGCCGCGGCGACCGCCACGGTGAGGACTGTGCGCCCGCGCGCAGGAATCGCCCGCGCCAGCCCTGGGCCGCTTTCCGCGAAGGCCAGGCCGTTGCCAGCCCACGCAGCCAACAGCGGCCACAGGGGGAACAGGTAGCGGGTGTAGACCAGCGGCACCATTGCTACCGTGAGCAGCGCCAGCCCCAGGAAAGAGCCGAGATAGAGGGTGGACGCGCGCCCGGTCGCGCGATCCGCGCCGGTTGGCGATGACGATGGGTCTCTGCGGCCGACGAAGGCAAGGGCGCTGATGATGCCAACCGCCATCGTCGCCAGGAACCAAGGGGAGACCAGGTAAAGCTGCATCTCCTGGCGCACGCGGCGCAGCCCGTCCACCAGTTGGCGCAGGCGGCCGGCGGACCACAACGGCGGCATATCCAGCGCCTGCGGCTGGCTCAACTGCGCGGTGCGCTCGAGGAAAACGCCATAGGGTCGCCCGTCAGCGTCCAGGCCATAGGCCGCATCCACATAACTTTGACCCTGGGCCATGCGCCCGGCAATGACAAAATTAAGGCTGCTCTTGCTTTCAAAAGCGACTCGATCGAGCGTTAAGCTGAGCCACAGGACATAGGGCGCGGCCACCAGGGCAAACGCGCCCAGCAGCGCGACCATCTGCCGGCCCAGGGCGCGTCCATTGCGGCGTGCGGATGGACGCGGCGCGGCCCAACGGCGCAGGCCAAGCCACACCGCGACCAGCGCCAGCGCCAGCGCGCCTTCGACGCGGGTGAGATAGGCCAGCCCCAGGCACAGACCTGCGATCAGCGCGGCCCGGCCTTGACCTGATTGGACGGCTCTCCAGCCCCAGGCTAACCCCAGAACCAGCAGCAGGGCGTACAGCGTCTCGCTCCATTCCAGGCTGCTGTATTCGATCAGCAGCGGCGCGCCGGCGACCAGCAGCGCGGTCCACAGACCTGCGCGGCGATCGAAAAGCCAGGTCGCCAGCAGATAGGCGGCTGGGACCAGCGCAACGCCGGCCAGAAGCGAGATCAGCCGCGCGCTGCCCAGCGCATCGCCGTTCAGCGCGGCGACGAGCGCGATCAGCAGCGGATAGAGCGGCGGAGCAAACGGCTCCACGGCGCCGAGAATGCCGACATAGCCATGACCGGCCAGCAGATTGCGGGCGATTGTAACATACGTCGTACCCTCGGTCAACACGACCGGATGACTGAGAAAGCCGGGCACGCGCAGCAGAGCGCCGGCCAGCGTGATCAAGGCCAATGCGAGCGGTACGGCTATTTGTGGTTGCCTGCTGCGCATCATGCTTGCGGCTCTGCCCCGGGTTCAGGCAAATGGGTGAAGTCGAGCACCGCCTCACGACCGGCATGGCGCCGCGGCAAGCGAAAGCAGAAGGTGGCGCCCTGGCCGTTCACGCCGGGGCTTTCAACCCAGATGCGCCCGCCGTGATGCTCCACGATGTGCTTACAGATCGAAAGGCCGAGGCCCGTGCCCTTGTACAGGCGATTGGAGCCGCCATCTACCTGGTAAAAGCGATCAAAAATACGCTGCTGTTCTTCGGGTGGAATGCCAATGCCTGAATCGCTAATGCGCAGCACGATGGCGTCGGCTTCCTCCTCGCCGTGCACGCGGATGGCGCCGCCGGGCGGGGTGAACTTGATGGCATTGTCCACCAGGTTGGTAACCACTTGTTCGACGCGCATGGGGTCTGCTTCGATAGTGGCAAAACTTGGCGCAACCTGGTTGATGATGTTGACTCTGCCATTGGCGGCCTGGGGGCCAAGTTTGGTCGCCACGTCAGCCACCAGGTCGCCGAGATCAACCTGCTCCATGCGCAGCTTGATTTGACCTGCCTCCATGCGGCTGAACTCCAGCAGGTCGCTAATGAGCCGCTGCAGTTGGTTGGTCTGTTCCTTGACGGTGCCCAGGAAGTCGCGCTGCAGATCGTTGACCGGGCCAGTTTTGCCCATCAGGATGATCTCAACGAAGCCCTTGATGGAATGGAGCGGCGTCTTCAACTCGTGGGAGACCACGCTGAGGAAGTTGGTCTTCATCCGCTCCAACTCCACGCGCGCGGTGATGTCGCGCAAGACGGTTACGACGCCGCGGCGAGCGCCACCTACGCTGGACATCGGAGATGCCAGGGCCTGGTAGGTATGTGCACGGCCATCGCGCGCGGTGATCAGCTCAATTTCGCGCACGATCGGCTGCTGTGTACTGCTGAGCGTTTCTTCGATGACGGACAGCAGTGGGCTGTGCGCCACGAGCGACGAGAGGGGCACGCCGGTGGCGACGTGCAGCACGCCGAAAATGCGCATCGCGACCGGATTCATCAAGAGCAGGCACAAGTGGGGATCCGTCACCAGCACGCCATCGCCAATGCCCACCACGACAGCCTCCAATTCGCTGCTCTTTTCCCAGGCTTCCTGGTAAAGTTGGGCGTTTTCAATCGCGGTGGCGGCAAAGTAGGCGAATGAGAGGCCCAGTTGGCGCTCTGGTTCGCCAAAGTTGACATGGGCGCGGCTGTCGCCCAGGTAGAGCGCGCCAATCGGGCGCTGCCGCGCGAGCAGCGGAATCACCAGGCATGAGCGCATGCCCCAGCGACCGAAGAGCGCTTGTTGGCCCACGGCGCGGCTGGCCGCAGCGTCTCCCACCATGACGGGCTGTTCATTGGTGAGGGCCTCGGCCGTGGCCGGCTCGTCGTTCAGGATGATTTCGAACTGCTCGGCCAGGGCCTGCCCGCCATCTGTCGTGATGCTGCCCATGAGCCGGCGGCCGTCTTGGTCGAGGACGGCGACCGCGCAATGACTCGCGCCGAGTAAGTTGGCCAGGCGTCCCACAATGACTTGCAGCACTTCTTCCATCCGTAACGTGGAGGTGAGCGAGCGCATGACCTCTTGCAGGGTGCGCAGTTCGAGCACGCGCTTGCCCAGGTCCGTGGCCGTACGCTGCAGGACGCTCGTTTTTTGCGCCAGGTCGCTCTCTTGGCGGGCCAGGGCATCATTGAGACTGTGCGCCCGATGCTGCCACTGCGCCACATACCATGTCGCCAGGCTGCCGGCCAGAATCCAACCCCACAGCAGTCCATAGCGTATGAGAAAACTCTGCTCGCGCAGAAAGCCCAGGTTGCCGTGATAATACCACAAAACGAGGATGTACAGTGGGCCAAGCGCGAAGGGCAGCCAGGCGATTTCCTGGCGTATCGCGGGCGCCAACAGAACCGCTTTGAGCGCCAGGAGGCCATACAGGAGATACATGGGGCTGACTACCCCGCCGCTGATGGTGATCAGGTAGCTGATGAAGGCGGCATCCGCGCTGAAACCAAACCACAAGAGCCAGGCGGCGGGGCGAATGTCCGTAATCCAGGTCAGAACGGTGGAGAGCAGCGCCACGAGCGCGTAGAGGAGCCAGGCCAACGACAGACCGCCGCCAAAGGGCGAGAAATCGGCCGTCAGCACGATCACCGCGCCCAGCGCCAGCAGCAGCCAGCGTAGGGGCACCCCAATGAGCCGCTCCTGGCGATAGGCCATGATGAGGTTGGGAGAGTCGAATGCAGCAAGCGTTGTACGTGTGGCCATGGTATCCAAGAAGAATCGGCTCAGCGGGCTGCCGGGAACAGGGGAAAGCGCCAGATGCCCTGATCAGTGGCGGCCAGCAGGTAACTGCCGCGCCGATCGAAGGTGAGTGCATGGACAGCGCCAGGCCGCCGGCCGCGGTCGAGAGGCTGCCAGGAAAAGCCGCGATCATGACTGACCATGATGCCCGCGCCGGCAAGCGCCAGGTAGAGCGTTGCCGGGTCGTCGGCGGTCACCACGAGCGCTTGCGCCTGGACTTCATCCGCCGACGCAGATGGGGCAATTGGCCCCACACCATCCATCGAGTAAGGAATGGCTGCCCAGGAGGCGCCGGCGTCGGTGCTGGCGAATAGGGCGCCCTGCCCCCACGCGTAGAGGTGAGCTGGTTGGGCGGCCGCCTCGGCCAATAACGTCACCGCGCCCGCTGCCAGCCGTTGGCTCTCTTCCCAATGGTCGGCCAGCGGGGATGGCAGGCGCAGAATATAGCCGCCCGCGGTGCCCAGCAGCACCTGTGGCTGCGCGGGGTCAACCACGCCGTCGCTGCGGCCTTCGCTGACGAGGATGACCGTGGCTGGCCCAACCTCGGCGCGCCAGGTGGGCGTTTGCTGCCAAAGGTTGCCCCCATCGAGATTCACGAGCAGACGCTGGTTGTCCGCCAGGTACACCGCGCCCAAAGGCCCCAGCCCCACGACTGGATTCTGATCGCTGCCGGCAAAGCTGCGCATCAGCTGCCAATTGGCTCCGCCATCGGTTGAGCTGTAGAGGCCGGATTGATTGTCCGCGGCCAGCGTCACCAGCACATGACGGCCGTTGTGGGTATCCACGGCCAGGCGATGCAGCTCAGGCGCACCCCACATGCCATTACCGGGGAGCGCCTCATCAATCGAGCGCCACACGGTGCGCTCAGCGTCGCCGCCAGGCGCGCTGGCGCTGGCTTGCATCAGCCCATCGGTGGGCGTCCATGCGTAGTAGAAGAACAACCCGTCAGCAAATCCTGTCGCCACGTGACGCACGCTCTGCTCAGGTAGGCCAACCGTTTGCCATGCAGAACCTGTGGCTGCCAGCTGCATTGCGAGCAGGGGCAAGAAAAACAGGAGTGAACCGAGCATCAGGTAGCGCCACGGCGGCGTTTGATGCAGCAAAGTCATCGGCTTTCTCAACGAATCGGCGTCGGCGTGGGGGGAACCGGCGTGTCGGTGGGGGGAATCGGCGTCGGCGTCGGCGGCACAGGCGTGGCTGTGGGCGGCGGCACGTCCGTTGGCGTGGGGGGCACGGTGGGCGTCGCCGTGCGTGTGGGGGGAATCGGCGTCGGCGTTGCCGTCCGCGTCGGTGGGATCGGCGTCCGCGTGGGCGTGGGGGTGCGCGTCGGCGTAGGGGTTGGAGTGGCCGTAGCCAGCGCCTGCAGCGCGGCCGCTTCACCGCTCTGCGCGGTCGTCTTGTCTTTGACTTCCAGGGCCAGGGCGCGGCGGTAATCTTCAAGCGCGGCCACATACTGCGTGAGCGCCATGTACTGATCGGCGCGGCGCAAATAGATCAGGTAGAGCAGCTGCGCGGTTTGCCCACCGGCATAGGTGTTGCGCGCGTCGTACACCGTGCGCAGGCGTCCTTCAGCCTGGTTCCAATCGCCGACGTTGTAGGAACGCACGCCGTCCAGGTAGTAGCTCGCCAACTGCCGTTCTTCGGTGGCCTGCACATTCTTGGGGCGTAGACTCAGCGCGCGGCCGAAGCTCTCAATGGCCGCCTTGACATTGTCTTCAGAGGCGCCCGCGGCGCTGATGCGCGCCCGGCCTTCGTTGAGATAGCAGTTGAAGAGGTATTCTTGCACGCCTTCGGCGCGAAATGAAGCGTCGAGCGCGCGCACCTGCTCGAACTGCGCCAGGGCTTCGGGGCACTGACCCTGGTCATAGAAGCGCTGCCCGGCATTATAGAAGCCCAAGAGGGTTTGCTGGCGTTTGACCTGCGCGGCCAGGCTCTGCGCGTCGGTGGATTGAGCAGGATCAAGCGCCAGCAGTTGGTCCAGATAGCCGGCGGCGGCGTCCCATTGTTCGGCGGCGATGGCGGCCTTGGCCTGTGCATAGAGCTGCGCCAGGGTGCGCAGGCGCGTCGCACGATCACGCTCCGCTTGCGCTTGCAGATTGCCCGGCGCCAATTGCAAAATGGCTTCGAAATCACGGATGGCGCCGTCGTAGTCGCCCGCGCTGAGCAGTGCAATGCCGCGATTGTACAGCACGGACATCTGCTGCTGTTTGCCGTTGAACCAACTGTCCCGTATGCCGCCGGGAATGAAGAACGCGACCAGCAGAACCACGATCGCCGCGGCCAGCGCGATCAGCAGCCAGCGCCGCCGCGCGGACTGCGCCGCGCTGTGGGGTTTGGCGGCAGGAGCGGCATCGGCGACGCTGCCGGCGGCGGCGCCCGATTCCATGGACTCCAGCTGCAGGAACCAACGTACTTCGTCCAGCAACTCGTCGAGGCCCTGGCGCGCCGGCTGCATTTTTTTGAGGCGCGTAAAATGCTCCAGCGCCAGTCGCCATTCGCGACGCTGATAGTGTTCCATGCCCTGGGCATGCAGCTGCTCAAGGTCTGCCGATGATACGGCCATAACCACCACTTGTCCTTACACTCACTGTCGCCGCCCGGCCTGCGGGAGATACATCGTGCGCCGCACCGGCGTCGTGATTCTCACGCTGTCCAGGTAGGTGTAGGTGTTGTAGTACCCATCTTGCCGGTTGAAGTTGCCAAACCAGAGTCTGATCGTCTGCCCGGCATACGGGGCGAGATCAAAGCTGGCGAATTTCCAGCCCAGGTCAACCACGGGTTTGTCAGGCCCCACCAGGTTCAAATTGTTGTTTCCATCCTGCAGCAGCCGTGTGATAGTGACGCCCGTGCTGCTCAAGATGTAAACCTCGAACGAATCATAGTATTTTTGGCGGCCCGGGTGGTACACCACGTCATAGGTGAAAACGCGGTACCAAAAGGACAGGCGCATTTGCGGCCATTCGGACAGCAGCGGAACGGTCACCGTTTGACTGACTGCGCCGCTGCCAACGGGCACGACCGGGTTGGGATAGCCGCGACCGTAGGCGGGACTGCCCAGCAAGGCGCTGTACGCGCCTGTGCCCGCGGGCGCAGGCGCAGGCGGAGGCGCCAGGCTGGTTGGCAGTGCGCCTGCGGTTTGCCAACCGCCGAAACTGCCAGTTTCAAACTCGCCGTTGTTGACGCCGTTGATATAAGTGGCGCTGTCGCCATTTCCGCCGCTGTACGCGCCCACATTCCCGGCCGCGTCGCGCGCGCGTACGCGCACGTAGGTGGTTTGTCCCACCTGGCCTGTCACCTGGATAGAGGTGGATTGGGTGTTGGTCGCCACGGTGGTCCACACGCCGTTACGTCCGGTTCGCGTCTGCACATCATAGCCAGTCACCCCGGAACCTGGGCGGTCGCGGCCGCTCCAGCGCAAGGTGAAGGTTGACGTGACCTGGAAAGGCGCCAGAGCTTCAATGCGCGCGGTGGGGGCAGTAGCGTCTATGTTGAGGATACGCTGCTGCAGCGATTCGACGTTGCCAGCGATGTCGGACGAGCGATACTCGATGGTGTGTCGCCCATCATAGCCCAGGGTGAACTGCGTGCCTGTGATCCACGCGCCGCCGTTGATGCGATACTGGGTCAGAGCTGCGCCAGAGCCGGCGTCAGCTGGCGTCAGCGTCACGACGACCGGGCTGACATACCAGCCGTTGCTGCCGGCTGTGCCGGCGGCGCGAAAAGCAGTGACCGGCGGAGTGCCGTCGTAGCGGGCCGCGTTCTCCAGCCGCACATGCTGATGGTGATCCACGTTGCCAGCGAAATCTTCTAGCCAGACATACAACGTGTGTTGGCCTTCGCTGGCAACCTGGAGACCCGTGGCAAAGCCCACGCCAGCGATGAATGCGCCGTCATACGGCCCAACGGGGGCCAGATCAAACTTGTAGTGAATGCCGGCGATGCCCGAAAGATCAGGCGGGCTGATCCAGGATACGGAAAAGCTGTTCAAATGACTCCAGCCTTCGGGGCTAACCGACACCTGCAGCGGCGGACCTGGCGCCACCGGGTCAATACGAACGGTCTGCACATGCGGAGACTCGACATTGTTGGCGAGATCGGTCGAGAGATAGGTCAGGGTGTGCTTGTCTGCCCCGCTGATGAGGGCGGTGGTGCCGGTTTGCCAGGCGCTGGTATCGACGCGGAAGAGGGTGCTGCCCACGCCAGCCAGGGTGTCGGTGGCGGTCAGCGTGACCGTAACGGGGCTGATATACCAGCCGTTGTTGCCCATGAAGCCATTGAGCGCAGCTTGTGTCTGCGGCGCGGTGGCATCATAGCGGAAGGCGTTGGCCACGCGCACGGCTCGACGATAGTCTACATTGCCCGCGCCGTCGCGCAACCAGAGATACAAATCATAGCTGCCTTCGGCCGGCACGGAAATGTTGTCTACCACTTGCATCTCGCGGAAGATGCCATCCTGATTCGCAGTGGGCGGCGCGCCCAGCTTGTAATAGGCGCCGGCGATGCCTGAGCGGTCGTTGGGTTTGCTCCAGATGAAGCTAAAGCTGTTATCACGCGTCCACGAGGCTGGCGCGGTCTGCGGCGGGGCTGGTGTGCCAGGCGCCTGCGTGTCAATCTTGAGCGTGACCGGGAAGGGCGTTTCTACGTTGCCGGCAGCATCCACGGAATAAAACTCAATGACGTGCTCGCCTTCCTGGTTGAGCACGAACTGCGTGCTGGTCTGCCAGTTGGCTCCGTCAATGCGATAGAAGGTGTTGGCGATGCCTGAGGTGAGATCGAGCGGAACCAGGGTAATCGTCACGACGGATCGGTACCAACCGTTGTCGCCAAGAATGGCGCGCGGGTCGGGCTGATAGGAGGTTGAGGGTGCGGTTTGGTCAAGGGGCACGCGCAACGCCTGCGCCGCCTCCACGTTGCCGGCCTGGTCAACGGCCTGGAATTCGAGGCGATAGTCGCCATCGGTATCCAGTACGATCTCGGTGCCCGTGATCCAGGCGCCGCTGTTGACTCGATAGCGTATGCCAGCCAAACCGCTCAGATCATCGGCGGCGGTCAGTTCAACCGTGACCGGCTGTAAATACCAACCGCCGGCGCCGGGCGCGCCGCTGATGGCGGCCTGGCTGGTCGGCGCCAGGTTGTCAATGCGAATGCTGAGGGTGCGAGTCACTTCCTGGTTGCCCGCGCGATCCACGGCGGCATAGCGCAGTGCGTAGATGCCGGACATCGGAATGCTGAAGCTGGTGCTGGTTTGCACAGGCTGACTGTTGATCTGATGGTAGATGGCCTGTACGCCGGAGCCAGGATCCGGGTCGAGTGCGCTCAGGCTGACGTCAACCCCGCTGCGATACCAGCCGTTCGTCCCGCTGGCGCCGCTCAGTTCCACACTGCTGATCGGCGCGCTGCCGTCATACCAGAAAGCGTTGAGGAGCGCATTGCGCTGCGCCGCGTTGATGTTGCCGGCGCGATCCTTGAGCCAAAGGTAGATGCTGTGCTTGCCGTCGCCGGGCGCCGCCAGGTTGCGGATAATCGGCAGGGCCGTTTGCACGAAAATGCCATCGGTTGGCCCCTGGGGTTCTGTATCCAGCTTGTAATAGGCGCCCACGATGCCGGATAAATCCGGTGGATTGGTCCACGTGAGGGTGAACGCATTTGTGCGCGTCCAGGTTTGATAGGGCGAGGCGCCTAATCCACCAGGCACTTGAATCTGACTGTCCACAATGAAGCCGTGATCGCTGTCATCGCTGGCCGTCGCACCATCCTCCTCAGTCACGATGGCGCGGATGCGCGCATCGGCCACATTCTGCGCCGGCGCCGGCCACTGGTAAACCCCGGTGTTGGCCAAGTCCGTTGCCACGGGGGTCCAACTGCCGCCGCCGTTCCAGGAAACGAGCAGGGTGATTGGATTGGTGGCTGTGATGACGCCCGTGGCTGTCCAGGTAATCGGGTGCGTCTGGCCGCCGGCCCAGGCCTCGCCACCGTTGGGGCTGAGGACGGTGATCGTCAGCGCGCTGCCCACGGCGCCTGGCGTCGCGCGCGCGATGCTCCACCCGCCCGCACCGAGCAGGATAACCAACCAGAAAATGCTCCACCCGCTGCGACCGCGCAGGCGCGGGGCGATGATCGTACTGACAATCCGTTTCATGCCAAAACTCGCCATGATTGGGACGAGCTGTGGGCGCCAGCGCAAGACAAATCATCTCCGTCCCGACTCTGTGACAGGAATCCTGTCGCGGGCCATTATACCATTGCAAAGGCTGCTGGCAAAGCGACTGCGTGGAGAGCGTCACCGCCTGGGAGGTCGGGCGTCTCGCCCGTAGCTTCGCCAGCCGATCCATCACCAGTGCGTGACGCGGGCGTATGTCAGTTTTGCCGCGGCGCAGCGCGGGCGCCGCGGCTTGGCCCCGCTCTGCACGCCCCATTTGCCACATCGGCGCAGGTTTTTTGGCAGCGGATTATATGATGTATACCCTTGCCGGTTGCGCGTACACGGGCTAGGATGATATGGCACCTTGCAAAAACGTCAGCCGAAATTTTTGTTCGAGGAGGAAACGACGATGTTCACCACCTTTGCCGAGGCGCAAGCCTTTGTGCGCAAACAGCAGTTTGCCATGATTGATCTCAAGTTTACCGACCTGGCCGGGCGTTGGCACCATGTCACGGTCCCGGAAAGCCAGTTCACCGAGCACCTGATGCGTGACGGCGTCGGCTTCGATGGCTCATCGGTTGGCCTGCGCTCTGTCAAGTCCGGCGACATGGTCTTGATCCCCGACCTGACCACGGCCTTCGTGGACCCGTTCTGGGATGTTCCCACCCTCAGCTTCATCTGCACGGCGTTCGAGGCCGACACCAAACTGCCCTTCAGTCGCGATCCGCGCAACATCGCCATTCGCGCCGAAGCGACGATGCGCGCCTGGGGCATCGCCGATGAGAGCCGCTGGGGACCGGAGTATGAGTTCTACGTTTTCGACAGCGTAGCGTTTGAAAATGATGTCAACGCCGCCTCCTACCGCGTGGAGAGCAAAGAGGCTGCCTGGCAGAGCGGTCGCGGCGGGCATGGGCACCTGATCCCGCTCCACGGCGGCTATCATGTCATCCCGCCCAAAGATCAGCTCTTCAACCTGCGCAGCGAGATGGTCATGGAACTGGAGGAGATGGGCATCGAGGTCAAGTATCACCACCACGAGGTGGGCGGGCCAGGCCAGTGCGAGATCGAAACGCCGATGATGGGCCTGGTGCGCAGCGGCGATGCCACCCAAATCGTCAAGTATGTCACCAAGATGGTGGCGCACCGGCACGAGCAGACGGCGACCTTCATGCCCAAGCCGCTGTACGGCGAGGCCGGCAACGGCATGCACTTTCATCAGCACCTGTTCAAGCAGGGGCAGAATGTCTTTTTCGATGCGGCCGGCTATGGCAAGCTGAGCCAAACCGCATTGTGGTACATCGGCGGCCTGCTGCATCATGGCCCCGCCGTTCTCGCCTTCACGAATCCCTCCACCAACTCCTATCGGCGCCTGGTGCCGGGTTTCGAAGCGCCGGTCAACGCCTTCTTCAGCCTGGGCAATCGCAGCGCCGCCATCCGCGTGCCCAAATACGCGGATCAACCGGACACCGCGCGCTTCGAGTTTCGGCCGCCGGATGCCACCGGCAACATCTACCTGGCCCTGGCTGTGCAGTTGATGGCGGGGCTGGATGGCATCCGCCAGCAGATGGACCCGCACGCGCTTGGCTTCGGTCCGATTGACCAGAATATCTTCACCTGGAGCGAGGAGCAGCGCAAGGTAATCAAGCCGCTGCCGGCGTCGCTGCGCGAGGCGCTCGACGCGCTGGAGCGCGATCACGAATTCTTGCTGCAAAATGACGTATTCGACGCCGGCCTGATCGCCGACTGGGCCAAGGCGAAGTACGACGAATACTACGGCGTGCGCAACCGCCCGCACCCGGCCGAAATTGCGCTCTACTACGACGTGTAACGCCCCCTCGCAGGGCTGCGGCGAGGTGACGCACTCAGAGTCACGCCACTGCGCCGCACGCCAACGCTGTGATGTCCACATTCCCCTGCGAGGGTTGGCCGCACCGGGGGATCAACCTTGCGCAGGCCCGCCGGGTAAGGAGCTGATGTCGTCGAGATCGTTGTTGGCTTGCCCGGCGCTGTCTCGTCGAAGCAGCCTGCGCAAGGGGATGCCCCCTCGCAGGGCTGCGGCGAGGTGACGCACTCAGAGTCACGCCACTGCGCCGCACGCCAACGCTGTGATGTCCACATTCCCCTGCGAGGGTTGGCCGCACCGGGGGATCAACCTTGCGCAGGCCCGCAGGGTAAGGAGCTGATGTCGTCGAGATCGTTGTTGGCTTGTCCGGCGCTGTCTCGCCGAAGCAGCCTGCGCAAGGGGATGCCCCCTCGCAGGGCTGCGGCGAGGTGACGCACTCAGAGTCACGCCACTGCGCCGCACGCCAACGCTGTGATGTCCACATTCCCCTGCGAGGGTTGGCCGCACCGGGGGATCAACCTTGCGCAGGCCTGCCGGGTAAGGAGCTGATGTCGTCGAGATTGTTGTTGGCTTGCCCGGCGCTGTCTCGCCGAAGCAGCCTGCGCAAGGGGATGCCCCCTCGCAGGGCTGTGGCGAGGTAACGCACTCAGAGTCACGCACCGTCGTCACAAGTCAACATTGTGATGTCCACATTCCCCTGCGAGGGTTGGCCGCACCGGGGGATCAACCTTGCGCAGGCCCGCCGGGTAAGGAGCTGATGTCGTCGAGATTGTTGTTGGCTTGTCCGGCGCTGTCTCGCCGAAGCAGCCTGCGCAAGGGGATGCCCCCTCGCAGGGCTGCGGCGAGGTGACGCACTCAGAGTCACGCCACTGCGCCGCACGCCAACGCTGTGATGTCCACATTCCCCTGCGAGGGTTGGCCGCACCGGGGGATCAACCTTGCGCAGGCCTGCCGTGTCAGAAGCTGATGTCGTCGAGATCGTTGTTGGCTTGCCCGGCGCTGTCTCGTCGAAGCAGCCTGCGCAAGGGGATGCCCCCTCGCAGGGCTGCGGCGAGGTGACGCACTCAGAGTCACGCCACTGCGCCGCACGCCAACGCTGTGATGTCCACATTCCCCTGCGAGGGTTGGCCGCACCGGGGGATCAACCTTGCGCAGGCCCACCGGGTAAGGAGCTGATGTCGTCGAGATTGTCGTTGGCTTGTCCGGCGCTGTCTCGCCGAAGCAGCCTGCGCAAGGGGATGCCCCCTCGCAGGGCTGCGGCGAGGTGACGCACTCAGAGTCACGCCACTGCGCCGCACGCCAACGCTGTGATGTCCACATTCCCCTGCGAGGGTTGGCCGCACCGGGGGATCAACCTTGCGCAGGCCCGCCGGGTAAGGAGCTGATGTCGTCGAGATCGTTGTTGGCTTGCCCGGCGCTGTCTCGTCGAAGCAGCCTGCGCAAGGGGATGCCCCCTCGCAGGGCTGCGGCGAGGTGACGCACTCAGAGTCACGCCACTGCGCCGCACGCCAACGCTGTGATGTCCACATTCCCCTGCGAGGGTTGGCCGCACCGGGGGATCAACCTTGCGCAGGCCTGCCGTGTCAGAAGCTGATGTCGTCGAGATCGTTGTTGGCTTGCCCGGCGCTGTCTCGTCGAAGCAGCCTGCGCAAGGGGATGCCCCCTCGCAGGGCTGCGGCGAGGTGACGCACTCAGAGTCACGCCACTGCGCCGCACGCCAACGCTGTGATGTCCACATTCCCCTGCGAGGGTTGGCCGCACCGGGGGATCAACCTTGCGCAGGCCCGCCGGGTAAGGAGCTGATGTCGTCGAGATCGTTGTTGGCTTGCCCGGCGCTGTCTCGTCGAAGCAGCCTGCGCAAGGGGATGCCCCCTCGCAGGGCTGCGGCGAGGTGACGCACTCAGAGTCACGCCACTGCGCCGCACGCCAACGCTGTGATGTCCACATTCCCCTGCGAGGGTTGGCCGCACCGGGGGATCAACCTTGCGCAGGCCCGCAGGGTAAGGAGCTGATGTCGTCGAGATCGTTGTTGGCTTGTCCGGCGCTGTCTCGCCGAAGCAGCCTGCGCAAGGGGATGCCCCCTCGCAGGGCTGCGGCGAGGTGACGCACTCAGAGTCACGCCACTGCGCCGCACGCCAACGCTGTGATGTCCACATTCCCCTGCGAGGGTTGGCCGCACCGGGGGATCAACCTTGCGCAGGCCTGCCGGGTAAGGAGCTGATGTCGTCGAGATTGTTGTTGGCTTGTCCGGCGCTGTCTCGTCGAAGCAGCCTGCGCAAGGGGATGCCCCCTCGCAGGGCTGCGGCGAGGTGACGCACTCAGAGTCACGCCACTGCGCCGCACGCCAACGCTGTGATGTCCACATTCCCCTGCGAGGGTTGGCCGCACCGGGGGATCAACCTTGCGCAGGCCTGCCGGGTAAGGAGCTGATGTCGTCGAGATTGTTGTTGGCTTGTCCGGCGCTGTCTCGTCGAAGCAGCCTGCGCAAGGGGATGCCCCCTCGCAGGGCTGCGGCGAGGTGACGCACTCAGAGTCACGCCACTGCGCCGCACGCCAACGCTGTGATGTCCACATTCCCCTGCGAGGGTTGGCCGCACCGGGGGATCAACCTTGCGCAGGCCCGCAGGGTAAGGAGCTGATGTCGTCGAGATCGTTGTTGGCTTGTCCGGCGCTGTCTCGCCGAAGCAGCCTGCGCAAGGGGATGCCCCCTCGCAGGGCTGCGGCGAGGTGACGCACTCAGAGTCACGCCACTGCGCCGCACGCCAACGCTGTGATGTCCACATTCCCCTGCGAGGGTTGGCCGCACCGGGGGATCAACCTTGCGCAGGCCTGCCGTGTCAGAAGCTGATGTCGTCGAGATCGTTGTTGGCTTGCCCGGCGCTGTCTCGTCGAAGCAGCCTGCGCAAGGGGATGCCCCCTCGCAGGGCTGCGGCGAGGTGACGCACTCAGAGTCACGCCACTGCGCCGCACGCCAACGCTGTGATGTCCACATTCCCCTGCGAGGGTTGGCCGCACCGGGGGATCAACCTTGCGCAGGCCTGCCGTGTCAGAAGCTGATGTCGTCGAGATCGTTGTTGGCTTGCCCGGCGCTGTCTCGTCGAAGCAGCCTGCGCAAGGGGATGCCCCCTCGCAGGGCTGCGGCGAGGTGACGCACTCAGAGTCACGCCACTGCGCCGCACGCCAACGCTGTGATGTCCACATTCCCCTGCGAGGGTTGGCCGCACCGGGGGATCAACCTTGCGCAGGCCCGCCGGGTAAGGAGCTGATGTCGTCGAGATCGTTGTTGGCTTGCCCGGCGCTGTCTCGTCGAAGCAGCCTGCGCAAGGGGATGCCCCCTCGCAGGGCTGCGGCGAGGTGACGCACTCAGAGTCACGCCACTGCGCCGCACGCCAACGCTGTGATGTCCACATTCCCCTGCGAGGGTTGGCCGCACCGGGGGATCAACCTTGCGCAGGCCCGCCGGGTAAGGAGCTGATGTCGTCGAGATCGTTGTTGGCTTGCCCGGCGCTGTCTCGTCGAAGCAGCCTGCGCAAGGGGATGCCCCCTCGCAGGGCTGCGGCGAGGTGACGCACTCAGAGTCACGCCACTGCGCCGCACGCCAACGCTGTGATGTCCACATTCCCCTGCGAGGGTTGGCCGCACCGGGGGATCAACCTTGCGCAGGCCCACCGGGTAAGGAGCTGATGTCGTCGAGATTGTCGTTGGCTTGTCCGGCGCTGTCTCGCCGAAGCAGCCTGCGCAAGGGGATGCCCCCTCGCAGGGCTGCGGCGAGGTGACGCACTCAGAGTCACGCCACTGCGCCGCACGCCAACGCTGTGATGTCCACATTCCCCTGCGAGGGTTGGCCGCACCGGGGGATCAACCTTGCGCAGGCCCACCGGGTAAGGAGCTGATGTCGTCGAGATTGTCGTTGGCTTGTCCGGCGCTGTCTCGCCGAAGCAGCCTGCGCAAGGGGATGCCCCCTCGCAGGGCTGCGGCGAGGTGACGCACTCAGAGTCACGCCACTGCGCCGCACGCCAACGCTGTGATGTCCACATTCCCCTGCGAGGGTTGGCCGCACCGGGGGATCAACCTTGCGCAGGCCCGCAGGGTAAGGAGCTGATGTCGTCGAGATCGTTGTTGGCTTGTCCGGCGCTGTCTCGCCGAAGCAGCCTGCGCAAGGGGATGCCCCCTCGCAGGGCTGCGGCGAGGTAACGCACTCAGAGTCACGCACCGTCGTCACAAGTCAACATTGTGATGTCCACATTCCCCTGCGAGGGTTGGCCGCACCGGGGGATCAACCTTGCGCAGGCCCGCCGGGTAAGGAGCTGATGTCGTCGAGATCGTTGTTGGCTTGCCCGGCGCTGTCTCGTCGAAGCAGCCTGCGCAAGGGGGTTGTGTAACCTTTTGCCGGTTGTTCCATCCAAGACGGGAGTGTGCGGCAATCCAGTAAGTAGATGAGGGACAACACGATGGATTTTTTCAGGCGATTCTTGGGCGGCGCTTCGATCGCGGCGATGAGCGCCAGCGAGGCGGGTCAGCGTTTGCGCACGCAGCCAGCCCCCTTCATTCTCGATGTGCGCCAGCCCGATGAGTACAGGCTCGGCCACATCGCCGGCGCCATGCTGATCCCGCTGGGCGAATTGAGCCAGCGCCTCCAGGAGCTGCCGCGCGAACGCGAAATCTTGTGCGTCTGCCGCTCTGGCAACCGCAGCCGCAGCGCCGTGCAGCAGCTCGCGGCCCAGGGTTTCAAGGCGGTCAACCTGAGCGGCGGCATGATCGCCTGGGAACAGGCTGGCCTGCCGCTGAAGAAGGGCGCAGCCAAGTGAGCGGCCTGCCATTGGACCTGGCGCTCGGCTTCGTGATTGGCCTTTCGCTCGGCCTGTTGGGCGGCGGCGGCTCTATCTTGACCGTGCCGGCGTTGGTTTACCTGGTTGGACAAACGCCGCAGGTCGCCATCACCACCTCGTTGGCCATCGTGGGCGCGACCAGCGCGCTGGCCGCGCTGTTTCACCGCGCGCAGGGCACGCTCAACTGGCGCGTGGCCCTACTCTTCGGCGGCGCGGGCATGGCGGCGTCCTTCCTGGCCGCGGGCGTCTCGAAACGATTCAGCCCTGCGCTCCTGCTCGTGGCATTTGCCCTGCTGATGCTGATCATCGGCGGGTTGATGTTCGCGCAGCGGGCACAACGGACAGACGCTGCGGCGCCGCGCGGCTGGCTGACGGTCATCGCCGGCGGCGCGGGCGTGGGCGTACTGACCGGCATCCTGGGCGTCGGCGGCGGCTTCTTGATCGTACCCGCGCTGGTGATCCTGGTTGGGCTGCCAATGGCGCAGGCGGTCGGCACCTCGCTGCTCGTCATCGCCATGAACAGCCTGGCCGGCTTCCTGGGACACCTCAGCGCCGGCGTTTCTGATCCGGCCGCGCTGCTGTCGCTGACGACGATTTTCGCCGCCGCGGGATTGGTGGGCGCATTCACCGGCGCGCGCCTGGCCGGCCGCCTGCCCGCCGTACATCTGCGCCGCCTCTTTGGCGGCTTTGTGATCGTGTTGGCGATTTTTCTCTTGTTTGATAATGTGCCGAAAGTATAAGAGTCAAAAGGAGCAGACGGTGATGTTTATACAGCAATTTTTTGTGGATGGGCTTGGTTGCGCGTCGTATCTCATTGGATGTGAAGGCCACGGCGTGGCGGCTGTTGTTGATCCAGACCGTGACGTGGAAAAATACCTGGAAGCGGCGCAGGCGCGGGGGCTGACGATTACGCATATTATTGAGACGCACCTGCACGCCGATCACGTGTCGGGTCACGCGGACCTGGCCGAGCAGACCGGCGCTGCGATTTATCTGCACGCGGCCAGCGGCGCGCGTTTCGCCCATCAACCCCTGCACGATGGCGACGTCATCGCCCTGGGCAACGTGCGCCTGACCGTGCGTCATACGCCGGGCCACACGCCGGAAAGCATCAGTCTGGCCGTGGCTGACACCACGCGCGCGCCCGATCCCTGGATGGTGCTAACCGGCGACACCCTTTTCGTGGGCGATGTCGGCCGCCCTGACCTGGTGGGCGCGGCGGCCGCGCGGGGATTGGCCGGCGAGCTGTTCACCAGCCTGTTTGACAATCTGCTCACCCTGGACGATGGGGTCATGGTCTATCCGGGGCACGGGGCTGGATCTTTGTGCGGCCGCGCCATCGGCTCGGTGCGCAGCTCGACGATCGGCTATGAACGGCGCTTCAACCCCGCGCTGGCTGCGCGCACGCCGGCCGACTTTGTGGACTATGCTACGCATGATCTGCCGGAGCAGCCGGGCAATCACGCCCGCATCAAATCCATCAATCGCGAGGGGCCGACGCCCCTGGGCGAGATCAGTCCACGGCCGCTCTTGATTCAGCAGGCCCTGCCCTATTTCCGCCGCGGCGCGGCCCTGCTCGACACTCGTTCACGCGCGGCCTTTGTACAGGCGCACGTGCCTGGCGCGGTGCACCTGGAAGCGGACGATCAGTTGAGCAATCGGGTTGGTTTCGTCCTGCCGCCCGATGCACCAATCGTGCTGCTGCTGGCGGACGCGGCCGATTACCGGCGCGTCGTTCTCAGCCTGGCGCGCGTGGGCTACGATAACGTCGTTGGCTACCTGGCGGAGAGCCTGGAAACCTGGCGCGGCATGGGGCTGCCGCTGCGCAGCGGCGATGTGCGTGACCTCCAGCCGGTGGAACTCAAGAAACTGCTGGACAGCGGCAACGGTGAGCGCCCGCAGGTGGTGGACGTGCGTGAGCCGTGGGAATTTGCGCAGGGGCATGTGCCCGGAGCGCTCCTGATTCCACTCGGTCAACTGGCCGGCCGCGTCAACGAACTGGACCCGGCGCGTCCGGTGGCGGTGATTTGCGCCAGCGGCAGCCGCAGCCAGTCCGCGGCCGCGCTTCTGCTGCAAAAGGAGTTCAAAACCGTCTATAACATCCTGGGCGGCGTCAGCCTGTGGACGATGCGCGGACTGCCGCTGGCGCAGTAACCCGCGCAGTGGGGCTTGCTGTGGAGCGCATTCAGCAGCTGTTATGTCGCCGCGCTGCCCAAAAAGCTGCGCGAGGCGCTCGACGCGCTGGGTCGCGATCACGATTGCCTGCTGCAAATCGGCGTGTTTGACGAAGGTCAGATGGCCGGCTGGATCAGGGTGAAGTATGCCGTATACTATGGCGTGCGCACCCGGCCGAGATCGCGCTCGCGTGACGTGTAACCTTACGGCGCCAGTTTTTGCAGCATCGCCTGTGGACTGTCGCACCAGTACGCGCGGTAGCCCTGCGGCGGCTCATCGGCCTTATCGGCATACATCAGCAGCGCCACGCGCACCTCGTAGCCGCCATGCCAGAAGACGCGACAGCCCGTGGCATCGTGGAAAAGCTCCCGGTAGCCGTCAATCTTGTACTGATAATCGCCGACGGTCATCCCCTTCGGATCCACGAACAGGATCGTGTACGCCTTCCCCTTGACCAGCCAGAAGACGAAGTCGGGGTGGAAGTCGCGGATACGGCCCTGCCTGCCGTCGTAGTAGGGCAGGATCACGCGGTCGAGGGCCTCGTCGCTGCGGCTAAAGAGCCACCAGTCGTACTGCTTGAAGCCGTTGTGCGTCTCTTTGAGGTACTGTTCAAGCTGATTGAGGAAACGCCGCTCGCTGGCGACGTGAATCACGTGGTTGATATAGCCGATTTTGTCTTGATCCGAGATCAGGAGGGGCAGGTAGTAGTGGCTGGCGAGGTGTTTGATGTGTAACCGCTGGCCGTCGTGGTCGAACGTGGCTTCTGGTTGAATGCGGTCGAGCGCGAGCCGGGCCGCATCGTAGGCGTCGTCGTCCATTAGGCCGAGGTTGCGCTGCGCGCGCAGCTCGGCGATGCGGGCGGTCGGCGGGACGTAGCGTTTGACCGCCTCGATCTGGCCGCGCAGCTCGGAGATGTCCGCCAGCGTAACGCGGATGCGCTGGAAGTGGTTGATCTCGTCCTCCAACGGTTTGAAGCGGTCCACCGTTTGCGGCGCGATGGCGAAGTACTGCAGCAGCCGCGGCAGCAGGACGTCCACGCGGCCGAAGCGGCGATCGGCGATGGCGTGGAAGTAGGCGTCGGGCGCGGCGAGGGTCGTGCGCAGCAGGCCGATCTGCTGGGGGGTCAGGTTGTGATGCGCCAGCAGCAGCCGGTCATCCCCCAGGTAGGCCACGTAATCGCCGAGCAGCTTGCGCTCCTGTTCCTGCAGCTCGAACTTGCGCGGCTGGCGCTGCTCCACCAGCAGTTGGCCGTCCAACTGGCGGAAGACGGGGATCAGAATCGGATGCGCGGCGGTCAGCGCGGCGGGGTTGACGTCCAGCGCCAACGGGTGGCCGCCTTCCTGGACGCGTTCGGCCTCTAGCCCGGCCAGAATCGTCTCCAGCGCGGCGCGCTTGGTGCCGAAGATGAAGAGGGACTCCACTGCGTGGAGGAACGGCCGCGCGGCCGCAAACGTGGCGTCATCCACCTCGCCCGTGTTGTGCAGGCTTGCCAGCCGCTTGCGCTTGCCGCCAAGCGGCTCGATGCGCACGCCGCGGCCCACCGACTGGAGTACGAACTTCTGCGCCTCGTCGCCTGTGCCAATGTTGATATAAGTGATGACGTTGGGCCGGTTGGAGTCCCACCCCTCGTAGAAGCTGCGCGATCCCATCAGCAGGTTGACGGTGCTGTCGGCCTCGTTCAGGCGAGCAAAGAAGCTGTCATCTTCGAAGCCCTTAACCAACTCGTAGCCGGCCAGTTCCCCCTTGCGCCACGGCGTGCTGTCGCCGATCTTGATCAGCGCGAAGGGTTCGGCCGTGGATTTGAGCTTGAAGGCCAGTTCCTTGTCGTTGGAGGGGCGTACCAGCACTTCCATCGCCCCGCGGCGCTCGGCGTTGAAGACATAACGGTAGACATCCGTGCGCGTCAGGCTCTCGAACAGGGTCGCGTTGAAGGCGAACTCTTCCCCTTCGTAAAGGAACGAAGGCCCGGCCGCCAGTTCAGCGCGCAACGCGGCCTTGGCTGCGGTGAAAGCCTGCGTGGAAACATCGCCGGCGCCGATGCGCGCCAGCTCACGGAAGAACAGCTTGAGGTCCGCCTCCTCGGTGTTGACCGAGTTGACCAGCGCCAGCAGCAGCGGCCGGTGATAGAGGGTTGCGCCGGCGGCCGCGCATAATTGCGCCCGCGCCTTGGCGACATACGCCAGCATCAGCAGCGACTGCAGAACGATGCGCTGCTTTTCTTCGCTGCTGAAGTCTTCCGCGTGTTTGAAGGCGCGGTTCTCCTGCCGCAGCAGGCTGACATGCTTGCCGTAGCCGCCCGCGATGAAGGAAGCCAGGTTGAACTCGTACGCGGTCGTCAGCCGGTCGCGCGGGTCGGTGAAGGTGGCCGAAAAGTTGAACAAAAAGCCGTTGCGGCTGAGAATGTTGTAGATGTGCTGCCGCTTAGAGTCCTCTTTATCGCCCTTGTGCGCCTCGTCCAGCAGCACGTACCACTGGCCGTCGTTGTCGTAGTTGTGAAAGTCCACGATGCGCTCTTTTTGGACGTCACTCAGGTTATCGGAGCGGTAGGTGAAGACGGTCAGCTCCTGGCGGCCCAGCAGCGAGGGATGTTCGCGCTTGGCCTCGGGCAGCTCACGCAGGTCGCGCAGGCGCAGCAGCGGCATGGCCCCACCGCCGTTGAAGTCGCGCACGTGGGCGCGCAGTTGATCGAGCAGGTCTTCGCGGTGGGTCAACACCAGCACATCGCGACGCGGGATCAAGTCGAGCTGCATCAAGGTCCAAAGCAGTTGTAGCAGCTTGACGATGACCAACGTCTTACCGCTGCCGGTCGCCATCCAGAAGCCCATGCGGTTGACCAACTCACGGTAGGGCAGCTCCCGCTCGCCGTTGGGCGCGGCCGTCAGCGTGTAGTACGGCGCCAGCAGCTTGATCTGGTCGCGCTTCTTGCCCACGTTGAGCAGCGCGGGCAGGGTGACGCTGGAGTCGGTGTAGCGCTGGAAGCAGCGGGCCTTGCGCCGCGCCTCATCCGTCTCGCCGTCGTAATACAGCCACAGGGCGATGACGGCCTTGCGCAGCGCATCCTGCTGGTAGCTCCACAGCGTCTTGCCGCGCGAAAACGACGCCAGGTCGCCGGTCGTCCACGCCGGCGGCAGGCTCTCGTACATGAAATCGGCTAACAGAGTTTGCAGATACGCCATGCCGCCCCTTAGCTGCTCTTTGCGTAGGGCTGGACGGTCTGGATGCCAGGGATAAAACGATAGTGCTTCTGGTTGAAAGTATGCAGCGGCTCGCCCAACGCGATCGCTGTCTGTCCGATTAACACATCCAGCAACCCTGCATTGTGGCTCAAGCGAAACGCGGCAAACACACCCAGCGCTGCGTCACAATCCGCTTCTGAAAGCCACACCACCCCGTAGGACGCCAGCGCGCGCTGCACCCGGTCTTGTTCTACTTTATTGCGGCAGCCTTGAATTAGCTCCATCACGACGTAGCCGGAAACCGCCACCTCTTCGTCCTCTGGCAACGTACCAAACCAGGCTGCGGCTGGGGGATGTTTGCGCAGCAGGTCTATCAGCACATCGCTGTCGAGCAGAATCATAGCCGGATCTCTCCGCGCGCCTGAGCTTCTTCGCGCAGTTCGCGCGCATAGACGGAGCTGTCGCCGATGTCGTCACGGTCTTGCCATAGGCCGATCAGACCCGATTTGCGCAGACGCCCGACCGTCAAGCGCGCGCGCGGCCGGGACGCCGCCGGCGGGAGCAACACAATGACCTCGACGGCCTGCCCTTTTTTGTAGGGAAGTCCGGTGATCCGTATTTCTCCATCCTTGGCTATCACTTGATGCACCTGTACTGCTTCCATCGTATCACCTCCAAACGGTATCCAGCGCCTGTCCACGAGCATTTTAGGCGCACAGCGCGCTGGTGCCGAACGTCTTTCGCAGCAAGCGTTCTCTGCTTCGCGTTTCCGTCGCAAGCGCTGCAGATTCTTTGCGCGTTTGTGCTCCAAACGCCATCACCACCATAGCAGCGACTTGACATCCTCCCAGCGCGGCGCAGCCAGGTCGGCCGTGGAGCCATCCGCGAATACCACCGTCTCGGCCGTCAGGCGCTTGATCCACTTGCCCGTCAGACACGACAGCGTCTCGGCCAGATCAATGCCGTCGTAGAGCTTGTCGAGCGCCACCCGCACCTGATTCCCCGCCGTGTCCACCGTCACCGCATCCAGCAGCTTGAGATCGCGCAGGAAGACGTAGCGGGCCAGCTCCTCCACGGTGCCGGCCAGCAGCGAGGGCGGCGCGGCGTGGTCCTCGTAGCGGGCGCGGCGCAGCGTGTCCTCGTACTGCTCCAGGTCGAAGTACTTGACGAAGTGGCTCATCCCCTGGCTGCTATTATCCAGCACCGCCTTGCCTCCCTTCCACTTGTCGGAGAAGGCGACCTTCTTGACGCGCGGCAGGATGACGGTGTGGAAGTGCTCGCCCATCTCCACCAGGATGTACTTGCGGCTGCCGCCGTCGGCGCGGTTGAGGTTCATGACGGCGTGGGCCGTGGTGCCGCTGCCCGCGAAGAAGTCGAGACACAGGCTACTTTCTCTCCGGAGGCCGGAGATGTCAATACAGTCTTCTACCGTGTAAACTGACTTGGGATAAGAAAAGAGAGCGTCTCCAAAGAGGTTCTTCAACAGGCCGGTGCCGTGTTCCGTTGCGGAATATCGGGCGTCTACCCAGATTGTCGGTGGAACTGCACCTTCAGGGTGGGGGTAATTCTTGTAGTAAACGTTGGACTTCGCGTTCTTTCCGGCCTTAATTGAAAAGAGTGTCGTGTCACTCATTAGCCTTGTGTGGCTCCACCGCCATGTCTTTTCCCGACCAAAATCATCCACAGGATAGATTAGGATCGTGCCGGGTGGTGCTTTCGCGGTGACAGTCCATTCTTCTTTCACTTGGTCCCAACTCATCTCAGGAATCCAAAGCTGTTTGCCATCTGTGGCTATGGGATAGTATAGCCTTCTTCTTCGGTCTCGATCAGAGTTTGAACCTTCACGCCTGAGATTCCTCCACTCGAATTCTCCGGTCTCATCTCTGCCAGAGAATCGCCTCTGCTGCTCATCAGATCGTTTCATTCTAAGGATAACGGACTCATCGTCTTTCCTCACAAAGATCGCATACTCGTGCTGGAGGGAGAATCCCGTTTGTGTCGGACGCCCCGATGGGTTGGCACGAACCGAGATTGTGCCAGCGATGCTATCCTTGCCGAAATTTCGCTCAATCAGGAGCTGCAATTCTTTCTGTTGGTTATCATCAATCGCAATGCACATGACACCTGTCTCACAAAGGATATCCCTGGCAAGGAACAGGCGATTATCAATCATCGAAAGCCATGACGATGCCCTGTAGTTGTTCACATAGATGATGGGACTAGCATCGCTGTTGTAGGGCGGATCAAGGTATAGCACATCCACCCGCTCCCGAAACTTCGGTAGAAGGGTATTCAGCGCCTGGTAGTTCTCGCTATGCACCAACCAGCCGTCCAGATTTGTATCCAAGTCATCGAACAGGGCCAGGATGGCCAGCTCCAGGTCGGGCACGTGCTTGGTGTCCAGCGGCAGGTAGCGCAGGCGCGGGTGCAGGGGCGCGCCGGTCAGGTCGGCGGCCAGGATCAGGCCCAGCAGACCCTGCGGGTTTCCGAAAACCCGCAGGGTCTCGGCGTCGTCCAGCATGCCCAGCTCGCGCCACTCGGCCATCTGGCCGGCCATGCCCGCGTGGCTGAAGAGGCGCTCGATCAGCGCCGCGCCGCCCTCGGCGTCCAGGATTTTATCCAGGGTGACCACATAGTGGCTGTTTAAGGCGAACTTCGGCTTGTTCCACACCCGCACCAGCTCATCCTCGAAGCGGGCGATGAAGCCGATGATCTCATACGCGATCTTTTTGATCGCCTGCAACTGCCGCAGCCGCGTCTCGCTGAACGCGCTCTCGCCCCGGAAGAGGTACTGGAACATCCACAGGTCGAACTGCTCCACCAGGAAGGCCCGCGCGTCCTTGTTGATGAAGTAGTCTACCTCCGACTGTTTCTCGAAGACGCGGAACGCCTTTTCCAGCGTCTCCTCGTCCACCGGCGCGCCGGTTTTGCGGATCGCGGCCAGGAGATCGTCGGTCTTGGTCTTACGCCCTTTCTCCGAATATGCCACGGTGAAGGCCAGCCGGCCGTCAGCCTCGCGCTTCTTGAACTCGTAGATCAGATCGCGCTTCTCGTTGGCCCGCTTCAGCGCCATGCCCGCCACGTCGAAGTAGAATCGCTCCCCGCCCACCGCCGCCTCCATGCTGTTGAACAGGCGGTCGGTCTTGACGTAGTAGAGCATGTGCGTCTTCCAGAAGAGCATCACGTCGCGGTCGTCGGTGTAGACCCGCTCGTAGATGCCCTCGCTGGCCGCGGTGTGGCGGAAGTAGATGCTGCCGCTCTCACTGAAGTAGCGGCGGAAGAAGTCGTAGAGTTTATCGAACAGTTCTTCGCGAAAGCTCGGCTCGAACGGCTTACACGCGGCCTCGATGTCACGCAGCAACTGCGGGAAGACGCCCTGCTCAAAGTAGGTCGCCTTGATCCGCATCAGGTTGATGTAGCCGGAGTCCCCCTCGACCTTTGCGCCGATGAAGATAGCTTTGAGCGCGTCGAAGAATTGCTGTTCGTACTGCCTGGATTGGGGCATGGCTAATTCTCCCGTCGTGGAGCTGCGTTCGAGTGTGTGCGCCGATTATAGACGCGGTCAGGTTGATCGTCAATTCATTTCTTGGCGTTGGCCTTTGGACCGGTCTGTAGTCGAGGAATTGGCGCGGCCAAGTCGGTATTGGACGAAAACACCTACGCCCGCAGGTCACGCCTGGCGAGTGACGATTCTTGGCGCCGGTCAGGCGCGCACAAAGAAGCGATCCATGGCGGTCTTGACCAGGTCAACGCCGAGCTTGCTGCCCGCGCCCCAGGTCAGCGCCTTCAGCCAATCGTCCAGCGACCCGAAGTTCTTGCCGAAGTAGAGCTGGCTCAGGCCGGTTGCCAGGGCCACGAGCACGGCAATGCCCAGGAAAGCGCGGTCGCCCAGGCGCAGGGCGTTCTCGGCCCGCTGTGCGCGCGCCGCTGGCTCTGCGGGCAGGTCGGCCACGGGCAAAAATGGCAGGACGGCGCGCGGCGCGTCGCCAGGAGGCACGTCCCTCGTCGTCGGCGTGCTGTCGCCTGGCGCCTTTGCCGTGGGTAAGCGGTGCAGCAGTTGGGCAACGCCATCTACGGCTGCCGCGATCTCGGCCTCGGTGCGGCGCGTGCGCAGATCGTCCAGGTTGGCAGCCACCCACAGATCAACCCAGGCGGAATTGGCCTGTTGGCGCGCCCGCGCGGCCACTTTCGCTTCATCGGGCGTTAAGCCCTGCAGGCTATCGAGCTGCCCTCGCGCCCAGGCCAGCGCCTGCTCCCAAGCGCCCCACCTGGTCGCCAACGTGATGGCCTTGTCCGCTGCGGCGACTTGCTTCGTGAAGTTTGCCAGCGTCAAAGGCTGACCGCTGCCCAACGCCTCAGCCGCCGTGTAAAACCGCGGTTTTTCCAACGGCAGGGGCAACGCAGGCGGCGGCGCAGCGACCGCCAACGCAGGCCCCATGTTGTCCTTCAGGGCCGCTTGCAGCGCATTCAGTTTCGTTTCCCATGCCGCCGGCCAAAACGCAAGCTGATCCTCCACGCTCGTCAGCTTAGCCTCGAGCTGGGCGTGGCGCTGCTTAGCGTCCTCGACGGCGCCCGGCGCAAAGAGCAAATTCATCCACACCCGATCCAGCCTCTGGGCCTCTTGTTTGACCTCTGCCAGCAGCCTCAGCGCGTCCGTACGGATGTCATACCCGGAGACTGGCTGCCAACCTGCAACCACCTTACTGGCCGTCGCCTCGCGGTCCACCAACTGCCACAGAGGCCGCCGCACCCCCAGCCAGTTCTGCGTCCACGCCGTGATAAAGACGCCGATAATCAACAGCAGAATGGGATACCAGATGGCATCAGTCACGTTGACGGTCAACGTAACGTCGCCCTGCGCCTCATCGTTCGGCGCCAGGTCAACCTTACCGGTGTAAGCGCCCGCCAGTCCCCAACCACTGCTGAAATCATAAGCCAACTGCGCGCCTTTGGCGGGCGCGTAATGAGCGAGCGTCACGGACAAGGCGCCGCCCTGCGTGCTGGTCAGATAACCGAGCGCACCGGTCGGCAGAGAAGCCAGCGCAGGCAGGTCTTTGAGCGGCAGCACGCAGTTGTTTACACACCACGGTGGCGCAAAGGGGCAGAGGCGATAGGCTTGAATGGTGTACGCGGCGACGGCGGGTTTGAGCAGCCCAGTCGCGGCTTTCGGGTCTCTGACCTTGAGAGCCAGAGGCTTGCGAATAACCAGCCCGTGCGTGGGCGAGGAGACCGCGACGACACTGGCATACGCGCCAGGCTCCGGGCTGAAGGCCGGCTTTGCCGCCAGCGGCAGAGTAACCCACGCACTGCCCGCGGCCGGCAGCGTGATCGTCAGCGCCGTCGTTTGCAGCAGCGCGCTGGCTTCGATGATCTGCGCGCCGTGGGCGAATTCCGCCACACGAACATCCAACAGCAGGTCTGCGGTGGTGTTGTTCTGCACGGCGAAGACAATTTTCTCATCAGGCCAGACTGCACTCAGGGGCGTGTCATCCGCGAATTGAATCACCGGCGGGCCTTCGGCCGCCATGGTCACATGGGTGCACAGGAGACAAAGGCACAGGGCAAGCGCTTGCCACGGAAGCGACCGCCGCCATGAGAACTTCCTGAAGGGCTTCATTTTCTCCTCCCTGCGAGTTCCTGGTAAAATGAACTCGATCCTGCCTGCTAGCGATCCCTGGTTGAATCGTAGCACAGGCGCGGATGAATTGACAAATCAGGTCACGGAATAGCGCGCGGAATCCCGTCAGGCGCCGTGGCCTGGCTATCTCCCAAGTAAAGGTGATGAAATGAGCATGCGTTACAAATTGTTTGGCCGCAGTGGTCTGCGTGTGTCAGAGGTTGCCCTGGGCACCATGACCTTTGGGCCGGACTGGGGCTGGGGTGCGGACAAAGAGACCAGTCAAGCGATCTTCGATCTCTACGCCAATGCGGGCGGCAACTTCATTGACACGGCCAACCGCTACACCGACGGCGCCAGCGAGAAATACGTGGGCGAGTTCATCGCCAGCGATCGCGAGCACTTCGTCGTCGCGACCAAGTACACCTTGAAAATGCGCCAGGGCGATCCAAATTTCAGCGGCAACCACCGCAAGAATATGATGCAGTCGGTGCATGCCAGCCTCAAGCGGCTCAATACCGACTACCTAGACCTGCTGTGGGTTCACGCCTGGGACTTTACCACGCCCGTGGAGGAAGTTTTGCGCGGCTTGGACGACCTTGTTCGTCAGGGCAAAGTGCTCTACGTTGGCATCAGCGATACCCCGGCCTGGGTTGTGGCGCAAGCGAACGCCATCGCCGACCTGCGCGGTTGGTCGCGCTTCGTCGGCTTGCAGATTCGCTACAGCCTGGCCGATCGCAGTGCAGAACGCGATCTGCTGCCGATGGCGCGCGCGATGGATGTTGCAGTCACGCCCTGGAGCGTCCTGGGCGCCGGCGTGCTAACCGGCAAGTACCTCGCCGATCCGCAAGCCAGCGGCCGTGCGGCGCGCTGGGGGCGGGACGAACGCGACCTGGCGATTGCGGCTGAGATCAGGGCTGTGGCCGCCGACCTCGGCTGCACACCCCCGCAAGTGGCTATTGCCTGGGTTTTGGCGCAGCAGTCGCCGCATTCTGCGCCGATCATTCCCATCCTCGGGGCGACCAGGCCGTCACAGCTCGAAGATAATCTGGGCGCGCTCGCGATTCACCTGACGGCTGAGCACCTGGCGCGGCTGGACAAAGTCAGCGCCATCGGACTAGGCTTCCCACACGAGTTTCTGACCAGCGAGAGCATTCTGGACATCGTTTTTGGCGGCGCCTTCGGTCAGATTGATAACCACCGCCGCGCCCCGTAGGCGCGACCGCAGCCCTTGCGGGCCAACGAACTCCAGGTGAGATGCAGCGCCCCTGATTCCGCTCGGTCCACTGGCTGGCCGCGTCAACGAACTGGAGCCGGCGCGGCCGCTGGCGGAGATTTGCGCCGCCGGCCGCCGTAGTCAGCCCGCGGCCGCGCTTCTGCTGCGGAGAGAGTTTAAGATCGTCTATAACATCCTGGGCGGCGCCAGCCTGTGGACCATACGCGGACTGCTGCTGGCGCCGTAACCCACGCCGCCGTCGGGCTTGGCGTGAGAAGGAAATCCCGCGTACCCTTCTGCCAGATGAGTTCTGCGCCGCAGGCCTGAAGCGCGCGGGTGACAACGATCTCTGCCATTCTGACAACATCAGGACACATCGCGTTGATTCAACTGTGCGTTGCTCAGCCTTAATCGGCTGTTAGCCCGCCCCTTGCATTTTCGAGTTTTTTTCTGCTCCCAAGCAGAGTCCACGCCCGCCCACACGCGGGTAACGCCAACCGTTAGTGCGACTCCGCGCCAAGTCTTTCGAGCCTTGACAGCCACGCCTCGAAGTGGGGACACTTACTACGAATCGCGTCCAGACCTATCAGTGCGGCCACCTGCGGTCCCACGACAGGTTTTGCGCCTGCATAGTCGGGAAACTCAGCAATAATACGTTTGCTTGGCGCCGTGTGCGTTCCGTCGTCAATCAATTCAGGTGTATTGTAACTTTCGGCGATGACCTTGAGCGCCGAAATAGCCTTTTCATGGTGGCCGTAGAAGAAGGCAAATTGCGTGGGATCGGAGAAGAGATATGCTTCGTACTCGTGCAATTGGATATAGGGAATAAACCGCCAATCGTTAATATCCCTGGCAAACGCTTGCTCCAGAGCCTCAACGCGCTTGCCAGGCGAATGACGCAGTTTTTCGGCTTCCTCCCATTTAGGAAAGTCATCAGGGAGAGCATACAGGTCAATCATCGTTGTGAAAAAGACATCTCTCATGCCCTTCTCTTGAGCTAAGAACCGTAGGATGTCGTCTCTTATTGGCACGTATTTCAGAGCGCCACCCCGGTAGACTTTGCCTTTCTTCTTTGCGTGCGCAGTAAGAATCGAAGCCTGTAGATATACTCCCATGTTTGCGAGATGCGGCTTGAGTAGCGTGTCGGCGAATGTCTGTTCTGTTTGCCCTTCGGCGAATAGATATAGGCGTGCCATTAGTGCGGACCTCCGCCTATGACGTTCTTCTCCCAGATTTCGCCCAGGCTATATTCTTCGAGCCATGCTTCCAGTTTATCAGGATCAGGGCGCGTGAATTGTGACTCCCTACCCTCTCGGTTCACCACAATCACATCTTTAGGATCGAAGTTGTTGAGGAAAGTGCTGGATTGCGTGCTGATGAGCACCTGAGTGTGGTGCGACGCTTTGCTGAACAACGCAGCTATCACGTTGAGCGCATACGGATGAAGTCCGAGTTCCGGTTCATCAACAATGATCAGGCCAGGCAGCTCACTTTCTGGCTGCAAAAGCAGCGTGACAAGACAGATGGCGCGCAGAGTGCCATCCGAAAACTGGTGCGGGCCGAACACCTGATCCGATCCCTTTTCCCGCCAGTTCAGGATGATGTCCCGCTTGTTAGGGCCAGTTGGCTCCAGGTCAAAATCATCGAAGAACGGGGCGATCAAACGAATCGTCGTGACAATTGGATGATAAGCCGATCTGCTGTTTTCATTCCGCAGCCGATAGAGCAGCGCGGCCAAGTTGCCCGCATCAGGCATAAGCCAGCGATTGTCGCCAATGTAGCAGTATTGGCGAACCCGGGCCGTGGGCGACGTATCGTGGAAGTGATACACTCGACAGGAGTTAAGCAGATTCCGAAACACCGTGGCGGTTTTCTCTCCCGCGCCCGCCGATTCGCCGATTCGTGTTTCTTGATGCCCCGAACCTAATGAGACAGTCTTGGAAGACAGGTAGCCCGCTCCTGCGAAGCTCAATGTCTCCTCGGCAAAAACAAGCGTATCGCCTGCCGCATGGAACAGGCGCATGGTATAGATATCCCTTGCATTTTCTACTTCGAACTCTAGCGAAGCCTTTAACTGCAGCGTCACCTTGGGGCCGAAGTGCAACAGGGAGTGAGCACGCCCTGAAGCACCGATGTACTCCTGAAGCCGGCCAGCCATCATCTCGTTGAGCATTTTGAAGAACGAAATGAGGTTGCTTTTGCCCGCGCCGTTCGCTCCAATCAGAACATTCAGGTTATTCAACTCAATATCCATCGTCTTGATGGACTTAAACCCGTTAAGAATCACTCGTCGCAACATTATCACTCTCCTGAATTGGCGGATTTCTCGCAATGTAGCTTATCGGCCTGATCGTGGCAGTGCCTCGGATTGGCTCGCGTTCCGCACAGATCGCCTTCAATTGCAGGGCCTCAACTTTGTTCACTTTCCCAGACATCGAATTCACCGGCGACCACCGGCATCCGCTGGTACGCGGTGATTTCTTGTTGCTCCAATTCCGCAACCGTTACTTCGCCGAACCATCGTTTCAACAGTTGCAAAACAAACTCAGAGACCGAAAGTCCAGCAGGACGTGCGGCTCGTTCCAATCGTTGAAACAAGGCCTCATTCAGAGTCAATTCCATGGTGCGCATTGTCATCAGACTTCACCTCTCAATTTGGCATCAGCTGGTCTATGAAATTCGATGCGGCTATTATACACCATCAAAAATGGATTGTCATCTGATCCGAAATTTTGTCTATCTCGATCACAATCCGATCGCCTGGTTGACCTGGAGCGAAACATGACTTGAGCGCGGCGGTGAGTGGTCAATCGGCGCGGTCGTTTGCCCGCAGATTTGACCACGTGCTATAATACGGCCACACAGGAGCGAGTGCAGAAAGGGGGAACTCTCCATGACGACCATAGACCTGCAAGTGGAAATGGCGGACATCAAGACACGACTGGGAAGCCTCGAAACCGCTGTGCGCGAAATTGTCAGCGGGCGACGACCTTCATTCCAGGCGCCTGGCATACCATCGAGCAACAAGGAACTGCTGGCCTGGATGCGCATGTGGGGATTGGTCCGTGATCCAACACCCGAGGAGCTTGATTTGGCTGCGCAGTGGGACGAACTGCCCCAGGAGGAGCAGCAAGCTGTCCTCTGGGAGTTAGATCATCTGCCGCCTGGGCCACTGGCGAGCGACATCATCATCGAAAATCGGCGCTAATGATGAGTATCTGCTATCTAGATGCCAGCGCGCTGGTCAAATACTACATTCTTGAGCCAGGTAGTACTTGGGTCAGAAGCTTGATTGATGTACGTGACCCTCGAGATGACTTTCCGCGCAATATCGTGTTCATTTCTGATGCCAGTATTGCCGAGTGTGCAGCCGCCTTTGCCGTGCTGCACCGCGTCAACAGGATCACCCGACGGTCCCGCGACGGAGCATACCAGGCTTTTATCAAGAATGTAGCCAACGGCTTGTATAACATGGCGCCTGTGACCACGGCCGACTTTCACAGAGCAGCGCATCTCTGCCAGACCAGACCTCTCAAAGCATACGATGCGGTCCAATTGGCCGTGGCCTTACGTCAAGGTCGGTCGTTGGCTGTTATCAGGCAGTCGCTGATGTTCATAAGCGGCGACAAGACGTTGTTAACCGCTGCACAGGCTGAGGGCTTGGCCGTTGAAAATCCCTTCGACCACATTTCCCCTCAAGACACGCCAACAACCGCGTCGCTGCTATAGATGAATGTCCCTGGTTGCGCAAGGTGCTCCATGAGTTGACCTTCCCGCCGCCGGCCGTGCTGCAGCCATGACGCAAGGATCGTATCTAATCCAATGAGCAACCCTGAACAAGACCGCCTCTTATTCCAACGCATTCGCCGCGGCGACAAGGCCGCGTGCGGCGAGTGCGTTGACATCCACTCGCCGGCGATCTACCGCCTGGCCCTGCGCTTGACGCAGGATGAGGCGGAGGCCGAAGATGTGGTGCAAGAGACGTTCATGAATGCCTTCAAGGCCATTGATCGTTTCGAAGGCCGCTCAGAGTTAGGCACCTGGCTCTATCGCATCGCGTACAACGCGGCGCTGGGCCGCCTGCGCCGCCGCAAAGTGGACACGGTGCCGGTGGATGAGGCCGCGGCCGACAGCGAAGGTACGCTGGTGCCGCAGCAGTTGTTCGATTGGTGCTGCCTGCCCGATCAGGATTTCAAGACCGGCGAGGCGCGTGCCGAGATGCAGGCGGCGATTGCCGAACTGCCGGAAAAGCTGCGCGCGGTCTTTGTGCTGCGCGAGATGGAGGGTCTCTCCACGCAGGAGACGGCTGACGCCCTGGGGTTGTCGGTCGAAAATGTCAAGACCCGCCTGCACCGTGCGCGTCTGTGGCTGCGCGAACGTCTGTCTGGTTATTTCACGGAGCTTGTGTACGTACCCATCAAAGGTTGAAGCTAAAATGACGCCTATGACCTGCCAGGATGTGCTCGCCAGCCTATCCGATTATCTCGACGGCGAGACTCTGCCCAAACAACGTGTCGCGATCGAGCAGCACTTATCCGCGTGCGCGGCGTGCTTCGCCGTGGCCGACACCCTGCGCAAGACCGTGTCCCTCTATCACGAACTTCCCGCACCCGATTTGAGTCACGCGGCCCGTGCGCGCCTCTACCGCGCGCTTAATCTGGCGGACGTATGACCAGCCTTTCACAACCGACCTGGATTTTGCCCCTGGCTTCGGATCAAGCCGCGCTGGCGCTCGTCGGGGGCAAGGGCGCCAACCTGGCGCGGCTGGCGCGCGCGGGCTTGCCGGTGCCGGACGGCTTCCTCATCGCCACGCCAGCCTACATGGCATTTCTCACGGCCAATGAGCTGACGGCGCGCATCGTGGACGCCCTGCCGGCGGGAGCGCCCGATTCCCCAGACCAGGCCGAGAGGGCTTCGACGCTGATCCGGGGTCTCTTCGATCAGGGGCGCATCCCGCTCGACCTGGCCGCACAGATCCTGGCCGCGTATGCCAACCTGGGCCGGCCGGCGGTCGCCGTGCGCTCCTCGGCCACGGCCGAAGACCTGCCGGAGATGTCCTTCGCCGGTCAGCAGGATACCTACCTGAACGTGGTCGGCGACGAAGCCCTGCTGGCCGCGGTGGTTGACTGCTGGAGCAGCCTGTGGACGGCGCGGGCCATCAACTACCGCGCGCGCAATCGGGTGCCGCACAGCGGGGCCGCGCTGGCGGTCGTCGTGCAGAAGATGGTCGAGAGCCAGGCCTCAGGCGTGCTCTTCACGGCCAATCCGCTCACCGGCCTGCGCACGGAAACGGTGATTGATGCGACCGTGGGATTGGGTGAAGCGTTGGTGGCGGGCCAGGTGGAGCCTGACCATTACGTCGTGGACACGCGCAGCGGCCAGATCACTGGGCGGACGCTTGGCGCCAAAGCAATGAGCATCCGCGGCCGGCCTGGCGGCGGCACCGTCGCGGTGCAGGAAGACCAGGCCGCGGCTCAGGCTTTGCCCGATGCGCAAATCCAGGCGTTGGCCGCGCTGGGCCGCCGCGTCGCTGAACTGTACCACACGCCGCAAGACATCGAGTGGGCCTGGGCCAACGACACGCTCTACCTGCTGCAGGCCCGGCCGATCACCTCGCTCTTCCCCGTGCCAGACGACCTGGCGCCGGCGCCCTTGATGGTCATGTTCTCCTTTGGCGCCGTGCAAGGCATGCTGGATCCGGTGACGCCGCTGGGCCGAGACATCCTGCGCGAGGTCATGGTCGCCGTCGGGCAGCTCTTCGGCATACCCGCCAGCCGTGGTCCGCAGCGGGTGCTTTTCACGGCCGGTGAACGACTGTGGGCCAATTTCACACCCGTCCTGCGTAATCCGATCGGCCGCCGGATTGCGCGAGGCGCCATGGGATTCCTGGATCCGGCCGCGGGCGAGGCCATCACCGCAATCTGGCAGGAGCCGGCTCTGCAGCCGGGGCGGCGACGGATCAGCCCGCATGCAGCCGCGCAGGTGGCCCGCTTTCTCATCCCGGTCGTGGGTAACGTTCTGCTCAATTTGCTTTCCCCAGGCCGGCGGCGCCGCGCGATCATCGCCCATGGCGAGCGCGTTCTGGTCGCCGTACAGGCGCGCAGCGCTGCCATCCAGGGCGATCCACGCGCCAGGCTGGCTCAACTGGCGCGGCTCGTCCCGCAGAGCCTGGAAGAGTATGTGCCCCGCACCTTCCGCGTGTTTATTTCCGGGGTTGCCAGCGGCATGGCCTCGTACAACATGCTGCGGGTCTTGTCGAAGCGCGTGGCTGCGGCCTCCGCCAACGGGTCGGGCGATTGGGGCGAGCGCATCCTTCAAGTCACCCGGGGCCTGCCGTACAATCCCACGACGGAGATGGACCTGGCGCTGTGGCAGGTTGCGCAGACGATCCAGGCCGATGCGTCCGCGCGCCGGGCCTTTCAAGCTCAGCCCCCGGCCGAGCTGGCCGCGCGCTATCGCGCCGGCGCACTGCCGGACGCGGCGCAGCGAGCCTTTGAACCATTCATGGCGCGCTACGGCGCGCGCGGCCTGGCCGAGATTGACCTGGGCCGGCCGCGCTGGTCCGAAGAGCCGGCGCACCTGATGGAGGTCGTGGCCGGCTATTTGCAAATCACGGACCGGCATCAAGCCCCGGACGCGGTCTTTGCACGAGGCGCGGCCGCCGCCCAGGCCATCATAAACCAAATGGCGGCCGCGGCGCAGCAAGGCCCGCACGGCTGGCTCAAGGCGCGGCTGATACGCCTGGCCGCGGGCCGCACGCGCATGCTGATGGCGCTGCGCGAAAGCCCCAAGTTTTTCGTGGTTCGCCTGTTGGGCATCTTCCGCCAGGATCTGCTCACGATCGGCCAGGAATTGGCCGCGGCCGGCGAACTGGCCCAGCCAGATGACCTGGTCTACCTCTCGCTTTCTGAGCTGGCCGCCTTTGCCGACGGCAAGCCCGCGGATTGGGCGGCCTTGATCAGCCAACGGCGCGCCGCCTTCCAGCGCGAGCAGATGCGCCGGCAGATTCCACGCCTGCTGCTGAGCGATGGCCGCGCGTTCTACGCCGGGGTGACCAGCCGGGGAGAAGGCGCCGGCGCGCTGACCGGCAGCCCGGTGTCGCCGGGCAGCGTCGAAGGCCGGGTGCGGGTGGTGCTCGACCCGCGCTCCGCCGGCCTGCTGCCGGGCGAGATCCTGGTTTGCCGTGGCACCGACCCCTCCTGGACGCCGCTCTTCCTGACCGCAGCCGGCCTGATCATGGAAGTGGGCGGTATGATGACCCATGGCGCGGTCGTTGCCCGTGAATACGGCATTCCGGCCGTCGTGGGCGTAGATCGGGCGACCGAACGCCTGGCGACCGGCCAGCGCATCGCGCTGAACGGCTCCAACGGCGAGATCAGGCTGCTGGATGAGGCCGCACAGCCTGCCTGATCGAGTCGCGTGATTGTCACCTGCTTGACAACTGCGGATTGATCGGCTATTATGCATTGTAAATGCAGATTAGACGAAAAAGCTCGGGAGGTGTTGCATGTATGCGCCGCGGACACTCGAACCGACCGTGACCGGGGCCGCGCAACAGTTCCCGGTTGTGCTGCTCACGGGCGCCAGACAGGTCGGCAAGACCACCCTTCTCAGGCGCCTCAGTCAAGGGGAGCGCACCTACGTGACCCTGGACGATCCGCTGGTCCTAAACCTGGCCAAGACGGACCCGGCGCTGTTTCTGCAGCGCTTCCCACCGCCTGTACTCATTGACGAAATCCAGTACGCGCCGGAGCTGCTGCCCTACATTAAAATGGCCGCCGATCGCACCAGCCAGCCCGGGCTGTTCTGGCTCACCGGATCGCAGCAGTTCCACTTAATGCAAGGGGTATCTGAGTCGCTGGCGGGTCGCGTGGCCGTGCTGCACCTGTTGGGACTTTCTCGACCGGAGCTGCTGGGACAGGGCCTGGATGCACCGCCATTCTGGCCGACGCCCGTAGAAATCGCTCGCCGGAGCACACAGCGCAGCAAACTCACCCTGAAAGAACTGTACTGGCTGATCTGGCGCGGGGCGCTGCCAGCGATTGCCCTCAACACGGCGGTGGAGCGCAATCTGTTCTACAGTTCCTACGTGCAGACCTACTTGCAGCGCGATGTGCGCGACCTGGCGCGGGTGGGTGATGAGCTGGCGTTTCTGCGCTTTCTGCGCGCCACGGCCGCGCGCACCGGGGGCCTCTTGAACCTCGCGGACCTGGCGCGCGATGCGGACGTAGCCCCGAACACGGCCAAGCACTGGCTATCCATCTTGCAGGCGGCCGAGATTGTCTATCTCCTGGAGCCGTACCATACCAACCTGACCCAGCGCCTGGTCAAGACGCCCAAGCTCTACTTCCTCGATACAGGCCTGGCCGCCTATCTGACCGAATGGGCCAGCCCGGAGACGTTGGAGGCCGGCGCCATGTCCGGCCCGATCCTGGAGACCTGGATCGTGGCTGAGCTGCTCAAGAGCTATTGGCACAACGGTCGCCGGCCGCCGTTCTACTACTACCGCGACAAGGACCAACGCGAGATTGATCTGCTGTTGGTGCAGGACGGGATCATCTATCCGCTGGAGATCAAGAAGACCGCGTCGCCGAGCCGGGAGGATGTCCGGGGCTTTGGGACATTGGAGCGGCTGGGGTTGCCCATTGGGCCGGGCGGTGTGATCTGCTTGGCAGAGCAGTCGTTGCCGCTCACGGCGTCAACCCAATCTATTCCTGCCTGGGTCATCTGAACGCGGCGCGTAAGCAAGCCTGCGCCGATGGCCAGGCGGCATGATGGCGGAGCCGCCCGAAATCGCCAGCTCCAGGGTTCAATCGCGGGAACAGCCGTTTCTACGACATCATCGCGCACCGACTGGTTGTGGTGGAAGTGATCGAGCAAGCGTTGTGGTGAAAAAAAACCAAGCGGTCTCACCCTGGGCCTCGATTTCAGTCTCACCCGGCGCATCTCAGCGCCAGCCAGGTCCACTCTCCGAGTGGCCAGAGTCACCAGGCTTTACGAAACTGCTCTGGTTCCTATGTTATCCCATGTCAACCCGTCCGCCAATATGAAAACATCAACAAATCCGGCATGACGTGCATGACAAAAACGCTCTTCCCTACCAACTCGAAGCGGTTTATGACATCATGCTGCCGCAGCCAACCATTCGGCACCTCTTGGCCCCGATGCTGGCACTGGCAAGACCATCATGTGCGGGCTGCTCGACAAAGAGATCCGGTCGCGTGAGCCAAATCTGCGCACGCTCATTGTCACCCCGGCGCTCAGCGATTGACTGCCGGTACAGGCAAAAGTGATTGATGTTACCGCCGGTTGGCTTGAAGCGACACGCCGGCGACTGGCAGGGATCGACCTGTGGCAGGCTGTTAACGCCGCAGATCATGCGCCCGATGATCCAGGGCTTGACCAAGACTCTTCCGCGCCTGTGCGATCTTTGCCTGGGGGGGCAGCAGGTGGAACCAGGCGGCAGCGTGATATCACATGCTTGCTGTTTTCGCAATTAGGCCGTAAAATTAGGCAAGTGCAAAGTCGTGTGGAAGATATGCAAAGCATGTTGACGCTGGGCCATTGCACATCGTTTCTGTTCGCGATGGTACACGCATCATGCAACGCTAACCAGCAATCGGCGTGAAACCGATGAATACACAGCAGTCACCTATACGAATACGGGCAATCGACCTTTTCTGCGGCGCGGGCGGCAGCAGTTATGGCGCGCGCCAAGCTGGCGTCGAGATTGTGGCGGCCTTCGATATCTGGCGGCCGGCGGTTGACACCTTCAACCGCAACTTCGGTGCAGGCGTAGCGCGCCAGGCAGACATCTTCGATCTGGACGTTGAGGCGCTGCACGCCGAATTGGGCAAGATCGACCTGATACTGGCCTCGCCCGAATGCACCAATCACTCCAAAGCAAAGGGCAAGGGCATTCGCTGTGAACGAAGTAGAGAAACAGCTTTGGAAGTTGTGCGTTTTGCTGAGACTTTCAAGCCAAGATGGGTTGTGATTGAAAATGTTGTAGAGATGCAAGACTGGCATCGCCACGACGAGTTGAAGCAGAGACTTGAAGAGCTTGACTACAATATCACGGAACCAGAGCTTGATGCTGAGGCCTTTGGTGTTGCCCAGTCCCGTAAACGGCTGTTCATGCTTTGCGTACATGCTGACACTCCTCCAGTTCTAGCAGATGTCAAGTCAGACGCAAAAACAGCAAGGGATATTGTTTCGAAAAATACGTACAAGCTGAATCAGCTAAGAATACCGAGGAGAGCAGGGGCTACACTGGCAAAAGCCGACTACGCTATTGCGCAGATGCAAAGTGAGGGTAAACCTCCGGAGCCATTCCTGATTGTCTACTACGGGTCTGCAAAGAATGGTGGCAATGGTGGCTGGCAGTCCCTTGACAGGCCCTTGCGAACAATTACAACCCTGGATCGATTTGGATATGTTGTACCAGGACCATCTCGTGAACAAGACAGGATGCGAATGCTGCAACCGGAAGAACTCAAGCTGGCTATGGGATATGGTGACGACTTCGTATTTGCTGAGGGCCTGCCTCGACGAGACAAGATCAAGTTGATGGGCAACGGTGTTTGCCCACCTGTCATGAAAGCCATTGTTGAAAGTCTCACTCGTTCGTGGCAAGGAGACAGTAAGGAAAGCTTACAAATTGATCGTTGATGCCAACGGACATACACTAGATAGTGTGAGATTGGGAGAGTTGCTACTCCTATGGGGCCAAGATAACTTCCGTGCATTTCCCTGGCGGACAACTGTTGACCCGTACAGGATTCTTATGTCTGAAGTAATGCTCCACCGAACTCAGGCAATCCAGGTTGTTCGAGTGTATCAATCTTTTTTGATGACGTATCCGAATATTGCGGTACTGGCTAAGGCATCTCTGCAAGAACTGCAAGATGCTCTGTTTTCACTTGGACTCCGGTGGCGGGTTGACCTGATACATCGGATGGCAGGCGAGATCATGAGCAAATGGGATGGTCAGATTCCGGTTGAACGCGCTGACCTTTTGTCCCTACCTGGAGTCAGTGGGTATATTGCTGGTGCAGTGCGCTGCTTTTCATGGAACCTGCCTGAACCTTTGGCCGACACAAACACGATCAGGATCACAGGAAGGCTATTTGGATTGGAGTCAAAAGATTCCTCGCGTCGGAGCAGCCGCTTCCGAACCCTGTTGAATTCACTTATTTATGTTGGCGAGCCGCGCAGATATAACTATGCGCTGCTTGATTTGGCTGACGGTGTTTGCATGAAGAAGCGTCCACCCACATGTCATCTTTGCCCACTGCAAAGTCTTTGCTCGACAGGAACCTCCCGAGTTTCTGAGGAACCATCATGAACCAAAATCCAACGACGTTTCATGATCTGTTGAACCAGAAACAATGGGACAGCTATTCCTCGTTTATCAGCGAAGCCCCGTTATATTATCAACAAGAGCTGGGATGTGATATTGCCCGGGAGAGGCTGATTCGTGAAGCACTGCGCAAAGAGATCTTGGAGGACAAATATACCGTACGTCGCTATGACGACCTGCTCCCGGAGGCGGAGAAGTTACTTCTCAATGGACAGGTCACAGCCGTAGATGGTACGGTTTCAACGCATCAAATGTTGTCTGGTGTTCGCTGCCAGATCGGTGTTGTGGCCGTAAATTACTTCAATCAGAAGCTGCGTCAGTCCTACTACATTTCAGAAGCCAGTTTCCAACACAGTCCAGATGATGTGTTGAGTGTCCTCAAGGCACGAGAATTTGGAAATCGCCCCCTATCCGGTCTGGTTATTCGGGCTTTGATGTTGTATCGCGAGCGTGAAGTTGCACTACGACCGGAATACAAGAATGTATACCGAATGCTTCACGGCCCCCTACTACCATTTGAGTTGATGACTGGATTAGGGCGATTGAGGGCGTTGTATACCACATTGGGCCTCTTGAAGCAGATAGCAGCCGATCCAAAGGTGTTTAGCGTCATCTCTACCTCCCGGCAGAGCGACTACATCACTCTCGGTACTGCACTTAACCCCGGAGAATACCTGGTTGATGAGCGATACTCGTTTGGTGACGAGATTGCAGACAACACAGACTTCATGTCTCCGGATCGTTGGCGAGAACGGGAATTTGACCACATGAAAGATTTCCTGCATCACAATGCATCCAAGATTATTGTTGGGATAATCCGCGTTGGCCAGCGCCCATATATGTTCCATGCTCACCGAGACAATTTCGAGTTGGCTGCAGCGATCATTGCACGTGACTCGTTGATGCAACGCGAGAAAGGGTTCCCCCTGTTGATCGACTATGCCGACACTTTATGTTCGGAATATTTCCCGGCTGGTGACTTCACGCAGATGATGCGTTACCAACTTGCCAAAGAGGGGGAATTCCTGGTTGAAAGCGATGAACGAGACCTGCGCCTGAAATGACTGGAGATGACAGATGGTAGAGTCGCTGAGACCCATTGGTTTTGTAAACTTCGATGACATCCGTGGGCAGAACAACGAAATAGAACTGCGCGTCCCGTATGATGATATAAATCGGCTACAACGCGGACAGTACGTTCTTGTGGGCAATGGCAATACCCCGTATCTCGGACGCATAGTCTCGGGACCTTTCTATACACCCGACGCTGTTGGCAAGGAATCTGCATTTGCTCGAACTTCCATTCTGATGGCTAATGAAGTGCCTTTTCTTCCAGACTTCCATGCCGTCTGCCGGGTCGAATTGCTGGGCAGAGTAAACCTCGACAGCGCATCACTTACTGGTTTTGCGAGTCGGCCATTTCCCAAGACGCCCGTATATGAAATGCCATCCGACAAGATCGCCGAGCTACTGGGACTTGAAGGCAATATGTACATTGGGCATTTGACTGGATATGAGCAGGTGCGCGTCAAACTGAATGCACATGAGAAGAAAGTTCTTCCGCGCAATCTGGGTATTTTCGGTACTGTGGGTTCTGGCAAGACAAATACAGCACAGGTCTTGATCGAAGAAGCTATTGCTGCTGGCTGGGCTGTCATCATCCTGGATGTTGAAGGTGAATACATCTCAATGGATAAGCCCAATGAAGAGGCACAAAAGAGAAAATCCTTGGGTGCCGCAATGCGACGATTTGGTGTCTCCCCGAAGGGCGTTGAAGCAATTCAGGTGTTTCATTGTCCTGGGACTGAGTCAAAGCGACCCGACGCACGTGAGTTTTGCCTGGATTTCAGCCGGCAGTCCCCCTACGCGTTAATAGAAATTATGGGCTTGAATGAGGCTCAGGAAACACGATTCCTGGAGCTTTATGAAGACTGTGTTGACAAGGTCAAGCATCAATCGGGACAGCCAAGGCAAAGTAAGTGGGAAAGACTGAGTAGCGAGACGCCCTCAGGATTGAAGAGTCTTCCTGGTCTTAGCCTTAACTTTCTGATGAAAGAACTGAATGTGGTTGTTGAGAGGGCCGATGCAGCATATGGCAACAAAGCATCCTGGTCGAAAGTAAGACAGTTGCTGGAGAAGATTCAGCGATACCAGATATTCAACTCAGTAGACTACGTGTTGAATGTAAATGATCTGGTCAAGCCTGGACACCTATCCGTATTTGACTTGAGCGATGCTACCAATGTACGTGTGAATAACATCGTAATTGCCCAGATTCTTCAGGAGATTTTCTCAAAGAAGATTGGCGAGCCGGACGCGCCACCCACACTTGTTGTCATCGAAGAGGCGCACACTTTCGTAAGTCGTGACAATGTCAAGATGATGGAAAGCATCGTAGATATGCTGCGTGAGATTAGCCGCCGTGGTCGCAAGCGCTGGTTGGGTCTCTGCTTCATATCTCAACAACCCGCACATCTCCCCAACGAGATATACGAGCTATGCAACACCAAATTTGTGCATCAGACCACAGGTAAGCGTAACCTGGACGCCCTTCATGTCTCTGCGGGCAATGTCAATGAAGCTGTGTGGGGCGAGGTGCCATTGTTGAGTCAGGGGCAGGCCCTGATCATTAGTCCCCAGTTCTCCCATCCAGTACTGTGTGACATGCGCCCGTGCAGCAGCCACCGGGAACATACGGACTAACCAACATGGCAGAACACACAGAACTCAGAAAAGGTACAGAAACATTCCGACCACGCGCTCGACTTGTCAGTGTCTTGGGAGAGCAGCTTATTCGCGACGCTACGGTGGGTCTGTTGGAACTGGTTAAGAACGGCTATGATGCTGATGCCAATCAGGTCTCGGTCAGTCTTCTTAATCTTGCCGATTCAGAGCAAACGATTATCCTTGTCGAAGATGATGGGGTCGGCATGGACCTGGAGACTGTGCTGAGCCGGTGGCTGGAACCGGCAACTGGTCATAAAGAAGAGGCTAAGAAACGCGCCGAGCGTACACCTCGCGGTCGCCTTCCACTGGGCGAGAAGGGGGTGGGCCGTTTTGCCGCTCACAAGCTAGGTCACGAATTGACGCTAATCAGCCGTGCCAGGGACGCAAACGGTCAGCCAACAGATGTTGAAATTGTAGTGAACGTTGCCTGGGACGATTTTGAAAAGCCCGACGCATACCTCAGCGAGATTGGTGTCAACTATGAAGAACGTTTGCCCCTGCATTTCACTCATAGCAGTGGCACATTGTTAGAGATCAAGAGGGCACGCTCCTCATGGAAGAGGAAGGACATAGAGAAAGTATCCCGGGCTTTAAGACGCTTGATGAGTCCTTTCCGCCCGCCCGGATCCTTTTCCGTTACCTTACATTGCCCAGAGTACCCACAGTACGAGAACCTAGATGCAAGTGAACTCTTAAAGACAGCACATGCGCAGATGCTTGTCTTGGTCGATCAACACGGCATTGCTCAATATGAGTATCAGTTCAATTTGCCTCCATACCCGTCGCGCATTGTTGAACCGCAAGAAAAAGATCTTCGATTAGGCATTGAAGGATGGAATCCAAGCGAAAGAATCTCGCACTGCGGTAGTTTCTTTGTCACCTTGTATGTCTGGGATCGAAGCACAGATAGTCTGAATCTGTCCGGCACTTCGAGGGGAGACCTGGATCAAATGAATGGGATTGCCGTCTTCCGAGACGGTATCAGAGTCATGCCATATGGCGAACCTGACGACGATTGGCTTGAAATTGACAAATCGCGCTATATGACCTCAACAGGTGCATTCAGTCGGAAGAATGTTGTAGGTGCTGTCGAGATCAATCAATCCGAGAATGGGAAACTGCGTGACAAAAGCAACCGCGAAGGATTCATAGAAGATGAAGCTTTTGCGGACTTTTACGATCTTCTCAAAGGCGTATTGCGAGAAGCGTTCAATCTATTTGGAGATGATAGAAAAAAGATTCGCGAGGGTGAAAAGGCAAAGAAACGAGAACTGATACCAGCGATTGATCAGTTGAATAATAGTATTGCACAAGCAACTGATGCTATTCAGAAGACAAAACAAATGGCGCATACTCTCGCAACGAAAGGCAAAATATCTCAGGAAGTTGCAGAGCAACTAACCGTCAACCTGCAACAAGAACAGATTGCGATGGCAGTTGCCCTCACAGAGACAAAACAAGCAGCCACAGATATTGTGCAGCGATTTGATGAGGAACGCGAGATGCTACTGGCACTGGCCGGTCTTGGGCTGGCAGCCGAACGCTTCACCCACGAATTTGCGCGGATGACACGCGAAGCCTCCGATCTGCTCCGCGAGATCGAGAGGCATTCCGTGATTCAACAGGTATCGTACCTGAAGGATCGCGTTGAAGCGTTGGGCGTAACGTTGGAAGCACTGCGCGATCTGGTGCTGGCTTTGGGGCCAATGTTCTACATTCGGCGCAAAACGGTTGAGAAACCGCTAGATGTTAAAACCATTGTTGAGCACGCCTTGCTTCTCAATCAAGGGCAGATCAAGGAAAACCGGATTCTTGTTGAGGTCCGTGAAAGCGAAGGTCAGCTCACCGTCACGATGCGGCGCGGAGCGCTGACGCAGGTGTTCAATAACCTGATTGACAACGCCTGCTATTGGCTCAGCCGGAAGTCTGAAGAGGGTGATAGGCGGCTGCGTATCGTGATTTCCGCTGCTCAAAGATATGTCCTATTGGCGGATAACGGGCCAGGCATCCACCCACGCGACCAACATCGTATCTTCCAGGTTTTCTTCTCAACCAAAATCGACGGGCGTGGCCTGGGACTTTTCATTGCTCGCGAAATATTGGCTGAGGCGCGGTCTACAGTCGTGCTGCTCGATCCCAGCGAGCATCCTGATGCATTCCGGGTTGGGGCAGCTTTCAAGGTTCAGTTCCCAGAACAGGATATAGAGGAGAACGGCAGACCGTGAACCTAAATCGTGTTTTGCTCATTGAAGACAGCAGCAAGGTGAGGGAAGATGTAATCGGTGAGTTCCAAGCCGCTGGGGTGGACATCATTGCTGTCAATGACTATCCAGATTTTCTGACCCATCTGCACGAACTGTCATCAGTCCAAATGGTCATTCTGGATTGGTTGCTTGACGGAGAAAACGAGTCCGATGCACTGCTCTGTCTGGAGGCTATACGCAGAACTCGTTTCGTGCCAGTAATTATCTGGACCGAAGAGAAAGCACGATTCGAAGCAGACGAAACTAAGGTGATAAAAATATTCCCGAAGGCGTGCTATCAAGGCCGTAGTAAGGCAGAGGTCAATCACCATATGCTGCTAAAGGTGTTGGCTGAATGGCACAACCAGGCAGCATCGCAATTGTCGGAACTGTTTCGCCATAGTGTCGCTGCGGCGGCCGAACAGACGCTGTTTTCACTTGCCGAGCAGTCGATTGATGACTTGACTAAAGGACTTAAAACACTGATTGCGTTTGGCGAAAAGACGGACGTTGATATGGAGCATACAACTGATGTAATGCTAAGAATACTTGGACGTCAGTTGTACGCTGACAAGAGTTTTCTCGACCGATTGAAGGAGATTGTTGCTGATCTGAAAACCACCAACCCCCAGGCAACCAGGCAAGAACGCCGGCGCGCTTCACAGATGGAAGCGCTCTATATGTTCTATCAGCCGGCCGACGACGTGGTGCGCAATGGCGATATCGTAAAAATATCCTTGAACAAGAATGACACCTTCGCAGTAGTTCTGACGCCGGCCTGTGATCTTGCCAATCCTGGAAAGACATCATACGTCCGCCTTGCGATGCTCAATGTCCAACTAAAGGCAACCGATGATCGCTGGCCGTTGACATATCATGGTGAACCGCATGAAGTGTGTTTCCATGAGATCTTGGTGTTGCATGACATGACAACGGCGAATCCACCCAAGAACGGGACGGCGGTCATGCGCTACAGCCATACATTCAGCACGCTCAATGGCACTGATGTTTCAATTCGACGAGAGTGCCGCCTGGACGAACCCTACCGGGCTGATCTGCTTCACAATTTTGTCTCTCATGCTGGTCGTGTTGGGCGGCCTGACTTCACGGGTTGAGTTGTGCCGACATCGGTTTTGCGTGACCTGCACACCAAAGAGGAGATTCCCCCACAACATCTACCTGCAGGGCCAGCGGTGGCTCATCATGCGCGAAGAGGTCTACCGCCAGTTGCTTGATTGGCCCGTGCCTGTCACGCCGGCCGAAATCCAGGGCATTCTTGAGCAGTACTGCGAGCGCGGCAAGCCGATAGATGCCAGGCTTCTCGTCGCGGCATGGTCGAAGCGCTGCATGGAGGAAAGGTAGATTAGACCTCGATCCGGCCGGCCTTGGTCGAAGCAGCCAAGAACCAGCGCATGGTTTACAGCCTGACCCAGGCGGGCGATAGTCCGGTGTAATTTCCGCTGCAGGTCGCCGAGGACGTGGCCGGCTATCTCGTCTTGCCCGCGTCTGATGCGGGCACGGCCAAAGCGAGCGGAAGAACGATCAAGGTTTCGGGTGCGATCACCATCGGTCAGTTGCCGGGTCTTTTCAACAGCTTGCTCAAGCCGCTCAACGGTCAGAACCCAGATCAGTTCTCGATCGCGATTGAAGCGACCGTGCACTACAAAGGATCCCGGCAGCGCGTTCGACGCCACGCTGAAGGACAGCTTCAAACAGGAGCAGTTCCCCAACATCAAGTTGAGCGACAGCAAGGGGAGTTGATTGCAGTGAGCAATTCTTGGCGCATTCATTTCACTACCCCAATCCCGGCCACTGCTTGAACTTGTTCGCATCGAAAACCTGTTTCAGCGACCAGAAATTCCAAATGGAGCACACCTTCAACCACGAAGAACGCATGCGGGGGTGGGTGATCACAAAGAAACGGCAGATCAGGCGCAAATGGCGCCTTCTTTGCCTTCTTTGCGTTCTTTGTGATCTCTGTGGTCAAAAACTTGGCTGCTTCTGGAGCTGCTGTTCAGCTACACCCCGAGCTTCTGCCTCAACTCATCGAACTCCTGGGCCGTAATGGCCCCTTCGGCCAGGCGCCGACGCAGCACCTCCAGCACCGGGTCGGCCGGCGGAACCGACGGCGACGCGGCGCCCGACGCAGGCTGGCTCGCGGTCGAGCGCACAAGCCTCACGACCAACCACACGACCAGGGCGATGATCGCAATCGCGAACAGACACACCAGGAAGCCGCCCAGCAACCCTGGGCCTCGCATCATCCCATGCCATCCCCAAGGACCAATCATGGCTCACCTCCATTTGAATTGTCAGTCACTATCCCACCGGCGGCCGATGCAGGACGCGATCAGGCTCCGGCGGCGCAGTCAGTATAGCAGAGAGGTGTTAAGATGTGATAAAGGATGGATTGAGTTTTTAGCTGAGCGCGCCGCCGCCCACCGCTGGGAAGATGTTGAGCGTGTCCCGCAGCGAAAGCGGTGTGTCCATCGCCAACGGCAGGTACTGCACGTCGCGACCGTTGACAAAGACATGGACATGCTCGTGAAGCTGCCCGCCCGCGTCCAACAGTTCGTCGCGCAGCGGCGGAAAGCGCGTGACGATGGCATCTACCAGGGCGCGGACAGCGGCGCCTTCTGGCAAGTCGAATTCCACCGTCTTGCCGCCCACAATGGGGCGCAAGGTGGCAAAGAAATTCACTTTCATGGCGGTTACCTCTTTCTCATGACTGAATTGCGCGCGCCCAAGCGTTGCCTGTTGGCTCAAATCACGCCGGCCTGCCGCAGCCAGACCTCCGTGCGCCGCATGCCCTCAGCCACGTCAATGGCCGGCGTATAGCCCAGCTCCCGCTGCGCTTTGTCAATCGCGAAGCGGCTGCTGTTCAGCAAATAGTGCAGGGACCAGGGGCCGGCCGCCTGTCTTCCCAACACGCGTCGCGCCCAACGGCCCGGCGGCGAAATCACGAGCTTCCCCGCCCATGCCGGCACACTGGGCAGGCGCGCCACACCGACCATCGCCGCATAGTAGCCGTAAAACGTGTGAAATGGCATCGTCTGCCCGTCGCACAGGTTGTACGTCTGGCCGGCCGCGGCCGCCGAAGTCAGAGCCAGGTGCGTGCCCGCGACCACGTTGTCAACGTACCCCAGGTTGACCAGCCCGCGGCCGCCAGCCAGCAGGCGCAATCGTCCAGCCTTGATCTGCTCCACAGGCGCGATGGTCCACGCACCGCCGCGCGGGCCGTAGGTGCTGGCTGGCCGCACGATGACCGCGTCCAGGCCGCGAGACATCCAACGCCGCACGGCCGCTTCGGCGCGAATCTTGCTGTCTGGATAGGCCTGCCCCACGAGGGGCGTGGCCGCCGTTTCGTCAATCACTGGGCTGGCGTTGACGCCGTAAACCGCCACGCTGCTGAAATAGATCACGCGGGCGACCTGGGCCGCGGCCGCCGCGTGCAGCACGGCTTCGGTCCCCGTGACGTTGACCGCCTCACCCAGTGTGGGATCGTCGGGCGCGCCGGTCCACGCCGCCGTGTGAATCACCGCCGCGCAGCCGGCCGCGGCGCGCGCCAGCGCAGCCGCGTCTGTCAAATCCCCTTCAACCAGGCTGATGCCTTGCTCGGCCAGCCACGCCGCGCGCGGCGCGGAACGCACCAGGCCGCGCACCTGCGCGCCTGCCGCCCGCAGATGTTCGCACAAATGCCCGCCAATGAAACCGTTAGCCCCAGTGACCAAGATATGGGCGCCAGTCAGCGACTTCGGCGAGCTCAGTCGAGCCGTCACCGCGCTCATACCGGCTGGCCTCGCGGCTGACCCAGCCCCTGGCTCACTGCGCGCGCCAGGTGGCCTCCCAACTGACATTCGCAGGGAATGGCAACCAGGCGCTGGCGCAGCTTCGATGGCGAGGGCTGGGGCGACTCCTGCAAGAGGTCCATCGTTGCCAGCACATGCGCGCCAAGACAGCGCCCACACGGGCCTTCGGCCGCACGCAGATGTTGGACAAGCGGGTGCCCGCCAAAATGATGCACCGTTTGCACCCGCTGATCAGCCGCCTCCACGGCCAAAACCTGGCATGCGCAAACCGCCAGATCGTTGAGCAGCACTGTGCAGCGGCAGCAATCGCCTTCTGGACACGCAGCGCCAGAGAGATCGCCTTGCCCCAGGTTATGCAGCAGGTCGCGCAACGTCTGATGCACAAACACTGCGCAGGTCAGCAGGTCGTCATTCAACATGATGGATAACTCGATCTGGCTCACGGTGTCCTCATGAACTTCTGAACTGGAAAAATTCCTCGCTGACGGCTGTCAGTCGGGCGATTATATCATCCAGGTTTCTCGACGTCCAACACGGTTCACTTTGTAATCGGAGTTGCTTGTCGTGCAGACGCTTTGATGCTAGAATTCCCCTATGACGACAACATCACCCTCTTCTCAACGCGTCGGCAGGCCGCAAACGTCTGTAAACAATCTACAGCGGGTATCGCGCCGCCGGCGGCCAAACCTGGCGATTTTCTTTGGTCTCTTCCTCGGCTTGAGTGTCTTACTCTTGCTGACCGGCATCACAGCCGTGCAGCTGCGCTTTGCAAACCGGGTTTTCGCCGGGGTGCGCGTGGCCGGGGTAGACCTGAGCGAGCTGACGCGTGACCAAGCCGCCGCGCGCTTGCAGGAACAGTTGACGCCCTATCAGGGGCCGACGATTCTGCTGCGTTTTGGCGAACAGGCCTGGCCTCTTGCCGGCTCAGACCTGGGTGTGCAGATAGATGCCCGCGCCAGCGCTGAGCGCGCCTACCAACTGGGGCGCAAGGCCAGCCCGCTGGCCGCGCTGCTTGAACAGTGGCAGCTCGTCCGCGCAGGCGCCAACCTCGCGCCCACGCTGACCATCGGCGAGGCGCAGGTGACCGACCTGCTTCATCGCATTGCCCAGGCCATTGACCGCCCCGCGCACGACGCAACCGTCACGATTCAGGGACTGCAGGTGGTCACAACGGCCAGCCAGGTGGGGCGCCACACCAATCTGCAGGCCACGTGGGCCGCGGTGCAGGCGCAGCTGGCGCGGGGGGAATCGGGCACGGTGGACGTGACAGTGCAAGAAGTCTTGCCGACCGTGGATGATGTCGAGGCGGTAGCCGCGCAGGCGCGCCGCTGGCTGCACACGCCGCTGCGGTTGTCCTACGCTGGCGACACGGCCAATGACGAAGCGCCGCAGCAGTTTGCCATTGACCCGGTTCAGTTGGCATCCTGGCTGCGCATTGCCCCGCAGCCAGCCGCCGCAGGCGGCATCACCCTGACGCTGCAGGTGGATGAAGCCGCGCTGCAGCGCTATGCCGAGGATTTGGCGGCCAGGCTGGCGCGACCGACCACCGATGCGCGTCTTCATTTCGATCCAGAGACTGGACGCCTGCGCGTGGCGTCTCCCAGCCAAATTGGCCGTGCGCTGGATGTGGCTGAGACCGTCACCCGCACCCTGGTTGCGCTGCGGAGTGGAGGCGCCGAGGTGGATTTGCCGCTGCAGGTGGTCAAACCGGCCGTGGACATGCGCGACCTCGACCAGATGGGCATTCGGGAATTGGTGGCAAGCGGCACGACAACCTTCAAAGGTTCCAGCGCTGCCCGCATTGCCAACATCCGTCATGGCGCCGAGCAGTTCGAGGGCGTTGTGGTGCCGCCCAATGGCATCTTTTCCTTCAATCGCATCGTCGGCGATGTATCCGCGGCCAATGGTTATGAAGATTCACTGGTCATCTGGGGAGACCGCACCGCGGTCGGCATCGGCGGCGGCATCTGTCAGGTTTCCACCACGGTCTTCCGCGCGGCGTTCTGGGGCGGCATGCCCATCGTTGAGCGTTGGGCGCACGGTTATGTGGTCAACTGGTATGGCGAGCCGGGCATGGATGCCACCATCTTCACGCCGAGCGTAGATTTTCGTTTTCGCAATGACACCGGCGCCTATTTGTTGATCCAACCAGACCTTGATTTGCAGCAAGGCCGGCTGACCTTCAATTTCTATGGCGCCAAGCCTAATCGCACCGTGGAACGGATTGGCCCCGAGATCACCAATGTACGCAAGCCTGAGCCGCCGCTCTACCAACTCGATCCGACGTTGGCGCCTGGCGCCAGGAAACAGGTAGATTGGGCCGTGGATGGCCGCGATGTCGTGGTGACGCGGGTCATCAAGCAGGGCGACCAGGTGCTGCGCCAGGATAAGTTCGTGAGCAAGTATCAGCCCTGGCGCGCCGTCTACCTGGTGGGGCCGACGCCAGCGCCCGGCGGTTGATGGCTTGAACCTGTTCACGTGACCGATGTTTGTGGGAGAACGTCTTGACGAGGCAGCTAGTTCGTGTACGCGTGCGGATTCACGGCGTCGTGCAGGGCGTCTATTTTCGCCAGTCCACGCGACGCCAGGCCCAGGCTGCAGGCGTCACGGGCTGGGTGCGCAACTGCAGCGATGGCTCCGTGGAAGCCGTTTTCGAAGGCGAAGCCAGCGCCGTAGCCGATGTCGTCGCGTGGTGCCATCAAGGTCCGGCCGCGGCTTATGTGAGCCAAGTTGATGCCGTCAACGAACCATACACGGGCGAATTCAGTCTGTTCAAGGTGAGCGGCTGGTAGCTGCACGGCCGCCCCCGGCGCGCAGCTTGATCGGACAGAGCGGGGTCAGAAGGCCCCCGTCTATGTAAGCATCGCCGTATCTGTAGTCAAACGCAACGACGAAGGACAAGGAAGGGATGTCAATCCGACTTGGAGCCTTCGTCTTTTAACTTTTGTTAGATTTGACGGTTGACGTTGAACAAGCCGTATGTTATACTGCTTGTACAATCGTAGTTACGTTTATGGGGAGGTGCCTATTGACGGCATTGGCTGTTCACGGGGACACAGCCACCACCAATGGAGCCATGGCGAATGGCGTCACAGCGACCGACGCGATGATAGGTATTGCGGCGCAAACCATGACACCAGAAGTTGAGCAGGCGCTGAAACAGCTTCAAGGGTTGGCACAATCCCGTGGTTACTTGCTGTTCGATGATATCCTGGCTGTTTGGCCGCAAGCCGAAGAACAGATCGAGGCGCTCGAAGATCTGTTTGCGCGCTTGCAAGAACTGGGTATCGAGATTTATCCCGATGCAGGTACCGCCCAAGCAGAAATCGGTCCGCCGCGCGACGGCGCAGGCATTGAGGAAATTGAAACCGCACAGTTACTCGAAGTGGGGATTGATCTAGACCTCAGCGAGATGCCGACCGATGATCCCTTGACGCTCTATTTGCGTGAGATGGGGCGCGTGCCCTTGCTTACCCCAGAACATGAGATGTCCCTGGCCAAACAACTGGCTGAGGGACGCGTGGCCCGGCGACGCCTGCGTAATGGCGGCCAGTGGGAGACAGATCGCTTACTCGAGCTCTCGCGTCAGGGCGAAGCCGCGCGCGAGCATCTGATTCGCGCCAACACCCGCCTGGTGGTCAGCGTTGCCAAGCGCTACATGGGCCAGGGCGTGCCTTTTGCCGATTTGATCCAGGAAGGCAACCTGGGCCTGATGCGCGCCGTGGATAAGTTCGAGCCAGAGCGCGGTCACAAGCTCAGCACCTATGCCACGTGGTGGATCCGTCAGGCCATCACGCGCGCGCTGGCTGACCAGGGCCGCACCATTCGCCTACCGGTGCACATGGGCGACCGCATTCGCCAATTGTACCGCACCGCGCGCCAGCTTGAACAGAAACTAGGGCGCCCGGCCCAGCCTGAAGAGATCGCCGAGTCCATGGGGCTGGACTCGCTGCAGGTGCGCTGGATGCTGCGCATCTCACGCCACCCGGTGTCGCTGGAGCAGCCGGTGGGCGAAGAGGAAGAGAGCACGCTGGGCAATTTCATCGAGGATGAAGACTCACCCTCGCCGCCCGATGTGGCGGGCAACAGCCTGCTGCGTGAAAAACTGGAAGAACTGCTGGAAACCTTGACCCCGCGCGAGGCGCGCATCCTGCGCTTGCGCTACGGCCTGGATAACGGCCGCACCTACACGTTGGAAGAAGTGGGCAACAAATTTGGCCTGACGCGTGAACGTATTCGCCAGATCGAGGCCGAGGCCCTCAACCGCCTGCGCCATCCCAGCCGCGCGCGCCAGCTGCGTGATTACCTGTAGAGTTGGAGATCGGTTTTGTTTTTCACTCGCCCGCCGGATTGCCGGCGGGCGAGTTTGTTTGGGAACTGATCAGGGCGTCAGCCAGCGCAGGATGGCTTCCTGGCCCTGCGGGGAGCCGTAGTAGCCGAAGTGATTACACGTCATCTCCACGACCTTCAACGGCGGGTAGTCGCCGTCGCGCACACTGCCGGCGCTCTTGACTCCGACCGCCAGGTCGTTTTGCCCCTTGAACAGCACATCGAGGCCCAGATCCACCACATCGCCCAACGTTTTCAAGGCAATGTCCTTCCAGGTCGCGTTGGGCGACTGCGGCCGCTCTTCATTGCGCCCCGCCAGCACCAGGTAGGGCACGTTGTCAGGCTGCGTCAGGGCGTTGATTTCACTCAGCAGCGGCGAATCTGGTTCCATGTCCACCGTCGAGACGGCCTGCTGCACCGCCTGCCTGAGGAACCAGCTGCCAATCAACGCGGGCAGCGTGGCCGCCGCACTGTTGAGGAGCACACTGCCCAGCCAGGTGATGGCCTGCTTGCCGTACTTCGCCAGCGGCGTGCCGGCATTCGGCGGCCCGGCCATGACCAGGCGATCCACGAACGCCGCGCCGCCCCACTTTTCGATCATCGCGCGTGACACGAGCGAGCCGAGGCTGTGCACGTACACGTCCAACTGGCGCCCATCGTCCGGCCGGAAGCCGGCTTTGACCAGCGCCTGCTGCAGGATTTTGCCGTTGTCAGCCACCGGGGTGTTGAACGTTTCGTAATCGAAGGTGATGAAATGATAGCCCAGGCCCTCCGAATTCAACCACTGCGCGGGGCCTTGCACCATCCAGCGCGTGTCGGAGGTGAAGCCATGCACAAAGAGCGCCACTTTGGAGACGCCTTCCAGGTCGCCCTCCTTGATCGGCGTGTACTCCACCTGGCCGGCGGCGTTCACCTGCGCGTGGCGCAGGCCGGTATCCGGAATCTGCTGGCCGCTGATCTTGTACAGGTAGAGACGAATCGTGCGCCCAATCCCGCGCGTCGAAGGGCCGGAGGGCATCCAGTTGATGCGCATGGGCCACATGGGCGCGCCGCCCGCGCCCCGGCTGGGCTGATCGTCGGCCTTCTCGCCGACCGGATAGTAGGCCATACCGTCGGTCGCCACCGCGATCATGGCCTGCGTGTCTTCATCCACCGGCATCATGAATTTCAGCGGCGCTTGCGGGCTGATCTCGCCGGCTTGGGGTAGCACGTCAATGTACGCCGCGCCAGGCTCCACGCTGATGCCGCGCCGCGGCGCCCCGGGCGGTTCCGTGAACGTATACGGCTCGATGCCCGGCATATCGAAGAACCGATCAGGCGGGGGCTGCGTAATGTCCACGGCGCCCGTACCGCGACGGCTCATCATCCACGAGCCGGGGTTGAGCGTTGCACTGAAGCCTTGCGGTTTTACGATCTCCGTCGAGGTGCCCCTGAGGGAGGCGCTGGTGTCGCCGACCGCCAGGGTGGTGGCCGGCAGACCGGCCGCGGCGTCCCGCTGCACCGTCAGGCCGACCGTCAGTGTGGCCCAGTCATCGGCCGGCTGGCGGAGACTGGGCATGGACACCTTGCGTGATGGGAGGGCGCCGGCCTGCCACAGCAGCCGCTGCAGCGGCGACTGCTGGTCGAGATCGGCCGGCGGCGTGTCGCGCTCCCCCGCTTGAGTGAGCACCGAAAAATCGGTCGGCTGGCTGGTGACAAAGAATTTGTAGAAGTCGGTGGCTTCGTTGGCGGCATAGGGCAGTTCAGTCATGAGATTGCCCTCGTCGAAGGACAGCACGTGACTCTGGCCGGGGGCCAACGGCGGGAAGTCATTATTGAGTTGTGGATAGAGCTTGGCGATCTCCCAATCCGCGCTAAATCCCAGTAAGGTGACATAAATGGAAGCGGCGCCCCGGTTGGTGAAGCGTATCAGGAACGGTTCATGCTCCTTGACGACCAACTGCCCGCCCTGCCGCGGCGTCAGCGGCGCGCCGCTGTTGGCGCCGCGCACGATCTGCCGCTCGAAGCTCACCTCCAGGGCATTGGTCAGGCCGGAGGTGGGGTTTTCGATATGCAGGGTGTTCTGGAAACGCGCCACCGCCTCCAGGCGGGATTGGATTGCGGTTTCGACGTTGGGCGTTTGCGGCGCCAGCGGCTGCATCATCAAGCGGCCGTCGGGAAAGAGCAGGCTGATGGCCTGCGCCTGCACCAAGACCTGCGCATCGGGGCCTGCCTGCTCGTCCACGATCTGCAGGCGGCTGGAGGTTGCCAGCGTGTCCTGGATCAGGGCCAGCAGCACATCGTCGCCTGCGTCCGCGCGCAGGGCCACGCGCAGGCGCTGATCGCCCGAATTGCGCACCGCCTCCACGCTGCGCGCGCGCAGCGGCACGCTGGCCGGATCCACGTCATCCGGCAGCCGCGCCTGGCTGCTGACGCCGCCTACCTGGACGATGGTGGCCCTGGCCAGGCGATTCTTCTCCTGGTCAAAACGCCGCGTGCGCGGTGGAAAGAGCGCCATCTGCGATCCAACCCGCATGCCGTGGGCCGCGCCCGCGCCAATTTCAACCAGGCGGTTGGCCGCGTCCACCTGGTTGACGTAAAAGAAGGGCTGCTGGTCGGATGCTTCGCGGGCGAAGAGCGGCCGGTCGAGCGCGCCTTCAAGTTGCGGGTGCTGCCGGTAGCGCGAGGAGACTTCGGCCACCACAGACTCATAGATATCGCGGAACGTGGCATCCGGGGCCGCGGACTGCATAGATTGCATCAGGAAGTAGGTGAGGGCGCCGTAGCGCGCGCCTTCGGGCGCACGGTGTTCGCTGGACTCCTCATCATCGCGGCAGCCGGCCATGAACACCAGGCGCTCGTTCAAGGGCAGCCAGCCGCTGGGGCCGCGCTGGGCCGCGCCCACGCTGCGGGTCCCAGACGCCGCGGGCGGCGGCTCGCGCGGATCCGCAGGCACGCGACGTGTTTGCACGGTTGGATCGCCCACCGCGCGCGTGGCGCTGGCCGAGTGGCAGCAGTCGAACAAAATCACCACGTTGTCGGTCTTGGCTGCCAGCGCGTCTACCCATTCCTTGATCTCATCGTCGGTGATGTCGAACACCTGGCGGCCTGGGTCGCGCGTGTCATGCGGCAAGATGGTCTCATCCATCCCATCTTCTTCATCGCCGTGCACGTCGCGTATTTGCGAGCCATGGCCGCTGTACTGGATGAACACGGTGTCGCCGGCCTGCGTCTGTTCGGCCAAGGCGCGCCAGGCGTCGGTGATGGCCTGGCGGGTGGCTTGTTCGTTGATGAGCAAGACGGCGTTAGATTCTTCGAACCCGAAGCGGCTGATGAGCAGTTGACGCATGGCGCGAATATCGTTTTCGCAGCCTGACAGGTTGGGCAGAAACGGCCCAGAATGACGATACTTGTCAACAGCAATGTGCAAGGAACGGCGCACGCCGCCTGCGGCAGCGATGCTCGATGGAGCCATAGTTACCTCCTGCAGAAAAAGGGGCTGACGTGGTGGATACAGCGGTGGGAGCGCCGAATGGCTTCACGCTCCGGCTGCCGTAGGATACTGGCAAGCAGCAAGTTTGTCAACTGGCAGCTTGACAAAAACGGGGCTGACAGGTATACTCTGCCCTGGCTAGGGGCTGTAGCTCAGTTGGGAGAGCGCATCAATCGCACTGATGAGGTCAGGGGTTCGAATCCCCTCAGCTCCACTGCTCGGAATCGTTCGGTTCGTATTTTTCGGGGCTGTAGCTCAGCTGGGAGAGCACTACGCTGGCAGTGTAGGTGTCAGGGGTTCGAATCCCCTCAGCTCCACTCAAGACCTCTCGCATTGGCGAGAGGTTTTTGTTTGCCCAACGGCGCTGGCAAACACGGCCAATTTTGGGGAATTCCCACCTATCACTATAATGCACCGGTGTTGACTGCCGATGCCCTGCACCTATCTCTTGTGGAGGTATTACCATGCTGGCGTGGGATGTACATTTCTCTGCGCGCCGGTTTTGCTCCCAACTTGGCGTCAGTCTGCTGGTTGCACTGGGGCTTTTGCTCGCATGCAAGGGCGCGCTGGTCTTCGCCGGCAGCGAGCAGCCAATCCTGCTGTTCAGCCTGCATGTGGAGGCAGGACAGTTCAGTCTGACCGCCATCGAAGGCCGCCGCGGCTATCTGCCGGACAGCGGCAGCCCGTTGGACACCCAGGACCTCTACACCCTCCTGCTGCTCGACGCCAGGGGCGCTGCGCTCACCACACAGCAGTTCTCCCTCGGCAAGACGGTCTGGGGCGCGCCCAGGTCGGACGAGCTGGATGCTCCGCATGCGGCCGTCAATCCGCCCGTGCTCGATACCGTCGTGACGACGCCTGACCTGCCTGGCGCAGATGGCATCGAGGTGTATGATTTGAATGGCGCGTTGCTGTTGCGCGCCATGGGGTTGAATGCGCGTGTGCAGCGCGCACCCGAAGCGCCTACGACAGTGTGGGAAGACGTTTCCACGCCGTGCTGCGGCGACAACTGCCTGGACTTGCTCTTTCTGGGCGATGATTACACGACGACCGCCAGCCTGGACACATTTCGCTCGGATGTGGCCACCATGGCGAATTATTTCCGCCAGGTGGAGCCGTACAGCGCCCGCCCCAATGTGATCAACGTGCGGGCCATTGCCAGCACGACCGATTTGGAGTGCAACTACAACTGTTTTGGCACGCCGCGCCTGATCTGCTGCAACAGCAACATCGTCTTGCCCCTCGCCAGCCAGGCGCCCCATGACAAGATCATCGTGCTCGTCAACAACAACGAGTACGGCGGTTCCGGCAGCGTCAACTTCGCCGTGGCGTACCATCGCTTCCCACAGTACGGGCCGCAGGTGGCCATTCACGAATTCAGCCACAGTTTTGCTCTGCTCGGCGACGAGTACAGCTTCGGTCCCAACAACGGCGGCAACCCCTTGCGCGCCAATTGCGACAACGTCGCCGGATGTCCGCGCTGGAACGGAATGCCAGGCACCAGTTGTATTCCTGGCTGCACCTACGACGAGTGGTATCGGGCCACCAACGATTGCTTGATGCTGCGCATCCGCAGCGACCCGGCGAGCGGCGTTTTTTGCCCGGTTTGTCGTACGCTCATCGGCGGCTACCTGGCCCCCTTCACCGACGCCTGGTCGGACACCAACTGCGACGGCGCGACCAGTGTGTTGGATATTACCGGCGTGGCCCAGGCCTGGAACGCATTTGTGACCTACGGCAGCTATGATCGCAATTTCGACGTTGATAACGCGGGGACTGGCGACGGCGACATTGACATCGTAGACGTGCTGCTGGTTGCTTCGCACCTCTCGTCGTGACGCCCCGCGGTTCGACTCCCGTTTGACGCATCAACTTTAGTCGAGGAAAGGACATTTCTTATGGTATCTGCATTTGCTCGCCGGGCTACCCTGGCCTGGCGCCTGACGCGTCTTGATGAGTTTGTCGGATTTGTCTTGGTGACCACTTTTTTTGGATTCAATGTCGCCGGCGCTTATCAGTTTTCTGTGCCGCTCGTCGCCACGCTGCTGGGTAACCTGCTGGCCGTGGCCTTTGCTTTCATGATCAACGATGTCGAAGATGCTGATGACGATGCGCGTGACGCCAAAAAGGTGCTGCGCAATCCGATCTCCGCGGGCGATGTGTCTGCGCGTTTCGCCTATATCGCGTGTTTCATCGTGGCGATGGGATCGGCGGCGTTCTATGCCCTGGCTGGCTGGCGACCGTTCGTGCTCGGTGTGCTGTGCCTGCTGCTCGGCCTTCTCTATTCCTGGCGCGTTGTCCGCCTGAAGGCCATTCCTGGGGCGGATCTGGTCTCGCACGTGCTCTTGCTGGCCGCGCTGCAGTTTCTGTGCGCCTACTTCACCTTTCAAACCAGCGGCTGGCGCTGGCTGCTGCCCTGCGCGTTTGTCGTCGCCATTTCGCTCTATGGTCAGCTCTTCAACCAGCTGCGCGATCGCGAGTGCGACAGCAAGGCCGGTTATGTAAACACAGTGGGCCTGGCCGGCGAACGGTTTGCCAACATCCTGGTGTACGGCGTCATTGTCATTGCTCTTGCCCTGTTGGTCGCCTGTGTGGCGCTCAACATCGTGCCCCTACGCGTGATGGCTGTGGCGTTCGTGCTGGCGCCTTTCGTGTTGATCCGCCAGTTACGTCAGTCCGACAGGAGCAGTTTCAGCGGCGATGTCACCGGTCCCTTTCGCGAACCGGCCGTCATCATTGGTGTGGTCACTGTGCTGGCCTGGTGGTTTGGGGGTATGCTTGGCGCACCCCTGACCTGAACAGAGGCCGCGGATGAGCACGGATCGCCACGGATGATGACTGTTGTCATCCACGGTTGCGCCACCGGGGCATGGGCAACTGACCTGAAGATAGCCCTGTAACGCAATCTGCCGGATTGCAACGGCTTGCGCCACATTTTCATTCCTGGTTGCGCGCCGAACGCAAGAGTGGACACCGCGAATGCGTGGGCGACGCGCGAGCGGCGAATCGCCGGAATCGTCGCCAAACCAGGCGATTCTTGACAGCGCATCGCCGCGGATGCATTTCAGATGTTCTGATCTCGCCGCCCGCAGGAGGTTCGATATCACTCGCAGAACCGTAAAGCACTACTTCATTTCGGCCAGCCATGACCGACGCCGCGGCGACGACTCGATCCACCCACCGCAGCAGGTTGGCGATGCGCAGCGGCTCGCCGGCAAAGCTGCATCGGCCGCCGTGGCGCTCGCAAGACCAATCTGGCAGGGTGCAGTCCGCTCCCCCAAAACCCCGCAGAAGCATCTGGAGATGAGACGTATGGTAGAACTGGAAGCGCCCCTCAGCTCCGCCCCACTGGAGAACAACGCAAGCTGCGCGCATAGGACGCTGGATGTCAGCACCATCAGGGAATTGTGGGGCAGAACCTACAACACCGACGGCAAACCGGACTGGTCTCATCTCTATCCGTACTATCACCCGGACGTAGTTTTCGAGGATTCCATCCAGCGCATCGAAGGAATAGAAGGATTCATCGGCCTCTGCGAGCGCCTGACGCAGCGCTGCCAAAGCCTGCACATGGAGATCCTCTCCATCGCGCAAGACTCCAACATCATCTTGATGGACTGGATCATGACGATGGCTTTCACGAAGTATCCGCCCACACCCGTCTACGGCAGCACCAAGCTCACCCTGCACGAAGACGGCCGGATCATCGCGCAACGCGACTATTTCGACCTGTGGGGCGCGATCCTCGATGGAATTCCGCTGCTCAAGAAACGCTATCGCATGTTCATGCGCCGGGTTTTCGGCTGAAGGGAGAAGCTATGGCTGCATTCAAGTGGCCGGATGAACTCGTCTTCATCAAGAACCGCCGCGCCCGCCAGAAGACGACGACCGTTGACATGACGGGGAAGCTCTGCGTTGTTTCCGGGTCCACTTCGGGCGTGGGACTGGCGGCCGTCAGACGGCTTGCCCGCGCCGGCGCCCATATCGTCATGCTCGTCCGCAACCACGGCAAGGCCGCGGCTGTGCAGAGAGATCTGCGGGCGCATACCCCCGCGCCGGTCGAGGTCATTCTCGCAGACTTCAGCGATCTGGGGAGTGTGCGCGCCGCGGCTGAGCGTCTCCTGAGAGACTATCCCCGGATTGACGTGCTGATCAATTCAGTCGGCCTATTTTCGACGAGCCGGGCTCTCACTAGCGATGGTTTCGAGACGGTGTTTTGTGTGAACCACCTGGCGCCGTTTTTCCTGACACATCTGCTGCTCGAACGGCTGCGGCAGAGCGCGCCCGCCCGCATTATCCAGGTCAACTCCGAAGGCCACCGGTTCGGTGGGCTGGATCTGGCCGATCTGCACTGGGAGCGCAGGCGCTATAACGGCTATCGGAGCTATGGCGCATCCAAGATCGCGCAGTTGCTGACGACGTGGGAATTCGCCGATCGGCTGCACGACACGGGCGTGACCATCAATGCCATGCATCCGGGGGATGTGAGGACCAATATCGGCAACAACAACGGGCCACTCTACCGGTGGTTCCAGCGCATCGCCATCGGGCCGATGCTCAAGGACCCGGCCATCTCCGGCGAGGCGTTGTACACCCTGGCAGCCGCTCCCGAACTGGCAAACGTGAGCGGCCGCTTCTTTCACCTGACCATTGACGAGAAACCGGCCGCGCCGGCCCTGGACCGCAAGCTGGGCCGGCAAGTCTGGGAAGCAAGCCTGCGCCTGACCGGCCTCACGCCAGCGCCTTGATGACCTTATCGGCAGCCAGCTTGCCGGTCAGGATGGAGATTGGCAAGCCGGACGGGCTGTAGGTCCACTGCCCGGCCTGGTAGACGTTCGGAATTGGCGTCAACACGGAACTGGCTACTTTCGTCAGGCTGCTCACGGCGGGGATGGCGTCATTGGTAAAGGCCCAGCCGGTGATCGCGCCTTCGGAGTTGCCGGAGATCTTCTCAATGGTCAGCGGCGTGGACGTAAAGCTGTCCATGATGGCGGCCCGCAGCCCCGGATAGATGCTGGCGTCCAGCACGCGGATCATGGAATCCGTCGCGAGCTGCTTGAACTCGTCATACCAGCCCAGGTCTGCGATGTGCTTCGTCAGGGCGTAATCGAAAAGCGAGCTGATGATCAGCCCGGTCTGGCCCACGGGAGCCAGCGCCGGATCCCGCAGGACGGGGCAGGAAATCTCATACGTGGTGTATTCCAGGTAGCGCCTGAGCCACTCCTCGATACGCGGCCGGTCGGCGATCAGCCCGGCGGCGCGCCCCAGATCAGCCGTGCGCAGTTCGTCCAGGCTGACCTGGGAAAGACCGGAGGTGGACGGCGTGTAGAAGAAGTGCTGGCTGGCGATGCGCGCAAAATAGCTGCTCTCCAGGTCTACCGTGACATACACAGTCAGCACCGAATCGCCGCCGACTTTCCCCATCAGGGTTTCCTGCCTGGCGCGGATGCGTTCGCTGGTCTTCCGCTCCGACAGAGCTGCCGGGTTGACGATCCGGTAGAGCGTCTTCTGATCCGCGGCCCAGACCAGCTTCTTATACTGATAGACATTCCCCTGGTCATCGGTCGCCTGGCTTCGTCCGGGGTCAAGACTGGTGATGCGGGTCGCGCGCCGGATTTCGCCGCCGTGGTCGAGCACGAATCGCTCCAGGGCCTGGGGCAGCGCGCCGGTTCCTCCCCTGGGATAGCGGTAATCCAGGTAGAGACTGAAATAGCTGAGGGCAAAGTGCGCCGGGGTCTTCTGGAAAAAGTGCTGCGCAATGATGTCTAGTAGAGCCTGATTGGCGGTGAAACTGGCGAGGTGCTCATCCACCGGCTTGCCGAGTTGCGCGATTTTTGGCGCGGTCAGCAGGTACTTGAACGCCCACGGCAGAATCGTCCTGAACACATATTTAGGATCGTTCTTCAAGTCCAGAAACAGCGGGTTATCAATCGCATAAAGCACATCCATGTGGCCCATGACCTTGGCGATCTCCTGGATGATCCCTGCAATATCCTGCTGATGGTCGGGAAAGTATTTGTTCAGGAGTTCCCCGTACGCGCCCAGGCTTTCCTTCGAGGAGATCCTGACCACATCGTCGCCAATGCCGACAGACACAGGGTTGGGGAGGAAGTCAACTTCGATGCCCAATTGCCGCAGCATGGGGGCTACGATCCCCGAGTCTTCGATGGCCCGGATCCCCCCGTCGAAAACAAACCCTTTGTATGCGAATGAATTGACCAGTCCACCGGTGTGCTGCTCTTTCTCACACAGCAGCACCTTCAACCCCGCCTTAGCCAGGTAAGCTGCGGTCGTTAGACCGGCCATTCCTCCTCCCACAATCAAAACATCGGAGGCCACTAATGGTTGCATCGTTTCTTTCCTCATTCGTCTATCATCGCTCATAGATGACAGTTTACCAAACACACGTGAAGCGGTCAATTGAAGGCCCGACACAGTTCGAGGGTTTGTTCCCTACCACCATCGTATCCGCGCCTGCACCATCGTGCGGCCTTTCCAGGTGGAGCGGCCGCGCACCGCAAAGGCCACTGACCGCGCGGCAATGAAGAGCGTGAGCACGGTGGTGACAGGATACAAGAGCGCAAGATACAGGGGAAAACCGAAGCGTGCGTTCGATATGCCCCACAATAACACAGCCAAGAAAACCCCCACGGCGGCCATGACCACCGAGTAGGTCGAGTGCAGCAGGCCAGCGGCGATCAGCGCAAGCACAATCGGGGGCTGCAAGAAGACGATGCAGATCCAGAGCCAAATCAGCAGAAACGGCAGCACCCGATAGCCGAAGCCGGCGAACAGGTTCTTAGTGAACCCCTCGAAGACCTGGGCGGAGTTCCGGTACATACGGCAGCGGACGTCTTGTGTAGCCAGCGCCATGCGCCAGCTCAGGCCATGGGCCTTGATCTGCCGGGCGAGTGCGATGTCGTCTACGGCATCTGCACGCACGGCTGCATAGCCGCCGATCTGATCATAGGCCGCGCGCCGGAAGAGCATATATTGGCCGTTCGCGGCGCAGAGGGCGGAAGCGCGGACACGATAGGCCAGCGCCAACGGCAAGAAGGATAGGACGCCCCACGGGAAGAAGGGGATCACCAGTTTTTCAGCCCAGGTCACGACTTCCAGGCGCGGACAGGCTGTCAGCAAATCGGCCTGTTCGGTCATCAGGGCAACGACCCCGTGCCGCAAGGACTGTGGTTCATGGCGCGTGTCGGCATCCGTGAAGAAGAGGAGGTCGCCGGTCGCCGACTCAGCAAGCTGCTGGCAGGCCCAATGCTTGCCCAGCCAGCCATCAGGCAGCGCCTGACCCGCAAGGACCCGCAGCCGGCGATCTTGGGAGGCCAGCTCGGCCAGGATCTCGCCGGTGCGGTCGCACGACTGGTCATCCAGCACAATCACCTCGAGGTCGGGGCAATTCTGAGTCAGCAGCGAACGCACACAGTCGCCTATGTTGATCTCTTCATTGCGCGCCGGCACCAACACGGAAACGCGGGGCCACTGAGCCGGCGGCGCGCCGCCCTCGACGCGACGCAGCAGCCGCCAGTTGCTGAGCGCAATCAGCACAAGGCAGGCAGCAAAAACAGCAATACTGAACTGATGATAGGTCCAAAAGGAGCCCACATCTTCCTCCTGATACAGAGTCCGCGGTCACGCCCTGGGCAGAGGTTCACGCCGTGTTCAGGGTCTGCGCCGCTGGGGACGTTGGCGCAGATCGGCGCGGTGCGTCCAGGAGAGGATCGCCGCCGTGCCGATCCACGTCACAACCCATGGGAGCGTCACACCGGTCAGCAACAGAAAGGCCAGGAGTGTCAGGAGCGCAGCCATCACAGCCCAGCCAGGGGTATTCAACAGCTTGTTGAAGACGAAGACGGAGCCGCCCATGACGAACGGGCCGAACGGAACCGTCAGCGCCGTCCAGACGCCAAACGTGCTCGCCAGCGCCTTGCCGCCGCGCCAACCAAGCAGCGGCGAGAACGCGTGTCCGAGGATCGGCGCCAACACCACCGGCGCCAACGGCCAGCTGTCCACCTGGAAGACGTAATGGGCCAGCGCCACGGGAACGGCCCCCTTGAGCATGTCGAGGATGATCGCCAGCAGGCCCAGGCCGCGGCCGCCGGCGCGCGCCACGTTGGTTCCCCCAGGATTCCCATCGCCGTAAGCGCGAATGTCGGTGCGCAGCGCCAGCCTGCCCAGCCAGACCGATAGGGGCAGCGAGCCGAGCAGAAAGCCGATGAGCGTCCAGGTGAGAGAGAGCATGTGGGTGTTAGAAGAGATCGAGCGCGGGCACGCCAGCCTCGCGCCGGGGCACTGCCAGGGCATGCAGTAGGTCAAAAATGAACAGGAAGCCGCCTTGCACGATAACACCCCAACCATTGCCGGCCAGGAACGGGTTTTGTGCGCCAAGCGTATACACGAGAACCAACCCGCCGGCCACGTACAGTACGTCCAGCCCCGTGTTGATCCACAGGATCCGGCGCAGGTTGCGCGCCTCGCGCTCGAACCTCTCCGGCCCGCCCGCGCCCGCGGCGCGCCGTTTACGAGCGGAAAGCTGCCCAAACAGGGCGATGGCCGCGTCAATGGCGCCCCATGCCAGCGCCTGCACGCCGAAGCCGCGCCACCAGGCCGACGCGCCGAACGCAACCAGCAGCGCGCCGGCGATGACGCTCAGCGCCGACCACAACAGCAGCCGGCGAGATAGAACGTCTTGAAAATCCCAGATCATGTCACCTGCACCACTTCTGAATCTCACGGATAGGGCCGACGATCTCCAACCCGTTGTCTACAAGTCTAACACGCCCTGCTGTCCGGCATTGACCGCCTCGACCACCTTCTCGGCCACCGCCGCGGGCGCCAGGGCGCTGCCCGGCATCTTGAACGGCGCCTTCCGCCAGAAGCTCGTGTTCACCGCGCCCGGCCGCACCACGATGACCCGCCGCTTCCGCTCCTCCTTGCGCAGCGCCTCGGCGAACGCCTCCAGCCCGGCTTTGGCGGCCGCGTAGGCGCTCAGCCCCGGCAGCCGCATTCGCTCGCTCACGGCGCCCAGAAAGACCACGGGCGCATCCTCGGTCAGGAGGGGCAGACTGTGGTGCAGGGCGTTGTACGCGCCGAGCAGATTGGCATCCAGGATGCGGCGAAATGCGGCGGGCGTCATCCTGGCGGCTGGTTCGGAGGCAATGTCGCCGGCCGCATACACGAACAAGTGCGCCTCGCCTGCCTCCTGCCCCGCGGCCAACATCGCGCGCTGCACGGCGAACGGGTCGGCCACATCGGCTGCGTACGCGTAATCGTAATCGGCCACGCCGGCCAGGTCGTCTCCCTGGCGGCTGACGCCGATGACCTGCCAGCCATCGTCTTTGAGTTTGTGAGCGAGCGCACGGCCGATGCCGCCCGCTGCGCCCCAGATCAAGGCTATTTTCGTCATGTGACAGTTCCTCTATGAGGATTCGACTTTTCTTGTGAACAGCGCCCGCCAGGCGCCGGTGGCCCACAGCGCCCAGGCTATCAGCACCGGCTGGAAGAACAGCCGGTTGAAGCGGGCCTGATCGGTGTTCATCCCAAAGGCGTCAATCCGGTTGACGTACTGCGAGATGTTGCCCGGGAAGATCAGCACAAAGAACGCCGCAACGGCCAGGCCGACGAGCACTCGCTGTTTGACCAGGAAGATCAGGGCTAACCCCAGTGCGATTTCTGCAATCCCGGACAGGATGACGACCAGCTCGCCATTCACCGGCAGCCAGGTTGGCACCTGGGCCAGGAACTCGGCCCGCGCGGACGTGAGGTGGGTGATTCCGGTAAAGACCAGAAATACGCCCAACAGGACGCGCAAAACTGTCTGCGCCGTCCGCCAGGCTCTCTGTCCCGCACTCGACTGTTCAGACCGAAGGCTCTTGTTCTCTGTGTTCACCCTATTCTCCATTTGTGCGGTTGGCTCTCTGTGGAAGGAACGACTTGGCCGCGGCCAGCACAACGGCCAGCAGCGTCGCACCCACCAGCGTAAACTTGACGCTGGCAAAGATGCCGGCTATGAGGGTAAAAGGCGCCAGCGCGCCCTCTACGGTCGGTGACAGCGGGCCGGTCGCCGGCATGCGCCTGACCACGGTGAGCAGGCAGATGTTCTCGCTGACGTCGAGCAGCGCTGCGGCCAGGGGCAGAGCCGCCAGGCGCTGTAAGGTGCGCGCCCAGGCTGCCAGGGCCGGGTGGGCCGCCATCTGCACCAGCAGCGCACGTAAGCCGCCGGCATAGCCGACAATGAAGAGGAAATCGAGCCACAACGCCAGGCGGGCCAGATCAGCGCCGCCAGCCGGCCAGGCCTGAATGATGGCCGCGGCCTGCGCGGGCGTGAAGGCGAGTTCCAGATCAACAATCCCGCCGGGGCTGCCGGCCGCCTTCAACTGCGCCTCGATGCCCTGAAACACCATAAACAACACGACGACGATCAGCAGAGCCGCCAGGGTGAATCCACGCAGCCAATGGCGGGTGTTCATGCTGCCTCCTATCGCTCGGTGATCGTTCATGCGGGCCCTACGGTTGCGTCTGGCGCGCCAGCTCGGCCTCGGCCGACGCGTCGTCGCGTGTCAACCATGTGTCGAGCAGCAGCAGGCCAACGCCAACCACCACAAGGCTGTCGGCCAGGTTGAAGACCGGCCAATCAAACGCGGCGCCGATGTGCCAGTGGATGAAATCAACCACAAAGCCGTAGAGGAACCGATCCAGCAGGTTGTTGCCGATGGCCCCGGCCGCGATCGCGGTGAAGGCGGCCAGCATGAGGGGGCGCCGCGGCGCGGCGAGGACATACCACGCGATCACGCACAGTGTCGTCAGACTGACGCCCACGATGAGCGGGGTGCGAATCGTTTCAGGAATCCAGCGCGTCAAGTTGAACGCGGTTTCGCGATTTTCTACGTATTGAAAATCCCAGAAGTTGGGGATGAACGTCACGCCGGACGTTCCCTTCAACTGGGCAATGGCCAGGCGCTTGCTGAATTGATCGAGGAGCAGCAGGGGCAGCAAGCCGAGTGCAATCATAAGCAGTTGGCGCACGTTGCGTTTTGGCATAAGGACCTTCTTGGCGACATTTCTTCTTGCGCCCCATTGTACCACACATCGCGTGCAGCGCAGAAGTGCGTGCGGGCATGGCGGTTGATGGCATGTCCGGCGTCGCCGTGGAGGCTATGGCGCTGGATGCAGATCCTCTGGCGTTTGGGCGGCGAGTTGATCCAATTCATCCTGGCGCCGTTTCGATTGCTCCAGCAGCACCAGCGTGATCGAGTAGGCGGCCGCGGCCAGCGGTACGCCAAAGACGAAGCCCCAAAAGCCCATCAGCTGCGAACCAACCAACAGGGAAATGACAATCAGCAGCGACGGCATACGCAGCGACTCGCTGAAGATGGAAGGCATGACGACGTTGAACAGGATGATCTGGAAAACGAGCAGGATGAGCAGCAGCCAGAGCGTGTTAGGCGAACCTTGCAGGGCGGCCACCAGCACCGGCAAGATGGTGGCGACGATGCCGCCGACGATCGGCACGAGCACGACCAGGCCAGTTGCCACCCCTACAACCAGGGCCGAATCAATGCGCAAGATGAACATCAGCAGGGAAACCGCCGTGCCGAAGATGAGGCCTTGCAGGACGGTACCGCGCAGGAAACCGCCAAAGGTGCGGTCAATGGTCTCGGAGGCCAGTTGGTATTCATCTTCGTAGCGCCTGGGCAGCACGCGTAGGATGGCGCCGGCAATGGCGCCGCCGTCGAGGGTGACAAACAGGCTGAGGAAGATGATGATCAGAAATTGGCTGAAAGCCGTGGCAATGCCGCCGGCCAGCCCCAATCCAAATTGCAGGAGGTTTGCGCCCACGAGCGGCACCTGGTTCAGCAGCTCGGAGGGCTGCGGCAAGACAATCAGGCTGGCATCGAGGTCGAAGCGAGTGATCAGAAACGCGCGCGCGCCATTAAGCCACGCGGTGGCCCGCTGCAGCCACAACGGCAGGTTGCCGGCTTGAATCTGCATGGTCTGCGCCAACTGGTCCAGCTGCTGGACGAGCACCGGCACCAGGGCCAGCACCGTGAGGGCCAGACCCGCCACGAGCAATCCGTAGACGATGGCAACCGCCAGGCCAAATGGGAGGTGGAAAGTCTCCTCGCCGCGCAGATGGATGCGCTTCCCCAACAGCCGCCGCAGAGGGCGCAGCGTCAACGGCCGGCGCTGCAGCCAGGTGACCAGCGGCTGCAACGTGAAAGCCAGGAGCCAGGCCAGCGCCACCATCAGGATCAGGCTGCTGAATGAACGGATGAAGACGGTCAGTTTTTCGATGAGGTAGATCGAGACCGCCAGGGTGAGCACGATAATCAGCGAGCGGGGTAAGAGTTCGGACGGACGATGATTGTCTGGCATGAAAAGCGTTCTCCTATCTATTGGCCGGGGTCGGGGAGCACCTGGTAGACGCGAAACCACGCGTTGCGGTAAACCGTGGCAAATGGCAGCTCGGCGCCGTTGAAGAAGACGGCAAAACGCGCCTGGTATTTCTGCGCCAGCGCCGTCACCTCCGCGGCGCTGAGATCGTTGTAGCGCGTATCGCTGGCGCTGGTGGCGTGTAAATCCTGCATACGCTGCCACCAGGCTGCGGTGAACGGCACGCTGAAGTATTGCTGGGTGCCGTCTTTCCACTCGCCCACCACGGGCCGTTCGCTTTCCACGCGGAAGCCGTAGTAGTAGGGCGGCGTCATGAACGTGGCATCCACCGGCGTGTTCTGGCGCGCCCAGGCCTGCACATCACGCCAGGCCGCCAGCAGATCGGACGGAACCTGGGGCTGCGTGAACGCCGCGGCTGTGGAAACGAGCAGCGCCAGGAGCAGCGCAGCGGCCGTCCAACGCACGCCAGCCGGCCAGGTCATGAGCCTGGACAGGCGCTGGCCGCTGGTCGCTTTATAGATCCGTTCGGCGGCCACGCGGCCCACCGCATCCAGCCGCGTCCAGAAGGCCGCCGCCGTCAGCAGCAGACCAGCCAACACCCCGACGATCCACGCGCTGGGCCACGGCGCGAACAACGCCAGCAAGACGATGAGGCTTCCGGCGCGGGCCAGGCCCCCGCGATCCCACCTGGACAGCAGCCAGCTTACCACCAACGGCAGGGCCAGAAGCGTCAGAAACTTGGTGCTGCGGAAAAGCTGCCAGCGCAGAACCAACCCGATCGGCCAAACCTCCGCGCCGAGGAAACCAATCAAGGCCAAGAGCGCGACCGCGAGCGCGGCGCCGGCCAGCCAGCGGCCTTGCGCGCGGCGCCGCTGCGGCCACCAACCCAGCCCGGCCAGCCCAATCCACAGGCCAAAGATGACGAAGTCGGTCAGCGGCCAGGTCAGCGGGAAACTGTGCTGGGCCGAGCGCAGGCGCAAGAGGTCAATCCAGGCCGGGGTGATCGGCTCGCGCGCCTGCCATGACCAGATGAGCGTGGGCAGCGCCAGGAGCAGACCGAACGCTGCGGCCAGCAGGGGCGCGGCCCACCGTCGCCAGGGCAAGCGCAGCAGGTCGCCGCCCAGCAGCAGGGCCAGGGCAAACGCGCCGCTGAGCGCGTGCAGATTGATGAGCAGGCCGGCCAGGGCAAAGGCCAGCAAGCGCCATTCTAACAGGCCGGCCAGCAAGGCCCACAGCGCCAGCGCCATGCCCACGTGGCGCGGCAGCGCGGAACGCAGAATGAGATCGTCGCCGCCGAGCACGGGCAGCAGGGAAAGGGTGAGCAGCAGTCCTACCAACAGCGGCCGCAGCGGCATACGATCCGGCGCCAGGCGCAGGCTCAAACCGGCCGCGGCCGTCAGATAAGCCAGCAGCGTGAGTAGGTGAATGACGAGGAATAGGGTAGGAATGGAAGTCAGGCTCGTCGCGAGGGCCAAGAGCTGGAAATAGAAGGACGGATAGCCGGCGCGCGTCGCCAGCATCGGATCGCCGGGGAAGAGCGATGGGTCCAGCGTCTGCAGCAGGAACGGCAGCTGAATGGCGTGCGCATCCTCGACGACGCCGAAGCGGTAGCCGTGGGCCAGCAGATGAAATGCAACGAACAGCGCGCTGAGCAGCAAGACTCCTGCGCCGGGCAGCCAGCGGCGACGAAGCATGGTCAACCACATCGTCCGATCCCCTCAGCGCGCCGCCGTGGGCAGGCGGAAGGTCATCACCGGCGTCCGCTTGCCCAGCAGGCGAAAACCATGCTGCGCGTAGAGGCGCTGGCTGGCCTGATTGCTGGCTTTGGTGTTCAGGCTGACGCTGCGCGCGCCGCTGCGCCGGCAGAAGCGCAGTGCGTCGGTCAGCAGCTGCCGGCCGAGCCCCTGGCCCTGCGCCGCCGGCAGCACGGCGAGCCGCGCCAGGACGCCAAATTCGCCGCGCACATCGCTGACCGCGTAGCCCATCACCTGTCCTTCCATCTCAGCCACGATGGCATGGCTGCTCATGACCAGCAGGCCGGTCAGATCGGCCGCGGTCGCGCGCCAGGGCGGCGCGAAGGCGGCGCTGTCCACCGCCTGCAAAGCTAGGATCTCGTCTGGACGCGCTGAGCGCAGCGTGGCCGGCCCTACGCCGTCGCTGGCATGGTCAATCCCTACCCCGCGCTGCAGGACCTCCAGAGTGTCGCTAATCTGAAAACCGAGGCGCTGCAGCGGCGCGTGCAGCCATTCCGCGGCGGCGATGTGCACCACGGCCTGGACACGGCGACTGCGCAGCGCCGCTGCGACCGGCTCCCACAGCGCGGGCAGGCCCTCGTCCGCGCGCCAGCCGCCGAGCAGGGCGCAGCCGCGCAGCGTCGCCCAGGCGTTCAGCGTCTCGCCCGGCAAGGTTGGCTGCGCGAGTAGGGAGGTCAACAGGAAGCCCCACAGCAGGGGGCCGGTTTCAGCCACCGCGCCGCTGGTCTGGTCCGAGGTCAACAGCGCGGGCAAATCCTCGGTCCCAAAAGTGAGCATCTGGCGTCGCGTCTGGTCGAGCAGCGTCAGGATACGCGCCTGGTCATCCGGCCGCGCCGCGCGCACCGTGACATGAAAGGTGTTGGCTTGCGCATCATGGTCGTTCATGAGGTCAGATTATAGCACAGAAGCCGTTGGCGGGCGATTGGGCAATTTGCTTTTTTGGAGTGATTTGGAGGCGCATGGCCTTTGCGCTATAATTCTGTTAGCTGAACTGAAATCCACGCTAGGTCGCATCTGCGGCTGCACCTACGGCCGGAGATGCACCTACTCCCGAACGAGACCCCCAAACCAACCAGCATCCTTGCCTGACCGAATTTGTAACTGCTCAGGCATTCTGAGCCGACGGCAGCCGCCGAATGAATTCGGGGCGAAAGGGCGTTCCGCCGCCAGGTCGGCCGCCGCCGACCAGCAGCGCGTCTACGTAGGTAGACGCCCGGCGGTACGCCCATCAGGCGCGATTTCAATCGCTCGGTTGCGACAGCGCGCCGCCTGAGCAGTTACCCAATTTTGTTCTTGGCGATATTCCGAACAGCCATCGTCGCGCACCCGGAGAACGCCCATGGCCGCCCAACTCATCACACTCAGTCGCCTGCTGACCGAAGCCCTTGAACGACAAGAATTCGAGCAGCTCTGTTTTGATGCCTTCCGTCCGGTCTATGACCAATTTAGCGATGGTATGACCCGTGGCGCGCGTACACGCTTGCTGCTCGATTACGTCGGTCGCCAGCGCATGACCGCCACCCTGCTGCGAGAGGTGCGCAGCATCAATGCCAGCCGCTATGGCGAATTCGTGGATGCCCTGGCCGCAGCGCTCCTGACCCAACTGACCGCCTCACCGGGCGGGTTGGACAGCCACCTTGTGTCTGCGCTGCAGACCCTGGCGTCCGGGCAGCCCCGTCTGCCCCAGGCGCTGGAAGACCTGGCGCGCGCACCCGGCGACGCCGACCTGCAACTCATCCTGCGCACGCAGGTGCGCCGCCAGGCGCTGACCGATGATACGCTGGCCGCCGGTCTCTATGATCTGCTTGCATCCGCCCAGCCTGCCGTTGACGATATTGCCCCGCCGCCGCGGCCATTGGCGCCGCCAGTGGTGGACGATTTCGTGGGGCGGGCGGATGATCTGGCCTACTTCGGCGACATCCTGCGCACGAGCCATTTCGCGGTCATCAGCGGCATGGCCGGCGTGGGCAAGACAACCCTGGCCGCGCGCCTGGCGCGGGACTTTGCCGGCGCGGCCTCGCGCATCTTCTGGTATGAGTTTCATGAGCCGTTGGACGTGGACGCGATCATCGTCAAGTTGGCCGGTTTCCTCTACCATCAAGGGCGCCCCAACCTGTGGGAGATGCTGGAAAGCGCCCGCCAGCGCCATGCACGCCCGCCGCACCCCATCCTTCTTTTCGACTACCTGTTCGAAGAACTGCGTGGGCTGGACTGCCTCTTGTGCCTGGACAATTTTCACCTGGTGGACGAAGAGAGCTCTTTGATCGAGCCGTTCGTCGAGCGACTGGCGCGCCTGGTCCACGCCGGCGAGCTGTCGTTGATCCTGGCGGCCCGCCGTATGCCAACCTTCGTGCAAACCGTACAGTTCAGGGCCTTGGCCGGTTTGACTCCTGACGATGTCGCCGGGCTGCTGCAGCGCCGCGGCATCAATCTGACGCCCGCGCTCCTGGCTTCGCTGCATGAACAAACCCAGGGGAACGCGCAGCTGCTCAATCTGACGGCCGCCATGCTGGGCCGCAGCCCCAATCCTGCCGCGCTGATTGACAGCCTTGGCGATCAGCAAGATGTAGAGCGTTTTGTGATTCAGCAGGTGGATACGGCCTTGTCTAGCGATGAGCGCGCTGTCTTGGAAGCGATGTCGGTCTTGCTCGGCTATCCCGTAACGCGCGCTGCGCTCAGCGCCGTTCTGCAGCGCAGCGGCCTGCTGCGTCACGTGCAATCGCTGAGCGATCGCCACTTGCTGACCGTCCAGGAATCCCCCGAAGGCCGCGTCTTCGGTCTGCACGCCATCCTGCGCTCGTACTACTACGCGGATCTTGGCCCAGATGATCGCCGAAGGCTGCACCGGCGTGCGGGCGCGTTTTATGAGAAGGAACAGCCCGATCCTCTGCTGGCTATCGAGCATTTCCTGCGTGCGGGCGAGATCGAACATGCGGCTGCGTTGGCAACCGCCGACATCATGACCTTCGTCAACCGCGGCCAGGCGCATGCCCTGCAGCGGCTGCTGGCCCAGTTTGCAAACCACCCCTTGCCCGACCTTTTGCGCGCGCGCCTGGCGCTGACGGCCGGCGAAATCCATCAGTTCGACAGCGCCAGCGAAGCAGCACAGGCCAGCTACCACTACGTCCTCGATCTGGCCGAACGCCTGCCGCCTACGCCGGCACGGCGCAGTCTGACCGTGCGCGCCTGCCAGCGCCTGGGCGAGCTGTTGTCTGATCAGGCGCCCGATGAGGCCATGTCCTGGCTGCGTCGCGGCCTGGAGGAGTTTGGGAGCAGCGGCGGGCTCGAAAGAGCTGAGTTTTTGGTGACGCTGAGCACCGTCCAGATCGCGGCCGGCGACTGGGCCGCGGGCCGGGAATCGGCGCTGGCCGCGCTGCAAGAGGCGCCGACGCTGCCTGATCAACTCTGGATGCGGGCGCAGCTCAACCTGGGCATCATCGCCGGTGAATTGGGCGACCTGGACGGCGCCATCGGCCACACCAGCCAGGCTGCAGACCGCGCCCGTCTGACGCACGATGAATTTTGGCGCCTGCTTGCCGAAATGAACCTGGGAATCTACATCTTTACCCAGGGCGACTGGGAAGGCGCCATCCAGAAGCTGACCACCGCCAATGACCTGGCCGGCCGGGTGGGCAGCGGCACGCAGCGTACCCAACTGGCCGTCAACCTGGGCTACCTGCTGCTGCGCCGCGGCGACGACGCCGAAGCCGGGGTGCAATTGCAGGCCGCGGTCAATCTCGCGCGCCAGCATCACCTCGTCAGGCATGAAATTGCCGGACTGCTCAACCTGGCCGAGTGGGAGCAGCGCCGCGCTGAACTGGACGCGGCGCTGGCGCTGGTCGCCGCCGCGGAGCGCCTGGCCTTGACTACGCATATCCAGGGGCACCTGCCGGAGATCTATCGCCGGCGCGGCCAGATCAAGCTGGCGGCGGGCGATGTGACCGCGGCGTTGACGGCCATTGAACAATCATTGACCGCGGCCGTGGACGCACCATTGGAACAGGGTATGAGCCTTAGGGTGCAGGGACGCGCGCTGGCCGCCGACGGCCAGTCGCCGGCGGCCGCCGCGGCGTTCGCCCGCAGCCTGGAACTGCTGGACGGCGCCGATCCGTACGAAGCAGCGCGCACGCAGCTGGCGTGGGCGCGCCTGCACCTGGCGCAGGGCGACGCCGACGCTGCGTGGCCGCTCTTCGACGCAGCCGCAAACACATTCACCCGTCTCGGCGCAGCGCGTGATCTGCAAGAAACGCTGACTGCAAGGGGGATACCATGAGCACGTTCATCAACCGACGATGGCTCCGCCTGTGGAGCGCATTGGCCCTTTCCATCGCGTTGTTCCTGGCGCTGCTGGGCGCCTTGTTGCTCGCCCTGCGACCGCCCGCCGCTTCAGCCTCTGGTCCGCCGCCGATCAGTCCGTGGGGCGCGGACAACGAACCGACGACTAGCCTGGCCGTCGGCGACATGAACAACGACGGCGCCCTTGACCTGGTGGCGGGCAACCAGGGTGAGGATAATCGCATCTACCTCAACAACGGCCGCGGCGGTTTCCCCACGACGATGACGGGGACGATCACCCTTTCCAATTCATCCGCGTATACCAGCGTCATCGCCGTGGCGGACTTGAACGGCGACGGATGGCTCGATGTGCTGGCGTTGTCGCCCCAGGGGCCGGCACAACTCTACCTCAACGCGCACCAGGCGCCGCTGACAGCCACGCTCAAGTTTACGACCACGCAAGTCCCGACCGTAAGCGTTACGTCGTCTCTGACGCCCGTCCTGGCGATTGGCGACCTGGACGGCGACGCCGACTTCGACCTGGTCATCGGCGGCGAAGACGCTGCGACCCGCGTCTACCTGAACGACGGGAGCGCCGGTTTCAGTCCCGCAGCCTGGCTGACCGCAACCGAGGCGATGAGCGCCACCGCCATGGCCCTGGCCGACGTCAATGGCGATGGGCGGCTTGACCTCGTGCTCGGATTCGATGGCCGGCCGGCGCAGATTTTTCTCAATCGCCATGGCGCCGGGTTCGCGCCGGCCGCGCAAATCGGCGCAGCGCGCGGCCGCGTCGTTGCGCTGGCGGCCGGCGACCTGAACGCTGATCGCACGCCCGATCTGGCGATTGCTTATTCTGATCTGCGAAACAAGAGTCAAACCATTGACGTTTACACGACCACGATCAGGAGTGAACTGGCCGTGTTAGCCCAACGTGCGTCGTCCCTCGCATTTTCAGACAACGACATCCCCATGACGCTGGCGCTGGGCGATGTCAACAACGATGACGCACTCGACCTGGCGGTGGGCTTTGGCGAACGCAGCGGCAGCGCCGCCACCCGCAACCGGGTGCTTTTCAACGATGGCCGGGCGCGCTTCACCCAAGGCGATGTGCAGTACTTTGGCTCTGGCGCCGATCGCACCTATGCGGTGGCCCTGGCCGATCTCGATAATAACGGCTCACTCGACTTCATTGCGGCCACTCACAAGGAGCGGCATCGCATTTACTTTGCGCAATCAGGGGCGCCGCCGCTCGTCTTCGCCCAGGCCCAAGGCGGTGAGTCGCGCGAATATCTCAGCCTGGCGTTGGGCGACCTCGACGGCAACGGGACGCTCGATGCGGTGGCCGGGGTAACGAATGGCCGACTCAGTTATCTGGGCGAGGTTCGAAAACGCTTTGGCGTTACTGCCACCACCATGAGCCTGGCCCTGGCCGACCTGGACAAAGACGGCGATCTCGACATCGTGGCTGGCAATGCAACGAGCCAGCCCAATCATATCTACTACAATGACGGTCATGGCTCTTTATCTGACAATCCCCTGCAACTGGGCAACGCCTTGAGCGATACGTGGGGCGTGGCGGTTGGCGATCTTAACGGTGATCAATGGCTCGACATCGTCGCCGGCAGCAAGCGCCAGAGCGCCATCTACCTCAACGATGGCAAAGGCGGTTTTCCTGTCACCCCCACCCAGCCCCTGGGCGGCGCAAACGATCCTACGACCAGCGTGGCGGTCGGCGATCTCAACGGCGATAGCCGGCCGGACATTGTCGTCGGCAACGACAACAGCTTCAATGCAGTTTATCTCAACGCCCAGGGCCGCTTTCCCGCGCAGCCAAGCCAACGCTTCGGCAGCGAGTTCGAAAGCACCAAAGCGCTGGCCCTGGGGGATCTCGACCGGGATGGCGACCTGGACCTGGTGGTGGCCAACTTCTACGCGCCCAACGTCGTCTACTTCAATGACGGAAAAGGCGCGTTTTCCACGGAACGGGCCGTCTACCTGGGAACCATGAACAACAAGACCTACAGCGTGGCCCTGGCCGACTTCGACGGCGACGGCGCGCTCGATATCGCCGCCGGCGTCTGGGCGACGGCCAGCGATATCGGGATGTTGGCGTTGGACAACGTCATCTACCTGAACGATGGACAGGGCGGTTTCACAGACGGCAGGACGGTTGTTTTGACCCGCGGCAAGCACTACACGCAGGCGGTAGCGGTGGGCGACTTGAATGGAGACGGCAAGCCCGACATCGTTTTTGCCGATCGCTATGACCCCAACGATGGGACGGGCCGCCTCACGTTCCTCACCAATCGGCGTCGCGGCCAGCGCACCGAGGAGCAAACGATGCACCTGGAAACTACGGATTTGATTACCGGGGCGCAAGGACTCTCGGCCACTCACCAGGTAACCTATTCGTTGGCGGCGCCCAACGGCGGCTGTGGTGACGCCCCAGTGCTGGAAGTCTCCTTCGACGGCGGTAGGGCCTGGCATCCGGTCGAGGAGTCAGCCGTCAGCGTGGGTCAGAACCAAGACCCAGAGAGTCGTACCGCCCCTACCGTGGCAGTCACGGGAGTCTTGAGTTGGTCTCTGTCATCCGATCAATCCGATCAATGGCGCGATGACCTTGCTCTGCGCACGCTGCTGACATCCACGGTCAAACCGTGCCCGAATCGGCCTCCTGGGCCTTATCAATACTCGATAATCCGTCAAGGCCGGGTGAACGTCCCTATCGAGACTCCCCTGCAAGTGCTGAGCGGGACCGCGCCGATCTCAGACGTGCAGGTGTACCGCCAGGCGCTGGGCGAGCGCCTGGCGATTCGTTTGACTGACTTAAGTGGGACGGAAGTCAATACCGATGTCTGTGGTCGCTTCGATGGATGTGGGAAAGCGCCATCCCGAGTTGATCTGAATCACTACGATCGCTTGTTTGCCCTGTGGCCGGTGACAGAAACGCACCAGTGGGTCAACTTGTCGCCGCTCAATCCGGCCAGCCCGTTGGCCGAACCGCCCTCGGCCGCACTGGCGGGTCAGATGAGCGCGGCTGCGCCGGCCAGGCAGGCCGGCCAGGCGGATACGGCCGCGCTGGCGCCGCAGACTGGTCAAATAGCGGCTTCAGCCCCAGCGACGCGAACCAGGATTCTGTCCGTCACGCGCGCAAGCCTTCTCTTCACCAGCGCGCCGATCACGCTGACAAGCGGCTCAAGCAGCCGTGATGACATGCCGCGAGTCACGACCGGCGTCGTCACCGTCAGGGCGCCCGGCACGCAGACGCTGACCATCTCGCCTGACAATCCCTTGCTGCTTTTCAATCTGAACGTAGCCCTGGAATGGGACGCGCACAATGACCCCGGGTACGTGGCCGGGTTGACCAGGGACCTGCAGCGTACGTCGGATCTGTTGTATGACTGGACCAACGGCCAGGCCGCGCTAGGTCAAATATCGCTCTATCACGACGCGGCCTTGCGGCCAACCGCCAACGGCAGCAACGCCTGGCTCGATGCGGATGTGCGCATCCATGCGACCAATCGTCTGCGCCCCAGCGCAACCCAGGGCGGCATCGTCAGCGCGGTCATCAGCGACCCCGTGAAGTCGGACATCGCCTACGGGCCGGGCGCTGTGGAAATCGGCGCGGCCTGGAACCGCTTTGGCGACGCCGCGGCCGGCAGCCTGGACGAAGATTGGCCGCGCGCCCTGGCGCACGAGCTGGGGCATCTGCTCTTCTTCCTGGATGACAACTATCTCGGCCTGGATGAACGCGGCTTACTGACGCCGGTCAGCGGCTGTTCGGGCGTGATGGCCGATCCATACGGTGAAGACGACAAGTGGGGCAACGGCGAGTTTCACCGGGCAGACGCCGCCTGGCAGACCGGCTGCCAGCAAACCCTCTCCCAAAAGGGCGCCGGGCGGCCGGACTGGGCCACGATTCAAGCGTTCTATCCCTGGCTGCAGGCGCCGACAACCAATACGGCGGGGCCGGACACCCTGCCGCTGCGCGTGACGCAAATCATCACGGAGGCGACGCCTCTCGCGCGGGAGGCCACCCTGGTCGTGCCCATCTTCTATCTGTTAGACGAGGCAACACCTCCGAACCCGGTTCAACCCGGCGTCGGCGCGCGCGCCTTTCTGTATAAGCGAGGCGGCCAGCGCATTGTGGATCTCGGTCGTCCGCGGCTCGACCAGGTCACAGCGCGGGGCGCGCAGGTTGGCGACACGCTGTGCGTGACGGATCCCGATGACAACCGCCAGGGATGTACAACGGTGCAGGAACGGGGAAACCAGGAGATTGTGTTGGTCGCACTCGCCGATGACTGGGGCCCCGAGGTAACTGTCAGCCCCGAAGTGTCCATCAGTTCTGTCAACTCAACAACGATCACCACGACTGTCATGGTCTTGACCCTGACCGGCGTTTTTACAACCGGACGCTACCTGGCCGCGATCATTCCGAGCGACGCGCCGTTGACGGAGACCCGACGCATCACGATGACGCGTAACGGAGACGACTTCACAGCCAGTCTGCCGTTCACGAGCAGCGTCGGGTTCATTGACATCACAACAGGCGACAGCAAGCCATGTCTGACTATTGACCAAAAAGCCCAAACCGGCGCAGAGTCCTGTCGCATCACGCTCGATCTGGCGGTGGGCGGCAGCCCGGCAAAGATCGCAGGCACCGGTCGCCTGGCGAAGATCGCAGGCACCGGTCGCCTGGCGCCCGTGCTTTCCACAGACGGGCAGGCGATGCTCTTCGGCCAACATCTCGATCTCGGCGGCGACCGCCTGATGATCCTACAGACGGCGGTCACAATTCCGAGTTTGCCACCGTGGGCCACGCTCATCGGCCATGCCTATCGTTTAGCCGCCACGTCGAATGTCACCTTGACCAACACGTCGCTCAGCATCGGTTATCTCAGCAATGAAGTGCCGCCCGGCGAGGAACCGTTCCTGCGCATCCACCGTTGGAAGGCTGGCGTTTGGCAGCCGTTGACAACGACGCTGTCCACGACTGCCAACAACGCCGTGGCCGCCGTCCACGAGCCAGGGCTGTACGCGCTGCTGTCCAGCACCGAGATCCAGTTGGACGGCGCTGGTTGGCATGCCTTCGCCTACCCTGTACCCGATCCGCCCGCCCGTCCGGTCAGAGAGGCGTTAGCCTCGCTGGCAGATGAGGCATTCACCCTGGTCTACGGCTACGATTCAACGCAAGAGGCCGATCCGTGGCAGGTCTATATACCGGACGCACCAGCCTTCAGCGACTTGGCCGAGCTGCGTTTCGGCCAGGGCTATTTTGTTCACACCACAATCACCGCGCTGCTTCAGTTCAAGGGGCTGTCGCCGTTTGCCGAGGCGGTATCGGGTCATGTGATCAACACGCCTCCCGAAAGGCTAAGAACATCTATCTGGCCGACGGACAGCCTGGTCAGTCCACCGGCTGTCATCTATGGGCCGATTCAGCCCAGTTCCGGCGTGACGCTCACGCAGGATATGACCATCACGGCCTGGATCAACGATCAACTCTGCGGTGAAGGCGCTACCGTTCCCACTGCAGATGGCATTGGTTACCGCGTGAAAGTACGGTCGGCCGGCGAGGCCCCCTGGCAAGGGTGCGGCGTCCCTGGCGCCGTCATTACGTTCTCCCTGCCGCCGCCGCTGATGCTGAGCACTACTCAACCCATAATCTGGAGTAACAGCGAGGCTATCTCCGTGACGATCTCTGCTGTAATCCCACCAACCCCCACCATATCCCCCACGCCGCCAGCCACGCCCGTTGTGTCGCGCACACCGACATCCACGCCCGCTTTATCGCGCACACCGACATCCCCACCCGTTGACTCGAGCACACCGACATCCACACCCGCCGTATCGCGCACACCGACATCCAAACCCGCTGTGTTGCCCACCGAGACAACCACACCGACATCCACGCCTACTCCAGCGCCCCCACCTCCTTCCCCTTGCACCGAATACCTGCGCAATGGGGATTTTGAACAGACGCGCGATTGGCAGCTCATGACCACGGACAGCACGGCGCGCTACACCACCCTTGAGGTTCACAGCGGTCGCAGCGCTCTGCAGTTGGGGTTACTCCCTACAGATTCGGGTCTCCGCCGTACAATCGCCACCCTATCATCTGCGTACCAGGATGTGTATCTTCCTCCCAGCGCGCAGAAGCTCACGCTAACGCTCTGGGTCAAACCGGGCACGCAAGACAGCAGCGGCGACTACCAGCGCCTGGCAATCTTGAACCCAGGCAACGGCCGTGTGATCAGCGAACTATGGCGCAAACTGGAAAATCAAACCGACTGGCAGCAGCTTAGCTTCGATCTCACGGCCTACCGAGGGCGCACCGTGCGCCTCTATTTCGAAGTCCACAACGACAGCCAGCGTCTGCCCGATCGCACCTGGCTCTATGTAGACGACATCAGCCTGCGCGACTGCCGACGACCGTAACTTGACCGGCGCCTGGAACTCATTTATAATTGGTTCATCAAACCCCCTGTCTCTTCGGGGACAGGCTGCGAGACCGTACTCTCTGAGTACGGTCTCTGCTTATCCAGAAGGAGACAAGATGCGAACCTGTGTATACATTGATGGTTTCAACTTGTACTACGGCGCGGTTAAAGATACACCCTACAAGTGGCTCAACCTACACGTTTTGTGCTCATTGCTCCTTCCAAGCCACCAAATCAGCAAGATCAAGTACTTTACCGCTCGTGTGAGTGCTCGTCATGACGATCCCGATAAGCCAACTCGCCAACAAGTCTATCTTCGAGCCTTGAGGAGCCTTCCCGATATCGAGATCGTCTTTGGCAGATTTCTGTCCCATGACGTCATGATGCCCTTGGCGCAGCCGGCCCCAGATGGCCCAAGATTCGCAAAAGTCATCAAGACTGAGGAGAAAGGCTCGGACGTCAACATTGCTGCTCATCTCATCAATGACGGATATAAGAAACAGTACGAGACGGCTGCGATTGTGACGAACGATTCTGATCTTTTGGAGCCGATCAAGATCGTGCGTCAGGAACTTGGGATACCTGTTGGCATCCTTAACCCGCACAAGAATCCTACAAGTAGAGTCCTGGCGCAGCACGCCGCATTTGTGAGGCAAATTCGCCAGGGTGTCTTGGCGGCCAGCCAATTTCCTGCCGTATTGAGCGACTTCCACGGCGTGTTTCACAAACCCGCTAGCTGGTAGCAGTCCATAGCCTGCGCGATTGTCCAGAGTGGCAGCCAGACTTCCGAAGTCTGGCCGCCCACCAGAAAGGAACCCATCATGCCAACACCTATTCGCCTGCTTGTCCAGCCTGGACAGGGAACCAACGCCGTTCACTTTCAACTAGCTTTCAGCACCACGGCCACGGACGAGGCCAGCGCCTGCGCGCCAGCCCGCTTGCAGACGGGCGACGGCCGCGAGATTGACCTGGGGATGGTGTGTGCGCCTACGCCAGTGACCTGGCGCGAGCAGCGCATCCTGGACCTGGCCGATTTCACCTACGGCCAGGCCGGCCCGCGGCGGGCGACCGTGACCTGGGGAGAGTTCAGCGCCGAGGTCGAGGTCTTCCCGATCGCGGCCCGCGCCGCGCCCGCGGCCGCGTCGCGGCCGATGGTCACACTGACGTTGCAGCCGGATGCTCAGGAGCCGCTGCGCGCCCAGGCCGCGGTGACCGTCACGGGCCTGGGCGCGAAGGAGCGCGTGCGCTTCGCCGCGGGCGCTGAGCAAGTCTACTGGTTGGCTGGCGACGCGCACGGCGCCTGGATGCTGGAATACCCCAAGCCGGGCGCATACCAGGTCGCCGTAGATTGGCTGGACAGCGATGGCTTCTGGCTGGGCAGCCTGGCCGAACAGATATTGGTCATCGCCGACCCGGTCGAAGCGCCGGCGACGGCCCTCTTAGAGCCGATGCTCGCCGCAGCGCCGCTCAGCGCGCCGCTCGAAATCCCGCAGGCGACCGATCCCTGGCAGCCTTATCGCTACGCGCGGCCGACTTGGGCCTGGGCGCGCACCTATGCCGCGCCAGGCAGCAGCCGCGTGGTGCGCAGCCTGGCCGCGGGCACCTACCTGGCGATCACGGCGGAGGCCGCGGTGCACGACGATCTGTGGTATCGCACAGCCGGGCAGGATTGGATTCCAGCCAGCGCGGTGACGCTTTTCAGACCATCAACCTTGCGCGGCGTCGAATTGAGCGGCGCAGCACCCCCACCGCCGCCGCCACCACCAGCGACCCGACGCGGAGTTGTCACCGCCACCACCCTGAATGTGCGCGCCCGGCCTGGCGTGGCGGCTGACAATCCCCCGATTGATCGGCTTCAGGCCGGCGCGCAAGTCAGCATCCTGGAACAAGCCACGGTCAGCGGCGCGGTGTGGTATCGGATTGGCGAGCGACGCTGGGTGCACAGCGACTGGGTGCGTTTGCTGCCCGCCGTGACGGAGGCGGTCCGTGCCACAGCCGTATCGCTGCCTGTGGGCTGGGTGGTCGCTACCGCCCTGAACGTACGCAGCGGCCCAGGCACAGGGTACGCGGTGGTGGGCGAAGTGCAGCACAATCAACGCCTGGACATTCTGGAAAGCGTCACCGTCGGCGCCGACACGTGGCATCGAATCGGCGCGCAGCAGTGGGTTCATGGGCAGTGGGTTGGGGTCGCGCGCGGTCGCGCAAGACCGGCCGCCATCGGCAGCCGCGAATACTGGGTGGCGGTCAGCCTGCGTGACCAGACCGCCGTTGCCTATGAGGGCGATCAGCCGGTGTACGCAGCGTTGGTCGCCACCGGTCTGCCCGCCACGCCCACCGTACAGGGCATTTTTCGCACCTGGCTGCGACGACCAGGCGGCAAAATGTCGGGCGGGCGACCGGGCGCGGGCTATTACTACATCGAAGAAGTGGTGTGGACGACGTTTTTCTACAGCGGCTACGCGCTCCATTCGGCTTACTGGCACGACGCATTCGGCCGTCCCCGCAGCCACGGCTGTGTCAATCTCAGCCTGTATGATGCATGGTGGCTCTACAACTGGAGCGCGGCCGGCGGCGCGCGCAGTCCGGCCGTGGCAGTGACCCCAGCATGAACTGAAAATCGCCAACTTTTTTGAAAGTTGGCGATTTTTGTCAAATGGTCAAATCGGGATTGCCGACTGTCGGCGGCGCGCCTGGTTGGCCAGCCGCCCAGGCGGAGCACCAGCGTTCCGGAGGGGCCGGACGATCAAAGTAGAGCGACTGCGGCGCGCGGCAGAACAGGTGCACGCGTGTCACTTGACCGTCGCCGTTGCTGCGGAAGGTTTCACTAAAACGGCAGTTCTCACAGCTCCGGCCCTGCAGTCGGCGCCAAAACAATTGGAGATCAGGCATCAGGGCACCGGTTGGACCGACGCCAGCGCCTCTGACAAGGCCCGACGGGCCAGGACGCCGGCCATGCGTCGGCGGTAATCGGCGCTGCCACGAAAATCTGCCACAAGCGTCTGGCCGGCGAGCAGATCCACCAGCGCGGCTGGCAGGCGATCCGGATCCTGCGTGAACTCATCCAGCCCGCTCAGCACCAGCGGCTGCGCAGTGACGCCGCCCAGCACCACGGTGGCAACGGCCTGGTCAGGCTCGACAACGGCCACGGCCGCGACAATGGCTTCGTCGCGCGGGGTGCGCGCCACGGTCGCCAGGCCATGCCGGGCCTGCGCCAGATGCTTGGGCAACACGACTTCCAGCAGGAGATGCCCGTTGAGATAACCAGCCGGCGCATCGGCCAACATGCGCAGCGCCGCTTGCTGCGGCGGCCCATCCACGGCGACGACGATCGCCTGCGCGTCCACAGCCAAGAGCGACAAGAAGAGCGCGGAGGTTCCAGACGCAACGGCCACCAGCCCGCCGATCGTCGCGACATTGCGCAGATTGATGGCGCCTTCGGCCCGCGCCGCGCGCGCGAGCAATCCGCCCGCCCATGCGCCGGCCGCCGACGCAGGCGTGAGCGCAGCCAGGGTTAGCCGCGCGCCCAGGTGCAGCCCATCCGCCTGCCAATCGGCGAAGTCGAGCGGCAATTCGCCTAGATCTACGACCGTGTCGCTGCTTAGGAACGGCACCAGCGCCGAGCCGCCAGCAAGCAGGGCCACGGGCGGTCTACGCAAGAGCAAACGGCGCACGGTGGCTAGATCAACGGGGCGATGGTATTCGGCAAGACGCATAGCAGCCTCTCTCTCCTGCAGCTACATTCACTTACGTTCGTACCGGCCCATCATCTGCGCCTGGCCGATCACATGGCCTGCCAGGCTGCGCTCTAGTTCGGGGCGCGCGGCGCCGGCGCGCAAGGGCAGCGCTGCCACGGCCAGCGCGTATAAGCGAAAGAAATAGCGGTGCGGGCCATGTCCGCGCGGCGGGCACGGCCCGCCGTAGCCCACACTGCCAAAATCATTGCGCCCGCTCAATCCAGAAGCGCCAGGACGCCATCCTTCGGCTAACTCGCCCAGCGCGCCAGGTAGATTGAACAAGGTCCAATGTGTCCAGGTTCCACGCGGCGCGTCTGGATCATCCATGATCAAAACGAAGCTCTGAACGCCCGCCGGCGCGCCGCGCCAGGAGAGCGCCGGCGACACATTGGCGCCATCGCAGGTGAAACGCGCTGGGATCAAACCCTCATCACGAAAGGCTGCTGTTTGCAGGATGAACGCCATGTTTCACCTCTCTTTCTGTCCGGATTGGACTTGCGGATTCGAACGCCGGGCGCTTTGCGCAGCGTACAGCACGATCGAGCCGGCCACGGCGACATTGAGCGACTCCACATGCCCATGCATCGGCAGGCTGATGAGCCAGTCGCACGTCTCGCGCACCAGGCGGCTCAGCCCTTCGCCTTCGCTGCCCACCACCAAGACCAAAGGCCCGGTCAGGTTCGCACGGTCGAAGGGAGTCGCGCGCGGGTCCACTTCCAGCCCGGCCACCCACAACCGCTGCGCCTTCAAATCTTGCAGCGTACGCGTCAGGTTGATGACCTGGGCAATGCGCAGATGCTCCACCGCGCCGGCCGAGGCATTGCTGACCGTCGCGGTGATGCCCGCCGCGCGGCGTTCGGGCAACAAAACCCCGTGCACGCCGGCCGCATCCGCCGTGCGCAGCAGCGTGCCCAGGTTCTGCGGATCCTGCACGTGGTCCAGCGCCAGCAGCAGCGGCGCGTCATCGCCCGCGGCGGCCAGGATGGCGTCCATTTCGGCGTAAGGGTAGGCCGACACTTCCGCGGCCACGCCTTGATGGTTCGCGCCCGCGGTCACCTGATCGAGCGCCGGGCGCTCTCCTTCGCCCACGGGACAACGAACGCCTTGTGCCAGGGCCATGATCTCGGCCACAATGCCGGTGCGCTGGCTGCCTTTGGCCAGCAAGATGCGCTGTACGCGGCGGCGGCGCGCACGCAGCATCTCTCGTACCGCTTGTCGGCCATAGAGCCATTCCGTGCTGTTGGTCATGGCGGCCACGGCCTAGCTGTCGGCCAGGCGCCAGCCGGTGCCTTGCGCCCCATCTTCCAGCACCACGCCCAGGTCTTTCAGCCGGTTGCGAATGGCGTCCGCCTGCGCCCACTTCTTGTTCTTGCGCGCCTCCTGGCGCAGTTCGATCAGATAGTTGACCAGCCCATCGGTCACGGCCAGCAGCGCGGCGCTGCCGCCGGCGCCAGCATCGTCAGGCAGCAGTCCGAGCACCGCGCCGGCCAGATCAGCGTACAGACCATCCAGCGCCGCCACCGTGGCCCGATTGGGCAAAGCCGCGGCGTTGAGCAGGGTATTGGTCTCACGACTAAAGTCGAACAGCTCGGCGATGGCGCTGGCCGTGTTGAAATCATCATCCATGGCTGCGCGGAAGCGTTGACGGGTGGCGTCCAGCAGCGCGGCAACCTCGGTCGGAATGTCGCCTTCCGTGCGGGCTGTGCCCAGTTTTTGTTTGACCAGGCGCACGGCGCTGACCAGCCGGCTGTAGCCTCTCTGCGCCCCTTCCAGCGCGCCGGGGCTGAAGTCGGTGCTGGAGCGGTAATGCGTGCTGAGCACGAAGAAGCGCAGCGCCAATGGCTCTACCATCTTGAACGCATCCTGAATGGTGGTGAAGTTGCCCAGCGACTTGCCCATTTTGACGCCGTTCACCGTCACCATGTTGTTGTGCATCCAGTAATGCGCGAAGGGCGTGTTGTCGCTGGCGCCTTCGGCCTGGGCAATTTCGGCTTCATGATGAGGAAACTTGTTTTCCAGGCCGCCGCCGTGGATGTCAAACGGCTGTCCCAGATACTTGATGGACATGGCCGAGCACTCGATGTGCCAGCCAGGGTAGCCTGCGCCCCAGGGCGAAGGCCACTGCAGGATGTGCGCTGGTTCGGCGCGCTTCCACAGCGCAAAATCGGCCGGGTTGCGCTTCTCCGGGTTGACGGCCACGCGCGCGCCTTCTTCCTGGTCTTCGACGCGGCGACCCGAGAGCTTGCCATAGTCGGGATCGCTGTCCACGCTGAAATAGACGGAGCCATTGACCACGTACGCATGGCCGGCCGCGATCAACTGCTCGATCTGGGTGATCTGCTCTGGAATGTGCGCGCTGGCGCGGGGAATAATGTCTGGCCGCGCCACCTGGAGCGCGTCCATGTCCTGGAAGTAGCCGCGCGTGTAGCTTTCGACCAACTCCATCGGGTGCACGCGGTCGAAGCGCGCCTTGCGGATGATCTTGTCTTCGCCTTCATCCGCGTCGTCGGTCAGATGGCCCACATCGGTGATGTTCTGGACATAACGCACTTTGTAGCCCAGGAAACGCAAATAGCGCACCACCACGTCGAAGCTGACGTAGCTCTTGGCGTGACCGACGTGCGCGGGGCCATAAACAGTCGGCCCGCAGACGTAGATGCCCACATGGTCCCCGTGCAGGGGGACGAATTCTTCTTTTTGACGCGTCAGTGAGTTATAGATTTGCAGAGCCATGGCGGTTTGCCTCGATCAATTCGAATGTGGCTGGGCGAAAAGCATGCGACCAGCATTGGTTTGCAGGACCTTCGTCACGACAACGTCGAGGGTATTGTTCAAGTAACGGTAGCCGTTCTCAACCACAACCATCGTCCCATCGTCAAGGTAGCCAACGCCCTGGCTGTTCTCTTTGCCTTCTTGAATGATGCGCACACGCATCGTTTCGCCCGGTAAGACGATGGATTTGACGGCATTGGCCAGCGCGTTGATGTTGAGCACGGTCACGCCTTGCAGGCCGGCAACTTGATTCAGGTTGAAATCGTTGGTCACGACCGGGCAACCCATCTGCTTGCCCAATTGCACCAGTTTGTCATCCACCTGACGCACGCCATCCACATCCAGGTCGCTGATGACCACCGGCACCGCGGACTCGTGCTGCATCTTGTTGAGCATGTCCAGCCCGCGCCGTCCACGGTTGCGGCGCAATGGGTCAGGAGAATCGGCAATGTGCTGCAGTTCATTGAGAACAAAACGCGGCACGATCATAGGCCCGCGAATGAACCCGGTCTGACAGATATCGGCAATGCGCCCGTCAATGATGACGCTGGTGTCCAGCAACACCGGAGACTGTTCCGGCGCGGCCGGCGGCGCGGACCAGCGCGCGCCGAGGAGCGCAAAGATGTCCTTCTGACGCAGGACCATGACGATCGTGCCCAGGTAGCCAAGCACCAGAGCGCCAATGGCGGGCAGGATTTTGCCGAAAGGAGAAGGCAGAAACGACAGGGGCCAGGCAAGGAGCGCGGCAATGATCAAGCCGACGCCAAGGCCAATCGCGGCGGCCAGGATCTGCTGGGCCGGGATCTGCCGCACCCCGCGCCGCGCCCAACGCGCGGGCACGGTCGTGAGCCAGGGCGCCAGAATAGCGCCAGCCACAACGCCCAGCAGCGTCAAAGGCGCAACCCAGCGCAGGGATTCAGCGTTCAGCGATGATGCTCCTGCCGCCTCCATGCCGATTTCCCACCCAAAAATACCAAGAACAATCGCAACGATAATACGAAAAAATAAGTCCACTTTCACGAATCGCCTCCCAGGGTAAGGGAACAATACAGGGAACACGATGGGATTGGTACAGGAATCAACTGGGACCAGTCACATCACCCGATGGGTGACGGATAGATGCCAGTGAATTAAGTTTTTGCCAGGCAATCCCCTATTGCTCCACCTCCCCTCGCTGTTACGCGGTCAATGCCAGATGTACCAATCGCAATGACAAAAAGAAGAAATAAATGGGGCCAAAATGGCCAATGAACTCACAAGTCAATCATACACCACTTTAGGGTTTTGTGCAACAACTATCCTGTTTTGACGGGTTGCAACATTTGCCTATACTTGATGCTGACCATAGCGCCTCCCGTAAGCAGGGAGGATGGAACCTTGGTTGAGAATATACCCAGGCAGCACTGCCGGACGGAGCACCTATGCGCGTAGGAATTTTCGGCGGCACCTTTGATCCTCCCCACATTGGTCACCTCATATTGGCTGAAGAAGCCTGGTTTCAACTCCGCCTTGACGTCGTAACCATCGTGCCCGCGGGCGACCCGCCGCACAAACGGGATCGGCGCCTGTCGCCGGCCGAAAGCCGCGTGCGCATGGTGGAAGCGGCGATTGCCGGCAATCCCCATCTCCAGCTCTCGCGCGTGGATGTAGATCGCCCCGGCCCGCACTATACGATTGACATGGTGCGTCTGCTGCGTGACAGCTTGCCCGCGGGCACCGAGCTGTTCTTTCTGATGGGTTCCGATTCGCTGCAGGACCTGCCCAATTGGCATCAGGCGGACCGCCTGGTGGCCAACTGTCGCCTGGTGGCTTTGAGCCGGCATGATGTGACGCTGAATTGGGAGTACCTGGAAAGCGCCTTGCCCAACCTGCACGAGCGCGTTATTCAACTAGACATGCCGGAGTTGGAGATCGCGTCGCACATCCTGCAAGCGCGCGTACGCACCGGCCAGCCGATTCGTTACCAGGTGCCTGAAGCCGTCGAACAGATTATCGTGAGCGAAGAACTCTACCGCGAAACACCCTCCCAGTAGGTCATCGCCTCCGGCGTGACGTGCGATTGTCACCTACGATGGCTTCGTCGTGACGTGGGTCGCCATACCGGAGATGTGACCGACGCTCAGATCGGCGCGTAGGGCGGTCGTTGCCTCCGGCGTGACGTGTTAGTCACGCCGGAGGTGTGATCCGCGCGGAGCCTCCTCTACCGCTGCACAAACGGCAGGTAGATCGGCTGTACGATGGTGAACGGTTCCCCTGTGTCCCATGCGGAATCCTCATAACCGGGCGCCTGACCTTTCAAACGCACGCAGTAATCCGCGCCGGGCGCGTTCGGCGCTTGCCAGGCGAAGGCCGTAGCGCCCGGGGCTGACGTGCCCAGGGCTGTCCACGGCGTGCTGCTCACCACGCGCACATCATCCACGTACCAACCAACCCGCGCAATGCTGCTGTCGCTCGCATTGAAGAAACGAATCAGCACGCGCTGTCCGGCGAAGCTGCTCAAATCCACGCGCGTCTCGATGTAGCCGCCGCTGTCGCCTGAGAACGCGCGGCGGCCAGCGATGGGGCTGCCGTAACTGCTCGAGATCGTCTCGTTGTAGCCGCGCTGTATGATCTGCGCGCCCAGGTCAATCCAGGTGAACCCACCGTTCGTACTCAACTCGATCACGCCGCCATCGTAGCGGGTCTCCAGGTTGTATGCATGCCAGAAAACGAGCATGCCTTGCACGGGTATAGTCAACGGCTGGCTTGTCTGCAGAATCTGGCTGCTCACGACCGTGCTGCTGGCTGCGAACCAGGCATGGGTGGGGCTGTGCGCGCTGGCTGTCTGCAACTGCCAGGCAGGCGCGCCCACCTGGCTCGTAATCCACCGCGAAGCGCCCAGTTCCATGTCATCGGCGAAGGCGGCGGCCGGTGTGCAGTCGTTGGTCAACTCCAGGCTGTAGGTGGCGCTGATGGGCGCGCCGTTCGTGACCCAGGCGATGGAGGCCGCGCTGCCGCCCAGCAACGTCTCGCCGCCGGCCGGGAAAGTCAGCGTGGGCGTCGCCATTGGCAGCACGGGGACAAGGCCGCGCGCCACGGCGCAGCCGTAGATCATCGAGGCATGAGCGCCCTGGTACAACGTACTGTCAGCCAGGATCAGGGCATCCACCCCCTGCTCAAACGCCTGGTTGCTGCTGGTCGGCGTGACATAGAACTGGGCTTGCAGGATCAGGCGGTCGGCGTCCTCTCGTCCCATGTCGCTGCGGATGCACCACAGCGCGGCCGACCAATAACGCCCATCGTCGTGTTCCTCCGATGGCGCGCCGCTGTAGCGGCCAATATCCACGCCAGTGCCTGCATCTTTGCCATCCACGCGGCGCAGGCAGTGTGCGCCGTTGACCAGCGGCGCGTAAATGACGGCATCCCAATCGGCGACGCACGGCGCCTGATTGGCCTGATAGCTGACATCGCCGCGATCCGCATAGAATGAAGCCGCCAGGTAATCGCCAAAGCCTTCGCCCATGGCGCGCTGTTCGGTGTTGCGGCCCGGCCCCCACCCTGGCACCTGGTTCTGCTGAATCGCGTGTCCATACTCGTGCACGATGACATCCGCATCCTCGGCGTCGTCCACGCCGCCGTCGCCGAAGTGCAGTCCGTTGTCTGACGTACTGAAGAAGGAATTGTCCTCTGCGTAGTAGTGTGCGTGCACCGGAATGGAGCGGTTGTTGATGTTGTTGAAGCCGAGGCTTTGAATGTAGCGCTGCACGGAATCGAGCGCGTAGTAGATCGTCGCCTCTTCAAATTTGTCATTGTCACGCGTGTAATCAAAGACGCGCGACGGTTCATTGGCCTGACAGGGCGGCTTATAGTACCCGCTGATCCCCGATGCGCACAGGTTGACATAGGGCCCAATCAGCTTGTTCTGTCCGTCGTTGATTCCCTGCAAGGTGACGTTGCGCCGCGCCGCCTGGAGGGCCGGGCTGTTGGCGTTATTATTGTCGGTCAGGGTGGGATTGCCGCTTGCTTGCACCGCGTTGGGGTCGTACACGGAGCCGCTGTCAAACGCAATGGCGTTGAACTGATCCAGCACCGCGCCGCTCTGCGCATCCACAAACACATGCCAATCGCCCAGCGGCTCCAGGGCTGGCATGAAGACGTGCCAGGCCAGGCGCGCCCCTTCCTTCTGGCCCGGGAAGATCAGCAGTTGCGCGGCGGCGCCGCCGCGCTCGCCGCGCGCCAGTTTGATCGCAGCGGCCGCGGCGGTGGTAGCTTGCTCGGATGTGACGGTCGGCTGTGTGTTCAGGTCGAGTTCAGGCAGGTAACTGCTCTGAACTAACTGTATCTCGCCGGCATGGCTGATGTGCACCGCCACTTCCGCCAGCCAAACTGGGAGTCCAGCATAGGTCTGCTGAAAGCGCACGTGCGTTGCGCCCAGGCTTTCCTTTTGCACCAGCAGCGCCAAATCGCTTAGATCGCTGCGCAGTCCCAACCACGCGGCGTTGGCGGCCAGCAGCGCCCGCGCGGAGCTGACCGAATCGGCAGCCTGGGGCGCTGAGCCGCAGTTGAGCAAGTAAGTCGGCAAGGTCCCGTTGGCTTTTTCTACGCGGGCGCAGGTTTGCGCCAGATTCGGCGCCGGCGGCTGCGCAGCGGCTACCAGGGTAAAAAGGCTTGCCAGCAAGAGCAAGGCCCCGGTTCCCGCTATGGTCAGCGGATGTTTTATACCACGCATGATGGGTCTCCTCGATTGATCGTTGTGCTTGATGTTGCTTGAGGCTTGCTTGACACTATAAACGGCGCGCTTGGCGCCTGCTGTAACCTATGTGGGATTTGGGGCGCTGACTTCTCACGCACGCCACTTGACAACTTGACCTGGAACGGGTAAGGTTGACCTGTGAATAGCTGCGAAGAACGAGGCATTGAACGATTCCATGTTAATTGATGAAGCACGAATCTGCGTGACCGCGGGCGACGGCGGCAACGGCTGCGTGGCCTTTCGACGCGAGAAGTTTGTGCGCTTTGGCGGCCCCTACGGCGGCAATGGCGGTAAAGGCGGCGATGTTTATTTGGTAGCAACGCGCGATGTCAACACACTGATTGCTTTCAAGCATCAACTGCACTTCCGCGCCGAACGCGGTGAGCACGGCGGAGGCAAAGGTAAAACCGGCGCGCAGGGGAATGACATCAAGATTCCCGTACCCTTGGGCACCCTGGCGTACGATGACGCCAGCGGCCGCTTGCTGGCCGACCTGGTGCAGGATAGGCAAGAGGCCTTGGTGGCGCGCTCCGGCCGCGGGGGTCGCGGCAACATGGCATTCAAAAGCCCGATCAACCAGGCGCCGCGCATTGCTGAAAAGGGCGAACCGGGCGAAGTACGATGGCTGCGCCTGGAGCTGAAGCTGATGGCCGATGTCGGCATTGTGGGCGTGCCCAACGCGGGCAAGTCCACCCTGCTCAGCGTGATCAGTCGCGCGCGGCCCAAAATTGCTGATTACCCCTTCACCACGCTGGAGGCAAGTCTGGGCGTGGTGACAGTGGACGATCGCGACTTTGTCGCCGCCGATATTCCCGGCCTGATCGAAGGGGCGCACACCGGCGTTGGCCTGGGACATCAGTTTCTGCGCCATATAGAGCGTTGCCGGGTGCTCATTCATGTGCTCAATGGCCTCAGCCCGGACCCCCTGGGCGACTATGATGCCATCAACCAGGAGCTGGATCTGTTCAACCCCGCGCTGGCCACCAAGCCGCAGATTGTTGCGTTCAACAAGATGGACCTGCCCGACGTGCGCGCACGCTGGCCCGAAATTCAAGCAGCCTTGCGCCAGCGCCAGGTAGACGTGCTGCCCATTTCAGCCGCCAGCGGCGACCAGGTCGAGACGCTGCTGCGCCGGGCCGTCAGCCTGCTGGATGCGCTGCCGGTGATGGAGCCGGCGCCGGCGGATACGGCCGTTTTCAGACCGCCGGTCAGCGAGCGAGAATTTACGATTGCCCGCGACCCAGATGGCGCGTGGCGCGTGCAAGGCGTCGCCATCGAACGCGCGGCCGCAATGACGAACTGGGATTACTATGAAGCCATCATGCGTTTCCAACGCATCCTGGCCGCGCTCAGCATAACCGATGCCCTGCGTGACGAGGGTATTCACGAAGGCGACCTGGTGCGCATTGGCAAGACCGAGTTGACCTGGGAAGACGCCTGGTAAGGTGGGGAATGTCGCGATGGGTGAACGCCAGGAAGAAAAGACAAGCGGCGCTCGCAATACTCCCCTGATTAACTTGCTCAAAGGCATCCCTTTTTTCGCGTCCTTGGACCGGTCTGTCCTGGAAGACATGGCAAGCCACGCGCGCGGCCTCACTTTTGCGCCAGGCGAAATGGTCTTTCTCGAAGGCGATCCTTGCGCGGGGTTTTTCGTGGTCGAGCGCGGCCGCTGCAAAATCTTCAAAACCTCGGCTGAGGGTCGCGAACAAACCCTGCATGTCATTCTGCCTGGTCATTCTTTCAACGAAGTGTCTGTATCCGACGGCGGCCCGAACCCCGCTACTGTCATGACGGTTGACGAGGCGGTAATATGGAATATCTCTCGTGATGATCTGAAAGTCCTGGCTCTTCGATATCCAGCCGTGAGCTGGGCGCTGCTGGAACATATGGCCCGGCGTGCGCGCAGCCTGGTCGGCATCGTAGAGGACTTGGGCCTGCGTCCGGTGAAAGCACGCCTGGCTAAACTCCTGCTCGAAGAGGCCGAACGCAGCTTCCAGGGAGAGCTTGACCGTAACGACCTGCTGACACAACAAGAGATGGCGGCTCGCCTCGGAACGGTGCGCGAAATGGTGGGGCGTGCGCTGCGCACGCTGATGGATGAGGGCGCCATCAAGATCGAACGTCACCGTATCATCATCGTGGATCAAGACCTGCTGAGACAAGAGGCGATGCTGTAGCGAATCAGAAACCCATTTTCTCGCAGAAAACGGGTTTCTGATCAGGCGCTGGTCTATTCGAAGATCCAGCGATCGTTGGCCCGGCCATAATCGGCCAGTTCATCAGGACTGAACCAGAGGGCGATCTCCGCCGCGGCGGTTTCTGGCCCGTCGGAACCATGCACCAGGTTGCGGCCAATTTCCAGGCCAAAGTCCGCACGGATGGTCCCAGGCTCGGCATTGACCGGGTTGGTGGCGCCTACGGTCTTGCGCACAAGATCAATCGCGCGCCTGGCTTCCAGCACCATCACCACCACCGGCCCCGACGTGATGTATTCGATGAGGCCGTTGAAGAACGGCTTGCCTTCGTGCACGGCGTAGTGCTTGCGCGCCAGCGCCTCGCTCACCTGCATGAGCTTGAGTGCCACGATTTTCAGCCCGCGCTGTTCGAAACGGCTGATGATTGGGCCAATTAACCCTCGTTGGACGCCATCCGGTTTGATAATGATTAAGGTACGTTCCACGATCAACATCCTCCCCATTCGTTTACGTTCGTCATTGAGCCACAACAGTCGCCATTGACCGTGAGCCTGCTTGCTAACGTAGTGTAATGGTAGCCACGCGCGCGAGTTTTAGCAAATTCAGTTGACTTGGAGTTTTACCGGAAGTTGTGCTATACTTTTGTTTGCCTCCTCGGTATCACGATAGCCTGCTTTTGCCCATAGCGACACATCACCACCGATGAACCTGGTCGCCTGACCGATTGACGAGAACAGACAAACCAACCGAAGAAAGGAACCCAAGGATGCTAAACCTTGCCCACCTGCTGGAATTCAACCTGGGGCGCAACCCTGACAACTTAGCGATCATTTTCAACGACCGCAAGATGACCTACCGCGAGTTGAACGGCGCCGCGACGAAGTTTGCCGACGGGTTACGTCAACTTGGCGTTAAGCCGGGCGACAAAGTGGCCCTGATGATGCCGAACATCCCCTTCTTTCCTATTGCCTATTACGGCATCCTCAAGGCTGGCGCGGCCGTTGTGCCCTTCAACGTACTTTTCAAGGGACGTGAAGTCGCCTACCATTTGAAGGACAGCGATGCCGTCGCCCTGGTGGCTTTTGAGATGTTTGCCCAGGCAGCCTACGAAGGCTTCCAGGCCGTGGATACGTGCCACAACCTGATTATGACGACGGCTGACCCGGCCGCCGCCTTGCCAGTCAGTGGCGATGGCGTCAAGAATTTCTATCATGTTCTTGCCAGCGGCTCGCCCACGTTTGACACGGTGCAAACCATGCCTGACGATACCGCGGTCATTCTCTACACATCGGGCACCACCGGCCAGCCCAAGGGCGCCGAGTTGACGCACGTCAATCTCTTCCTGAACGCCTGGATCAGCCAGCAGCTCCTGGGCTGGCAGCCCAATGATGTCTTCCTGGCGACCTTACCGCTGTTCCACTCCTTTGGCCAGACGGTCATTATGAACAACGCCATCATGGGCGGTGCGGCCATCACGCTGCTGCCGCGCTTTGACCCAGCCGCGGCGCTGGGCATCATGCAGCGCGACAACGTCACGGTGTTCGCGGGCGTGCCCACGATGTACTGGGCTTTGCTTGCCTACCCCAAGGCGTCTGATTTCGACCTGGAGAAGATCAAGGGCGCGCTGCGCATTGCCGTCTCTGGCGGCTCCGCGCTGCCCGTGGAAGTTCTCAAGGGCTTCGAGGCGAAATACCAGGTGCCGATTCTGGAAGGGTACGGACTTTCGGAGACGTCGCCCGTGGCCTGCTTCAACCATGCGGACCGGCCGCGCAAGGTTGGCTCCATCGGCAACCCCGTGTGGGGCACGTGGATGCGCATTGTGGATGCCGATGACAAGCCGGCGCCTGTCGGTTCGGTGGGCGAAGTAGTCATTCGCGGGCACCATGTGATGAAGGGCTACTACAAACGCCCTGAAGCCACGGCGCAGTCCATTCGCGATGGCTGGTTCCACAGCGGCGACCTTGGCCGCGTGGATGAAGAAGGCTACTACTTCATCGTGGATCGCTTGAAGGAGATGATTATCCGCGGCGGTTTCAACGTCTACCCACGCGAGATCGAGGAATACCTGCTGACGCACCCCAAGGTCTCATTGGTCGCCGTGGTCGGCGTGCCGGACGACCGCCTGGGCGAGGAAGTCAAGGCCTACGTGGTGCTCAAGGAAGGCCAAAGTGCGACCGTGGCAGAGATCATGGAATTTGCCAAGATCGGCCTGGCCGACTACAAATACCCGCGCCAGATCGAGTTCCGTACGACCTTCCCCATGACCGCCACGGGCAAGATTCTCAAGCGTGAGCTGATTGCGTCCTGATCCGATAGACAAAAACTGCAATTCCCACACAAAGCCGCACAGACGCCAAGAAAGCAGTTAGGCCCTGGCGTTTGGGCGGCTTTGTGTCTAGGTGTGCCAGTTCCTCATCCTACCGGCGGCTCCAGCGCTGCACCAGGCGGTCGGCCAGCCGCGGCGCCAGCCGCATCAGCCAGTGGATTCCCCAGGACTGCCAGTTGACATAGACGAGGAACTGGTCGCTGTCCAGGGCGCGGCGAATGGCGTGGGCTGCCTGTTCTGGCGCCAGCCAGCGGAAGCGTCGGTAAATGGGCGGCGGGTCGGTCAGATTCAAAACAAGCGGCGTGCGAATCGTCGGTGGACACACCACCGTGATGCGCACGCCGCTCCCTTGCAGCGCCAGTTCATCACGCAGGGTTTGGGCAAAGCTGAACACGGCCGCCTTACTGGCCGCGTACGCGCCAAACTGCGGAAACGGCCGCAGCGCGTTGATGCTCGCCAGGGTGATCAGCCTCCCACGGTTGCGGGCGACCATGCCCGGCAGCGCGGCCAGGCAAACATGAACCGTGCCCAGGTAGTTGATTGCCATCTGCGCGTGGAAATCGTCAAGCGGCGCGGTTTGGCTGAAACCGGTGCGTAGAATGCCGGCCGCGTGAATGACGGCGGCCAATGGCCCCAGCCGCGCTTCGGCGTCGGCCACCATGGCCGTCACGGCGGCCGCGTCGGTCACATCCAGCGCCCAGCAGGCGGTTGCGGCCTGGCTGTCCAGCCCGCGGGCCACACCCGCCAACCCAGCCTCGTCACGATCCACCAGGGCCAACTGCGCGCCTTCGGTCGCCAGCAACTGCGCACATGCCTGGCCCACGCCGCCCGCCGCCCCGGTGATGAGGATCGTTTGCCCGCGCCAGGAAGTGGCCATCAGCCGCCGCTCACGGCTCGCCCTGGCGCAGCCGCCGCAGCAGGCGGCGCCGCGCTGCCAGGTGATCTTGCGCGACTGGGTCGCTGCTGCGGACATGATCTTCCAGGCTGCGCTGCGCCTCCTCCGGCGCGAGCAGCTCACGCTGCGCCGCAAACACCGCGTGCGCGGCGGCGTCATCCGGCGCCTGCACGAACGCCAGCAGCGCCTGGGCCAGCGGCGGCAGGGCCATGTCAGCCTTGATCTGGCGCAGCCCGGTCAGGCGTAGGCGCACGCTTGCCGCGAAATCGGTTTCTGCCGCCTCCTCCGCCTGCCTGATGACCTCGTTGACCGTTTCGGCGAAGTCATCCTCCAGGATGAACGGCGCCTGGCCCGCCAGCGCCTGCAGCGCGTCGAAGTCCGGCGCGCGCAAGAAGGCCAACAGCGCGGCCTGCACAATCTCCTCTTGGTGCTCAGCCAGGAAAGCTATCCAGGCCGCGCGCAGGGCAGGGTCGCGGTCGAGCGCGGCCGGCAAACCGGCGGTGTCACGGACGCCGGCCGCGGCCAGCCGCGCCTGCAAATCGGCAGGCAGGTTGGGGGGAAATGGAGTGGGCATGGTGCAGCTCCTCGTGAACGGCCTGGCTGTCGTTAGCGCCCGGTGAAAACCGGGGCACGTTTCTCAAGGAAGGCCTGTACGCCTTCGCGGCTGTCCGCGGTGGCGCCGGCCACGTCTTGGAGGACGGCTTCAACTTCCAGGGCTTCGGCCAGGGTGCTGGTCAGCGCCTGGTTGAAGGCGCGTTTGGTCAGTCCCAGCGCGCGAGTAGGCGCTTCGGCCAGGCGCTGCGCCCACGCGGCCACAGTCGCCTCGAACTCCTCCGCGGGGATGACGCGGTTGATGAGGCCCCAGGCCAGGGCATCGTGTGCGCTGAGGCGGTCGCCGGTGGACATCAACTCCAGCGCGCGCGTGGGGCCGATCAGCCGCGGCAGCAGCCACGTGGAGCCGCTGTCCGGGATGAGGCCGATCTTGATGAAGGCCTGGATGAAACTGGCCTTGTCGCTGGCGAGGCGAAAATCGCCGGCCAGGGCGATGCTCATGCCGGCCCCGGCGGCCACGCCGTTGATCGCGGTAATGACCGGCTTCTCGATGGTGCGCATCGAGAGGACCAGGGCATTATAGCCGCGCCGCAAGTGATCGCCGATGCTGAGATCCGCAGGCCGGCGCTGCAGATCTTCCAGGTCTTGGCCGGCGCTAAAACCGCGCCCGGCCCCGGTCAATACAATCACGCGCACGCCGTCGTCCTGGTCAGCCTGGGCAAAGGCAGCCATTGTTTCGCGCGTCATCTGTTCGTTGAACGCATTGAGCTTTTCCGGCCGGTTGAGGACGATAGTCGCCACCGCGCCCGTCACTTGGTAGTGGATAGTCTCGACCATGGTGTTCTTTCTCGCTGCGGGTTCACAAGTCCCGGCGGGGTGGGGCCGGGTGTTCTTTCGTCACATCTAGTTGATAGTAGCGCCCCCCATAAAAGAGGATAGGCGAATGCGGCGGCGCGCCTTGATGCAGCGCGACCACGCGGCCAATCACGATCCAGTGATCGCCGCCTTCCAGGATTTCATATTTCACACAGGCGATGGCGGCCAGCGCATCTTCGAGCCGCGTGGAACCCATCTGCGGCTGTCCCTCCCAGCGCACAAGTTGGAACGGCGGTGGTTCGGGCTGCTTCCATCCACCGGCGAAATAAGTGGAGAGCGACTCTTGGTCTGCGCGCAAGATATTGACGGTGAACGTTGGTGTGGTTTGGAGCAAGCCGGCCATGTGAGCTTTTTTTCCCACAGAGACCAGCAGCAGCATGGGGTCCAATGACAGTGAGGCGACCGCGTTGGCGGTCATGCCGTGTACTTCCCCGTTGACCTCGGTCGTTACCACGGTGACGCCCGTGGCGAACAGACCAATGGTGTTGCGATAGGCGCGGGGATCAAGGGTCATAGATGATTCAGTCATAGTCTTTCACAAACGATACGTTGCGTTGAATCGGCGAGGCGCCACAGCCTCTTTGTGATGAGTCTATTTTACCAGACCCATGCCCGAACGCTAGAACCAGACCCTGCCCTGGTCAAGGGGTCTAAATCTGCGTTGTCCTGCGTTCATCTGCGTCCTACTCCAGAACCTCGTGATCGGATGCCAATTGAGTTTGTAGATAGCCCGCGTTGCGGTCAGGGGCTGCGCTATGGTATACTTTCCAGACTTGGGGCGCCGGCTCTGAGGTTTCTGCTTTGGGATGAGGGAGGCAGCGTGAGCAAGCGCGAGTTCAAGCTCCAAAACGAATACCATTTCAATCGCCGCGGGCCAGTGCGCTGGATCATGTCCCATCAACTGCGCTATGTCTGGTTTCCCCTGCTCGCGATTGCCGCGGCGACGCTCAATAACTTCTTCTACAGCAATATCCAGGTGTATGTGGGCCGCGGCTTCGATGTGATCACCACGCCAGGCTGGCAAACGCCTGCCCTGCTGACATTGGCGCTGATCGTCGCCGGCTGCGCGTTCGGCCAGGGGTTGACCGGCCTCACCCGCAACTATGCGGTGGAGTTCCTGGCGCAGCGGGTAGAGCGCGACGCCCGCGACGAACTGTACGTTAGCCTGCTGGGCAAGAGCCAGACCTTCCATGGTCGCCAGCGCATCGGCGATGTGATGGCGCGCGCCACGAATGACGTACACACCCTCAACCTGATGTTCAGCCCCGGCGTCATGCTCCTCACCGATTCGGCCATGGCCGTGATTGTGCCCATCGTTTTGATTGCCCGCCTGCGCACGGAGCTTTTGCTCGTCCCCGGCCTGTTCCTGCTGGCGTTGGCGATCACCATCTATGATTACAACCGCCGGCTCAGCCCGGTCAGCCTGGCCATGCGCGACCAGTTTGGCACGCTCAACGCCGGCCTGACCGAGGCCATTACCGGCATCGAGGTGGTCAAGGCCAACGTGCAGGAGCGCTTCGAGTGGGAGAAATTCACGCACAACGCACGGGCCTATCGCGACTATTTTGTGCGCCAGGGCGAGATCCAGGCCCGCTATCTGCCGATGCTCATGTTCAGCCTGGGCTGGGCCGGGGCCTTCTTCCACGGCATGCTGCTCTGGCGCGCGGGCGCGATCACCCTGGGCCAAGCCCTGGGCTTCATCGGCCTCTTCAGCACCCTGCGCTTCCCGACGTTCATCTCGATCTTCAGCTTCAACCTGGTGCAGCTCGGCATCGCCAGTGCGCGACGCATCCTCTCCATGATTAACACCGAAACCGACCTGGACGAAAATGTCAACGGGCTGGCGCAGCCGATTCGCGGCGAAGTGGTCTTCGAAAATGTCAGTTTCGGCTATGACGGGCAGCGTGTGTTGAACAACATCAGCTTCGTAGCCCGCCCCGGCGAGACGGTCGCTATCGTCGGTCAGACCGGCTCGGGCAAGACCACCCTGACCCGCCTGATCAACCGTATTTTCGATGCTGACCGCGGCCGCGTGCTCGTGGATGGCGTGGACGTGCGCGACTGGAGTTTGGAGGCGCTGCGCTCGCAGATTTCAACCATCGAGCAGGACATCTTTCTCTTCTCGCGCACCCTGGCCGAGAACATCGCGTTCGGGGTTGCCAACGCCAGCCAGGAGGCCATCGAACAAGCCGCGCAGGAGGCCCAGGCGCACGATTTCATCCTGAGCTTCAGCCAGGGTTACGCCACTGAAGTGGGTGAACGCGGCGTCACCTTGTCCGGCGGCCAACGCCAGCGCGTCGCGATTGCCCGCGCCTTCTTGACCAATCCGCGCATCCTGATCTTGGATGACAGCACCAGCGCGATTGACAGCGCGACAGAAGACCAGATTCAGCAGGCCATGCGCCGCATCAGCCGTCAGCGCACCACCTTCCTCATCACGCACCGTCTGAGCCAGATTCGTTGGGCCGATCGCATCCTCGTTCTGCGCCGCGGCGAGTTGGTGGACCAGGGCACGCACGAGGATCTGCTGGCGCGCAGCGCGGACTACCGGCGGATCTTTGCCAGGTACGAGTGATCTGTTTGGTGATGAGGTCTTTGTAGAACACACGGAGGGGCGGAACATGACCATCAACCGATCAGGGCGAACGCCGGAAAGCGCCATAGCGATCCAAGAACTTGCCAGGTTCCTGGAAGGTTACGGCGAAGTGGCCGAATTGGACGAGAACGTTCTGCGCGTGGATGGCCGCGAGACGCTGTTGGTTACATTCAGCGCCCAAAACTACTACGACCGTAAAGGATATTATTGGTTTTCGCTGGCAAAGACGAAGTATGCCCGGCTGCACAAAGAGAATCAGAATCACGCGTGGGTCGTGCTCATTTGCGGCGCTCAGGGTCGCTTCTTCATACCTTTCGGGCAGGTTAAGTCATTGTTGAGCCAAATGCCGCCCAATCGCCGCGACGGGCGGTGGGATCTTTACATTCGGTTTGAAGGCGAACAACCCTTCTTTGGGGTCACTCACATCACCAATGACCTGGATGCCACCAGTTTCTGGCAGCATTTTGAGCAGATTTGGACACAGCCATCTGTCGAAGAGGTATACGTGGATGAGGCGCTCTACATCCCCGACAGCCTACCCGCGGCTGACCGGCGCACCGGTCAGGTGGTGCGCGCGGTGCGTGACACCAATCAGAGCCGTTTGGTCAAGGGCCTTTACGACTACAAGTGCCAGGTCTGTGAATGGACGGCCTACTCTACGCGCTTACGCAATCATTATTACTGTGAGGCGCACCACGTACAGCCGCTGGGCAGATACGGCGGCCCCGACCACATCAGCAACATTCTGGCGCTGTGTCCCAACCACCATTGCATGATGGACCTGGGTATTCTTGCCATTGAGCCTTCTACCCTTGAAGTGATGGCTTCATCGGACCTTGAACCCTGCCGAGGTCGCAAATTGCTGCTCCATCGCGATCATGGTTTGAACCAAAAGTATCTCCTGTTTCACCTGAGCAAAATCTATGCAGGCGGATCAGCAAGCCATGAGTTGCCGTTGACGCCGTCGTCCGTCTCACTTTGACTTTTGTGGCTCAATGAATTGAGTCAAGGCAACCGGTTGCGAGACATTTCCGATCTGCCGAAAGAGTTGGACCATGGGTTTCATTCTTGACGGCCTCGACAGCGAGGCCTACGACCGCAACTATACCGATCGCGAGCTGATTCGGCGCATTGCCAGCTATTTCCGTCCCTATGCACGGGTGATGCTGTTGATTGCCGCGGCCATCACACTGAACTCGGCTGCGGGCAGCGGCGGGCCGATCATCATCGCTCGTGCGATTGACGGCCTGGCGCGCCAATTCTCCAACGAAAGACTGCTGCTCTTTGCCGGCGGCATCCTTTTGCTGGGGGTGACGGCGTGGACTTTCAACTACATTCAGCAGCTCTTCTCGGCGCGCGTGGTGGGCAATGTCGTGCTCAAGCTGCGTCAAGACGTCTTCGACGCCACCATTCAGCACGACATGTCATTCTATGACGAACATCCCTCAGGCAAGGTGGTCAGCCGCGTCACCTCAGATACCCAGGATTTCTCCGAAGTGGTCACGCTGACGACCAACCTGATCAGCCAGGTGCTCGTGGTGCTGTTCTTGGCCGTCTGGCTGCTGCGCATTGACCGCTGGCTGACGCTCCTGCTGTTCGGTATGGCGCCCGTGGCCGCGATAATTGCGCTGAGCTTTCGCCGCATTGCGCGCGCAGTGACGCAGCGGGCGCGCCGCGTGACAGCTAAAATCAACGCCCAGATCCAGGAATCCATCAGCGGCATCATGGTCGCGAAGAGCTTTCGCCAGGAGCCGGCCCTGTACGCGACCTTCAGCGCGAACAATCGCCAGGCCTACCAGGTGGGCGTGCGCCGCGGCCTGACGCTGAACACGATCTTCCCGATCATGGGCATCTCCTCCGGCTTGGGCGTGGCGCTCCTTTTCTACCTGGGCGGCCAGGCCACGCGCGAGGGCGCGGTCAGCCCGGGCAACTGGTATCTGTTCATGCAAGCAGTGGGCTTCTTCTGGTGGCCGTTGATCAATATCGCCTCATTTTGGAGCCAGTTCCAGGACGGCCTCTCCGCGGCCGAGCGCGTCTTTGCCTTGATTGACGCCGCGCCCAAAGTGGTGCAGACGGCCGCTGAGCCGGTGTCCCAGGTCGCCGGGCAGATCGAGTTTCGCAACGTGCGCTTCACCTACACCGGTACGGAAACGGTACTGCCGGCTTTCTCGCTGACCATTCGCCCGCGCGAGACGGTGGCGCTGGTGGGGCACACCGGCGCAGGTAAGAGCAGCATCGCCAAGCTGATCACGCGTTTCTATGAATTCCAGGACGGCCAACTGCTGGTGGATGGTCGCGATATCCGACATTTCGACCTGGGAAGCTACCGCGCGCATATCGGCCTGGTGCCGCAAGACCCATTTTTGTTCTCAGGCACCGTGGGCGACAACATCCGCTACAGTCGCCCCGCCGCGTCCGATGACGAGATCAGGCAGGCGGCAATGGGCATCAGTCACGGCGATTGGCTCAACGACCTGCCCTATGGCTTGCACACCGACGTGGGCGAGCGCGGCGCCAACCTGTCAATGGGTCAACGCCAGTTGGTCGCCCTGGCGCGGGTTCTGCTCAAGAACCCGGCCATCTTCATCCTGGATGAAGCGACGGCCAGCGTGGATCCGTTCACCGAAGCGCAGATTCAAGAGGGCCTGGAAACGATCATGGCGGACCGCACCGCCATCGTAATCGCGCACCGGCTCTCGACCGTCAAGTATGCCGATCGCATTATTGTCATGCGCCAGGGTGAAATCATCGAAGAAGGGCGCCACGACGATCTCTTGCAGCGCGGCGGCCATTACGCGGAGCTGTACAACACCTACTTTCGCCATCAATCGTTGGCCTACATTGAGCAGTTTGCGACTGAACGGCTGGCCGTACAGCCTGATGGCCGTGATTAGGCGGGGCAGGAGTTCTACCGTGAGGCCCGTGTAACAACAACATAACAGAACTTGGGCTGACCATGTTCGTCATATTCATCGTCATCTTCGGGCGCGAAGATAAGGCTGTGATCAGCAATGAATCACAGCCTCCCGAACAAGTGCGCTTGATGGTTGCAGAAGCACCCCGAAGATTGGCTGGTAACAAGCGCCAGCTTTGATCTCCCGCAATGTTAAGCACCGAACAAGCAAGAGGCGGTCTCTGAATGAGACCGCCTCTTGTCGTTGCGTCGTGGAATGGACTCAGGCCCGTCGCAGTTTGCGGTAGGTCACGCGATGAGGGCGTTCCGCCGCCGCGCCGAGGCGTTTGCGGCGGTCCACTTCGTAGTCGCTGTAGTTGCCAGGGTACCAGTAGACCTGACTGTCGCCTTCAAAAGCCAGGATGTGCGTTGCCACGCGATCCAAGAACCAACGATCGTGCGAAATGACCAGCACCGAGCCGCCAAAGCCCTCGATGGCATCTTCCAGCGCGCGCAGGGTGTTCACATCCAGGTCATTGCTTGGTTCGTCCAGCAGAATGACATTGGCGCCCGATTTCAACAGTGTTGCCAGGTGCACGCGGTTACGTTCGCCGCCAGAGAGCGCGCCCACCTTCTTCTGCTGGTCGCTGCCGCTGAATCCGAAGCGGGCGCAGTAGGCGCGTGAGTTCATGGCGCGGTCGCCAAGTTGGATACTGTCCTGTCCACCGCTCAACTCTTCCCACACGGTTTTCTCCGGGTCGAGACTTTCACGTGTTTGATCCACATAGGCCAGCTTGACCGACGCGCCGACGGTCAGCGTGCCCGCGTCCAGGGTGTCTTGCCCCACGATGGCGCGGAATAGGGTGGTTTTACCTGCGCCGTTGGGGCCGATGATGCCCACCACCGCGCCCGGCGGCACATCGAAGGTCAGATTCTCGAACAGCAGACGCTCGTCATAACCTTTGGCGCCATTCTCCGCGCGGATGACCACGTCGCCGAGGCGCGGGCCGGGTGGTATGTAAATCTCGCGCTCCTCGCGTGCGCGTTCCGGGTCCTGGGTGAGCAGTTCCTGATAGCGATTGACGCGCGCCTTGGCTTTGGCCTGGCGCGCCTTGGGCGACATGTGCAGCCACTCCAACTCGCGCTGCAAGGTCTTCTGCCGTTGGGAGGCAGTCTTTTCCTCCTGCGCCAGGCGCTGCTGCTTCTGCTCCAGCCAGGAGGAGTAGTTCCCCTTCCAGGGGATGCCATACCCGCGATCGAGCTCCAGGATCCAGCCGGCCACATTATCCAGGAAGTAGCGATCATGCGTGACGGCAATCACCGTGCCGGGATACTGCTGCAAGTGCTTCTCCAGCCAGGCCACCGATTCCGCATCCAGGTGATTGGTCGGCTCGTCGAGCAGGAGGATGTCTGGCGCTTGCAGGAGCAGCCGGCAAAGCCCCACCCGCCGCCGTTCACCGCCGGAAAGGAGATTGACAGGCGTCTCTCCCGGCGGACAGCGCAAGGCATCCATCGCCAACTCCAGGCGGCTGTCCAGGTCCCAGGCATTCATGGCATCCAGTTTGTCCTGCACCTCGGCCTGGCGCTGCAGCAGCGCGTCCATCTCATCCCCGGTCAGGTCGTCCGAGAAGCGGCTATTGATCTCATCGAACTCACGCAGGGCATCCACGACCGGTTGGACGCCTTCCTCCACGATCTGGCGCACCGTTTTGTTGTTGTCGAGCTGCGGCTCCTGCTCCAGGAAGCCGACGCGATAGCCAGGTGACAGCACCGTCTGCCCGACGTATTCCTGCTCCACGCCCGCCATGATGCGCAGGAGGGTGCTCTTGCCGGAGCCATTGAGGCCGATGACGCCGATTTTGGCGCCATAGAAATAGCCCAGGCTGATATCGCGCAGGACTTGTTTGTTCGGTGGGTACACTCTGCCCACGCCAACCATGGAATAGATTACTTTATTCGTCATAACCCTCACGAACGGTTGGTGCATCCACTAACCGGTTAACCTCATCCAGTAAGGCCGCGAGATCCATCGGCCTCGCCGGTTCAACGCTTTGAGCCACATGGCAGTGATCTGGAAAACCGATCAGCTTAGGATGATGCGGTGAATTATCCGAGCGCCGACGCAGAATGGTCTGCGAGTGATCCATCCACTGATAGCGATAATCATCAATGACCGCTCGATCGTTGACAACAGAGATGTGCAATGCGACCTCCAAGAAATCCCCATTCACAAGGGCGCAACGTGCGCGAAGGTAACCGTCAAGCCGGTTGACTTTGCGTTTGACAAGAGCAACGGATACCACCAATGGATGAGCGAGAAGAGCTACCTACTCGTTATCAAGGCGTGTCTCGACAAACATAGATGACTAACGTAACCCAATCTTCATAAGGCTTAACGCTGAAGTCAGTCGAGAATGCATCTTGTAGATCACATTCCACTCGAAGACATCGAGATCGTCGCCTGCGTCTCCAGCCTGATACCTGGCCGCAAGCTGCTGTGATGACATGCCAAACCGCTGTTCGTAGTCCGCTAACTCGGTTTCCAATTCCTTGAGTTGGGCTTCATCTCTTTGCATCTGTCGCTCCAATAACTTGCGCACGGTCAGGTCAATTACCTCATCTTGATACCCCTGCTCATAGAGGTTTTGGAGGGTGTGCAAGTATTGCAGTGTCTGCACAGATTGTTCTAGCGCTATGGTTGGCATTCTGCTCTCCTTGTTTGGGCAGCACACGAAATGCTGCCCAAACCGATCATTTCAGTCTCGCATCCCTGTTCTCGTCCGCTTGGAGCTCTATGCTTTGCCAATCGAATCCAACGCGAGATTATTTTGGCCCGCCACTGCCTTGCTTGGCCACCGCTTCGGCGGCCTTCTTGGCCGCTTCGGTGTCGCCCAGGTAGTAGTGGGTGATCGGCTTCAGGTCGTCGTCCAACTCGTAGACGAGCGGGAAGCCGGTTGGAATGTTCAGCTCGGTGATCACATCGTCGGGCACGTCGTCCAGGTACTTGACCAGCGCGCGCAGGCTGTTGCCGTGCGCGACAACGATGACGCGCTGGCCGCTCTTCACGGCTGGCGCCAGCGTCCCATGCCAGTAGGGCAGCACGCGATCGAGCGTCAGTTTGAGCGATTCGGTGGCCGGAATGTCGGCCGCGGGCAAGCCGGCGTAGCGCGGGTCGAATCCGGGATAACGCGGGTCGGTCAGTTCCAGCGGCGGCGGCGGCACGTCATAGCTGCGGCGCCAGACCTTGACCTGGGCGTCGCCGTATTGGGCGGCCATTTCGGCCTTGTTGAGGCCCTGCAGCGCGCCGTAGTGGCGTTCGTTCAAGCGCCAGGTGCGATAGACCGGAATCCACATCAGGTCCATTTCATCCAGTGTGATCCAGAGGGTGCGAATGGCGCGCTTGAGCACCGAGGTGTACGCCACGTCGAACACGTAGCCATCGTCGCGCAGCACCTTGCCTGCGTTGTGTGCTTCCTGCAGCCCTTGTTCGGACAGGTCTACATCGGTCCAGCCGGTAAAACGATTCTCCAAGTTCCAGGTGCTTTGCCCATGTCGTAGCAATACGATCTTGGTTGTCACGATTTGACTCCTTCTTTGGTTCACGTAGGTGAGGCGTTCCCGGCGCGAACTGATGCCCGCCAGCCTGACGCCCGTTGACGCTGTCATTATCGCATAGCTCCCCGTTTTTTTCAAGGCCAGCGGCCGAACAGCAGCAGTTCCAAGTCTGGCCAGGTTTTTGACCGCAGAGATCACTAAGAGGCTGCCGACTGGCGCCTGATCTGCCCTCTTGCGTTCGCTCGCCCCCGTCTGTGTTCTTTGTGGTTGAATGTACCCTGCATTTGGAACTGCTGCGCCGGCTGGCTGTGTGGTAAAATAAGTTGGCCTTTCACGAGTCAGCAGCCTGGCTCAGGCGATCTATCTGCTCAGTGAGGGAAGTTGCTGGCACAACGCCAAACGGAGCGCCAATTATGACCGGTCCCATTCGTCTTGATCCCGCCCAACGGCCTCGCGCAACCGAGACGCTAACGCAGGCGTTTCGCCATGACCCCATGTACCTGTACATCTGCCCGGACGAGGCGGCACGCGTGGCCGCGACGCGCCGGCTGTGGGACGCGATCATCCGCCTGATACTGATCTACGGCGAGGTTTGGACTACCGCGGAGGTGAGCGGCGTGGCCTGCTGGCTGGCGCCGGGCCACACAACGATCGGCCTGCGGCACATGCTGCGCACCGGCTTTGCGCTGCCCCGCGCGCTGATGGGCTTCCCGCCCGACGCTCGCCGCCGGGCCATGGGTGTGTTTGACTACACCGAGCGACTCCATCAGCGCGCCATGCCTGGCCCGCACTGGTACCTGATGGCGCTGGGCGTAGCGCCGGCCAGCCAGGGGCAGGGTATCGGCAGCAGCCTGATACAGCCGGTGCTGGCGCAGGCTGACGCCGCAGGTCTACCGTGCTACCTGGAAACCGAGACCAAGCGCAACGTGGCGTTTTACCAGAAGCACGGCTTCGAGGCGCTCACAGCTGAGAAGCCGCCGCGCCACGACCTGATGCTGTGGACGATGGCGCGGCAACCAACACCCGGCGTCCGCGGCGCTGCGGGTAAGACGTGACAAGTGAGGCGTGAAGCGGGAGACGAGAGGCGAAACTGGCTGACTGCGCGTTTCACGAGTCACGCTGTTCGATGCACGACATGGTATTGACCAGGACGGTACAGCCCGATGCCCCACAATTTCGGCGGATGTCGTATAATTGATTCATGAGTGCACCCATCTTAGCCACCAAGCTCTACGTCCCTCCGCCCCCGCCGCGGGCTATTTCGCGCCCACGTCTGATCGAGCGGCTGAATACGGGACTCTCAGCGGGCCACAAGCTAACCCTCATCTCGGCCCCCGCCGGCTTTGGCAAAACCACGCTCGTCAGCGAGTGGGTCGCAGCCCTCACCCCTGGCCCCTCTTCCAGCGGGAGAGGGGCCAGGGGTGAGGGTTGCCTGGCTGTCGCTGGACGCGGGGGATAGCGACCCCGCCCGCTTTCTGGCCTACCTCGTCGCGGCCTTGCAGACCATCTCGGCCGGCATCGGCACAGGGGTGATGGCCGCGCTCGAATCCCCGCCGCCGCCGGCCACCGAGCCGCTCCTGACCGTGCTCCTGAACGAGATCGCGGCCCTGCGCCAGGAGTTCATCTTCGTCCTTGACGACTACCACCTGGTGGATGCCAAACCGGTTGACCAGGCCCTGACCTTTCTGCTTGAACACCAGCCGCCGCAGATGCGCCTGGTCATCGCCACCCGTGAGGATCCGCCGCTGCCCCTGGCCCGCCTGCTTGAGGCGGTCTGCGACCCCCTTCGGTCGCCGCCTTGCACTCCGCTCAAAAAGCCCTCCGCCTCCGGCGCCAAGATTGACAACATCCTTCCATCCCTTCTATAATGACGGCGCTTACATGGCACGTGTCAAGTTAATAAAACATACCCCATTTTGATTCTGGATTACACCGCGCTTGCCAGTGGTGAGGCCCGCGTACGCTAGATCTAGGCGCAACATGGGTCAACTACGAAAAGCGGGAGCAGAAGCGCCAAGAGGAAGCTGAGATCAAGAGGCCATCCACTATGCTGAGCCAGGAACAACTGCAAGCTATGCTGTCCGAACTGGAGTCTGATCGCGTCGAGCGCACCGTATCGGTCAATAATACCGACAAATTCGGACAGGCCATCTGCGCCTTTGCGAACGATTTCCCCAATCATCGCCAACCTGGGTACCTCATCGTGGGTGCAAGCGACGACGGGCACCCCAGCGGTCTTTCCGTCACCGATGATCTGCTCCAGAACCTCGCCGCGTTGCGCTCCGACGGGAATATTCAACCGCTGCCGGCCATCACCGTGAGCAGACACTCCCTGCCGGGCGGCGATCTGGCTGTGGTCGAGGTGCTCCCTTCGGATTTGCGCCCGGTACGCTACAGAGGCAAGGTTTGGATTCGTGTTGGCCCCCGTCGCGCAACCGCCAGCGAGCAGGAGGAGCGCATTCTCAGTGAGCGGCGCGTCTCTTACGCCAAGTCTTTCGATGCCCTGCCTTGCCTGGAGAGCACACTGGCCGATCTCTCCCAAGAACGCTTCTATCTTTCCTATTTGCGACGCGCCGTAGCCGAGGAAGTGATCGCCCAAAACGAGCGCCCCTTCAAGCTGCAATTGGCCAGCCTGCGTCTGTTCGATCTCACGCAAGATTGTCCTACCAACGCTGGTGTCCTGCTTCTAGTCGATGCGCCCACCTACTACTTGCCGGGGGCTTACGTCCAGTTCGTGCGGTACGCCGGTCGTGACGTGACCAGTGACGTGATTGATGAGAAGCGGGCGATGGGCGATTTGCACACGATCCTGCAAACTCTCGATCTGCTGCTTGATGTCAACCTGCGCCAATACCCCGTGCCGGTGAGTGCGCTGCGCGAGACGATTCTCAGCGACTACCCCAAAGTAGCCGTGCGTGAGCTGCTCATCAACGCCATCATGCACCGCAATTATCAGTCGAACGCGCCTGTGCGTTTCTACTGGTTCCCCGATCACATCGAAATCAATAACCCAGGCGGGCTGTATGGCGAGGCGTCTCCGGAGAATTTCCCATACGCCGTCGGCTATCGCAATCCGGTCATCGCCGAGGCCATTCGCGTCCTGGGATACACGAACCGGTTCGGACAGGGCGTGCTGCGCGCACGGAAGGCGCTCGACATCAATCACAATCCCCCAGCGCGGTTCATCTTCGACCCGCATTGGTTCTCCGTACGGATCGAAGCGCGCGTAGGCAACGGTCTTCCAGGTCAGGACTGAGAAAAGGCTCCTGCTTGCCGTGGCCCGCACCACCTTCATCAGCGCCGGATGATCGGCACGAACACCGACCACGGCGTTGCCGTCGGGGTCAAGGTCGGGGTGATGGTGGCCGTCGCCGTCGGCGTTGCGCTGGCGGTGGCTGTGGGCGTCACCGTCGGCGTCGGTGTGACCGTCGGTGTATGGGTTGCCGTCAGCGTCATTGTCGGTGTGGGGGTCACCGTCGGCGTCGGGCCACACGGCGTGATTGCGAACGACGTGTAGTCCGCGTCGTTGGTCAGCCCCACCACATCCAGTCTTGCTCCTGGCTCGCGACGCTCGAACTGCACGGTCTGCGCGCCGGCGCCCAGGTTCAGCAGTGTCCCACCCACGTCATTCACCGGTACTCGCTGCCACACCCAACCCCACTGGCTGCCGGCCACTGACACCTCGAACACCGCATGGGGGCTGCCGTTCATCGAAACCAAGAACGAGTTGTGGTTCCAGTCCAGCCCCATGACCCGCGCCCACAGGAAGTATCTACCCGCACGCGGTACAGACATGGTCATGTTGACCGCTCCCGCGCCGCCGCCGCTGTTCGTGTCGTGCACGAAGTGACAGGCTGAGGCGGTTGGATCGTCGCCAATGGTCATCGGCACGGCCAGTGCGCCGGTTTCGGATTCACCCTGCCAGGCGAAGAATGGCGCTGGCGTGCAGGTTGGCGTTGGCGTGGGGGTAGGGACCGGCGACGCACCGACCCACCTGGCAATGTAGTAGGAGAGGTTGCCCCCGGCCACGGTAAAGTTGCCGCCCACATACAGATGGTCCATGCCATTCACCGCCAGGGCGGAGACACAGGCATACGGCGGACATGCGCTGACGCCGCTGCCCAGGGACGACCAAACAGTTCCATCCCAGCGGGCAATGTGGTTGGTGTTTACGCCGCCGGCGGTAGTGAAGTTGCCGCCAGCATAAAGACGGCCCACGCTGTCCACCGCCAGCGCAATGACAGCGTTATTCATGCCGCTGCCCAAGCGCGACCAACGAGCGCCATCCCAACGGGCGATCCGGTTCGCGTTGGTCCCACCGGCCGCCCAGAATTCGCCCCCAGCGATGAGGGACTGCGCTGTCCATCGCCAGGGCATAGACATAACCGTCTTGACTAATGCCGCTGCCCAGGGCCGACCAGGCCGCGCCGTTCCAGTGTGCAATAGAGTTCGCGCTGACCTCGCCAGCGGTTACAAAGTAGCCGCCTGCGTACAGCCCGCCCGTATCATCCGTTACGAGGGCGTTGACGACACATGGCTGGTTGGTGGGACAGCCCGTCATACCGCTGCCCAGCGCAGACCAGGCGACGCCGTTCCAGCGTGCAACATGTTTGGCGCTGACGCCGCCGGCCATGGTGAACTGGCCTCCAGCGTAGACATTGCCTGCATCATCCACGGCGAGGGCGCGGACGCTTGCATCCATACCAGCGCCCAGGGGGGACCACGCAGCGCCGTCCCACCACGCAATATGATTGGCACTGATCCCGCCAGCCGTGTTGAAGTCGCCCCCGGCATAGAGATGTCCGGCGCCATCCACCACCAGCGCGTTGACGCGATGACTCATGCCGCTGCCCAGGGGCGACCAACTGTCACCCTCCCAGCGAGCAATATAGTGGGCGTTGACCACACCCGCCGTCAAGAAGTAGCCGGCGGCGTAGAGGCGATCGCTGTTTTCGGCCGCCAGGGCATAGATGGGGTGGCTCATACCGTTTCCGCCATGACTGAGATCTGCCCAATGGGTGCCGTCCCACTGGGCGACAAAGTTGTAGGGGGCGCCTACTCCGCTAGCCGTGGACCGCCCCCCGGCAGTGAGATGTCCGGCGCTGTCCACAACCAGCGCGTAAACTGCGCCATTCATGCCACTTCCCAAGGCCGACCAGACTGCTCCATCCCAGCGGGCGATGTGGTTGGCGCTGACCCCGCCAGCCGTAGTCAACCACCCCCCGGCGTAGACATATCCAGCCCCATCCACCGCCAGCGCGTAAACGGAGCCATTCATGCCACTTCCCAGGGCCGACCAGACCGCGCCGTCCCAGCGGGCGATATTATAGGCAACGACCCCGCCGGCGGTGATGAAATCGCCCCCGGCATAGAGATAACCAGCCTCATCCACGGCCAGGGCGAAGACGTACGTACCGTTCCCATGCACGCCACTGCCCAAGGCTGACCAGACCGTGCCATCCCAACGGGCAATATAGTAGGCGCTGACCCCGCCAGCTGTAGTGAACTGCCCCCCGGCGTAAAGATTGCCGGACCTGTCCGCCGCCAGAGCGTAGACCGTTTCGTTCATACCACTACCCAGCGGCGCCCAGTACGCGCCATTCCATTGGGCGACGCATTTGGCGGGAGCCCCGCCGGCGGTCGTGAAGTTGCCTCCGGCATAGAGGTTGCCAGCCTCGTCCATTGCCAGGGCAAAGACGTCGTGATTCATGCCGCTGCCCAGGGGCGACCAGGCCGCGCCATCCCAGCGCGCGACGCGGTTAGCGCTGACCCCGCCGGCGGTGGTGAAGTCGCCGCCGGCGTAAAGATACCCGGCGCCGTCAACTGCCAACGCGTAGACACAGTTGGTGTAGGCGCTGCACCCGTCGAGGCCGCTGCCCAGGGGCGCCCAGGTGGCGCCGTCCCAGCGGGCGATGCGGTTGGCGCTGACCCCATCAACTGTGGTGAATAATCCTCCTGCATAAAGATTGCCAGCCCCGTCCAGCGCCAGCGCGTTGACGGCGCCATTCACGCCCGGCACATGAAAGCCGGCCGCCCAGTATTCGTCGCCTGGATCAGCCGGGGCGGCGGCTGGCACGAACCGGGGAGCCGCATCGGGTTCGTCGCTCAAGTTCCAGCCGCTGGGATCGAGGCTGCCGCGAAAACCGCTGGTCAAATCGAGCGTGCCGTCGGGTCGCAGCAGCTCGGCCAGGGGACGCTGAGTGGTCGTCAGCGCAGGGGGTGTAGAGTCGTTGGCGGCCGCGGGTGCAGCAGCCGGCACGGCCGGCGCTGCCAGCGTCGCAATCATCAACCATACAGTGAACAAGCTAATCGCACGAAATTGGGAAACCATACCATCCTCCGCATCTGTCACACCATGCGCTACAAGAACCTGGGTGCAGGCTCAAGCCTGTGCCCAGGCCGGCGAAGCAAAGAATTGTGGGTTTGTGTCTGAGGATCGCAGCGAAGGAATCGCGCGCAGGGCGCCGCGCCCAAACGATGAGGATTATTGAGCGCCATTACGGCGGCGCGCCCGATCGGTGCGGTCCGCGCGCGGCTCAACGACGACAGCAAAAGCACAATCAACCACCGGCACAGGCTTTGCGGCGCCATCACATCCTCCTACCGCCTGTCCGTCAGTCTGGGCGCAAGCACGGGTTGCGCTCTTGCTGGAGCAAGGATTCTCCCCTGAGTTTAGCACATCCACATGAAAATAGAATGAACAACCAATCTTCTGCATGTGACGGGTTGTTCATCTGTGCTTTGGCGCCTGGATTGACAACATCCTTGCATCCCTTCTATAATGACGGCGCTTGCATGACCCTTGTCAAGTTGATACTAACATACCCCATGCAGCACAGCCGGTCACATCAGGGGCTGCGCATGGTGGAGATGAGATGAATAACGAGTTCTTGAATAGCATCCACGTGGTGCGGCGGCGCGCCTGGCTGATTGGCCTGCTGGTCATCGTCACCGTGGCCACGATTTTGTACCTGGGTTACACCGCGCCCGCCAGTTATCAGGCCCGCGTGCGCCTGCGGGTGCTGGCCGTGGAATCTGAAGCCGTCACCCTCTTTGCGCCCTCCTCCAGTCTGCCGGGGCGTGAACAGATCATCAACACGCGCGAAGAGTTCTTCTCGTTTCTGCGCGGCCGCAACGTGGCCTGGCAAACCATCGGCGACCTGGGGCTGACGATGGACGCAGACACGCTGCAGGAGCGCATGACGTTCGAGGAACAGGATGATTTCGTCAGTGTGGTCGCCACCGCGGAGCGACCAGACCTGGCGGAAAAGATTGCGACGACCTACGTCAACTACGCGCTCCTGGCCTATCGCGAGTTTCGCCTCTCCCCTGTCAACCAGAGCGCGCAGTTCATTGATACGCAGTTGGCCGACGAGCGCCAAAAGCTGAACGCCGCGCAAGACGCGTTCCTGAAGTTCAAGCTCGCCAACGCCATCGAATCGCTGCCCACGGAAATCCAGGCCTTGCAGGGCGAGCTGCGACGCCTGCGCCTCGATCGCGACCAGGCGGTGATTGATGAGCAGCAGGCGCAAGCCACCCTCGATCTGTACCAGGCCGCGGCCGACCAGGCGCAGGCGCAGACATTGGCTCTCCTGGCCCCTGTGCCAACGCCAAATCCGCGCACGCCGCGCCCCACCCCCACGGCGCCGCCACCCGGCGCCACTGTGGTGCCCAACTTTAGCGCTTCGTTGAGCGCCGACGCGCGCCTGCAGTGGGCGCGCACCTATCAGGATGAAGCCCTGCGCTACCAAAACCTGGTGACCGAACAACGCGTGCGCATCCAGCAGGCGCGCGCCAGTCAGACCCGCTACGATCAGATGATTGCGCAGCGCGAAACCGAGATGTCATCCCTGATCGGTCTGCACACCGAATATGACAACCACGAGGCGGCGGTCAAGCAGGCCGCCGATTCGGTGGACTTCCTCGCGGGCAAAGCCGCGGAAGCGCACCTGCGTGAAAGCCAGGGCCTCAACTCCGGTTTCTTGCAGGTCATTGAGCCGGCGCGCATTCCGACCGATCCTACCCCATCGCAAACCGTTCGCCTGGCATTGGTCGGCGCGGTGCTGGCCTTCCTGGCCGGCATCGTCCTCGCGTTTGTCCTCGAATTCTTGGGCGCGGCGCGGCAAGATAGTCCCGCAGGCCGGCGGCCACCCTCGCGTGCGAGTGGGCAGTGAGCGCCATTCCACGCATCTTGGCGTTTGTGGACCTGGCGCCGCGCGCCGGCGGCTCGATTATCAGCCTGCAGCTGCTGGCGCAGGGACTGGCCGCCCGGCGCTGCCCAGAGAATGGCGCGGCGCCGTGTTATCGGCTGGCCGTCATTCTCAACGCCGCCAATCCGGCTGTGACGCGCTACCGGGACAGCGGCGCCTTTGCGGGCGGCGTGCAAACCATCGGCTCGCGCCAGGGCCTGGGTGATGCTTACCCTGCGCTCGTCGAACAGGCGCGTTCCAGCGGCGCCCTGTCGCGCCTGCGCCAGGCGCCCACGTTCAAGGCCGCGTGGCAGAGCGCAGGCATGGTCGTACGCTTGGCGCGCGAAATCTTGCCGCAGGCCCGCCGCCTGCGCGCTGTGCTGGCGCGGCAGCATCCCGACCTGGTGCATTTCAATGACATCGTGCCGGTCAGCCGCGCCGGTATTCTGGCCGCTTCCTGGCTGCATCGCCCCATCGTATGCCATGTGCGCGCCCTTGATCCGTTGACCTGGTTCGATCGTTGGCTGACCCGGCGCGTGGACGGATTCATCTACATCTCACAGGCGGTGGCTGATCAGCAGCGCCGCGCCGGCGCGCAGGCGCGGCGCGGGCTGGTGGTGCCCAACGCGGTCAACCTGGATGATTTCCCGTCCGCGCTGCGTCCCGGCGCGCTGCGCCAGGAACTAAGCATTGCCCACGATGCGTTCGTGGTGGGGAGCCTGGGACGCCTGGTCACGTGGAAGGGGCACCAGGTGGCCCTCACAGCCTTTGCTGCGTTGACGCAGCAATGCCCCACCGCGCATCTCCTCATCGCGGGCGCGCCCGATGTGGCCGAACCGGGGCTGGAGCATGAGCTGCGCGAGTTGGCCGCGCAGCTCAACATCAGCGACCGTGTCACCTTTGCCGGGCAGCGTGACGATGTCCCGCAGGTGTTGGCCACGCTCGATGTCCTGTGCCATTGCGCGATCGAACCGGAACCGTTTGGCCGCGTCGTCATCGAAGGCATGGCCGCGCGGCGCCCCGTCATCGCCAGCGCGGCCGGCGGCGTGGTGGAAATCATCGAATCGGGCGTCAACGGACTGCTCGTGCCGCCGGGCGACAGCGCGGCGCTGGCCGCAGCCTTGACCGATCTCTGGCAGCATCCGCTGAAGGCCGCGACGCTGGCCGCCGCCGGCCGTCAGCGGGTTGAAACGCACTACACGCTCGCCCAGCATGTCGCCGGCGTCGAAGCGATGTACAATGACATTTTGGGTTCTGTGGGGCCGTGAATATGCGTCTCAAACCCTGGCTGACCTGGCGGCCCTGGCTGGAGCAGGCGGGCCTTGTCGCCCTGGTGATCGTCCTGGGGCTGGCGCTTGGCCTCACCCTCTGGAATCCGCAGCGCTTGCCGCTGACCGTGGCGCTGGTGGCCTCTGCCTTTGCGCTGCTGCTTGTCACGCTCGACCCGCTGCTTGGTCTCGCGGCCTGGATCGCCATCTCGCCGTTTACGCCATTCCTCAACCTCGACATCCACCTGGGCGAGGCTATCCCTGACCTGGCGTTGACGCGGCTGGCGGCGGGTTGGGGGATCGTGCTGCTGGCCGCGCAAGCCGCGACCAGGCGCCGGCGTCTGGCGCCCCCGAACCTGCTCGATGCCACCCTCTTCGTCTTTGGCGTTGCCATCGTCCTCAGCGGTCTGGCTTCGATCTATGGGCCGAGCGCCGGCGTGCAGACCGCTTTCGACGCCTACCTGCTGCCGTTCTTGGCCTACGCCCTGGCGCGCAACCTGGTGCAGACCGGGCGCGCCGTGCGCGTCGTTCAGATCACCCTTGTGGTGATTGGCGCCTATCTGGCGTTCCTGGTCCTGCAAGAACAGGCCACCGGCCGCGTCCTCTTTGCCCTGGACACGGTGCAGTTCACTTATGGCACCGGTCTGCGGCGGGTGGTCAGCCTCCTCGGTAATCCGATCTTCTTCGGCATTCCGCTTGCCTTCAGCGTGGTCGCCGGCCTGCTACTGTTGATGGCCGAGAAGCGCCGCCGCGGCCAGGCGCTGATCGTGCTGCTTCTGCTGGCCTTCGTCGCCGCAGCCTTCTACACCTATAACCGCGCCAGTTGGGCCGGCGTGGTTCTGGGCGTGCTGACACCCTCTCTCTTTTTTGGCCGCCTGCGCCGCATCGTGCTGCCGGCGCTGGCCGCGCTCGCCCTGGTGGGCGTCTTGCTCTGGCCGGTCCTCAGTCAGCAGCCGATCATCAAAGAACGCCTGGCCGACGAAGATTCGGTCAACGATCGTCTGAACAATGTCAACGTCGCGCTGACGCTGTGGCGCCAGTCGCCGGTCTTTGGCATCGGCTACGGCAGCTTTGGCCTGACGGCGCTGGACCAGGGGCTTCTGCCGCGCATTGCCAAGTACGTCCCCGCGCCCCATAATTCGTATCTCTTTGTCTTGACCTCAGGCGGCCTGCTGGCCCTGGTTCCTTATCTCCTGAGCTTTGCCGTCATCGCGTTCGATCTTTGGCGCTTTGGCCGCCGACTTCGGCGAGCTCAGTCGAGCCGCGCGCCGCCGGATGATCCAGACGGCCGCGCGCAGCGCGGCATGGTGATCGGGGGCTGGGCCATTCTGCTCATCATGGTCAGCACGTCGCTGACCTACGATGTCGCGACCGGCACGTTGACCAGCCTGATGTTCTATTTCTTCATGGGAGCCGTCTATGGCATGGCCGAACATGCAGCCACTCGTGTCTGAACAGCACGCGCCCGCGGCCGCGCGCGGCCGCGTTGCGCTGTTAGGCCTGTACCCGGCAGACCCGACGCGCATCGTCGGCGGCGTCGAAGCTGTCGTGGCGACCCTGGCGCACGAGCTGGCCGCGCTGCCGGGCATGGAAGTGCACGTGCTGAGCGGCAGCCCGGCCGTCGCTCAGATCACGCGGGAGCAGCACGGCCAGGTCACCGTCCACCGCGTGCCGGAGAAGCGCCTGGGCCGGCTCTTCCTGCTGCGCACCGATTGGTGGTGGCTGCGCCGGGCCATCCGCGCGGTCGCGCCCGATGTGGTGCACGCGCACGGCTCCGGCGCGTACGTGGACGCGGCGCTCTCCAGCCGCCTGCCAGCCGTGGTCACCGTGCATGGCGTGGTGGCCCAAGAGGCGCGCCTGGCCGCGCAGTCCGGCGGCCTGGGCACGCGCCTGCGCTGGACCTTCGATCGCATCTACGAGCGTTACTGCCTGGCGCGTGCGCGTGACATCATCGTCATCAGTCCCTATCTACTGCGTGAGTTTCCCTGGCTGGCGCAGCGCGCCCGCATCACCGCAATCGAAAATCCGGTGAACGCCGCCTTCTTTGACATCCACCGCGCGCCGTCGCCGGCCACCATTCTCTGCCCCGCGCGCATCATTGCGCGTAAAGGCATTCTCGATCTGATTCAGGCCTTCAGCCAGATTGCCGCCGTAAACAGTCAGGCCGAGCTGCGCCTGGCCGGCGAGGTGGGCGCGGAGCCGGACTACGCCCGGCGCTGCTTGCAGGCCGTGCAAGCCCATGGACTGGGAGATCGCGTGCAATTCCTGGGCAGTCTGCCTGCCGTCGCCCTGCGCGAAGAGTTGGCGACCTGCACGGCCGTGGCGCTGGCCGCGTACCAGGAGACCGCGCCGGTCACGATTGCCGAAGCCCTGGCGGCCGGCTGCCCCGTCGTCGCCACGGCTGTGGGCGGCGTCCCTGATATGATCGAGGATGGACAAACGGGTTTGCTCTCGCCCGCGGCTGATGCCGACGCGCTGGCGGCCAATCTGCGTCGCCTTCTGGATGACGCCGCCTTGACGCAGCGCCTGGGGCGGGCCGGTCAGGCCGCCGCGCGGGCGCGTTTCCATCCTGCGGCCGTGGCCGCGCAGACGCGTGCGCTCTACCAGCGGGTGATGCGCTCATGACGCCGCTGCGTTTACGCCTCGCGTTGGCGACTTTCTACCCGGCCAGCCCTGACGAAGTCATTGGCGGTATTGACAGCGTTGCGGTCAACCTGGTGCAGGCCTTGCGCGCCTTCCCAGACCTGGAACTGCATGTCATTTCGACCCGGCCAGAGGTGGTGCGAGATACCACCTTCGTCGAGCAGGGCGTGACGTTTCACGCCCTGGCCAGTCCGCCGCCGCGTTTGATTCCCAACCTGTTTGCGAACATTGGCCGGGTCAGCCGCGTGCTGCGCGCCATCCAACCTGACCTGGTCAACGCGCACATGGCAGACTACGCCGTGGCCGCGCTGCGCCTGGGGCTGCCCACCATTTACACCGTACACGGCCTGGCCGGGCGTGAACTTCGTCAGCCGGCGCCACCCCACGAGCGCCTGGCGCTCATCTTGCTCCTGGCCCTGGAACGGCTGGCCCTACGCCGCGCCGCGCATGTGGTGGCCCTCAGCCCGTTTGGCGAAGCCTACCTGCGGCCCCACACCGCGGCGCAGATTCATCGCATGGATAACCCGGTCTCGCCTGCGTTTTTTGATTTGCCCCCGGCGCCTTCCAGCCGGCGCCTCGTTGCCATTGGCAGCATCGCGCCGCTCAAAGGCCAGCTCACACTGGTCCGCGCGCTCGCCCTGATTCACGAAACCTATCCCGATGTCACCCTGCGCTGCCTGGGCAGCATCGCCGACCGTGGATACCATGCGCAGTTGTTGGCCGCGCGGGCCGCGCAAGGTATGCAGGATGTGATCGAAGTGGCCGGGCTTGTGCCGCCGGCCGACGTGGTGGCGGCGCTGGCGCGCAGCGCGCTGCTCTTGCATCCTTCGCGCCACGATCATGTGCCGATGGCGGTCGCCGAGGCGATGGCAGCCGGCCGGCCCGTGGTCGCCACGACCGCAGGCGGCATTCCCTCGCTGGTGACCGACGGCGTGACCGGCTACCTCACGCGGGTGGACGACGCGGCCGCCCTGGCCGAGCGAACCGTGGCGCTCCTGCGTGATGACCACCTGCGGCAAACCATCGGTCAGCAAGCGCGCCAGGTTGCGCAGGCGCGTTTCTTGCCGACCGTCGTCGCGGCCAGGTATCATGCGCTCTACCTGCACGCGGCCAACCGGTCGCATTGAGTACCTTGCCAGTGAAACTCTGGTACAGCAAGCAAGGACTTCTCACACAAAGCCGCAAAGACACGAAGGAATCGGTTTGCGTCTCAGTGCCTTTGTGTCTTTGTGTGAGTCATTGGGTTCCGGCTTGTTCGGGCTAGGAGGTCGTTCATAGTCATGCGTGTTCTGCTGGTGACCAACATGTACCCATCGCCCCGTCGGCCCCACTTCGGCACCTTTGTGCACGACGAGGTGGAGGCGCTGCGCAAACTGGGCGTGGAGATGGATGTCTTCTTTGCCGATGGGCAGCGCCGCACGCTCAATTATCTGACCGGCATGGCCGGCGTGTTTGGGCGCAGCCTGACGCGCCGCCGTTATGACGTGGTGCATGCGCATTATGTGTTCAGCGGTGTGCTGGCGCGCTGCCAGGCGCGCTGGCCGCTGGTGCTGACGCTGCACGGCAGCGAAGTGGCTGTGGGCTGGACGCCTCCCCTCTCACGCTGGATCGCGCGGCTGTCCGACTGGGTCATCGTCACTTCCCCGCGGGTGCTCGATGATCTGCACATGAACCTGCCGCACGTATCGGTCATTCCCTGCGGCATTGATCTCGACCTTTTCACGCCAGGCGAGCAAACCGCCGCGCGTGCGCGCCTGGGCATGCCGGCCGAGCGTAAGCTGGTCGTCTTCGTCGGCGAGCCGCGGCCAGAGAAGCAGGTGCATTTGTTGGCCGGCGCGGTGGCGCGTCTGCAAGCCGCGGGGGAGCCGGTTGACCTGGTGATCGCCAGCGGTCAGCCGCATGAACGGATGCCTTTGTTCATGCAGGCCGCGGACGTGCTTGGCCTGACCTCCAGCTATGAAGGCTCGCCCATGGTCATCAAAGAGGCGATGGCCTGCAATTTGCCTATCGTCGCCACCGACGTGGGCGACGTGGCGCAGGTGATTGGCGAGACGGCCGGCTGCTATCTGTGCGCGCCGACGGTCGAGAGCGTGGCCGACCGCTTGGCGCAGGCCCTGGCGTTCGGCGGGCGCACCGACGGTCGTGAGCGCATCCGTCATTTGTCTGGCGATGGCGCCGCGCGCCAGGTGCTTGCTGTCTATCGTGAGGTGTTGCGATGAATCAGCCTGATGGCGCACGCCGCGTGTTAGTGATTTTGGGCCAAGGCGGGCATACAGCAGAAATTTTACGCCTGGTGGACATGCTGGCTGCGCGCGAGGCGCCGTTCACTTACCAGTACCTGATTACCCGTGAAGACAACGTGTCTGCGCAGCGTATCCGCATCCCCGGCGCGATCTACTGGGTCAACCGCACACGCTACAAATCGTACGCCATGTGGCAGGAGATTCTGCGCAGCCTGCTGGCGCTGGTGCAATCCTTCTTTGTCATCCTGCGCGCGCGTCCCCATGCGGTGGTCACATCAGGTCCGGCTGTAGCGGTGCCCGTGGCGCTGTGGGCCAGGCTGTTCGGCGCGCGCGTCATCTTCATCGAGTGTGGGGCGCGTGTCACCCGCCTGTCGTTGACCGGTCGCCTGATGAAGCGCCTGGCGCACCTCTTTTTTGTGCAGTGGCCCGAACTGCTGGACGATTATCCGCAGGCAATTTACGCAGGACGGCTGGTATGATCTTTGTCACGGTGGGCGCAGGTGATTTCAATGCCTTGATTCAGGCCATGGATGAGCTGGCCCCGCAGTTGGCCGCGGCCGGGCAAAAAGTGCTGCTGCAAATCGGGCATGGCGCGTATGTGCCGCAGCACGCCGAATACTTCCGCTTTGCTCCTTCGCTGGAGCCGTATTTCGACCAGGCAGACGTAATCGTGTCACATGGCGGCATCGGCGTCGTCACCGAAGTGCTGCGTATGGGCAAGCGCCTGGTGGGCGTCAGCAACCACGACCGCTACGACGACCACCAGGATGACCTGCTGCGCGCGATGGCCTCACGCGGACACCTGGTCTGGTGCCAGGACATGCACCATTTAGCCGATGCCATTGCGCAGGCAAGCACCACATCGTTGCTTCCCTACCAAGAAGAACCAGGGCAGATCGCTGAGATCATCATTGATTTTGTACTCAATGGCCGGCGCTAGGCTAGAGATGATCATCCCCCCCCATTCTCGCACCCAGCCATCCAAAATGCAACGCACGCTCGACCCCAAGGAACGCAGACGGGGGTTGGTGAACACAAAGAAACGGCAAATTAGCCACCAATTGGCAACATCTCTGCGATCAAGAAGATCGTTTACATTTGGAAGTTCCACCTGGTGCCACATTGCGGCAACAGGTCGGTTGTGCTACAATCAAAGGGTGAGAGCATCACGATAACGACAAGCCACAAAGGGCAATTTGAACCATGACACTCAACGATATCTTGCAGGACATCCACGCTGTCGAGGAAGACTTGTTGATGTACGAACGTAAGTACGGCGTCTTGTCTGATACATTTTACGAATCGTACGCAAGTGGTGAAGAACCAGATGACGACGCCTGGGTATTGGACTGGGCTGACTGGGCTGGCTCCTACCAGATCTGGTTGCGCAGACGTGCTCAGTACCAACAGATCATTTTGGCCTTGAAAAAACAAACTGCTCTCTCTGACCTCATCAAGCGGACGGCACGTCGTGAACCCCTTCCAATCCCTGCATGATTACGAAGAGTTTGTCTATCGCCTCCCTCATGATGTTGCAACGGTGATCTACTCAACGTTGATCATCGCAAGGCGCGGCGCACGCATGGCAACCCTGGCGGGCGAGATCGCTTTTGCAGGTGGGTACCGCATCGTTATCAGGGAGCGTTTGACGTTTGATAATGGTCCACTCATGATCGAGCAGTACGGATATGAAGCCTGGCGCAATAACGAGAAGCTATACTGGTATGATTCGCAGGCACACCCTGGCGACTCAACGCTCGCGAGTACGCATCCACATCACAAGCATATCCCACCGGACATCAAGCATCACCGGGTTCCAGCTCCTGGCCTAAGTTTCATGGCACCAAATTTGCTTCAAATTATTCGAGAAGTCGAGACTCTTATCGAGCACGCGTGATTGCCCTCTCCAATGTGATTGACCCTGCACAACTCCCGATCCGATACGCTTGGCAAGGGAGCATCCAGTGATGTGTTTGACCGATCTTGCTTGCTGACTATAATCCCTTGCACATGAATACCGTCAACTGGCAAGCGCGGCCGTCTCGCCATCTACTGCTTCTGATCCTGGTCACCGCGGGCATGATCTTCTTGTATGGGCAAATTCCCTACACGACAGAGCCGTATGCCCGCTGGGACTTGTACCACTACCGCCAGATCACGGCCGCGGCGCCGCAGATCACCAACAGCGTACAGCAACCCTTCGCCTACCGCTTGTTGGGACCTTACCTGGCCGGTCTGTTACCGCTGCCCGACGCGACGGCCTATTATCTGTTGACCGTGACCGCGGCGCTGCTGTTAGTCGTCCTGACTTACTTCTTTCTTCTGGCCTGGCCGCTCACCCCGCCGGCCGCGCTGCTGGCGACGCTGCTCTTCGTCTTCAACAAGCACCTCTTCGGGTTCAATGTCTGGGACTTCTTCGCGCTCAATGACGTGCTGTCGTTGATTTTCCTGGTCATTCTGCTGTGGGCGCTCATGCATCAGCGCTGGCCGTTGTTCGCGCTGATCCTGACCCTGGGCGCGGCGACGCGTGAAACGGCCCTGGTGATGCTGCCTGTGGCCCTGGCCTATTTGATCGAGCGCCGCCTGCTGGGACAGCACGCGCGGGCCTTGCTGTTGGCCTCGCTGCCGGGCATCGTCGTCTTTGGCGCGCTGCGCCTGCTGGTGGGCCACACGGGCGGCCTGAGCCTTGCAGACCAGCTTGCGCGTTCCGCGCCCAAGCTGTTAGCGCCAGAGACCTGGTTCCGCCTGCTGTTGAACTCGTTCTTGCCCGTCAGTCTGCTGCCCCTGGTTTTCTGGCGTCATACCCGGGCCTTCTTCCGCGGCCAGCGCTATCTACTCGTCTACCTGACGCTCATTCTGGTCAGCGCCTTTTTTGGCTATGACAACGAGCGCCTGATGGCCCCGGCCTTCATCGTTTTTTACCTGCTCATCGCCGCCATCATCGAGAACCTGCGGTTGACGGCGTCGGGTGGCCTGCGCTGGTTGCTCGTCGGCGCTGGCTTTGCTGCCAGTTTCCAGCATCTGATCGGACGTTACCCGCTCCCCGCGCCGTGGCTGACGACTACTTTGTCCCTGGGCGCCACGTTGTGCGCCACACTGGCGTGTCTGCTGGTCGCGCGCACACGCCGGCCCCCAACCTTGACCCCCGCTGCCCTCGCCATCCATTCTAGTTTCTGGGTAATCTGACCGTTGGACGCTGGCGTACTCTCTCATCTGCTCCGTTCCAAAGGCCTCTGGCACGTGCCGCGGCGCTTTGCCATGCTGCTGGCGCGCCTGGGACTGACTCCTGGGCGTTTTGTGGACGCGCTCGGTGCGATCGTCGAGGTCTTGACGCGGCATGGCGCGTCCGCCAGTTTCCCGACCACGGGAGTGGCCCTGGCGCGCCATCCGCTGCCTCTCCAGCGCCTGGCCGCGCACGGGATCGAAGTGGCCGTCCACAGCTATCACCACGTTGACTTGAGCCTGCAGCCGCCGGCCGCGCAGCGTGATCAGGTAGTCCGTGCGCGCCATGCCTTTGCACAAAATCACGTCCCCGCGGTCGGCTTTCGGGCGCCTTACCTGCGCTGGAACCGCGAGCTGCTTCGCCTCTTGTTTGCCCACGGCTTTACCTACGACAGCAGCACCTGCGCCCTGTGGCCGGTCCTGTCGCCGGCGCAAGCGGCCGCGCCGGTGATCCAGACGGTGCTCGATTTCTATCGCCCGCTGGATGCGGCGCGCGCTCCGGTTTTGCCCTATCTGCTGCCCGAAGGACTGGTTGAGATTCCAGTTTCGCTGCCTGATGACGAGATGCTGATGGATCGGCTGGGCCTGGCGGCGGCCGACATTGCGCCGATCTGGCGCGCGATGCTGCAGGCCAGCCATCAAGCCGGCGAGCTCCTGGTCCTGCAGTTGCATCCAGAGCGCGGGCTCGCGCTCGCGCCGGCGTTGGACAGCGTGTTGACCGCCGCGCGGGCTTTACAGCCGGCCGTTTGGATCACGACGCTGGCCGAGGTGTCGGAATGGTGGAAAATTCGCCCGCAGTGCCAGATTCACCTGCAAGGTCTGGCTGCCGGTTGCTGGGAAATCAATGTCAAAGCGCCAGCCGCCGCGCGCATGCTGGCGCAAGGGCCGTTGACCATCGAAACGAGCGCAGAAACCATCCACGATCCGCACATGATCTCAAGCTGGCCGCACGTGACCGATGTGACCGCCGCATCCTTTGTCGTGCGCAGTGAGTTGCGGCCCTTCGTCGGCGTGGCGCCCGACAGCAGCCAGGAGCTGCTCGGCTTCTTGCGCCAGCAAGGCTATGTGGTGGAAATCAGCCCAGAGCGCGCGCGTTACCCGGTTTACTTCGATTGGGCCAGCTTTGACCTGGCCGCGCAGGCGCGCCAGGCGATTCAGATGGTTGAGGCGCCCAGCGCGCCGCTGCTCCGTTTCAGCCGCTGGCCGGCCGCGGCCCGCAGCGCCCTGGTGATCAGCGGGGATATTGATTCGCTCACGCTTTGGGATTACCTGTGGCGTTTGTCCGAGGGCTGATGGGGCCAGGCCGCGTGTAGGAGTTGAGGGTTTGACGTTTATCATCACCGACCGGCCGGCGCGCACGGCCTGGCAGCAGTTCGTGAGCAGCCATCCAGACGGCAACATCTTCCAGACGCCAGATTTTGCTGACGTGGTTGCGGGCACCCATGGGTGGTCTTCACGCACGTTGGCGGCCGTAGACGCCGCTAACGGCGAGATCGGAGCCTTGTGGCCGGCGGTGTTGACCACGGTTTTAGGTGGCCTGCTGCAGCCATTTGCCACACGGGCCGTGCTTTTTGGCGGCATGTTGGTCGCGCCCAATCGCCTGGGGCAGGACGCCCTGGCGTTCTTACTGCCAACGGTCAATCGTCGCGCCTGGGGACGTTTTCTTTTTACCGAACTGCGGCATCAAAACGCGGCGACCGGCTGGCAGGCGTCGCTCGAGGCGGGTGGGTTTCGTTGGGAGCCGCATTTGAACTTCTTGATTGACCTGCGCCAATCCGAAGAGGCTCTCTGGAATGGGCTAAGCAGCAGCGCGCGACGCAATGTGCGCACGGCGCAGAAAAAGGGCGTCAGCGCCGTCACGGTGCACGACCAGGCGGGAGTCAAAACATTTTACGGACTGCTGCGCAAGGTGTACGACCATGCCGGTGTGCATCTGACCGATGTCTCGCTCTTTCAACGGGCGTTTGAGGTGCTCGGTTCACAGGGGCAATTCCAAATCGTGCTAGCCATGGCTGATGGCGTCGCTATTGGCGGCCGCGCTTCCTTGTTGTACAAGGATCGCCTGCTGGATTGGTACGCTGGCGCTGATCGTGAGTATGCAAGGCTCTACCCCAATGATTTCCTGGTCTGGCATCTTTTGCAATGGGGCCGCGCGCAGGGGCGCCAGGTCTTTGATTTTGGCGGCGCAGGTCACCCGGACAAGCCATATGGCGTACGCGACTTCAAAGAACGCTTTGGCGGTCAGCTGGTGAATTATGGGCGCAGCGTGAAAATCCATGCGCCCTGGTATGGCCTGGCGGTGAGGGCTTATGACATCTATCAAAGGCGGAGAACGCGCCCATGACGCAAGCAAGTAAGCAGGATGCGCCCTTGCCGGCGCCAACCATTCATCCGACGGCGCAGGTATCGCCCCAGGCGATGCTGGGGGCGGGCACCAGCGTGTGGAATTGGGCGCAGATTCGCGAGGGCGCCCGGCTGGGCGCGCAGTGCATCATTGCCAAAGGGGTCTACATTGACGTCGGCGTCCAGATTGGCAATCGCGTCAAGATTCAGAACCATGTGTCGGTCTATCACGGCGTCACCCTGGAAGACGGTGTTTTTGTCGGACCGCATGTCTGCTTCACCAACGATCGCCTGCCGCGGGCCATCAACGCGGACGGGACGTTGAAAGGCGATAGCGACTGGACGGTGACGCCGATTTTGGTGCGCGCCGGGGCCGCGTTGGGCGCCAACAGCGTCATCTTGCCCGGCGTGACGATTGGGCGCTGGGCGTTGGTCGGCGCGGGCGCGGTCGTCACGCACGACGTGCCCGATCATGGGCTGGTGGTGGGCAATCCGGCTCGTCTGGTAGGCTATGTCTGCCGGTGCGCTAATCGCCTAACGGTTGCCAATGCGGTCGGGGTGTGTCCAGCATGCGGCCTGGAAATTGAACTATTGGACTGGCAGGAGAACCTATGCTGAAAGTTGCCGTCGTCGGGGTGGGCGCGATGGGGCGCAACCATGCCCGCATCTTCGCCGAAATGCCGCAAACCCACCTCGCGGCTGTGGCCGATGTGGATGCTGAGGCGGCTGCGCAGGTGGCGCGGACGTACAAAGCGGAGGCCTACGCCGATTTCGAAAGAATGTTGGCGGTTGAGCGACCCGATGTGGTGTCGGTGGCAGTGCCCACGCGGCTGCACCAGCCGGTGGCCGTGGCTGTCCTGGAAGCGGGCAGCCATGTCTTTGTGGAAAAACCGCTGGCGCTTTCGGTCGCTGATGGTCAAGCGATTCTCGATGCCGTGCATCGCACCGGCCGCAAACTGGCCGTGGGTCACATCGAACGCTTCAACCCAGCCGTGGTCGAGCTCAAACATCTCCTGGATGAAGGGCAACTGGGGCGCATCTTTCAACTGCGCTCGCGACGCGTCGGCCCCTTTCCGCCCCGCGTTGAAGATGTGGGCGTGGTGTTTGACCTGGCAACGCACGAGGTCAACATCCTGGAGTATCTGACGAAAGCACGTGTGACCTCGCTGTATGCGGAAACCGCGCGCGAGATTCACGCCGCACACGAAGATCTATTATCGGGCGTTCTGAAGTTTAGCAATGGCGCGGTTGGCGTGCTGGACATCAACTGGCTGACGCCGAAGAAGTTCCGTGAACTGACGATCATCGGTGAGCGAGGCATGTTTGCCGTCAACTACTTGACCCAGGAGCTGCAGTTTTTCGAGAACAGCAGCGCCAGCAACGGCCAATGGGAAGGGCTGACGGCATTGATGGGCGTGAGCGAAGGGCGCGTGGTGAAATACGAATTGAAGCGCAAAGAGCCGTTGCGCGCAGAGTTCGAATCTTTTGTCAGCGCCGTGATTGAGAATCACCCGCCGCTGATTGACGGCGCCGAAGGCCTACGCGCCGTGTTATTGGCCGAGAAGATCGTCGAATCGGGCCGCACACACCAAATCATCCGACTGACGTGACGCCTATCGCACGCGTTGCATCGAGGGGGCGCCGCCGCAGACCGGAGCGCGGCGTCCGAACCCATCAAATTTGATTTGCCAAAGGTTTTGGGCTGTGCTAAGATGGCCCGATTTTGGGCGCCTTCCTCGCAGCGACGCGTTGGAAGGTGATCTTTTGTTGACCTTTGTTTTACTGGCCCAACATGACAAAGGTCATGGCCGTCTTGGTGAACAAAATGTCATCATCCCCGCGCCTGTTGTTCATCTAGGTTTCATCTTGCGGCCTTAGGATAAGAGCGGAAAAATAGGATTTTTCGCGGCCTAGACCTATATCTTAATGTGGAGTACGAGAAAAGATTGGCTTCCGCCCAGATAGATCACGAATATCATCCTGACTGGCTCAACACCGTGGCCTTAGGACAGTACCTGGATCATGTTGAACGCCAGTTTATCTTGTCAACCTTAACCCGTGATCCCTCCGTACACAAACTGGTGGATTTATCGGGCGGTTCTGGACGCATTGCCGTTCCCTTGGCTCAGCTTGGATACGATGTGACGGTGACTGACGTCTCGATCATCCCGCTGCGTCGCTTGCGCCAAAAAGATCATTCGATTCGAGCGGAACTGGTGGATGCCACAACGCCTGTGCTTCCTCTGGCCGATGGCAGTGTAGACGCCGCGTTGTGCATCCAGGTTCCCTTCTACGTAGAGGATGGACGCAACTGGTTTTTTCGTGAAGTGCACCGAGTCGTTCGCCCGGGGGGCTGGCTGATCGTCACCTCCACCAATCGCCTGTCTTACAAAGGGTGGCTTCGTCGCTTCCTGCTTGTGCTGGGACGGATGGAGCCGCAATCGTGGCATCGCTTTGAGTATGTCTCCACGCCCGTTGACATGGAGACACGCTTGAACCAGGCAGGCTTCTCGGTGGAGCGTCACCTCGGCTACAACTGGGCGCCAACACTGCGTTTTTCTGATACCGCGCTGCTGCCGGTGTACACAACGATCGAACGGCTCGTGGGGCTTGATCGCATACCAGCGCTCAGTCCCTGGGTCATCACCAGTGCACGCCGCATGCCGCTCGACGCCTGACCGCCCACGGACGCGAGCAAAAGGTTACAAGAATGGACGGTATACTTTGCTCTATACAACAATGACTGCCCACCGTTGGCTGCCGTTCTCCCAGACTGCACACGGAGGGAATTCGACATGACGCATCAAACGCTGACTCAATGGGTTGCAGCTTTGATTTGCCTGGCTGTGCTCTTACTGGCCCCGGCGGCGAGCGCCACCAGAGCGACCCAGGATGCACCGGTTTCTGCGGACGCGCCTGCGGTGACGGCGCCGGCTGCGCCTGGCCCCCCGGCCTCGCGCCCTGGCATCTACTTCAAGGATGATTCGTCGTTTTGGTATGGCACGGCCGATACCAATCGTTATCACCTGGACGGCACCGTGATGAACTGGTCATGGGCTTACCTGGAAACTGGGTACGGCAGCTATCGCCCTGATCGCGTCAACTGGCTCTTGAGCCAATCAACAGCCAAAGGCAAAAAGGGCGCGTTCGCCATCAGTCCTTACGGCGGCGGCCGCTCGTATGAAACGGGCGTGCGCGATTTGCCTGCCTACATGTGGGACACGAACAGCTATCCGGCGGCCGACGTAGATCAGTATACGTTTGAAATTTGTAAGTTCTCTGGTCCGGCCTGCGCCAATGCAAACGCCGATCACCGACGCTTACCCATGTACTGGCGTCCAGCCTTCCTGCAGCGTTATCGGGCGCTGGCGCAGTATTACGGCGAACGTTACATGAACGATACACGGCTCGAGTTCGTGGCCATGGGCTTTGGCACCTACGGTGAAGCCCATATGGTCAACTCAACCGAAGATAAGTACATCATGGAACTGGCCATGCACGCCGATGGCATTACGAATTACACGCAGGCCTGGCGTGACTACACAACCGACGTCGTAGATGCTTTTTATGACGCGTTCAGTGTGTACGATGCCAACCAGGGACGACGGGTGTTGAAGAAGCAGCTGCTTGTACAGATCGCTTCGTTTACCTACCAGGTGAGCGAGCGCCGCGACATGGGGGATTATGCCGCCAGTCTCGGCATCGGCATCTCACTCAACGGCCTGACCCCGGACTTCAACTTTGCTGAAGTCGGCGATGGCCTTTCGGGTTGTCAAAACTGCGGCATGTACGATGTGTTGAACTTGCATTACAATCAAGTGCCAACCGTATTCGAGACCTACTGGTACATGCTGCAAAGCCCCCGTTCATTCTACTGGGGCTTGCTCAGCGGCCTGGATAAACACGCCTATTACCTGCGCCTGGATGAGTCATTGTTCGTGGAGAACAATTCAAGCCCTTACCCGGCGCCGCCCCCCAACATTGATCGCACCGAGTACCTTAACATGATCCAGCGTTGGCGGCCTTATGTGGGCGCCAACCTGAGCAATACGCCCAGCGTGTGGGTGGTGATGCGCGACCATCGTAATCCCATCTACTACGACTACGCCTTCGAGGAGTCGTCGTTCTTCCCGCAGTTGGGCAATTTCGAATTCTGGCTCTATCAAAACGACAACGTACTTGGTGGTCATACCGTGCCAGAGTCCAACGATCCCTTCATCAGCCCGGATCCGGCCATCAATCCGGCCGCGGGCTGGCCCAACAGCTGCGGCGGCATCCCGTGCTTCTCGACCTCCTATGTCTACGGGCTGGGGAACTGCGGCGCGCCGGCTGGGGCGGGGCCTGCCTACTGTAACACCAACGCGTACAATCCCGATTTGCCGAGCGGCATGGAAGGATGGGTTGTACGGCGCACGGCGCAGGAAACCAACAACCCTTACATGTGGCTGCGGGTGCATCCTGACTACATCACCGTCGGCAAGAACACCGTGGACATCAAGGTAACCTACGCCGACATGGGCGCCGACACGTGGTCGCTCGATTATGAGGCCATTGGCGGCGTCATGCGCTCCGCCACGCCGAACGGCGGCGCCAATGCTTACGTGACCAAGACCAACAGCCGCACCTGGAAAACGGCGACGTTCCACATCACCGATGCGCGCATGGGCAAGGGGCTGCGCACGGATGATGGCGGCCTGGCCGAGAGCGATTTCCGCATCAACGCTCGCGGCGACGGCAATGAGTGGATTCACATGGTGGATGTCAAACTGCTGCAGCATGAGGTCGAACCGACGCCAACAGCGACGCCGACGGTGACGCGCACGCCTACGGCAACACCCACGAATACATCAGCGCCAACGAGTACGCCGACGCCAACGAACACGCCCACGCCGACAAAGACGCCGACCGTGACCCCGACGCCCACGATTACTCCCACGCCGACCCCCAGCGTTGGCTCCATCCAGGGCGTCGTATTCGAGGATTTGAACCAGAATTGGGTTCTCGACCCCGGCGAACAACCGATCGCGGGAGCCATCATCACGCTGCGCCGCGGCGCCGCCGATCTGAGTCAAATCACGACCGGGGCGAATGGCGCTTATGCGTTCACCTCACTGACGCCAGACCAGTATCAAGTCAGAGAGACAGACCCGCCCGGCTACACGTCTACCAGTCCAAACAGTTGGCTGCTCGTCGTTCAGGCCGGCGTGACGCTCACGCAGAATTTCGGCGATATTCCCAAAGCTCGCGCGCAAGGCTTGGTTTATCTCGATGTCAATCAGAACGGTCAGCCAGACGTGAACGAGCCGCGCCTGAGCGGGGTTGACATACGCTTGCATCGCGACGTCAATCAAAACGGTCAGCTCGACGCCGCGGACGCACTGCTGGGGACCACGTCCAGTGACAGCAGCGGACAATATCGGTTCCTTGCACTCGATCCCGGCGCTTACCTGGCGCAGGAAGCGGCGGTTCCCAGCGGCTATGCCGTCATCGGCAACACCGTGCGCGCCTTTAACATTGCAAATACAGAAACCATCACGGTCAACTTTGCGCACACGCGCTTCATGCAGTGGTACTTTCCGTTGATGGGCCGCTAAGCATGGCGCAGGCCGATGATGGTAGATCAGGCCGGCAGGTCGGACGAGGTTTCCTGGCTTTCGGCATAGCCGTCACAGCCATGGCCGGGCTCCTGATCCTGGGCGCGCCAGCGAGCGCCGCACAACCGATGATGGGCAGCTTGCTGACCCCAACGCCTACCGTGGATGTCAACCAGGCGCCGGATGTCTTCTGCGGCAGCAGCGTGCAAGGCGATACGCGCGGACAGCCAGCCAATGTGACGACTTACGCCTGTCGCAGCGATTGGCAAGAAACTGGACCTGAGGCTGTTTTTCAGTTCCACTTTCTGGAGCCGCAGCCGGTGACGATCAGCCTGGCGTCGCTGTTGCCCGGGGTGGACCTGGATGTCTTCCTGCTGGCGTCGGCTGACCCGGCGAGCTGCGTGGCCGCCGGCGACAGCGGCCTGGCGTTGGCGGACTTGCCCGCCGGCCAGGATTACGTGCTGGTGGTGGATGGGTATCAGGGCAGTGCAGGGCCGTTCCATTTGACGATTCAGTGTCCGTTTGGCCCCCAGGCTACGGCGACCCCGACGCCTACGCCTACGCTGACAGCGACCCCCACGCGTACACCGACGTCAACCGCGACGGCGACCGCCACCGCCACCCTCACGGCCACCGCCTCCCCTACGGCGACGCCAGGGCCGCGGCGGTTGCCCCTGGTAGGATGGCGTATGGCGCCGACGCCAACGCCGCCGGTGCAAACGCTGGTGTTGCAGCTGGGGCGGAATGGGTTCAGCGATCAGCAGGACACGACGCTAGATAGCTGGCGCCCAACGACGGCCCAGGGTAACTCGACAACCTTGCTGGCGCGCTGGAATCGTAGTGCGCAGATAGATGAAAAGACGCCGCTGCTGCGCTTTGGCTTGGCCCCGCTCCCCACCGCCGCGCATGTGGTTTCGGCCAGTCTGGAAGTGTACGTCGTCGAGCGGAGTTTGCAGACAGACATGGTTCTGCAGGCCTACGGGTTGCAGCGTGCGTGGAGCGAATTGGCTGCAACCTGGGAACTGGCAACCAGCTCTGTCCGCTGGACAGCGCCGGGCGCGAATGGCCCTGGCCAGGATCGTGATTTTGGTCCGACCGCCGCAACGCCCATCAGTGCGGTCGGTCGCTGGTATGACGTGGACGTGACGCACGTGCTGCGGCGTTGGCAGGTCAACCGTCAGACCAATCATGGCCTGGCCCTGAAGGCAAGCGCCGGCAGCGAAAATGCCAATGTAGAGTTTATAATGGCGAGCGCCCAATTTCCCGTGGCCGCACAGCGACCTAAATTAGTGATAACTTATTGGACGCCATTGTTCTAGAGGAGGATTATTCCATGATCGAGGGAGGCATTCGAAGAAGGGGGAACCAGCGCATCGGCTGGCTCGAACTGTTCGACCTCACGGATGACGAGCAGGCGGTTCAACGGAGGCGTCTGCAAAAAATGATGAATGAACGGGTTTACTTGATTGTCAAGCGCGCTTTTGATATCGTCGTGGCTTCGCTGCTTCTGATCATCCTGTCGCCCTTGTTCCTCATTTTGGCGCTGGCCGTGAAGCTGGATTCGCCCGGCCCGGTCATATTCGTCAGTCCGCGCGCGGGCAAAAACGGCAGGCCTTTTCCTTTCTTCAAGTTTCGCTCGATGTACAACGGTGTCAATCACTTAGCCGCGCACCAAGAGTTCGTCAAGCAGTATCTGAATGGCGACAACGAGCACGGCGCCCATGACCACAACGGCAATCATATCTTCAAGCCGGCTGTCATCAAACAGGGCGTGACGCCGGTTGGTCGCATCCTGCGCAAGACAAGCCTGGATGAGCTGCCGCAGTTGATCAATGTGCTGCGCGGCGAGATGTCGCTCGTTGGCCCGCGGCCCCCCATGCCCTATGAGTTGGCCTACTACAAGGATTGGCACATGCGCCGCTTGGATGTGACGCCCGGCCTCACCAGCCTGGCGCAGGTCAATGGCCGCAGCAGCCTGCCTTTCGACAAAAGCGCCAGCCTGGACATCGAATATATCGAAAATCGCACGTTCTGGCTTGACCTACGCATTTTGCTGGCCACCGTTCCGGTCATTCTGACGATGCGTGACGCCGGCTGATCCGGCGCGATCTTTTAGCTGACAGTACACCGGCTTTGGCGTTCGCTGGCTATCACCAGTTCGGCCAAAACCGGTGCTTTTTTTGTCCGCCGCCCCGCGATGCAGTCTGTGTCATGTACTTTGGGCTGTCTCTCCTGTCCGTGCTAAAATAACGGGGGAGACGGCTGTCATGACGCAATTGCATTGGATTGAACCTACAACGATCACCGCGCCCCCTGCGCTGGCCGCGGCCGTCGGCGGACACCCCCTCGTGGCCGACATCCTGGCCCGCCGCGGGCTGACCGATCCAGCCGCGGCCGCAGCGTTCCTTGATTGGCGGCGCTATGCCCCTGCGCCGCCTGCAGACCTGCCCGGCGTTACACCAGCCGCTGATCTCCTCTGGCAAGCCATCCGGCAGCGCCGTCAGTTGGCCGTATGGGGTGATTTCGACGTAGATGGTCAAACGGCCACAGCCCTGCTGGTGGATGGTCTGCGCGACCTGGGGGCGCAGCCTCATTTCTTCATCCCCAACCGCCTCAGCGATGGCCATGGCATCAAGCTGCCAACTCTGGAGAAGCTGCTGGCCCGCGGCGTGGATGTCCTCCTGACCTGCGACACGGGCGTGACCGAGCACGAGGCCCTTGCCCTGGCGCGCGCGCGCGGCGTTCAAGTCATTGTCACCGATCACCACGATCTCCCGCTCGACTTGCCGCCGGTGGAGGCCCTGGTCGAACCCAAGCTGCTGGCGCGGCAGCACCCCTTGCGCGAACTACCCGGCGTCGGCGTCGCGTTTATCTTGATGCAGGCGCTTTACGGCCGCGCGGGGCGCGCGGGCGATGAGGCGCGCCTGCTTGACCTGGTGGCCCTGGGGATCGTGGCCGATGTGGCGCGGCAGGTGGGCGACACCCGTTACCTGCTGCAGCGCGGCCTTCTGGCGCTGCGCCAGTCGTCACGCCTGGGACTGCAGGCCTTGATGACGCAGGCGAATCTCGATCCCGCGCGCGTCGACGCGGAGACGATTGGCTTTCAGCTTGGCCCGCGGCTCAACGCGCTGGGGCGCCTGTCCGACGCCACGCAGGCCGTGGAGCTGCTGACCACCGCCGACGCCACGACCGCGCGCGTCTTGGCGGCTCAGTTGGAAGGGCTGAACAATCAGCGCAAGCTGCTGTGCGATCAGGTTGAGGCTGCCGCGCAAGAGATGCTCGTGCGTGAGCCGTCGCTGTTGGATGGGCAGATGCTGCTCCTGCTCAATCCGCATTGGCATCCCGGCGTGCTCGGCATTGTCGCCAACCGCCTGGCTGAGCAGTATCGGCGCCCCGTCCTCCTGTTGATGCAAACGCAGGATGGATTGGCGCGTGGCTCTGCGCGCGGGGTGCCCGGTATTGACCTGGGCGCGGCCATCGCGGCCAATGCGCATCTGCTGGAACGCTTCGGCGGTCACGCCGGCGCCGCCGGTTTGACCGTGCGCCTGGAACGCGTGCCCGAACTGCGCCGCGCGCTTTCGAACACCGTGGCCGCGATTCGCACCACGCCCGACGATGCGTATGCGCTGGCGCTCGATGCGATATTGCCGCTTCAAGACCTATCGCTGCCATTGGTGCAGGAATTGAACCGCCTGGCGCCTTTCGGCGAAGGCAACCCGCCGGTGACGCTGGCGACCTTGGGCGTGACGGTTCAGAGCCATCGCTTGATCGGGCGCAATCGTCGCCATCGTAAGCTGACGGTTGCCGATGAGCAAGGCCATGTGCAGGATGTCGTGTGGTGGGGCGGCGCAGACGCTGATCTACCCGAAGGCGCCCTGGATATCGCGTACACGCTGGCGCAGAATGAGTTTCGCGGGGACACCTCCCTGCAGTTGGTCGTGCGCGCCGTGCGCTTACGCCGTCCAGAGACCGTCGAGGTGAAAGTCGCGCCCGTGCGTGCGCCAATTACCGATTTGCGCATGCTGGCTGACCCACTGAGCGCGGTACGCGGCCTGTTGGCGAGCGATGAGAAGTGGCAGATTTGGGGCGAAGGTCATGTGGCGTTCGAAGGGCCAGTGCGCGACCGGTGCAGTTTGGACGTTGGCCGGCCATTGATTATCTGGAGTGCGCCGCCAGGGCGGGCCGAACTGGAACGGGTGTTAGAGCGCGTGGCGCCTCCCCAAATCGCTCTCGTCAACCTGGTGACGGCCGAGGATCGGCTGGAATTATTTCTGCGTAATTTGCTCGGCATGGCGAAATTCGCCTTGACACGCCGCGGCGGTGAGATGCACGTGCCGGCTGTGGCGGCCGGTCTCGGCCAACGTGAGCTGACCGTGCGCCGGGGCTTGACCTGGCTCGAGCGCTTTGGCCGGTTGCAAATTCAGGCCTGGCTGACCAGCGACCGTGTGCGCCTGGCGCCGGTCGCCGAATCAGCCGGGCCTACTGCATCCTCAATCGAGGCGCGGCGCGAAACTGAACGTGCGATTGCTCAGGCTGAGCTGCATGCGCTCCTGGCGGAAGCGGCCGCATTCCGCGCCTTCTGCCGCCGCGCGCCCATCGAAGCATGGCTGGGAGAACCGCAAACACCGGTGTAACGCCAACGAGGGCGCACCACCGGTCAATAGTCTCAGTTTGCCAGGGCCGTAAACATCACAACGGTCATCATCACGCAGACCACAAGCACGATGAACATCATATAGACCTCCATCCCGTTCGGATCATTCATCCCCGCGGAACACAGAGGAACATCGCTTCGCGTTTTGCAGCCTCATTATGACAGGCAGCCGGTCTTGTTGCCTTACAGAACGTTGTCAGGCAAACCGCAGCCACCTGACAGTTTGCCCCCACGAGCAACACCTTATGATGGATTGGATTCCAGATTTTCTCACGGCAAGCCGTTTGTTGTTAGCAGGGATCATCATCGTCCTCGGTGCAACCCACGGTCGCCAGGTTACGCCTACCGTGGTGATCCTGGTCATCATTGCGTGGACGACCGATAACCTCGACGGCTTCATTGCGCGGCGTATTCCCAAACGCCCTCCCTCGTGGCTGGGACGTCACGACTTTGCCATTGATGTGATCTTCACCTGGGCAACGCTGGTCTATATCCTGCTGACCGGCTTCCTGGCCTGGTGGATTGGCATCGCGTACACGTTGGTGGCCTTGATCGTCGCCTGGCACGCGCGTCGCAAGCCAATCACTATTCTCTTCCTGCGCCTGGTTGACGTCACAGCCGCGGTGTTGGTTCTTTGGTACTATCCCATGTTGGGGTTGGCATTGATGGTTTTCCTGCTGCTGCTGGCCGCGGTGCAGTGGCCTCGACTCTCGCGGGACAGCGTCATCTGGGCCAAGACGGTGTGGAGTTTACTGCGAGACTTCTTCCGTGGGCGTAACTCGGTGTCGTAGCTGAGGTGGTAAACGAACGTGGCGAGATTCCCCTTGCGCAGAGGCTGGCGGCACGGCCGGTCGCCGCGCAAGCCGCGATGGTTCTTGACGGCGACGGCTCCTTATCCGGCGAGACTGCGCAAGGTTGGCTGGCGCGCAACACAACCCTCGCAGGGGTTACGGAACATCACAACGTTCACTCGTCACGGTGTTGCGCGCCTCTGAGTGCGTCATCTCGTCGCAGCCCTGCGAGGGGGCGTCCCCTTGCGCAGGCTGGCGGCACGGCCGGTCGCCGCGCAAGCCGCGATGGTTCTTGACGGCGACGGCTCCTTATCCGGCGAGACTGCGCAAGGTTGGCTGGCGCGCAACACAACCCTCGCAGGGGTTACGGAACATCACAACGTTCACTCGTCACGGTGTTGCGCGCCTCTGAGTGCGTCATCTCGTCGCAGCCCTGCGAGGGGGCGTCCCCTTGCGCAGGCTGGCGGCACGGCCGGTCGCCGCGCAAGCCGCGATGGTTCTTGACGGCGACGGCTCCTTATCCGGCGAGACTGCGCAAGGTTGGCTGGCGCGCAACACAACCCTCGCAGGGGTTACGGAACATCACAACGTTCACTCATCACGGCGTTGCGCGCCTCTGAGTGCGTCATCTCGTCGCAGCCCTGCGAGGGGGACTTATCAAAGCAGCAGTTCGGCCATCACCCGTAAGCCTTCGATGTTGAAGGTGGTGATATTGAGCGTGGTGATCGGGCTGCGGCGCCAAAGCTCCAGGCGCTCCGCGATGCGCTCCTTGGGACCGCACAGCGCGACATCGTCCACCAGCTCATCAGGCACGGCGGCCATCGCTTCCCATTTCTTACCCGCCAGGTACAAATCCTGAATGCGGTCAGCGGCTTTGGTATAGCCGTAGCGGCAGGCCAGGTCGTGATAGAAATTCTTGCCCTTCGCGCCCATGCCGCCGATGTACAGGGCCAGGAACGGCTTGACCAGGTTGCGCGCGTTGTTGACATCTTTACCAACCGACACCGGCACCGACGGGGCAATATCAAAATTCGCCACGCTTTTGCCGCCGCCGGCTTTGGCAAACCCGGCTTCGATCTGGGGCTGGTAGGTCTCCGCGTAATGGCGCGGCGAGAAGAAGATGGGCAGCCAGCCGTCGGCAATTTCAGCCGCCAGTTCGACGTTCTTGGGACCAATGGCCGCCAGGTAGATCGGCATGTCGGCGCGGCCGTGTAGAATGCTCTTCAGCGGCTTGCCCAGTCCGGTGGCATCCGCGCCCTGGTACGGAATCTGGTAAAACTCGCCGTTGTGGACCAGGGGCGCCTCGCGGGCGAAGATGTGGCGCACGATGCTGACATACTCGCGCGTTTTGCCTAACGGTTTGCCGTAGGCCTGGCCGTGCCAGCCTTCGACAACCTGCGGGCCAGAAAGCCCCAGGCCAAGCAAAAAACGCCCGCCGCTCAGTTGATCGAGCGTCATCGCGGTCATCGCGGTGTTGGCCGGCGTACGCGCCGGCATCTGCATGATGGCCGTGCCCAGGTGGATTTGGCTGGTCAGCGCGCCCATCCAGGCCAGGGGCGTAACCGCATCAGAGCCGTAGGACTCCGCTGTCCACACGACGTACGCGCCCAAACGATCGGCCTCTTGAATCATTTCCAAGGGCAGCTCGATCTTGGCGCCGGAGTAACCGACATTGACACCGAGTCGGAGTGATGGCATGGTTTCCTCACAAGTCAGAATCTGGGCACACAATCATCATAACACGATGCGCAAGGTTAAGCCAAATCTAAGCCTACTTGCCGCCCTTCTCGAACTTACGAATCTTCTCCCACAACGGTGAATCGTCCATGTCCTCCATGGCCCGCCGCAGCTCGATGATCTGGTCGCGCAGCTGCGCAGCTTTCTCGAACTCCAGGGATTGGGCGGCGGTTTTCATTTCTTTCTCCAGCAGCTTGATGATGCGCGCGGCTTCGTCTTTGGGCAGCGCGGCCAGGGACAGCGACCGCGTGGGCGCGCCGTCCTCGCCGCCCACCTGGTAGACCGGCCGTTCTTCGGCCACAGCCCTGCCGCCGGCCACGCGCTGCGTCAAGTCACGCACCGACTTGCTGATGCTGCGCGGCTCGATGCCGTGCGCCTTGTTGTGCGCCAGTTGAATGTCACGGCGCCGATTGGTCTCATCCATCGCCTTGCGCATCGAATCGGTCACCCGGTCCGCGTAGAAGATGGCCGTGCCGTTCACATGGCGCGCCGCGCGCCCAACTGTCTGAATCAGCGCGGATTCCGAGCGCAGGAAGCCCTCTTTGTCTGCATCCAGCACCGCCACCAGCGAGACTTCCGGCAGGTCAAGGCCCTCGCGCAGCAGGTTGATGCCGACTACGACATCGTGCACGCCCAGGCGCAGGTCGCGCAGAATCTCGATGCGCTCCAGGGTGTCAATGTCCGAGTGCAGGTAGTGCACCTTGATGTTGATCTCGCGCAGATAGTCGGCCAGGTCTTCGGCCATGCGCTTGGTCAACGTGGTGACGAGGACGCGCTCACCCCGCGCGGTGCGCAGGCGAATTTCTCGAATCAGATCATCAATCTGACCCTGGGTTGGCCGCACAATCACCTGTGGATCCACCAGGCCGGTAGGGCGAATGATCTGTTCGACGATCTGGCTCGCATGGCCGCGCTCGTACGGGCCAGGCGTGGCGCTGGTGTAAATCACCTGGTTGATCAACGACTCGAACTCCTCGAAGGTCAATGGGCGGTTGTCCAGCGCGCTGGGCAGGCGGAAGCCGTACTGCACAAGCACTTCCTTGCGGTTGCGGTCGCCCCGGTACATGCCCGAAATCTGCGGGATCGTCATGTGGCTCTCGTCCACCACCAGCAGCCAATCGGCCGGGAAGTAGTCCAGCAAGGTCCAAGGGCGAGCGCCGGCAGGACGCCGCGCCAGGGGCCGGCTGTAATTCTCGATGCCGGAGCAGAAGCCGACCTCGCGCATCATCTCCAGGTCGTAGCGCGTGCGCTGTTCCAGGCGCTGCGCTTCCAGCAGTTTGCCCTCAGCCTTGAACTGCTTGAGCTGCGCTTCCAGCTCGGCTTCGATGTCCTGCAGCGCCTCCACGAGCTTGTCCTGCGGCGTGATGAAGTGCTTGGCGGGATAAATGTCCACCGCCTGATGCTCCGCCAACACCTCGCCGGTCAATGCGTCCACCTCCGTGATGCGCTCGATCTGATCGCCCCAGAACTCGATGCGGAAGGCCTGCTCGCCGTACGCGGGCAAGACCTCCAGCGTATCGCCGCGCACGCGAAACTTGCCGCGCTGCAGCGTGCCATCGTTGCGATCGTAGTAGATGCTGACCAGCTCACGCAGCACGGTGTCGCGGCGGACGGTGGCGCCGGCGCGCAGATTGACCACCGCGCGACCGTAATCCTCCGGGCTGCCAAGGCCGTAGATGGCCGAGACAGAGGCCACGATCACCACATCGCGACGGCTCAGAAGGGCCGAGGTGGCCGCCAGGCGCAGGCGGTCAATCTCTTCGTTGATCTGCGCATCTTTTTCGATGTAGGTGTCGGTCTTGGGCGCGTACGCCTCAGGCTGATAGTAGTCGTAGTAGGAGACGAAGTATTCGACCGAGTTTTGGGGCAGCAGTTCTTTCAACTCGCTGTAGAGCTGCGCGGCCAGCGTCTTGTTGTGCGCCATCACCAGCGTAGGCCGCTGCACCTGTTCGATCACCCAGGCCATGACGGCCGTCTTGCCGGTGCCGGTGGCGCCCAGCAGCGTCTGGTGTTGAAAACCCTCACGCAGGCCCGTCACCAGGCTCTGAATGGCTTTCGGTTGATCGCCGGTCGGTTGGAAATCAGAAACAACTTTGAAATCAGGCATGGTTGTCACCAATCAGAGTGCAAAGTGCAAAGTGCAAAGTGCAAAGCGAACACTTGTTTTGTTTGGGGATATTATAGCGCACAGGGCCAGGCTGTCCAAGTGCGCGCTAGAGTTGGGTGCATTTCAGTTTGGGGGCGGGTCCGACGTCGGGCGATTGAGGCTTCGTCGTGAGCGGCTCGACCGAGACTTCGGCGAGGCTCACCGCACGGTTCGACAGGCTCACCGCACGGTTCGACAGGCTCACCGCACGGTTCGACAGGCTCACCGCACGGGGCCTGAGCTTGTCGAAGGCCGCTGCAACCACCTCCAAGCCCAACCGAAGCCGGCTACGCAGCGGAACTGAAATGCGCCCGCTACGAGATGCAAGTCCCTCCGGGGCCGTCAGGCCCGATAGGGCCTTCGACCTTGTAGCCCGATCCGTTCACGGTCGGGCGGCGTTGTTTGCGCGCACGCTATCGGGCCAGCAACCCCGCCGGAGGCCCGATAGGGCCTTCCACCTTGTAGCCCGATCCGTTCACGGTCGGGCGGCGTTGGTTGCGCGCACGCTATCGGGCCAGCAACCCCGCCGGAGGCCCGATAGGGCCTTCCACCTTGTAGCCCGATCCGTTCACGGTCGGGCGGCGTTGGTTGCGCGCACGCTATCGGGCCAGCAACCCCGCTGTCAGGCCCGATAGGGCCTTCCACCTCGTAGCCCGATCCGTTCACGGTCGGGCGGCGTTGGTTGTGCGCACGCTATCGGGCCAGCAACCCCGCCGGAGGCCCGATAGGGCCTTCCACCTTGTAGCCCGATCCGTTCACGGTCGGGCGGCGTTGGATGCGCGGGCCATGCGGTCGTCAACCCCGCCGGCTGCCAAAGGCCATCCGGCTACGAGGTGCAAGCCCCTCTGGGGCTACGCCCTGAAATTGAAATGCACCCGTTGAGGGCGTACGCCCACGTGTGCAATCCCGCCGCGCATTTCGTTTCGTCAAGTGCGCACGCCCACGTGCGCAACCATGTCGCGTGCCTCTTTCTGCGTTGGCAATTGAGGGTGGTTAGCGAGCGGCCGCGGCGAGGAGAATGGGTAGGCAGGTGCGGGCGACGCAGGGACCAAACTCGCGCACCGCTTTACGATCGCGGGCCATGCCGCGCGTACCGTCTGTAAATATCAAGCTTGAGGTCGAATCACGCGAACCAACTTTCCAGCCAGCGGTTCGTTGTCTATGATCGCCGTGTGAATTCGGGCTGCCAATCTCTCGATGTCGCGGTCTTCAGTGCAAACAATAATGCATGCATGATTTTGATCCTGGACATGCAGACGAATGAAGTCGCGACGATTAAAAGTGAGCACTGCCCGATTAGTCTCTGTTGCGCAGTGGAGGACGGCGTCGTCTGGGATTCTCAGCCCAGCATTTCCTGCCTCCTGCGTTGTGAGCACGTTATGGTGCAGGCTGCGCAAAGCTATTACGACGTTGAGCCAGAAGTTCTCGTCGGCGTATAGGTGTGCCATCGCTGACTATGATTCCACAGCTACCAGTTCGTTTTCTCGGATGGCATTATCAATTTCCTCGCGGTGGGCCGCCACGTATGCCCAGGCATTGATGAGATCGGTTGGAATGAGGGTCGGGTAGTTTTCCAGCAATTCTGCGTCATTGGCTCCCAAACGCCGGAAATTCTCCAACGTCCATACCGGGATGCGAGTGCGAACAATGCGCGCATCTCCGCCGCAGATGCCGGGCGATTTCTCAATGCCAGGCCATATGCGATTCAGATCGAAAACCAGGCGGTAGTATAGACGCGTCTTTTCCAAGGCATCAAGGCGTTCTATCTGGGCTTCCAGTTCCTGAATTGTCATACAGGCCTCCACGCAATAGCTTTTATCTCATCTCGACTGATTATACTACCTTCTTGGCAGAAGATTCAAAGTTAGCGTACGCACGCCCACATGCAGCTTTAGGCGCTGGCAATTGAGGGAGGGTGGTTAGCGAGCGGCCGCGGCGAGGAGAATGGGTAGGCAGGTGCGGGCGACGCGGGGGCCAAACTCGCGCGTCGCTTCACGGCCGCGGGCCATGCCGGTGGCGTAGTTGGTGACAAAGCAGAGCGAGGCGTAGCGCAGACCCAACTCGCGCGCCAGCCAGACTTCCGGCGCCAGGGTCATGCCCACCACGTCAGCGCCCGCGCGGCCGAAGAGCGCAATTTCGGCCTGCGTCTCCAGGCGCGGGCCTTCGGTGCAGACGTAGGTAACAGGCGCGGCGTGGTAGGTCAGGCGAGCGCCGGTTTCTGGGGGCCGCGCCGCGCTGAGCGCGTGGAGGATGGCCTGGCGCAGCGCAGGGTCGAACGCCGGGCCGGCGGTTGGCTGGCGCCAGCGATCGAAGGTATGGGCGCGGCGCGCACGCGTCCAGTCGAGCAGGTCGGCCGGCGCGACCAGGTCGCCCACGGCCAGCGCGGGGTTGATCGCGCCAACGCCGTTCCAACTGAGAATGGCCTGAAAGCCCAACTGCTGCGCGGCCCACAGGTTGGCGCGATGATTGACAAAGCCGGCTGAACGCTGCAGCTCGCCCACGCCGTGGCGTGAACTGAAGCCCACGGTCAAGCCGCCGCGGCTGGTCAGCCAGGTCACCGGCGCGGCCGGGCCAAAGGGCGTCTCCAGGGTAAGGGTCTCGCCCACCGCGCCAAATTCGGCCAGGTGCAGCCAATAGGCCGCGGTGCCGCCGTAAATGAGGGTGGTAGGTTGTGACGTCGAGTCCATACGCGCATATCCCCAGCCGCGGACGCTACTGTGGGGTCACCAGCACCCAAACCATGCCATTCTGCGCTGCATCCAGCGAGACGCCGATAGTCGGCGCGCCCTCGGTCACCCGCATGCCGTCAATCAGCCTGCTTTGCAGCGGGCGTACCCGACCTACGTCTGATACGGTCAAGCGCTGGTTGGCGGCCACGGCGCCGGCTGCGGGATCAACTTTCACCTGCGCCATGCCGTTCACGACGACAAACATCAGATCACCCGGCATCACCCGGCCGGGGGCGGCCTGCGCGCCATCCAGCACGGCGCCATCCTTCTCACCGTGGGCGATCTGCGCCCGGCCCTGCACGACGCCGATCACCGCCAGGCTCTGGCTGTCTGCACGCTGCGCCTGTACCACCGCGCCCGACGTGCCGGCCAGCGGTGCTTCAGTGCCCGCGGCCGTCACGACGTCACCTTGCTCCAGCGTCGCATCGCCCGTGTTGCGAGCAATGTAAACCAGCTCGCAACCAGTGCAGTTGCCGACCACGAAGATATCCTGGTTGAAATACGCCGAGTTGGTGCCGCCGCTGGTGGCATAGATTGCTGGACTGGTGCCGCTGTTGGAGGCGTAAAGCGCGGCCCACGCGTTACCGCTGGAGGCCGCTGCATAGGCGCGCACACCGTCTCCCGCTCCGGAGTTTTGCGCCCGTAGCGCATAGAGGGTGGCATTGTTGCCCTGGAAGCGAGACCCGTTCTGCGCGCGCACGCTGAATTCGTCATTGGTGGTTGAGCTGAAAACGCTGCCTTGGCTATCTGCCCATACAAATGCACCTGAATGCACCGCTTGGGCTTGACTACCCGCGGCAAATGAACGGCTTCCGGAGGCCAGATTGTTCTCGCCGCCGGCGATCGTGGAGTAACTGCCGCTTGCCTGATTGTGTAGCCCGCCAGAGACCGTTGTGTAATTTCCACTGATCTGATTCTGGGCGCCACCGCCGATCGTAGACACATAGCCAGTGACCACATTGTAGGCGCCGCCCGCAATGGTGGAATAGGCCGCATCGCTGGTTGGGGGAAAGTTATTGCCGACGCGGTTGGCAACGCCGCCGCCCACCGCGCCAAAGTCGTCTGTCACCTGGTTATAGTCGGTCACGGTTCCACCGCCGGCAATGGTCGCTCCCACGACCCCACCGGGGATATCGTTGGCGTCACTTCCTCCCGCCACGTTCGGAACGCTGCCCGGAAGATAGCGCATCGCCGTCTTTCCCCAGGTTTTGATAACCAGCGGTTGGTAGTCCGTAGTTCCGAGATAATTGGCGGCTGATGAAGTGCCGGTGTTGCCGGTGATCGCCCAGTAAGCGTCCACCGGATAGCTACCGTTCTGGTTCCAATGACCGGCGGTGAGCTGGATGTCGAAGATATCAACGTCGTTGTCATGATCAACGTCGCAGGCCGGGTCATAATCAACACCGATTGTACAGGGTCCGCCGAGGGGCTGGGCGAGGCTCGATGCCGGCGAACTGCTGACCGCGGGCAAGACGCCGCCCGCAAGGAGCAGAACTACAACTACACGCATCAGGATCAACTGTCGCTGCATGGGATACCTCCTGGGTTAGGAATGTAAAACACGGCGATCCGGTGGGATGTCGAATCATATCACGTTCCGGCAGGGCGAGCCAAATCACATTGTGCAACGTTGCCGGTTGCAGTACCCGAAGTAAAACCTGATGTAAAAGTATTTCCAGATACAGTACTCTGCCAATTCCAGGCGCTCGCA